>JACXTT010000005.1_pt1 | contig 438953 bp, 385 predicted proteins | sample 9270951 | NCBI WGS metagenome assembly JACXTT01 (sample SAMN15532306, study PRJNA645909) | rock metagenome | isolation source: weathered quartz diorite | place: Puerto Rico | collected 2017-06-21 | reverse complement strand
CCTCAATAATGAATGAGCCCTGTAACGGATTTTCGTTCTTGGCCAAACCCAGCTCTTTATTAATTATAAGCTGGATGGCCATGGCCCTGCGCACAGACTCTTCAGTTGGAGTTGTGATCGCTTCATCGTAGGCATTGGTGTGCAGCGAGTTGCAGTTGTCGTAAATAGCATACAGTGCCTGCAGCGTGGTGCGGATGTCGTTGAAGTCGATCTCCTGCGCATGCAGGCTGCGCCCGCTGGTCTGGATATGGTACTTGAGCATCTGGCTGCGCTCGTTGCCCTTGTACTTGTGCTTCATGGCTTTCGCCCATATCCTGCGGGCCACGCGGCCGATCACAGCGTACTCCGGGTCGATGCCGTTAGAGAAGAAGAAGGAGAGGTTGGGTGCAAAGTCATCGATCTTCATCCCGCGGCTCAGGTAATATTCCACGTAAGTGAAGCCGTTGGCCAGGGTAAAGGCCAGCTGCGTAATGGGGTTTGCGCCCGCCTCCGCAATGTGATAGCCGGAAATGGAAACCGAATAAAAGTTTCGTACGTTCTTATCGATGAAATATTCCTGCACATCGCCCATCACGCGCAAGGAGAACTCCGTGGAGAATATGCAGGTGTTCTGCGCCTGGTCTTCTTTTAATATATCCGCCTGCACCGTGCCGCGCACCTGCTTCAGTGTTTCGGTCCTGATCTTTTCGTAAACATCCTCCGGCAGCACCTGGTCGCCAGTAAGGCCCAGCAGCATAAGGCCCAGTCCATCGTTCCCTTCGGGCAGATCTCCCTGGTATTGCGGGCGCTTCACGCCTCGCTTTTTGTAGATCTCCGCGATCTTCTTCTCCACATCCTTTTCTATACCATTCTTCTTTATATACAGCTCGCACTGCTGGTCGATGGCCGCGTTCATGAAGAAGGCCGTGAGCGTGGGAGCCGGGCCGTTGATCGTCATTGAAACGGATGTCCTCGGATCGGCCAGGTTGAAGCCACTGTAAAGTTTTTTGGCATCATCGAGGCAGCAAATGGAAACACCCGAGTTGCCTACTTTACCATAGATATCAGGACGCAGGTCCGGGTCGTGGCCATAGAGCGTTACGCTGTCGAACGCGGTGGATAATCTTTTCGCAGGCATGCCCAGGGAAACGTAATGGAAGCGCCTGTTGGTCCGTTCCGGTCCGCCCTCACCTGCGAACATGCGGGTTGGATCCTCTTCGGTGCGTTTGAAGGGATACACGCCTGCTGCATAGGGGAACTCGCCCGGGAAATTTTCTTCCAGCACCCATCTCAATATTTCTCCCCAGGCTTCATAACGCGGAACGGCCACCTTTGGAATTTGTGTGTGGGAAAGAGATTCGGTATGTGTTTTAATTTTTATGTCCTTATCACGCACCTTGAAGATGTAGAACTCATCACGGTACTGCTTCGCCTTTGCAGGCCAGGTTTGAATGATCTCCCAGTTCCGGGGATCGAGGTCTTTCTTCAGTGAATTGAATTTTTCAATGAGCGCAGCAATGAGCTCCCCTCCTTTTAAAGGAGGGGCAGGGGTGGTTGAGCTCCCCTCCTTCTCAAGTAGGGGCAGGGGTGGTTCTTTCTTTTTCCATCCATACTCTCCTCTGATCGCTTCCACCACAAAATCCGTTTGCTCGAACAAGGCTTTGTTCTCAAATCGCAAAACCTTTATGCCGTATGTATTGATAAAGACCGTTCGCTCAGAATCATAATCCGCAGCTGCTGCATTGTAGTGATAGTCTCCATCAACTTCTATTGCCAATTGTTCCTCAGGGCAGAAAAAGTCAACGATATAAGGACCGATGGAGTGCTGCCTTCTGAATTTCCGGCCATCCAGTTTTCTATCCTGGAGGATGGTCCAGAGCTTTGCTTCGGCCGGGGTCAGACTATTCCGTAATTCCTTTCTGAATGTTTTAAGATGGGGATGGTTCATCAGGTCTTTGGAATGTTTTCCTGTATAATTCCTGACCCCCTCCCCCTCCGGGGACTCCCCCTTGACAGGGGGAGAGCTCATGGCTCCTTCAAGGGGTAATTCTCCTCCGAACAAGGCTATGGCCTGGTACAGTCCGTAAAGTTTATTCGCAATGCCGGATTGCTCATTCACCCACGTGTCGTAGCTGCGGTTGTTCTCCGATATTTCCGAGAGGTAGCGGATGCGCGCGGGGGGAATGATGTAGATCTTCTCGCTCATCTCATCGGTATGCCCCATCTTGCTTTCGAACTTCACGCCTGTTTTTTCCGACACCTTGTTCATCAATGCGATGTAAAGCGAATTCATGCCCGGGTCGTTGAACTGCGAGGCGATGGTGCCGAACACGGGTGTCTTGTCATCACTCACGTTGAACTGCTTACGGTTCCTGCGGTACTGCTTCTTCACATCGCGCAGCGCGTCCTGTGCCCCGCGCTTGTCGAACTTGTTGAGCGCCACGATGTCGGCAAAGTCGAGCATGTCAATCTTCTCCAGCTGGGTAGCCGCCCCGTACTCGGGCGTCATCACGTAGAGCGATACATCGGAATGGTCCAGGATCTCCGTGTCGCTCTGACCTATTCCGGAGGTCTCGAGGATGATGAGGTCGTAGCCGGCAGCCTTCACCACGTTCACCGCTTCCTGCACGTATTTGGAAAGGGCCAGGTTGCTTTGCCTCGTAGCCAGCGAGCGCATGTACACGCGGTCGCTGGAGATGGAGTTCATGCGGATGCGGTCGCCCAGCAGGGCGCCACCTGTTTTTTTCTTGGACGGGTCCACCGATATGATGGCGATGGTCTTTTCTTTAAAATCCATCAGGAACCTGCGCACGATCTCATCGATGAGCGAGGATTTTCCCGCGCCTCCTGTTCCTGTTATTCCAAGAACCGGTATTTTTTTCTTAGTGGCTACTTCGGAAATTTCTTTCAGAATGGGTTTGGCCTCAGTTGGAAAGTTTTCTGCGGCAGAGATTATTTTGGCAATAGACTTCGTATCCTTTTTCGTAAGTGTTTTGATCTCCCCGTTCACATTGGCGCCCGAAGGGAAGTCGCATTTCGTCAGCATGTCGTTGATCATGCCCTGCAGGCCCATCGCACGACCGTCATCAGGAGAATAGATACGTGCAATGCCATACTTGTGCAGCTCTTCTATTTCTTTGGGAAGTATGGTTCCGCCACCGCCTCCGAATATCCGGATGTGTCCGCAACCGGCCTGCTTCAGCAGGTCGAACATGTACTTGAAAAATTCCATGTGGCCGCCCTGGTAAGAGGTGATGGCGATGGCCTGGGCGTCTTCCTGTATGGCACAGTCCACGATCTCCTTCACGCTCCGGTCGTGGCCCAAGTGGATCACCTCGGCCCCGCTGGCCTGGATGATCCTGCGCATGATGTTGATAGCGGCATCATGCCCGTCAAAAAGCGAGGCGGCCGTCACGATCCGCAGCTTGTTCTTCGGCTTATAAATCTCCGTTTCGACCATTGCATACAAATTTAAAAAAAATGCCCAAATCATTCCCATTCGTATATTCGTAACCGACTTGCCTGCCGTCAGGCAGGTTGTTATTAGTAACCATGTTTTTTTTCGTTTCCAAAATAATCGCTTGGCTTTTCACTCCCGTCATCTGGATCTTCGGGCTCTTGCTTTATTCACTTTTTTCGAAGGTGTCCGTGCGGAAGCGGAAAGCGCTCATTGCTGCCATTGCGATCACTTATATTTTCTCCAACTCCTTTATCCTCGATGAGTTCATGCGCGCATGGGAAGTGGACGCGAAAAAATATAACGAGCTGCAAACCTACGACTGCGCCATCGTGATGGGAGGTGTGCTCAACTACGATTCCGATTTTGACCGCCTGCAGTTCAACCGGGCCTCGGACCGGCTCTGGCAGGCGCTGGAGCTGTACAAGATGGGAAAGGTGAAGAAGATCCTTTTTGTAGGCGGCAGCGGCAGCATCGAGTATGCCGATATAAAGGAAGCGCCCCTGCTGAAGCGCTACCTGCAGGTGCTGAACGTGCCGGACAGCATTTTACTCTTTGAAGGCGAATCGCGCAACTCGCACGAGAACGCAGTAAATGCCAAACCCGTCTTGCAAAAGAATTTCCCCAACGGAAAATTCCTGCTTATCACCTCGGCCTTTCACATGAGGCGCTCGGTGGCCTGCTTTAAAAAGCAAGGCATTGAAGTGACCTCCTACAGCGCTGACCGGTACAGCGGCCCGCGCAAGTTCCAGTGGGACCATGTGTTCATCCCCTCTGCCGAAACCCTTATGGGCTGGAACACGCTCATCCACGAGTGGATCGGGTATCTTACCTATAAAATTGCGGGGTACTGCTAAACAGGTAGTGCCTCAAAAATAAGGGGCGGTCACCCTGAGCCTGTCGAAGGGGCGGGCGGGGCCAACGCTTCATGCTTCGACAATCTCAGCATGACAGCACGCAGAAAAACTTCTTAATTCATCGAAGTGCCGCCAGCTGCTCTTCCAGCGCTTTGATCTTGGCCTCGGCATCGGCCTGCTTCTTCTTTTCAATGGCAAGCACTTCCGGTTTGGCGTTCTGCACAAACTTTTCGTTGGCCAGCTTCTTCTGAACCGATTGCAGGAAGCCCTTGTTGTAATCCAGCTCCTTGAGCAGGCGCTGCTTTTCCTCTCCTGCATCCACCTGCAGGGGAATAAAGAGTTCCACCGTCTTTACGATGAAGCCGTAAGCCCCTTCGACCTTCCTGGTGGTGTACTTGTAGCTGCCCAGGTTGCAAAGCTTGATGGCCAGTGGGTCGAGACGGCAGGGCGTGGTGCGCTCCGTTTTGCTCATCTCGAACACATCCAGTTTTTGTTTATGGGAAATGTTCTTCTGCTGACGAAGGTTACGAATAGCAGCAACAACCTCTTTCAGCACTTCCACGTGCGCAATGATGTCCGCGTCATATTTTTCCGCTTTAGGCCATTCGGCCACGATGATGCATTCCTTTTCCTTCCTGTCCTTGATAAGATGCCAGAGCTCCTCGGTGATGAAGGGCATGAACGGGTGCAGGATCTTTAAGATCCGCTCGAAGAAGCTGATGGTAGCATCGTACGTGGCCTTATCGATGGGCAGTGATTTCCCATCCACGAACTCCGGCTTGATCATTTCCAGGTACCAGGCGCAGAAATCATCCCAGATAAGCTTGTAGGTGGCCATCAAGGCCTCCGATATCCTGTACTTGGAATAAAGATCGTTGATGACTTCCAACTGCTCGTTCAGCCGCGCCTCGAACCATTGCACGGCCGTTTTGTTCGCACCGGGCTGCTCCGCTGAACCCACTTCCCACATCTTCACCAATCGGAAGGCGTTCCATATCTTGTTGGCAAAATTCCGGCCCTGCTCGCAGTAGCTTTCATCGAACGGCAAGTCGTTGCCGGCAGGCGAGCAAAGCAGCATGCCCACGCGCACCCCATCCGCACTGTACTTTTCGATAAGCTCGATGGGCTCGGGTGAATTACCGAGCTGCTTGCTCATTTTGCGCCCTAATTTATCACGGACGATGCCGGTAAGGTAAACGTTGGAAAATGGTTTGTCTTTTTTGTACTCGTACCCGGCAATGATCATTCGCGCCACCCAGAAGAAGAGGATCTCCGGGGCTGTAACAAGATCGTTGGTGGGGTAATAATATTTTATTTCCCCGTCCGGCTTTTCCAGTCCGTCAAACACCGATATCGGCCACAGCCATGAGGAAGCCCAGGTATCGAGCACGTCCTCGTCTTGCTTTAATTCAATTTTTGCCAGCTGCTTACTGCCAACTGCCAACTTTTTTCTCGCTTCCTCCTCAGTAGCGGCTACCACGTAATTACCATCAGGCGTGTACCAAGCGGGTATCCTATGCCCCCACCACAATTGGCGGCTCAGGCACCAGTCGTGCACGTTCTCCATCCAGTGCCGATACGTATTGATGAACTTATCGGGAATGAGCTTTACGCCACCCTTCATCACCACATCCAGTGCGGGCTTCGATATCTCCTTCATCTTTAAGAACCATTGCATGGACAACCTCGGCTCGATCACCGCATTAGTACGCTCGCTATGCCCTACCTGATGCGAATAATCTTCCGTCTTCACCACCAGGCCATCGTCCTCCAGCTGCTTCAGGGCTTTTTTGCGTGCCACCACCCGCTCCAGCCCGACAAATACCTTTGCAGCTTCTGAAATGGTGCCATCCTCATTTAAAATGTCAATGGACGGCAGCTTGTGCCGCTTCCCGATCTCGTAGTCGGTCTTGTCGTGCGCAGGCGTGATCTTGAGGCATCCCGTTCCGAACTCCTTATCCACCGATTCATCAGTAATGATGGGCACCGCCCGGTTCACCAGCGGGACGATCACCTTTTTCCCGTGCAGGTGCCTGTAGCGCTCGTCCTCAGGATGAACGGCCACGGCCACATCACCCATGATGGTTTCGGGGCGTACGGTTGCAATCGTAATGTGCTCCGAAGAACCTTCGACCCTGTATTTTACATAAACAAGCTTCGAATTGACTTGCTTGAATACCACTTCCTCATCGCTCACAGCGGTCTTCGCCACCGGGTCCCAGTTCACCATGCGCAGGCCGCGGTAGATGTGGCCCTTATTGTGCAGGTCAACGAACACGTTGATCACATCGCAGTAATACTTCTCATCCATCGTGAATCGCGTACGGTCCCAGTCGCACGAGGCGCCCAGCTTCTTCAGCTGTTCCAGGATGATCCCGCCATACTTTTCCTTCCATTCCCAGGCGTATTTCAAAAAATCTTCACGCGACAGATCGGATTTTTTAATTCCTTTCTCGCGAAGCATGGCCACCACCTTGGCCTCTGTTGCGATCGAGGCATGATCCGTTCCCGGCACCCAGCAGGCGTTCTTGCCCAGCATGCGGGCCCTGCGGATCAGCACGTCCTGGATGGTATTGTTGAGCATGTGGCCCATGTGCAGCACACCCGTTACATTGGGTGGGGGAATCACAATGGTATACGGCTCGCGCTTGTCCGGTTCGGAGTGAAAGAATTTTTTCTCCATCCAGCAGGCGTACCATTTATCCTCGACTTCCTTGGGTGAATATGTCTTTGGAATTTCCATTTAAGAATGGCAAATATAGCTAATTGATAGTGTCCGTCAGTCTGAGCGGAGTCGAAGACTGACGGTTTTTTTTCCCTAACTTCGCCAATCATTATGAGCGATCATTCGCAATACGAACCGGTGATCGGGCTGGAAGTACACATCCAACTGCTCACCAAGAGCAAGGCCTACAGCTCCGACCCGGCCGAGTACGGTGCCATGCCCAATACGAATGTGAGCCCAATCACCCTCGGGCACCCGGGCACCCTGCCGCGCGCGAACAAGAAAGTGATCGAGTTTGCCGTAAAGCTGGGACTGGCCTGCAAAAGCACCATTACAAGACAAAATATTTACGCGCGCAAAAATTACTTCTATGCCGACCTGCCCAAGGGTTACCAGGTCACGCAGGACAAAACACCCATCTGCACAGGCGGCTACATTACAATTAAAAGCTCTCCCCTTTCCTTAAAGGGGGAGATACAGAAGGGGTCTGAGGTCGAAAAGCAGATCGGCCTCATCCGCATCCACATGGAAGAAGATGCCGGCAAAAGCATCCACGACCAGGACCCGTTCGATTCGCTCATCGACCTGAACCGCGCGGGCGTGCCCCTGCTGGAGATGGTGAGCCAGCCCGATATCCGCTCGGGAGAAGAAGCTTACAAGTACCTGACCGAAGTGCGCAAGCTGGTGCGCTACCTCGACATCTGTGACGGGAACATGGAAGAAGGCAGTTTGCGCTGCGATGCCAACATTTCCGTCCGCAAAAAAGGCGAAACGAAGTTCGGCACCAAGGTGGAGGTGAAGAACATGAACTCCATCCGCAACGTGCAGCGCGCCATCGACCACGAGATCAAACGCCAGGTGGAAATGGTGGAGAAAGGAGCGAAGATCGCGCAGGACACGCGCAGCTTCGATGCGGTGACCGGCACCACTTTCTCCATGCGCAGCAAAGAAATGGCCAACGACTACCGTTATTTTCCCGAGCCGGACCTGCAGCCGGTGATCGTAGAGCAAACGTACGTAGACGAGGTGCGCAAAACGCTCCCGCCCCTGCCCGATGAGCTGTTTAAGAAATACATTTCTGAATACAAGCTGCCCGAGTATGATGCGGGCGTGATAACCGACAGCAAGGAGTTCGCCATGTATTTTGAGGAGCTCTGCCGTTACACAGGAAATTTTAAGGCGGCATCCAACTGGATGATGGTCACCATCAAATCCTGGCTGAACGAAAATGCAGTGCACATCAGCGATTTCCCGGTGACACCGAAGCGGATCGCAGAGCTGATCGCCCTGGTGGACCAGGGCAAGGTGAGCAACTCAGTGGCCTCGCAGAACATTTTTCCCGAGCTTGTGAAAGAAAAAAATAGAGCTCCTTTACAAATAGCTGAAGCGCTCAACCTCATCCAGCAGAGCAATGCCGATGAGCTGCGCGAGCTGGTGAAGCAGGCCGTAGCCAAATATCCCGATAAAGTGACCGAATACCGCAACGGAAAGGTGGGCCTCATCGGGCTTTTTGTGGGTGAAGTGATGAAGGCTTCCAACGGCAAGGCCGATCCGAAAGTCACAAGCAAATTGGTGAAGGAAATATTGGAACAGTAGGCAGTAAAAGCAAGTCCCGTAAGGACGCTATACCGGTAGCAACAATCCGTTCGATAAAATTAAAGTCCCGTACGGACAATATATCGGTAGCAGCAACCCCATCCGAAAAATTCCGTCCCGTAAGGACAAAATCAAATCTGGACACAGCCGGCAATTTCAGAATGCGGGTTATTTCCCCTACCTTTGCACAATAACATCAATCTTATGAAACATCTCTGGAAATTATTCTTTTGCATAACGATTATCGCATCGTGTTCCAACAGCAGCGCGGGCGGGAAGAAGAAAGCACAGGTAAAGGGCAAGCTCACCAATTCTGCTGGCGAGCTCATCATGCTCGTGGACGTGAACACGCGCGATTTCAAGATACTGGATTCGGCCAAGATCGATCCGAAAGGTGAATTTGCATTCTATAAGAAAGTTCCTGACAAAGGTTTTTATAACATCAAGATCAATGACCAGAATTTCTGCACCGTTATTCTCGACAGCACCGAAATGCTGAACGTGGAAGGGAGTGCGAAGGACCTGGGGAATACCTATAAAGTAGATGGGTCAAAAGATTCGCAGCTCTTCTGGACATTCAACGACTTTATCAAGAAGAACATGGACAAGCGCCAGAAGGTCGGGAAACAGCAGGACTCGCTGCGGGGCATCTACAACATGTACCTGAACCAGCAGAAAGCAAAACCCTTCCTCGACTCGGTGGAAAAAGTGATCCAGCCGAAGTTCGATGTGCTGGGGACAGAGAGCCAGAAGCTGCTGGACGAATCGAATGCATTCCTTACGAAGTTCGTGGATGAGAATGCATCTTCCTGGGCCTGCCTGGCCGCGCTGAGCGTGCTCGATAAGGAACAATATTTCTCCTACTTCCAGAAAGTGGATGAGGCTACGCATAAAGCCTACCCGAACAGCAACAACCTGAAACCTTTCCACTCATTCGTGGAGAACCTCAAGCGGCTGGCACCGGGCGCAGTGGCTCCGGACATTACGCTGAACACACCCGAGGATAAGGCGCTTTCACTTTCTTCGCTGAAAGGGAAAATAGTGCTGGTGGATTTCTGGGCCTCTTGGTGCGCGCCCTGCCGCGCAGAAAATCCCAACGTGGTGAAAGCCTACCAGAAGTACAAGGATAAGGGCTTTGACGTGTTTGGCGTTTCACTCGACATGGACAAGACCAAATGGACGCAGGCGATACAGAAGGACGGTCTCACCTGGCACCATGTGAGCGAGCTCAAAGGCTGGGGATCGGCCTGTGTGCAGCTGTATGGTTTTTCCGGCATTCCTTATAACGTGTTGCTCGACAAAGAAGGAAAAATAATCGGGAAGGCCCTGCGCGGGGATGCGCTGGAGAAAAAGCTGGAGGAGGTGTTCAAGTAACCCCCTCTTGGTCTCCCCAAGGGGGAGATAAAAATCTCTCATGATTAGCTTCAAGCAAAAAATTTTAAAGCGAACTGTACTGGCCGCTTCACTGATCTACCCGTTAGCGGCTTTCGCTCAAAACTATTTCCAGCAGGACGTGAAGTACACCATCCACGTAAAGCTGGATGATGTGAAGCATGAATACACCGCTGACGAAACGATCGGATACACCAACAATTCGCCCGATGAGCTACCCTTCCTTTGGTTCCACATCTGGCCCAATGCTTACCGGAACAACAACACGGCTTTAGCAAAGGACTTCTTGCTCCAGGGAAAAAAGAGCTTTTACTTCGCCAGCGATAACGACCGCGGTTACATCGACCAGCTGGACTTCAGGGTAAATGGAGAGCCCATCAAATGGGAGTACGATAAAGAGAATATCGACATCTGCAAGCTGATCCTCAACAAGCCCCTGAAGCCGGGCGAAACGATCTCAGTCTCCACTCCTTTTCACGTGAAAGTGCCGAAAGGAGTTTTCTCCCGCATGGGGCATCTCGGGCAGGCCTACCAGATTACCCAATGGTATCCCAAGCCGGCCGTGTACGACCGCAGCGGCTGGAACCAGTTCCCGTACCTCGACCAGGGCGAATTTTATTCCGAATACGGAACATACGATGTGTTCATCACCCTGCCGAAAAATTATGTAGTGGGTTCCACCGGTGATCTTGTAAATGGCGAAGAAGAATCAAAATGGATGAATGAGAAGGTAAAGGAGACCGAAGAGAAAAAATACTTTGACCCGAAGGATACGACCTTCCCCGTTTCTTCCACCGAGTGGAAAACATTGCACTATCACCAGGAAAAGGTGCATGACTTCGGCTGGTTTGCCGACAAGCGCTGGAACGTGCTGAAAAGCCAAGTGGAACTGCCGTACTCGAAAAGAAAGGTCACCACCTGGACCATGTTCCTGAACGAAAATGCCGAGGCCTGGAGGCGGTCGACCGAATACGTGAACGATGCCGTTTATTTTTATTCGAAGTGGAACGGTGAGTACCCGTACAATCATGCCACGGCCGTTGATGGTGCGCTCAGCGCGGGCAGCGGCATGGAATACCCGAACGTGACGGTGATCGGCTCGGAGAACAATCCGCTGCGGCTGGAAGTGGTGATCGTGCACGAGGTGGGGCACAACTGGTTCTACGGCATACTCGGCAGCAACGAGCGCGTGCACGCCTGGATGGATGAGGGAATCAATTCATTCAATGAATACCGTTACGTGCAAACCAAGTACCCGGGCGTAAAGCTCGCCAGGTACATTCTTGGCGACAGGCCCGTGAAGCTTTTCGGGCTGCAGAACGTACCCTACAAAGCGTTCTACGAGCTTTCGTACTTCATCAATGCCGCCCGCGGCATGGACCAGCCGATGGAGCTGCATTCGCACGATTTTACAACGCTGAACTACGGAGGCATCGTGTATTCGAAAACAGCGCTGGTATTTAATTATCTCAAAGCCTATCTCGGGGAGGAAGAATTTGACAAGTGCATGCATAAATATTTCGACACATGGAAGTTCAGGCATCCCATGCCGGAGGACATCCGGAAGATCTTTGAAGAGACTACCGGTAAGAACCTTTCATGGTTCTTTGACGATGTGATCAAGACGAATAAGAAGATCGATTACAAGATCTGCTCGGTAAGAAAATCCAAATGCGCCAACAGCTTCACGGGCGATTGCTGGGAGGTGACGCTGAAGAACAAGGGAGACATCGCATCTCCGGTTTGCATCAACCCGGTCAGGAATGGGCAGGCTGGCGACCCTGTTTGGTTCGAAGGTTTCAAGGGAAAACAGAAGGTGAACATTTACACGATCGAATTCGATAAGCTGCATATCGATGGAAAGGAAGTGATCCCCGAGATGAACCGCCACAACAACATAATAAGGAAGGGCGGCCTGTTCAGAAAGACAGAACCTCTGAAGGTCCAATTCCTCGGTGGGTTCGACAACCCGGAAAGAACACAGCTGTTCTTTACCCCGGTGATCGGCTGGAACGAATACAACCGGTGGATGCCCGGAATTACGCTATACAACCATTTTATCCCTGAAAAAAAATTCGAATGGACATTCATGCCGCTCTTCGGAACGGGGAACAAGGACCTGGCAGGGTCGGCAGAAGCATTTTACAATATCCATCCCAACAGGATCTTCCAAAGCATACGCATCGGGGCATCGGCCAGGCGGTATGATTATTCATTCCTTCCTTTCGATATGAACTTCAACAAGATCGCACCGGAGGTCGAGCTCGTGCTGAAAAAGAAAAAAGAGCGCAGCAGCTTCAGCCAGTCCATACGCGCGCGGTATGTGTACGTGCTGAAAGATTCCTACACGGCCGATTACCTGTTCACGCCCCCCGTTTACAAGCGCACGACCGATACCACCGCTGTTGCGGACCTGGTCTATATGTTTTCCAACTCAAGAGCCATCGATCCCTATTCCATTAAAGTGAACCTGCAGGGTAATTCCGGTTTCGCCAAAGCTTCGGTAACGATGGATTATCATTTCACCATGAAGAAAAAAGGCAAGGGGGCCGACCTACGGGTTTTTGCCGGAACATTTTTAAATAATGCTGACGCGGGCTTGTACCGTTTCCGCCTGAGCGGCTGGAGCGCGGGCAGGGGAAACGGGAGCGGGCACGATTATCTTTACGACTATACCTTTCTCGGGAGATCGGAAGCGCGGGATGAAAAATTTCTCTCGCACCAGTTCTTCGAGGAAGACGGTGCGATGAAAGCCTATACCGCGTATGGGCAAACAGACAAGTGGATGCTTGCTTTCAACGCGAAAACATCCCTTCCATTCCCGCTGTTCCGCCTGTTTGCCGATGTGGGAATGACCGACCAGCAGTCAGCCCTTTATGATTTCGGCATTAACATACCCATTGCGAAAAATATATTCGAGATCTATGTCCCGCTTGCCTACTCAAGCGAGATCGGAGACGAGTATGATGTCAATAACATTAGTTTCGGGCAGCGCATACGTTTTGTATTAAATATAAATTTGCTGAACCCATTCAGCTTTGTAAAAGACTTCGAGCTTTGAACATCCCCGCAGGTAAAAAAATATATTTTGCATCAGACTTCCACCTGGGCGTGCCCAGCAGGGAGAAGAGCCTGGAGCGCGAGAAGCGCGTGGTGCGCTGGCTGGATGAGATAAAAAAAGATGCTGCGGAGATCTACCTGATGGGCGACCTGTTCGATTTCTGGTTCGAGTACAGAACGGTCGTGCCGCGGGGGTTCACCCGGCTCATCGGCAAGCTGGCAGAGATCTCCGATTCGGGAATTCCCATTCATATTTTTACCGGCAACCACGACATGTGGATATTCGGTTACCTGCCCGAAGAGACCGGGGCCAGGATCTACCGCTCACCCATCACGAAAGAGATCAACGGCAAAAAATTCTATCTCGGGCATGGTGACGGGTTGGGCCCGGGTGATTCGGGATACAAGTTCATCAAAAAAATTTTCCGGAGCAACGTGTGCCAATGGCTGTTTGCACGCCTGCACCCGAACTTCGGTATTTCGCTGGGCCACTACTTTTCACGCAAGAGCCGGATCGCCAATGGCTACAAGGATGAGAAGTATCACGGGGAAAAGAGCGAATGGCTGGTGGTCCATTGCAGGGAAATCCTTTCGAAAGAACATTTCGATTATTTCATATTCGGTCACCGGCACCTGCCGCTCGATATAAAACTAAGCGAGCGGTCGCGTTACATCAACCTGGGCGAATGGGTGAACTACAATACCTATGCGGTGTTTGACGGGGACGAGCTGAAGCTCGAGGCCTTCTCCAAATAAAAATCCCCTCGACATCTCGAAGGGATCTTTCTTATATATCAAAAATGTCTAGTGGGGCTTCTTGATCTCAGCTACCGCGTTGTCGTAGCAGAGGTAGTAACCGCCCTTCTGCAGGTTGGTCACATCGATCTTCGAACCGTATCCTTTCTTCACCAGGGTGCCGTAGAGATCATACATCTCGTACATCGTTTCACCGGTAAAGGTCACGTTCGCCCATTTCCTGTCGGTGGTATACTCGAGCTTGGGCAAGCTGGATGTTATCTTCACCTCGGAGGAGATGCGGGCCTGCTTGTTGTACCCGATCTGCTTCACGCGGAAGCGGTTCTCCCCGGAATGAAGGGTGGCCCTGAACGAGTACTGGTGCTGTTCGGAAGTTCCGATGCCGGAAACCTCGCCCACCTTGATCCACTTGTTCCAGCGGTACTGCTCGATCACATACGGAAGCGGGCCGTTCTCATCGGTGGTTGACCAAACGAGCACGCCTTCTTCGGTAATGTAAATATTGTTCTGCTGGTATGTTGCTTTGGGACGAACTGCATCGGGATTGAGGATCTTGGGAGCGCACCCGTCATCTTTGTAACGGATCTCGATGGTGAGGTCCTGGCCGTATCTCAGCTGGTGCTGGGCCAGGTCCACCTCGAAAGCAGATGAATTAATCTCATCGTTGGTAAGGTTGCCGTTGACACGCACTTCGGAAATGCAGAAGCCAACCCCCGTGCCGGTAGTGCCGTTCTGAACGTAAAGATTCTTATTCATGTATTTTCCTTCAAGCACAATGGCCCCGGAAAAACAAGCAAGGGAGGGAATGAAAACCAAAAAAGAAACAAGGATTTTTTTCATCTGATATCTTCCTTATTATTAATTCGGATGCAAAGATATAAAAATTTGTCGATAAAAAAGCAAGCTTGATAGGCCATTTTTTATTAACAGTCGAAAAAACGGGCTTAAAACAGCTTATGATTCAGAAATTTCACTAAAAACCAAAATAAAGAAAAGATAATGATGCTTCCTATCAGGATTCGATAGGCGCCTTTATACTGGGTCCGGATGAACCTTTTATCGGCTTTAAAGCTGAGGTATGCGAACAGCATGAATCCAACAACGAAGAACCACACGAAATATTTTTGTCCTTCGGAGAACATAGGTTTCTTTTCTTTGGAACTATACTTTTCCACCAGCTTCAGCGAATCTTCGCGGATGTGTGTCTTAAGCAGCTCTTCGGGGCTTTTGGATAAAAGTGCAGTGTCTGCAGAAGTAAAAGCAAGAAAAGGAAAGATCGCCAAAACGAGCATGATATGCCTCATTCGGCAAAGTTAAATTGAATTTTGGCAATTTGAGATCTGTGCAGCACGAATAAGCCACAATGGAATACAATAGGGATAATTATAGGGATGGAATCAAGTGCGTGTTGAGGGGCTGGCCGTCAGTGTTTTTTCTGCGCCTTGGTTTTGCCCGAAGTGGATATCCAGGCGAGCAGGATCACACCGGCAACCGCTCCGAACGTGATGGCATAGCTGATCCACGAACTACCGGAGTCGTACGATGAAGAAGGAACTTCACTCGCAAAGGAGGCTAAACTTAAAAACATAAAAGCCAAAAAAGACAAAAGATGCTTGTCCGGGTTTTTGCTATTTTCCCCTTGAACTGGAACGTTATTTCTCATTTTTTTGGGGTTTTAGATTAATTTTTAAGAGATTTCAAAGAGCAAACTACTGTAAATGTGTTATCTTACGATGCGTGCAGCATAGGGTTTCACATTTTTTTGCACAATTAATCATTATGATTAACTTTGTGCCAGATATAGATTTAAGATGAGGGGACTGAGTCCCCTCTTTTATTTGCCATGATCGAGGTATTCAAGGTTAAAACACTTGCGGAGCAGAAAATAGAAGGGACGGATAATTTCCTGGTGGATGTTAAAGTTATGCCGCAGAACAGGATCATTGTTCTTTTCGACAGCCCTAGTGGGGTGAACTTAAGGGATTGTGAAGAAATGAGCCGTTTCATCGAAGCAGGGCTCGACCGTTCGGAAGAAGATTTCGAACTCACCGTATCCTCGCCCGGGCTGGACGAACCCTTCCGGGTGGCCGGGCAGTACCGCAAGAACCTGAACAAGGAGGTGACCGTGCTGCTGACTGACGGGCAAAGGCTGGAAGGCATACTGACCAGCTACCACGGTAATGAAATTACAATCGAGCAGCTGAAAAACAAGGAGGTTGTTCGGACGAACATAGAGTTAAACCATATAAAAGACACCAAACGGGTGATCCGTTTCGGAAAAAACAAAAATCAATAAACAATGGATAACATAAACCTGATCGAATCATTTTCGGAGTTCAAGGACATCAAGAACATCGACCGCGTTACGCTCATGAGCATCCTCGAGGATGTGTTCCGCTCCATGATCCGTAAAAAATACAACTCCGATGAGAACTTCGACATTATCGTGAACCCCGACCGCGGGGATATCGAGATGTGGCACAACCGCACCGTGGTGGATGATGAGTTTGCCGAAGACAGCTTCGACTACGACCCCGTTAAGCACATCAGCCTGACCGAAGCCAAGAAGATCGAGAAGGATTTCGAGATCGGTGAGGAAGTATCCTCGCAGGTCAAGCTCGATGACTTCGGCCGCAGGGCCGTGCTGGCCGTACGCCAGAACCTGATCTCCAAGATCCTGGACCTGGAGAAGGACCACATCTACAAGAAATACAAGGACCGCATCGGTGAGATCATCACGGGGGAGGTATACCAGATCTGGAAGAGGGAAACGCTCATCCTCGATGACGAAGGCAACGAGCTCATTCTCCCGAAGATCGAGCAGATCCCCAGCGACTTCTTCAAGAAAGGAGAAACGGTGCGTGCCGTAGTGAAGGCCGTGGAGATGAAGAACAACAACCCGCTCATCATCCTTTCGCGCACCAGCCCGCTCTTCCTCGAGCGCTTGTTCGAGCTGGAAGTGCCGGAAGTGTTCGATGGGCTTATCACCATTAAAAAGATCGTGCGCGAGCCGGGCGAGCGCGCCAAGGTGGCAGTGGAATCGTATGACGACCGCATCGACCCGGTAGGCGCCTGCGTGGGTATGAAAGGTTCGCGCATCCATGGCATCGTACGCGAATTGCGCAATGAGAACATCGATGTGATCAATTTCACCAGCAACCCCACGCTGCTCATCCAGCGCTCGCTGAGCCCTGCCAAGATCACTACCATTAAACTGGACGAAGAGAACAAGCGGGCCGAAGTGTACCTCAAGCCCGACCAGGTTTCGCTGGCCATCGGAAAGGGCGGGCACAACATCAAGCTGGCGGGCAAGCTCACCGGCTACGACATCGATGTGTACCGCGACACGGACGAGGACCACGAGGATGTGGACCTGGAGGAATTTGCAGATGAGATCGATGGCTGGATCATCGATGAGCTGAAGAACATCGGCTGCGATACGGCCAAATCGGTGCTTGAGCTGAGCGTGGAAGAGCTCGTGAAGCGCACCGATCTCGAAGAGGAGACCGTGAAGGAAGTTAAGAAGATACTCCAGTCGGAATTTGAATAACTTTGCATTCCTTAATATAAAAGGAGAAAGATTTAATTATGTCAGATGTTGAAGTAAAACGGTTGAGCAAGGTAGCCAAGGAGCTGAACGTGGGTGTTCCAACCATCCTCGAGTTCCTGGAAAGCAAGGGGCATAAGGTCGAGCGGAATCCCAATGCCAAGATCTCGGCCGAGCTGCATGCGTTGCTGCTGGCAGAGTTCCAAAGCGAGAAGAAGGATGCTGAGGATGCAAAGACCATTGCCCAGCTCAAGGTGAAGCGCGAAAGCATCAAGCTGGAGGATGTGAACACCACGCACAAGAAGCCCGAGGAGCAGGAGGAGATCATGATCAAGGACCTGCAGGCCTCGCGCGAGTTCGATGTGAAGGAAGAAAAGAAGCCCAAGCTGGAAGGACCCAAGATCCTGACCAAGATCGACCTCGACAAGGGCACAAAGAAAGAAGCGGATGAGAAGCAGAAAGAAGAGGAAGAGAAACGGAAGGCGCAGGAGGAAGAAGCGAAGCGCAAAGAAGAAGAGCAAAAGTTCCACAAGACCGAGTACCACAAGCTGGAAGGGCCGAAGATCCTGAGCAAGATCGACCTTCCTGTTAAGGAAGAGAAGAAGAAGCCGGTCGCTTCATCCAGCGAGGGATACGAGAAGAAGAAAAAACGCAAGCGCATCAAGAAAGGGATCTCCGTGGACGAGATCGGGAAGGAATCCTTTGAAAAGAAAAGAGGCGGCAAGGGCAAAAAGCGCGAGTACAAGCCCGAGCTGAACGAAGAAGAGATCTCGGCCCAGATCAAGGAAACGCTCGCGAAGCTTTCCGGTACGGGCAAATCCAAAGCGGCCAAGTACCGCAGGATGAAACGCGAGGAGATCAACCAGCGCCTGCAACAGGAAGCCGAAGAAAAGCTGGAAGGCGAAAAGATCATCAAGGTCACCGAGTTCGTGAGCGCCAACCAGCTCGCCACGATGATGAGCGTGCCGGTGACAGAAGTCATCAAGACCTGCATGAGCCTCGGACTGTTCGTATCCATCAACCAGCGCCTCGATGCCGAGACCATCGTGATCGTGGCCGAAGAGTTCGGCCACAAGGTGGAATTTGTGAGCGTGGAGGTGCAGGAGGCCATCCGGGAGGAAGAGGACAAGCCCGAAGAGCTGAAGGCGCGCCCCCCGATCGTAACCGTGATGGGGCACGTGGACCACGGAAAGACCTCGCTGCTCGACTATGTGCGGAAGACCAACGTGATCGCTGGAGAAGCGGGCGGAATCACACAGCACATCGGTGCCTACAACGTGAACCTGACGAACGGCAAGACCATTACCTTTTTAGATACACCCGGCCACGAAGCGTTCACCGCCATGCGCGCGCGGGGAGCGCAGATCACCGACCTGGCCATCATCATGGTGGCGGCCGATGACGGGGTGATGCCCCAAACGGTGGAGGCCATCAACCACGCACAGGCCGCGGGCGTGCCAATGGTGTTCGCCATCAACAAGATCGACAAGCCCGGTGCAAACGCGAACAAAGTGCGCGAAGCCCTGGCGAACATGAACATACTGGTGGAGGATTGGGGCGGCAAGTTCCAGGCACAGGAGATCTCTGCCAAGCAGGGACTTAACGTGGAGCTGCTCCTGGAAAAAGTGCTGCTCGAAGCCGACCTGCTTGACCTCAAGGCCAACCCGAACAAAAAAGCGATGGGCACCATCATCGAATCTTCGCTCGACAAAGGGAGAGGATACGTGGCGACCATCCTGGTGAAGACAGGAACACTGAAAGTAGGTGACGTGGTGCTGGCCGGGTGCTACAGCGGCAAAGTGAAGGCCATGTTCAACGAGCGTGGCGGACACGTGCCTGAAGCGGGGCCCGCCATGCCCGTGCAGATCCTCGGGCTTAACGGGGCACCCCAGGCTGGCGACAAGTTCAACGTGATGGAAGATGAGCGCGAGGCTCGCGAGATCGCCAACAAGCGCCTGCAGCTGCAGCGCGAGCAGACCATACGCACTACCAAGCATATCACCCTCGATGAGATCGGCAGGCGGATCGCCATCGGTGATTTCAAGGAGCTGAACGTGATCGTGAAAGGGGATGTGGACGGATCCATCGAAGCGCTCACCGACTCGTTACAGAAATTATCATCCGAAAAGATCGCCCTCAAGGTCATTCATAAATCCGTTGGGGCCATCACCGAAAGCGATGTGCTGCTGGCTTCCGCATCAAACGCCATCATCGTGGGCTTCCAGGTGCGGCCCTCGCCCGGGGCGCGCAAGCTGGCCGAGCAGGAGCAGATCGACATACGCATCTATTCGGTCATCTACAAAGCCATCGAAGAGGTGAAGGACGCCATGGAAGGGATGCTGGCGCCCGAGTTCCACGAGAAGATCGTGTGCAATATCGAGATCCGCGAGGTATTCAACATCACCAAGGTGGGCACGGTGGCCGGCTGCATGGTGCTTGACGGCAAGATCAACCGCAACACCAAGGTGCGCGTGATCCGCAACGGCATCGTGGTGCATGCGGGAGAGCTGGGCTCGCTTAAGCGGTTCAAGGACGATGTAAAGGAAGTGGCAGCCGGGTTCGAGTGCGGGCTGAACATCGTTAACTTCAACGACATCCAAACGGGTGACATCATCGAAGGCTACGAGCTGATCGAGGTAAAAAAGACCCTTTGATCTAAGAATAGTAAACCTTACCTGCCTACCGGTCCGAAGGATCCCTACGGAGCAGGCAGGCGGATGTACGAATGGGGTTGGCGCACCTTCCCGACAATTACAGCCGCCATCTTATAAATATTCCTCGTAGTTTTGCTCCCGTTTTTTTATGAGATCGAACAAGTCCATTCTTGTGTGGTTACTGACCGGCTGCCTGCTGGTGTATGCCATGGTGGTGATCGGGGGCATGACCCGCCTCACCCACTCCGGGCTGTCCATGGTGGAATGGAAACCCACCGGCTCGCTTCCCCCGATGAATGATGAAGAATGGAATGCGGAGTTCGAGAAGTACAAGCAGTTTCCTGAGTACAAGATCCTGAACTCCGATTTTACGCTGAGCGATTTCAAAAGCATTTACTGGTGGGAATACATTCACCGCTTCCTGGGCCGCACCATTGGCGCGGTGTTCCTCATCCCCTTCTTCTGGTTCTGGATCCGAAAAAAATTCCCCGAAGGGTTTCTTAAAAAAATGTTCGTGCTGCTGCTGATCGGTGCCGGGCAGGGACTCCTGGGCTGGTTCATGGTGCAAAGCGGGCTGGTGAAGAACCCGGCCGTGAGCCATTACCGCCTGGCCGCGCATCTCATCACGGCATTTACTGCGTTTGGATTTACTTTCTGGTATGCGCTGGACCTGATTTATGACGGCTTATCATCCGCACAACCTGGCCCGATGTCCACAGGAGAGGGGGATGCGGGGAGAGGCCTTAAGCGGCTTGCTCTTATCCTGTTCTCTGTAATTGTGATCCAGATCATCTATGGAGCTTTCGTGGCGGGTTTGAAAGCGGGCTACTCCTATCCCACTTTCCCGAAGATGGGTGATAAATGGATACCCGATGAGATCACGGCACTGGAACCCGCGTGGAGAAATTTTACAGAGGGAGCAGCTGGCGTGCAATTCCTTCATCGCTACATTGCAGTGGCAGTTGTTATCCTTGTTTCGGTCCTTTTCTTTAAAGCAAGAAAGCTGGGGCTCACCTCTCTACAACGAAAACTTGTGAATGCTCTTGTGATCATTGTTGCTGCGCAGTTCCTGCTTGGCCTCGCTACGCTGCTTTATGGCGTGCCGGTGCTCGTAGCAGTGCTTCACCAGACAGGCGCATTCTTTCTATTCGCCACTTCTCTTTTCTTCATTCATTCGTTAGGTATGCAGCCTCAATCGGCTGTTTCAAAATAATCCCGGTTATCCTTCAGGATGCGGTAGATGGTGCTCTTACCCATGTTGAGCTTCTGGGCAACGGTGAGCACGTTCTCATCGTATTTCTTCAGGTAGAATTTCAGGATGTGGCGGATGTAATCGTCCATGGTCTTTTCTCTCTCGAGCAGGCCGTCCATCTCTCCTTTGCCGTGGAACACGATATCTTTGGCGGCAATTGTTCCGTTATCGCTCATCACCGAAGCCAGCTCCACCACCGATTTAAGCTCGCGTATGTTGCCGGGGAACGAATAGCCCAGCAGCTTTTCCTGCGCATCGGGCGCAAACTGCTTGGGGGATACGGAATTTTCCTTGCAGAAGTTCTCTGAAAAAAACTTGGCGAGGATCAGGAGATCGTGACCCCTCTCACGCAAAGGCGGAAGATGGATCGGCAGGCCGTATATCCTGTAATAAAGGTCTTCGCGGAAGTTCCCCTTCTTCACTTCGTCAACTAGGTTCTTATTGGTTGCCGCGATCACCCTGCAATTGGTCTTGATCGTTTTGTCGCCCCCCACCCGTACGAATTCCTTTTCCTGCAGCACGCGCAGCAGCTTGGCCTGCAGGTTCAGGTCCATCTCGCCTATTTCATCGAGGAAGATCGTGCCCTTGTCGGCCATTTCGAACTTACCCGGCCGCGATGCTATCGCCCCGGTAAATGCACCTTTTTCATGACCGAAAAGCTCGCTTTCGGCCAGCTCTTTCGGTATGGCGCTCATGTTCACGGCCACCAGCGGCTCGCTCTTGCGTTTCGAATTGTAGTGGATGGCTTTCGCGATCAGCTCCTTGCCTGTGCCCGTTTCACCGCTCACCAGCACGGTGATGTTGGTCTCGATCGCTTTTTCGAGCATCGAAAATATCCTTCGGATGGCCTCGCTCTGGCCGACTATGATGTTCTGGAAGCTGTAGTGGCGCTTAACTTCCTGCTCCAGCGTGTTGATGCGCGTCTTCAGCTTCTGGTTCTTTCGGATGTTGTTCACCACCGTAAGGAGCTTCTCTTTGATGTCCTTGGTCTTAACGATGTAATCGTAGATCCCGAGCTTCAGGAGCCCGACTGCCGTATCTACCTGGTTCTGCTCGGAGATTACGAGCGTTTCGATATCCGGATCGAACTCCCGGATCTGCTTGATCAGCGCGGTGCCATCGGTGTCGGGCAGGAAATAGTCAATGGTGATCGCATCGGGATTTTCGTGGAGGCGTCCCAGCATTTCTTTCCCGCTGGAGAACTTGCGCACCTCGTAGTCCGGGTTCAGGGAGAGCACATAAGCGATGAACTCACGGTACCATTCATCGTCCTCCACCACAAATATTTTAAAAGGAACACTCTTATCCATTTCGATGGTTTCGTACTAATAAAGCTACGCATAATCTCCGGCTCGTCAGAACTTATAACGTACGTTCAGACCCGCGTCCCAGAAATAGGGGAAACGGGGACGGATATCCAGCCCGATAACGAGCGGCACCTTTGAAAAATTGTAGTCGAGTCCCAGCGCGGCTTCGATGCCGGCATAGGGCCCGTATCCTTTTACGAGATAGTCGTTGCCATCGAGCCGGTAGCGGTAGCTACGCTCGCTGTAGCTCATGACGAACAACCCGGCTCCCGCGAAGAACGCGAAATTATCATCGATGGGCACATTCTTCTCGAACAGGCCCGATACCATCACGCCCGGGTACGTTTCCAGGAGCAATATTTCAAAACCGTTGTTCTGCCCGTTCAGGTGACGGTACGTAAAACCGGTATAACCTCCGAAGCGGACGCCCACCTGGTTCGGCTTGTCCGCCAACTGTGAAAAGCTTCTACCACTCACTATGAGCAATAAAAGCGCAAAAATCAGTTTTTTCATGGCGCAAATTTTTATGAATGGCCTCCCATTTCCATTCCAAGCGGATCTATAAGAAGAAAAAGGAATTTGGGAAAAATTATTGCCTCAAAATGGGAACTCGTTTCCCGATCCGGGAAATATTGCTTTACTTACAATTATGGTATGGAGAATTGGGTGACTGGTCCGCCACGGCCTTCTGCGCCATCTCGTTGCCCAGGTCGGCCGCGCGCTTGATAGCCGCGCAGGCTTCGGGGTGCTTCCCAAGCACGTGGTAGGTTATGCCGAGGTTGTAGAACCCATCCTTATTATTAGGATCGAGCGTCACCACTTTTTTGAGGTCTTCCAGTGATCTGTCAAGTTTACCCGTGCGGCCATACTCGATGCCGCGGTTCATGTAGGCCGAAACGTATTTGCTGTCGATGGCCAGCAGCTTCGAGTATTCGTCAATGGCCTGCTGGTTCAGGTTCTTTGCCGAATAGATGCTCGCCTTGCTGTACATCGCATCGGTGTAATCTTTTTTCAGCCTGATCGCCTGCTCCAGGTCAGAAAGGGCCGAGTCGAAGCTGCTGCGCTTCATCAGCTCCTGCGCGCGCTGGTAATAGAGTGCGGGATCATCGGGATGTTGCGATATTTTGAAGCTCAGGTCCCTTACATCAACGGTTCCTTCCTGTTTCTTTTTCAGGAACAGCTCGTAGTTGGCGCGCGCGGTCTTTTCCTCGGGCTTGATCTGGAGGGCTTTCTTCCAATCGGCTTCGGCACTGTCGCCAATGCCGAGCATGGCGTAGCAGGCCGCGCGGTTGTTGTGCCCATCAAACGTGGTATCGTTCAGCTTGATCGCTTTGTTGAACACCGTAATGGCCGCGCGGTATTTTTCTTTCTTATGCATGGCCACGCCCAGGTTCACGAGCGGCTTGTAATCGTTGGGGTTCAGCGAAGAAGAGAGTTCCAGGTCACGAATGGCCTTAGCCATGGAACTGTCGGCCGCAATGCGCTTGAGCTCTGCCTCCTCCTTCAGGTTCTGCTTGAGCAGCGTGTCGCGCTCGCTCAGCAGCGCATCCCGCTCCTTCATCAGGAAATCGCCCCGGTTATTGAGCATGATCACGCAGGTGGGATACTGGTTGAGCACGCTCGAGTAGAATTTGATGCTGCCATCCCACCATTTGCTGTAATCGATGGTGAGATATGCCAGCCAGCCAATATAAAAAGCCAGGCCTGCAAATAGGGGATATTGCAGGGAGGCAAGTCTTTTCTTTTTGAAATATTCAATGAGGTAATTTATCCCGTAAGCGATCAGCAATGAAAAGCCGATGGAAGGAACATACGCATAGCGGTCAGCGATCATGGCCCCGCCCACCGGAATGATCTGCAGCACGGTGATGATGGTGGTGATGAAGAATGCGAGGCAGAAGAATACCACGCGCGTTTTCTTGAGGCTCCACAGCGTGATGACCGCAACCAAAAACACCAGTGGTGGATACATCCAGAATATCGGCTCGAGGTTGTTGTCGGGCTTTGGCGGATAGGGATAGAACCCGCTGAGGTGCAGCGGGGTGATCAACTTCTGGAAATACAGGAAGAACGAATAGCTCACGATGCGCAGGCGGTCGAGCGCGGTGTAGGGCACATCGAGCTGCACGGCCTTGCCCTGCGCCATAAAGGCAACCACAGCAAATACCAGCGCGATAACGAAGTATGGGATCTTTTCGCGGATCAGTTCCTTCGTGAACTTTCTTTTCTGGAAAATATCAATGAGCACGATCACTCCCGCCAGCGGAACCGCCATTCCCTTGGATAAACAGGACAGCACGTACAGCCCAAGCGACCAATGATAGAACTTCTTCACAGCAGGGTATTTTTTGAACTTGAGGTAAAAGATCAGCGAGAGCAGGAAGAAGAACGTGTACAGCACGTCCTTCCGTTCGGAGATCCACACCACGCTTTCCACGTGCGTGGTGTTCACCGCAAAGAGGAACATCACGATGAAGGAGATCGTTTTATTTTTCGTAAGCATCACGAGGAAAAAGAAAACGAGCAGCGTGTTCAGGATATGCAGGATCAGGTTGTCGATGTGGAAGGGCGTGGAGTTGTAGCCGAATATGGCGCGCTCCAGCCCGAAGCTGGTCTCGGTAAGCGGGTGGTAGTTACCCTGCTCGTAGCTGGAAAAGATATGGAACACTTTGTCGAGCCCGAACTCGCTCACGTCCTTGTTATCCATCAGGTAAGCGCCATCGTCCCAGCCCTTGATGAAATCGTTCTTCATGGCTCCGCCAAAGGCGATGAGGATAAGCAGCACCGCTCCGAAAAAGAAATACTTTTCGGTTTGCGTGAGCGACTGGTAGATCTTCTTCATCGAGAGCCAAATTACATAAAAATACAACAATGGGATGCGGGGCTTTTTCTATATTTACTAAGTGAAAAACTTTCACAGATCAATTCTTTTTTGCGGAATTATATTCTTCGCCTTCTTCTGCTTCCTCGCCTTGCACAACCGCTTTGCGGCTGATGATTACTACTGGATGGGGCTGCTGCGCACGCACGGCATAGGAGGCTGCGCAAAAGATTTTTACTACGGGGCAAGCGGCCGGTGGGCTGCCAATTTCATGCTGGGAGTTATTTATTTTTCGGAGTTCAGGTCCTTCACCGTGCTGGCCCTCTTCAGCATTTTTAACCTTTCCGCTTTTATTTTTGTCTCGCATCTGCTGTTCTCGGCCCTGGACAGAAAATTCAGCCTGGGCTTTTCACGGATGAATGTTTTTGCGCTCGCATGGACTTTCACCATGTTCCTTTTCTTCCTTGCACCTGGCACGGGCGAGATATGGTTCTGGACCAACAGCGCACCGCAATACCTGTGGAGCGTGATGCTGGGCTTGCTCATTGCCTCACTGATCCTGAAAGAAAAAAGAGGGCCCGCTGACCATGTGCTGCTGGCCCTTTCGTCCTTATATATAGGCGGGGCATCGGAGAGCTTTGCCGCTGTTTACCTGCTCGCAGGCGTAATGGGTTTCTTTTTTGCGAATGTCAAAGTGAAGCAGCGGGTCTTGCTGGCCATGCTTCTTATGCTGACCGGCTTTTCGATCAACCTGCTTGCGCCCGGCAATGCAGTGCGGGCTTCGTGGCTGCCCGAAAAAAGTCTCGGCACAGGAATGGAAATGACCGCGAAGGCCGTGTATCACTTGTTTGCCGATGGGTGGATGACCTCTTTAGCCTCGGTCGTTTGCTTCCTCCCGGTTTTTATTTTGTTCGGAATAGAAATGAAGAGCCGCACATCCGTAAACACACGATCGCTTTGGAAAATATTTTTTACTCTGACCTTTTTTTCGCTCGTATCACTATTCCTTCCCTCCTACTTTGTTTCCGATGTTGCGCCCAAGCGGGCCTGCGAGCTGGCGTACCTGCTCATTGCTTTTTTCATTTTGACATGTGGGGTATTTATGGGGATGAAATATGGCCTGTCCAAAGCTGTATTGAAATATTCTTCAGCAGCAGCAATACTGCTGCTCATAGGTGCCAAAGCCTTTACACAAGCACCCATTGTTATGAAATATACCGAAGCAGCAGACGCACGGATCGAACAATTGAAGAACACAAACACGGATAAGGAGCCATTGGAACTTTCTCCCCTTCCTTCCTCCGGCATGCTTTACTCGGCCGAGATCACTGCCGATACCACGCACTGGACCAACCGGCATCTGAAGTTCGGGTTGGGGTTGAAATTCCATGTAGTGAAGAAACCATAACCATTCGCACCGGCCTTGCTTTGCCGAAGTGCTACGCGAAGGTAAGCAGGCAGGTTCCTGGTCCACCGATCTGCTTTCGTTAATAAGTTTAATTGAAAATCTGAAGGGAAAATCCGTTATTTGCTTCCGTTAAGCATGGAAAATTTCGTAGTCTCCGCCCGCAAGTACCGCCCCGCCTCCTTCGATACCGTTGTAGGGCAGGGCAGCATTACTTCCACGCTTAAGAATGCGATCCGGAATAAAAAAGTAGCGCAGGCTTACCTCTTCTGCGGGCCGCGCGGGGTGGGAAAAACAACCTGCGCGCGCATCCTGGCCAAAACCATAAACTGTTCGAACATTACGGACAACGCGGAGGCCTGCAACAAGTGCGATTCGTGCAGGTCGTTCAACGAAGGAACTTCCTACAACATACTGGAGCTGGATGCTGCCTCCAACAATTCGGTGGACGACATCCGCAACCTGATCTCGCAGGTGGGCTTCGCCCCGCAGATCGGCAACTACAAGATCTATATCATCGATGAGGTGCACATGCTCTCGCAGGCGGCTTTCAATGCTTTTTTGAAAACACTCGAAGAGCCCCCGAAGCACGCCATCTTTATCCTCGCCACCACGGAAAAGCACAAGATCATCCCCACGATCCTTTCACGCTGCCAGATATTCGACTTTCACCGCATCCAGATCGATGACATTGCCAGGCAGCTTGGCTCGATCGCAAAAAAGGAAGGCATCACTGCAGAGGCCGATGCCCTGCACGTGATCGCGCAGAAAGCAGACGGGGCCATGCGCGATGCGCTCAGCATATTCGACCAGATCGTGAGCTTTGCGGGAAAGAACGTGACCTACAAGGCCGTGATCGAGAACCTGAACGTGCTCGATCATGATTATTACTTCAAAGTTACCGACTGCATGCTGGGTGCCGATATTCCCATGGCCATGCTCCTCTTCAACGAGATCCTGAACAACGGGTTTGACGGGCACCATTTCATTGCGGGGCTGGCCGAACATTTCAGAAATCTGCTCGTGTGCAAGGATGCATCTACCCTGCAGCTCCTGGAAGTTGGAGAACCCATAAAGGCCAGGTACAAGGACCAAAGCCAGAAATGCCCGCAGCAGCTCCTGCTCCGCGCACTCAATCTAACCACCAAAGCCGACACAAATTACAAGACTGCAAAGAACCAGCGCCTGCTGGTGGAGTTCATGCTCATGCAGCTCTGCTCCCTTGCTGCCGCACCTGCCGAGGAAAAAAAAAGTCCTGAAATAATCGCAGGACCTAAAAATTTCGTTTCTGAGCCGAAGACTGTCTCCAAAGTAAGTGAGCCTAATGAAGAGATCAAACAGCCCAAAGCAGAAGAACCGGTAAAAAAGGCGGACGTCATGCAAAGCATGACGGGCCAGAAAGAAGGGACGGTAATTTCCGGCAACGGCAAAAAGATCTCGTTCGGCACATCCATTCGTCATTTGATGGAGGGCGAAAACACGGAGGAGAAAAAAACAACAGCGAAAACCGAAGCCGTACAGGTTGAAAAGTTAAAAAATTCCTTTACGCAGGAACGGCTGGAAGATGCCTGGAACAAATATTCACTGCTGATGCGCAAGAAGGGCAAGCTGAACTTTGCCGCCACGCTCACCAACCGCAAGCCTGTGTTGAAAGAAAATGCCGGGATCGGATTCATGATCGATAACCTGGCGCAGGAAGAGGAATTTGCGGCCGAGAAGACCGACCTTGTTTCATTCCTCAAGAACGAGCTGCAGAACACCGGTATCGTTCTTCAAACATCCGTATCCAAAAACCCCACCGAAAAGCGGCCCTACAGCCCGCAGGAAAAGTTCAAGTACCTCTCCGAAAAAAATCCTGCCCTGCTTAAGCTCAAGCAGCAGCTGGATATGGAGATCGAGTGAAAAGCATTTCGATATTACTATTCACCAGTATCCCAAAGTGCTTTGTCAAAAAGCTCGGATAGCTTCTCAGACGATCCTTTTATCGTTTTTGTCACTACTCTTTTACCATTTTGCATTTCATAAAACTCAATAGTGCAATTTTTTCCTCCGCTATCGTAATCAGGTATATATTTTACTCCTTCTTTAAAAGTCAACTTGTTTCCATTAATTTTATAGGTCATTTTATCTTGGGCCGAAGTTGCTCCTCCCCATATCGCAGAAACAACTGTATTACTTTTCTTGTCGTATTGGACATTCGAAAGGTCATAATTGGGATTATGTTCGAATAGTTTTGATGAGGGGTTAAAAAGTAGGCATACATTTTGCGAATTTCCTCCCGCTGTTGAGAAAAAATATGAAACAATAATGTCGGTTAAATCATTCCCATTCACATCGGTAGCTTGAACATACAAAATCGGATAGTCGAATTTATCTGTGATTTCCCATTTGCCGGCCACTTTCTGGTATAACGCAAAAGAGGGTTTCTTTAATTGGACGAGTCCAATACTTTGCTTATTAAAATTTCCTACATAAAAACGAGCATTGGCAAACTTGAGTAATGTGTCCGCATTCTCATACTTATTAAGAGTATCTATTACTGAAATGTATGCTTTTTGTCCGTATGCAAAGAAACGGCTTAAAAAAATTATTGCTATAAACAATAGTCCTCTCATCTTTTCAAAACTTTAATCTCTTTCTTAAACAATAAAGTCAAACCCAAAACTATCATATCCTCACTAATATATTACCTTTTTCTTACCCAAAAAATCCTAACTTCGCGTACCTCTAACTAAAATCAAACTCATGCTCTCTAAAAAGCTTTCCATCCTGTTCGTTTCTGCGCTTGTTACCCTTGCCGCGGCCGCCCAAAAGAAAATGGGCACGGACATGGTGTACAAAACCTACGACTACACCACCGCCAAGAACGACCCGCTCAACGCCCGCATCTACAAGCTCGATAACGGCCTTACCGTTTACCTGACCGTTAATAAGGAAGCCCCCCGCATCCAGACCTACATTGCCACCCGCGCAGGCAGCAAGAACGACCCTTCGGATGCAACCGGCCTGGCCCATTACCTGGAGCACATGCTCTTTAAAGGAACGGACCAGTACGGCACCAAGGATTTTGCGAAAGAGAAGGTGGAGATCGACAAGATTGAGAACCTGTACGAGGTGTACCGCAAGACCACCGACAGCCTCCAGCGCAAAAAGATCTATCACCAGATCGACAGCGTATCGGGTGCGGCCGCCAAATACGCCATTGCCAACGAATATGATAAGATGATGAGCTCCCTTGGCGCGCAGGGAACCAACGCCTACACCTCCGTGGAGCAAACGGTTTACGTGAACGATATTCCTTCCAACCAGCTGGAGAAATGGCTGACCATCGAGGGCGAACGCTACCGCCACCCGGTGATGCGCCTGTTCCACACCGAGCTGGAAGCGGTTTATGAAGAAAAGAACCGCAACCTGGACAATGACGGATCAAAATCGTGGGAGGCCATGCTGGCCGGGCTCTTCCAGAAGCATACCTACGGCACGCAAACCACCATCGGCACCATCGATCACCTCAAGAACCCTTCGCTGAAGAAGATCATGGAATATTACAACACCTACTATGTGCCGAACAACATGGCCATCTGCCTATCGGGCGATCTCGATCCCGATCAGACCATCCGCTGGATCGATGAGAAATTCAGCCCCCTGCCCATGAAGCCCGTTCCGGCATTCAATCCCCCGGTTGAAGATCCCATTACGAAGCCGGTAGTGAAAGAAGTGATCGGTCCGGATGCAGAGACCATGATGCTGGCCTTCCGCTTCCCGGGCGCCACCTCGCCCGAAGCCGACATGCTGCGCATCATCAATAAAATATTGTTCAACGGCACGGCCGGCCTCATCGACCTGGACCTGAAGCAAACGCAGAAGGTGCTGGATGCAGGCTCGTTCCTCGAGCCGATGAAGGATTATTCCGCCTACATCCTTTCGGCCGACCCCAAGCAAGGGCAGAAGCTGGAAGACCTCACGCAGCTTTTGCTCGGTGAGCTGGACAAGATCAGGAAAGGCGATTTCCCCGAGTGGCTGCTGCCCGCCATCATGGCCAACATCAAGCTAGAGCAAACCAAGATGTACGAGGAGAACTGGGCGCGGGCGGATGCGTTCGTGGAGGCGTTCATCACGGGCGATGACTGGCAGCACTACACCGACCGGATCGACAGGCTGAGCAAGATCACCAAGCAGCAGGTTATGGACTTCGCGAAGAAATATTTTACCAGCACCAACTACGTGGTGGTGTACAAGCGCACGGGCGAAGACAAGAACGTGAAGAAGGTGATCAAGCCCGCCATCACACCCGTGGAGGTGAACCGCAACGACCAGAGCGAGTTCGTAAAGAAGATCATGAACATGAGCGTGAATGACATCGATCCCGTGTTCATCGATTACACGAAGGACATCAAGAACCTTTGGGTGCGCAAGAGCATACCGGTGTACTACACAGAGAACAACGTGAACAAGACCTTTGAAATGTTCTACGTGTTCGACATGGGCAGCGATAACGATCGCAAACTGCCGGTGGCTATCCAGTATCTCCCCTACCTCGGCACTTCGAAGTACACCCCCGCGCAGGTCAAGCAGGAGTTCTTTAAGCTGGCCTGCAACTTCGATGTGTTCAACTCGGCCGACCAGGTGTATGTTTCGCTGAACGGGCTGAGCGAGAACTTCGAGAAGGCCGTGCAATTGTTCGAAGAAGTGCTGTCCGACTGCAAGCCGAACCCCGAGGCGCTCACCAACCTGGAAGGCGACATCCTGAAAAAGCGCAGCGATGCCAAGCTTTCGAAGAATACCATCCTGTGGCAGGCCCTGGTGAGCTATGGCAAGTACGGTCCGAAGAACCCGTTCACCAATGTATTGTCCGAAGCAGAATTGAAAGCATTGAAGCCGGATGAGCTGGTGAACATGCTGCATGAGCTGAAAACATACCAGCACCGGGTGCTGTTCTTCGGCTCAACACCTGCTGAAGAGGCAACCCGCGTGATCGGCACGCATCACCTCACCCCCGATGCGCTGAAACCCGCACCTGCCGCGCAGAAGTTTGACGAGCTGCCCAGCGACAACGTGGTGTACGTAGCCAACTACGACATGAAGCAGGCCGAGATCATCATGCTCACCAAGAGCGATGGGTACGACCGCACCATTGTGCCCCAGGTATCGCTCTACAACGAATACTTTGGCGGGAGCATGGCCTCCGTGGTGTTCCAGGACCTGCGCGAGTCCAAGGCGCTGGCCTACTCGTGCTTCAGCTCGTACCGCACGCCCCGCAAAAAGGAGCGTTCCAATTATTTGTTCTCTTACATTGGCGCGCAGGCCGACAAGCTGCCCGAAGCCATGGCCGGCATGAAAGCGCTGCTGGACAAGATGCCCGAATCGGACGTGCTGTTCACCTCGTCCAAGAATTCGCTCATCCAGAGCCTGCGCACCGAGCGCATCACCCGCTCCAACATCCTGTGGAGCTACGAAAGTGCGAAACGGCTGGGGCTCGACTACGACATCCGCAAGGATATCTTCTCCAAGGCTTCCGGCATGGGCATGGCCGATGTAAAGGCGTTCCACGGCAGGTACATCAGCAACCAGAAGTCGACCGTGCTCGTGCTCGGCAACAAGGACCTGCTGGACATGAAGACGCTGGCCAAGTACGGAACGGTGAAGATGCTGAGCTTACAGGATGTGTTCGGATATTAATGGATGAATGAAGATTTTATCTTCTACGCAGCGATGTGGGGAGCGATCATTTCTCCTTTCTTTTGGATCGCTGACTTTTTCCTGCTAAGAAAAAAGAAAAGGGGCAAAGCTGTATTCTGGGTTAGCTTTTTCCTTTATCTTCTTACGGCTGCAGTATTCTTCGGATTTACAATGGCCGAAAACGGATGGGGTGCGCTGGCGTATGTGTTCTTCGGCTGTGCTTCCATCACGGTCTTTAGCCTGGTCATGCTTGTTCTGTCGTTGATACTGAATAAAACCCTTTCCGCAAAATGATCATTATCGGCATAACCGATTGCGGGAAAAAATGGCAAAACTACCACGACTGGCTCGCCTCGGATGAAGTTCAGGTCCTCAAACTATCTGTAGCGGAAAAAAATCTCGCTGACGTTTCGAAATGCAACAGCATCATTCTTTCCGGTGGGGAGGACGTGCACCCGCGCTTTTACAACAAGCCGGAATACCTTTCCATGCTCGATCCGAAAGAGATCAGCGAAGCGCGCGATGAGTTCGAGCTGAAGGTGATCGAAAGAACACAGAAAGAGAACCTCCCGCTCTTCGGCATTTGCCGGGGGCTGCAAATTGCCAATGTTTACTTTGGCGGCACGCTTATTCCCGATCTGAAAACTTCCGTCAGGCATACCAAGGATAAAGGCATCGACAACCAGCACGAAGTGCGCGTGGCGAAAAATTCTCTTCTTGATTCCATCGTAAACAGCAACTCCGGTATGATCAATACTGCGCACCACCAGGCAGCGGACATCCCCGGCAACGGTCTGAAAGTTTCTGCACGCGCAAATGACAACACCATTGAAGCGCTCGAACGGCAGGAGCGGGATGGGAGATCATTCCTGCTGCTTGTTCAGTGGCACCCCGAGCGGATGAAAGAGCAGGACAGCGCCTTTTCCGGTAACCTCAGAAAATTCTTCTTGACACAATGCCTGTTGAAAAAAAGTAGTTTTTAGACGAACCTTTTCTTTTTATAGACGTTTAATCGAATACTATCGTCCAATTACTTATAATGCCAGACAAAGTATTTAAAAATCAGGCATTTACGTTTGGAAACTATATTTATAATCATTTATTTTGCGCGGCTTTTTACTTGACTTTGAGGAAGTTGATTAAAACTTTATTATGAAAAGATTCTACTCTTTTCTTATCCTCTCAATCGCTTGCTATTTTAGCAGTTTCGGCACAACTTATTATTCACGGCAATCGGGCGACTGGTCCAATTCCACCACATGGTCGACCGTTGCGTGCGGCAACGCTACCAACAGCGGAACCTACCCCCAGGCCGGTGACAATGTGACCATCTGTGACGGCCATTCGGTGGTGCTGGACATTGCATCTCCCGCTTGCGCGAACCTTACGGTTGGAGGAGGCACAAGCGGTGAGCTTTTGTATTCTAAAAATGTAAACAACACGTTCACGGTGTCGGGGTATATAACGGTGAATGCAGGCGCCCACCTCGGTATGCAAACGGGCGGGCCCAACCAGGTGCATTACCTGTACCTGGCCGGGAACCTGACCAACAACAGCAGTGCTTCTCCATACGGTGTGGACTTTCAAAATTCGAATTCGGGGAACAAGCAGGTGGATATTATTTTTAACGGGGCAACCAACTCCATCGTATCGGGAACAGGCACCTGGATCTTCATCAACGTAACGATGAACAAGTCCGCCAAGACGGCCACGCTCGACAATCAATCCACCGGTTTCACTACCATGTTCAACCAGACCTACAAGGGCTACAAAGGCATGCTCCTGACCGAAGGGACCTATATCCACAACAACACCACTACGCTCGATTGCTTTGACAACACCCGCTACAGTTCGACAAGCGCCTCGCTCGATATCCTCAAAGATGTGGTGGTCCAGGCCAACCAGGGAACGCTGAAGCTCGCAACGGATGGAGATTATACGGTGAACCTTTACGGTGGGATCGTGCTGAACGGGGGAACCATAGAAGTGGGCTCTGGCAACGGGACGAACGGTATCCGTTACCAGACCCCTTCCAGCGGGGTCGCATCATTGACCGTGAGCTCCGGAACATTGAATGTTTACGGTACGATCACCGAAAACGGAGGAGCAGGCCTCGCTTTCACGATGAGCGGAGGAATCATCAACGTAAGCCTGGGCACGTCTGTTCCTACAACCATTAATTTTTACGTAGATGACGTTGCGGCCAGCAGCACGAACCTGACGGGCGGCACCATCAATATCCTCCGTAATACTTCATCCACTTCCAGCTTCAAGCTCAACGGCTCCACACCTGCAAACGTGACAGTAACCGGAGGTACGGCCGTATTCGGTCATTCGGTCACTGCGTATACTTTCATGTTTTACGACTTTAACAATGCCACCCAGTACCCGCATATGAAAGTGAGCGGAGCATCCGGGACCATCCTTGAAACCAAAAGCGGGGGATTACCCGGAACGTATAAATTCTTAAGCCTGTATATAGCCGCGAACAACACCTACGATTTTGCGAACCACACCAGCAGCACCTGCTCACTCACCAGCACGTATAATGGAACAAATGCCTTTTATAACGATGGAACCCTTGCACAGCAGCTCGGAACGGTTAGCTTTACCGGCACCGTGAACCAGGGTCTTGCCGGTTCCACAACTACCACGTTCTACAAAATGACCGTGAATAACGCAGCAGGCGCCACGCTTTACCAGAATGAAAACGTTTCGAATGTTGCCACCTTTACCAACGGCCAGTTCACCCTGAACGGGAAAACGCTGACCATTACCACCGCGGCCACTACGGGAATTGCGTACACAAGCGGGTATATCTACAGCGAGCTGACCAATAATTCAAGCAAGGTTCAATGGAATATCAGCACGACAACGGGATCGCACATCATCCCGTTCGGGATGTCATCGGGCATTATTCCATTCACCTTCAATCTCACCGCAGGCGATATCGGCAACCTCACCGTTTCCACCTATGGCACTCCTTCAACCAATCTTCCCTGGCCCACGACCCCGGTGAATGTAGCCAACCTGAACTGCTATTGCGGCTGCTGCGCACCCGATAACCGCAATGCAACGGCCGACCGGTTCTGGCAGATCGACAAAACAGGTGCGTCAGGAACTGCCGACATTACGTTCAGCTACGAAGCTGCGGAGCTTCCGTCCACCGTGCCATACAACGATGCCACCACCATGCGCGCGCAGCGTTATAATTCATCTACCAATATTTGGGTATACCCCGCCATAGCCGGGCAAACCACATCCGGCTTCTCGGTAACCGTTCCGGGCGTTACCACGTTTTCTCCCTGGGCGCTCGCCAGCAATCTTTCTCCCCTGCCGGTGGAACTGCTGGAATTTACCGCAACACCCGTGAACAACACTTACGTGAATTGCCATTGGGCCACCGCTTCGGAAACCAACAACGACTATTTTACCGTTCTGAGAAGCAGGAACGGACTTGATTTCGGAAGCATCGGCACCGTTCCGGGCGCAGGCAACAGCAACACCGTGAAGAACTACGATTTCAATGATGAACATCCTTACGATGGAACTTCGTATTACCGCCTGAAGCAAACGGATTTCAACGGCATGTCCAAGCTTTCGAACATCGTGGCAGTGGACTTTGCTTCGCTGAATAATTTCGGCCTGAACGTATTTCCCTCTCCAACTGATGGAAATAATATTTCTGTGAATATAACCGGGGCCAAAGACAGGGAAGTGCTGGTTGTGGTCCGCGATATTCTTGGCCAGGAATATTATTCCAAAGTGATCTTGGTTGAAGATGGCAGCTACACCTTCGCGCTCGATAAGCAGAGCCGACTGCCTGCCGGGGTTTACTTGGTGATCGCCACAAGCAACGACAAATACCTGAGCCGCAAGATAACTGTAGAATGATCCTCTCCTAATTACATTTAGAGGTCCCGTCTTTTTCTCACACTTCGTATTTCACGGCACATTATTCCGGGTTTTCAACGACTCATTCTCCTTTTGTAGATAAATACTGCCGCATCCCCTTTTTTATTATTCTATCATTGCTCTGTTTCATCAAAAGAAAAAGAGATCCTATGCGCCTGTTCCTTATACTTTTCATGTTTCCTTGCTTTTTTATTCGCTCATCCGCATCAACCTGCACTGCCCTGGCAACCGGCATCTGGGAAAATGCAGCCACGTGGAACTGCGGACAGATCCCCCAGTGCGGAGATAATATTGTCATCCCAGCGAATCTCACCGTAACGATAACCACCGTGCTCGATTACTATACAGGCTGCAGCACGCCCATGTCAGTTACCATTTACGGCACGCTGGAATTCCAGACCGGGAAAAAATTAAAACTCCCGTGCGGATCTACGGTGTACGTAATGGCGGGCGGCCAGATCGTGCCGGGCTCGGGAGGCGGCAATTCGAACTACATTGAAATATGCAATGTGGTGGTATGGAATGCAGGCATGGGAACGCTTAGCGGGCCCGTAGTGTTGCCGATAGAACTGCTGAGCTTTACGGCCACGCCCGCTCATGACTGGGTGAACTTCCATTGGGTGACGGCTTCGGAAGTGAACAACGATCATTTTGACGTGTTAAGAAGCACGGATGGGACAAGCTTTACAAGCGTAGGCACCGTGCCGGGATCGGGCAACAGCAACACGTTGAAATCATACGATTACTCCGATACGGACCCGCTCGAAGGAACTTCGTACTACCGGCTCCGGCAAACCGACTACAACGGGAATTATTCCTTGTACAATATCGTTGCCGTTCAGTACTCCCCTGCGGGAACGTTCGGGCTGAACGCGTTCCCCTCTCCCGGCAACGGGGAAGAGATCAATATTGCGATTTCGGGAGCAAAGGGTAAAGAAGTGCTGGTGGTGCTGCGCAATGTTCTCGGTGAAGAGCTGTGGGCCGGGGTCGTTGCGGTCGGAACGGGGAACTACATCTTTGCGCCCGACAAGCAGGGCCGCCTGCCAGCCGGGGTCTACCTGGTGATCGCTGCCAGCAGCGATAAGCTGGTGAGCAAAAAGATCACGGTTCAATAACCTCCGGTTCCCTCCTTTTTCTTTTATATTTGTCCTTCGTTTTTTACGATCTGTTAACCCTTACCTTTTATGGCAAAAATAAAAGTTGCAAACCCCGTTGTGGAACTGGATGGCGATGAAATGACCCGCATCATCTGGAAGTTCATCAAGGACAAGCTCATTCTTCCCTACCTGGATGTTGACATTAAATATTACGACCTGGGCATCGAGCACCGCGACAAGACCGAAGATAAGGTAACGGTAGAAGCAGCAGAAGCGATCAAAAAATTCAGCGTGGGCATCAAGTGCGCCACCATCACCCCCGATGAGGCGCGCGTAAAGGAGTTCTCGCTGAAGCAAATGTGGAAATCGCCCAACGGCACCATCCGCAACATCCTGGACGGAACCGTTTTCCGCGAGCCGATCGTGTGCAGCAACGTGCCGCGCCTGGTGCCGGGCTGGGCCAAGCCCATCTGCATCGGCCGCCACGCCTTTGGCGACCAGTACCGCGCAACGGATTTCGTGACCAAGGGAAAAGGAAAATTGACGATCACCTTCACCCCCGATGGCGGACAGGCGCAGTCGTTCGAGGTTTATAATTTCAAAGGCGATGGCGTGGCGATGGCCATGTATAACACCGATGAAAGCATCAAAGGGTTCGCTCAGTCGTGCTTCAACATGGCCCTCCAGAAGAAATGGCCGCTGTACATGAGCACCAAGAACACGATCCTCAAAAAATATGACGGTCGCTTCAAAGATATCTTCCAGGATGTGTACGAGAAGCAGTTCAGGAGCGAATTTGAAAAGGCCGGCATCACTTACGAGCACCGCCTGATCGATGACATGGTGGCCTCGGCTCTCAAGTGGGACGGGGCGTTCGTATGGGCCTGCAAGAACTACGATGGCGATGTGCAGAGCGATACCGTTGCGCAGGGATTCGGCTCGCTGGGACTGATGACCTCCGTGCTGGTAACACCTGATGGCAAAACGATGGAAGCGGAGGCCGCACACGGCACAGTTACCCGCCACTACCGCGACCACCAGAAAGGAAAACCCACGTCCACCAATCCCATTGCATCCATCTTCGCGTGGACGCGCGGGCTGGCCTTCCGCGGAAAGCTGGACAACAATGCCGCGCTCATCAGTTTCTGCACGGCCCTCGAGCAGGTTTGCGTGGAAACGGTTGAATCGGGCAAAATGACCAAAGACCTGGCCGTTTGCATTCACGGCAATAAGGTGGAGCACGGCAAGCACTACCTCTATACCGAGGAGTTCCTGGATGCATTGGATAATAACCTGAAAAAGAAGCTGGCCTGAGGGCAACTTTCGGGACAGGTTTTCGTCAAAAGGACAAACGGCCTGCCCATGAAAACAATTTTACCTACCCGCATCTCCATTCCTAAGCCATGCCGCGAGGATTGGGGTAAAATGACCACCACCGACCATGGAAAGTTCTGCTCGGTGTGCACCAAAGAGGTGACCGACTTTTCCAAAATGAGCGATGACGAGCTCCAGGCCTATTTCGCCAAAGGCGGTCAACTTTCCTGCGGCAACTTCAGGGCCGACCAGCTTTATCGTCCAAGCCTGTTCCTGTCGTTTTTGGAAAAAATTTTTTTTCGGCTGAAACTGCAAACCGTTTCACTCTATGCTTTTCTTTTTGCAGGCATCCTGGTCGCACCCAAGGCCAAAGCGCAGGAAGCCGATTCCACCCGCACCGACCTGCCGCCCGATGAGAAATCAGTTCATGGGGAAGCGATCATCTATCTTTTCAAGGGAAATGTTCACGGCATATCAAAGAAAGCGATCGATAATGCGCTTGTCACCATCCGCAGGAACAGGGAAGATGTAGCGGACGGCTATACGGACCAGGACGGCAATTTCTTTATTAACGTGCCGGGCACCGGACACGATGAAAAGTTCGAGGTGAATATTTACCACCGCGGTTTTAAGGAGAAGACCATCCGGAACTTCGTCCCAACCGTGGAAACCGTTCCTGTCGAAATGCGCAAGGTGAAAAGGAAAGGATGGTTTGCCCGGAAGCACCGCAGGGGGAGAATGATATACGGAGCGATGTTCTGATCACCCCGGCCTGATAGCCTCCAGGTGAAAATTCTCCTGGTTCTTTCCAACCGCATCTTTATAAAAGTCGCGGATAAGCTCAAAATCCTTTTCTATATCTCCGCTCGGCATAAATGAAGGCCCGATGATGGCGGTCTTCGCAGCATAGTTCACTTTTCCCAGTACGATCGGCACCTTTGCCTCGAGCGCTACGTAATAAAATCCCGTTTTCCATTTCTCCACCCGCTTACGCGTTCCCTCGGGCGTGAACAGCACCACGATCTCATCGTAGCCGTTTATCAGCTCCACCATAGCATCGGTGAGGTTGCTGTGCTTGCTGCGGTCCACCGGTATGCCGCCCAGCGCTTTGAAAAGTATGCTATAAGGGAACTTGAACCATTCCTTCTTAATAAGGTATCGCACCTTGAGGCGGAAGAGCGACCACGCGCAGCTGCCATAAAGAAAATCCCAGTTGCTGGTGTGGGGTGCCGCGATCAGCACGGCTTTCTTCATCCCGGGAGGCATGCCGCCAGAAATTTTCCATCCCGTAAGGGCAAACACGATCTTCGCGAACAGGCGGTACATATTCCTGCAAAGAAAGGTAAAATACTTAGTTTTGCGAGATGGCGGAAGTAAAAAACAAGACGGGCGGGAACATCGATCTTGTAGATGAGCTTTTCAATAAGAACATGGCATCGGCTTGTCACCTTTCCATGCAGGCCGGCCCTGACGGGTTTTTAGTTTGCGTGATCGATACGAAGACCAGCAAATTTATCGCGCTGCAATCGTACCCGTTCTCTTCGCGCGATCTTTCCGGAAAGATCAGCGAGCTCATTTCGGGTAGCGAGCTGCTCCGGTGCAATTACCGGTCGGTGAGCTGCGCGGTGGTGAACGGCCGCTCCACGCTGGTGCCGGCAGCCCTGTACGAGGAAGAGAAGAAGAATGAGCTGCTCGGCTTTAATTTTCAGATGGATGAAGACGAAGAGGTATTTGCCAACAACCTGAGAAGCGTTGATGCGAAAAATATTTTTACGGTGCCGAAGGACCTGCTTGCAACGCTCAGGCGTTCTTTTCCCAACGCGCAGATGCTGCACCACTCCACCTGCCTGGTGGAAGGCGTGCTGGCCGCGTTCCGCAACCAATCGGGCAGGAAGCTGGTGGTGCACGTGCAGCCCTCGCGATTCGAGGTGCTGGTGACCAGCGGGAAAGAATTGGTGTTCTATAATTCCTTCCGGTTCCAAACCAGTGAAGATTTTATTTACTACGTGCTCTTTGTTTGCGAACAATTGAAGTTAAATCCCGAGAACACCGAGCTGGTGCTGCTGGGTGAGGTGGAACGGAATTCTGCGCTGTACGAGATCCTGCACAAATACATCCGCCACGTGCGGTTTGGCGAACGGAGCGATAACTTCGAATATTCTTACAAGTTCAACGACCTGCCGAAACATTTTTACTTCAACCTCTTCTCGCAATACCTGTGCGTATCGTAAGCGGCACGCACAAGGGCAGGCGCATCAATGCGCCTAAAAATCTCGGCATACGCCCCACCACCGATTTCGCCAAAGTGGCCCTGTTCAATATTCTTGCCTATAACTTCAGCCTGGAGGGCGTGAGCGTGCTGGACCTGTTCAGTGGGAGCGGTGCCATTGCATTCGAGTTCGCTTCGCGCGGGGCGGGAGCGATCACGGCCGTGGAGAACGACCGCGCGCGGACGGAGTTCATCAGGAAAAAGGCCGGTGAGTTCGGCTTTACAAACATTGAAGTGCTCCGCGATGATTGCTTCCGCTTTTTGAAAAATTGCTCAAACACCTTCAACATCATCTTTGCCGATCCTCCGTATGACCTGCGGGGCATTGAAGACATACCGGCACTTGTGTTTGAAAAAGGCTTGCTGGCCGGGAACGGCTGGCTGATCGTGGAGCATTCGCGCGGCACGGACCTCAGCGGGCTGGAACGGTTTATGGAGATGCGGACCTATGGTGCCGTTAATTTTTCTATCTTTAAGTCAAATAAGAAGCCATGAGCGATCGCATCGCTGTATTTCCCGGCTCGTTCGACCCGCTGACCAGGGGGCACGAAGATATCCTTCGGAGGGCGCTGCCCCTGTTCGATACGATCATCGCTGCGATCGGCATCAACTCCAATAAAAAAAGTTTTTTCCCGTTGGAAAAAAGAAAGCAGTGGATCGAAACGGTGTTCAAGGGTGAAAAGAAGATAAAAGTGATGAGCTACGAAGGACTGACTGTGGAGTTCTGCAAGCAGGTGAACGCACGATACATCCTGCGCGGCCTGCGCACCTCGGCCGATTTCGAGTTCGAGCGGGCCATCGGGCAGATGAACCGCGCCATGACGCCCGGGATCGAAACCGTTTTCCTTCTTACTTCCCCGGAATTCTCTGCCATCTCCTCCACCATTGTGCGCGACATTATCCGCAACGGGGGCGATGCGAAGCAGTTCGTTCCCCACGGTGTGGACCTCAAATAAAAAACTTCTTCCCATGAAGTGGAGCGGTGCGATAGCGGCAATATTATTTTCTCACCTCATCTTTTCCCAACCCGTAGCGCTCAAAGGCCGCTCCGACAAAATGTACTGGGGTAAGACCATCACTGCTTTTATTTATGACGACTACATCAGCAAGACACCCGATGAACTGGCGAAAACAACGATCGATAACTCCGGCAATTTCGAATTGAAGTTCGACCTGAAGGAGACCCGTTACGTATTCCTGCAGGCTGAGAACTACCGTACCGGCTTGTACTGTGAACCCGGCTCGGCCTACAGGATCGGGCTGATGCGGAAAGATTCCACGGCCATCGAAACCATGACCGGTACCATTACGATCGACCTCACGTTCTTCGATGCCGATTCACTGGAGTTGAACGCGCTTGCGGCAAAGTATGAGTCCGAAAAACAAAATTTTGTGGACAATAATTACGACCTGTTCTACAAAAGATCGGGCAAGCTGGCCGGGAAGATCGATAGCTTTTGTTCGCGAAAGCAGAAGGATTATTCCCGTTTCTTCAAAAACACTTACTTCAAGAACTTCCTCACCTACTCGCTCGCTTCTCTTAAAGAGAAGAATATCCTGAAAAAGAGAGACACGCTGTATAATGAGTTCATCAAGGGGAAGCCCATATTGTTCACGCACAACGAGTACATGAACTTCCTTCTCGATTTTTTCGATCCCAACCTGAAGAACGCGCAAAAGACCATTGAGTTCGCCAACACAATAAACGTAAAAAGCACTTTTTCTTCCATGATGAACCTTTTCCGGATCGACAAGATGTTTGAGAACGACACCATCCGCGAAATGATGGTGCTTCGCGCGCTGGCCGGTAATTTTAAAGTGTCCGACATCAAAAGCGCGAATGTACTGGCCATGCTGGGGCAGGCGGTAAAAGAATGCAGGTCGGATGAAACAAGGAAGATCGCCCAAAACCTCCTGGTAAAGCTCGGGAAACTTCGCGAAGGGACCAAAGCTCCGGATTTTGAGCTGTACGACATGAAAGGCCGGAAAGTGAAACTGTCGGACCTTGCGGGCAAGCATGTATACCTCGACTTCTGGGCCACCTGGTGCCGCCCGTGCCTCGAAGAAATGAAGATGATACCGCCCCTGAAGAAGCTATACGGGTACAAGATCAGCTTCGTAAGCATTTCCATTGATAGGGACACGGCTGCTTTGCACCAGTTCCTGCAAAAGAATCCGAAATACGACTGGACAATACTTCATTACGGCAACCAACCGGGCGTGAAAAACGATTACGATGTGCTGACCATTCCGGCTTACTTCTTAATCAACCCCGATGGCACCCTGCGCGATGCTCCTGCCCTGCCCCCGGGGGCCGACCTCGAGCAGGAGTTCCTGGTGATCACCGGAAAGAAACCGAACAAACGGATCAAGCCGGAATGAAAATACTTCTCGGCATTTTTCTTTTCATCCTTTCATCCCCTTCCTTTGCGCAGGATAAGGTCGAAACATACGGGAACGGCCAAAAGAAGCGAGAAGGCAGCATGAAGGATGGGAAAGCAGACGGTCTGTGGAAGTCCTGGTACGAGAACGGCCAGCAGGAAAGCGAGGGAACCTATGTGCAGGACCTGCCGGAAGGAAGCTGGAAGTTCTGGTACGAGAACGGGCAGCTGCACAACGAAGGGACCTTTAAGAAAGGCTTGTGGGATGGGATATGGATCGAATATTATGACAACGGGCAGATGAAGAACAAAGGGCTTTACATAGAAGGAAGGCAGGACAGCGCTTGGGTGTACTACTACGAGAACGGGCAGAAGCAGTGCGAAGGCAGCTACGATAAGAACTTTGAGACGGGCTCCTGGACATTCTGGTACGAAAGCGGCCAGAAAAAATCGGTTGGTTCGTTCAAAAAAGGGATGTGGGAAGGGTTCTGGGAATCGTGGTACGAAGATGGAAAGCCGAAGTTCAAGGTGCACTACTACAATGGCAAGGAGCACGGCCCCGCCATATTCTGGGATGAGAACGGGAACAGATCCAAGTACCAGTACTAAAGGAACGGCCCGAGCACCCGCGCGATCAGCGGGTAAGAATTACCAAGAGCGCGCTTCACTTCTTTGCTGCTCATCCATTTCGCTTTGGTAATACCTTCTTTCTTTTGCGGGAATAATTTTTCGTTTCCCGCATAGCTCATCTTATACCAGTATGTCCGTTTGAGCATTTCCTTACCGGATTGCTTATACGAGTGATAGGTTATGGCAGCCCGCTTTCCGATATGCACTCCGCTTATTCCGCATTCTTCTTCCACTTCCCTCGCTGCACCCGCTGCGGGCCTTTCTTTCTTCTCCAGCTTGCCCTTAGGCAGGTCCCATTTCCCCTTGCGAAATATCATCAGCAACTTACCCTTTTTATTATAGACCACACCGCCCGCAGCTTCTATGAACCGGAACAGGGTAATGAACTTTTCCCAAAGTTTTTCCGGATCACCAAGCAGGCAAAGCGTTTTGCTTTTTTTATCGGCTGCAAACTTTTCATATACCCCAAGCAGGCTCTTTTCAGATACAGGGGCCGCAAAGAGCACATCCTTTCCGGCAGGTATATCTTTTTCATTCCCTGCAAGATAAATCTTCTTATCCCTTAAAAAAACTTCGTAATTTTGCGCCATGGCAGTTAAAAAGAAAACAGAGAGAACAAACGATTCAGCGCTCAAAATTGCAGAATATCTTTTGCAAATAAAAGCCATTAAGCTCCAGCCCGACAAGCCCTTTACCTGGGCCTCGGGGTGGAAGTCACCCATCTATTGCGATAACCGCAGAACCCTGTCGTATCCGAAAATACGCGATTACATCCGCGACCAGTTCCTGGGCATCATCGAAAGCAAATACGGCAAGCCCGATGTGATCGTGGGTGTTGCCACAGGCGGCATTGCCCACGGCATTCTGGTGGCCGAAGCCCTGAACCTGCCCTTTGCCTACGTGCGCGCGGAGGCCAAAGTACACGGGCTTTCCAACCTGATCGAAGGCGTAGTAGGCGCGGGACAAAAGGCCGTAGTGGTGGAAGACCTGGTGTCTACCGGAGCAAGCAGCCTGAAAGCCGTTGATTCGCTCCGCCACGGGCACTGCGAAGTGAAGGGAATGGTCTCCATCTTCAACTATGGTTTTCAGGTAGCAGCCGATGCGTTCAAGAAAGCAAATTGCCAACTCACCAGCCTTTGCACCTACGATATACTGATCGAGCAGGCGCTGAAAGCTAAAACCGTTTCTGAAAAGGATCTTACTTCTCTTAAATCGTGGCGTTTGAATCCTGCGGAATGGGGGAAGTAAGAGTGGCAGCCTGCCTGCCGACAGGCCGGTAACAGCAGGCAGTAAAATTCGTAATTCGTATATTGGTATCAATTAGTATTTAGCAGTTTATGGCAAAGATCGAAAGCGAAGTGGTAGAGGTAAACGCCCCTGCAAAAACAGTATTTGAATTCATCGGCAACTTCAATAATTTTCAGAAACTCATGCCAGAGCAGGTAAGCAACTGGAGCTCTACGGAAAACGAATGCTCGTTCACAATAAACGGGATGACCACTATCGGCATGAAGATCGTGGAGAAGAACCCCACCTCGCAGATAAAGATAGGTTCGAACGGGAAAGTGCCGTTCGACTTTAACCTGTTCGTGAACCTGCAGGACAGGCCCGGAGATAAGTGCACGGGCCAGCTGGTATTCGATGCGGAGCTGAACCCGATGATGAAAATGATGGTTGAAAAGCCGCTCACCAACTTCTTCAACATCCTGGCGAAGAAGATGACGACATTATTTTAGGAAGCGTATTTCCTTGAACGCTGCGCGGAACATCGCTCCCTGCTCCCCTTCCAGCATCAGTTCCCCGCTGGGACTTACGCCCGAGATCCGGGCTTTGATCCTTTCGCCTGCATGCTCATATTCGCTCCATTCTCCCAGGAGATGCAGCTGCGCCAGGTAGGCGGCATCAAGCTGCCCGGGATCCTTCCGCAGTAAATGGTAGTTCATGTCCAGCTGCACGCACAGCGCAGAAAGACAATTCTCCAGCGGCAGCTCGCTGCCTGTAAAGTTCCGGAGTGAAGCGGCATCCGGAAGACCCGGGAAGTGCTCCTGATTCACATTGAGCCCGATCCCCACCACCGAATGCAGGATCTTTCCCTGCGAAATGGAGTTCTCTATAAGCACACCGGCCACTTTTTGTCCGTCCAGGAGAATATCGTTGGGCCATTTGACCCTTACCGCGCGGCCCGGAGGCGCCACCGAAGCAACGAATCGTGCTATGCCCACGCTCACGGCCTTGTTGAGCAGGAACTGGCGGTCGGGTGAAAGAAATTCCGGGTACAGGCAGAAGCTGAACGTAAGATTCATTCCCGGCTCTGTTTCCCAGCTATTGCCCCGCTGGCCTTTTCCCGCTACCTGTTTGGAAGCGATTACCAAGGTGCCCTCGCCTGTGTCTTTTTCCTGCATGATTTTCAGGAGAAGATCATTGGTGGAGCCCGCTGTGGGGATCCGGATGACCGCTTTGCCGATAAGTTTTTCCTTCATTACTGGTAAAGAGTAAAATAAAAGCGTGGCAAGATGCGACTTACTTTCTGAATGCCGGTTCTTACCGCACCGAAAGTTAAGCAATTTGCAGGGGAAAAATGATTAACTTTGCTTGGAACAAGATATCTTAATCGATTTAATGGCGAAACGAACGAAGAAGGCTAATTCTGCAGTAATAGCGGATGCGATCATTAAAGGCATCCAGGAGAAAAAAGGAAATGAGATAGTTTGCCTGAACTTACAAGGGATCGAAAATGCAGTTTGTGATTATTTCATCATCTGCCACGGTGATTCCAGCACGCAGGTGGAGGCCATCGCCAGGTCGATCGAAGAGTTTGTAAATAAAAGAACAGGCCAGCATCCCTGGCACAGCGAAGGAAAGGAAAATGCCGAATGGGTGCTGATCGATTACGTAGACGTGGTAGTACATATATTCCAGCGTGAGATGCGGGAGTTTTACAACCTCGAAGCGCTGTGGGCCGATGCCGAGGTGCTGGAAGGCGAGGCAGTAAATTTTTAAGGAAAAGAAATGTCAGAAAAGGAAAAAAAAGACGACAGCAGGGAGTTCAGGAACCAGATCGACAAGGTGAAGGAGAAATTCTCGCGTAAGCCGCAGGCTCCGCGGAACAAAAATCCTTTCAGTATATACTGGGTGTATGTGATCATTCTCATTGTGATCGTCAGCATGTCCCTCTTCCGGTGGACAGGCTCGGCCCGGCTGGTGGAATGGGCGGAGTTCAACAGCAAGATGCTGCAGACGCACGATGTGGAGCGCATAGCGATCGTCAACGATGAAACGGCCGAGATCTACATCAAGCCCGACCGCCTGAAGGAGGCCAAGTACGATGAGGTGAGCCACCGCGCGGTCGGCAAGGGCATGAATCCCGGCCCCCACTTCATCATGCGCATTGAAAAGCAAAGCTTCACTCAGCTTCTGCAGGATGCGCAAAAAGATTTTGCACCGGAGGATAAGATCCTGCCGAGCAGTGAAAAGCGCGACAGCTGGTTCGAGCAATACGGCCTGCTGATCGCCATAGGCGTGATGTTCGCGCTTTGGATCTTCATCATGCGCAGGATGAGCGGGGGAACGGGAAGCCAGCTGTTCAACATCGGCAAATCGCGCGCTACGCTTTTCGATAAGGATACGCACGTGAACGTTACGTTCAACGATGTGGCCGGGCTGGAAGAAGCCAAGATCGAAGTAATGGAGATCGTTGACTTTTTGAAGAATCCCAAGAAATACACCGCACTGGGAGCCAAGATACCCAAGGGCGCATTGCTCGTGGGACCTCCCGGTACGGGTAAAACATTGTTGGCGAAGGCCGTTGCAGGAGAAGCGAAAGTTCCTTTCTTCTCCCTGTCGGGATCCGATTTCGTAGAGATGTTCGTGGGCGTGGGCGCTTCGCGCGTGCGCGACCTGTTCCGCCAGGCGAAAGAAAAAGCGCCTTGTATCATTTTCATAGATGAGATCGATGCGATCGGAAGAGCGAGGGGAAAATCACCCGCTCATGGAGCCAATGACGAACGCGAAAGCACGCTCAACCAACTGCTGACGGAGATGGACGGCTTCGGCACCAACAGCGGGGTGATCCTGATGGCGGCCACCAACCGGGCCGATATCCTGGACCGCGCACTGATGCGGGCAGGCCGTTTCGACCGCCAGATCTACGTGGACCTGCCCGACCTGAAAGAGCGCGAGGCCATCTTCAAAGTGCACCTAAAACCGCTGAAGCTCGACCAGAGCGTGGACATCGAGTTCCTCGCCAAGCAAACACCAGGATTCTCGGGTGCCGACATCGCCAACATTTGCAACGAAGCAGCGCTTATTGCCGCAAGAAAGAACAAGACATCCGTTGAGAAGCAGGACTTTCTCGATGCGGTGGACCGCATCATTGGAGGGCTGGAGAAAAAGAACAAGATCATTTCCGCAGATGAGAAGAAAGTGATCGCCTACCACGAGGCCGGCCATGCCACAGTAAGCTGGTTCCTGGAGCACGCTTCCCCGCTGGTGAAGGTGACCATCGTACCGCGCGGGCGCTCGCTGGGAGCGGCTTGGTACCTTCCCGAAGAGCGGCAGATCACCACGACCGACCAGCTGCTGGATGAAGTGTGCGCTGCGCTGGGCGGGCGGGCTGCAGAAGATGTGATCTTCGGCAAGATCTCCACGGGCGCACTCAGCGACCTGGAAAAGATCACCAAGCAGGTTTACGCCATGGTGGTGTACTACGGCCTGAACGAGAAGATCGGCAACATCAGCTTCTGGGATTCCACCGGGCAGTCGGAATTCTATTTCACCAAGCCTTACAGCGAAAAGACCGCGCAGACCATCGATGAGGAGGTGAAAGCCTTTATCGACAAGGCATACCAGCGCACAAAAGATATCCTGATCAAGCACAAGGACCAGCTGACACAGCTGGCCGATCACCTGCTGTCCAAAGAGGTGATCTTTAAGGAAGATCTCGAGCGCATCTTCGGCAAGCGGCCGTACGAAAAGGAGCCTGAGATCGATAAAAGCAAGATCTCGATGAACGGGCAGCAGAACGGACAGGAGAAGAAAGAGGAAGAAAAAAAAGAGGAGACCCAAAAAGACAATCCCACTCTCTCTTGATGCAGGACAGCACCACCTCCCGTGAAAAGGTATTGAAAAAAGTGCGCAAGGCGCTCATCCATAAGACGCCTCTCGATATTCCCGATATTGATTCTGAAAGCGAGATCTATGCGGTTCCGAACGAGCCGCTGGAGGAGATGTTTGCCAGGGCCTTTTCAAAAATAAACGGCCGCTTTATATTCTGTGAGAACGAGAAAGAGCTCATCTCCGGCCTCTCGGCCCTCATCAGGGAGAACGGCTGGGACAATGTATTCACCTACGAGCAGGCCATTAAAGAGCTGCTCAAAAAAGGGAACATCAACTTCACAGGGCAGCAGGGTGATATCAAACAGGCAAACGTAGGCATCACTTTCTGTGAGAGCCTGGTTGCCCGCACGGGCAGCCTGTTCGTGTCCTCCAGGCAATCATCCGGGCGCAGGCTGGTGGTGTTTCCCAATTACCACATCGTGATCGCATACACTTCGCAGCTGGTGCTGAACATCAAAGATGCCATTGCGATACTCAAAGCAAAATACGGAGCGAACATCCCCTCCATGATCTCGTGCATCACCGGCCCGAGCCGCACGGCCGATATTGAAAAAACGTTGGTGCAGGGCGCGCACGGGCCAAAAGAAATTTATGTACTTTTGGTTGACGACACCCGATGATGGAGACCCACTGGATCAAGATATACAGTTCGGAAAAGGCCCACGAGGTGCAGATGTTGCACGGCATGCTGAACGCCAACGAAGTGGCCGCCATCATCATCAGCAAGCAGGATTCTTCCTACCGGTCCATTGGCGAAGTGGAGCTGTACGTTTACCGCGATGACGTGATCCGCGCCAACTACATCATCAACAAGCAAACCGCGTGAGCAATTTCCTTACAAGAACCATTACGGGCGCAGTCTTCGTAGCCGTAATGGTAGGCTGTATCTGGTGGAGCTATTGGTCGATGGGGATATTATTCCTCATCATTGCCCTTTTGGGCTTATCGGAATTCTATGCATTGCTGGAAAGAGCAAATTATCGACCCCAGAAATACATCGGCCTTCTTGTTGGGTTTGGGATCATAGGGCTTGAACTGTATACTTTTTATGGGTCGATCCTTTTCCCTGTTCTGGGTTTCTTCTTTGTAGAACTATTCAGAAAAACTCAAAAGCCGCTTGAAAATATCGCGCTCTCTATGTTGGGAATAATATATGTCGTTACCCCCTTTTTTTTATTGATACACCTTTCCAAATTGTGCGAATACCATCCGGCAACCAATATAATTCTTGGCTTTTTTTTCCTGATGTGGTCGAATGACACGTTCGCATACCTCATCGGGAAACCCTTCGGACGCACAAAGCTATTCGAACGAATCTCCCCGAAGAAAACCTGGGAAGGATTTATCGGGGGGCTCGTCCTCACGCAAGGCGTTGCGTACATCCTTTCCATTTATTTCACACAACTCCCGCTGCGCGACTGGATGGTGATCGGTGCAATTGTTTCCGTATTCGGCACGCTGGGCGACCTGGTGGAAAGCATGTTCAAGCGGAACCTGGACATAAAGGATTCCGGCTCCATTCTTCCGGGCCATGGAGGAATACTCGACCGGTTCGATGGTGTTTTCCTGTCGGCTCCTTTCATGGTGGCATACCTCTGGCTTATCCGGTAAATCTTTACTTAGTACCTTCGCGGCATGACCATTCACAGAGAGGGCTACCCCACGATAATACTCACGGTGGTCTTCATTTCCGTTCTGAATGCCCTCATTTATTTCTTTCTGCCTAATGAAATTGTAACATGGGCAGGCTACGCTCTCTCCGCTTTTCTCCTGGTCACCATCCTGCAGTTCTTCCGAAGCCCGGCCCGCACCATAATAAAGAATGAAACACACATCCTTTCGCCTGCTGACGGCACGGTGGTGGCCATCGAAGAGGTCACCGAAAATGAATTCTTCAGGGACAAACGCATACAGGTTTCCATTTTCATGTCGCCCGTGAACGTGCACCTGAATCGCTATCCGATTGGCGGTACAGTGAAGTACGCGAAGTATCACCCCGGCCTTTACCTGGTGGCCTGGCATCCCAAATCATCCACCGAGAACGAGCGTACCACCATCGTGGTGGAGGATAAGCAAAAGCGGCAGGTCCTGTTCCGCCAGATCGCAGGAGCGCTTGCGCGCAGGATCGTTTACTACTGCAACGAGAACGATGTCGTGGAACAGGGAGCGGAATGCGGCTTTATCAAGTTCGGCTCACGCGTAGACGTTTTGCTGCCGCCTGTAGCCAAAGTGAACGTTCAGCTCAGGCAAACCGTTACAGGCGGCACCTCTGTTATTGCGGAGTTCGTTTAATTCGTACCTTTATACCCGCAAACCAATTTGAAACCTACATCCATGAAAAAACTATTTTTAGCACTGGCGCTCACGGGCATCCTGGGCTCAGCATCGGTAAACACCCTTATGGCCGCTTCCCATACGAAAGTTACGGTATGCGGTGAAGAAAAGGATAAGAAAGAGAAAAAGGACAAGAAGGAGTGCAAAAAGGAATGCACCGATAAGTCAGAAAAAGGAAAATGCTGCTCGCATGCGGGCGGATGCTGCAAATCCAAATCCACTACTTCTACTTCCTCTTCCGAGAAAAAAGAAGGTACGGAGAAGAAGGAGGAAAGTACCGGGAAGAAATAAAGAATTTTCATTCGAGCAAAAAGGCTTCCTGCACAGGAGGCCTTTTTCATTTACAGGATCCGGGTGAGCTCATCCAGCGAAGCGATCTCGTAGGTAACCTTTTCTGTGTGTGCGATACGGCCCGGGTTGAAGAAGACCTGGTCGAGACCCGCGCTACGCGCTCCCACAATGTCGATCTCCAGGTGGTCGCCCACCATGAGCGACCGCTCCGGCATGGCATTCACCGCTTCCAGGGAATGGCGAAAGATGCTGGCATCCGGTTTCTTGGCCCCGGCTCCGTCTGAAGTGATCACCGAAGCAAAGTATTCGCTGAGGCCCGCATGCCTGAGCTTGAGGTGCTGCACGTCATCGAACCCGTTGGTGATGATGGAAAGCACATATTTCCGCTTCAGGTACGCGAGCGTATCGTGCGTATGTTCGATAAGCGCGGTGCGTTTGGGTGATTCACAGATGTAATCCTGGCTGATGGAGCGCGAAAGCGCGATATCGTCCACCCCGAAATCCTGCAGGGTGAGATGGAACCTTTTCAGTCGCAGATCATTTTTACCGATCCGGCCTTCGCGGTAATATCCCCACAGGATCTCGTTCACTTCCTGGTACCGCCTGATAAAGGCCGAACAGGACCCGGTACACCTGGAATCCAGCCCGTATTTACAGAACAGTTCCGACAGGACGATCTGCGTGTTGGCTTCGAAATCCCAAAGCGTGCGGTCGAGGTCAAAAAATATATGAGAATAGGTTTTCAATTCGCGTGCACGAAATATTTGGAGAACCCGAAAAAATGGGCCAGCACATTCAGCACCAGCGACCAGAACAACAGCGAAACGGAAGTATAGAGCAAGACCTTTTTCCGGTTGCGGAACAATCCCACCGCGGCCGTGCACCCGATGGGGATGGAAACGATGCAGGGTGTTACGAAGGCCACGCCCGCAATGCCGAACCGCTTCTTGATCCAGACGATGAACCGCGAGGTCCTGGAGAACCGCTTCCCGGTCTTGTGCATCCTGTGCAGGGCTTTTTCTTTTGACATGTAAATTCTCCTGAAATAAAATTTGATGCGGCTCCAATGGCTGAAGATGTAATTGCTGAAGTAAGTAAAAACAAATATCCCTGCAAATCCACCGCTGGTGGTGATGATAAAAGCAGGCAGGAAATCGAGGCTGTAAGGCGGTGATTCGGCAATGAAGGGCGAAAACAAAAACTTGACACTTGCTATGAGCGCGAGCGAAACTATTTTTCCGAACGAAAGCATATCAGCTTTTTTCCCCGAAGGCCAGGTCACCCGCATCGCCCAGCCCTGGCACAATGTAAGCCGTGGCGGTCATTTCCTCATCAATGGCCGCGGTCCAGAGCGTAACATTATCGGGCAGGTTCTTCTTCACATGCTCCACGCCCTCAGCGCTGGCGATCACCGAAACGATGTGCGTGTGTCGGGGCATGCCCTTTCGCATGATCTCCTTGTAGGTAAGCACCACGGATTTCCCCGTAGCCAGCATGGGATCGCACAGGATCAGCGTACGGCCTTCCAGCCCGGGCGAGGAAAGATACTCCACCTGTATATCGAACGTGCCGTTCTTATGCAGCTTGCGGTAGGCCGAGATGAACGCGTTGTCGGCATGATCGAAATAGTTGAGCACGCCCTGGTGCAGCGGAAGGCCCGCACGCAGGATCCCCGCCACTACAGGCTGCTCGGTGAGCACCGGCACACGGGCCGTCCCCAGCGGTGTAACCACCTCTTTGCTGGTCCAAGACAGCTTTTTGCTGACCTCGTAGGCCATGATCTCCCCCACCCGTTCCATGTTCCTGCGGAAACGCATGCGGTCCTTCTGGAGCTCCGCATCGCGGATCTCCGACATGAACTGGTTCAGGACCGAGTTCTCTTTGCCTAGTTCATGGACCATGATCTCATTTTTTTAACCAACGGAATGCTTTCGGAAGGCGGTTCTTCCTTACCTGTAAATATACACATTCTTTCGAGCCGAATCCCTTATAGAAACGGGCCAGGTTCTTATCGTTCGAACCCTCAAAATCCAGAATGGAATTTTCTCCCGCGTGTTCCCGGATAAAAGCATCCACGAGCATGAACATCGCGCCATTCGCTTTTGCAGCAGCCGATGAGCCCGAAAAAAGGAATACCCAGCGCTGGTTGCTGTAAATAAAGAACGCACCTGCGCACAGCTTGCCGGCTCTGTCATTTATGCCCCTTATCTCCAGCGCATTCCTTTCCGCACATGCCTGCACAAGCGAACGCAGTATATTGAAGTCGCGCTGCTTCAGGTTTCGGATCTGTCTCCCCCGGTTGCCGCAGAACAACCGGATCACTTCATCGGGCGGAACTTGAGAAGAAAGCTGAAGATCATGTTTAGCAGACTTTTTCAGGTTCCGGCCGGCATTCTCCGAATAGGTTTTAACAATCTCCTCACAGGAGCGGTGAAGCTGCAACTCGTGATTCAGGTTCTTCTTTACCCGAAAATCATTGCCTTCAAAAGTGTTCTGTGAATTCAGGTTCATTTCGATCAAAGAAATATCCCCGGGAACGGAATCCAAAAATTCCTTTGTTTTTCTGGCCGTAATGCTGTTACCGGAAAAAATACCAAGCTGCTGGATGAAGAAGGGCGGATAGACATAGCTGAAGCCGTATTTTTTTTTTCGCGGCAGGGGCATCACCGCATCGTAATTATCTTCTACCAAGGCTTCCCAACCGGGACATGCAATATCCAGATACCAGGAATACGCATAGATAAGACCGTTCGATGCTCCTGCAATGCAAGCATCCCATTTTTTTTTGTCGATTTCGTTAGAGCCCCAATGCCTGATCATACTGCTCGCTTTACCACCTGTTCGTACACGTCTCTCCAGCCTTTCCACGGCTCTTTTTCGCCCAGGCTCTCGTTGTGCCAGAGACTGATGAAGGTCCCGTTGACCATTTTTACCTTTTCGATCAATGCGCCTGCAACGCGAACAGCTTCTGCAGCTGAATATTTCTTATACAGATTCAATGTAGCATCCATCACGGCAAAGGGATGGATCCGAAGCCTGGTTTGTTCTTCTTTTTCCAAATCATACCAATAATAAGGAGTGCACAGGCCGGCCCTGAACCCGGGCTCTTCGGCATAACCCATTGTATAGTCATCGGTGATCCCGTGCGCAAGCAGGCTGCGGTAGGTTTGCGGCAGGTCCAGCATCAGGAAGTGCTGCCTGTTACTGGTGATGTCCCGGCCCGAGATCTTTTTCAGCCGTGCGATCTCACTGCCGAGCTTTTCAGGATCCGCATTCGAGGCGAACGAGCCGTGGATCCCGATCCCGGACCGCTCAGCAATGGCGCGGATCAGGTCCTGAAACTTTTTGCTGGATGCAGGCACGCTGCGGTCGTTCTTCGCCCAATCGGCCAGCAGGAAAAAATAGATCTGACGGATGTTGTGTTTTTTTTGAATGCTAAAGAGCAGGTCGTACGTGTCGTAGGGATCTTTTTCTTTACCGGACAACACTTTTTTGCGCTCGGCCAGTTCCGCGCCCCTGCCCTTGAGCACCGATCGGGCATACGCGCCTGCGGTACGCAACGTTCCCTTTTCAAGGTACGCATACGCGTTGTCGATGTCGATGGTGGAAATATATTGATACTGCCGCTGCGGGAATGGCGCGCGGGGGTACCTGGTAAGCAAAAGGTCCCGTATCCTGCCCGCCCATACATTGACCAGGGGAGTGCCGACCATTCCATTCTTATATGCAAAGGAGTTTCGTGCAAGGTACCTTCCATATTTATCTTTTTCATGCGGAAGATATTCTTCGTAACGCGTGGCCAGGTAGAATGAAAAGGCGAACGGGTCCGATGGAAGATCGAGATTATCTTTATTGAAGTTTTGCGGAATGATCGTTGAGCCGGTAAGCAGCCCGTGCGGTGCGAAGGAAATACAATCACGCGCTTCTTCGGTCGAATAATTTATTTTAATGCCGTCTGAAGCGTTAAATTCCGGGCGGGAACCTGTTACGTGCGCAGGCACCTGAAGCACTTCTTCAAAAACAAGGCTGAACGCATACTTCACGCGGGGAGTGATCTTCGGACAATAGACCAGGACCATCTCAGTTGGAAAAATATTTCAGCAGTTCCCCGCAAATGAACTCCGCAGCCTTTCCGTCACCGAAGAGCGAAGGGAATTTTAATTTTTTCTTATGGGAAAGCGTTTTGTAAGAAGCAATGATCTTTTTTTCGTTCGCATCGGCAATGAGTGCCGTGCCGCATTTCACCAGCTCCACCCATTCTGTTTCCGGCCTCAGGATCACGCAGGTCTTTTTAAAGAAGAACGATTCTTTCTGAACGCCCCCGCTGTCGGTCATCACCAGCCTGCAGTTCTTTTCGAGGGCGATCATTTCCAGGAAAGAGACCGGCTCGATGATCTTCATCAGCGGGTTTGTCTTTACGGAACTGTACAGCTCGGGGCGGAGGTTCTGCGGAAGCAGCTTGGAGGTGCGCGGGTGCAGCGGGATCACGAAGGTGATATTCTCTTCCTTCGCTATCCTGTTCATCGCGCTGAACAGGGCTCCCAGCCGTTTGGGGTCATCGGTATTGGTATTGCGGTGAATGGTAGCCAGCACGAACGAATTGTTCTCAAGCTGGTGGTCGTGCAGGATGGTCGTCTTCTCCTCCGCCACCTGGGCAAAATGAAGGCTGTTGTCGTACATCACATCCCCGCAATGGTAGATCTTCGGGTTGTGGCTGGTAAAAGGCGGCCGGGTGTTCTTCGAAAATCCTTCTTTCACCAGGTTAGCAAAGCCCGCTTTGGTAGGAGAAAAAAGAAGCGTGGATACGTGGTCGCAAACAATACGATTGATCTCTTCGGGCATGGATTTGTTGAACGAGCGCAGCCCGGCTTCGATGTGCACCACCGGCACGTGTATCTTGGAGGCGGCCACGGCCCCGGCCAGGGTGGAGTTCGTATCGCCATACAGAACGATGCATGCCGGTTTTTCCTTCATCAGGATCTCTTCAATGCCGGTCATCATGGCCGCGGTCTGCCGGGCGTGTGAATCCGACCCCACGTTCAGGTTGTAGTGCGGCTGGGGTATCTCCATCTCCTCGAAGAACACCTTCGACATGTTGTCGTCATAGTGCTGGCCCGTGTGGACAATGACCTCGGACAGCTTATCGGGGAACCGGCTGCGGATGGCCCGGCTCAGCGCAGCCGCCTTGATGATCTGAGGCCGTGCGCCTATTATCGTAACGATCTTCATCATAACCCGGGTCGAATATACGAACGAATGAAGTAAATATTTTACATCATGCCCTCATCGGCAAAGCTGTAATAGCCGCGGTCGGTGAAGATGAGGTGGTCGAGCACCGGGATCTCCAGGTTATTACCGGCCTCTTTAAGTTTTTTGGTGAGCGATACATCCTCGTTACTCGGCTTGAGGTTGCCCGAAGGGTGGTTGTGGCAAAGCACGATGGAGCTGGCCTGGTGCAGCAGGGCCTGCTTGAAGATGATCTTGGGATCCACTACCGTTCCCGACACCCCGCCCCGGCTCACGCTTTCCTTCCGGATCACGGTGTTGGACCGGTTCAGGTACAGTACGTGGAACTCTTCGTGCGGGAGGTCCAGGAAAACGGGCCTGAAGATCTCGTAGATATCCCGGCTGGTGAGGATCTTCTTCCGCCTGACCTCTTCTGTACCCTGCCTGCGCCTTCCAAGTTCAAGCGCAGCTATGATGGAAAGCGCTTTGGCCTCACCGATGCCTTTGAACTTCACCAGGTCCTGCACCGACAGGCGTGCCAGTGCGTTCAGGTCATTACCCAGCTCCGCAAGTATCTTCCGTGCGATCTCAACGGCTGTTTCTTTTTTTGTGCCCGAACGGATCAGGATGGCCATAAGCTCTGCATCGGTAAGCACGTGCCGTCCTTTTTGCAGCAGCTTCTCACGGGGACGGTCCTCTTCTGCCCATTTTTTTATTGAAAGATTATCCTGGCTGTTCATCAACGAGTAAAGGTAATAAAATAAAAAACCCCTGGATCCTGAGGATGCCAGGGGAAAAATAATGCCGTTGATTTATTTAAGGGTCGCTACTTTGCGCGCCAGCTTCGACTTCAGGTTGGCCGCTTTGTTCTTGTGGATCACGTTGCGCTTGGCCAGCTTGTCGAGCATGGAAGATACCTTCGGAAGAAGCTCGGCCGCCTTTTTCTTATCGGTGGTCTCGCGCAGTTCTTTGAGTGACGTGCGGGCCGTCTTGGCGTAATAACGGTTGCGCAGGCGCTTGGCCTCGTTGGCGCGGATGCGTTTTTCTGCTGATTTATGATTTGCCATTCTTAACTTTTGTTTAAAGGAGCGCAAAGATAGCATTTATTCTAAACCTGCAAATCTTAACTTTGTAAGGTGAACAAAACACTTGAAGCAGCTGATTTTATCGCGAAAGCCGTGGAATTCCCCGTTGTGGATGTCCGCTCCCCGGGCGAGTTCGCACACGGGCACATCCCCGGTGCCCATAACATTCCCTTGTTCGATGATGCGGAGCGGGCACGGGTAGGCACTACCTATAAGAAAGTAGGGCGGCAAGCCGCCATTAAAATTGGATTAGAGATCGTAGGGCCTAAACTTTCTGCCTTTGTTTCAAAGGCGGAGGAGCTGTGTGATCAACAGCAACGATCCTTGCCACCTGCCGACTGCGGACTGCCAACTGTCCTGGTCCACTGCTGGAGAGGCGGCATGCGCAGCGCCAACTTTGCCTGGCTGCTCAACCTGAACGGGATAAACACCTTTACGCTAAATAAAGGCTACAAGGCCTATCGCAATTTTGTATTGAACAGCTTTAACCGCGAATCGAATCTCGTAATATTAGGAGGCTCAACAGGCAGCGGCAAAACAGACATCCTGCAGAAGATCGCCCAGCGGGGCGAGCAGGTTGTAGACCTGGAGGCGCTGGCCCATCATAAGGGCTCTTCTTTCGGGGCCATCGGCCAGGAGCCACAGCCTGTGCAGGAAAATTTTGAGAACAGGCTGGCCGCGATCTGGAACAAGCTGGACCATTCGAAAGGGATCTGGCTGGAGGATGAAGCGAAAAGCATCGGCAAGATATTCCTGCCAGAGAACCTCTGGGCCAAAATGAAGGAGGCACCCATTATCCGCATCAACGTGCCCAAGACCGAACGCATCAAGCGGTTGGTGGCCGATTACGGGAGAGCCGATAAGAAGCTCCTGGCCGGGGCCATCGTGCGCATCACCAAACGGCTGGGCCACGAGCAGGCCCAGAACGCGCTGGACGAACTGGAGAAGGGAAACCTGGCGCACGTAGCGGACATTACGCTGGCCTATTACGACAAAGCCTACGATTTCAATCACGAGAAGCGGGAATGGAAGAATGTGTTTGCTATAGACGTTCAAAAGGACGAACCTGAAGCAACTGCAATTCTTGCGATCAGCAAGGCAAAAGAACTTTCTGCACAGCTGGTATAATGGAGGAAATAAAAACATCAACTATCCGGCTCACGCAGTACTCTCACGGTGCAGGCTGCGGCTGCAAGATCGCACCGGCCGTGCTGGAAAGCATCCTGCATTCTCAAATTAAATTCCCGGACAAGCATCTGCTGGTCGGAAATGAAACAAAAGATGACGCGGCCGCCTATGACCTGGGCAACGGGCAGGTGCTGATCTCCACCACGGATTTTTTCACGCCCATCGTGGACGATGCTTTTGATTTCGGGCGTATCGCGGCCGCCAACGCCATCAGCGATGTGTATGCCATGGGCGGCAGGCCGGTGCTGGCGCTGGCTGTGTTGGGATTTCCAGTGGAAAGACTGCCGGCCGAAATCGCACAGCGCATCCTGGAAGGCGCACACACCGTGTGCGGGCAGGCGGGCATAGCCCTTGCAGGCGGGCACAGCATCGATTCTCCCGAGCCGATATTCGGATTGGCGGTGACCGGCCTGGCGGCAAAAAGCAACCTGAAAAAGAACTCTACCGCAACTGAGAATTGCAAATTGTTCCTCACCAAACCGCTGGGCGCGGGCATAGTCACCACTGCGCACAAACGCGCGCTGGCTCAGGAAAAAGACTTCGAAGAGGCGGTGAGGTGGATGACCACGCTGAACAGTGCGGGTGAAGCATTTGGAAAGCTGGAATACGTAAGAGCCATGACCGATGTAACCGGGTTCGGACTGCTCGGGCATCTTATTGAAATGTGTGAAGGGAGCTGTATTTCGGCAGAGATAAATTATGAAGACGTGCCTTTGCTGCCTAACTTGAAATACTACCTCTCCAAAATGATCTACCCGGACAGCACGTTCCGGAACTGGAAAGCCTGCGAAAGCAAGACCAAAGGCATCAACGAAGAGTCCATCTTTACCCTATGCGACCCGCAGACCAACGGGGGCCTGCTCGTGGCCGTGGATGACCGGCAAGAAGCGGAATTCAAGCATGAAGTTGAAAAGTTGGGAACAGCCGTGAGCTGCATTGGCAATACAACAGCATTACAAGAAAAAGCCGTCATCATTCACTAGATCTTTTAACGCTTTTTCTTGCTACCTTTGCCATCCTTTTTAAAAATTCCATTTCATGCAGATCACCAAAGAAGACATTGACGAGCTCAACGCGGTCATAAAAGTGAAAGTAAGTCCCGAAGATTATACCGATAAGGTAGAGACCCAGCTCAAGAACTACCGCAAGAAGGCAGCGATGCCAGGCTTCCGCCCGGGTATGGTGCCGGCAGGCATGGTGAAAAAAATGTATGGCAAAAGCGTGCTGGCCGAAGAGCTGAACAAGATCCTGAATGATTCATTGTACAAATTCATTTCCGAGAACAAGCTGGAAGTGCTCGGCAATCCGCTTCCGAAAGACAACAACAAGCTGGATTTTGACAACGACAAGGAATTCGAGTTCGCTTACGAAGTAGGCCTCGCGCCCCGGATCAATGTTGATGTTTCTTCAAATGACAAGCTCACCTATTACCTGATCAAGGTGGATGAGGCGCTCATCGACAAGTACGTGCTGGACATGCGAAAGCGCTTTGGCAAGGTAAGCAACGGTGAGATTTCACAGGTCGAAGACCTGCTGAGCGGTGATTTCGTGGAGCTGGATGCAGCAGGCAACATTGCTGCGGGGGGAATCTTCCGCTCCACGTCCGTTTTTATGGAAAGCATGAAGAGCGAGGAGTTGAAGAGGCTGTTCGTTGGGTTGAAACCCGATGAAAAAATAAAGCTGGCTGCCGACAAGATCAAGACCGATGCCGAATACTTCGCGCGCCTTTTAGGCAGCACAGCCGAAAAGATCGCATCGGTGGACCTGCAGTTCACGCTCAAGACCATCACGCGCATGAGCCCGGCCGACCTGAACCAGGAACTTTTCGATAAGGTGTACGGCTCGGGAACGGTGAACAGCGAAGCGGAGTTCCGCGGCAAGATACGCGGGGAGCTGGAAAAGATGTTCGCGCACGACGGTGATCATAGGTTCCTGGCCGATGCACAGAAATACCTGCTCGAAAAAGCGAAGATCTCTCTGCCGGACGAGTTCCTGAAGAAATACCTGCATGCGGTGAACGAAAAGAAAGCGACACCCGAGCAGGTTGCCGAAGAATACAGCCGCTATGCCGACCACCTGAAATGGCAGCTCATCGAGAACAAGGTGCTGAAGGATAACCAGGTCACTGTTACGCACGATGAGGCCCTGGCCGATGTGGTGGGATCCGTCAGGCGCGAATTTGCGAAATACGGAAAGACAGATGCTGCGGAGGAGGAACTTAAGCAAACCGCTGAAAAGATCCTGGCCAAGGAAGAGGAAGCGCGAAAGGTGTACGACCACCTGTACGAGCATAAGCTCATTGAATTGTTCAAAAAAACATTTACTGTGACCGAAAAAGAAGTATCGCAGGAGGATTTCTTTGCGAAGAAGTAAGACGTTCACTGTCTTTGACAGGAATAATTTGTAACTTTACATATCCGCAATAACCGAAATCAATATTTATGACAGAATTCGAGAAGTATGCCGTCAAGCACATGAACATCAGCAGCCTCACGCTGCGCGATTTCAGCTCATCGCTTACTCCTTATATAATTGAGGAACGCCAGTTGAACGTGGCCCAGATGGACGTGTTCTCACGCCTCATGATGGACCGCATCATCTTCCTCGGCACAGGCATCAACGACCAGGTGGCGAACATCATCCAGGCGCAGCTGCTCTTTCTCGAGAGCGTGGATTCCAAAAAAGACATCCAGATCTACCTGAACTCACCCGGTGGTTCCGTGTACGCAGGCCTCGGCATTTACGACACCATGCAGTACATCGCGCCCGATGTGGCCACCATCTGCACGGGCATGGCCGCTTCGATGGGTGCCGTGCTGATGTGTGCCGGCAAAAAAGGCAAGCGCACCGCCCTGCCCCACGCCCGCATCATGATCCACCAGCCCATGGGCGGAGCCGAAGGACAGGCATCGGACATAGAGATCACGGCCAAGGAGATCCAGAAGCTGAAGAAGGAGCTGTACGAGATCATCGCCAAGCATTCCAGCCAGGAATACGACAAGGTATGGAAGGACAGCGACCGTGACTACTGGATGACAGCGCAGGAAGCAAAAGAGTACGGCATGATTGATGAAGTATTGGTTAGAAGCAAAGGATCCTAATGGCGAACAAGGAAAATAACATCAAGTGCTCGTTCTGCGGCAGGGATAAGCAGGACACGAACGTGCTGATTGCCGGCATCAACGGCCACATCTGCGACCAGTGCATTACGCAAGCGCACCAGATCGTGAAGCAGGAGATGAGCGAGAAAGGGAATTCCTCGTTCTCGGTGATGAACCTGCTGAAACCGGCCGAGATCAAGAAGCACCTGGACGAATACGTGATCGGGCAGGATGACGCCAAGAAAGTGCTTTCCGTGGCAGTGTACAACCACTACAAGCGGATCATGCAGAAGCCGAAGACCACCCGGACCGATGAGATCGAGATCGAAAAATCCAACATCATCATGGTGGGTGAGACCGGCACGGGCAAGACCCTGCTGGCCCGTACCATTGCCAGGATACTGAACGTCCCCTTCTGCATTGCCGATGCCACGGTGTTCACCGAGGCCGGCTACGTGGGCGAGGATGTGGAAAGTATACTCACCCGCCTGCTCCAGTCGGCCGACTACGATGTGTCTGCTGCCGAACGGGGTGTTGTATTTATTGATGAAATTGACAAGATCGCGCGCAAGGGCGACAACCCCAGCATCACCCGCGATGTGTCGGGCGAGGGTGTTCAGCAAGGCATGCTGAAGCTGCTGGAAGGATCGGTGGTGAACGTGCCCCCGCAGGGCGGCCGCAAGCATCCCGAGCAGAAGATGATACAGGTGGATACCAAGAACATCCTGTTCATCTGCGGAGGCGCTTTTGACGGCATCGACAAGATGATCGCTTCGCGCCTGAACTCCCAGACCATCGGCTATTCGGCCGGCAAGGAGCGGGACGAGATCGACAAGGCCAATATTTTAAAGTACGTGGCTCCCCAGGACCTGAAAAAGTTCGGGCTCATCCCCGAGCTCATCGGCCGCCTGCCGGTGCTTACCTTCCTTTCTTCACTGGACCAAGATGCGCTGCGCAGGATACTTTCCGAGCCCAAGAACGCGCTCACGCGCCAGTACGTCAAGTTGTTCGAGATCGATGGCGTGAAGCTTTCGTTCGAGAAAGGCGCGCTGGACTTCATCGTGGACAAGGCCATGGAGTTCAGGCTGGGTGCGCGCGGATTGCGGTCCATCTGCGAGGCCATCATGCTCGATGCCATGTTCGATGTGCCGAGCGAGGGCAAGACCAAGAACTTTACCATTACGCTTGAGTACGCCAAGGAGAAGTTCGACAAGGCCAAGATCAATAAGCTCAGAGCGGCTTAAGCAAGAGTTAGATCATTCGGGGCAATAAGAGCAGCCCCGGCTTTAGGTCGGGGCTAATTATTTATAGAACAAAGGGCTTTAGCCCAAATCAGGGGAGCGTAATATTGTAAGTGTTCCCATTGATGGTCACCGTGGCCTGGTCATCGCAGGAGCCGCTCCCGAAATCGATATAACGGTCGGCCAGGTTGGCGGGTGTCAGCTTCAATCCACCGCTCACGATCCACCGGCAGTTCATCATCACTTTAAGCGGTGAGGTGGTTGAAACCGAGAATGTGTTGCCATTCACCCCGGTCCCGTTCATCGTGCCGGTGATCTCGTATACATCATCGCTCACGATCCCTAATGTGCTCTCCCCGGCTATCCACCTGCGGGTGCGCTGCGAACTCCACGTAATTGTTTTCCCATCCGGCCGCTTGATCGAAGCATTGGTAACCGTAATGTCATAGGTCATTACACCGTTGATATGCCCTTTGTTCAGGATCGTCTTGGTCCCGCTCACCTGGTTATCATTCACAAAGTAATTGTTCGGTGTGATGGTGATCTGCGTAAGCGAGTCGCGGTACTTGCCGGTGAACACGGCTATGATCTTTCCCCTGCGGTTGATCCCATCGGAGCCCATGCAGTTGGCCGTGCCGAAATCGAGCGTAAGCGTTTTGGGAAACGTAGTATCGGGCAGTCCGGGATTTACGGTCACCGAATAACAGGAAGCCGTATGAATGGGCGGACCATTCAGATCGGGCGTAACGGCCGAGGCATCGTCCACCTGCCGGTAGATGTCGTTCCAGCACCCATCCGCCAGGGCATTGTCCGTTGCCGATTGGGTTTCCTTGTCGTTATCCCGGTCGGACTTGCGGCAGGAATTGAACGTGAAGAATGAAAAAGCAGCGAGGAAGAGGGTGAACTTTTTCATAGGAATGAGTTTATATACAAAAGTAAATCATTTTTTTTCATACTCACAAAACGAGTAAGCATACTTATGCTTGTCATCCGGTTGAAGATCATCCTGGGCAACCAGCTTCCATTTGTTCCAGTCCACTTCAGGAAAATGAGCATCGCCTGCAAACGAAGCATGCACCCTGGTGTAGTAAAGCGTATCGGCCATCCCGATCGTTTGGTTGTAGATATTCGCTCCGCCTATTATAAAACACTCTGCTTCGTTCCTTGTTTTTGCCTCGGCCAGAGCACCTTCAATGGAGTTGACCACGATGCAGCCGGGAGCAGAGAAATTTTTCTGGCCAGTGACAACGATATTGGTCCGGCCTTCGAGCGGGCGGAACTTCTGAGGGATGGAATCGTAGTTCTTCCGCCCCATGACCACGCAATGCCCCATGGTCTTGTCCTTAAAGTATTTCATATCGTTGGGCAGGTGCCAGGGGAGCTTGTTATCCACACCGATCACTCCGTTTTCGGCCACAGCGGCTATTAAAGATATCTTCATTCGTAGTCAGGACTAAAGTCCCTTTCTTGTTTGTTTGCCTGTAACCCCGCGCTTAAGCGCGGGGTTACAGTGATCTTATTGCAACAGGGCTTTAGCCCTGAAACGTTACACCGCAACAGGCGCCTTGATGTGCGGGTGCGGATCGTAATCCTCCAGCGCAAAATCCTCAAACTTAAAATCAAAGATATTCTTCACATCCGGGTTGATCTTCATCACCGGCAGCTTCCGGAGATCGCGCGAAAGCTGGAGCCTGGCCTGCTCGAGGTGGTTCAGGTAAAGATGCGCATCCCCGAACGTGTGCACGAAATCACCCGGCTCCAGGCTGCAGACCTGCGCCACCATCACGGTAAGCAATGCATACGAAGCGATGTTGAACGGTACGCCCAGGAAAATATCCGCGCTGCGCTGGTACAGCTGGCAGGAAAGCTTCCCGTCCAGCACGTAGAACTGGAAGAAGGCGTGGCAGGGCGGCAGCTTCATCTTGTCGATATCGGCCACGTTCCACGCGCTCACGATCAGCCTGCGCGAATCCGGATTGCGCCTGATCATTTCGATCACGTTGCTGATCTGGTCGATGTGCCTTCCATCGGGCGTGGGCCACGACCGCCACTGGTAGCCGTATACGGGTCCCAATTCTCCCTTTTCATCGGCCCATTCATCCCAGATGCTTACGCCATTTTCTTTCAGGTATTTTGTATTGGTTTCACCTTTCAGGAACCAAAGCAGTTCGTGGATGATGGATTTGGTGTGCAGCTTTTTTGTGGTAAGCAGCGGGAATCCTTCCTGCAGGTCGAAGCGCATCTGGTAACCGAAAACCGAAATGGTGCCAGTGCCGGTGCGATCGGTCTTCTTGGTACCATGCAGCAGTACATGGCGCATTAAATCGTGGTATTGTTTCATAGGTACAGATACCGGATCATTACTAATTTACGAAATTACGAATAGTACACATAACGCTAAATTTTAATAGCTGCTTATTTTACTGCCAACTGCTGCTGCTACTGCACTATTTCTTTTCTCTCCGTCTCTTCTTTTCCTTGATGATCAAACTCAGCTCCCTGCCGGTCTGTCCTTTCACGGATGTATTTTCCTGCGCACGCCTGATCAGGTAAGGGACCACATCGCGCACAGGCCCATAGGGAACATATTTCGCCACGTTATAACCGGCCTTTGCAAGGTTGTAGCTGATGTGGTCGCTCATACCCAGGAGCTGCGAAAAGTACACATGCGCATGGTTGTTCGGAATGCCCTTCTGCTTCATGAGCTCGGTGAGGTACATGGAGCTTTTTTCATTGTGCGTGCCCGCGCAAAGGCCGATACGGTCGATGTGATCGATGCAGAATTTCATGGACTCATCGTAATCACGGTCCGCATCCAGCTTACTGTCCTGGATGGGCGACTGGTAGTTGAGGTCCAGCGCGCGTTTGCGCTCTTTCTCCATGTAAGCCCCGCGCACAAGCTTCGCACCGAGGAAATAATTCTCCTTCACAGCGCTCTCGTACGACCTGCGCAGGTATGCGAACCGGTCCTTGCGGTACAGCTGAAAGGTGTTGTATACGATCGGCTTCTCCTTATTAAAGGTTCTCATCATTTCGTTTGCCAGGTCATCCATGGCCGGCTGCACCCACGATTCTTCCGCATCGATGAATAGCTTAACATTATTACCGTGAGCCTCCTTGCAGATGCGCTGGACCCGCTGCCTTACTTTTTCAAATTCCTGCTGCTCGCTGACGGAGAGCTTGCCCGCGCTGGCCTTTTCGAGCAACCCGAACCGGGCCAGGCCCGTGATCTTGAAGACTGAGAAAGGGATTTGCATATCATTCGCAGCCCTTTTGATCGTAGCGATCGTTTCTTGTGCTGTCCGGTCAAAATCGCTCTCCGTTTCCTTCCCTTCCACGGAATAATCGAGGATGGTGCCGATGCCAAACCTGCCAAGCGCTTCGATGGTCCTTTCGCATTCGGAAATATTTTCGCCTCCGCAGAACTGGCGGAAGATGGTGGGCTTGATGAACGGCCTGATGGGAAAGTGAATGCCCAGTGCAAGACCTGTCAGGCCCTTGCCGATGCTTACCAGCAAAGGGTTCCCGATGAGCTTGAAAAGCCAGTACGAGCGGTTAAGGTCTTTGTTGTTCTTCGAGGCAAAAGCGATCTCGGTATTGTCGAACGAGAGCATAGGCAGCAAAATTACAAACTTCCGCACACGCTCTCCCGCCCTCCATTTGTTTACAATCCGGGTTCTTTGTTTCTTTGTGTTTAAGATGCGAACCATTCCGGCCGGGAACTACGATATTTGCATCGGAAGCGATGCCTTGTCCGATGCCAGCGGCTTCCTGGCCGGGCAGCGGAAAAGCCTTTCACGGTGCTTCATCCTCGTTGACGAGAACACGAAGAAATACTGCCTTGGGCGTCTATTCAGCGCAGTACCGGACCTTGCCCACGCAACCCTGATCGAGATCGAAAGCGGGGAAACGAACAAGAACATCGAGGTGTGCAAGCACATCTGGCGGGCGCTGAGCGAGGGCGGTGCCGACCGGAAGACGATGTTGATCAACCTGGGCGGAGGCGTTATCGGTGATATCGGGGGCTTCTGCGCTTCCACGTTCAAGCGGGGGATCCGGTTCATCAACATCCCCACCACCCTGCTGGCGCAGGTGGATGCGTCCGTTGGCGGCAAGACAGGCATCGATCTGAACAGCTTGAAGAACGAGATCGGCACCTTTTCGGAGCCCCAAGCCGTTTTTATTTATCCCGATTTCCTTGAAACCCTTGATGCCAGGCAGCTGAACTCCGGCTTTGCCGAGATCGTGAAACACGCGCTGATCGCGGATGAGCGGCTGTGGAAAGAGATCATGCACGTGAATACGGCCGACATCCGGTCGCTGGTGCCGCTTATCACCCGTTCGGTGGAGATCAAAAATGGGATCGTGAAGAGCGATCCGAAAGAGGAGGACAACCGCAAGGTGCTCAACTTCGGGCACACCATCGGCCACGCCATTGAAAGCTGGTCGTTCGAGAGCGATGAGGTGACCCTGCTGCATGGCGAGGCCATCGCCATCGGCATGATCTGCGAGAGCTATGTTTCCTACCGCAAGGCAAAGCTCAGCGAGCTGTCGCTGCGGGAGATAACTTCTTTCCTGCTTTCTTCGTTTAATCCCGCTAAAATCGATTCCTTTGCATTCAACCGGCTGATCGAACTGATGAAGCACGACAAGAAGAACGAAAAAGGAGAGATCAACTTCACCCTCATCAGTGCAATCGGGAAGGCGGAGATCAACCGGAACATTTCTGCGGACATTATCCGCGAATCGCTGAAGTATTATTACGAGCAGGCCGGCATAAAAGCAATGGGATGATCTATAAGCTGACCAAACCGGATAAGAGCCTGCGCGGCACCATCTACCTCACTTCTTCGAAAAGCGAGAGCAACCGCGCGCTTATCATCCAGGCGCTCACCAAAAAGAAGTTCCGTATCCGCTACCTGTCGGAGGCAGACGACACGAAAACGCTCCAGGAGATCCTCAAGTCGGAAGAGTTCATGGTTCACAACCGGGCCGTGAAGAACCTGCTGCATGAGGTGGAATACAACGTGGGGCCTGCCGGCACCACCATGCGTTTCCTGATCTCCTACTTCGCCACGCGCAGGAACATCGTGCGCACACTATCCGGCTCGCAACGCATGAAAGAGCGACCCGTATCGGCCCTTTGCAATGCGCTAAAGCAGATCGGGGCGGATATCACATTCACCGAAAAGGACGGTTATCCCCCGGTAAGAATATCAGGAAAGGAGCTCACGGGCTCCGAAACAGTGATCGATGGCACCATCAGCAGCCAATACATCTCCTCCCTGCTGATGATAGCCCCCACGCTCAGGAACGGGCTCAGCATCCGGTTTGAAGGCGAGATCATTTCCCGTCCTTATATACTGATGACGCTGAAGATCATGGAGCACTTCGGCATCAAGGCGGAATGGATGAATGGCACCATCACCATCCCCCACGCTGAGTATGCCGCAAAGGATTTTTCGGTGGAGGCCGACTGGAGCTCCGCCTCGTACTGGTACTCGATGGCTGCATTGGCCGAAGACGTGGACCTGAAGATCATCGGGCTGCGCAAGCATTCGCTGCAGGGCGACTCCATCATTGCAAGCATGGGTTATTTTTTCGGGGTGAAGACCGAATTCCTCGACAACGGGATCCGGCTCACTAAAACAAAGCGTTTGATCGACCGGTTCGCCTACGATTTCTCCGACTGTCCCGATATCGCGCTCACCATTGCCGTACTGGCTTCCGCGCTGCAGATGCCCATGGTGCTCAACGGGGTGCAGTCGCTCAAGATCAAGGAGACCAACCGCATACAGGCCATCATCAACGAGCTGGCCAAGATCGGGGTGGCTGCAGAGAACATCCGCGATTGCTGCATCGACATAAAAAAGTTCACGAACAGGTCTCCCGATTCATCGGTGATCTTCCTGTCGTACGATGACCACCGCATGACGATGTCCTTATCCCCGCTGGCTTTTACGTATGACGGCATCAAGATCGAGAATCCCGACTGCGTGAAAAAATCCTACCCCGACTTCTGGCGCGACCTGAGGAATGTGGGGTTCAGGATCGAGGAACGGTGATCAGCCGTACTTCAGTATGCGGAACATGCCCTTGATGCTCATCAGGCGGATGGCAAACGCCCAGGCCGCGGACAGCACTCCCATCAGGACAAAATTGAATATCCAGTTGGCGGTAAAGGACATGGAAAGGTACGCGATGCCTGCCACGCCCGCGGCAAACACGGGAAGCGTGATCAGCAAACGGTAATTCACCCGGAAGCGGAATATTTTCTGCACGATGAGCACCTGGGCCAGCGCGGTAAGGAACTGCGTGGTGACACTCGCAATGGCCGAACCTTTTGCCTGCATCTGCGGGATAAGAATAAGATTAAGGGATATGTTCACCAGGATGCCGCAAAATGCCATGATGTTCAGCTGCTTCAGGTTCCCGTTGGCGGTAAGCAGCGTTCCGAAAATATAGGTGGTGGAAATGCAAACGAAGCAGAACATGAGGATGCCGAATACCGAAGCGGACTGTTCAATGTTCGCCTTGTAGAGCACTTTCATAATTTCCTCCGAAAAGAAAAAGCTGCCGATGGCTGTGATAATGGAGCAGGTAATGAGCAGGGTGAACGCCAGCTTCACCAGATTCTCCACCGACTCGCTGAACTTGAGCATCCGCGAGAATATGGGAAGCAGCTGCACGGAAAATAAATACGCGATCATATTCACCGCATCCAGCAGGCGGAAGGCCTTTGCATAGATGCCACTTTGCTCCGCACCGCCTTCACCAAGCATGCGCTCGAGCATTACCGAATCAATACGGTTATAAAAGGTCATCAGCAAAACGAGAATGGCAAACGGAAAGCTCTTGCGCAGGATCATCAGCGAGAACGGCAGGCTGAACTTCATTTTGAACGACTCGGTGTGCGAAAGAACGATCGTAAACGTAATGATGGCTGTAAGCAGGTATGCAGCAGTCTGCGCATACACGAACCACATCAGCTCGAGCTTGCCGCCCGCAATGCCCGTGAAAAGGATCACGAGCATGATAGCGATCATAATAAGCCGGTCAAGGATGGAAACAAAGCTGTCGGTCTTGAACAGGTGCAGGCCGAGCAGGTTGGACCGGAGATACAGCACCAGGAAGATAAGGAACTGGTTGAACCCGAGCACCAGCAGCAGCCGCATGTACCGCTCGTTGTAGCCCACCACGAGGCCGATCCCCACGGTGGTCAGGATGTAGAACACCGCGAGAAGAAGTTTCATCACGAACAAGCTCGAAAAATGCTTGGTGAGCAGGTGATTGTTCTGCGCAATGTTCTTATTGTTGAACTGCGTGATGCCGAAATCAAGCAGAATGTTCAGAAGAAAAGAGAAATTAAAAAGCGCGAAGTAGATCCCGTAATCGGCATCACCCACCCGATGCTGTACGATCGGCTCGATGCCGAGCATCCAGAATGGCTTGATGAGAAGGTTCAGGGCAAGAAGAAGGCCGAGGTTGGTAATGAATTTGCGATGCATAAACGCCTGCCTGCCGCAAGCAGGGATGGCAAATGTAGGGAATTAGCACCGAGAACCCAACCATCTAACCATCTAATCATCTAATCATTTATCTTTATGCTCCGATGGTGATCGCTGTCAATACCCGCCTGCTGCTCAGTAACCGCCTCGAAGGCATCGGCTGGTTTACATTTGAAACGATGAAGCGCATTACGCGTTCGCATCCCGAGCACCGGTTCATTTTTTTATTTGACAGGGCCTATTCGGAAGAATTTATTTTTTCAAAAAATATCACTCCCATTGCCATGGGGCCCCAGAGCCGGCACCCCTTGCTGTGGTACTACTGGTTCGAACGAACCGTGCCGTGCGTGCTGAAAGAGCACAAGGCCGATCTTTTCCTTTCTCCGGATGGCTACCTTTCGCTCAGATCGGATGTAAGAAGCGTGGCCGTGATCCACGACCTGAACTTCGAGCATTACCCGGAAGACGTTCCTTTCATAGCCCGTAAGTATTACCGGAAATATTTCCCGGCCTATGCCCAGCGTGCCGATCGCATTGCTACCGTTTCGGATCATTCCAAACAGGATATCATCAGAACATATGGGATAGATGAAAGCAAGATCGATGTGGTGCATGACGGGGCGAACGAGATGTTTGCACCGGTAACGGAGATCACGAAAAAGGCCGCCCGGGAAAAATATGCGGGAGGATCGGAATACTTCGTATACGTGGGCTCGCTGCACCCGCGCAAGAACATCGCCCGCCTGCTCCGCGCCTTCGATGCGTTCAGGCACTCTTCGGGTGAGGCCCTGAAGCTGGTGATCGTGGGAGAAAAAATGTTCATGACCAGCCGCATCCGCGATGCCTACCAGGGCATGCTTCATAAGCACGATGTGGTGTTCACCGGCCGGCTGCAGAACGAAGAGCTGAGGAACGTGCTGGCCTCTGCGCTCGCGCTCACGTATGTATCAACCTTTGAAGGTTTTGGCATACCGGTGCTCGAAGCGATGTGCTGCGATGTGCCGGTGATCACCTCCGACTGCACCTCCATGCCCGAAGTAGCAGGCAGCGCGGCCCTGCTGGCAGATCCTTTCAGCGAGGATTCAATAAAAGACGCGATGCAGCGGGTGGCAGCGGAAAAACAAACGCGCGAACGGCTGATCGCTGCGGGCCGCGTCCAGCGGGAGAAATTTTCGTGGGACCGGACGGCCGGGGCCCTGTGGAGCTGCATGGAGAAAGCACTGGCCTGACCTTTCCCTTTTGAAATTATTCTTAACTTTAATCCTTAATATTTCATTGTGCAGACCACCGAGATAAAGGACACCGTAAGAAAGGTTTTTACCGAATACCTCGAGAAGCACGGCCATCGCAAAACACCCGAGCGCTTCGCCATCCTCCAGGAGATCTATTCGCACAGCGGCCACTTCGACATCGAATCGCTGTACGTGATCATGAAGAACAAAAAGTACCGGGTGAGCCGGGCCACCTTGTATAACACCATTGAACTGCTGCTGGATTGCGACCTGGTGACGAAGCACCAGTTCGGGAAGAACATGGCGCAGTTCGAGCGGGCCTACGCCTACAAGCAGCACGATCACCTGATCTGCGAGGACTGCGAGCACGTATTCGAGTTCTGCGACCCGCGCATCCAGCAGATCCAGAAAATGGCGGGCGACATCCTCAACTTCAGCATTTCGCACCACGCACTGCACCTTTTCGGCAAATGCCGTATCTTAGCGGAGAAAGGAGCGTGCGAGCATTACAGGAAAGGCAGCAACAAACTGAACGGTAAAGCAAAAGAGATCCGAAACACGTAAAACATGGCATTGGATTTTAAAATAGACGAACGCAGCAGCATCAGCGTGGTCACCCTTTCGGGGGAACTGATCGACAAGCACTCGGCAGACGACCTGGTGGCTGCTACGAACAACCTGCTCGACAGCAACAAGTCGAAGATCGTGTTCGACCTGCACGACCTGCGCTACATGAACTCGAGCGGGCTCACGCTGATGATCAACATCCTGACACGCGCGCGCAAGGCGGGCGGGGAAGTGGTCATCGCCAACGTTTCCAAAAAAGTAAAGGACCTGCTCATCATCACCAAGCTCAACACCGTGTTCACCGTCACCGATTCGGTAGACAACGCCTTGAAAAAATTAAGCTGATGATGCACGGGCCAGGATCCATCGCGCACCCTTCGACTTCGCTCAGGGTGACTGCGCGCAGAGTCATGCTGAGCGGAGTCGAAGCATGATGCGCAGCAAAAAATAGAACGGATGAAAGTAGATGTATTACTGGGCCTTCAGTGGGGAGACGAAGGCAAAGGAAAAATTGTTGACGTTTTAACTCCCGGCTACGACATCATCGGCCGGTTCCAGGGCGGGCCCAACGCGGGCCACACGCTCGAATTCTCGGGCATCAAGCACGTGCTGCATACCATTCCTTCGGGCATTTTCCGCGACAACACCATCAATATCGTAGGCAACGGGGTGGTGATCGACCCGGTGATCTTCAAAAAAGAAATGGACGCGCTGAAAAAGCTGAACGTGGATGTAAAGAAAAAACTCATTCTCGCCAAGCGCGCGCACCTCATCCTTCCCACGCACCGCCTGCTCGATGCGGCCTCCGAAGCATCCAAGGGAAAGAACAAGATCGGCTCCACGCTGAAAGGGATCGGCCCCGCCTACATGGACAAAACGGGAAGGAACGGGATCCGGGTCGGGGACCTCTCGCTCAAAAACTTCAAAGAGAAATACAAGAACCTTGTCATCAAGCACAAGCAGCTGCTTGACGGGTTCAATTACGATTACAGCCACCTGCCCGAAATGGAGAAGGAATGGTTCGAAGGGATCGATGCGCTGAATACGCTGGAGCACGTGGACGCGGAGCACTACGTGAACAACGCGCTGAATGAAAAGAAAAAGATCCTGGCCGAGGGCGCGCAGGGGTCGCTGCTCGATGTGGACTTCGGAACGTATCCTTATGTTACTTCTTCCAACACCATCTGTGCCGGGGCCTGCACCGGTTTGGGAATTGCTCCCGGGAGGATCGGGAAGGTGATCGGCATCTTCAAGGCGTATTGCACGCGCGTGGGCAGCGGGCCGTTTCCCACGGAGCTGGAGAACGAGACCGGTGAGGCCATGCGCAAAAAAGGGAACGAGTTCGGCTCCACCACCGGGCGGCCGCGCAGGTGCGGGTGGCTCGATCTGCCCGCGCTGAAATACGCGATCATGATGAACGGTGTGACCGAGCTGATCATGATGAAGGCCGATGTGCTCAGCATTTTTCCAACCATACAGGTCTGCACGCACTACAAATACAACGGTAAGAAGATCGACCACCTGCCGTATGACATCTCCCCTCAATCAGTAGCTCCTTTGTACGAAGAGCTGAAAGGCTGGAACAAGGACCTCACTGCCCTTTCCTCGCTTGCAGGCATGCCTGCGGAGCTGGATGCGTACATTGAATTTATAGAAAAGCAAACGGGAGTGCCGGTAACCATTGTTTCCGTGGGCCCCGACCGCAAGCAAACGCTGATCCGCAACAAGGAAATGGTGTGATGTTTGCGGGCAGAGGCATCCAACCGCGAATGAATATCCTGAAGAAGCCACTTCTTTTAATCTGCATCACGCTTGCCTCTGCCTCCTTTTCCCAAAAACAGATCAAGCTCGAAGGAGCAAGCTCGCTCGAAGGCAACCCCCGGCTCGGCAAGAACGTGAAGCTGCTGAAAGGCAACGTGCACTTCAGCCACGACAAGGTGCACATGTACTGCGACAGCGCCATACTTTACCCGAACAATACCGTTGACGCATACGGCAACGTACACATCCAGCAGGGCGACACGCTGAACCTGTACGGGGAAGCATTGAAATACAACGGCAACACGAGAAAAGCGGAAGTGCAGAAGAACATCCGGCTTTCGGATAAGGACATGACGCTGACCACGGACATGCTGTTCTACGACCTGAAGGCCAAAGTGGCGAACTACTCGAACGGGGGGACGATCGTGAGCAAGAACAACAACCTGACGAGCCAGTACGGTTACTATCACTCGGATTCAAAAATGTTCTCGTTCAAAAAGAACGTGGTGCTTACGAATCCCGAGTACATCATGACCTGCGACACGCTGCTTTACAACACGCGGTCCAAGGTGGCGTACTTTCTCGGCCCCACAATTATCAAGAGCAGCCAGAACAAGATCTACTGCGAGAACGGCTGGTACGATACGAACAAGGATGTTTCGCAGTACAGCCGGAATGCTTACATCCTTACGCGGGAGCAAAAACTGTTTGGAGACAGCCTGTATTACGACCGGAAAAAAGGATACGGCAAGGCCATGCGTAACGTAAGTGTTACGGACAGCGCGCAGAATCTCACCATCAGCGGAAACGTAGCTGAATATTTTGAGAAGAAAGATGTTTCGGTAGTTACCGGCAATGCCTTATTCAGGCAGGTGTACGATAAGGACACCCTTTACCTGCATGCCGACACCCTCAAAGCCACAAGTGAGAAGAATAAGCTCTCCTCATCAGTGAACTGGGAAAATAAAGAGGGGATCAAGGACACAACGGTCCACCGCATCATGTTCGCCTACCACAAGGTGAAATTTTACAAGAAGGACCTGCAGGGTAAATGCGATTCGCTTGTATATACCTACCGCGATTCGGTGATGCGCCTCTTCCGCGACCCCGTGCTGTGGTCGGAGAAGAACCAGCTTACCGCGGAAAGGATCGAGATCAAGACGGGGAAGGGAAAGATCGAATCGATGGACCTCACCAATTCCGCGTTCATCATTTCACAGGAAGATACCCTGCGGTACAACCAGATCAAGGGGAAGACCATGCACGGATTCTTTGCCGACAACAAGCTGCACAAGATCAAAGTGGAAGGCAACGGGCAAACGATCTACTACGCGAAGGATAAGAACAAGATGATTGGCGTGAACAAGGCGGACTGCTCCGACCTCCTCATCCAGCTCAAGGAAAATGAAGTGGAGAAGATCACGTTCATCACCAAGCCCGATGCGACCCTGTTCCCGGTTAACGAGCTTTCGCCAAATGAGCTGCGCCTGAAGGATTTTACCTGGAAGGGCAAGGACAGGCCCCTGCAGAAGAAAGATATTTTTACCTGGAAATGAGCATGCGGGCGTGCCAGCTCTCCTTCAACGGCACCTCCCACCCTTTCTCCATCTCACCTTTTGTAGAGACCAGGTTGTTGAATACAATGGTAGCTTCGCCTGCTTTTTTCTCTTCGATGAGCTTCCCGAACCCGGGTAATTTGCAGGAAAGCACTTTACCATCCTTCCTGTAGGCTACAACCATCCGGTCGAGCAAGGAAATTTGAAGCTCTTTTTCGAGTTCCTGCACAAAGCGAACCGACTTATCGATCCCGCAGCCGCTGGCAGGAGCCGTGCGTTCATCCACGCAAACAACCACAAACAGGTTGTGAAATACTTCAATGCTTGCATGCATCAGCGTGTTGTGCGAGGTCCATTGCTCAACAAATCCTTCGGCTTTGCTTTTTATTCGTTCGGTCTCTGCAGAAGAAAATTCCCGTTCAGATTGGTAGATCCAAACGCGGGAGTGGGCGGGCATATCGTTAAATGCGATCATAACCATGCAAAGTTAATTCTAAAATCGCAGAATAAAATGTGGGGGCAGCCTACAGGTCGTTGGCCTGCGCGATGAGCTCGGCCACATCCAGCACTTTGGTCTGCTGCTCCTTGTTGAAATGCTTCACCCCATCGGTCATCATGGTCATACAGAACGGGCAGGCCGTGGCGATCACATCGGGACCCAGCCCCAGCGCTTCTTCCGTGCGCTCGATGTTCACTTCCTTATTTCCCTTTTCAGCTTCCTTGAACATTTGCGCTCCTCCCGCCCCGCAGCAGAACCCTTTCGCACGGCTGCGTTTCATCTCGGCCAGTTCTGCGTCCAGCTTCCCGATAACATCCCGCGGTGCTTCGTACACTTCGTTCCCCCTGCCGAGGTAGCACGCATCGTGGTAGGTGATCTTTTTTCCTTTGAAGCTCCCCCCCTGCACTTTCAGCTTACCGGAGTCGATGAGCTGCTGCACCAGCTGGGTGTGGTGGATCACTTCATAGTTCCCACCGAGCGCAGGATATTCGTTCTTCAGGATGTTGAAGCAATGCGGACAGCCCGTAACGATCTTCTTCACTCCGTAGCCGTTCATCACCGTAATGTTATTGAGCGCCTGCATCTGGAAAAGGAATTCATTGCCCGCGCGCTTGGCCGGGTCGCCATTGCAGCTTTCCTCCGTTCCCAGCACAGCAAACTTCATCCCCACGTGGTTCAATATCTTCACGATGGCTTTGGTGATCTTCTTTGCACGATCGTCAAAACTTCCGGCACATCCAACCCAAAATAAAATTTCGGGAGATTCGCCTTTCGCGGCATAATCAGCCATTGTTGTCATTTTGACATTTAGTTCCATATTAGAAAGTATGCAGTATGCAGTAGCAGCAGGCAGTCATTTTGTTTTGGGTTGGAATTTTTCCGGGTGTTCGATCATATAGCCAAGCAAACTTCCAACTTCTTCATATTTATCAAACAGTTCTATTGCTTTCTTTTCTTCAATATAGCCACAATCCATAGCAAACGAAATCCAGACCATCGTTTCACTGCATTCAGCATCGCAGTCGGTAAGTTTGCTAACAAAGTGTTTAGTATAAATCCTTTTGCGATATCCTTCTGCAAAGTTCGCACATACCGAACGTGACGAACGCCTCATTTGGTCAGTTAATGAGTACGTTTCTTCTTTGGGAAAACTCTTTGATAAAACAAAAATTTCCATGGCAAGCTTATAAGCCTTTTGATACGCCTGCAATTTCGCAAACCCTGCTTTATTCATTTTATTATTTTTTTATTGCCAACCACTTACTGAATACTGCTACTGCCTACTGCCACTGCATACTGCCTACTTACTTTTCAAACACTTGTATCGTAGTTTCCTTCTCCACCAAATCCGTAAACTTTCCTGTGAACCGAGTAGCCCGCACCATGTGATTGTCTATCCAATGGTAGTTTCCCCCGCGCGGCTTGCCCATCAGGAGACCGTGATACCTGAAACCGCATTTCTTCAGCCACCGTTCCGTCACTTCGCGGTGCGCTTCGGTGCGGGAGGTAAAGAAGGTAATGATGTGTCCCTGCTCATACCACTCGTTCACCTTTTGCAGCGCATCAGGATAAACCTCCGCATCTTCCATGCGATGAGGCTCTTCGTTCGGAACATCTTCGCCTACCGTTCCGTCAATATCGATCAGGAAATTTTTTACATGTTCCGGAAGGACCGGAGAAATTTTCTTTCCGTTCTCAATTGCTTCAATTAATTTTAATTCTGTCATCTTTTTTATTTTTTACTGCATACTGCCAACTGCCAACTGCCCTTATTGATTCACCCAATTCAACCGGTCTGCCGGGGAGAACTGCCAGGGCGCACCGTTATTCTCCATGTTGGTGAACATTAAATTAAGCTCCGATGGCGCAGCGCTCTGCTCCATCACTAAAAATCTCCTAATGTCGATGATGATCGAAAGCGGGTCGATGTTCACCGGGCATTCCTGCACGCAGGCGTTGCACGAGGTGCAGGCCCAGAGCTCTTCGGCCAGGATATGATCTCCGAACAAAGCCTTTCCATCGTCAACAAATTTTCCGTTCTTATCTATGTTCTTTCCAACTGTTTCGAGACGGTCGCGTGTATCCATCATGATCTTGCGCGGAGAAAGCAGCTTGCCCGTTTGGTTGGCCGGGCAGGCCGATGTGCAGCGCCCGCATTCCGTGCAGGTGTACGCATCGAGCAACTGCTTCCAGCTCAGGTCGAAAACATCCTTGGCACCAAACCGGTTGTTCGCTTCCGGGTTAACGGCCGGTGGAGTGAACGAAGGATCGAGGATGGCTTTCACTTCGCTGGTCACGCTGGGCAGGCTGTTGAACTGTCCTTTCGGGTTTAGGTTCGAATAAAATACATTGGGGAATGAAAGCACAATGTGGAAATGCTTGGAAATAATGAGGTAATTGAGGAAGGCCAGCACACCTATAATATGGAACCACCAACAAGAATGTTCGATCAGTTCGAGCGAATGGTGGTCCATATTGCCGAGCACCGGGGCTATGAACCGGCTGACGGGAAACATTCCGCTCACATCCCGCCCGGCCAACTGCTGCTCGGCTGCGTTCATCATGAACAATGAGCCCATGATGAGTATTTCAGAAATAAGAATGATGTTGGCATCGGAGCGCGGCCAGCCGTTCAGCTCTTTCATGTTCAGCCGTTTTACACGCGTGATGTTCCTCCGAATAAGGAACACCGCGCATCCGAATGTGACGAGGAAAGCCAGCACTTCGAACGTGCCGATCATCCCATCGTAAAGGCGGAATCCATCGAAATTGAGAAAGGAAGAAAACACGCGGTGGGTGCCGGTGGCTCCATCGATGAACATTTCCAGCACCTCAAAATTGATGAGCACGAACCCCACATAAACGAAGAGGTGAAGAAGCGCTGGCAAAGGCCGCTGGAACATTTTTTTCTGGCCGAGCGCCACGAGGGTCATGATCTTCCAGCGGTCGCTCTTGCGGTCGGTGCGGTCCACATCCCTTCCGAGCAGGATGTTCCTTCGTATCCTGCGCGCATTGCGCACGAACAAACCCACACCACCAAGAAATACAAGTATGAATATGATGTTCGAAACGCCCATCATCAGTTCCCCTTCCCCTTTTGCTTCTTAGGCGGGCGGTCTTTTTTGCCGAACAGCGAGAAATATCTCCCGGGATATTTTTTCATGTCGAAGAGCAGGGCCGACAGGTTCACCGAGGCGGAATCGAGCGAGTTGTAGAGCTTCTGGTTGTTCACCAGCATGCCCATGGAACCTTCGCCCTTGTTGATCTTGTTCATGATCTGCGAGGTCTGGTCCATCGCATTGTTCACCTTCAGCAGCGTGTTCTTGATGTTGGCCTTGGCAAGGGAATCGCTGATGTTGGAAAAGTTCGATATGGCCGAGCCCAGCTTGTCGTTGTTGTTTGAAATGGTGGTGGCAATGGATTCCACCTTGGAAAAGATCACCGAAAGCTTTCCTTTCTCAGAGGCCACGAGCGTGTCGAGCCTGCGCGCGGTCTTGGCGAACGTAACGAATGCCGATTTGATCGACTCGAACGAAGAGGCGAGGTTCTGCCGCGCATTGGTGTCGAGGATGGATTTGACGATGGTCACCACCGTATCGAGCGACCCGATCATCTCTTCCACTTTCTTCTTGAGGGGTGCGATGGTGCGGTCGAGCTGCTGCTTCAGGTTCTCTTCGATGGCCCCGGATATCGTGTCGTTGTTCTGAACGTATTCCTTTGAATCCCCGAGCACGATGTTCACCGTCTTGAGCCCCAGCAGGTCGAAGGAGATCTTTGCCTGGGAGTTCTTCGGTATCTTGAAACCGGTTTCGGAGATACGCAGCTGCACCACCACGCGGCCCGAATTGTCGGGGTGCATGTACACGCTCTTCACCTGCCCTACCTTCAGGCCGTTGATGTCCACCGGGTTGTTCTCCACCAGCCCGCCAATGTCCTTATAGATGGCGTACAAGTTAGTGCTGGATGAAAAGATGTTGCGGCCCTTCAGGAAGTTGAAGCCGTAGATCAGCATGCCGATGGCAGCCGTAACGATCAGACCTGTTTTTACCTCGCGGGAGAGCTTCAAGCGGCTTCGTGTTGAAAGGGCAAATTTACTGTTTTAAGAATTTCACAGCATCGTTGTACGGAATTCTTTTTCCGTCCTTGAAGGCGATCACAAAGGCATCGGGGTATTTCTTGCGAAGCTCTTTCTGGTATTTGATGGCATCGTTGGGCTGCTCGTACTCGCCCACGGCATATTTGTACATGCCTTTTTCGGAGAACTCATACGGTTTTTCCATTCCGCGGAACTCTTTTGAATCGAGCGGGAGCTTTTTATCGGAAGTGGTCACCTGCACACGGAACAGGATCCTGGAAGGCTCTTCCTTTATTTCCGTTTGTTCTTTTTTGACCTCTTTTTTTCCCTCCTTCTGCTCCTCCTGCTTCGGCTTTTCCTTTTCCTCCTTCGGAACTACAACCTCATCGTGCTTCACAACGGAAGAATCTTTTTTTACCGGGGGATCCTCCAGCGTATCTTTACCCGGCTTGTACGGTTCCATCTTGGCAATATCGTCCTCGTATTTCTTATCGCGGCCTTCCACCTTGTCCTTGTAATTTCGCAGCGCCCTGAAAATGCCTGCAGCCATGTACTGCTGCCCTTTTTCAGATGCAAGGAACTTCTCTTCGGACCGGTTCGTGAGAAAACCGGTCTCGATGAGCACGCTCGGCATGGCCGTGCGCCACAGCACCAGGAACCCGGCTTGCTGAACGCCCTTGTCGTTCCTCGAGGCCACATCCTTCAGGTCCTTCTGCACGCTGGCCGCAAAATCGATGCTCTGGTTCAGATACGCGTTCTGCTGCATGGTGAGCAGGATGTATGCCTCGGGCGAATTGGGGTCGAACCCTTCGTACTTCTTCTTGTAATCCTTTTCCATGAACATAGATGCGTTCTCGCGCTGGGCCACGTTCAGGTTGGCGTTGGTCTTATGAAGCCCCATCACGTAGGTCTCGGAGCCGTGCGCCTCATCGCGGCAGGTCTCCTTGCGCGTCTTCTTATCGTACACGCAGGCCGAGTTGCAGTGGATGCAGATGAACAGGTCGGCCTTGTTTCGGTTGGCGATGGCAGCGCGCTCATCCAGCTCCACGAACACATCGGTGCTTCGGGTGTACACCACCTTCACATCGGGCATATACTTTTCGATGAGCTTGCCCAGCTGGAGCGAAACACCGAGCGCGACATCCTTCTCCTTTGCAAAGCTGCCGTGGCAGCCGGGGTCCTTACCCCCGTGCCCGGCATCGATCACCACCGTCCGGATGCCGTATGAAGGCGTATAACGTGACGAAAAGGATGAGCAGCAAAGGGCCGCTGTCACAATAAAAATGAGGCCTGGTCGTTTCAACACGGATCTGTTAGGAATGCCCATTGTCAGTATTAATGTTACTGCTTAGAATTTATTTAGTTTTGAGAAAATTTCAACCTCTGATCAGCAAAAATACCGCCAAACCTTGGGTCTACGAAAGTTACGAATAGTTTTTTTCACCATTATTCTGTTAATTTCAGCTTGCCTGCAGGCTGAACCCGTGTTGCTTTCCGGTGATACAACCAAAAAAGCCGAAGAGGGCAGTGCCCTGAAGTCGAAGGTGGCCTACACCGCAGTGGATTCGATCACCACGGATGTAAAAAATGAGAAAGCGTTCCTCTATAACAAGGCGGAAGTTAACTACGAAACATTCAGGATCAACGCGGGTTACATCGAGATCGACCTGAAGAACAAGCTGCTTCACGCCAGGGGTATCGACAGCGCGGGAACGCTGGTGCAGACACCCGTGTTCTCAGACGAAGGAAAGATCTACCAGGCGCAGGAAATCACCTACAACTACGAAACAAAAAAGGGGAAGATCAAGGAGATGCGCACGCAGGAAGGCGATGCGTACATCAACATGCACACGGCCAAGAAGGATTCGAGCGATGTGTATTACGTGAAGAACGGGATCTACACCACATGCAATGCCAACCCGCCTCACTACGGCATCCACGCTTCAAAGCTGAAGGTGATCAGGAACGACAAGATCGTGACCGGCCCAGCCTACCTGGAGGTGGCTGGCATTCCCACCCCGCTCGGCATCCCGTTCGGTTTCTTTCCCAACAAGAGCGGCAGGAAATCGGGGATACTCGTTCCTTATTATGGCGAGAGCGCGCTCGGCTACTTTTTGCGCGATGGGGGGTATTACTTCGGGCTGAGCGATCACTTCGACCTGGCCCTGCGCGGTGACATCTATTCGAAGGGAAGCTGGGGCGTGAAGGCCTACTCGAACTACGTAACGCGCTACCGGTACAGCGGGCGCATCAACATCGGCTTTTCGCAGATCAGGATCAGCGAGCCGGAGTTTCCCGATTACCAGCTCAACAAAGATTTTTTCGTGGTGTGGAACCACACGCAGGATGCCAAGGCCAACCCCAGCGTGCGCTTTTCGGCCAACGTGAACGTGCGCAGCGCTACGTACAACAAATACAACTCCTATAACCCCACCGATTACCTGAGCAACACCTACCAGAGCAACGTGAGCTGGAGCAAATCGTGGCGAAACTCCAACTTTTCGGCCAACCTGCGCCATTCGCAGAACACCATCAACCGCACAGTGGACGTATCGCTGCCCGAGCTGGCCTACAGCATCAACCGCTTTTACCCCTTTAAACGGAAAGAGCAGGTCGGCTCGCAGAAATGGTACGAGAAGATCGGCATGAGCTACACGGGAAATTTCCGCAACGATATTTCTTCCTACGATTATCTCATCTTCAAAGAGCCGCTGGAGAAGCGGATGAAGAACGGCATCAAGCATTCGGTGCCGGTGAGCGCCTCGTTCAATGCGTTCCCGTTCACCGTCAACCCATCGCTTACGTTCAACTCGTACATGTACGCGCAAACCATACGCAAGACCTACAGCGTGAGCGACAGCGCGGTGAAGGTGGATACCGTCAAGGAGTTCCGCGCGGGCTACGACTACACCGCCAGCCTGGCGCTCACCACCAAGCTATACGGCATGTACGCATTCAGCCATTCGAAAATAAAGGCCATCCGCCACGTCATCACCCCTTCGTTCACCTTCAGCTACCGGCCCGACTTTTCGGGGAACCAGTATGGATTTTACGGGCAGACCAACACCACCGCGCTGGGAAACCCGGTGTACTATTCTTACTTCGAGGGCGGAATATTCGGGGCCCCGCCCAGCGGGAAGTCGGGGCTGATCGGCTACAACCTCAACAACAATTTAGAAATGAAGCTGCGCCCGGCCAGGAACGACACGAGCAACACCGACCGGAAAGTTACGCTCATCGACAATTTCATCATTTCTCAAACCTACAACCTGGCTGCCGACCATTTCCAATGGAGCCCGCTGAACATGGCGCTCAACACCAAGCTCATCAAGAAGATCGACATTACCGCGGCCGCCACCCTCGATCCGTACGAGATCGATAGCCAGGGAACGCGCATCGAAAAGTTCGTGTGGAACAACGAGCATAAGCCGGGGCGGCTCACCAGCTACTCGCTTTCATGGGGAACCTCGCTGCGCTCTAAGACGCAACAGGAGAAGGACAAGAAGACCCGGCTTTCCGAGGACCAGCTCCGCTACCTGCGCATGCATCCCGATTATTACGTGGACTTTAACGTGCCGTGGACGCTGGGCATGAACTACAACGTGGTGTACAGCAAGCCGGGCCTCACCGCTTCCACCACGCAGAGCATTACCGTGTATGGCGACCTGAACGTAACCTCGAAATGGAAAGTGGCCTTCCGCTCGGGATATGATCTCGTAAAGCACGATTACACGTTTACGAGCATCGATGTGTACCGCGACCTGCATTGCTGGGAGATGAGCTTCAACTGGATCCCAATCGGGTTCCGCAAGAGCTACAACATCACCATCAAGGTAAAATCACCCACCCTCGAAGACCTGAAGCTGGTGCGCAAGCGGGACTGGTACGATTATAATTAAGCTTCCTTTCCGATAAGCGTGTAAGTTTGTTTTTTGTCAGTAGGCGTTCACGCTGAGCGTAGTCGAAGCGTGTTACTTTGGCCTGCACTCATCCTTAAACTCCGCTCAGGTGACAGCGATTTTTTCAAAATGACCCACTACCGATTATTTAAAGTCTATGCGCTTTCCCCACGTGAATTATTATCTTCGCTGGCTGTATATACCCCTTCATTTATGAAAAACATCTTTTTTGCTTCTCTCTTTATTTCCACTTTTTGCTTCGCGCAGAAAAACGATTCTGTAATGCTGCGCAAGATAGCCAGCGAAGTGCTGCAGAACGGTGAATGCTACCGGAACCTGGAATACCTCTGCACCAAGATCGGTGGACGCTTAAGCGGATCGCCACAGGCTGCCGCTGCCGTGGATTACACGTATAATGTGATGAAGGCCATGAAGCTGGATACCGTGTACGTGCAGGAGTGCATGGTCCCCCACTGGGTGCGCGGTGAAAAAGAATCGGGTAAAATCATGATGAAAGCAGCAGCCGACCTGGACGTGCCCATTTGCGCGCTGGGAGGATCCATTGCAACTCCCAAGGAAGGGCTGACGGCCGAAGTGGTGGAGGTGAAAAGCTTTGATGAGCTCAAAAAATTAGGAAAAGCGGGCGTGCAGGGCAAGATCGTATTTTACAATCATGCGTTCGATGAAACATTTGTGAACAACGGGGCTGCTTATGGAGAAGCCGTGGTCTACCGCTGGAAAGGTCCGTCTGAAGCTGCGCGATACGGTGCCATTGGCAGCATTACCCGCTCGATGACCTCGGCACTGGACGATTACCCGCACACCGGATCGATGCGCTACAACGATTCGCTGCCGAAGATACCCTGCTGCGCCATCTCCACCAAAGCCGCCAACCTGCTGAGCATGGCGCTGAAGAAGAACACCCCGCTGAAATTCTACATGAAGCTGAACTGCCAGACCCTTCCCGATGTAAAATCCTTCAACGTGATCGGTGAGATCCGCGGCAGCGAGCATCCCGAGGAGATCATTACCGTAGGCGGCCACCTCGACTCGTGGGAGCTGGGCCAGGGCGCGCACGATGACGGCACGGGCGCAACGCAAAGCATGGAGGTGCTGCGCGCGCTGAAGGCGCTGGGCTACAAGCCCAAACGCACCATCCGCGCAGTGATGTTCATGAACGAAGAGAACGGGACGCGGGGCGCGCAAAAATATTTTGATAATGCCAAGGCAAAAAAGGAAAAGCACGTGCTGGCCATCGAGACCGATGCGGGAGGGTTTACACCCACCGGCTTCGGCCTGAGCATGACCACCGAGCAAAAGGCAAAAGTGCAGGGCTGGAAACCTCTTTTTACCGAGTATGGCGTGTGGAACTTCGAGGATGAAGGCGGTGGGGCCGACATCGGCCCGTTAAAAGAGCTGGGCTGCGCGCTGATGGGCCTGCACGTGGACGGGCAGCGCTACTTCGATTACCACCACACCGCAGCCGACTCGTTCGACAAGGTGAACAGGCGCGAGCAATCGCTGGGCGCGGCCGTGATGGCGATGATGGTGTATTTGGTGTCGGAGCACGGATTGTAAAAAAGTCCCCATCCTGTCCCCGGAGGGAACACAGGGAGGGCAAAGCCATATGAAAAAAATAATCACGTCCAAGAACGCTCCAACACCCATCGGGCCTTACTCGCATGGGGTGCTGGTGAGCAACATGCTTTTCGTCTCCGGCCAGGTAGGCAAGCGGGCCGATACGGGCGAGCTGGTGCTCCACAACATCAAAGCCGAAGCGAAGCAGGTGATGGAGAACATCGGTGCCATCCTGGAAGAAGCCGGCATGGATCACTCGCACATTGTAAAGACAACCATTTTCCTGAAGAGCATGGGTGATTTTGCCGAGGTGAATGATGTGTACGGCTCCTACTTCTCTCCTTCCGGTGGCTACCCCGCACGTGAGACCGTTCAGGTTGCACGATTGCCGCTTGATGTGAATGTGGAGATCTCGGTGATCGCAGTGAAGGAATGATCACCTTATCCGCTTCAGGTTCAAGTAATACATTACAATGAAGCCGAACGAGATGGCGCTGATCACGTATTCGAAGAACCCGAAAAACCCGGCATAGGCGCTCCCGTAGATCAGTTCGTGCGAAATAGCAGCAGGAACGACCATTTCCGAGACCTGCGCAGCTGCATACAAATAGAATCCCCACTTCCTAAGCAGCAGCATGGCAACAACTCCAGCGAGCTCAAGGACGTTGGATGTAACCTGGCAAAGAACGATCGGGCGCGCATGTTCGTATTCCTGGAATATGTACCCGGGCATCAATTTAGATATGCCCGTCATTTCCGAATAAACAGTATACAGGTACCAATGGCGCAGCGCCATGAGCGGAATACCAATGAACGACAGAATACACAACACCAGGAGAAATGAACCTCTTCCCTTTGGCCTGTCATCTATGCCGGTAAATTCCCGGTCGAGCAGCTCATCCATCACTTCTTTTTCCTGGCTTCGGCAACTGCTTTCTTATTTCCTTCCATTGCAAACGCGATCCAGGCATCAAGATCTTTTTTATTCGCATAACCTTCTTCACCCACCAGCAGCCAGCCCGCCATGGGCTTCTTGCCCGAAAGCGTGAATGGCTTAGCGCCTTTCTTTTTGAGAAGGCTTTCCGTCATTTCGGGATCACAGCGCATGATGATGTCATCCTTATGCACGCCCACGCACATTTTCCCATTCACCATGAGCGCCATGCCGCCAAACATCTTTTTCTCTTCCAGTCCTTTTGCGCCCTTCAATGCTTCGCGAAGCTTTTCAGCCAGTTTTTCGTTGTATGCCATGGGCCAGGTTTTATTTCATTAAAAGTATGAATTCCCTTTTAATGTCGGATCGTTCATAAAATCTAAAAAACCGTAATTTCGCATGCCCTGTTTATCCGCCCCTGGCGGGCAGGGTTTCCGGAAAATGAGCGATACCATCCGCATTCACGGCAAGGATTTCAAGGTGCTGATCCCATCGGAGAAGATCCAGGAAGCGATCTCCTCGATGGCCGAAAGGGTGAATGCCGATCTCAAGGGTAAAAAACCGTTGTTCATTGCCATCCTCAACGGCTCGTTCCTGTTCGCTTCTGACCTGCTGCGCAGGATATCCGTGGAATGCGAGATCACTTTCCTGAAAGTGGCTTCCTACAACGGTACTTCTTCCACCGGTAAGGTTTTCGAACTGATCGGGCTGAACGAGGAAATAAAAGGAAGAACGGTGGTCGTGCTCGAAGATATCGTGGACACGGGCGTGACGCTGGAAAAGATAGTTGGTGACCTCAAAGCCAGGAAGGCATTGGAAATAAAGATCGCCACACTGCTTTTCAAACCCGCAGCGTATACCAAAAAAATAAAGGTCGACTACGTGGGCCTGGAGGTGGAGAATAAATTCTTGGTAGGATACGGGCTGGACTACGATGGAGAGGGAAGAAATCTCAATGATATTTATGCACTTGCCGAATAAAATACGTCTAACTTCAAACTTCAAACCATGCTGAACATCGTAATCTTCGGTCCTCCTGGCGCAGGCAAAGGCACCCAGGCTAAAAAGATCGCCCAGCAATACCGCCTCGTGCATCTTTCAACCGGTGATATCTTTCGCGCGAACATCAAAAAGAAAACACCGCTGGGCAAGCTGGCCCAAAGCTACACGGACAAGGGCGAGCTGGTGCCCGATGAGGTAACCATCCGCATGCTGGAGTCGGAGCTGAACAGGCACAAGAGCCCGCGCGGGATCATTTTCGATGGGTTCCCGCGCACCATTGCGCAGGCCGAGGCGCTGGATAATTTCCTGGAAGACCGTGGTACGGCCATCACCATCATGCTGGCGCTGGAAGTGCACGAGGAGGAGCTCATCAGCCGGATCAAGAGCCGCGCGCTGCTCGAAGGGAGAAAAGATGATGCGGATGAAACGGTGATCAAGAACCGGATCCTGGAGTACAACAACAAGACCGCCCCGCTCAAGGATTATTATTCCTTGCAGGGAAAAAGTTATCCCGTGCAGGGCGTGGGCACCATCGATGATATTTTTCATGGTCTCTGCGAAGTGATCGAACAGCACCTTCCCAAAGCGGACGATGCCCAGCGGGCTGCGGGCCCGGATGCGCAGACGAGCAACAAAAGATCGCCACGCAAGCCCAAAAAGAAAGTTAAAAAAAGTCCGGCCAGGAAGAGCTCAAAAAAAGCGGGGAAAAAGAAAAGCGCAAAAAAGCCGGCTAAAAGATCGTCCAAGAAGAGGTCTTCCAAAAAGAAGAGGAAGTAACCTTCATGTCCATCCTGCTTGCCGAGATCCAGCGGTCGCTTCGGGAGAAAGCGAACGGGAAGCATCGCGCCTCGTTCGAAAAATTCATTCCCCATTCTCAGAATGTTTACGGAGTAAAAATGCCGGAAGTGAACCTGCTGGCAAAAAAATACAAGGAAGGCGGGTTCGGCCTGGTGGAGGAACTGTGGAAGTCTGGCGCCTTCGAAGAGCGGGTGATGGCAGCCAAAATGCTGGGCCGGATCGCGAAAAAGGACCCGGCACGCACGCTGAAGCTGATCGAAAAATTTTCCAAAGAGATCTCCGACTGGGCCGTATGCGATGCGCTCGGTATGCAGGCGCCCAAGCCGATCAACCGAACACACGCAAAAGAGATATTCACGCTTTCGGGCAAGCTGGTGCATTCAAAAAATTACTGGCAGCGGAGGCTCGCGCTCGTCCTGTCGGAATGGTACACGCGCGACACGATCTACCATCCCCAGATAAAAAAATTGCTTGCAGCGGTAAAGAACGACAACGAATATTACGTGAAAAAGGCCATCGTTTGGCTCAACCGCAACTTCAAGAAGAAAAGATAATGCAGGTGATAACCGTCAAGGCCATCCTCAATCGCAAAAAGCAGCCTGCTCGAACTGACATCATAAGAGTAATCAAACTAAGACACTACACAGGATTGTTTAATTTCGCGCATGGCCGAATCCAACTTCGTAGATTATGTGAAGGTCTGCTGCCGGTCGGGCAAGGGCGGAGCGGGAAGCATGCACTTCCACCGCGACAAGTTCACGGCCAAGGGCGGGCCTGACGGAGGCGATGGAGGCAGGGGAGGAAATGTAATTCTCCGCGGCAACAAGCAGCTGTGGACGCTGCTCCACCTCAAATACCGCAAGCACGTGATCGCTGCAGCGGGAGAGAACGGCAGCCGCCAGCTGATGAAAGGCGCAGACGGAAAAGATGAAGTGCTGGAAGTGCCGCTCGGCACCATCGCCCGCGATGCGGAGACCAACGCGGTAGAATTTGAGATCACCTCGGACGGGGAAGAGCGCGTGCTGGTGGCAGGCGGGCGGGGCGGGCTCGGGAACGCCCATTTCAAATCGCCCACGCGCCAGGCTCCCCACTTTGCACAGCCGGGCGAACAGGGAAAGACCGAATGGAAGATACTCGAGCTGAAGATACTGGCCGATGTAGGATTGGTGGGATTTCCCAACGCGGGCAAATCCACCTTGCTGTCCGTTGTGTCGGCTGCCAAGCCGGAGATCGCCAACTACCCGTTCACCACGCTCACACCCAACCTCGGCATCGTGAAGTACCGCGATCACAAGTCGTTCGTGATGGCCGACATCCCGGGCATCATCGAAGGCGCCAGCGAGGGCAAGGGCCTCGGCCTGCGTTTCCTCCGCCACATCGAGCGCAACCCGGTGCTGCTGTTCCTGGTGCCGTGCGACACAATCGATATATATAAGGAATACAAGATCCTGCTGAACGAGCTGAAGAAATATAATCCTGAGCTTCTCGATAAAAAAAGGATATTGGGCATTTCGAAATGCGATATGCTGGATGAAGAGCTTGAAAAAGAGCTGAAGAAAGAGGTCAACAAAAAATTCTCCTCTAAAAGCGGAGAAAAGAAAAAAGTGCCCGTGATCTTCTTTTCATCTCACTCTCACAAAGGGCTCATGGAACTGAAAGACATGATCTGGAAGGCGGTGAATGCCTGACCCTGTCGTGTAAGGATTATTTGAATAATTTTGCAAAGTTGGTACGCAGCAGTTTAAGAAAGAGCCGGTAAAACCTGTTTATGGATTATTCACAATTGGTTATCGCATCCTTTTTTATCCCCCTTGTCGGAATAATCCTTCTCCCACTCTTCCCATCTCACTTACGATCAGTTGTTAATTTTGTTTTTACCGTCCTGAATGCAGCCATTACTTCATCGGTGGCAATTGCAGCCCTGGTCGGCCATACCACCGAAGTTATTTTTTCCGGGATAAATTTTTGGGGAGACGTGTCGATCCGGGTAGATTCGCTTTCCGCCTGGTTCATGCTTATCGTCAATTTAATTTGCGTGCAAGGTGCATTGTATGGGATCGGGTATATGAAAAAATATTCTGAACAAAGGGCAAACCTGGCTCTCCATTGGGTATTGTTCCTGGTCTTTCACTCTTCGATGCTGTGGGTGTGCATGCTGCAGCACGGGTTGGCTTTCCTTATTGCATGGGAACTGATGTCGGCAAGTTCTTTCCTGCTGGTGATCTTTGAATACCAGAAGTGGACAACGCTCAAGGCCGGGCTGAACTACCTCGTGCAGATGCACCTGAGCGTGCTGTTCCTTACGATCGGTATTATCTGGAGCTTCAACGACTCCGGGGATTTTGATTTTTCTTCGATCAGCAGGGTGTCAGCTTCACTTTCAACGCACATGTCTTTGATCCTGTTCTTCTTTTTTTTCATCGGTTTTGCATTCAAGGCGGGATTTGTCCCGTTTCATACCTGGCTTCCTTATGCGCACCCAGCCGCACCCACCCACATCTCGGGTGTGATGTCAGGCGTCATCATCAAAATGGGCATCTATGGCATCCTGCGCATGCTGCTGCTGGTCCATACCGACCTGCTTGCTGCGGGGTGGATCATTCTCGCAGTATCCGTTATCTCCGGTCTGTATGGTGTAATGCTTGCCATCATCCAGCACAACCTGAAAAAGTTGCTCGCCTACCACAGCATCGAGAACATCGGCATTATCGGCATCGGCATCGGGCTGGGATGCATCGGGCTGGGCACGCAAAATAATTTTCTAGCTGCTGCAGGGTTTGCGGGAGCACTGCTGCACACACTGAATCATTCCCTATTCAAGTCCATGCTGTTCTTTGGCGCAGGGAATGTGTACCAGGCCGCGCGAACGCTCAACATCGAGGCCTTAGGCGGACTCATGAAACGCATGCCGCAAACCGCCTTGCTCTTCCTGCTGGCCGCCCTGGCCATATGCGGGCTTCCTCCATTCAATGGGTTCATCTCGGAATTCATAATTTATACCGGCCTTTTCAACGGAATGATGCAGGAAGGTATTTCTCACTCAGTGTTCATGATTCTCTCGATACTCGGCCTGGCGCTCATTGGAGGGCTTGCCATGCTGTGCTTTACCAAGGCGTTCGGCATCGTTTTTTTAGGAACAGAACGAAAGCTCTTCAAGGAGGAGCCGAAAGAAGCGGGGGGCCTGCAACTTTTCCCGATGTATGTGACGGGAGCGCTGATCCTGGCTGTAGGATTGTTCCCGCAGGGATTCCTGAAAGTGCTTTCGGAACCGGTAGTATTATTTGTCAGGGATTTTTCCTTTTCACAAGACATGCCTTTCATCAAAACGCTTCAGTCGGTGAGCATCGCTTCTGCCGCGTTCATAGCGCTTGTGCTGCTCATCCTGTTTTTGAGAAGCCGTTTGGCTACATCCCGTTCTGATGCAATAGCACCCACCTGGGGATGTGGCTATGTGGCGCCTGTTTCCCGCGCCCAATACACTGCAAACTCGTTCATTCGCACCTATCGCAAATTGGCAAGGCCCGCTTTGCAGATAAGTAAGAAATCATCTGAGGTGAAGGAAATATTTCCACAACAGGAAGCGATCTATGAAACACATCCTTATGATAAACTGGAAGCAGGACTCGTTGACATCCCGGTCCTTCTGAGCAGGCGGTTCTTCAATGCGTTCCGGTTTTTGCAGAATGGGCGCGCACGCTATTACATTCTCTATGGGGTTGTTTTCATCCTTGCGATGATATTGATATCTATTTTTTCAGAGTAAATGCTGAGCATAGGACTTATCCTTATTTCGAGTTTGTTTTTTACAGGTGTTATTACCCGTACAAAAAGTCTTTTATCGGGCAGAAAGGGACCGGGCATATTTCAACCGCTGAAAGACATCGTACGCCTGTTCCGCAAGGGAGCGGTGTTCAGTCAGACATCGGGCATCATTTTCAGGATCGCTCCTTCTTTATACCTTGCATCGGTGCTGATGGCCATTTCTTGCGTACCATTTGGAAATGATGGAGGTTTGATCTCTTTCAATGGCGATTTTATTTTTTTTGCGTATGTGCTGGCCCTTGGAAAATTCTTTATGATCATTTCTGCGTTGGATACCGGCAGCAGCTTTGAAGGGATGGGCGCCAGCCGCGAAGCGCATTTTTCCATGCTGGCCGAGCCTGCGTTCTTCGTGCTCATTGGTTCCCTGGCGCTCTTTACAGGTCACACCTCGTTCAGGGAGATATTTGCGGCTTTGCATTTCGGTTCGAACGTATCCTACGCACTGGGTGTGCTGGCAGCGTTCATCCTCATTATGCTCGCCATGATCGAGAACAGCCGCATGCCCGTTGATGATCCGAAGACTCATCTCGAGCTTACCATGATCCACGAAGTGATGGTCCTCGACAACAGCGGCTTTGACCTGGGATTGATCCTGTATGCCACCGGCCTGAAGTTCGCGATGTATGGCGCACTTATCGCCAACCTCTTCTTTGTCCCCTCCTCGCTGCCGCTGACCATCGCGGTGTTCTTCGGGGTGCAGGTCTTGTTTGCCATTCTCGCTGGCTTCATCGAATCGTTCATGGCCCGCTTCCGCATGAGCCATAACCCGCAGTTTATCTTTACACTTTCTTCTTTTGCCCTGCTGATCTTCCTGGTGGTGCTGCTGCTGAATCATCAACAACCCTGATCCATGACCGAGATCCTGCTCATCACTTTCTCCCTGTCGTTGCTGTATGTGAGCATTGCCAACCGCCTCCTCGGCTTTATCAAGGCGCTCGCGTTCCAGGGAGTGGTCCTCTTCCTGCTGGCCTTCATCTCACTTTCAGAGATCAACACCTTCAACCTGGTCTTTATTCTCACGGAGACGATCATTTTCAAAACAATTGTTGTACCTGTATTCCTGAACTATGTGATCAAAAAGAACAGGATCACCAGGGAAACCGAACCGTTTGTTCCCTACTTTGTCTCGCTGATTACCGTTACAGCCTTCATCGTTGCCTCATTCCTGCTGGTGCAGGTCATCTCCGACCTCCATTTCAAGTCCATCTATTTTGTGGTAGCCCTTTCTACGCTGCTCACCGGGCTGTACATCATCATTACCCGCAGAAAGATCATTACGCATGTCATGGGCTATCTCATCATCGAGAACGCAGTGTTCATCCTGTCGCTTGCCGTGGGAAGTGAAATGCCGGTGATGGTGAATACGGGGATATTGCTCGATGTATTCGTGGGCGTGTTCCTGCTCGGGATATTTGTGAACAAGATCGGTGATGTGTTGAAAGATGTTGACGTGACGCAATTACGAAAGCTGAAGGATTGAACATGAATATGACCCTGATATTTTTTCTTTCCGCGCTATCGGTCGCGGGTATACTTTTTTTTAACCGGAACCGGGCGATGAATTACCTGCTGGTGCTTGTGTTTTCCACCTTGCTTTGTGTGCTTACCTGCTTTGCCTTTTTCCATAAGAACGAAACCGAATTTTCCTATTTTACCTACGATGCGATGGCCGTCATCATGCTCGCAGTGATGACACTGGTGGCGATACCCGCTTTCTACCACAGCTATGTTTACTTTTCAAAGCATCGCGATATTCCGCGGGAACGCGGAATTTATTTTGCGGCCATGGTGATCCTGATCACCGCTTTGTGCGGAGCGGTACTCTCCGGTCACATCGGCCTCACCTGGGTCTGCATCGAGCTTACCACGCTCAGCGCTTCAGCCCTCGTGTACCACCGGAGGAACCCTCGCACGCTCGAGGGAACATGGAAATATGTTTTCGTGGTTTCCATCAGCATCACCATCGCTTTCATCGGGATCCTCTTCTTGAGCATCGCAGCACAGGAGATCGGTATCCGCGATCTTACCTATGCCGCTTTGCGCGCGCACGCCACTAACCTGAATCCCTTCTGGCTGAAGTCTGCTTTCCTTTTCATCTTCACGGGGTTCACAGCAAAAACAGCCCTGTTCCCGATGTTCACGGCCGGGGTGGATGCCAAGGACAAAGCACCGAGCCCGGCAGGTGCGCTTTTTTCGAGCATTCTGCTGAACGGAGGGTTCGTGGCGATGTTCCGGATGTACGAGATCGTAGCGGCAGGCGGTCTGCTTCGCTGGGCCAATACCATCCTGCTGGTGTCCGGGATCGTTTCGCTGTTTGTCGCAGCCACCTATTTGATCAGCGTAAAAAACATCAAACGCATACTGGCCTATTCCAGCATCGAGAACATGGCCATTATTACGCTTGGCCTGGCTGCAGGCGGAGCGGGATATTATGCTGCTCTTCTCCAACTGGTGATGCATGCGCTGGTAAAGTCGGGGTTGTTCTTCCAGGTCGGGCAGCTCTACCGAGTTTATAACAGCAAGAACGTATACGACATGGGAAATTATTTCGGAAATAACACGGCCGGTGCGATGGCCCTCCTCCTTGCATTCTTCTGCATCATGGCTATTCCTCCTTCGGGTCTTTTTGTTTCAGAGTTCCTAATCTTCAGTGCGATCTACCAGAGCAGCTGGCGGTGGTTGCTTATACCGATCATCATACTCATCGCATTTATCATCTGGTCATTGACCAAAAACATACTAAAGATCATTTTCTCCAGGGAGCCCGGGCAGGAAACAGCAACGATCAGCAGGTTCGAATCTGTTTCTCAATTTATCCTGATCGGGATAAGCATCTATATAGGTTACATTCAGCCGGCCGTGGTTTCCAACCTGGTGAGGGAGGCAATTCAATATCTTCCGCAATGAGGCACATCGCGATGAAAAATAATCAACCTGTGCGGCTTGCCGACATCCCCCGCCTGGAATACGGTGATTTCCTTGAATCGAACACTGCATTGATGCAGCATCGCGCTTGCCATTGCGTTAATTATTTTGCTGTCGCTTCGGACGATACGGTGAAGCTCATTTGCTGCATTGCAAACGATGCGGACCAAACGATCCTCGTTTCGTCTACTGTTGTAAAAAAAGAAAGTTTACTTCCTTCCCTTACTGCAAGACATCTTGCCTTTCACGCCTTTGAACGGGAGCTCCATGAAGACCAGGGGATCAATTACACCGACCACCCCTGGCTGAAACCCGTTCGTTTCCCGCACGACCGGAAAGATAAAAATTCCGGTATCGCCAATTATCCTTTCTATAAAATCGACAGCGAAGAGCTGCACGAAGTAGGAGTCGGACCTATTCACGCAGGAGTGATCGAACCGGGGCACTTTCGTTTCCTCTGCAACGGGGAACAGATCCTGCACCTTGAGATCCAGCTGGGCTACCAGCACCGGGGAATTGAAAAACTATTCCTTCAAAAGAAAAAACCACTAGAAAGGATAACGCTGGCCGAGAATATCGCAGGCGATACGGTTGCCGGTCACACCGCTGCTTTTGTAAATCTTTGGGAGGGGTTGTGCGGGTTCCGCGCATCGGAAGACATTCAATTTTCCCGCACGCTTGCCATGGAGCTGGAACGTATGGCCATCCACACGGGCGACCTCAGCGCGCTTTGCACCGACATTGCCTACCAGCTTGGCAGCGCAGTATTCGGGAGATTGCGCACCCCGCTTATCAATTACTTTCAAATGTGGTGCGGGAACCGCCTGGCAAAAGGCCTGGTCCGGACTGGGAAGAATAATTTCCATTTTACCGATCAGCTGGGAGATGAATTGAAAAAAGTACTGGACGCGTATGAGCCTGACTTTGAAGAAATGTGCAGGGAAGCCTTTAAGTTGCCTACCGTGCTTGCCCGTTTTGAAAAAACAGGAACTGTTACCTATGAGCAGGCATCGGCCATTGGCACCGTGGGCATGTCGGCACGGATGAGCGGCATCGGGCGCGATATCCGGGCATCGCATCCACACGATCTTTATGGCTTACTTGATCACCAGCCGGTGCTTAAAAATCACGGTGACGTTTATTCGCGCGTGCAGATCCGCAAAGAAGAGATCCGCCAATCCTTGGGATACATCCGCAAACTGCTGGAAAATATTCCGCAGACAACCGAAAACAGCAGCGCAACGCTGTTGCCATCCCCGAACGCTTTGTGTGTTTCCCTTGTCGAAGGGTGGCGGGGCGAGATCTGCCACTGCGCGGTTACGGATGACAAAGGTGAACTGTCGCATTACAAGATAAAAGATCCTTCGCTGCACAACTGGCTGGCTCTTGCATTGGCGGTTCGCAACAATGAAATTTCGGATTTCCCGGTTTGCAACAAGAGCTTCAACTTGAGTTATTGCGGAAACGACCTGTAAAAAAATGCTCGACAATCTGAAAATACTGATTCACCAGGGGAAGCAATACATTCCCGATGTCGCAAAGGCGGCCGTGCCCGGCATTTTTCGGGGAAGACCGGTGATCGCTGATGAAAAGATAAATGAACAGGAAGCGATCCGTCTTTGTCCCACCGGGGCCATTTCATCCCAACCGTTCAGCATCGATCTGGGAAAATGTACGTTTTGCGGAGAATGTGCGTTTGCATTTCCGAAGAAAATAAAGTTCACGACCGATCATAAGATCTCATCGAACGAAAGAGAGCGGCTGATCATTCGGGAAGGAGAGAACAGGCCGGTGGAGCTGAACCCGGCACTGGTGCGCAAAGAGATAGCTGATTATTTCAGCGGGTCGTTGAAGCTGCGGCAGGTATCTGCAGGAGGTGACAACAGCTGCGAACTTGAGCTGAACGCCTGCAGTAACGTGAACTTCGACATGGGCCGGTTCGGGATCGAATTTGTTGCCTCCCCGCGGCATGCCGATGGAATCGTGATCACGGGCCCCATCTCGGAGAACATGGCGGAACCGCTGCAGATCTGCTACGATGCCACTCCCGCTCCTAAAATCATTATCCTTGCGGGAACAGATGCTATCAGCGGGGGGATCTTTCAAGGCAGCCCCGCACTGGACAGGAGGTTCCTGGATAAGTTTAAAATAGATTTGTACGTCCCGGGAAATCCCGTTCACCCGCTTACGTTTATCAATGGAGTGCTGGACCTGATCCGGAAAAGAAAATGATCGAGCAATTAAAAGAGATCGACCGCGAAATTTTCCTTTGGATCAACGGCTCGCACGCACCGTATGGCGATACGCTCATGCACTACGTGAGTTTGAAATGGACCTGGGTCCCGCTCTACGCTTTTCTCCTGTACCTGGTGTGGAGAAAGTACGGTAAAAGAACCTGGCTGGTGATGGGAACGGTGGCCCTCATGATCGGGGTGAGCGACCAGTCGGCCAACTTAGTTAAGGATTCAGTAAAACGTTACCGTCCTTGCCACAACACCGAGCTGCAGGCCCAGATCCATTTGGTTGACGATTGCGGGGGGCAATATGGTTTTGTTTCATCGCATGCAGCTAATACATTTGCCCTCGTGGTATTTCTTACCTTATTAATGGACTGGCGGGCGCGGACCAATATCCTGTTCTTCACCTGGGCCGTGGTGATCGGGTTCAGCCGCATCTACCTGGGTCAACATTATCCTTCAGATATCTTAGCCGGAGCGGTGCTCGGCCTGGTGGTCGCGCTGCTTTTTCGGGTAGTTTATTTAATTTTGGAACGGAAATACTACCCGGCATGAACAATATTATTATCGTGTTTCTCGGTGGAGGAGTCGGAAGCCTGGCCCGCTACGGTGTTTCGGTGCTCACGTACCGCTTCTTCAAACCGAACTTCCCGGTGGCCACGCTCACGAGCAACGTGCTGAGCTGCGTGATACTGGCGCTGGCCGTTGCATTGTTCTCGGAAAAGTTCGCTTCGCACGATGCCCCCCTGAAATTGCTGATCGTGATCGGATTCTGTGGCGGCTTCAGCACATTCTCTTCGTTCAGCTTCGAGACCGTTGAGCTGATCCGCAGCGGGAACATGGCGTATGCCATCGCGAACATACTGATCAGCGTTGCGGCCTGCACCGGTGTGATCTTCCTGCTTACAAAATCCAATGCTGCATGAAAAATTTTTTTGTTCACTGCCTGCTGCTGCTTACTGCCCACTGCATACCGGCACAACCTGTGCAGCAAAAATCCCAGCAGCCCTCAGCTCCGAAACTCATTGTGGGCATCATCGTAGACCAGATGCGCTACGATTACATTTACAAGTACTGGAACAAATATGGCAATGACGGCTTCAAGCGCCTGGTGAGCGAGGGATTCTTCTGCAAGAATGCCAACTACAATTATGTTCCGACCTATACCGGTCCCGGCCATGCTTCGGTCTACACGGGTACCACGCCATCGGTGCATGGCATCATCGCTAACTCCTGGATAGACCGGTTGAGCGACAAGGAAATTTACTGCTCATGGGATGACAAGGAGAACGGGGTGGGCACAACCACCGAGCGGGGAAAGATGTCGCCCCGCAACCTGCTGACCACCACGGTGTGCGATGAGCTGCGCATTGGCACGAACAAGAAAGCGAAGGTGATCGGCATTGCTATCAAGGACCGGGGAGCGATTCTCCCGGCAGGGCACACGGCCAACGCGGCATACTGGTTCGATGGAAATTCTTCGTGGATCTCGAGCACCTATTACATGAAGGAGCTGCCGGGCTGGGTTGCAGAGTTCAACAAGAAAGAAAATGTAAAAAAATATTTAGCACAACCGTGGAGCACACTTCTCCCGATCGAACAATACACCGAAAGCTCCGGGGATGACAATGCGTGGGAGCTCCCGTTCCAGGGGGAAGCCAAGCCCGTATTCCCGCACAATCTCCCGGAGATCATGAAAACATCCGGCCCGGGGCTCATCGCCACCACTCCTTTCGGAAATTCCCTTACGAAGGACTTCGCCATTGAAGCCATTAAGAACGAGAACCTGGGCAAGGAAAACGCGGCCGATTTCCTGGCGGTGAGCTTCTCCTCCACCGATTACATAGGCCACCGCTTCGGACCCCAGTCCGTTGAGGTTGAAGATTGCTACCTGCGCCTCGATAAAGACCTGGCCGAGCTGCTGAAGTTCATCGATGCATGGGCAGGAAAGAACAATGCGCTGGTCTTCCTCACAGCCGATCATGGCGCTTCCGATGCACCGGGATACCTGGCGGAGAACCGAATTCCTTCAGGGACCATTTTCGAGAAAACAGTTTCCGACTCGCTCAAGAAACTTGCCCTGCGCACCTTCGGGGACTCCGCAGGCGTTGTCCGGTTCGCAAACTCACAGGTATACCTGAACAAGAATTATATCCAAAAAAAGAATCTGAGCTACGAAGACCTCTGCTGGAAGTTCGGCTCGTATGCGCTTTACCTGCCGGGCGTTGCCGACATGCTTACCGCTTCGCAGCTGCAATCGTCCTCATTCACCGACCCGGTAAAAAATAAAATACAGAACGGCTACAACCGGCAGCGCTCGGGCGATGTGGTGTTGGTGCTGCAGCCGGGCTGGGTGGAAGATTACAAGACAGGCACTACGCACGGCTCGGCCTACAGCTACGATACGCACGTGCCGCTGCTCTTCTGGGGGTGGAACATCAAGCCCGGCAGCTCGGCTGAAGCGGTCAATATCACCGACATCGCTCCCACCCTTTCGCTCATGCTGAACATCCAGTACCCGAGCGGATGCACGGGCAAGCCGATACCTTTTCTGGCAAAATGATAGTACGGGTTTTGAAGTTGTGCTTTTGCAACATCAGGTTCATCGATGTCCGCAAACCCTGCAGCGCTTAGATCTTTTTCAGCACGGCAATCGTTTTCTCCAGCATCGCATCGTCAAAATCAAGATGTGTTACGAACCGGATGGTTTGCTTGCCGAAGCTCACGCACCGGATGCCGCTCTCATTCAGCTTCTGCACGAATGTATCACTTGGCATTTTGGAAGAAAGAGTGAAGATGATGATGTTGCTGTCGACCGGCAGCACGCTTGCCATGTAAGGGAGCGACTGCAGCACCTTGCCAAGCTCTTTGGCCCTGCGGTGATCTTCCTTTAAGCGGTCGACATTATTATCCAGCGCGTAGATACAGGCCGCGGCAAGAACTCCGGCCTGCCGCATGCCTCCGCCAAACACCTTGCGCACACGCCTGGCCCTGCGGATGAACTCCTTGTCACCCAGCAAGGCCGAACCCACGGGTGCACCGAGCCCCTTGGAGAAGCAAACCGAGATGGAATCGAAATGCTTTCCGATCTCTGCCGGCTTGTCCTTCGTCTCGGTGACCGCATTGAATATGCGCGCGCCATCGAGATGATACCTTAAATTATTTTTCCTGCACACCTCACCGATCTCCTTCATCATCTGCAGGGTGTAATAGCTGCCCCCCGCGCGGTTGGCGGTATTCTCGATGCACACCAGCGATGTACGTGTGAGCCAGTCGAAGGTCGGGTTGATATTTTCCTCAACCTGCTTTGCCGAGATCCGCCCCCTGTCGCCCTGGAGCAGCCTTGCCTGCGCCCCCGAATTGAACGAGATGCCACCGCTCTCGTAATTGTAGATGTGCGATGTGGCATCGCACAGCACTTCATCGCCCGGCTGGGTGTGCACCTTGATCGCAATTTGGTTCGTCATGGTGCCTGACGGGCAGAACACAGCCGCCTCTTTCCCGAAAAGCTTCGCGATCTTTTCTTCCAGCGCATTCACTGCCGGGTCTTCACCAAAAACATCGTCACCAACCCGGGCATTCATCATGGCATCCAGCATTCCCTTCGAAGGGCGGGTCACTGTATCGCTCCGCAGGTCGATCATTGGTTCGCTCATAAAATTCCGTAATTTTAAATCGAATTCAATATTATGAAGATTCCCATTCGACTGCAATTTTTGGCGGTAATTTTTTTCCCTTCTGTTCTATTTTCGCAGAATAAGTACTGGGTAACGTTCACCGATAAACGAACCGCATTCGATCCGTATTCGTATTTCGACAGCAAAGCCATCGGGCGAAGGGTGCAGCAGGGCCTGCCGTTATGCGACTCCACCGATTTCCCGGTGAACGGAAATTACATCGAACTGGTAAAACGATCCGTTGATTCGGTTGCGCATTGTTCCCGCTGGCTGAATGGCATCGCGGTGTATGCTTCCCCCGGGCAGGTCGAGACGCTCCGGTCGTGCCCGTTCATCAAAATGATCGAACCTATGCGGGCGTGCCCGTTCCGGGCTGCTTCCCTGCCTTATTCTGTTGCAGACACCAGCACGCTTTTGAAAAAGCAGATCGAGAGCATGCAGGGTGAGCGGTTCATAACCGACAGCCTGCACGGGAAAGGGATCCGCATCGCCATCTTTGACGTGGGTTTCTGGGGTGTGGAGAACACGCCCTATCTCAAGCACGTGCGCTCGGCCGACCGCATCATCAAGACCTGGGACTTTGTGAAGAACATCGAATACGTCTATGGTGTTTACGAAACGCACGGCACGGAGGTATTTTCGTGCATAGCCGGAAAGGACGATGACAATTATATTGGCCTGGCCACCGAATCGGAATTTTTACTGGCGCGTATCGCGCGCGGCATCGGTGACCGCTACTCGGTGGAGGATAACTGGCTCGCTGCGGTGGAATGGGCCGATAAGAACGGGGCGAACATCATCAGCAATTCAGGAGGACACGACATCAACTGGTACTTCTACGAAGAAATGGACGGCAAGACCTCACTGCTGGCGCGGGCGGCCAACCTCGCAGCGAAGAAAGGCATCCTGGTGGTTACCTCCACCGGCAACAATGGCGACCAGCAGTGGAAGGAATGGCGGCACATTGCCACACCGGCCGATGCCGACAGTGCGCTGTCGGTGGGTGGCATCGCTTTCTCCACCGGCTACAGCATCCCGTTCAGCTCGCGCGGACCTACGGCCGACAAACGGCTGAAGCCGAATGTCTGCGCCTTTGCGGAAGCCATGGTGGCGCACGGGGAAACGCTCGGCTATGGTTCAGGAACGTCTTACTCCTGCCCGCTCGTTGCCGGCTTTGCGGCCTGCGCCTGGCAGAAGAACCGCTCGCTTTCCAACATGCAGCTCCTGCACGAGATAGAAAAATCCGGATCACTTTATCCTTATTTCGATTACGCCCACGGTTACGGTGTGCCGCAGGCTTCGCATTTCTTCAATGCTTCTCCCCTTGCAGATACTACGTTCGACCTTACGGAAGAAAATGACCTGCTGCGGGTGGTGGTGAGGAATAAATACCTGCCGGGAAATTCAAAATGCGAAGGAGAAAAGATCCTTTATTACCACATCGAAAACAGTAAAGGCGTGATCGATGACTATTACGTTGTGGCCGTATCGCAGCAGAATGTTCTTAAATTCCTGATGAAGGATTACAAAAAAGGGCAAAAGCTGATGGTGCACTACCAGGGATTTACACGCACATATACCTTCTGATGAAAAGGGTTCTCTCCGCTGCCATCCTCTCACTTGCTGCGAACCTTGCGTTCGCCCAGCAGGTGCTGCTGCACGAAGATGTGAGAGCGGATACGGTGAAAATGAAGTTCGGGCCCAACCGCACACATTACGTAAATGTATTCTTCGGAAGCGGTTTCACCGAGGGAAAGCCTGACACCGCAGGCGCGGACATTGTTCCCTGGAGCTCAGGGTTCGTAACCCTGGGAGCCCGTTACAAGCTTAAGCTTTCGCGAATGATCGCAATCGGCTCGGAGCTGTATTACCAGCGGAATTATTTTCACCTGAAGCAGGAACAAGGCAAAGCGGTGCCTGACACGATGCAGCACAATAAGGAAAAGCTCATCTTTAACAATGCCTGCACGAGCTTTTATCTCCGCCTCAACCTCGATAAGCGGAGGGGCGACCGGTTCGGCACCTATATCGACCTGGGCGCGTACGGGAGCCTGGTCGTTCTTTCCGTGCACAAGACGCACGATGAGTTCGACTCCAACAATTCATCCAAAGCATCGGCCGATGTACGGGAGTATCACCTCAACTACACACAGACTTTCGAGGACGGGTTTTTCTTTAAGTTTGGAAGGGAGTCGCTGGCGCTGGTAGCCTGTTACCGCATGTCGGACCTGTTCAGGAAAGACAGGCATTATCCTGAATTACCGAGGGTGCTTGTGGGACTGGAATTGAATTTTAATTAGCGTGCCGCTATATCTTCCTCGCTATCATTAATCCATCGCGCACCGGCAGCAGCACGTTCTCCACGCGCTTGTCCTCATGCACCTTCATTGAATAGGCTACGAGCGCTTTCGTATCCTTGTCCTGCTCCTTTTCGATCACCTTGCCGCTCCACAGCACGTTGTCGGCAATGATGAACCCGCCTCCGCGGACCTTCGGAAAGACCAGGTCGTAGTAGTTCGAATAATTTTCCTTGTCCGCATCGATGAACACCAGGTCGAACGTCTCGTTGAGTGAAGGAATGATCTGCATGGCATTGCCAATGTGGAAAACGATCCGATCGTCCACCTTCGCCTCGCGGAAATACCTGCGCACCATGTCTTCCAGTTCCTTGTTGATGTCTATCGTATGCAGCTTCCCTCCTTCCGCCAGTCCTTCGGCCAGGCAAATGGCCGAGTAGCCGGTGTAGGTCCCGATCTCGAGGATGCGCTGGGGCCGGATCATCCTGCTGAGCATGGCCAGCACACGGCCCTGCAGGTGGCCCGAAAGCATGCGCGGCATCAGCACTTTCTCGTTCGTTTCTCGGTTCAGCTTTTTCAGCGCTTCGCTTTCCGCCTGCGTGTGCTTCAGCACGTACGCTTCGATCCGTTCGTCAAGGAAGTCCATGGGCTTTACTTTTCAGTTAGTTGCTTGCTCAGCTCTTCCCACTTCTCCATTTCCGCCTCCAGCTGCTTTTTCAATTTTTCATAGTTAGCGAACACCCCTTTATCGCTCAGCACCTGCTGGTACTGCTCCGGGTCCATCAGCTTTTCATCAATGGCCCTGATCTCCGCTTCCAGCTTTTCGATCTTCTTTTCCTGCTTCGAGATCTTTGTTTGCAGCTCGCGTAAATATTTCTCCTGCTGTTTCTTCTCCCAGCGGTCGTCCTTCTTCTCCTCATCCTTCTCTTTTTTCGGCTTGGCCTTCTGCCCGGCTTCCTCGATCTGGCGGAACGATTCCACTTTCCTTTCGCGGAGGTACTCGCTGATATCCCCGATGTGCTGCTTCACGTTCCCACCGCGGAACTCGAACACGCGGTTGGTGAGACCTTGCAGGAAATCGCGGTCGTGCGACACGAGCACCAGCGTTCCGGTGTACTGTATCAGCGCGTTCTTGAGCACCTCCTTCGAGCGCATGTCGAGGTGGTTGGTGGGCTCGTCCAGTACCAGCAGCGAATGCGGCTGCAACAACAGCTTGCACATGGCCAGCCGGCCCTTTTCTCCCCCGCTCAGCACCTTCACTTTCTTAAACACATCGTCCCCGCTGAAGAGGAACGAGCCGAGTATGGCGCGGATGTTCTTGCGCGTTTCGCCCTGCGCGGCTTCATCGATGGTCTCGTAAACGGTCTTCTCCCCGTTCAGGATCTCCGCCTGGTTCTGCGCGTAGTAGCCGGTGATGGTGGACTCCCCGACCTTAAAATGGCCTTCGCATTTTTCTTCTCCCACGATGATGCGGCTCATCGTGGTCTTTCCCTCGCCATTCCGGCCCACGAACGCCACGCGGTCGCCCCGCTCGATCTTGAAGTTCACACGGCTGAACACTGTTTTTTCACCGTAGCGCTTCGTCACATCTTCGGCCAGGGCCATGAGCCGGCCCGAGCGCGGGGCGGGCGGAAATTTAAAATGAATGTTGGCCGTGTCCTCTTCATCCACCTCCACGATCTCCAGCTTGTCGAGCTTTTTGATGAGCGACTGCGCGAAGGCGGCCTTGTTCTTCTTGGCGCGGAACTTATTGATGAGCGCTTCGGTCTTTTCGATGTAGCGCTGCTGGTTCTTGGCCGCCTGGATCTGCGATTCTTTCCGCTCCTTGCGCAGGCGCAGGTATTTGGAATAGTTCCCCTTGTAATCGTAGATGCGTCCCATGGTGATCTCGATGGTGCGCGTGGTGATGTTGTCGAGGAAGGCCTTGTCGTGCGACACCATGATGACCGCTCCGAAATAGTCCTGCAGGAACTCTTCGAGCCAGCGGATGGATTCGATGTCGAGGTGGTTGGTGGGCTCGTCCAGCAGCAGCAGGTCGGGCTTCTTCAGCAGGAGCTTGGCGATCTCGATGCGCATGCGCCATCCCCCGCTGAACTCACCGGTGTTGCGGGTAAAATCGGACCGCTCGAAGCCCAGGCCGATGAGCGTGTTCTCGATATCGGCATGCAGCGAGTAGCCGCCCAGCAGGTTCATCCGGTCGGAGTGGTCGTGCAGGTCGTGCAGGAGCTGCATGTAGCTTTCCGATTCGTAATCGGTGCGCGAGGAGATGGCTTCGTTCACCTGCGCGATCTTTTTCTCCAGCTCCATCACTTCCGAAAAGGCCGAGGCTGCTTCTTCAAAAACGGTCTTTCCTGCAGCGAGGGACATATCCTGAGGCAGGTAGCCGATGCCGAAATTGTTGGGGCGGGTCACCTCCCCGCTGTCGGGGCTTTGCTCGCCCGCTATGATCCTGAGCAAAGTGGATTTGCCTGCACCGTTGCGGCCGGCCAGCCCGATCCTGTCCTGCTTATTAATAAGGAAGGAAATATCTTCGAACAGGGTACGTCCTCCAAAGTGAACGGATATATCGTTGACCGAAACCATAATTGGAGGCGCGAAGGTAGGTAATAGAAGCGTAGCGGAACCCAAGGCAGCCTGAAAAGCTATCGAACATTGAGCCGCTTCAGACTTTTCCCGATGTATTTCCGGGTAGGAAGGATATTGTTCTGTATGCGCTGTGCATAATGGATGCTGTCCAGTATCTCCTTTTGCTTTTCCTCCACCAGTGCTTTCTGCATGCTGATGATCTCGTTCGTCCTTTGTTTTTGCCGGTAGGCGCGGAAGGATATCCCGGCAATTACCAGCATCAGCATAAAACCAACAGCCCCTCCGTACGTATAGGTCTTCTGCCGGGCTATCTCCTGGTTGTTTCTCATTTGCTCCTGCTTCATCCGCTCCGCATTCTTTATGCTGTCGGCCGATTGCCGATTGCCGAATTCGTATTGCATTTCCAGCCGTGTCTGCTCCCGGGTGTTCTCTTCATTTTGCAGGCTATCGCGCGCAGCTATATATTCCTTATAGTGCCCGAGTGCCTGAGCGTATTTTCCGCTGAGCGAATACAGTTGGCTGAGTGTCTCGTTCACTTCCTTTACCCCTTCCAGGTCATCGATGCTTTTACTCAGTACCAATGCTTTTTCCAGGTATGTTTCAGCTTGTGAGTACTGCTTCGTGTCGAAGTAAAGCAGGCCGATGTTCCCGAGCTGGATGGCGATCCGTTCCTGGTCATCCAGTTCCTCCCCGATCTTCAGCGTCCGCTGGTAATATTCCAGCGCTTTGGGGTAATCCTTCATGCTGTTATACAGGCTGCCAATGTTCCCCATCACCACGGCAACAGCGTTCTTGTTCCCGAGCGATTCGTGTATCTTCAGCGCCTGCATGTTGTACTCCATTGCGCTCTTGTAGTCGCCTGCCTCCTTATGTGCCACCGCAATATTAGTGAGCCACACCCCGGTCAAATTCCTGTTCCCGGTCTCCTTCGCTCTGTCTAGTGCCCGCAAATAGAACTCGAGCGCTTTGCTATAATTCTTTTGCTTATCATACACAATGCCGATATTACCCAGGACGGACCCGGTTATTTTTTTGTCCTTCAGTTCATCACCAATCTTCAGTGCGGAAAAATAGTTCGTCAGCGCAGACGTGTAATTGCCTTGCAGGTCGTATACGTTTCCTAGCTTCTGGCAGGCGTTCGCTACCCCTGCCCTATAGTTCAGCCGGGTGGCAAGCCCGAAAGCAGCCTGGGCATATTGCAGTGCGCTGTTATAATCACCCGTCTGCTTCACCAGCGTGGAAATTATATTCAGGGTCTTCACCTTCCCGGTATCCTCCCTGGCAGCCGACAGCACTTTTTTCAGCGAATCGATCTTCGGGCTCTGCGCATGCGTTACCGCGATCCTGCAAAGAACAGATGCGGCACAAAGCAGGTATTTGATCTTCGTAATCATCAGGCACGACTCAGCTCTTTCAGTTTCCGTTCAATGTATTTACGGGTCGGGAGAATATTGTTCTGTATACGCTGCGCATAATAAATGCTGTCCAGTATTTCCTTTTGTTTTTCTTCCACCAGGCTTTTCTGGTGCGCAATGATCTCGTTTGCCTTTTGCTTTTGCCGGTAGGCATTAAAGGATATCCCCGCAATGATCAGCATCAGGACAAAGCCGATCGCTCCCCCGAACGTATACACCTGTTGCTGACGGATCTCCTGCTCATGCTTCACCTTTTCCTGGTTCATTGTTTCAGCGTTTTTAATGCTGTCCGCGGCCTGCTTCTTATCAAAATCATACTGCATGGCAAGCTGCACGCTTTTCCGTGTGTTCGCATCATTCACCAGGCTGTCGCGGTACCTCACGTACAACTGGTAGTCTTCGAATGAGCTTTTTAAATTGCCCGCACCGCTGTCTGCAACGGATAATCCCTTATAACACTCCTGGAGCTGCGGCACATTCCCGATCTCCTTCGCCAACTGCACCGCGCTGTTGAGGTACCTGACCGATTCCGGGAATTTTTTTTCCATGGATAGGACCATACCGGTGGTGCTCGTCCAGGCCACTATCGCTTTTTTGTCGTTCAGCTCCCTGGCCTTTTTAATTGCGCGGCTGTAATAATCGAGGGCGGTCGAAAATTGTTTCCTGTCGCCATACACGTTGCCGATATTACCCAAGGTATTGGGAATCTGTGTCAGGTCACCTATCTCTTCTACCATATCCAGGGACTTTTTGTAATACGCCAAGGCCTGGTCGAAAAGCGAGTCTCCCTTTGGGTGGTTTTTCCTGAACTCCTTTTTTGCCTGCTCATCCAGCACATTGCCGATATTTCCCAAATGCAGTGCAATGCCAACCTTGTCGCCATTGTCTTCTGCAAGTTTCAGGGCTTTGCGGTAGTATAGGAGTGCATTGGGAAAATCGCCCTGGGAATAATAGACAACCCCGATATTGCCTAGCCAGATCGGGATTCGCCTTGCATCCTTGATCTGTTCGGCCATCTTCAAGGCTCTTAATGTGAAGTCGAGCGCCCGGGGGAGGTCGCCCTGCTCCTTGTATACGATACCCGCATTGCCCAGGGTGAGTGCAACACCTTCATTGAACTTTACCTGTTCGTACCCTTTCAACGCCTTATCATAATGATAGAGTGCATTCGGGTAATCTCCCTGGACATAATACGTGATCCCGATCCGAACATGATTGTCCGCCCCATCCTTTTGTAAGCCACCTTCCTCATCTGCCTTCAATGCGTTAAAATAATTCTTCAGGGCATCGGCATAGTTCCCTTTGGCATAGTTCACAGCTCCAAAAATCGCGAGTGCACCCGCCTTGCCTTTTTTAAAATTGAAACGATCGGATAGCTTTTGTGCTTCGCCTGCCAGGTAAAGGGCCGTATCGGGATTTGCGTTCTTCAGTTCCTTGGCCAGCACATTCAGCGTATTCGCCTTGCCGGTATCTTCGCGGGCCGTACGCAGCTCCTTTTTCAGCGAATCCACCTTTGCATTCTGTGCAAGGCAATGCAACGAAAGGGAAATTAAAATTATCGCTGACCGGAGTTTCATAACCACTGCCTGCGAATGTAGGTAATTGCAGAATTTATAATGCTTTACCCCAAGTAAAAAAGCCATTGTAGTTTTTAGGTCTACAAAGGCTTTTCTTTTCTCCCCCACTCACTTCCCCGGTGGAGGCGGAGGAGGCGGTGGGGTAACTCCGTTCAGGGGCCGCTTTTCCTTCATCATCTTTCCCTTCATCTGCATCATGCGCAGGGTCATCTGTTTTTCGGCCTCATACAACCGGGCCACTTTTTTGGGAGGCAGCACCGATTTGAACTTCGCATGGTATTCCTTCACCAGGTCCAGCTCCTGCTGGCGGAAGATGATCGTTTCGTCCGACCATTTCTCCGCATCCTTGTCGTTCATCGAGTCGATGTTCATCTTCATCCCCTCGCGGTGCTTCCGAGCCAGCTCATCCCGTTTTTTATGGAACTCGTTGAAGACAGGCCAGAACTTCTGAGCCTCTTCTGTAGTGAGGTCGAGCGCGCGGGTGATGTAGCCCACGCGCAGGGCTTCCATTTTTTCTTTACGAGCCTTTTGCTCTTCGGGCTTTTGCTTGGCCGGTGGCGGAGGAGTTTGCTGGGCGAGGAGTGTGCTTCCAAGAATGGTCAGTGCTGCAATAAGTATCTTTTTCATGTTGCGGGATTTGTGAGTTAGACACCGTGAAAGGCGGGTGGTTTAATTGGCGGCTTTGAATTTATAGGTGATCGAAACCGGCACCGTTGAAGTGCCCGTCTTCGTTACGGAATAGAACACCACCTTATCGAGCGTTCCCGAAACGGACATCACGCTGAACGATTCGTATTTGCCGTTCTCATCGAACCTGAACCGGGCCGCAAGGTCGTTAACCTGCTGATCGGTGAGGTCGAAGCTGAACTTTCGCGCCTCGCTGTACACGTAATCGGCTATGGCCGTGCTCTCCCAGCCGTTGAACGGAAGCCCGTCCTTGTTCAAAAACAACCGCTGAAGATCATCCGCAGAAGCGATCGCACCGTTGCTTGCAGCATCCGGCTTCGAAAATTTGAACACCGCCACCCCGTTCCGCATGCTGATGAGCTTTATCTTTTTCCCGTTTATCTCCCGCGTAATGCCCGTATCACCCTTGCTGAACACGATCGAGCTGTAAGCCAGCGGGTAAGTCACCGTTGCCTTGCCGGTAAGCGTGTAGCTCTTCGTTCCCTCCTTGTGAGCCGACAGGTAAACGCACTGTTCCAATTCCGAATGGTCCCTGTAACCGCGTTCGTCACGGTCCAGGATCCCCTGCTCGATCATCTGCTCCATTTTTTTTGCCGGCATCAGGCATTCGTTCTCCTGGTCGTTCTTCACCGAGAGGGCTTCCACGAAAGCGCTGCAATCGAAGTAACCCGGCAGGCTGCTGTACCTGCATTTCAGCTTCAGGTTGGGCGTGGGTATCTCTTTATCGTCTATTATTTTGGACGCGTTATCAAAACGCATTTTGACGCTGTCGCGGAAGTAACGAACGATCTTCCCCTGCATGGCGGTATCGGTGGGGCCGTTCGGGGGAATGAACACGCATGCACCCCGCACCAGCCTGTCGCTCTCCGTGGGCTGTGACAGCCGCTTGTGAATGTCATTCACCATACGTTTGATCATTTTTACCATCGTGGGGGTGGGTTGCGTGCTGTTGTTTTGCGCCAGGCAGGAGCATACAGGCAGGCAGCAGGAAATAAGGATGATTATTTTTTTCATAGTGGTTATTTTGACGGGGCTGAAATCAAAAGTCGTGCAAAAAGAATATCATGCATGGCGGGTGAAACGCCTCAAGTGCTTGTCAATGTACTTTTTCGTAGGCAGGATGTTGTTCTGGATCCGCTGCGCGTAGTAAATGCTGTCCAGGATCTCCTTTTGCTTGGCCTCCACAAGCTGCTTCTGCTCCGAGATGATCTCGTTGGCCTTCTGCTTCTGCCGGTACGCGCGAAAGGAGCTCACCGCGATCACGAGCATCAGGGCGAACCCGATCATACCTCCATAGGTATAGGTCTTCTGCTGGGCTATTTCCTGGTCGTGCCGGGTCTGCTCCTGCTTCATCTGCTCTGCGTTCCGGGTGCTGTCGGCTGCCTGCTTCTTGTCAAAATCATATTGCATCTGCACCTGTGTGATCCGTTTAGTATTTTGCTCATTGAGCAAACTATCTTTATACGCAATATAATACTTGAAATTTTCAAACGCAGATCTATAATCTTCCCGGATGCTATCTAAAGCAGCCAAGCCATAATAATTCTCTTTTATTGACTCTTTAAGTCCCAATTGGTTGGATAAAGCAATCCCTTTCTTATAATATTTTTCTGCGGCAGCAAGATCATGGAGCTTCATACTCATTTCTCCAAGATCGTAATAAATGCTGCCATTCGAAGGCGACTTCACTCCTTCAGTTCCTTCCGCTATTTTCAGGGACGAATAAAAAAATTCTTTTGCTTTATCATATTCTCCCTGTAATTTATAAACCTCACCGATCAATATATGCGTACCGATCAGCCTGGCCCCGATTTCCTCTTCCAGCTTCAGGGAAGTGTTTAAGCTCGCAAGCGCTTTCGGATAATCTCCCATATCTTTATAAATGGCCCCGATCTGCATCGAAGCATTTGCCATATCGAATTTGTCATTTATTTGATCGCTTACTTTCCATGCGGTTTCACCAAATTTCAATGCATTTTTATAGTCACCTTCTTTCCTGTAAACCCAAGCTATTTCCATATTGCAATTGGAAATCTGGGGTTTATTATTGAGCTCTTCCTTTATTTTCAGGCAGGCAAAATAATTTTTAAGCGCACCCGGGTAATTGCCCTGTTCCCGAAGGAGCAGGCCCATTGTATGATAGGCATAGCCTTCTGCTTTTCTAAAACGTATGTTTTTAGAGAAAAACAATGCCTTATAAGCAAATTCAAACGCGTGGGCGTAATCGTCTTGCATTCTGAATTCCCAACTCAGATCGTTCAGGGCATTGGCAGTAGCCGTGTCAACTGATGGTGAAAGAGGGCGGGAGATCAGGGAAGAAAGAGTTCTCTTCAGCGAGTCGATCTTCGCATGCTGTGCGTATGCCTGATCCGCACTTAGCGCGACTGCTGCACAAAACAAAAAACATCGGGTCTTCTTAAGCATCAAACTTTCCTTAACTCGTTCAATTTTCTTTCGATGTACTTTCTTGTCGGCAGAATATTGTTCTGTATCCGCTTCGCATAGTAAATGCTGTCCAGGATCTCCTTCTGCTTGGCCTCCACCAGTTGCTTCTGCTCCGAGATGATCTCGTTGGCCTTGTGCTTCTGCCGGTACGCGCGGAAGGAGATGCCTGTGATCACCAGCATCAGCACAAAGCCGGCCACCCCGCCATAGGTATACGTCTTTTGCTGGCTGATCTCCTGGTTGTGGCGGATCTGCTCCTGCTTCCTCTGCTCGGCATTCTTAATACTGTCGGCCGTCTCCTTCCTGTCGAACTGGTATTGCATCTCCAGTTCGGTCTGCCTTTTAATATTATTTTCATTCGTGATGCTGTCGCGCAAAGCCACGAACTGCTTGAACTCCGCAAATGCCTTGTCGTACCGGCCGCTTTGCTGGTGCAGCTCGTACAGGGCCTGGTAGACCTCCTGGACCAGCTGCAGCGCCCCTGCTTCGCGGGCCAGGGCAAGGCTTTGTGTCAGCATCTCCTCGGCCTGCGGAAATTTTTTCTGGATCATGTACACTTCCGAAATGTTCACCAGCGCAATGCTCATGCCGCGGTGGTCGCCAATATCCTTCTTGATCCCGTACGCTTGCAGGTAGCACTCCAGCGCCTTGTCGTAATCGCCCCGTTTCTTGTAGAGGATGCCGATGTTGTTGTACGAGCCCCCGATCCGCTTTTTATCATTCATCTTTTTCCGGATGGCCAGGGCGCGCTCCAGGTAATCGAGGGCTTTGGCATACTCCTTCTGATCGTCATAGATCAGACCGATGTTGTTCAGCGCATTGCCCAGCACGATGTTCTTATCATCGGACGATCCGGGAGTTTGCTCAATGGCATCGAGCGAGCGCTGGTAGTACTCGAGGGCCCGTATACGGTCGGGGAGCTGCCGGTACACTTCCCCGATGTTGCCCAGCAGGGCGGCTATGCCGGCCTTATCGTGAAGCGCTTCTCTTATCTTAAGCGCTTTAAAATAATATTCGAGGGCATGGGGAAAATCGCTCTGATTATCATAAGACACCGCTATGTTGTTATACGCTAATGCAATGCCCGCCCTGTCGCTCAACTGCTCGTACAGCTCCAGCGCTTTTTTTGCCCGGCCCATGGCTTCCGGGTTTCTTCCGCGTTTGTAGAGCATGTCGGCTGAGTACACATAGGACTGGGCCAGCACCTCCGCCTCGTTCTTCAGGAGATGCCCACGCTTGCGCTCCAGCATGGCTACCGCTTTGTCCGCAGCTTCCGATCCCTTTTCATACTCCCCTTTTTTACCCAGCAGCTCGCAAAGGCTGTTCAACACGTTCGCGCTGTCGGTATCGGTCTTCGCAAGCTTAAGCGCTGCGGTAAGGGAATCTTTTTGCAGGGACAAAGCTGTTTGGCCGGGCGCTGCCGAAGCAAGCAGCACGGCAAGCAATATGGAACAGCATCCTTTCATCTTTCAAAAGTAATTAATGAATAGAAATTAAAAAATATCAAAATTTTAAGCGGTAAGCAGCATTCCCGTCTTCATACCCGTACTGCCTGCCCGCAGATTTTTGTATCTTCGCTCTACGGAATGAAAAGATAAGGGATTCACGACACGCATGACCATTAGTCCTGAAAAAACACTTTCCCAGCTCGACAAAGAGAGATGGAGCGCACCGGTTGACAGCGATACACTTTTAGTTAAAAAAGTTCTTCTCTTACGACAAAAGCCATTAAAAAATTTTACGACAGAAGACCTGCGGCTGCTTATCGGGCAGAATTGCAATCTCGGCATTCTTGTTCCGCTCGCGCTGGACAGGTTAAAAGAAAATATTTTAGCCGGGGGTGACCTTTATGAAGGCGATTTACTCAACAGCGTTTTACGCTGCGATAGCAGCTACTGGACAAAAAATGAACCGCTCTGCAAGCAGTAAAAAAATTATACTCCGACAGCAGGCATATTTTTGACAGCAACAACATCTACCGGCAAATAATAAAAAGTTTTGAGCGTTTTGACAAAATTCACAACGGGCAATGATAAAACGCATCCTGACAAAAGGCATCGTGGCAACAGCTGCTCAACTTATCTTCTATTAAAGAAAGACGGTTTCAGCAAACAATGGCACAATTATCAAGACAAAATCTCATCTGGATAGCTATAATTGCAACCGCAAACCTTCTTGCAATTGGACTACTGCTTCACACAATTAAACTTGACGGCTCAGAACGACCCGCACAATTCTCGTTATCGTTTACCACATACAATCATGCGGAACAAATGTTTAATGGCATAACAACTTTTAAATTAGCAGACAATGCCTTGACAATCCGAAGGAAATACATGTTTTCAGACGAAGACACCTTATTGTTTTCAAAAAAAATTGACAAAAATTCATTGGAACAAATTAAAAACATAAGACTTGACAGTTTGCAAGATTTCTACTTCAATTATTGTATAATGGCGACAAGTGGAAATGAATATTTCGTTTCAACAACTGTAGATACAATAACTAAAAAGATTTCTCTTCATCACTATTATAACTCGCAAATTGAAAGACTAATTAATGAATTGAATAAGCATGTGCCGTACACTTTAAAACATAATTATTTAACAAAGGACACGCAGCAAGACTGTAAACCATAGAAAAAACGGCTTAGCCACAAGTTTCAAAAACCAAAAATACATTGAGACAACCCTTTCTTCCGACAATTAGCCTTGCCTTGATAGTCTTTTTGGGACTAATAGTACTTTTCTATTCATGCGGCTCATTTTATCAGACCAAAGAAAGTAAACCGATAATTGACACCGAACCCATTTACAAAACACCTGACACAACGTTCCATCCGCAAGACACTTCCACACAGACCGGCAAAACACATTGATACGACAATACCATGAATACCGTTTTTGACTTGTTCGGGGACAATATTATTTATCTTATAGCGGCCGTACTTATCTTAAATATCATTTTTTTTGTTCTCGACAGGCAAAAATTCAAATCACCGGTAAAATATATGATTAAAGTTCTCCTGATACTCTTTACCGTTTGCTCCGCTTATCTCATCTTTATTTTCATAAATGCATTATTCGTGCATGTGCTATGACGCTATGAATTATTGCAAAAACAAACGAGCCCGGCTGACAGTTGCACTTATCATGACCATCTTTTGGGGTCCGGCAATTCATCTTGCACAGACAACTGCGCAAGGGCAAGCCATTCCGCTAAGCTGGACAGCAGCCCAAATTCAAAAGGCTAATACAGCAAAAGATATAGCACAATTATCTGACATGGAGAAGGGCGCCATCATGTATATTAATCTCGCCAGGTTATACCCAAGAGATTTCATTAAAATTGAGGTGGGAAATTATTTCGGATCGGACAAATTCGTGGACGAATACAAAAAATCAAAAGAGAGAACTTCTTTAATAAAAGAACTTAATACTGCCAAACCATTAAATGCTCTTGTTTTTGACAATGAGCTTTATGCAGATGCGAAATGTTTTTCAAAGGAATTAGGTGAAAGAAGTTTGGAAAGCCACCAGCGGAATAAATGCAAAAAGAATAATTACGCTGAGTGTCTTTCGTATGGTATGACAACAGGAAAGGATATTGCGATGCAATGGCTCATTGACAAAAACGTGCCGAGCTTAGGACATAGAAGGATCTGTTTGGATACAACCTACACAAAAATTGCAGTTAGCGTTCACTCCCATAAAACATGGGGCTCTTGTGCTGTTGCTGAGCTTATCTGGTAACGTCTGACAAAGACCTGAAGAATAATCCGAATAAATGAAAAAATTTTCGGCCATAACATTTCTTCTTTTCGCGCAATGGGCGCATTGCCTGGCGCAAAAACCCAAAAGCCTGCTTTTTACCAGGCAGGACTCTGTTCTTTTATCCCTGTGCAGCTGCGATTCGATCATGAAACGTTTTGCAGCCGAGCCGCGGTTCAATACAAGCAATGGCATCGGCTTTGGGCGGTTATATAATTTTAAGAAGCAATTGTCCAAATGCGGTTACTTTTATAATTACAAGCTCATCTGCGGCTACGATCTTATCTACGACAACTCCGACAGCCTTACGCAGATCGCAAGGTATTTTAACGGCAGGCACGCGGGAGATTGTGAAATAAAAAAAGGCAGGTAAACCATTCCTGCCTTTCAAAACTTTCTCTTTCTCCTCGGCACATTGTGTACGCTCCGCAGCAAGGAAAATCGTACGATCGCTTTCCGTTTCTTTCAGAAAACATTTTACTGCTTAAAGCAGTTGTTGAAATCCGGTGGAAAAAACACGATTAAAAAACTTGCAAGTCTGTAAGAAACCCTCTACTTTAGTGCCAACTTGAATGACGGCAAGGAACAATCTGCATATGCATGCATGGCGGGTGGGTTCCTTTTTTTGTGAAAAATAATTTTTTAGTGTGCTGCAAAGAAAAATATTCTAAAACCATAATATGAAAAAATATTTGAGTTCTGTTTTACTAACTATTGCTACTACCGGATTTACTCAGCAAATCCATTCGTTTCACACTTCGGAAGTAAAGAAAGATACTGGCAAGATTTTCATGTTAAAAACAGCTGACGACAAGAAAGTTTTTCTTGACATTGCTGCCGGGGGCGATGCATTAAACATGGAAGATATTAAAGCAGCAGGCATACTCAGCGGCACGCTGATGCTTTCGCATTATTTATCCACAACGTTTTCGTTTAACGTAAGCGGTAATGAAAAAGTCGAGAAGGCCGATTCGGTTGCATTCGATGGAATATTTTTTCCGGATATCAGCAAAAGTTCCTTTTTATTCAGCCCGGAAATTTCACTGCGCTGCTATGAGACACGGCAGCTGGAGTTAAAGGACAAACAGCAATGGGACCTGCTGCTTATCGGTGATTATTCCCTTCAGAAAAGAAAGATCAAAACAGATACGATAACCAAGCTGTTCTATCTTCAAAATTGGGATATAGGGTTGTGTTACCGCTGGTCGCACTCGGATGACGAAGGAAAGAATAAACTAACTGCTAACTTTTCTCTTTTCCCCTATGACCAGGTTTTCGTAAACCCGCACAGCGAAAAAAATTTTAAAGACGGTTTTAATATAACAGACACAGAAAAACAATATAAAATTATGCAGGGACTTAGTTTCCTTTTTGCAATTCAATACAATGATTATATGTTTTATTTCCGGTCATTTACACCTTATGAAATATTCCACCAGGATACCTATGATGGCGATTTCTATTTCACCATTGGTGCCAGGGCAATCCTCAAATCATTCTCTTTCTGAACAATGAAATATCTTTTTCTCCTTCCGGGTTTTCTTCTCACCAGCTTCTCCCCGCCCGCAAAAAAAGCGGATTGCGGCTGCGGAGAGATCAAGGGCAACCACGACCGTATCAAATTAAAGGACCGTATACCGCCCGCATCCGTTAAGACGGAAGACGCCTCGATAGACGACCTCATTTCCAAATGGCCCATTCCCTATACCATCACCAAAGACGACCCAAATGAGTATGACAATGAGAAGAAACTATACAAAATAGAAGGCTATCTGCAGCTGATCAAGATAGAGGACAACGACTGCGACATCCACATGGAGATCAGTGCGGACCAATCGGGTAACCAGGACCGGATCATTGCCGAGATACCCAATACGAAAGAGTACTGTGCCCTGCATAAGGAGATCATGGACGAAGTGAAGAAGCTTGTAAAAAAAGAGGTGAGCACAACACCTATTAAGTTCCTCAAGCAAGGGCTGCAGGTTCACAAGATCATCATTTCCGGTTACGGATTCCTGGACACCTCGCACAAGATCAAAACACCTGCATCCCTTCCCTCCGATCCAAAAAAGAAAAAAGCCTTTGATAAAAAATTCCGCAAGGGCAACAAGCACGGCAGTGCCGATGTGATGACCCTTTGGGAGATCCACCCCGTGGTGGATTACTCAATAAAATAACGGGGTTCAGCAATCCTGGCAATTCACATCTGCGGAGCGTTCCACCTGTATGGTGGAGTGATCAATATGGAAATGCTCGTGCAGCTCCGCGTTGATCTCTTCGAGAAATTCATCCGAGATCCCTTCGGGGACCACCAGGTGCGCGGTGAGCGCGGTGGCGTTGGTGCTCAGCGCCCACACGTGCAAATCGTGTATGCCGGTCACACCTTTTAAACCAAGCAGGTAACTGCGTATGCCCGCCAGGTCGATGCCCCTGGGCACGCTGTCGAGCGAAAGGTGAAGCGAGTCGCGGAGCAGGCCCCACGTGCTCCACACGATCACCACGCAGATGACCAGGCTGATCACCGGGTCGAGCCAGAACCAGCCGGTATAGAGGATCACGATGCCCGACACCATCACGCCCAGCGACACGAGCGCATCGGCCGCCATGTGCAGGAACGCCCCGCGCACGTTCAGGTCCTTCTTCCGGTCCTTCATGAAAAGCAGCGCAGTAATGGTGTTCACCGCAATGCCCGCAAGTGCCACCAGCGAAATGCTTTTCCCGTTCAGCGGCTCAGCGTGAGAAATTCTCCCGATGGCTTCGTAGCCGATGGCCCCCACCGCCACCAGCAGCAGCGCGGCATTGCCCAGCGCCACCAGGATGGTGGACTTGCCGAACCCGTAAGTAAACTTCTCTGTCGGCTTCCGTTTCGCGAGCCTACCGGCAATCACGACAAGAATGAGCGCGGCCACATCGCCCAGGTTATGCCCGGCATCGGTGAGCAGGGCCAGCGAGTTCTGCCAGAAGCCCACCAGCGTTTCGATCACCACGAACACCAGGTTCAGCGCGATGCCGATGAGGAAAGCATTGCCCGAGCTTTCGTGAACATCGTGATGGTGATGGTGATTTTCGTGGTGATGCGCGTGCGCCATGCGCAAATTTATTTCAAATTATAATATTCGTCAATGGCTTTCGCATAGGGCGTGGGCGCGATCATGTGCTGCCGGATGAAATGCACCCACGAGGTCCTCACCTTCTCGTTATCGAGCATGCGTTTCCGGTAAACGCTCAACACGACCTTTTTCGTTCCATCGATCGAGTGATAGGCCTGCCCGGCATAGAACGAGTTCAGAATGTACAGGAACTCCTGGATACTTACGCTGCATTCTTTCAGCCGCGTCTCGGTAATGCCGTGAAGCGCCAGCAGGTCGGGGTGTTGAATGATCATCTCGTTCCCCTTATTTACCAGCTCCAGGTTGGTCTGTATCTTGGCGATCTTGCGCGTTTCATAGAAGGTTATGACCGAGATGATGGCTGCGATCACGGCAATGATGGTGGAAAGTACGGAAAGGGTATCCATGGTTTTTCTTTTTAAGATCCCGAAAAGATAAACACTTTTTATGCGCCTTGAACCGGCAAAATACCCTCACCTTTTTCAACAGTACCGTGTGAGTAAGTCAAAACACCGTTAAGTATGCGAAGCGGTTATTTGGATGAATTTTACGCGCATGAGGAATTTATTGCTCGGAGCAGTCGTGTGCATGCTTGTTTTCTGCACCGATGCCCTGGCCCAGAAAAAAGGTGGAGGCGACCAGCCCGAGATCACTACCCCCATCGGTGCGGCAGAGCAGAGCATCCTCGATGATGCCGAATATTTCTTCGAGAATGACAACTACCTCCGCGCCCTGCCGCTTTACCTCAAGCTCATCGACAAGTACCCGAACGAACCCTTCTACCGCTACCGCGCGGGCATCTGTTACCTCTACAAGACCGATGAGAAGGAGAAGGCCATCGAGATGCTCGACAAGGTGGAAACCCAGAACCCGAAGCTCCCTGACCTGAACTATTACCTCGGCCGCGCTTACCACATCAACTACAAGTTCGAGCAGGCCGTGTCGTATTTCAATGCGTACATCAAGGAAAACCCGCCCGCCAAGAAAAAAGAGATCGCCAGCCACTATATCGACTACTGCAACAACGCGCCCGCGGTGATGTCGAACAAGGTGAAGGTGGAGATCAAGAACCTGGGACCGTCCGTCAACACGAAAGAATCGGAGTACGCCCCGGTGATCTCGGCCGATGAATCGGTATTGATCTACACCTACAAGGGCGAACGCAGCACGGGCGGGCTGCAGGACCTGAAGTTCAGGCCTGATCCCAACGGGGACTATTACGAGGATGTGTTCATCTCTTACAAGGTTGGCAGCAATTTCCAGAACGGGGAGCCCATCGGTAACAACATCAATACCAAGCAGCACGATGCCTGTATCGCGCTTTCTCCTGACGGACAAACGCTGTTCATCTACAAAAGCGATCCAAAACATGCTACGGGCGATATTTACGTGAGCAACCTGAAAGGGCAGACCTGGGGCGTTCCGAAAAAGCTGAACGAGAACATCAATACCAAGTACTGGGAAGGAAGCTGCTCGCTGTCGGCTGACGGCAACTCGCTCTACTTTGCCAGCGAACGCCCGGGCGGGTTTGGCGGCAGGGACATCTACGTATCGCACCGCCAGAAGAACGGTGACTGGGGCAAGGCCGAGAACCTCGGACCGAACATCAATACTCCTTACAACGATGATGCGCCTTTCATCCATCCTGATGGCATCACGCTTTTCTTTTCCTCCGAGGGACACAACAGCATGGGCGGTTACGATATCATGTACAGCACACTGAAAGACGGGGTATGGAGCGAACCGAACAACATCGGCTACCCTGTGAACACCACCGAGGACGATATTTACTACGTGCTGAGCGCCAACGGGGAGACCGGTTATTACGCTTCCGCAAGAAAGGGCAGCTACGGCCAGCTCGATATCTACCAGGTGACGCCCGGTGTGACGGGCCAGAAGCCGATCCTCGCGCTGGTGGTGGGCGTGGTGACCGCCAACGACAAGCCCGTGGACGCGAAGATCACCGTCACCAACCAGGAAACAGGACAGAAAACAGTTGAATCGGAATCGAACTCCGCAACGGGCAAGTACATCATTGCTCTCACACCCGGCAACAATTACAAGATCGCCTTTGACGTGGAAGGCATGAACGAGCACATCGAATACGTGAACGTGAAGTCGCTCGACACGTACGTGCAGGTGCAGCAGGATATCAAGCTTTATTCGGACGACTACAAGAAGAAGAAAGGCATCGCCATTGCCGATTCATCCAACGCTTTGCAGAACAACATCGACAAGCAGATCGAGAAATACAAGGAGGCGCTCCGCCCCGAAGTGTGCCAGGCGAAAGTGTACCAGAAGATATTGAAGACCAAGGGCGATAAGCAGAACGAGGGCGTGAGCTACTACGTGGAGGTCGGCACTTTCGAGAACCCGGCCGATTTCAATCCTTCGAAGATCAAGGACCTGGGTGCCATCTCCAATGCGAAGGACGATAACGGGAACACCCAGTTCTATTTCGACAACACCTTTAACACGCTGCTCGATGCGGAGATATTCAAATACAAAGTGCTGAAGGAGGATACATCGTTCAGCAATACGATACTCGTGAAAGTGACCGACCACGGCAAAAAAACGCGGGTGCAGGATTACTATGCGGACGATTACGACAAGGAGGGATGCAACAAGGCCACCGCATCCAAGATCATCAAAGCCCGGAAAGGGATCATCGGCCTGAGCAACGACAGCGCCTACCAGAAGCTGGTGCGAGACAGCGGGAACAAATCGATCGAGGGGCTGACCTTCAAGGTGGAGATCGGTGCAGTGCGCGACACCAACGAGTTCAAGCTCGGCTACCTGTCGAAGTACGGAAAGATCGAACGGAAGCTCTACCCCGATGGGATCTACCGCTACTCGTTCGGGCCGTTCAAAACGCTGCGCGAGGCCGAGGATTTCCGCAAGATGCTCGTGGAAAAAGAAGCCGAAGCCTCGCAGTCGTTCGTTACCGTGTTCGTGTTCGGCCAGCGGAAGACCATCGATGAGCATTACCACAAGAAAGATACGATCCCACCACCCGGTCCGTGCGACCCGAACAGCGACAAGCTGGATTTCTCCTGGTTCGCAGGGAAGGACCTTAATAATAAGGAAGTGTATAGCAAGCTGATCAACATGGCGGGGAACTTCTGCAAGGAAGGTCTCATCTTTAAAGTGCAGATCGCGGCTTACCGCCACCCGGAGAACTACAAATATCCTTACCTGAAAAAGTTCGAGCCGCCCCCGGCCGAGGTGCTTCCCTTCCCCGATGGCATCACGCGCTTCACCATGCGCGAATTCCGAACGCTTAAAGAAGCCGAAGCCTTCCGTCAGCAGGTGATAACGGCCGGGCAGCGCGATGCCTGGATCACGGCTGTATATAAAGGACAGCGCACCTACCTGACCGAGCTGATCAAGGTCAACTTCTATAACGCGAAGATCAATTAGTCCTCCTTCTCCTTCCTTATTATATAAGGAACAAGCCCTTCCTAAAAAAAATCTATTTTTACCGTAAATTTCCTTCTTCTATGAAACCACTCGTCAGCATCATCATGGGCAGCACGTCCGACATGCCCGTGATGCAGGAAGCCGCCAGGATACTGGATCAATTCAAGATCCCTTTTGAGATAAACGCGCTCTCTGCCCACCGCGTACCCGAGCAGGTGATGGAGTTCGCCAAAGGCGCCAGCACAAGGGGAATAAAGATCATCATTGCCGGTGCTGGCGGAGCGGCCCATCTGCCGGGTGTCGTTGCCGCGCTCACCCCCTGCCCCGTGATCGGTGTGCCGTGCCGTTCTTCCATTTCGCTCGATGGATGGGACTCCCTGCTTTCGATCGTGCAAATGCCTCCCGGCATTCCGGTTGCGACCGTTGGGGTGGATGGCGGACAGAACGCAGGGATCCTTGCAGTGGAAATGCTGGCCACGGGGGATGAAAAGCTTTTAAAAGGCGTGCAGAAGTTCAAGGAGGACCTGAAGAAGAAGATATTGAAAGCGAACGAGGAGCTGAAGACGCATAAGTTTGAGTACCGGGTAGACAATAAATAAATTTCAAAGATCAATGTTCAAATTCCCAATAAATTCGAGGATCCAAATCTCAAAAACCAAAAGGAGTTTAAATTGGAGTCTGGTCTATTTGTTATTATTTGGTATTTGTAATTTGGGCATTGGAATCTTTGATGCTAGGGCCGGCATCGACAATTTTCCCCTCGGTGCCCGCTCGGCCGGATTAGGAGGCGCATCCGTTTCGCTGGGTGACGTGTGGAGCGCCAGCAACAACCAGGCGGGGCTGGCCTTCGTGAAAAATTTTACGGCAGGCGCATATTACGAGAACCGGTTCTTCATTTCGCAGCTCAGCCTGAAGGGCGGTGCGGTGGCATTGCCCGTTAAGGCCGGAACGTTCGGCCTGGTGATAAGTAATTTCGGCTACTCGCTGTACAACGAGAGCAAGTACGGGCTCAGCTTCGCTAAATCGTTTGGCGATGTGCTGTCGGCAGGCGTGCAGCTCGATTACCTCGGCACCCGCATCGCAGAAGGATATGGAAGCAAGAACGTGGTGGCCGGAGAGTTCGGCATACAGGCCAAACCACTGAAAGGGCTTACCGTTGGCGCGCATATTTTCAACCCATCGCGCACCACGTGGACATCCGACCCGGTGTTTCCCGAGCGCGTGCCCACCATCGTGCGCTTCGGAATGGATTACCGTTTTTCCGAAAAAGTGTTCGTGGCGCTGGAAACGGAGAAAGACATCGATTACAAGAATAACTTCAAGGCCGGGTTCGAGTACAAAGCCACAAAGGAGTTCTACCTGCGGGCGGGCGTTTCATCCAATCCTAACCTGACCTGCCTGGGCTTTGGACTTAACCTGAAAGGTTTCCGGCTGGATGTTTCTTCATCGTATCATCCCGTGCTGGGGATCTCAACAGCGATCGGGCTGATGTATGAGTTAAATTCCAAATGACAAGTACCAGGATCCAAATAAACTCCAAAAATCAAACTTCAATGTCCAAATGGTTCGGAACCTGGGATTTGGAGCATTGGATATTATTTGGGATTTGTTATTTGATACTTGGTGCTTTACCTGCCTTCGCACAGGACACCACCGATAATTCCGACATCGAGCAGCGCATCGAGAACGTGGCCGAGAGCATGAATGCCGAGGAAGGCGATTACACCCAGCTGGTGGAGCAGCTCGAATATTTCAAATCCCACCCCATCAACCTGAACTCTGCCAGCAAGGAAGAGCTGGAGCAACTGCAGCTGCTCGATGACATACAGATCTCCAACCTGCTGAAGCACATCGAAAAGAACGGGAAGCTCATCGCCATCTACGAACTGCAGAGCATAGATGGGTTCGACCTGCAGACCATCGAAAAGATCCGCCCGTATATCAAAGTTTCCGATTCGTTCGAATCTCCTCACTTTACATTCAAGGAAATGATGAAGTATGGAAGGCACAGTCTTACGCTCCGTACTTCGCAGGTGCTGGAACAGCAAAAGGGATACCTCCCGCCCGACAGCACCTCGACCGCCAACTCACGCTACCTCGGCACACCTCCAAAGATATTCGCGCGGTATAAATTCAGCTACGGCACCCACGTGAGTTTGGGGATCACGGGCGAGAAAGACCCGGGCGAAGAGCTCTTCACCGGCACGCAAAAGAAAGGATTCGATTTTTATTCCGCCCATCTTTATATTCATAACGTTGGATTCGTAAAAACTCTTGCGCTGGGCGATTACCAGGCCATGTTCGGTCAGGGACTGATCACCTGGAGCGCGCTGGCCTTCAGCAAAACGGCCGATGCCACGCTGGTGCGGAGGTACTCGCAGGGCATACGTCCTTATACCTCCACCGATGAGAACGCCTTCATGCGCGGGGCCGCGCTTACGCTGGGAACAAAGTCTTTTGCCGTTACTGCTTTCTATTCGAAGCACGGTATCGATGCGAACATTTCCGATACCGCTTCCACCGGTGAAGTGAAGGCCGTGAGCTCGCTCGAGACCACCGGGGAACACGCAACTGCCGCTGAGATGGCCGACCGGCACGCGGTGGATCAAACCATATTCGGTGGGAACATATCGTACAACAGGAACCGCTTTCATATCGGTGCAACCGGAATGAACACCCTGCTCGGGGCACCGCTCAACCGCTCGCTCTCGCTGTATAATCAATACGAGTTCTCTTCCGCTTCTTCGATCTCCAACGGCAGCGTGGATTATAACATCACCTGGAAGAACTTTAATTTTTTCGGAGAAGGAGCCGTGAGCGACAACGGTGGAATGGCTTACCTGAACGGGGTGCTTGCCGCGCTCGACCCGCGCGTGTCCGTGACCCTTCTCCACCGCAGCTACCAGCGTAATTTTCAATCGCTCACGGGCAACGCATTCTCCGAAAGCTCCGGCAATGCCAATGAGCAGGGTTTCTACCTCGGCCTGCGCACGGTGCTCACCCGCTCGCTGGTGCTCAACGCCTATGCCGACCGCTTCATCTTTCCCTGGCTGAAGTACCAGGTGAACGCTCCTTCATACGGAAGCGACTACCTGGGACAGCTCAACTACACGCCATCTAAAAAAATGGACATGTACTTCCGCGTACACGCAAAGGATAAGTTCAAGAACCACAATGTTACCGACCTGATCGATTACATCGTGCCGGTCCGCCAGGTGAATTACCGCTACAACATCGCTTTCCGGATCACGGACGCGGTCAAGCTTACCGACCGGGTAGAGATCGTGAACTATAAGAACGAGAACGGTGAAACCGAGAATGGTTACCTCGTCTACCAGGACATCACGTACAAGAAATTGGGAAGCAAGCTCTCGTTCACGGCCCGGTATGCATTGTTCGACACCAAGAGCTACGACAGCCGCATTTACGCCTTCGAAACCGATGTGCCCGGTTCGTTCACCATCCCTTCCTATTATTATAAAGGAAGCCGGGCCTACCTGCTGGTGAGCTATGACATTGGCCGCAACGTGGAAATCTGGGCGCGGATCGCACAAACCTATTATTCCAATCAAAACGTGATCTCCGCGGGTTCTCTCTCCGAAATACAGGGTAATACCAAGACCGAAGTACGCTTCCAGGTGAGAGTCCGGTTTTAACACACATCATTCCAGGCTCCATTCACGAAAGCACGGGCCGTGTTCAGCGATTTTTTTCCGGAACCTGTTCTACGCAGCGTAACTTTAAAAAGAAAAAATGAACACGTTGCAAAAGATCGATCATTGGAGTGGGACGCACCGAACCATCTGGCTCGATATCCTGAGGGCAGGATTGGGTGTTTTCATATTTGCGAAGGGAGTTTATTTTGGCGGACATGCCCGGGATGTGCAGGTGATGGTGAAGGATACGCCATTCGACCTGGCTGGTAATTTTGTGGTACATTACATTGCCATGGCCCATATTTTCGGAGGCATGCTGATCGCTTTGGGGCTGATCACGCGCGTGGCCATCCTCTTCCAGCTTCCCATCCTGCTGGGAGCGGTGCTTTGGGTGCGAAGCGTAAACTCATTTTCATTCTATTCGAACGAAGCACAGGCGCTGATCACGCTCGTTCTATGCTGCCTGTTCCTGGTCTATGGCTCCGGGAAATTATCGGTGGATGAGTTCATGCGCAGGCACCCGGATTCGTAGTTGCAAATTAATTTTCGTAAAAAATTTTTACGATGAAAACAAAATGGAAGATCGATCCCGCTCATTCACGGATCGAATTTAAGATCAGGCACCTGATGATTACCACGGTCACGGGCAGCTTCCAGGAATTCGATGCGGACATCGAAGCCGAAGAGAACGATTTCAGCAAAGCGCAGATCCTTTTCTCGGCCAACGCAGGTTCGCTTACCACTGGCAGTGCCGACCGCGACAAGCACCTGAGAAGCGCGGACTTCTTCGATGTGGAAAAGCACCCGAAGCTTATTTTCAGATCCACTTCGGTAAACCAGGCCGGCAAAAACATCTACGAGCTCAAAGGGGAGCTTACGATACGCGGCATCACGCGCCATGTTGTGCTGAAGGCCGGGTTTGACGGCATGATGCGCGACCCGTGGGGAAAAGTGAAGGCGGGATTCACCGTCACCGGCAAGATCAACCGTAAGGATTTTGGCGTGAGCTGGAACGCACCCCTTGAAGCAGGCGGGCTGCTTGTTGGCGATGAAGTGCTGCTGAACTGCGAAGTGCAGCTGGTGCAGATGGAGAACAAGACCACGGCAGAAAAGCAGGAAGTTGCTGAAGAAGTGTTCGAAGACTGAGCCTGCCAGAGCTTACAATTTTTATGAGCACGCGGCCTGCCCGTCATTCGCACATTGTGCGTAACTTTACGCACAATGGACAAAGTAAATATTCTGTGGGCAGACGATGAGATCGAGCTGCTCAGGCCGCATACGTTATTCTTAGAGGAGAAAGGTTACGGGGTGAAGACCGCCAAAAGCGGTGACGAGGCCCTCGAGCTGGTGAAGCAGAACAATTTCGACATTGTTTTCCTGGATGAGAACATGCCCGGCCTTACCGGGATCGAAACGCTGAAGCGGCTGAAGAACGTGCGCCCTTCGCTCCCCGTGGTGATGATCACCAAGAGCGAGGAGGAACGCATCATGGAAGATGCCATCGGTGGAAAGATTTCCGACTACCTGATCAAGCCGGTGAACCCCAACCAGATCCTGCTTTCACTCAAAAAAGTGCTGCAGACCAAACAGATCGTGGGGCAGAGGACCACTTCGGAGTACCAGCAGGAGTTCCGCAATATCGGCATGCAGCTGGGCGGCAAGCTGAGCTGGAAGGACTGGATGGATATCTACCGTAAGCTGGTTTACTACGAGCTGGAGCTCGAGCGTTCGGGCGATGCGAGCATGCACGAGATCCTGCAAATGCAGAAGAGCGAGGCCAACACGCAGTTCTTCAAGTTCATCGAAGGCCATTACACCGGCTGGCTGAAAGGCACCGACAAGAACCCGCCCGTGCTGTCGCATACCCTGTTCAGGAGCAAAGTGGGGCCCCAGCTCGAAGGCAACGAGCCCGTGCTGCTGCTGCTGATCGACAACCTGCGCTACGACCAGTGGAAGATGATCCAGCCGATACTGGAGAATTATTACCGCACGGTGAGCGAAGAACTTTTTTACAGCATCCTCCCCACCGCCACGCAGTACGCACGCAACGCGCTCTTTGCCGGTCTGCTCCCTTCCGAGATCGAAAAGATGTTCCCGGGCAAGTGGGTGAACGATGAGGAGGAGGAAGGAAAGAACCTGCACGAGGCCGAGTTCCTGGCGGCCAACCTCAAGCGCATCGGAAAGGACGTGAAGCATTCCTACCACAAGATCACGAACATTGCCGCGGGCAAAAGACTTTCGGAGAGCTTCAACAACCTGCTACAGAACAAGCTGAACGTGATCGTGTACAACTTCGTGGACATGCTTTCGCACGCGCGCACCGAAATGGAGGTGATCCGCGAGCTGGCCGATGACGAGAGCGCCTACCGCTCCATCACGGTATCGTGGTTCGAGCATTCCCCGCTCTTCGAGATCATCAGGCAGGCGGCCGAGAAAAAGGTGAAGCTCATCATCACCACCGATCACGGCACGATCAAGGTAACGCGCCCGTCCAAGATCGTGGGCGACCGCAACACCAACACCAACCTGCGCTACAAGACCGGGAAGAGCCTGAGCTACGATAAAAAAGAAGTGTTCGAAATAAAGAACCCGGCCGATGCTTTTTTGCCCCGGCAGCATGTGAGCAGTGCGTTCGTCTTTGCCAAAGAGGATATGTTCTTCGCCTATCCCAACAACTACAACCACTACGTGACGTATTACCGCAACACGTTCCAGCACGGGGGCGTTTCGCTGGAGGAAATGATCATCCCGTTCGTGGTGCTTAACGCGAAATGACCTTAAGCAGGGAAGTCAAAACTATTTCGGAGCTGGCGGGCGCGGCAAAATGGCTGCTTGACCGGAGCAGGCAGAAAAAAGTCTTTGCATTTTACGGAGAGATGGGCGCGGGAAAAACCACGTTCATCAAGGCCCTGTGCAAGCAGCTGGGCGTTGCCGATGCTGCGGTAAGTCCTACGTTCGCGCTCATCAACGAATACCAGATCGAAGGCGGGCCGAAGGTGTTCCACTTCGATCTTTACCGGATAAAAGATGAGACCGAGGTATTCGACTTCGGGTACGAGGAATATTTCTACTCCGGCAATTATTGCTTCATCGAATGGCCTGAAAAAGTGGAAAAGCTGCTTCCACCCGGCTCCGTGAAAGTGAAGATCGGACAGGAAGGTGAGAAGCGGGTGATCCTACTGGACAACTAATTTTCCCGTTGCTACATTTTTTTCTCCGGCAGTCACTTTAAAAAAATAGATCCCGTCTGCCAGGTTGCCCCGCTCAAGAATAAGTTCTCTGCCCGAGAAAGATACCGCGCGTAGTTCCCTGCCGGCCACGTCATAAAGCATGAGCTGGGCGTTCTTCTGTTCCTCATCAAAGCGAAACACCGTTTGAGAATTGAACGGGTTGGGGTAAACAGCCCACCCGTTCTGCTGAAGCTGCTCTTCGATACCCACCGTGCAAATGGTGAGCTCTGTATGTATGAGGTTCTCAACCGAAATGGTTACGGGCGTTACGTTCATGCCAATGGAGCTTGCGCAGTTGTTGGGGTATACGGTAGGGTAAGCCGCAGATGTAAATACCGTGAGCGGACCGTCATCGCATCCTGTACCGGAAGCATCGGTCCGGAAAAAAGTGGTAAGCCCGTTATTACTGTCCGTGCCGGAGAATACAAAGCCCCCATCGGAATTGACCGATGTCATGCTCAGGTAATAAGGAGTTCCGGGATAACTTTTTGCCCAAAGCAGGTTACCCGTATTGTCCGTTTTGATCAGGAACCGAGGTGCATATCCTCCTGAAACAAGAAGCTGGTCATTAGGCAGAACATTGATGCACTGCCCGCCACCCGGTGATGAAAAGGTCTTTGCCCATTGCACCGTTCCGCTGCTGCTCAGCTTCATAAGCAACATCTGCCCGTTGCCTCCTGTGATCACCAGGCCCTGGTCGGATGTTTCGCTGACAGCATAGGTGCTCCCGCTGGAACCGAACCCCGCCCAGTCGTATATCTTCGACCAGAGAAGGTTCCCGTTCGCATCGGTCTTGATCACGGCCAGGTTCTCACCATTGCTTAGCGAATCGATCATTTCTCCTACCATCACGAAACCTCCTTCGTTCAGCTGGGCCGCATCGTACACTTCGCTTTTGTTGTTTCGCGAAAACACTTTCGACCAGACCAGGTTACCGGAGCTGCTGATCTTGAACAGATGGAACCAGCCGTCAAAGTTCATGTCCATCGCTTGCCCCAAAAACACGTAACCGGGGCCCGTGCCCGACACGGGGAGGATATGGTATGAGGTTAACCAGGCATAGGGCATGTTGGCGGATGAATAGTTGTTGCTCCATTGAACGTTTCCCTGCGCATCGGTTTTAATGATCTGGTAGGCTGAATAGAAGTTAATGCTGTCGGTGGCGGACGTTGCCAAAAGATAGCCGCCATCGGTAGTTTGGATCCCCGAACTGGCTCCTCCCATGTAAGAATTGTAAGTGCCGGATGAATATTTCTTTGCCCATTGAATATTTCCAAATGCATCCGTCTTTGCAAGCGTGCTTGCCGTGTAATAGGTATTGTAGTTCATGGCCGAGCCGGGAAGCATGAAGCCTCCATCGCTTGTTTGCATGACGTAGTCGCATGCAAAGTAACTGTTGAACGCATAATCCTTATGAAAGCGTGTGCTTTGGGAAAAGCTAAATGCGGGGAGGAAGATGCATAAAAGGACAAGGTTCTTTTTCATGGCAAAGGTTTTAGTATTATGTAAGGCTAACGAAATGCAAATTACGTTGCATGTCCATACACCGGCAAATCAAAATAACGGTCGGCTTACCCATTCAAACAACACGTTTCAAAGGTATAACAAAAATTCCGTTCGCTTCAAAACAACATAACGCAATTCTATACAGGTCAGAAGAAAACAGGAAATCCGTCTCGCGGAATTTTGTAATTGAAAGCGCTAAGCTTACCGATTGATCAATTTGACGGATGCCGTGATTTTTCCTGCGGAAATCACACGAAGAAAATAGATCCCGCCTGGCTTAGCCGATAGGTCCAATTCCGTTTTGGTTCCGTTAAAGGGTTTGGTGTAAATTTTTTCCCCTATCTCATTAAAGACTTCGAGTACAGATCCTGATGAATTAAGTCCGTTCGCTGTTACTGTAAAAAGCCCTGAAGACGGATTGGGCGAAACTGTTACGCTGCCTTCGCTGTCGGCTGTTTGCTCGACCCCGGTGCTGGTGCTGTAATACACACGTATGATGATCTGGTCAACGCGCGGAATGCAGGAGCTGTTTCCCATGTTAATGGCCTGCACAGCCGCACCAAATCCCGTGGCATTGATCTCGGCCGGTGTCCACGTGGTGCCCCAGAGGTCGGAGTTGCTTCCGTAGGTCATCACCGAGTCAACCCCATCGGGCCAGCTAATCAGCGAAGCGTGGTTGATGCCGATAATGCTGTTGTTCTTCACCGCAAGTATCTCCCCGTCACGGGCCGGCATGCCTATCTTGCTACGCTCAACCTTGACCACAATTCCGCAGATGGTTGCGTTAAGCGGGATCGAGAATCCGAAGCCGGTCGCTTTCAGCAGCTGGGTCTGGTCGTTCATATTCACCATGGTAAGTAAAGCATAGTTGTTATCGGAACTACGCGCGTTCTGCGGACCTGCCCAGGGATAAGTGCCCAGGAAAGGGTCGTTAACGAACGTACTTCCGCTGTCAGGGCCCTGGAAAAGCGTGCACTGGGCCGCGATGGGATCGATGGATACAGCTACGAAGAGCGTCAGGAGGAATTGGTAGAATTTTTTCATGGAACTTTTTTGCCCGAAAGTATGGAAAAAATTCCTGCATGCAACATTTACAGCCTGGCCAGCATACGCACAATCCCCCCGAAGTGAATCCATATCCCGAAGATTTTAAACTTTTTCGCTTAAAATTCCTCAAAATCACTTGTTTCTTGCAACCATTTGCCTCCTTTTCGTGTCGGTAAATAAGTACTCAAGAGTTAGTTATAAACTCCCATATTTTTTTAAATTTGTTCGCCCTTAAACCGCCTGCCATGAAAAAGTTTTTCCTCCTGCCGGCCATTGCCTTTTCGGCAATGACAATTACTGCCCAATACGTTCACCAGCCCAACTATACCGGCCCGCCCGAGAACATCGGCAAAATAAACTGGACAGTGAGCCCTTTCGAGCAGAAAGTGTTCATTGAGAACAAGGGGCAGTACGAGCCCTGCCTCGAAAAGATGAAGGACAGGCCCGGAGCGAAGATCGAATATGCGGTGGACAACATGGGCACCAAGATGTACTTCACCAAAAGCGGGATCGTTTATCATTACGTGAAATACGAGCGCCCGGATAAAAAAGAAGAACGCATTGCCGAAAAAGAAGAAGACAACCTGAAAGTGGACCAGGTGTTCGTGCGCATGGACTGGGAAGGAGCCAATCCCGGGATGAAGTTCGAGGTGGAAGACAAAGTGAATGACTACTATTCCTACTCCGATCCGAATGTGCTGAACGGAACCATCTGGGCCAACGCCTACAAGAAACTGATCATTAAGGATCTTTATCCCAACATCGATGCGGTGTATGAATTCCCTGCGAAGCTCCTGCCGGAATATTACAAACCGGGCGAGAACCGCTGCTACCTCGAATATTCTTTCATCGTTCATCCCGGGGGCGATCCGAACCTGATAAAAATGAAGTACTCGGGCGATGGGAAACTTTCTTCCGATGAGAATATTCACATTAAAACTATTGTTGGAGATATCGTCAACACGGCTCCCAAATCGAAATATTTTGATGCTGATGCCTGGCTCCCGATCAACTCCTCGTTCGCTGTGAACGGAAATGTAGTTTCTTTTCACGTTGCCGATTACAATAACCAAAGGTCAAAGCTTGTGATCGATCCCTGGACCGTGAACCCCAACTTCCCCACGGTGAACAAAGCCTACGACATCGACAAGGACGGAGCAGGCAATCTCTACGTATCGGGAGGAAACCCGGGGTACGTGCTTAAAAAGTTCACCCCTGCCGGTGCGCTCACCTGGACCTACAACTGGCCGAACGTTACTTCGTACTATGGCGACCACTGCACCGAAATGGGCGGCAATGTTTACATTTCCTACGGTCCGTGGATCGGGAACAACCTCACCAAGATCACGACCAACGCGGTGGTGATCTTCAACAACACGAATGCCAACACCACCTACCCGCAGGGCGAGACCTACCGCCTTACCCAGAACTGCGTTACCGGGAACCTGAACGGGGGCGGCTTCGCCTACAACGGCTCCATCACTTCGGCCACCACTGTGTTTAACGTGAGCACAACCACCGGGAACTTCAGTGGCTTTGTGAATCCCACCACCTATACGGAGATCCGCACCATGACCAACGATGCAGCCGGAAACGTTTATGCCCTTGCCGTGGCCATGCCTTCGGGAAGCAACCAGCTTTTCAAGCTTGCTCCCGTATCGCTTGCAACCATCTTCAATATTTCCAGCGGCTATGCGCTCACCGAATCACAGGCCACGTACTGCCCCAACTGGTTCTCCGGGTTGAACGGTGTTGCCGTGGGCTGCGACATTTACACCTTTGATGGCGCCACGCTGATGAGGCGCAACAAAACCACGGGCGCGCTTGTCACTTCCATCGCGGTGCCGGGCGGATCGGCCTACAACAACAGCGGGCTTTGCCTCGATGGGTGCGGCAACGTGTACGTGGGGACGGGAACCGATGTAAAAAAATATGACGGGTCGCTCACCTACATCACCAACGGTGCGATGGGCGGTGCCGTTTACGACATCTGCCTGGGCAACATTGCCGGTGAGGTGATCGCTGTGGGCAACGGCTTCATGACTTCGGTGAACCTGGGCGTATGCACTTCATCGCTGAACGTTACCCTGACCTCCACACCGGCAGGCTGCTCGCAGTGCAACGGCACAGCCACAGCCACCGTTTCGGGAGGATGCTCGGGCGCGAGCTATGCCTACTCGTGGGCGCCTTCGGGCGGAACCAATTCCACCGCAACAGGATTGTGTACGGGAACCTACACCGTGACCGTTTCCGATGCTGCGCAGTGCACAGGCGCAACCGTGACCCAGACCGTTACCATCACCGGCTCGGGAGGCAACTTCACCCTGAGCAGCGCAACCACCAACCCGGTCTGCAACGGCCAGTGCACCGGGACGGCAACCGCCACCCCTTCGGGCGGAAGCACTCCTTTCACTTATTCATGGAACACCACACCGGTGCAGACCGCCCAAACAGCGACCGGCCTGTGCGCGGGTAATTACACAGTGACGGTAACGGATAACGGTGGATGCACGAACACCGTGACTGTAGCCATCACGCAGCCGCCCCCCCTCACCCTTGCAACCGCACAGACCAACCCGCAATGCAACGGGCAATGCAACGGCACTGCAACAGTGACCGCATCGGGAGGAAATACGCCCTACACGTACCTGTGGAACAACGGGCAAACCACCTCCAATGCGACCGGGCTGTGCGCGAACACGTATACGGTTACGGTTACCGCCCAGGGCGGGTGTAACACAACCATTGCAGTCACCATTACCCAGCCGCCCGCCTTATCGCTCAGCACTTCTTCCAACGCAGCAAGCTGTTCCGCCAGCAATGGTACGGCCACAGTAACTCCTTCCGGGGGAACATCACCATACACGTATCAATGGAACAACGGACAAACAGCTCAAACAGCCACTGGTCTTTCCACTGGTAATTATACTGTAACGGTTACCGATGCCAACGGGTGTACGCAGGCGGCCGTAGTGACCGTGAACAATACCGGCAACGTATCGGTGACCGCTGCAGGCAATAACCCGCTTTGCAACGGCCAATGCACGGGAACCGCTACCGCAACGCCTTCTGGCGGAACATCACCGTACACCTACCTGTGGAACAACGGGCAAACCAGTTCCAACGCAACCGGCCTTTGTGCAGGAACTTACTCGGTAACGCTCACGGATGTGAATGGCTGCACATCCACTGCATCCATCGCGATCGTTCAGCCGCCCGTTCTTACCGCAAGCATCCCTTCGGTGAATACCATTTGCATCGGGCAGAACTCCACCCTGAACGCGAATGCGAACGGGGGCACGACCGGTTACACCTACAACTGGAGCAACGGGGGAACATCGGCTTCGATCACCGTCAATCCTTCCGTAACGACCTCGTACACCGTAACGGTTACGGACGCAAACGGCTGCACCTCCACGGCAACGGTGCAGGTTAACGTGAATCCTCCCCTTGCGGTGACCGCAACCGGCAACACCCTGTGCGCGGGCGGCAACACCACCATTTCGGCAAGCGGTTCGGGAGGAAGCGGTTCGGGATACACCTACACCTGGAACACCGGCCAGACGGGCACCCCCGTTACCGTAAGCCCCACGGCCACCACCACCTATACAGTGACCTTAACTGATAACTGCGGAAGCCCATCGGCCACCAACACCGTGCAGGTGACGGTGAACCCGCTTCCCATAGTGACCTTCGCAGCCGACACGCTCTACGGATGCGCCCCGCTTTGCGTCAACTTCACCAACAACACGGCTAACTCATCCACCTGCATGTGGACCACTTCGGCACCCAGCTCATCAAGCAATTGCAACTACAGCTACTGCTTCAACAACCCCGGCAGCTATAACGTAACGCTGCAGGTGACCGATAACAACGGGTGCTCGAGCCAGCTTACGCTGAACAATTACATCAACGTGTACGCCCAGCCTACGGCCGCTTTCACGATGAGCCCGCAGACCACCACCATCATGGATCCCACGATCTGCTTCACGAACAACTCCATCAACGCCAATTCCTACACCTGGTTCTTTGGCGACAGCGCCAATTCCACCAGCACGCTGGTCAATCCCTGCTTCACCTATACCGACACGGGCACCTACTGCGTGAAGCTGGCGGTGAAGACCAACAATAACTGCGTGGACACGATCATCAACTGCCTGATCATCGAGCCGGATGTGGCGATCTACGTACCGAATGCTTTTACTCCCAATGGCGACAGCTGGAACAACACGTTCTTCCCACAGGGTGTGGGCATCGATCCGAACCAGTTCGAGATGTGGATCTTCGACCGCTGGGGCAACCTCATCTGGCACACCACCACCTGGGGGCAGGGCTGGGACGGGCGTGCCAATGGCGGGAAGGACATTGCGCAGGAAGATGTTTACGTGTGGAAGATCGTTTGCAGGGATGTGAACAGCCTCAAGCATTCGCTCATCGGACACGTAACGCTGATCAAGTAAGCAGAAAACAATTGACTAACTAAGCGTATATGAAAAAAACCTGCCTGCTGCTTTCGATTCTTTCTCTATGTGCCGTCTTCACGAATATCCCTGCCCAGATTCTTTGCCCTACCGTTACCATTACACCGAGCACATCCACGGTGTGCGTTGGTCAGTGTGCAACACTAACCGCCACGGTGAACCCCGTGATCAACGCCACTACGGGGTACACCGTGAGCTCGATCCCTTACAACCCTTTCCCGTTCACCGGAACCAGTGTGCTGAACAACATCGATGACGAATGGAGCCAGGCGCTGAACCTCGGTTTTTGCTTCCAGTTCTTCAACACCAACTACACCCAACTCGTGATCGGGTCCAACGGCTGTATTTCGTTCGACCCCTCGCTGGCCTTCACCTACAATACCTGGCCGATCACATTCCCCATACCGGAAAACTTTGATGCGGACATGGTGGGCACGGTGATGGGGCCGTGGCACGACATGGACCCGAGCGTATCGGGCGACATCTATTATGCCACCTACGGCAATGCCCCCTGCCGGGCATTCGTGATCAGCTGGGTACAGTGCCCGATGTTCCTGTGCAATAACCTGATCGCCCAGCAGCAGATCGTACTCTACGAGACCTCGAACATCATCGATGTATACATTACGGACAAACCGCTTTGTGCTTCCTGGAACGGGGGAGCCGCCATCGAAGGGATCCAGGACCAGACCGGGACAACGGCTTACCCGGTTGCAGGAAGAAATTATCCTACGCAGTGGACGGCAACGAATGACGGCCAAAGGTGGACACCCAACGGAACATCGCTCGTAAGTAATGTAACATGGTACCAGGGCAACACCCAGGTGGGTACCGGTGCCAGCCTCAGCGTGTGCCCCACATCCACAACAATATACACGGCATCTGTAACGGTTACTGCATGCCCTACGGACGTTACATTCAGCAGTGACTCCTCGACCGTAAACGTTACCCCCGGCCCCACGCTTACCACCAGTTCCACATCCACCACCTGCTCCGGCTGCAATGGCACCGCAACGGTGGTCGCATCCGGAGGAAACACACCTTACACCTATTCCTGGAACACCACACCTGTGCAAACAACTCCCGTAGCTACGGGGCTTTGCGCGGGAACCTACACCGTTACGGTAACTTCGCAGAACGGCTGCGTGGCAACTCAGGCCGTTACGATAAATTCTTCAAGCGGAATGACAATGACCGCTTCCCAGACCGGGCCTATTTTATGCAACGGGCAATGCACCGGGTCCGCAACCGCCAGCCCATCAGGGGGGGCTACACCTTATTCTTATTCCTGGAACACCACACCTGTGCAAACTACCGCAACCGCAACCGGCCTGTGCGCGGGAAATTACACGGTAACGGTTACCGATGCGAACAACTGCTCGGTTCAGCAGGCAGTGACGATCACGCAGCCTTCTGCGCTGACTGCTACCACTGTGTTCGTCAATGCCACCTGCAGCAACCTGTGTAACGGAGATGCAACAGTGAATGCTAATGGCGGAACTTCCCCGTACACGTATTCATGGAACACAACACCTGTGCAAACGGGCACCAATGCGACAGGCCTGTGCGCAGGAAACTACACGGTTACGGTAACGGATGCCAATGGCTGTACGAAAACCGCTTCTGTTTCCATCACACAACCTACCGCACTGGGAGCTACCGCCACTTCAACGAATGCCACGTGCGGACAATGCAACGGCACTGCATCAATTACCCCTAGCGGAGGAACTCTACCCTATACCTATGCCTGGAGCAACGGTTCCAGCACTGTGAACGTGTCGAACCTTTGCGCAGGAACCTACACGGTGACGCTGACCGATGTGAACGGCTGCACTGCGACCGCAACCGTTTCAATTACATCTCCTCCGGGCCCGACCGTGAACCTGCAGAACCAAACCAACGTGCTGTGCAATGGCGGCAACACCGGCAGCGCAACGGTCACGGCTTCGGGGTCATCGCCATTCACATACAACTGGACACCTTTTGGCGGAACGAATGCAACAGCCACAGGACTTTCTGCCGGAACGTATACCGTAACGGTAACCGATGTGAACGGGTGCACATCAACGCAGACAGTGACCATCACACAACCCTCCCCGGTAACGGCAAGCATCAACCCCCCGACAAATATTACGTGCAATGGCCTGTGCAACGGAAGCGCAACCGCTGCGGGAGGCGGGGGAACTTCGCCTTACACCTATTCGTGGAACACCACGCCTGTGCAAACGGGCACTAACGCAACCGGCCTGTGCGCAGGCAACTACACCGTTACCATTACGGATGCCAACGGCTGCACAAAGACAGCCAGCGTATCGGTAACGCAGCCGCCCGTGCTTACGGCTGCATCTTCCGGTGTCAACCTGGCCTGCAACAATATCTGCAACGGAACGGCCAACGCAAGTCCTTCGGGCGGAACCCCGCCTTACACTTACAGCTGGAGCAACGGCCAGAGCACCCAGAACATCACCGGGCTTTGTGCGGGAACATTTTCGGTCACTATAACTGATTCAAAAGGCTGCACCACCACGCAAAGCGTAACGCTCACCCAGCCGCCCGTTCTTACCGCGTCCACCAGCGTAACACCCTGCACGCTGAATCTGGCAAACGGCTCGGCCACGGTGACCGCCAGTGGCGGCACGCCCAACTACACCTACGCCTGGAGCACATTCCCGGTGCAGAACACTCAAACTGCCACCGCACTGGGACCCGGCACCTACACGGTGATCGTGATGGATTCAAAAGGCTGCATCGATACGCTCACCGCGTTCCTTGACATCTGCCCGCTCGATTCGATCTTTATACCCAACGTGTTCACACCGAACGGTGACGGTAAGAATGACCAGTTCTTTATCTACACCGAAGGATATAAATCGCTGCACGTGGATATTTATGACCGCTGGGGATTGCTGATCTACACGTGGGATGATGTGGCCAAGGGATGGAACGGGAAGACCAAAGGAGGTTCCGATGCTCCGTCTGGCACGTATTACTACGTGATGACCGGTGAGAAAAGTACCGGTGAGATCAACAACCAGGCGGGCTTCCTGCAACTGTTGAGAGGAAAATAAACTGAACAACTATAAATTGAAATGCTGAAAAAAAATCTTTTCCCTTTTGTTTGCATCCTCGCCCTTTCCCTTTCTGCAGCCGCACAGCAAAACTGGCGGATCAGCCCGTTCGAGAACACGGTCTTTATAGAGAACAAAGGCCAGTTCGATGGACTGAACAACATTCCCGGCTCTTCCATCGAGTACGCGGTCGATAATTTCGGCACGCGGATGTTCTTCACCAAACAAGGCATCACTTACCGGTACAACATGACCGAACGGGAGAACGAGCGGAACGAAAAAGAGGAGAACCGGCTGAAGGTCGTTCCCGTATTTGCGCAAATGGACTGGGTTGGCTCCAATCCCGGTGTAACGATCATAGCTGAGAACAAAGTTCCGGATTACTATTCATATCCCGATGAAAGGACAAAAAAGAAGAACTTCATTGCGGGTGCCTATAAAAAAATAATTTACAAAAATCTTTACCCGAACATTGATGCGGTGTATGAATTCCCGGAAAGGGTTTTGCCCGAATATTACATGCCGGACGAGAATCGCTGCTACGTGGAATATTCTTTCATCGTTCATCCCGGTGGAAATCCGGACCTGATCAAAATGAAATATTCTGGAGATGGGAAGGTAAATTCATTGTGGAACGGGGACATCAGCATCAGCACGGCTGCCGGAGAAATAATTCACACCGCCCCGAAATCCTTTGACCAGGGAGCCAAATATGCAGTCTTCTCTGACTTTCTCCTTTCAGGAAAAACAATTTCTTTTTCAGTCGGGCATTACGATAAAACACAAACCCTTGTTATCGACCCGTGGACGATCAATCCTTCGTTCCCGGGTGTGAACAAGGCGTATGATATTGATAAGGATGCATCCGGCAACCTGCTTGTTGCTGGCGGCAGCAACCCGTACTACCTGAAAAAATTCACTCCCACGGGCAGCACGCTGCTCTGGACCTACACGTGGACAAACAATACCAGTTATTATGGCGATCACGTAACCGAGCTTTCTACCGGCAATATTTACATTTCGTGCGGACCGTGGCTGGGCAGCGACCTCTCGAAGATCGATGCCAACGCAAACCTGATCTTTAACAACACCACGGCCAACCCGACCTATCCCCAAGGTGAAACATACCGACTCACCCTGAACCAGGCATCGGGAAACCTTTACGGTGGCGGATTCGCCTACAATGGAAATCTGCTGAACGCCTGCACATCATTCAACATCAATACTTCTACCGGTAATTACAGCAACCTGGTGAACCCGACCACCTATACCGAGATCCGCAGCCTGGCCAACGATGCGGCCACCGGCAATGTGTACGCGCTCGCAGTAGCCATGCCATCGGGCACGAACCAGCTGTTCAACCTCGCCCCCGTTTCGCTCAATACCGTTTTCAACATCTCAAGCGGATACGCCCTAACCGAGTCGCAGGCCACCTACTGCCCGAACTGGTTCTCGGGATTCAACGGGGTGGCGGTGGGATGCGACCTCTATACCTATGACGGGTCCGTGCTCATGCACCGGGACAAGACCACGGGCGCGCTGATCAACCAGGTGACAGTGGCAGGAGGATCGGTATACGGCAACAGCGGGATATTCATTGACGGGTGCGGCAGTGTGTACGTGGGCACCGGCACCGATGTGAAAAAATATGACGGGTCGCTGAATCTCATCACTACGGCAGCTACGCCCGGCACGGTGTTCGACATCTGTGACGGGAACATCGCCAACGAGATCCTTGTCGTGGGGAACGGTTTCGTGTCATCCATCAACATGAGCTCCTGCCCCAACCAGCCCTGCTCCAACACATACATCGCGTCCGCCACTTCCACCGGTCCGCTTTGCAACGGGCAATGCACGGGAACAGCCACCGTGAATACCACGGGAGGAACAACCCCATACACTTATGCCTGGAGCAACAGCGCAACCGTTCAGACGATCACCGGACTGTGCGCAGGAACCTACACCGTGCTGGTGACCGACAACACCAGCCAGACCGTATCTGCATCGGTCACCATTACGCAGCCCGCCCAGCTCAGCAGCTCGGCCGCGTTCACCAACACCGGCTGCGCCACCTGCAACGGAACGGCAAGCCTCACGGCCAGCGGGGGAACTTCACCGTACTCGTTCGCCTGGAGCAATTCAGCCACCACGCAGAGCATTTCAAATCTCTGTGCCGGCTCATATACCGCTACCGTGACCGATGCGAACGGCTGCACCTCCACCGCTTCCGTTTCGATCATTGCCACCGGCACATTCCCATCGTCCACGACTTTCACTTCCGCGCAATGCGCAGGGCAATGCAACGGAACAGCAAGCGTAACTCCATCAGGAGGGACCTCTCCTTACACATACGCGTGGAGCAACAGCTCCAGCACGCAGAACATCTCGAACCTGTGTGCGGGCACCTACACCGTATTGATCACCGATGTGAACAACTGCACCTCCACGGCATCGGTAGCCATCACCCAGCCCGCTGCGCTCAGCCTGTCCACTGCGAAGAACAACCCCATCTGCACGGCCTGCAACGGGACCGCATCGGTGAATGCCAGTGGGGGCGTTTCTCCGTACAGCTATTTGTGGAGCAGCGGCCAGACCACCTCCAGCGCAAGCGCTCTTTGCGCGGGAACGTACACCGTGACCATTACGGATCTGAACAACTGCACGGCCACCTCAACCGTTTCGCTCACTGCCACGGGCGGAATAACCGCTGCTGCATCGTCCACGAACCTGCAGTGCTTCAACAATTGCATCGGTACGGCTTCCGTGTCCGGCTCCGGGGGAAGCGGCTACACCTATCAATGGAGCAATGGCAAAACCACATCCAACATCACCGGCCTGTGCGCAGGCACATACACCGTGCTGGTGCAGGACGTGAACGGGTGCACCGCCACCCAGAACGTAACGGTAACGCAGCCGCCCCAGGTTACCGCTGCGGTCAGCATCACGCCCTGCACGAACGATCTGCCGAACGCATCGGCAACGGTGAATGCCTCGGGAGGTGTCTCGCCCTATTCCTACTTCTGGCTGACCAGCCCGCTCCAGTTCACACAGACCGCCACCGGCTTGTATACCGGCTCGTACCAGGTGATCGTAGTGGATAACAACAATTGCCCCGATACGCTCACAGCGGTAATCGACATCTGTCCCAACGATTCGATCTTCATCCCGAACGTGTTCACCCCGAATGGTGATGGAACGAACGACCTGTATTTCATCTATACCGAAGGGTACAAAACATTGCACGTGGACATTTACGACCGTTGGGGACTGCTTATCTACGAATGGGCCGATGTGAGGACCGGGTGGAACGGGAAAACAAAAAGCGGCAAGGATGCGCCCGATGGCACATACTATTACGTGGTAAAAGGTGAAACACTTACAGGAAAGATCACTGACCAGGCAGGCTTCCTAATGCTGTTAAGAAATAAATAACAGATTCAATGATGGTAATGAAAAAATCATTTTTTGTTCTCGCATTCATTTTATTTTTTCCCTTTGTTTCTTTTTCCCAGTCGGCCTGTCCATCGGTGACCCCGGGGCCCAACCCGAGCATCTGCAATGGCTGCACCAATATCACGGCAACTGTGCAGGGCACCGTGGCCACCACTTCCTATTCGGTGAGCCAGATCACATACAACCCGCAGCCCTACGCTGGAACGCCCATATTAATAGGAATAGATGACCAGTTCTCCGATACGATACAGCTCCCCTTCTGCTTCGAATTTTATGGGAACACTTATACCAAGTGCGTGGTCGGCTCGAACGGCATCATAAATTTTGATGCTACTAACGCTAACAATTACAACACCTGGCCCATCAGCGCCCCCGTGCCTACCAATAATCCTCCCGATCTTACGAACAGCGTGATGGGGCCGTGGCAGGACATCGACCCAAGCGTGGGCGGCAACATCTATTACCAGCTTTCGGGAACCGCTCCCTGCCGCAAGCTCGTAGTGTCGTGGGATTCGGTGCCCTACTTCGATTGCAACGACACCATAGCCTGGCAGCAGATCGTTCTTTATGAGACCACCAACATCATAGATGTTTACATTCGTTATAAAGGAAGCTGTCCTTCGTGGAACAGCGATGCAGCCATCGAAGCCATACAGGACCCGACCGGCACGCAGGCCGTTGTGGTGCCTGGCCGGAATTATCCAACCGTATGGACCACCTCGAACGATGCCTGGCGGTTCACGCCAACCGGTGCACCGCAATACACCTTCCAGTGGCTGGATCCGAACAACAACGTGGTAGGCACAACCGACACAGTAAGTGTTTGTCCCACATCAACCACCACGTATACGGCACAGGTCATTAACAATACCTGCAACGGGCCGATCACGTTAACTGCACAGGTAACGGTGGGACTTGGCGTGCTTCCGGTAACCGTAACCGCCTCGGCCAGCTGCGGGGTGAACTCGGGTGTGGCCACGGCAACCCCTTCCGGGGGAAATACTCCTTATACATATACCTGGAGCAACGGGCAAAGCACGCAAACGGCAACGGGGCTCGGGGCTGGAACTTATACGGTGACAGTTGTGGCGAACGGAGGCTGCTCGGGAAGCGCCACGGTATCGGTGGCCTCGCAGCTGGGCGTAGCAGCCGGCATCCAATCCACTTCCTCTCCGCTTTGCTTCGGGGTGTGTGGCGGATCGGCCACAGCCACCCAAACAGGCGGGACAACTCCTTACACTTATGTTTGGAACAACGGGCAATCGGCACAGACAGCGACCGGGTTGTGCGCGGGGAATTATACCGTGACCATCACCGATAACAACGGGTGCACATCTACTGCACAAGCCACCGTTACGCAGCCTCCCCAGATCACCGCCCTTGTAAGCGTGGTACCCTGTACGATGAACCAGGCCAATGCCGCAGCCACTGCTTCGGGAGGAGGAGGGGCTACACCTTACTCGTACTTCTGGCTGACCACACCCGTGCAGTTCACACAGACCATCACCGGCCTTTCGCCCGGCACCTACACGGTGATCGTGGTGGATAATAACAACTGTTCGGATACAATAACAGCCATAGTGGACATCTGCCCTCCCGACTCGCTGTTCATCCCGAACGTATTCACACCGAACGGTGACAACAGCAACGACCAGTTCTTCATTTACACCGAAGGCTATAAGAACCTGCACGTGGACATCTACGACCGGTGGGGACTTTTAATCTATACGTGGGACGATATCACCAAAGGCTGGAACGGCAGGACGAAGAACGGGAGCAATGCTCCATCGGGCACGTACTATTTTGTGATGACAGGCGAAAAGCTTTCGGGTGAGACGAAGGAAGAGAAAGGATTCCTCCAGCTTTTAAGGGAAAAGTAAGCCGCTTCCGGCCCTTAAAAACAAAAATTTTTTGTAGGTTTGTTCGGTTGAGTCCGCGTGGAACGGTTCCACGGCTTTAAGAAACCGCTGAAAAAGATGAAGACATCGAGGGAAGTGCTTGCTTCGCTCTCTAAAGGAGTGTTGCTTCCGCAGGAAGAAATGCTGGAGGTGGCGAAGAAAAAAGGCAGCCTTTACATCGGAGTTCCGAGGGAGATCTCGTTCCAGGAGAACCGCGTTTCGCTGGTGCCCGATGCCGTGGCCCTGCTGGTGAACAACGGCCACCGCGTGCTGGTGGAGACCAACGCGGGCAAGATGGCCAATTTTCAGGATAACGAGTACAGCGAGGCGGGCGCGGAGATCGTGCATTCGCCACAGGAAGTATACAAGGCCGACATCATCTGCAAGATCGAGCCGCCCTCGCTCAAGGAGATCGAGCTGATGCAGCCGAAGCAGACGCTCATGTCGGTGCTCCAATTGTCGGTGCAGCCGGAAAATTTCGTCAAGCAGCTGATGGATAAGAAGATCACGGCCATTGCGTTCGACTGGGTGATCGATGAAGATGGGGTGCTGCCGGTGATCCGGGCCATGGGCGAGATAGCGGGCGGAGCTTCGATACTGATCGCAGCGGAGTACCTGTCGAACGTGAACAACGGTCCGGGTTTGATGCTCGGGGGCATTGCAGGCATTTCTCCGAGCGAAGTGGTGATACTGGGCGCAGGAACGGTGGGCGAATATGCCGCACGTGCCGCACTGGGACTGGGCGCATCCGTAAAAATATTCGACAATTCCATCTACCGGCTGAGGAGGGTGCAGAACGTGATCGGCACGCGCATCTTCACTTCGGTTATCCATCCCAAGGTGCTGGCCAAGCACTTGAAAACGGCTGATGTGGTGATCGGTGCGATCAAATCCAAGACGGGCCGCACCCCGGTGATCGTAACGGAAGAAATGGTGAGCGACATGAAGCCGGGCTCGGTGATCGTGGATGTGAGCATCGACCAAGGCGGCTGCTTTGAAAGCTCGCAGGTTACCAATCATACTAATCCTGTGTATAAAAAGCACGGGGTGATCCATTACTGCGTGCCCAACATCGCTTCGCGCGTATCACGCACGGCATCCTACGCACTCAGCACCATCTTCTCGCCCATCCTGCTGAGCATGGGTGAAGAAGGCGGGGTGGTTAACCTGATCAAAAAGGACGCAGGCGTGCGCAACGGAATTTACATCTACAACGGGCTGCTCACCAATAAATACCTGGGTGAGCTTTTCAAGCTTCCTTTTAAGGATATTGAGCTGCTGCTCGCGGCTTTATAAAGCTGTTTTTCTCCATAGAACAGCAGTTTATAAATCAACTAATTTATTTGACTATTGTTCTATTTTTGTTATATATTTGCTTGCTTTAAACACACCGCCATGAAGTTCATCTACTCCGCTGACAAAAAGGGATTTATCCGATCCCTGCTTCTTGTCTTTTCCATTCTTTCTTCGTTGTTCGCTCAAGCGCAGGACAACGTGGGAATCGGAACGACAACACCCAATGTAAAAGCGATCCTCGACCTGTCGCCACCCAACTTCGACAAAGGGTTCCTTGCCCCGCGGCTCACCACCGCTCAGCGCCTCGCGATCGTAGGCGCACCCGATGGCTTGCTCGTGTACGATACAAACTTTGAATGCTTTTTCTACTGGAACAATACGTTGACCACATGGATCTCCATGTGTGCTAACTCAGGGCCTACAGGTCCTGCCGGTCCCACCGGCCCTGCCGGAGCAAATGGCGCTACCGGTCCTGCCGGTTCTACCGGGCCTGCAGGTGCGAATGGCGCTACAGGTCCTGCCGGGCCCACGGGACCTGCTGGTGCGAATGGTGCTACAGGTCCTGCCGGGCCCACCGGGCCTGCAGGTGCAAATGGCGCAACTGGTCCTGCTGGTCCTACGGGACCCACCGGCCCTGCCGGAGCAAATGGTGCTACGGGTCCTGCCGGTCCCACAGGCCCTGCTGGTGCAAACGGTGCCACGGGTCCTGCCGGCCCTACAGGTCCCCAGGGACCTACCGGTCCTGCTGGTGCGAACGGTGCTACGGGCCCTCAAGGACCTACGGGTGCTGTAGGTCCTACCGGGGCAACAGGCGCCACCGGCCCGACCTGGACATTGTCTACTGTAACCTATAACACCAACGGAACCGTTACCGTGAACGGAACGGCCGGATCCGGAGGCCCTATCACTTCACCGAATGCGGCCTGGATCACTATCGGTAACCTCGGAACAATCGCAGGTACCAACTACATTGGTACCAACGATGCACAGGACTTTGTAACCAAGACAGGCGGTTCGCTGGCAACCAACGAGCGCATACGCGTATTGCAGAACGGGCAGATTTGCGTGAACCGCACGACAGCCATTGCAGGCGACCTATTCGCTTCATTCGGATCGGGATCTGCCGGAGCGATCAATAGCACGGCCGGTGTGGATGATTACCCGATCAATGGATACAGCACGGCAGGCTTTGCGGGGATCTATGGCTCGAACACCGCAACGGGCCAGGGCGTGCTCGGACAAAACTCATCTACTGGCTATGGGGTGTACGGACAAAACACCGCAGCAGGAACAGGAGGCGGCACAGTCGGTGTCATGAGCTCCGCCACGGGTTTTGGCGTGCGAAGCGCCAACCAGAACGCCTCCGGAACAGGCGAGGTAGGGTCGGGTAACGCTGTTCCCGGCACGTACATGGTGAGTGGAAGCGGGGGCGCATTCACGGGATTACCATTCGGAGCGCTTGGTTACGGTACAACGGTTGCCACGGGTATCGGTGTGCTTGGCGTAGGCGAAAACCTCGCTTCACCGTTCCCCACACCTCTCGGTACCGGTGCCGGTGTGCTCGGTGACGCGGAATTCGTGGGCGTCATGGGCTATGCATCCAAAACAGCATCGCCTATCGTGAACGGAAAATGGGGCGGCTATTTCGATTACCTGCCCAGTGCAAATGCGTACGCATACGTAGCAGGACGCAATGCAGGGACGGACTACGCCATCCTCTCTGTCGGAACCAAATCAACCATGGTCAAGGGCTTCAGCAACGAGAACAGGATATTGTTCTGCACTGAGGCCCCTGAAGTGCTCTTCCAGGATTTTGGAACAGGACAATTGAACAGTGGCTCGGCACATATTGAGCTTGACCCGCTGCTGGCCAAGAACATTTACATTGATGACCAGCACCCGCTGAAGGTCTTTATCCAGCTCGAGGGCGACTGCAAGGGCGTGTACGTTACCAATAAAACCAAGAACGGCTTTGACGTGGCGGAGCTCGATGGCGGGAGATCGAATGTGAAGTTCACCTGGCAGATCGTAGCCAACCGCGCTGATGCAACCGATGACGCAGGAAATGTAATGTCAGAATACGCGAAGATACGCTTCCCCATCGGGCCGCAGCGTGTTAAAACCAAAAACGAAGACGCAGTTACCACCCCTTCGCCTGTCATCATTCGCAAAGAAAAATAGAGCCGAAAGGTCTTCAATAAAAAACCCCTGACGATACACCAGGGTTTTTTTTATAACGGGAATCTTCGTTATGCATCGATGTTCGCGTAACGCGCGTTCTTCTCGATGAACTCCCTGCGGGGCGGCACATCATCGCCCATGAGCATGGAGAAGATGCGGTCGGCCTCTGCCGCGCTCTCGATGGTGACCTTGCGGAGCGTGCGCTTGTCGGGGTTCATGGTGGTGCTCCAAAGCTGCTCGGCATTCATCTCGCCCAATCCTTTGTAGCGCTGCACGCCCACACTGCCTTCCTTGCCTTCACCGCCTGCCAGCTCTTTAATGGCCGCATTGCGGTCGTCATCGCCCCAGCAGTAGCGTTCCTCTTTTCCTTTTTTCACAAGATACAGAGGGGGAGCGGCAATGTAAACGTACCCATTCTCGATCAGCTCTTTCATGTGGCGGAAAAAGAAGGTGAGGATGAGCGTGGTGATGTGGCTCCCGTCCACATCTGCATCGGTCATGATGATGATCTTGTGGTAGCGGAGCTTTTCCATGTTGAGGATCGTTTCCTCTTCTTTCTTTTCGCGGTACACGCCCAGCGCGGTGAAGATGTTTCGGATCTCTTCGTTCTCGTAGATCTTGTGCTCCATGGCCTTTTCCACGTTCAGGATCTTTCCCCGGAGGGGAAGAATGGCCTGGAAGTTACGGTTGCGCCCCTGCTTGGCGGTGCCGCCTGCCGAATCGCCCTCTACGAGAAAGAGCTCGCAGGCCGAGGGATCGGTGTTGGCGCAATCGGCCAGCTTGCCGGGCAGACCGGTTCCCGTTAAGATATTTTTACGCTGAACCAGCTCGCGCGCCTTGCGGGCTGCGTGGCGGGCGGTGGCGGCCAATATCACTTTGTTGACAATGGTCTTGGCCTCGCGCGGGTGCTCTTCGAGGTAGTTGCCGAGGAGCTCTCCTACGAACGTATCCACGGCACCCAGCACCTCGCTGTTGCCCAGCTTGGTCTTGGTCTGGCCCTCGAACTGGGGCTCGGCCACTTTCACCGAGATCACGGCTGTTAATCCTTCGCGGAAGTCATCGCTGTCGATGTCGAACTTCAGCTTCTCGAGCATGTTCTGCTTTTCCGCGTACGATTTAAGCGTGCGCGTCATGGCCCTGCGGAAGCCGGCCAGGTGCGTGCCGCCCTCGTGGGTGTTGATGTTGTTCACATACGAGTGGAGGTTCTCGGCAAAGGAGGTGTTGTACTGCATGGCCACCTCCACCGGCACCCCGTTCTTTTCCCCTTCCATATATATTACATCGGGGATCAGCTTTTCGCGGTTCTCATCGATGTAGGCCACGAACTCGCGGAGGCCAAGCTCGCTGTAGAAGTTCTGCGAAACGAACTTCCCGTTCTCATCACTCCGCCTCTTATCGGTAATGTTGAGGTGAACGCCTTTGTTCAGGTAGGCCAGCTCGCGCATGCGCGAAGCGAGCGTTTCGTAGTTGTATTCGTGCACGATGAAGATGGAATCATCGGGCAGGAAGGTGGTTTCGGTGCCGGTCTTGTTGGTCTCGCCAACCGCTTTAACAGGATACAACGGCTTTCCGAACTCGTATTCCTGGGTAAAGATCTTTCCCTCGCGGTGAACGACCACCTGCAGGTGCTTGCTCAATGCGTTCACGCACGAAACGCCCACCCCGTGCAGTCCGCCCGATACCTTGTAGGAATCCTTGTCAAACTTTCCGCCCGCGTGCAGCACGGTCATCACCACTTCCAGTGCCGATTTTTTTTCCTTGGCGTGCATGTCGGTGGGAATGCCCCGCCCGTCATCGATCACGGTGATGGAATTATCGCTGTTGATGAACACTTCGATGTTCTTGCAATATCCTGCCAGCGCCTCGTCAATGGAGTTATCCACCACCTCGTACACCAGGTGGTGCAGGCCCTTTGTGCCCACATCGCCAATGTACATGGCGGGGCGCTTGCGCACGGCTTCCAGCCCTTCGAGCACCTGTATGCTTTCGGCCGAATATTCGGCCGGGTTCTTCTTTTTCTCCTTAACTGTTTCTGCCATAAATTTCTCTCTGGTATTTTAATTTTCCAGGTCGTTCTTTCCGAACTGTTCCCTATGGGACAAATCTACTGTTTCACTCTTATTTGCAAGGGAAAAACCCCTCGTAAAACATCGTTTTTATCAACATAAATTTAACAAAAATATTGCCTCCGAAGGGCAGGTTTTAAGGGTATTTTTTAGCCGGGAAATGTTCAAAAGAACTGCTCTTATAGCCGAGCAAATGGCCCCTGCCGCTCTAATCCTCGGCCGGGCTGGGTAAAGGGCGCCCACAGCCTAAAAACGTGTTGATTTAGGCAGTTATTTATGCTGAAAGGCTTCGCCCAAGCACCGTTAGATCCCTCCGTGAAGCACAGTAGCGGGGGGATCTTTTTTTATGATCTAAAACGCGTAGGTGAGCCCGCCCAGGAAGTTGAAGCGCTGCGCGGGGTAGTTATACCACCGCTGGTAGCGCGAAGCCGCCAGGTTGTTGAAGTTGAGGAAGAGCGATATTTTTTTGTTCCAGCGGTATTCCAACCCGAGGCTGGCGTCAACCAACCCATCGAGTTCCACCGGCAGCAATACATCAGCCGCGTTATCGCCTACCCGCTGGAGCGCCCACTGCCTGCCCAGCAGGAACACATCCGCTTTTGCCACGATCTTATCCTGCAGGTTGTAGTTAACGCTGAGCGCCACGCGATACTGCGGGGTGTGCCACGGCCGCAGCTCGTGCGAGAGGGTGAACTGGTTGTAATCGGCAGAAGCGAGCATGCGCAGCTTTTCTCCGTGCTGGTACTGGATCTCCCCGTGCAGGCTGAGCACGGTGGCGGTGTCGTACACCACGGCAAACCGGTTCGCAAGCGGTTCGGTATAATCGGTGATGAAGAAGTGCATGTTGTTCACCTTGCTGTATGAAACGCGCGCGTTGTACGCCATGCTGCTGGTAAGACTGCCGCGCAGGCCCCCGTACAATTCATATTTCTTATCGGTGTTCTGCAGCAGAGCGGTGGGCTCCACAAAGGGATTTTCCCTGGTGAGCGCGCGGTAGCTGTTGCGGCTCAGCCCCCCTCCCACTCCACCGTAAGGCGTAAGAATGTTGTCCACCACGTCAAAGCTGAAGCTGATGTTAGGATAGAAATAGTATTTTGTTTTTACAGCTGCATCGGCCACCACCGCCACGCCCAGCGAAGTGTTCCAGCGCGTGCCCTGCGCCACCAGCGAAGGCGAGAAGTGAACGATCGCATCGGTGGAAGTATCCGCTTTACTTTTTGCGTTGTAATCATCCACGCCCAGGTCGAGGTTGATGCGCTGGCTCTCGTAATACTTCGTGAGGTTCCCGTTCAGCACCAGGTTGCTTTCGGTGGTGCCGAACAGGTCGCCCAGGTGATCGAAGCCCAGGTCGATCTTATGGCCGATGCGCACCGTGTCGGGGTAATGGCTTTCGAGCGAGGCATGGAACCCGATATTGGAATAACGCTGCTTAATGCTGTCTTCCGAAGTAGAAGCCACCGTGTTGCCGTAATAATGCATCATCTCGCTGTTGTAGTTCAATCCGCCCGAGAGCGTGTGGTAGCGCAGGAACTTTTTGCCGTACACTTCCGCTTCGTTGTTGCTGAACGCGCTGTTGTAACCGGGAATGCCCGTTGAGGAGCGGTGCCGGTAAAAGAAACCGTACGATGATTCCTTTGAGCGGAGGTTATTGGAATACACTTCGATGATGGGCGTGGTGTAGTTGCCGAATCCCAGCTTCATCTGCGTTTTGTAAAGCTTAACCAACGGTTCTTTTTCGATGCGGGCCGGCTTGATGGGCTCCACGTTGAAGGTGGTGTTTATCTTTTTAGAATTAATGCCGTACGAGAACTTCGGCTGGGCAATGATGGAGTCTTCCGTGCGCGGCTTGTCGTTGATCCTGAATGCATCACCCACCTGCGGCTTGCCCGAAGAAACCACAAGGGTGGTATCGCTGAGCTTCTGGGAAAACAATTGTCCACCCAGAAGCAGCATTATTGCCACCGCCACCTGCCTGCCTCCCGCGAAGGCCTTGGGCTTCGGCAGGCAGGCTGCCACTGCCATTCTTTTTTTCATTTCAATTCTCTCCCGGCTTTTTATCCTTATACAGTTCATTGTCCTTGATATCTTCCGGCTTGAACTCGATCTTCATCTCCTCGGCCTTCTTGCGCTGCTTCTGCTCTTCTTCGGTTTTTTCTTCGGCCGTGATCTTGTCCAATCTTTCTTTCGCCTGCTGGATCAGCTCCGGCAGGGTTGAGTTCTCGATGTAGCTTTTCAGCGTAACCTTCGCATTGAACTTATCGCCCGTTGCGTAATAAACGTCAGCGACCAGGATGAACGCTTTGCCGATCCAGAGGTCATAGGCCGGCTCCTGGTTGATCAGCTCGTAAGCCGCCTTCTTCGCGTCAGCGTAGTTCGCCTGGTTGTAAAGAATGAGCGCGATGTTGTACCTGGCCTCGGCCGAGCGTTCGCTCTTCGTGGTGTTCACCACCGCCTGGAACTCGCTCATGGCACGCGTGTAGTCGATCATTTCATACGCTGATCTCGCTATGGTGAGATGCGCTTCGGCCACCATGTCTTCGTTCACTTTCTCCGTGCCGATCACTTTATTGGCCGCGTCAATGGCCTGCTGGTAGTTCTTCAGCAGGAAGTTGCATCGCATCGCGCCCAGCCTGGCTTCGAGCGTGTTCTTCGGATTCTCGGCCGACTGGTCCAGTTTAGCATACAATGTCAATGCCTGCTGGTAGTTCTTCTGCCGGAAGTTGATCCCCGATGCACGCACCAGCGAAGCTTCGAGGAATTTGCCCTGCCCCTTGTCGATCACGTACTGGTACCCGCCCAATGCATCGGCCAGGTTGTTGTTGCGGAAATCACATTCCGCTTTGTTGTAGTACGCATCGGTGATGAAGATCCCATCGGGATAAAGCTGGATGTACTTTGTAAAATATTTTGAAGCGTTGGTATAATCCTTCTCACCCAGGTAATCTTCCGCATTCTGGTAGGTACTCGAATCGACCGATGCAGAAGAAATATTTGCATAGGGAACGGCCTTCTTGAGCGAGTCGAGCTTCTCGGGCTGCTTGATGGACACGTACAGGTCCTTGAGGCTTTCGATCGCTTCGAGCGCTTCGGATGTTTTCGGGTATTTATTGATGACCTTGTTGAACGAAGCGACCGCTTCACCGTATTTCTTTTTGTTATACTGCAGCACACCGAGCTGCAAAAGCGATTTGCTCACGTAGGAACTTGCCGGGTGCTCATCCACCAGCTTTTTATAATAGGTATATGCCCGGTCGGTCTCCCTCACCTTCAGGTATTCGCTGGCCAGCTCGAACTTGGCGTCATCTTCATACGTGCTTTTGCCGGGGTAATCTTTCAACAGTTCCTGCAAGGCGTTGATCTTCTCGTTGGACTTTGAAAGATAACCGTAGCACATGGCCTTCTGGAAAAGCGCGTAGTCGCCATCGCGGACCTTCAGCTTCAGCGCTTCATTGTAGTTCTCGATGGAAGAGCTGTAATCCTTGCTTACATAGTAGCAATCGCCAATGCGCAGGAAAGCATCGTTCAATTTTTCCTTTGTATCCTTTGGCTTTGCATTCACGAACTTACGGAAGGCCAGGTTGGCATCGGCATAATTCTTCAGCTGGAAATAAGCATAACCAATATTGTAGTTCACCAGGTCGTATTCTTTGCGGCTGAGCGCTCCGGGCGTTGACATGAACTGCTTGTAACAGGCCAGGGCCGAATCGAGCGCTTCGGTGTTCTTGCTTTTTTCCGCCTTGCGGTAATACGTTTCTCCCTTCCAGTACCACGAAAGCGTGTTGAACTTCTTATCGAGCATGAACCGCTGCGCTTTGCTGAAATGAGCGATGGCACCGTCAAAATCATTGTCGGAGAAAAGCTGCACTCCGCGGTTGTAAGCGATCTTCTGGTAAACGCTTTTCAGCTCGTACGAGAGGGTCTTTATTTTTTCGATGGAAGCGAGTGCGGCTTTGTAGTTGCTGCTCGAAACATAAACGGTAACGAGGTAGTTGTACGCTTCATCGATGCGCGGTGAGGCCGGGTATTCGGCAATGTACGTTTCAAATGCCTTGATGGCATCGTTGAAGGGATTGTACGAAAGCTCGAGCGAGAGCCTGGCGTAGCTGTAGAGGGCATCCTCGCGGATCTGCTTGTCGAGCCCGATCTTGTATGCCGACTGGAAGCTGCTGCGCGCAAGCTGCTTGTCGTTCTTCTTCAGGTAGCAGTCTCCCAGGTGGTAATACGCGTTCTGCGAGAGACTGTCGTCAGCCGCAATGGAGCTTTTAAAGTTCTCAACGGCATTGTCGCAATTGCCGCTCTTGTAATAAGCATATCCCAGCTCGTAAAAGTCCTGCCGGTTGAAGCTGGCGGCTTTGCTCTTGTATTTCTCGAGGAAAGGAACGGCCTCTTTGTACCGCGCGGTCCGGTAATACGATTCTCCAATGATGCGTGCGATCTCGGGCGCACGCTTCGTGCTGGCCGAGTCGAGCAGCGGGGGCGCGTAGGCGATCACCTCATCGTAGCGGCCCTGCAGATAATAGATCTGCGCGATGTAGTAGGGAACGATCGGGCCGAAGTTCTCGCTCCGGCTCAGGCGGAGGAAACCGGTGAGGGCCGTTTCGTAATTCTTCTCGGTGTAACAGATGTGCGAATAGTAATAATTCGCGGCAGGCGTATATTTCGTATCGATGTCGCGTATCTCGTAAAAGTTCTTCTTCGCTTTTTCCATGTTCTTCAGCTCAAAATAGCTGTAGCCCGTCTTGAAATAATACTCCGACATTTCTTCGTTGCTCAGGTCAAAGGATTCCACTTTTTCGAACCAATGGATGGCGTCTTCCCATTTCTTGCTCCTGAAATACAATTTGCCCAGCTGGAAGTTCACCTGCCTCACTTTCGGGCTCTCGGGATGATTCGCGATAAAATTCTTCAGCAGCACTTCCGCATCCTTGTTGAACAGCTCCATGGCACAGACCGCAGCATAATATTCCGCATCGGTGCGCACCAGGGAATTCCTGTCTTTGATCACCGGGATAAGCGCTTCGAACTGCTTCTGCGCGGAGCCGTACTTCTGCTTCTGGAACAGCTCGATAGCAAGCTTGTAATCGGCATCAGGCGGATTGTAAACGGTGGTCTGCTGCGAAAACGTGCATGCTGCCGGTACAAGCAACAGCAGGAAGATAAATATTCGCTGTAAAAATCGCATCTGGAAAATCTGTGTAAAGTTACGCCACTGCCTCCGCCCTCTTGCCGATGGAGATCGGAGTTATCAACGCGGGCGTGTTCAAATTATTGGATGAGTCCGGGTACAGGTGAATTTTTCTCCTGAAGTAAATCCTATCTTTGCCGTGGAATATTTTTCCGAATGGGCCTCGACACCATCATACACCTCGAAAAGGTTTCTGTGTTCCAGAAGCACAACCTGGTGCTGGCCAGCGTAACACTGGAGATCGACAAAGGCGAGTTCGTTTACCTCATCGGCAAGACCGGCACCGGCAAGAGCAGCCTCATGCGCGTGCTGTATGCCGACCTGCCGCTCACCGAAGGCGAGGCCGCCATCTCGGGATACAACCTGCGGAAGATAAAGCGCAAAGAGATCCCTTACCTGCGAAGAAAGCTCGGCATCGTGTTCCAGGATTTTCAGCTGCTCACCGACCGCACCGTGAACGACAACCTGGCGTTCGTGCTGAAGGCGACCGGGTGGAAGGATAAGGAGAAGATCCGCGGGCGCATCAACGAAGTGCTGGAGAAGGTCGGGCTCGGCACCAAGGGCTTCAAGATGCCGTATGAACTTTCGGGAGGCGAGCAGCAACGCATCGTGATCGCGCGCGCGCTGCTGAACGAGCCGGAGATCATCCTCGCAGACGAGCCCACCGGCAACCTCGACCCCGAATCGTCAGAAGAGATCGTGAAACTGCTGATGGACATCAGCCGCACGGGCAGGGCCGTGCTGATGGCCACGCACGACATGATGATGCACCAGAAATTCCCTTCGCGCACCATCAAATGCGAGAACGGAAAGATATCCGACTCTAAGGAAGCAGCACAGCCAGCTTCTTAGCGTTCTTCTGATTGGAGAACTGCCCCGACAATATTTTCTTTCTTCTTTCGATCTCCTGCGTGCTGAATGGCGGTTCCATCAAACGCAAAATCTCTTCCTTCATCGCGTCAGCAGTGTCGGCCACGGTGCACAGCTCTTTCAGCAAAGGCTCCGTCACCATCGGTGAGTTCACGATGCAGTGCCGCCCGGTGAACAGCACGGCCAGCAGCTTCAGCTTGATGCCCGTAGCCTGGAAAGTGGGCAGGATGTTCACCTGCGCTTTCCGGACCAGGGCGTAGATCTCCTGCGTTGATATGTCAGCCCGCAGGTCGATGTTCGGATATTTTTTCGCCTCGCGCACCAGCTCCCGCGAAGGTTTGCTGCCCGCGATCACCAGTCTTACACCGGGCAGCTCACGAAATACATTCCTGACGAGATACAAAGCCGCCTCGTTGTTCTCCCCGATGGAAAGATTGCCGTGGTAGAATGCAAAATCTCCCCTGCCCGCTTCGATCCGCACTTCATCGTGCGGGTGAAAGGCCGGGAGGAGCACCGTATTATTATTCAGCGATGCGAAGTGTGTCATGTCTTCAGCCGATATCGCGAGCAGCTTATCTGCCCTGCTCAGCATCTTTTCGAACTTCTCCAGCTTCCGCGCTTCACTTTTGAAATACATCCTGCGCAACAGGCTCTTTTCCACGCTGGCAAGATGGCGGTAATAATCGTGCTCCACATTATGTGCGCGCACGAGCTTTATGCGGTCTTGAAAGCGAGGGTCCCCGAGAAGAAAGCAAGTGTGAATGCCTTCGAAGAGAATCGGGTGATCATCCTTTAAAAGCTCACGCGCAAGCTCTTCGGAACAACGCGTGCTCACAATGTAGGGGAGTTCTCCGAAAATGTACCGAATGCCTTTCTTTCTCCTGTAATAATGTACCGATGCACAGTACTGCTCCAGCTCTTTGGCAGGCTTCCGGTGGTATTGGTAGCAGTGTAAATGCACTCGTATCCCTTCCTTATATAATGCACGGATCTTACAAAAAACATCGATCACTCCCCCGTAGCTGGGCGGGAAAGGAATGTCGAACGATACGATATGCAGGTGTTTGTCCACAATGGACTGTTGATCGGGCGAAGTTAGGAAATTCGCCTGCGGCCTGTAATTATTTTACTTTTGCTTCGGCTGCAAATGATACTCACCGAAAATTCCCAGCTGAAGTACCTTAACACCTTCCACGTGGAAGCGCATGCCCGGTTCTTTTGCGAAGTAAGCAGTCCCGAAGAGATCAGGGCCGTGCTGCAGGAGAAGAAGTTCCGCAAAACACCCAAGCTGGTGCTCGGGGGAGGAAGCAATGTGCTGTTCACGAAGGATTTTGACGGGCTCGTGATCAAGAACAGCATCACGGGCATTTCGCTGATCAACGAGGACAAGAACTTTTATTACGTGAAGGCCGGTGCGGGCGAGAACTGGCACAAGCTGGTGATGCATTGCATCGAAAAGAACTATGCCGGCATCGAGAACCTGTCGCTCATTCCCGGCTGCGCGGGGGCCGCACCCATCCAGAACATCGGGGCCTATGGCGTGGAGCTGAAAGATGTGTTCCACGAGCTGGAGGCCATTAACATGACCACCGGCAGGGAAAAATCGTTCTCTGCTTCCAATTGTAAGTTCGGTTACCGCGACAGCGTGTTCAAGAACAAGGAGAAAGGCAAATACATCATCACGTCCATTACCCTGCAGCTCCGGAAAAAGCCCGTGTTCAACACCTCATACGGTGCGATCGGGCAGGAGCTGGAGAAAATGGGTGTGCAGGAACTTTCCATTGCGGCCATCTCGAAAGCGGTGTGCAGCATCCGCTCCGCCAAGCTTCCGAACCCCGATGAACTGGGCAACGCGGGCAGCTTCTTCAAGAACCCGGTGTTGAGCACGGCCCGGTGCGAGGAGCTGAAAAAAGAATTTCCCTCTCTGGTCGCTTACAAGAATTCGGAAACGGATGTCAAGCTCGCGGCCGGCTGGCTGGTGGAGAAATGCGGTTGGAAAGGAAAACGGTTCGGTGATGCAGGCGTGCACAGGAACCAGGCGCTGGTGCTGGTGAACTACGGGAAAGCGAAAGGCAAGGAGATCCTGGAGCTGTCGGAGAAGATCGCGGCCTCGGTGAAGAAAAAGTTCGGGATCGACCTCGAGCGCGAGGTGAACATCCTGTAGAAGTTTTTACATTTGTCCATGCGGAAAGCCATACTTTCCATTTTCCTCTTCACGATCTTATTCTGCACTTCCTTTGCCGGTGGGTTCCAGGTGAACCTGCAGGGGCAGAAGCAATCGGGCATGGGGCACACCGGCACCGGCTTCCTCACCGATGCCGCCACGATCCTCTTCAATCCCGGGGGCATGATCTTTCTCGATTCGGTCAAGACCGTTTGCTTCGGTGGAAGCTTCATCATCCATAAAACAAAATACCTCGAACCTTTTCCGGGAATCTACACGGCCGACATGGAAGAAAGCATCGGCACTCCTTTTTCGCTTTACACCGCATTCAAAACAAAAAATACGAACAAATGGAACCTTGGCCTCGGGATCTACACGCCATTCGGCAGCAAGGCCGTCTGGCCCGACAACTGGAAGGGACAGTTCATCATCCGCGAAATAAGCCTGCAGACAATATTCTTCCAACCCACCATTTCCTACAAGGTAAATGACAAGCTGGGCATTGGCTTCGGCCCGGTTGCGGCCCTGGGAAATTTCGGTTTGCGAAAAGCGATCCCGCTGCAGGATACGATGGGCTTTTATGGCGAAGCAAAGCTGGATGGGAAAGGCAATGGCTTCGGGTTCAACGCAGGAGTGTATTTCAAAGCAACGGAAAAACTTTCGGTGGGGCTCGATCTCCGTTCACCGGTAAAAATAAATGTAACAGGAGGCGATGCGAAGTTCACCGTGCCGTCCTCGCTGCAGGATTCATTCCCGGACAATTCGTTCCATTCGGCTCTCACGCTTCCTTTCGATGCAAGCTTCGGCATCGGGTACAAGCTCAATTCCGATTTCTCATTTGCTGCCGATGTAAATTATATCGGCTGGAGGTCGTACGATTCGCTCAAGATCGATTTTGATCAGACGAATTCATTCGTGAAGAACACGCATTCCCCGAAAAAGTTCGAAAACTCGTTCATCTTCCGCATTGGGATGCAATATCACCCGGTGAAGAACATCACCGTGCGGCTGGGCGCATACTACGACCTCTCGCCCGTGCAGCCCGGTTACGTATCGCCCGATCTGCCCGATGCGGATAAGATCGGCATCACCTCGGGCCTGACCTTTACCGTGGGCGACCATATCCGGGTGGACCTTTCCTTCCTTTATATAGATGCCAAAGAACGGACCGACACCAGCCTGGAGACCGGGTTCGGAGGAACCTACAAGACCAACGCCATCGTTCCCGGCATCGGCCTGGAGCTCTTGTTCTGAACCGATTTGTTTCATACCTTTACCGTTCCAAAATCCTTCCCATGAAAAAATTCTACTTCCTGGCCCTTTCCTTCTTCCTTGTTACAGCCGCATCTGCTCAGAACTATTGCGGTTCGGCCCGCTACGACACGGAGATCTTTTCAACCGTGACTGCCACGAGCAACGTTCAATACGGTTCGGCCGTGAACGTGAACAACCAGACGCAGACGCTGTACATGAACATCTACGAACCGCAGGGAGACACGGCCGCGATCCGCCCGCTGATCATCTTCGCACACGGAGGAAGCTTTCTCGGGGGAAACAAGACCGATGCCGACCAGGTAACGCTCTGCACCCGTTTTGCCAAGCGCGGATATGTTACCGCAACCATCGACTACCGCGTGGGCTGGGGTTTTCCCATAGACTCGGTGAACGGCACCAAGGCGGTGATCCGCGCCACGCAGGACATGAAGGCTGCGGTGCGTTTTTTCCGGAAGGATGCATACACCACGAACACCTATAAGATCGATACCAACTTTATTTTTGTGGGCGGAACCTCGGCCGGTGCATTCATGGCCCTGCACCTCGCTTACATGAACAAGCTGTCCGAAGTGCCCACGTGGGTGAACATCAGCGCCATGGGCGGGCTGGAAGGCAACAGCGGCAATCCCGGCTACCTGAGCACCGCGCGCGGGGTGGTCAACCTCTGCGGTGCGCTGGGCAAGGCATCGTGGATCGAGCCGGGCGACATCGGGGTGGTAAGCATGCAGGGCAACAGCGATAACACCGTTCCGTACTGCCACGCCATCATCTACGTGCTCGGCTACCCGATCATGACCGTTGATGGCGCACAGCCCATCAACGTGCAGTGCAATGCCGTGGGTGTCACCAATCCTTTCTATACCTGGTACAACAAGGACCATTGTCCGTTTATATCGAGCACGGCCTATATGGATTCCACCGTTTGGTTCGTGAGCGATTTTCTTTATTCGCAGCTGGGCTGCACGCCATCCAACCCCGTGGTGTTGCCGAACACACCCGCCTCGTGCACAACAGGGTTGGACGAGACCGCTTCCCCGCAGCTCCCCCTGTCTGTTTATCCGAACCCTTCGAACGGAAAATATTTTGTGAATGTTCAGTTGAAAGGGAGAACGTTTGGAGAGGTGTCTGACATCACGGGCAGAACAATAGCTGCCTTCGAAATCACTTCTCCGGGCTTTCCATTCGAGATAAAAAGCGCTCCCGGTATTTATTTTCTCAAAGTAAAAAATGAGAAGGGCACGGGCGTCTCCCGGCTGGTCCTGTACTGAGCTGAACGGGTAAAAGAATTGATCCACTCCTCAATTCCGGGTGGATTTTTCTTTTTAGTTTTACGGGTCTTTTTACCATGCAGTTTTCCGTCACAAACGAATATCTTGAAAAGCTTCGTGCCGCCATCGAGCACAACGAGGTGAAATACCTGACGAAGCTGATCAAGAGCCTGCACCCGGCCGACCTGGCCGAGGTGCTGAACCACCTCGAACTGCCCGAAGCGAAACGGCTTTATAATTTCCTGGATGAGGAGACGGCCTCCGAGGTGCTGGTGGAGCTGGACGAGGACGTGCGCGAAAAGATCCTCGAGTCGCTTTCCTCGAAGGAGATCGCGGAGAACATCGACAATCTCTCCACGGACGAAGCGGCAGACGTCATCGCGGAGCTTCCCGATGAGAAGCAGGACGAAGTGCTTTCGATGCTCGAAGACGAGGAGCAGGCCAGCGACATTGCCGACCTGATGAAGTACGAGGAAGGCACGGCCGGTGCCATCATGGACACCGAGTTCGTGGCCGTGAACGTGCACGGGAACATGTTCGAATGCGTGCGCCAGTTCCGCAAGCATGCGGGCGACCTCGAGCAGGTGTATGGCGTGTACGTGGTAGACGATGACTTCAAGCTGCTCGGCACGATCTCCATCAAGAAGATACTTACCGGTTCGCTGCGGGCCAAGATCGAGAACGTTTACGACAAGACCATCGCTTCTGTAAAAACCGGCATGGATGCGGAGGAAGCGGCCAAGCTCATGGAAAAATACGACCTCACCTACGTGCCCGTTGTGGACCACCTCGGCCGGCTGGTGGGCCGCATCACCATTGACGATGCGCTGGATGTGATCCGCGAGGAAGAGACCGAGGACGTGCAGAAGATGGCGGCCGTGGAAGCGCTGGAAGAACCGTACATGAGCACGCCATTCCTCGAGATGATAAAAAAACGGGCGGGATGGCTCATCGTGCTTTTCATCGGTGAAAGCTTTACGGCCACGGCCATGGGCTTTTTCCAGAGCAAGATCGAAAAAGCGGTGGTGCTGGCACTGTTCGTGCCCCTGATCATCTCCAGCGGGGGCAACACCGGCTCGCAGGCCTCCTCGCTCATCATCCGCGCGCTGGCCCTGGGCGAGATCACGGTGAGGGAATGGTGGAACATCGTGCGCAAGGAGATCCGGCACGGGCTGGCGCTGGGCGTGATACTCGGCATCATCGGGTTCCTGCGCGTGGCAATCTGGTCCGCTTTCGTGAACGTGTACGGGGAGCACTGGCTGCTAGTGGGCCTGGCCGTGGGCATCTCGCTCATCGGGGTCGTGCTGTGGGGAAACATGGTGGGCTCCATCTTTCCCATCTTCCTGAAAAAGGTAGGGCTCGATCCGGCCGTATCGTCTGCTCCATTCGTTGCAACGTTCGTGGATGTGACAGGACTGGTGATCTATTTCACCGTAGCCACGCTTTTCCTCCGCGGGATCCTCCTTTAGATGAAAGTGCTTTTCATAGATTCCTGCCACCCTGCTCTCCGAGAAGAGCTGGATAAAATGGGCTTGACCTGCGAGGAAGATTTCCATTCTTCCAAAGAAAAGGTCGAAAGGAACATTCACGCGTACGAGGGCATCGTGATACGCAGCCGCTTTAAGATCGACAAGGCGTTCCTGGATGCGGCAGCCAATCTCAGGTTCATTGCGCGCGTAGGCGCAGGCATGGAGAACATCGATGTGGCCTGTGCGGAAAAGAAAGGCGTAAGATGCCTGCATGCTCCCGAAGGCAACCGCGATGCAGTGGGCGAGTTCGCCATCGGCATGCTGTTCATACTTTTCCGCAACATTGGCAAGGCCGACCGGGAAGTGCGCAAGGGTAAATGGGTCCGTGAAGGTAACCGCGGTGAAGAACTGCAGGGCAAGACCGTTGGCATCATAGGCTACGGAAACACGGGCAGCGCTTTCGCAAAAAAGCTTGGTGGGTTCGGCTGCACCGTTCTTGCGTATGATAAGTACAAAAAGGGATTCGGCAACAGCCAAGTAAAGGAAAGCACAATGGAAGATATCTTTTCAGCTGCCGATGTGCTGAGCCTGCACCTTCCGCTTACGGCCGAAACGGACCGCCTGGTGAATGATGCATTCATGAAAAAATTCCAAAAGAATTTCTATCTGGTCAACACCTCGCGCGGGCCCATTGTGAAGACAACTGACCTCGTGAAAAACCTCCGGTCGGGAAAAGTGCGGGGTGCCTGCCTGGACGTGCTCGAATACGAATCGCTTTCGTTCGAGAAGCTCGATTCAAAGAAACTGCCCGCTGCATTCCGCTATCTCGCACACAGCAACAAGGTGGTCTTATCGTCACACATTGCCGGATGGACGTTCCAGTCGAACGAGAAAATGGCACGGGTGCTTGCCGGCAAAATAAGATCTGCGTTTACGTGATTTTCGTACCTTTCGAATATGAAATTTTCCTTGACAGCCCGATTGATAAACGTTCTTCTGTTCTTCGTTTTCATTTCAACCTGTGCTTTTGCACAGAAAAAAAGATCGGATTCCCTCCTGGTCGAGCTGGACCAAGCCAAAGAGGACAGTACAAAATGCAGGCTGCTTATAAAATTAGCATTCGAGATGCGCTCTTCCGACAGCCGTTCCGCGCTGAGCTACGGCAGGCAGGCCTTTTCTTTGGCGCAAAAGACCGGTGATAAGCGGAACACCGCGCGCGCCCTGAACAACATCGGGCTTTGCTTTTATTATTTGTCGGAGTATGATTCTGCCATATCCAATTACAACCGGGCCCTTACCGCTGCCAAATCCATTCCAGACTCACTCATCATCTCCACCTCGTTCAACCATCTCGGGAACACCTTCAAGCAGCTCTCCAACTTCCCGCTTTCGATCGAATACCACAAACGTTCATTCAACATTCGCAAGAACCAGCGCGACACTTCGCTCATGGCGCAATCGCTGCAGAACCTGGGCAACAGCTACGTGCGCAACAGCCAGTATGAGCTGGCCATCGACTGTTACCAGCGTTCGATCGAGCTGGCAAAAGGAAAGCACGGTACTGAATATGCCACTTCGCTGAACGGTATTGCCAATGTGTATGCATTCCAGCGCAATTACCCGAAGGCAATCGAATTCTACAAACAGGCCCTTGATCTGTACAAAGCTGCAGATGAAAAACGCGGGATCAGCACGGCCCTGCTGAACATCGGTTCCGATTACAATGCCCTCGGCCAGACCGACCTGGCCCTGCAATACCTGAACCAATGCATCGAGATCCGGCAGCAATCGAAGAACACCTACGCACTGGCCGAAGCCTACAGTTCGATCAGCGAAGTGTATTCGACCCTGCACGACTTCAAAAAAGCCATCGGGTACAACCGGGATGCGGCCGCCATCTATTCGAGCCAGAAACTGCCCGCGGAACTGGCGGACACGTACATCAAGATCGCCCGGCAGTACATCGAGTCGAAGGATATGGGGACCGGCAAGGACTACCTGAAGCGCGGGATCGCCATGCTGGACAGCGTGAAGGAAAAGACCCGGCTGATCAGCCTGTACCGTGATATCAGCAGCTCGTACGCGGCCATGGGCGATAATGAAAAGGCATATCACTTTCTGGATAAAAGCTACCAGCTGCGTGATTCGCTGCTTACCCTTACCAGCATCCAGACCATTGCCCAGATGCAATCGGCCTTCGACCTGAAATCGAAGGAGAGCGAGATCGAGATGCAAAACCGCGAGAACGACCTGCTCAAGTCGGTGAACGCCCGCCAGCAGCTCATCATCTATTTCCTGATCGGGGGCTCCATCCTTTTTATCGTGATGGGTTTTTTCATTTACCGGGGATACCGCAAATCCAAGGAGGCCAATTCCGAGCTTTCGAAGGCTTATGTCCAGATCGATGAAAAGAACAAGAACATTTCGATGAGTATCGATTATGCGAAGAACATCCAGAACGCATTGCTGAAGATCCCGGAATATTTTGACGACCGCCTGCACGACCAGTACTTCATCCTGTATAAGCCCAAGGACGTGGTGAGCGGTGACATTTACTGGATCGAGCCGCTCGACAAGCTGATCCTCGTGGCTGCTGCCGACTGCACGGGTCATGGCGTGCCGGGTGCGCTGATGAGCATGCTGGCCATGGAGAAGCTGAAGCAGGCCGTGCGCGAAAAAAAGCTTTCGGAGCCTGCCGAGATCCTTTCATTCGTGAACCGCTCGTTCAAGGAAACGCTCTCGTCAGGAGAAAAGAAGCTCTACGATGGAATGGACATCGCGCTCTGCTGCCTCAATATTCCCGAAGTGAAGATGACCTATGCGGGGGCCAACCGCCCGCTGTGGATCACCACCTACGAGAACGGAAAACGCATGCTCAATTCGGTGAAGCCGAACAAGGTGGCCATTGGCGGGTTCACCTCCGAGGACCAGACCTTCAGCACGTTCGAGTACTATCCGAAAAAGGGGGACGTGATCTACATCTTCACCGATGGATTTGCCGACCAGTTCGGTGGGCCCGATAACAAGAAATTCAATCTCAAACGGTTCCACAACCTGCTTCTTTCCATTTCGGAGCTCTCCATGGAGGAACAAAAACAAAGGCTGGAAAAGGAGTTCGAGACCTGGAAAGGGTCCAACGAGCAGGTGGATGACGTGCTCGTTATCGGGATGACCAAGGGTTAAATGTCCTTCATCACCATCTGCACGGTGTATCGGCTTTTTACTTCGAGCAGGATATTCTTTCCGAGCGTTACCCGGTCAATGGTCGGCTGGTCGTAGTACCGCACGGTCACGAGCTCCACCTCATCGTTGTACAGCACCCTGAACTTTTTTTTGAGCGCATCGATCAGCGGGAGAACTTTTTTCTCATCGTTATCCACGCACACCGAGAAGCTGATGGCGGAATTCTGCATGGTGTTTATTTTTACTCCCGATTCTGAAAAGAACCGGAATATCTCGCTCAGGTTCTCTTCCACGATGAATGAAAAATCCTTGGGTGAAATGGAGATCAGCATCTGGTTCACCTTGAAGATGAAGCACGGTATGGGCAATGACGATTGGGCTTCGCTGATGAGCGTTCCTTGCTCCTGCGGGCGCAGGAACGAGCGCACGTACAGCGGGATCCTCTTGTTCTGGAGCGGCTTCAAGGTCTTGGGGTGGATCACCGTGGCCCCGTAGTAGCTGAGCTCAATGGCATCGTGGTAGGAAAGCTGCGGGATCAGGCGCGTATCATCGAACCATTTGGGATCGGCATTCAGCACGCCCGGCACATCCTTCCAGATGGTGACGCTTTCGGCATCGAGGCAATACGCAAGTATGGCCGCTGTATAGTCGGAGCCTTCACGCCCCAGCGTGGTCGTCAGCCCATCGCCCGCGCACCCGAGAAACCCCTGCGTGACCGCCAGCGGCATTGTAAATTTAGCCTTCGCATTTCTCTCGGTTGCTTCCCAATCCACCTTCCCTTCCCGGAAATTGCTGTCGGTGCGGATCACCTCGCGCACGTCCATCCATTGCACAGGCATACCGGCTTCGCTGAGATACGCTGCAACGATACGTGTTGAAACGAGCTCTCCCACGGAGACAACCTGGTCATAAAGCTTGTCGTAATTTTTATCCTTTTTCCGTTCAGCGAGCTTCTCCAGCACTTCGAAATCTTTTTGCACATCCGCGTAAACCGAATGGGACTTAAGAGGAAAAAGCTGCCCGGCAATATCGAGGTGATACTTCCGGATCTCTTCGAGAATGCTCTTCGCCCCTGCTTTACCGGGAAAGGCTGCTTCCGCATAACGTTCGAGCGCATTCGTGGTCTTTCCCATCGCAGACACCACCGCTACGATCGGCTCACCCGGGAACATTTTCAGGATGGCCGCCACATTCTTCACCGCACCTGCATCTTTTACCGATGCGCCACCGAACTTGAATATTTTCATGGTGCAACCTCTTTGCTCACTTCGGGAAATTCCATGCCGGCCATCTGCTCGTCAGTGAGCCGGCAGCTTACCCATTCTTTCAGGAATTGGGACCTGTAATTCTCATAGAACTTGATGGCAGGTGTATTCCAGTCGAGCACCTGCCATTCGAGCCGTTTCGCCTTGAGCTTTTTTGTTTCCATGATCACGGCCTCGAAAAGCTTTTTACCGATGCCGGACCTGCGGTGCTTTTCAGTCACTACGATGTCATCGAGAAAAACGCATTTCCCTTTCCAGGTGCTGTACTTGATATAGTACAGTGCCATGCCCGCCACCTCGCCTCCCGCTTCCGCCACAAAGAACTTAAATACCGGCTTGTCGCCAAAGCCGTCACGCTCCATGTCCTCCACGGTAACGACCACCTCTTTGGGGGAACGCTCGTACTCGGCCAGCTCTTTCACCAGGCCGAGCACTGCAGGGATGTCCTGTTTGTATCCTTTGCGGATGATGACGTCCATGATTTTTTTTCAAAGTTAAAAGTTTTTAAAAGCTAACCTTGCGCCTGCTTTTATCGTATGCACGACTTATTTGTATATTCGTAATCTATTCAAACCGCCATGAGCAAAACAGCACTCATCACTGGCATCACCGGGCAGGACGGAGCGTATCTTGCAGAACTTTTATTGGGAAAAGGCTACACCGTGCACGGGGTAAAGCGCAGGAGTTCGCTTTTCAATACGGACAGGATCGACCATCTTTACAAAGACTGGCACGAGAAGGGCGTGAAGTTCTTTCTTCATTATGGAGATCTCACCGATTCCACGAACCTCATCCGCATCGTGCAGGAGACCCAGCCCGATGAGATCTACAACCTGGCCGCGCAATCGCATGTAAAGGTCTCATTCGAAACACCGGAATACACCGCAAATGCCGATGCGGTGGGCACGCTGCGCCTGCTGGAGGCTATCCGCATCCTGAACCTGAAGGATAAAACAAAATTCTACCAGGCCTCCACTTCGGAAATGTACGGCCTGGTGCAGGAGATACCACAGAAGGAAACCACCCCGTTCCATCCCCGTTCTCCATATGGAGTTGCTAAGGTCTACGCCTACTGGATCACAAAAAATTACCGCGAGTCATACGGGTTCTTCGCGTGCAACGGCATCCTCTTCAACCACGAAAGCCCCATCCGCGGTGAAACATTTGTAACAAGAAAGATCACGAGGGCTGCGGCCCGGATCAAGCTGGGACTGCAGGAAAAACTTTTCCTGGGCAATCTTCACGCGGAACGCGACTGGGGACACGCAAAGGATTACGTGGAAGGCATGTTCCTGATGATGCAGCAGCCGGAGGCGGATGATTACGTGCTGGCCACAGGCAAAAAGATTTCTGTGCGCAGGTTTGCGGAGCTCGCTTTCGCGGAAGCGGGAATAAAAATAGAGTGGAAAGGTAACGGGGTGGACGAGAAAGGGATAAATGCGGCCACAGGAAAAGCGATCGTGGAGATCGACAGGAACTATTTCCGTCCTGCAGAGGTGGATTGTTTGCAAGGAGACGCAGGTAAAGCGAAGAAGAAGCTCGGCTGGTCCCCGAAATATACTGTTGAAGACCTGGTGAAAGAAATGATGGCCAGCGACCTGAAGCTGTTCGAGCGCGATAAATACCTGATGGAAGGGGGGCACAAAGTGCTGAGCCAGGATGAATAAAGATCGAATGGAGAATTCAGAATGAGCCGTGAAAGAGAAGAAACACCGCATCCGAAAATAAATGAGTTCTGCGTTCACTATTCAATTGTTCTTAGTTCTCAATTCATTTTTATCGAATGAACAAGGATAGTAAAATATACATAGCCGGCCACCGCGGAATGGTCGGCTCGGCCATTCACAGGCGATTGCAGCAGGAAGGATTTTCTAATTTCATCCTGCGCTCTTCTGCTGAACTGGACCTGCGCAACCAGCAGGCGGTAAAAGATTTCTTTTCTTCCGAAAGACCCGATCTTGTTTTTCTCGCTGCAGCCAAAGTGGGCGGCATTCATGCCAACAACACCTACCGTGCAGAATTTTTGTACGACAACCTGATGATCCAGAACAACGTGATCCATTCGGCCTTTCATTCCAAAGTGAAAAAGCTGATGTTCCTCGGCTCCTCGTGCATCTACCCGAAGCTGGCCCCGCAGCCGCTTAAGGAAGAATACCTGCTGACCGGCCTGCTTGAACAAACGAATGAACCCTATGCCATTGCAAAGATCGCGGGAATAAAAATGTGCGATGCCTACCGCGCGCAATACGGATGCAATTTCATTTCCGTGATGCCCACCAACCTGTACGGTCCCAACGACAGCTACGACCTCGATAACTCCCACGTACTGCCCGCACTGATCAGGAAGTTTCACACTGCAAAAGCGGAGAACAAACCGGCCGTGGAGATCTGGGGCACGGGCAAACCGCTCCGCGAGTTCATGCACGTGGACGACCTGGCCGATGCCTGCGTGTTCCTGATGGAGCACTTCAACGGGGCAGGCTTCGTGAACATCGGGGTAGGTGAAGATATTTCGATACGTGATCTTGCTTTGCTCATAAAGAAGATCGTGGGATACAACGGGGAAATGAAGTTCGATCCTTCAAAGCCCGATGGAACACCGAGAAAGCTGATGGATGTGAGCAAGCTGCATAAAATGGGATGGAAGCATAAAATACGTCTCGAAGAAGGAATACGAATGGTTTACGAGGAAGTAGTGAAACAACAAATTTTAGCTTGAGGAAACCATTTACGACCCGCAAAAAATCCTTACTGCTTCTTGCAGCTGGCGGCTGGCTGCTGGCGGGTCCTGCTGCATCACAACAGAAAAATCTGCCGCTGAACAGGGAGTACAACCTGCTTGCTGATCGGTTCATCTTCACCGATTCATTGTCAGCTGCGCACACCTCGTTCCGCCCCCTGCTTGTAAAAAAGATATTGAACGGCTGGGACATGTGCCCGGCAGATAAGATCTCCATGGAACGGGCAAGCAGGGGAGCATTCTTCAGAAAGTTAAAGCGGGAGAGCCTGGTCATTGTGCGTGATACGACTGACCAATTTTACATGACCATCGACCCGCTGCTCAACTTCGAGTTCGGTAAGGACCTGGAGGATAAAACGGGGGAGAAGCTGTACAAGAACACGCGCGGGGTCTTGGTGAGAGGGGATATCGGTGAGAATTTTTCTTTCGAATCGTCCTTTTATGAGAACCAGGCAACATTTGCAAAATACATTGACGATCACATTGCATCGACCGACACCGCTTTCCGCAACCAGGTCTATTATCCTTACCATGTGATCCCGGGACAAGGCCGCTCCAAGCCGTTCAAGCTGAACGGGTATGACTTTGCCTACGTATCAGGATATATTTCCTATTCACCCAATTCACATTTTAACCTGCAGGCCGGGCACGGGAAACATTTTGTAGGTGACGGCTACCGTTCGCTGCTGCTGAGCGATAACGCATTCAATTACCCATACATCCGCATCACCTCAACGTTTGGGAAATTCCAGTACACGAACCTGTACACTTCATTCATGAATCTCACCGATGGAGGCGTGGCAACACCTCCCAACACAGAAAGGCTGTTCCAGAAAAAAGCCGGCAGCTTCCAGTACCTGAGCTGGAACGTGCACAGGCGGGTGCAGCTCGGGCTGTTCCAGGGCATGATCTGGGAACGGGCCGACAACATGAACCGCCAGCACGTGGATGCTTCGTTCTTCAACCCCATTATTTTCGCCAACGCAATGGAATACGGCCTGGATGGAACGAACAATATCCTGATCGGCTCCACCCTCAGGCTTAAGATCACCAATTCGATTTCTCTTTACGGGCAGTACATGGTGGACGATGACGGCTCGAAAGGGACCGTGAACAACAAGAACGGGTGGCAGGCCGGGTTGAAGTATTTCGACCTGTTCACGGTAAAGAACCTGCACCTGCAGGTGGAGATGAACCGCGTGAGCCCTTACTCCTATTCTTCGAAAGTGCCTGAACAGAACTATTCGCACTACAATCAGCCCCTCGCCCACCCGCTCGGGGCAAATTTTTCGGAAACCGTTGTGCTCCTGGATTACCGAACCGGGGATTTCTTCACCGAAGTGAAATTAAATATGGCGCAGATCGGCAAAGATTCGACCGGCAGGAATTTCGGCAGCTGTATTTTTAACCCCGATGCCAACTCGTATTCATACAGCAATGTGAGCTTTTTACAAGGCGTAAAAACGAGCCTCAGCTACAAGGACTTCAAGATCGGGTACCTTATCAATCCAGGCACGAACCTGAACATTGTGCTGGGCATTTCACTGCGCGAAGAAAAAAATGCGCTGATCGATAACAAGACAACATTTGTTTATTTCGGGATCCGTACTTCACTGACGAATGTCTACTACGATTTTTAGGCCATGGACCTGATCCAATACCTGCTCGTGTTCGGAAGCTCATTCTTCGTGGTGCTGCTCAGCACGCCCGCGCTCATCCGCGTAGCCATACTCAAGCGCCTGTTCGATGAGCCCACCGAGGACCGCAAGCTGCACAAGCGCGTGATCCCCACCATTGGCGGCATCATCATCTTTGCCGGCACGTTCCTAGCCTTCGCGTTCTGGCTGCCCACCACCGACCTGCTTTCGTTCGATACCTCGGTGCCGATGGATAACATCCGCAATACGGCAGCCATCGAAAGCACCCGCAACGCATTGAATGATTTCAAATACATCCTGTCCACCGTGCTCATCATGTTCTTTGTGGGCGTGAAGGATGACATCATCGGAACAGCCCCGATAAAAAAGCTGGCCGCGCACGTGCTGTGCGGGCTTATCATCGTGCTGATGGCAGATATCAGGCTGAAAGGATTGCACGGCATATTCGGGGTGCTCGACATTCCCTACGAGGCCAGCATCTTCCTTTCGCTCTTCACCATCATCGTCATCATCAATGCTTTCAACCTGATCGATGGGATTGACGGGCTGGCGGCCGGTGTGGGATTCATCGCCTCGTTCGCATTCGGGGTGTGGTTCGTGCTGGCGGGCGAGCTGGTGATGTCGCTGCTGGCCTTCTCACTGGCAGGCTCGCTGCTGGGATTCCTGTTCTTCAACTTCGCGCCCGCCAAGATCTTCATGGGCGATTCGGGCTCGCTCACTATCGGCCTGATGATCGCGGTGATGGCCATCAAGCTCATCGAGTTCAACAAAGCGGAGATCCAGAACGATTACATCGATAACATCTCGAAGCCGATCTTTACGATGGCCTGTCTTGTTTACCCGCTGCTCGACACACTGCGGATTTTCATCTACCGCCTCTCAAAAGGGATTTCGCCCTTCTCGGCCGATAAGAATCACATCCATCACCGCCTGCTGGCCATCGGCCTCAACCACGGCCAGGCTGCCGTAGTGCTGTATGGCTGCAACATCCTGGTGATCGCCTGCTGCCTCTTCGTGCGCCACCTCGATCCCAGCTGGCAGTTCGCCATCGTGGGAGGTTCGGCCGTCATGCTGGCGCAGGTCCCCTTCTTCATCCGCAAAAAAAGACACAAGGCATGAAACGCGTAAAAAGGTATGGGGTGTCGATCCTGCTGGCATCAGCAGGCACCGGCCTGTTTGCGCAGAACACGGACAGTCTGTTCCAGGCCATGAAGAAGCAAGTGCTCGAAGACAGCATTGCCTATGCGAATGCCCACGCGTTCGATTACAGCAATTGCGACCTGCTCGATAAGGATGTGATGTTCCAGCTGGACCGGAACCTGAACTACCAGTATGAAAATTTTCATTCAGCGATCAAACCTTATGTCGCTGCTCCTTTTGCCGAAGATGAAGGGAAACGCATCGAGCTTCGGCCGCTGGCGGGCTTCCGAAGCACGTACGATGCGTCTGCAAAAAAATATTTTACGGAAAAGAGCATCGGCCCGGAGCTGCACATGAACTTTTCGGAAAAGCTTTCGGCCAGCTTTACCTTTCTTGCAGGAAGCTCAGCCTACCCGCACTACATCGACACGCTCATCAAAACAACGGATGTTGTGCCCGGACTGGGAACGGCCTACGGTGCCGGGAAATATTCTTACCAGTACTATTCCGGCTATGTTTCCTATTCACCCAATCACATTTTTAACTTCCAGTTTGGCAAGGACAAACACTTCTGGGGCGATGGATACCGTTCGCTGTTCCTGAGCGATGTGTCCAACTCCTACCCGTACTTCCAGAGCTCGGTTACCGTCTGGAAAATAAAATATGTGAGCCTGTTCGCGTGGATGAAGGATAATTCGCTGTCGCACTTCAAGAAAGATTACCGCGATAAGTTCGGCACATTCCATTACCTGAGCTGGAACGTCACGAAGCGGCTGAACATCGGCCTGTTCGAAGCCGTGATCTGGCAGGGGTCGGACACGAACCGCGTGCGCGGATTCGATGTAAATTACCTGGACCCGATCATTTTTTTCCGCCCGGTTGAATATTCGCTCGGCTCTTCGGACAACGTAGGCATCGGCATGAGCACAAAGGTGAAGATCGGCAAGCGCCACCAGCTGTACGGGCAGGTGTTCCTCGATGAGTTCCTGCTGAAGGAAGTGCTGGCGCGCAACGGCTGGTGGGGAAACAAACAGGCTGTGCAGATCGGCTGGAAATGGTTCGATGTGCTTGGCGTGAAGGACCTTTCGGCACGCACGGAGTTCAACAAGGTGCGGCCGTACACCTATTCGCACGGAAGCGTGCAGCAGAGTTACGGGAACTACAACCAGCCGCTGGCCCACCCGTTCGGGGCCAATTTCTGGGAAAGCGTTTCGTTCCTCACCTACCGCCATAAAAAACTCCTGTACGAAGGCGAGCTGCTGCTGGCCGCCATCGGCAGGAACGAGAACGGCTTCAACTGGGGAAACAACATCTTTGTTTCCTACTCGAGCCGCCCGCAGGATTACAATAACGTGACCACGCAGGGACTCACCACTACGCTGGTCTACGCTGCCGGCAACATCGCTTTCTTTCCTTTCGGGGGTAACTGGCTGCGCTTCGAGATCGGGGGATCCATCCGCATGGAGTCGAACAGCAAGGCCGATAATAAGGACCTGTTCATCCATTTCGGGATACGCACCACGCTGCCGAATTTTTACCGCGACCTGTAATGAGATATTTCCCGCTTATATTCTTTGTAACACTGCTCTTTTCATCGTGCGAAAACGATATCGAGAAGGTGAACCTCATCACGCAAAAGGAAAAGTTGCCGCTGGAAAGCGCTTCCAATGCCGAGATCGTTTACAGCGATTCGGCCCGAGTGAAGGTGAAGATGACGGCCCCGCAGCTCGACCGCTATTCGGGCGATGACCCGTACATCGAGCTGCCCAAAGGCATGCTGCTCTGGTTCTTCGATGACTCGATGAAAGTGAAGACGAAGCTCTCGGCCGATTACGCCATCCGCCACGAGAACAAGAAGATCATGGAAGCGCGCAAGCACGTAGTGGTAGTGAACGAGCGCGGGGAAAAACTGGAGACCGAGCACCTCACCTGGGACGAGAAGGAGCAAAAGATCCGCACGAAGGATTTCGTGAAGATCACCACGGCCACCGATGTGCTGATGGGTGACGGCCTGGAGTCGAACCAGGATTTTACCGAGTACAAGATACTGAAGCCTTCCGGCACATTCTCACAAAAAGATTCGAGCAATGTACAAGATCATTAGGGCATCGGAGATCATGTGGCTTTGCATCAGCATCATCACGCTGGGGCTGGGCCTGTTCGAAGTGCTGATCAGCGGCACGCCCTTCCGCGATGCTTCCTTCCTTTTTGTTTCCTCGGTGGTTGGATTCGTGATGTTCTACATACGCAGGCGCATCAGGAGGAGAATGGAGAAGCCGCAGTAGATTGGTCCTGAACGAGAGATTCCTCGCTCTTCCCGCTGAAAGCGGGATTCGCTCGGAATGACAAATGAGAAGTGATTAATAGTGGCGCGCATAGTGCATTTATCTATGCAGAGTAAATCAGTATGCGCGCCACTATTTTTCCGGAACTGCTGTCATTCCGAACACCGTGAAACGGTGTGAGGAATCTCTTCTCCATCCGCCTATTTCCCAATTACCAATACCTTTGCCCGATGGGTTCCTTCGGCATCATCGTCATCACCATTCTTGCCTGTGCCTTTTTTGCAGGCATGGAGATCGCCTTCCTCACCTCCAATAAGCTGCGCATTGCGCTCGAGAGCAAGCGCGGCAATATCAATGCGCGCATATTCTCCTATTTTTCCAAGCGGCCCTCGCGCTTCATCAGCGCCATGCTGGTGGGCAACAACATCTCGCTGGTTGTGTTCGGGATCTACATGGGTGAAGCACTGCGGCCGCTCATCGAACGGTTCGTGCACCCGCAGGCAGCCGTGCTGGTGCTCGAAACGCTGTTTTCCACTGTCATCATTCTTGTTACTGCGGAGTTCCTGCCGAAGAATCTTTTCCGCATCAACCCCAACCTTACGCTGAATGTGTTTGCCGTGCCGGTATTCATCCTCTACTGGGTCCTTTTCCCCATCGTGATATTCGCCATCACCATTTCCAACGTGCTGCTCCGTATTTTTTTCGGCCTGAAAGTGAGCGAAGGAAAGGTGTCGTTCGGGCGCATCGACCTGCACCACTATGTGCGCGAGAGCACGGAAAAGGTGTCGGAAAAGATCCTCGAGCACGAAGTGCGCATCTTCCAGAACGCGCTCGATTTCTCGAACGTAAAGGCGCGCGACTGCATGGTGCCCCGCACGGAAGTGGTGGCCATGGATGTGAACGGGAACGTGGACGATCTGAAGAGCAAGTTCATCGAAACGCGTTTATCAAAGATCCTTATCTACCGCGAAACGGTGGACAACATCATTGGCTACGTGCACAGCCATGAGCTGTTCCGCAACCCGCCCGACATCATGAGCATCCTGCTGCCGGTGATGATCGTGCCGGAATCGATGGCGGCCAATGAGACCCTGACCCTTTTCATCCAGCAGCGGAAGGGTATTGCCGTGGTGGTGGACGAGTTTGGAGGCACCTCCGGCATGCTCACCATGGAGGACGTGATCGAGGAGATCTTCGGGGAGATCGAGGATGAGCACGACAAGGAGGAGCTGGTGGAAAAGCAGATCAGCGAGAACGAGTACATCTTTTCAGGCCGGCTGGAGATCGATTACCTGAACGACAAATACAATTTTAAGTTCCAGCGCGCACCCGGCTACACTACCCTGGCAGGCTACATCATTCATTACAGGCAGAGCATACCCGTGTTCAACGAGATCGTTCGCGTTTCGCCCTATGTGTTCAAGATCATGAGCGTGAGCGAGAACCGCATCGAGAAGGTGCATGTGCGGGTAGAGGAGTAAGTTTATTATCCATTTCAACATAGGTTCCTCATTCCGAGCGAACCCCGCTTTTCAACGGGTGAGCGAGGAATCTGTATAAACAAGTAGCAGAAGGGTAAATTATTCACCTTTTATTCTTAAATTCTGTATATTCGCATCCCACAAAAAAAATCAATATGAGTGTTTTATCCAGCATACGCAAAAGAGGTGTCCTGATCGCTTCCATTATCGGTATCGCCCTCATGATCTTCGTGCTCGAAAGCCTGTTCGAAAGCGGCAGCAAGTTCTTCTGGAGCAAGAGCAACAACGTGGGCGAGATAGCCGGCCACGGGGTAGATATCCAGGAGTTCCAGCAGCGCGTGAAAGAAGAGGAGATGAAGCAGATGCAGGCCTCGCAGCAATCTTCGCTGGGCGAAGAGGAGATGGAGAACATCATCAACATGGTGTGGAGCCAGTACCTGAATGAGTACATCATGAAGACCGAATACAGGAAGCTGGGTCTGGCTGTTTCCAACGAAGAGCTGGTGGACCTGATGTACGGCAAAGAGCCCTCGCAGACGATGATACAGTACTTCACCGACCGGCAGACCAACCGCATCTACCCGCAGTTCGCCAACCCGCAAACGGGCCAGCTCGATCCAGGCCAGGTAAAAAAGTATTTTGACAAGATCCCCGATGAGCAGAAAGATGTGCTGGTGCGCATCGAAGATGCCGTCCGCGAATCGCAGGTGCAGGAAAAATACCTCACCCTGGTCAAGATGGGGCTCAATGCCACAACGTTCGATGCGAAGCAGGAAAGCGGCCGCATGAGGCGCAAAGTGAACTTCCGCTACGTGGTAAAAAAATTCTCCGATATACAGGACAGCACCGTGAAGGTGACCGATGCAGAGATCAAAAAGTATTACAACGAGCACCTGAATAACTATAAGCAGGAGGCCGCGCGTAAATTGGAATACGTGATCTTCGATGTGAATCCTTCGGCCGATGACCGCAAGGATGCCGAAGACCAGATGAAGAAGATCGGGGATGAGCTGAAGCAATCAAAGGACGCGAAGAGCGATTCTGCCCTGGTTGCCCGCGAATCGGAAATGACGCGCGGAATTGAGAAGACATTCTTCAAGAAAGGACAGCTTATGCCCCAGCTTCCGGAAATGGATTCCACCATCTTCAACTCCGATTCGGGCGCAGTCACCGGCCCCTACCAGGACAAGAGTTACAGCGAAAAGATCGTGCTGAAAGTGACCAAGGTGAACCAGGTGAAGTATGAGCCCGATTCGGTTAACGTGCGGCACATCCTTGTACGTATCATGAACAACGACACACTCAAAGCAAAGAACCGTGCGGACAGCATCAAAAAGGCAGTGCTGGCGAACAAAAGCGTATTCCCGAAGCTGGTGAAGAAATTTTCGGCCGATAGCGGCACAGCAAAGAAGGAAGGAAATTACGGGTGGTTCCAGCACGGTGCCACTGTGGAGCAGTTCGATAAGGCATCGTTTGAAGGGAAGAAAGGCGATGTGGTGATCGCAAAAACAGTTTACGGTTTTCACATCATAGAGATACTGGATAAGAGCAAGGAGACCAGGCGCGTGCAGGTCGTGACGATCGACAAGACCACGGAGCCGGGCAACAAAACGCGGCAGGAGGCCTACCTGAAGGCCAGCGACTTTGCCGGCAAATACAATACATCCGACCTGTTCACGAAGGGCTGCGAAAAGGAAGGACTGAACAAGCGCGTGGTGGAGAGCCTCAAGTCAACCGACAAGACCATTGCAGGCATCGAAAACCCGAAGGAGATCATCCGGTGGTGCTACTCCGATGAGACCAAGCAGGGCATGGTGCGGAGTGAGCCGTTCCAGGTGGGCAACAAGTACGTGGTGGCCTCGCTGGTGCTCGTCAAGGAAAAAGGCAACACCCCGCTCGAGCAGATACGCGATGAAGTGGAAGTGGCCACCAAGCAGTGGAAGAAGGGCGATATGCTGAAGGACCAGCTTACCAAAACGGCTTCGGGCATTTCCAACATCGAGGCGCTGGGCCAGAAGCTGAACCAAAAGGTGGAGCGGGCAGAGAACGCATCGTTCTCACAGTTCAACATCACCGGGCTAGGCCACGAGCCGAAAGTATTAGGCGTGCTGTTTGCCATGAAAGAAGGGCAGATGAGCAAGCCCATCGCGGGCGAGCAGGGCGCATACATAGTGATGGTGGAAAAATTCAGTGAAGAAGAGAACAAGGACAAGAACTTTTCCGACAACAGGAAGAACCTGAGCATGCAGATGGGCTACCGAGCCGATGCAGAAGTGTACAAGGCGCTTAACGACAACGCCAACGTGGTAGATAACCGGGTGAAGTTCTATTGAGAGAGCAGCCAAAAAAGAATTGATAGCCCCGGCCCTGGAGACCGGGGTTATTTTTTTCTGTATCTTTTTCTTCGCATCGCGTTACAGCTTAAAACATACCATGAAAAAAGCGCACCTATGCATTGTGCTATTTTTCACATCCTTCCTACACGCGCAGCAGGATGCGCAATATTCACAGAACCGTTTTAATATCCTGCCCATCAATCCCGCCACAGCAGGCATGAAACAGATGTACTGCGCCACCGCGCTGTACCGCTCGCAATGGGTAAGCTTTCCCGGGCAGCCACGCACGGGACTGGTTAGTTTGGAAGCCCCCTCGGAAACCCTGCACGGAGGCACGGGACTTACCGTGCTGTCGGACCAATTAGGTTTTGAAAAGAGCTTTTCGGCCAAGCTGGCCTATGCCTACCATATATATAAGGACAACTGCACGCTGGGCTTCGGAGCCGATGCGGGCATCCACCAGAAATCGCTGAACGGGAACTGGGTGGCCATCGATCCTACCGATAATTCCATTCCTTATTATAACACCAGGAGCTCCGTGGCCGATATTTCCATCGGAACATTTTACATCCGCGAGCGCATGTACGCAGGGCTTTCCGCCACGCACCTGCTTAACGAAAATTTTGCAGACAAGAGCTTTAAGCTGAGGGGTGTGCGTCATTACTACTTTACCGCGGGCTATGTTTTTTATGCCGGCACACCCGGCATCGAGCTTAAGCCTTCGGTTTTCGTAAAAAGTGATGAGGCAAGCACGCAAATAGACCTGAACCTCACCGCGGAGTTCCGCAAAAGGCTCTGGCTGGGTACATCTTTCCGCTTGCAGGATGCGATCGTGCTGATGGCAGGTGTGTACTGGAACGGGATGAAGATCGGCTATGCGTACGATGTAAATGTTTCCTCGCTGCACCCTTACAACAGCGGCACGCATGAGATCCTGCTCGGTTACTGCTTTCGCATTCCCTACCTGCCGACCATTCACCAGAATCCGAGGGTGCTGCTGTAATAGGCTTCAAGGCGCTAAACTATTTCAATGCTGTTGCGGAGAATTCATCAGCTGCTGCACCAGGCTGTAGTAGCGGTGCGCGGTGGCGGTATCACCCAGCTTCTCGCAGGTCATGCCCATGAACTGGTTCAGCTGCGGGTCGGAAGCATTCACTTCCAGTCCTTTCTTAAAGGTCTCCAGCGCCTTGTCGAACCGGTTCAGGTTGCCGTAAGCGCTGCCGAGGTTCTTGTATCCTTCCAGGCTCTGCGGGTTGGCCTGCAGCACTTTCTCAAAACAATCCTTCGCCTTCTCAAAGTTCTTCGTGCTGAAGTATGCCCCGCCCAGGTAGTTCCACGTATCCTCATCGCTCAATCCCTTTTGAGTGGCTATGGACAGGTACTTGATGGCGTCTTCGTGCTTGCCCATCCGGTAATCGGCACTGCCCAGTATGGAATACGGCTTGGGATCGGTATCGGAAATTTTAATGGCCACAGCCGCATGCTCCGCAGCCTTGGCGTAGTTGTCATCGTTCATGTAGGCCGAAGCGAGGTTCAGCCGGTTCTGGAACCCGGCCGAATCGATCTTCACCGCGATCTCCAGCTCGTTGATCACCACGTTAAGCGCGTTCTTGCGCGTGGCATCATTCTTATCGCGGTTGGGCAGCACAAACCGGCCGAGCATTTCGGTGCCGGCATTGTAGTGCGTGCGCGCGCTGCCGGTGGATGCCTGCACATCGGTCATGAACAGGCTCAGGTTATCGTGCCACTCGCTGTTGCGGGTGAACGTTTTATAGGAATAGAGCGCTAGCAGCACGTACACCGGGAAAAATTTCGGGCTTGCAAATCCTATGATGGATGTTTTGCCTCCCGGCACGTTCAGGAACCGAAGCCAGAAATAGGTAAGCACGATGCAGAATCCCAGCGAGGGCACATACAAAAACCGGTCGGCCATGGTGGCCCCGATAAGCATCACCAGGTTGGAGGTCATGGAGATGGTGATGAGGAAGAACAGGATGCCGAACGATACAAAACTTTTTTTCCTGAACTCCCTGATGGCGATGAAAACAAGGGCCGCATAAACAAGAATGGGCAGCAGGGCTTTTACGTTTCCAGGCGATATGACCGGGATCTCGTTGTACGAATAATCATACGAAAGTTTGTGAGGAAAAAAGAGCAGCAACAGGTAGCGGCCCATCATGTAGAACGCGGTGGCCTCCCGTTCGGCAAACGTTTTCGCTCCCACCAGCGAGTTATCGTAAATGCTGTAGGGGTGCTTCGGGGGGGAATTGCTATTGATGACCCACTGGTGCAGCACGAACCAGAGCACGCTCACTACCACCAGCGGGATCATTTGCCGGGCAATGGGCTTGAGCTCCATGTCGCGGAAAAAATAAAGAGTGAGCGGGATGGCACCGAGAAAAACAAGCGCCCCCTCCTTGGCCAGCAGCGAAAGAAAAAAGCAGGCGCTTGAGAAAAAAATGTTCTTTGCGGAAGGACTGTGACTATTTTTCAGGATGAACTGAATACTGAGCAAGGCGAAGATGAAGCACAGCAGCTCGTCCTGGCTTTTGATGTTGGCCACCACCTCGGTATGCGTGGGATGCGCGGCAAAGATCAGCGAAGCCGCAAAAGGCACCACGGGTGAATAATTGGAAAGCAGCCTGCGCAGCGTATTGAAGAGCAACAGGATCGTGATCGTGTACAGCAGCACGTTCACAATATGGTACCAGCCGGGCACATCCTTAAAGAACTGCCACTGCACGGCAAACCCGATGAGAGAAAGCGGGCGGTACAATCCGGAGTTATTATCCCAATAGCCCGCCCAGTAGAACGTGGTGAGCATCTTCGGTATCCCTGCAAAACCCTGTTGAGTGAACTTATTACCCTGCACCACTGCCACATCATCGAGTGAAAAGCTGTGGCCGATGGTATTGGCATACAATGCAAAGGCAAAGAGCGCGAGGATGACTTTCATCCACAGCTCTTGCCTGTTGCCTGCATCAACAGCATGCTGCACCGGCCTGGGAGCGGATGATTGCGCCTGGAGCTTCTTCTTTGGTTTGTTCATGCTCACATTTAAATTTTTTCAAGCAGCTCGATCCGGTTATCGAATGGATCAAGGAACGTGAACCGCTTTTGCCCCGGAACAGGGGCTTCTTCTTTCACTCTGATCCCTTTATCAACCAGATACTGTTTCACTGCATCCAGATCTTCGATTTCAAAGGCAGGGTGGCGTTTCGATCGCCCTTCGGTCTTCTCCACGCCAATATGCAATTGGATCCCTGCGATCTCGAACCACAATCCTCCATTGGGTCTCAGGCTGTAGGGCTTCTCCGTTTCCTGCAATCCCAGGATATCTCCATAGAATGCTTTAGCTTCATCTTCCTTTCCCACCGGGATGCAGATCTGCACATGGTCCAATCGCTTGAAATGTATTTTCATTCGAGCCTCCAGTCTATGGGATCTTTCCCTTGCGTGCGAAGCAGCTCGTTGGTCTTCGAAAAGTGCTTGCACCCGAAAAAGGCCCCTCCCGCCAGTGGTGAAGGATGCGCGGCCTTCAGGATATAATGCTTCGATGAGTCGATGAGTGCTTCCTTGGCCTGCGCGAACCGCCCCCACAGCAGGAACACGACTCCTTCTTTGCGAGCCGATATTTCCCTGATAACCGCATCGGTGAACTGCTCCCAGCCCTTGCCCTGGTGCGAGGCCGCGCTGCTGGCCCGCACAGTGAGCGTGGCATTGAGCAGCAACACGCCCTGGTCGGCCCATTTCTCCAGGTTGCCCGACCTTGGAACGGGGATTCCGAGGTCGGATTCTATTTCCCTGAATATATTCACCAGCGATGGCGGCTTAGCAATGCCATCGCTTACGGAAAAGCAGAGACCGTTGGCTTGCCCCGCCCCGTGGTACGGATCCTGTCCGATGATCACCGCCTTCACGTTGTCGAAAGGAGTGTGATTGAATGCCGAAAATATCTTGGTCCCGGGAGGATAGACCGTATGCCTCGATTTTTCCTCGACAAGGAATTGTTTAAGCCGGGAAAAGTAGTCCGAAGCAAACTCCTTCCCGAGCACGCGCTTCCAGCTTTCATCAATGGCGGGATTTACGGAAGCAACAGTGGAAGTCATGCCTGTTTTTTTAGCAATCAAACATACGAAAAAATGATTGAGGACTGGTGAGTGATAACCGATCCACTTCTGATTATTTTTCTATCTTCGCTTTTCTTTTATAAATAAAAATGGCCAAATTCCGCAAAGAAGAAGCCCTCGATTACCACAGCAAGGGCAAGCCGGGAAAGATAGAGGTACTGCCTACCAAGCCCCACAGCACCCAGCGCGACCTGTCGCTGGCCTATTCACCCGGTGTGGCCGAACCTTGCCTGGAGATAGAGAAGAACCCGGAAGATGTTTACAGGTACACTGCTAAAGGAAACCTCGTTGCGGTGATCTCGAACGGAACAGCCGTTCTTGGATTAGGAAATATTGGCGCGCTTGCCTCCAAGCCGGTGATGGAAGGCAAGGGCATGCTGTTCAAGATCTATGCGGACATCGATGTGTTCGACATCGAGGTCAATGCCGCTGATATCGATACGTTCGTGCAAACGGTAAAAGCCATCTCGCCTACGTTCGGAGGAATAAACCTGGAGGACATCAAGGCGCCCGAATGCTTCGAGATCGAAAAGCGGCTCAAGGAAGAACTGGATATCCCGCTCATGCACGATGACCAGCACGGAACGGCCATCATTTCGGCCGCTGCGCTGATCAACGCCTGCGAAGTGGCTAAGAAAGACATTGGTAAAGCGAAGATCGTGGTGAACGGTGCAGGCGCTTCCGCCATCTCCTGCGCAAAGCTTTACATTGCTGTTGGTGCGAAGAAAGAAAACATCACCATGCTCGACTCCAAAGGCGTGCTGCACGATGAGCGCCAGGACCTGGATGAGCAGAAAAAATTCTTCGCACAAAAAACCAGGCTGCGCGAGTTGCACGAGGCGATGAAAGGAGCCGATGTGTTTGTCGGGCTTTCAAAAGGCAATGTCGTTTCCAAAGAAATGGTTCAAAGCATGGGCAAGAACCCGATCGTGTTTGCGCTGGCCAACCCCGATCCTGAAATTTCATACGAGGATGCGGTGTCTGCCCGCGAGGATATTATCATCGCCACAGGGCGCAGCGACCACCCCAACCAGGTGAACAATGTGCTGGGCTTCCCGTATATTTTTCGCGGAGCGCTGGACGTGCGTGCGGCCAAAATCAATGAAGAGATGAAGCTGGCTGCCGTGCATGCCATTGCCTCGCTCACCAAGGAGCCCGTTCCCGAAAGCGTGAACCTGGCGTATGGCTCCAAAAATCTTTCATTCGGAAAAGATTACATTATTCCCAAGCCCATCGATCCGCGCCTGATCTCGGCCGTTTCGCCCGCTGTGGCCAGGGCCGCTATGGAAAGCGGTGTGGCGCAGAAAAAGATCACCGACTGGGATTCATACGTTACCGAGCTCATCAACCGCCTCGGGCTGGACAACAAGCTTATCCGCTTCATCACCTCCAAAGCCAAGCAGAAGCCCAAGCGCGTGGTGTTTGCCGAAGCCGACCACTACAAGATACTGAAAGCCGCGCAGGTGGTGAAGGACGAAGGCATTGCCAAGCCTATCCTGCTGGGCGATCCGCAGCATATCAAGAAACTGATCGAAGAGAATAACCTCGACCTGGAGGACATTCCCGTGATCGACCCGCGCAGCAAGGAAGAGGACGCACGCAGGAACGCGTTCGGTGACCTGTTCTTCCAGAAGCGCCAGCGCAGGGGCTTTACGCTCTTCGAGGCTAAGAAGATCATGCGCGAGCGGAACTATTTCGGGGCCATGATGGTGGAAACGGGCGATGCCGATGCCATGATCTCGGGCCTCACGCGGAAATATGCCGACCCCATCCGCCCGGCACTCCAGATCATCGGGATGCAGGAGGGGGTGAGCCGCTCGGCAGGCATGTACATCCTGATCACCAAGCAAGGACCATTCTTCTTTGCCGACACCACCATGAATGTGAATCCATCCGTTCTGGACCTGGTGGATATTACCGTGCTCACCGCACAAAAGGTGAAGCAGTTCAACATCGTCCCCCGGATCGCCATGCTGTCGTATTCCAATTTTGGCAGCGTCACTGGTGATATTCCCGATAAAGTACGCGATGCCGTGAAAATACTGCACCGCGATTACCCCGGCATGATCGTGGACGGTGACATACAGGCCAACTTTGCGCTCAACAATGAGCTTCTGAAAGAACAATTTCCATTCTGCGAGTTCGTAGACAAGAAAGTGAACACCCTCATCTTCCCCGATGTACTGAGCGGCAACATCGCTTACAAGCTCATGCAGGAAATGGGAAGTGCAGAAGCCATCGGCCCCATCCTCCTCGGCCTGAAAAAGCCCGTTCACGTGCTCCAGTTGGGCAGCTCCGTACGGGAGATCGTGAACATGGTCACCATTGCGGTGATCGAGGCCCAGGCCCATAAATAAGGCGCAAAATAATTGACTTTTCCCTCTCTGCTTCTCTCAGTAAATTTAGTACCTTCGGCTTCCCTAAAACAAGTTTGAAGTTTAGAGTTTTAAGTTCAAAATTTTAGAACTGCAAACGGGAAACTGAACGATGTACGAGTACCTGGAAGGAAAGCTGGTTGAAAAGCATCCCACGCATGTGGTCATCGACTGCGGTGGCGTGGGTTACGTGCTGCACATCTCGCTCAATACCTATTCCCGGGTCGGGAACGGTGAAAAGTGCAGGTTGTTCACCCATTTCGTGGTGCGGGAAGATGCCCAGCAGCTTTTCGGATTCGCAGATAAAGAGGAAAGAGAAGTTTTTCGCGATTTAATTTCAGTTTCGGGCATCGGGGCGGCAACCGCGCGCATGATCCTTTCGTCTATGGATCCGAAAGAAGTTCAGCAAGCCGTGCTTACGGGCAATGTGGGTGCACTGCGATCAGTAAAAGGAATAGGAGAAAAAACGGCACAGCGGGTGATCATCGATCTGAAAGGCAAGTTCGGCAAAGGGGAAGGAATAAATCTTTCGGCCGGGGGAAATAAATTGAAAGAAGAAGCGTTGGCGGCACTTGTCATGCTCGGCTTTGCGAAGAACGTTTCGGAACGGGCCATTGAAAAAGCAATGAACGGAACTGCGGAGAAAACAGTAGAACAACTCATCAAGGAAGCTCTGAAACATACCTGATATATTCATGTCTAACCTCAAAAGATCCAGCCTATAAGCCTCACCTCTACTCTTTAATTTTAGGTAAATATTTTAGAAATTTACGCCTGCAATAAAAATTGAAGAAGAGGTATAAATATCTTTTTGTCTTCGGGGTAACCTCGCTGTTTCTTTCGGTGTTCTGGATGAGCAGCGCTTCGGAATACCGCTACCTCGAGAACCCGCGCGACCGGTTCGATCGCATGTTGCAGCAGGAAAAGATCATCCCGCTGAAGGACAGCGATTCCCTTCACCTGCCCTACCCGTTCCACGATGAATCATACCTCGACCCGGTGAACCAGGATCACAATGGCGGGCTCTTCCTCAATCCTCCGTCAAACGTGCAAAACTCCGTTACGTACGATCCCGACTCAAACATCTTCAACGTAACGCAGAGCATGGGCGGCCTGCAGTACCATCCCCCGTCCTACATGACATTCGATGAGTACATGAAGTACGATTTCGATCACCAGCTCAAAACCTACTGGAAGCAGCGCCACGAGGCCGAACAGCTGAACAAACAGAACAGCCGCCTGGTGCCGCCCATCAAGATCAGCAGCGTGGTGTTCGACAGGATCTTTGGCGGGACCACGGTGGACATCCGGCCCCAGGGAACGGCCGAACTGACGTTTGCCTACAACCACACGCGCACGGACAACCCTGCCCTGCCCGAGCGCCAGCGCAAGATCAGTACATTCGACTTCAACGAAAAGATCCAGCTGAACGTGATCGGCAAGATCGGGGAGAAGTTGAAGCTCACCACCAACTACAATACCGAGGCCACGTTCGATTTCGAGAACCAGATGAAGCTCGAATACACCGGCTACGAGGATGAGATCATCAAGAAGATCGAGGCCGGTAACGTGTCGCTCCCGCTCAGCGGCACGCTCATCACCGGCAGCCAGAGCCTGTTCGGGATCAAAACACAGCTGCAGTTCGGCAAGGCAACGGTCACCAGCATCTTTTCTCAACAGAAGGGGAAAAAATCAGAAGTGGAAGTGCAGGGAGGTGCTACCACCACCAACTTCGAGATCACGGCCGATAATTACGAGTCGGGCAAGCACTTCTTCCTGGCCCAGTACTTCCGCAACAATTACAACCTCGCGCTTTCTGCATTACCGCTCATCAACTCGGGCATCAACATCACCAAGGTCGAAGTGTGGGTGACGAACACCACCAATTATTCTGGCGACACCAGAAATATCCTGGCACTCACGGACCTCGGGGAGCACGACAGCATTTCGTACGGCCCCCCGTTCGGACCGGTGGTTTCATCGGGCATCAGCCCTCTTGCTCAGAATACTGCCAATAATTTGAATCCCGCGCTGTTCAATCCTGCCCAACTGCTAAGCGCCCTTGAAGGATTGTACGGATCGGGAGGATTGGGCCTGAGACAAATACGTGATTACGAGAAGATCACCAATGCCAAAAAACTTTCATCGAGCGAATACACGTTCAACCAAAAGCTCGGCTACATCTCCCTGAACCAGGCCATGAATCCCGACCAGGTGCTGGCCGTGGCATTCCAATATACTTACCAGGGTAATACCTACCAGGTCGGTGAATTTTCTACCGATGGAGTTGCTGCTCCCAATGCACTCATCCTGAAAATGCTGAAGAGCTCGAACGTTAGCCCAAAGCAGGACCATCTCCTCTGGAAAATAATGATGAAGAATATCTACGCCATTGGCGCTTACCAGGTGAAGCCGCAGGACTTCAAGCTGGATGTGTATTACAACAACCCCGCAACGGGAACGGACATCGTGTACCTTCCCGTTCCCGAACAGCCGCTGATCAACGGCAAGCCCCTGATCCAGGTGCTGAACTGCGACCGCCTGAACCAGCAGCTCGACCAAACGCCCGATGGCCTTTTCGACTTCATTGACGGGGTGACGATCAATTCGCAGAACGGGAGAGTGATCTTCCCGGTCACGGAGCCATTCGGCAGCTTTTTACGGTCAAAAATAAATCCAACACACGACATAAACCTTATCACTGCAGAAAATAAATTCGCATACAATCAACTCTATGACTCAACCAAATATGCCGCCCAGCAGTTCCCGGACAAGAACCGCTTTAAACTCAAGGGCAGCTACAAGAGCGCATCGGGCAATGTGATCTCCCTGAACGCGCCCAACATCCCGCAGGGCGCAGTGATCGTAACGGCCGGTGGCGTGCCACTCACCGAGAACGTGGACTACACCGTGGACTATGCGCTCGGGAAAGTGAAGATCATCAACGAAGGGATCCTGCAGTCGGGCGTGCCGATCAAAGTTTCGCTGGAAAGCAACGCGCTGTTCAGCATTCAATCCAAGTCGCTGCTGGGTGCCCGCGTGGACTACCGCATCAACAAGGACTTCAACCTGGGCGCAACGGTGCTGCGGCTGAACGAGCGCCCGCTGACCCAGAAGGTGAACTTTGGCGATGAGCCGATCAAGAACACGATCCTCGGCATTGACGGGAACTTCCGCACCGAAGCCCCGTGGCTCACGCGGCTGATCGACAAGCTCCCGCTCATCCAGACCAAGGAGATGTCGACCCTCACCGCCAGCATGGAAGCGGCCGAGCTCTTTCCCGGCCACTCGAAGGCCATCGGCAAGGACGGCAATTCGTACATAGACGACTTCGAAGGAAGCACCACGGCCATCGACATTAAATCGGTAGGCGCCTGGTTCCTCGCCAGCACCCCGCAGGGCCAGCCCGGACTTTTTCCCGAAGCGAGCCTGTTCAACAGCCGGAAGTTCGGGATGAACCGCGCCAAGCTCTGCTGGTACGTGATCGACCCGCTCTTCCTGCGCCAGCAGAGCGGGGTAACGCCCTCGCACATTACCGCTGCCGACCAGAGCAATCACTTAGTGCGCGAGGTGCTTGAAACGGAGATCTTCCCGAACAAGCAATCGCCCACGGGCCAGCCCATCAATATCCCCACGCTGGACCTCGCGTTCTACCCGAACGAAAGGGGCCCGTACAACTACGTGGTGGGCGACTCGCTGCCATTCGCGCTGGGGCTTGACCCGGCAACCGGCAAGCTGAAGAACCCCGATACGCGCTGGGGCGGTATCCAGCGGAGGATCGAGACCAACGACTTCGAGGCTGCCAACGTGGAGTTCATCCAGTTCTGGATGATGGACCCGTACGTGCGCGATGCGAACGGCAACTCCACCGACTACACCGCACAGTTCGGAACCGCTCCGCCCAACTACGGTGAACTGTATTTCGACCTGGGAAATATTTCGGAGGACGTACTGCGGGACGGGGAGAAATCGTTCGAGAACGGGCTGGCGAACAACTATCCCTATGATGTGACCGCGTGGGGCCATGTGCCCTCAAGCACCGTTCAGCCCGCGGTGAACGCATTCGGTGTGGACCCGGACGTGCGCAAGCAGCAGGACGTGGGCCTGGACGGGCTGAGCAGCACGGACGAGCAGGCGTTCTTCGCAAATTATCTTTCAGCCCTGCAATCGTACAGCGCCACGGCCTACAACATGACGGACCCGAACTTCCTGGTGAACGGCAACCCGAAACACACCTTCAGGGATGATCCTTCCGGTGACGATTTCCACTACTTCCGCGGTGACGACTACGATGCCGCGCAGACCTCGATCCTGAAACGCTACAAGTACTACAACGGCTACGAGGCGAACTCACCGGTGAACGATGGCTCGTCCTATCCCACTTCAGCCACCACCGTTCCCAACACCGAGGACATCAACAACGACAACAACCTGAGCGAGAGCGAAAGCTACTACCAGTACCTGGTGAAGATATCGCCCAGCGACATCAGCCCCACCAATTCGGGGAACAACTACATCACCAACGTGTACCAGACCAGCGTGCAGACCAAGGACGGCAACACCAAGCCCATCACCTGGTACCAGTTCAAGATCCCCGTGAAGGAGTTCCGCCAGAAGATCGGCAGCATCGAAGATTTCAAATCCATCCGCTTCATCCGCATGTTCATGCGCGGGTTCGACAAGCCCATCGTGATGCGCTTCGCCCGCCTCGAGCTGGTGCGCGATGAGTGGCGCAAGTACGCGTTCGATCTCCGCTACCCGGGCGAATACATACCTATCGACAATTCTTCCGAAACAACGTTCGATCTCGGAGCAGTGAACTTCGAAGAGAACGGGAGCCGCCAGCCGGTGAACTACGTGCTGCCGCCTTCCATCGAGCGCCAGAGCAGCTACGGCACCTCGCAGATCATTAAGCTGAACGAGCAGGCCATGTCCATGCGCGTGTGCAAGCTGAAGGATGGCGATGCGCGCGCGGCCTACAAGAACGTGACGCTGGACGTGCGCGCCTACAAGCGCCTGAAGATGTTCGTGCATGCCGAAGCAGGCGTGAACACCGTGCTGAAGGATGATGACGTGACCTGCTTCATCCGCCTCGGCAGCGATTACACCTCGAACTATTACGAATGCGAGATCCCGCTGAAGGTAACGCCCCCTGGCGTGTACGACAACAACAGCGATGACGACCGCTACAAGGTATGGCGTGTCGAGAATGCCCTCGACCTGCCGTTCTCGACCTTGCAGACCGTGAAGCAGGACCGCAACAACGCGATGTTCGTCACTTCATCGGGCGTAACGCTCAACACGCCCTACAGCCAGGCCGTGATCGACCCGAACGGCTACAGCCGGAAGATAACCATCATCGGCAACCCCAACCTGAGCGCGCTGAAGGTGATCATGATAGGCGTGCGCAACCCGAAGAAGCAGGGCGCAGGCGATGGGGATGACGGTCTTTCGAAATGCGCGGAAGTCTGGGTGAACGAACTGCGCCTCACCGACTTTGACGAACACGGAGGCTGGGCGGCCACGGGACGCGTTACCGCCAAGCTGGCCGATTTCGGAACAGCGACCGTGGCCGGCAACATCAGCACACCCGGCTGGGGAAGCCTTGAGAAAAAAGTGAGCGAGCGGCAGAAAGAGACCAAGTATGGGTACGATATCTCTTCGCAGCTGGAGATGGCCAAGTTCCTCCCGAGCAAATGGGGCGTGAGCATCCCGATGTTCGTGGGTTACTCGATCGCCAGGAGCCGCCCCCAGTACAACCCGCTGGACCCCGACATCGAGCTGAACAACGTGCTGAAGGACGATCACTACACGGCCGCGCAGAAAGATTCGCTGCGGAACGTGACGGAGACGGTGCTCGAACGAAAAAGCCTCAACTTCACCAACGTGAAGAAGGACAGGCCGAAAGGGTCGAAGCGGAACAACATCTACGATGTGGAGAACCTGGCGCTGAACTTCGCCTACACCGAAACGCACAACCACAGCGTGAACGTGGAGTACAACAACCTGGTGGACTGGCACGGGGGATTCACGTATAACTTCAGCGCGAATCCGAAGCTCATCAAACCGTTCGCGAAAAGCAAGTTCCTGGCCAACGCGAAACCGCTGGCGCTCATCCGCGATTTCAGCTTTTACCCGTACCCGAACCGGATCTCTTTCCTCACGGATGTCACCCGGCACTTCAACGAGAACAAGATCCGCAACACCACCAACGATGTATTTACCACCAAGCCCACCTTCGAAAAACGGTTCAACATGCTGCGGAGCTATGACGTGAAGTACGACATCTCCAAATCACTGAAGCTGAGCTACAATGCCGACAACACGAGCCGCATCCTGGAGCCGGCTGGGCGCATCGACACCAAAGAGAAAAAGGATTCGGTGAAACGAGAGCTGCTCAGCGGTGGAACCAACACCATCTTCTCCCAGCGCGTGAAAGTAGATTATACGATTCCCATCAATAAATTCCCGATGCTTGACTGGATGACCTCCACCGCGAGCTACGGGGGCAATTACGACTGGACGCGCGGCCCCTTCGAGCTGCCGGCCGATTCGCTCAACTTCGGCAACACGATCAAGAACTCGCAGACCAAGCAGATCGGTGTGCAGATGAACATGAGCACACTTTATAACAAGATCCCCTTCTTCGACAAGGTGAACAAGAAATACGCGGGCGGCAGCGGCAAGGCCAAAGGGACCGGCAAAACCAATACGCCTTCGACCTCCAAGGACTCGACCAAGAACAAGAAGGAGAACCAGTACGAGATCTTCGAGCACCTTGCACGCGTGGTAATGATGCTGAAGAACATCAACGTCAACTATTCCGACAACAGCGGCATGATCATACCGGGCTACAAGGAAACAAGCAAGTATTTCGGGATGAACCCGGGCGCCAACTACAACGGGTTCGGGTGGGCCCCCGGTGCCGAGTTCGTGTTTGGCGGCCAGCATGACCCGCGCGATCAGCTGGTGCACGACAACCTGATGGTAAAGAACAAATACCTGAACCTTCCGTTCTCGAAAACGCATTCTACCACGCTGAACGGCAGGGCCAACATCGAACCGATTCCTTCGTTCAAGGTCGAGCTTACGGCCAACCGCACCTATTCCGACAATTTTTCGGAATACTTCCGGTACGATCCCACCTCCGATGCGTTCAAGCACGAAAGCCCGACCGAAAGCGGCAATTTCAGCATGTCGTTCCTCAGCTACAAGACCGCTTTCCTTTCGACCGATAAGAAGACCTACGACAACGCAGCGTTCACGCACTTCGTGGATTACCGGGCCACCATGTCGGACCGGCTTCACCAGCTCAATCCGAATTCCGCATCGCTGCTCACGAGCGGGTTCTGGGACGGTTACAGCGCCACCCAGCAGGAGGTGATGACCTCCTCATTCCTGGCCGCCTATGGCGGAAAGAATCCCAACCGGTCCACGCTCAACCCGTTCCCCGACATCCCGCTTCCCAACTGGAGCATGACCTATGACGGGCTCAACAAGCTGGAGTTCGTGAAGAAATATTTCAAATCGGTGACGCTCCGGCATGCGTATCGATCCTCTTACACGGTATCCTCGTTCATTTATGACCTGGACTACGTGGAAGCTGGCGGGCATCCTGTTGCGAAGGACGTGAACGGTGACTTCATTCCCAAATACCAGTTCAGCACAGTGACCATCAGCGAGCAGTTCAGCCCGCTGCTAAAGGTGGACATCGCCATGAACAACAGCATGACAGCCAACGTGGAGCTTAAGAAGGACCGCAACATCTCGCTGAGCTACGCCAACAACCAGATCACCGAGATCAACGGGCGCGAGCTGATCGTGGGGGCCGGCTACCGCATCCATGAGCTGCACATCAAGTTCTTCAAAAAGGCCAAGAGCGACCTCAATCTGAAAGCGGATGTATCCATCCGGAACAACCAGACGGTGATCCGCAAGGTGGTGGAGAAAGTGAGCTACCCGCAAGCCGGCCAGATTGTGATCTCGGTGCGCACCTCGGCCGATTACCAGCTGAGCGAGCGGCTCAACATCCGCCTTTTTTGCGACCGCACGGTGAACAAGCCGCTGATCTCCTCTTCTTTCCCCACAGCTACCACCAACGCAGGACTGAGCGTGCGCTTCACCCTTTCGCAATAAAGTGAACGCGAAAATGAAAGTGAGCGGGATTACTTATATATTTGCTCAAACTTTTTCTCTATGAACTTTCCCGATAATCTAAAGTACACCAAGGACCACGAATGGGTGCGCGCGGAAGGAAAGACCGCCACTATCGGCATCACGGACTTTGCACAAGGCGAGTTGGGCGACATCGTATATGTGGACATCGGCACGGTGGGCGAAACGCTTTCGAAGGAAGCGGTATTCGGCACGGTTGAAGCCGTGAAAACCGTTTCGGACCTGTTCATGCCGGTGAGCGGGAAAGTGCTGGAGGTGAACAAGAAGATCGATACCAATCCCGAGAGCGTGAACAAAGACCCTTATGGTGAAGGCTGGATGATCAAAGTGGAGATGAGCGATCCATCGGAAGTGAGCGGGCTGATGAGCGCAGCCGATTACAAGGCGATGATTGGCCAATAGATCATGTTTGTACACTTTACAAAATGGGCAATGCTTTGGGCGTTGCTCATTTTTATTTTATGCGCCATACCCGGGCACGATATTCCGCACGTTTCGTTCCTGGAGCTGCTGGAGTTCGACAAGTTCGTGCATGCGGGCCTGTTCTTCGTGCTGGTGGCGCTGCTTGCAAAAGGATTTTCAATGCAGGACACGGTTCCCTCTTTGAAAAGGTTTCCGCTGCCCAGCGCATTCGTGATATGCGTGACCTATGGCGGGGCGCTCGAGCTCATGCAGGGCGCTTTCTTCAGTGAACGCACAGCCGACATCTATGATTTCATCGCCAATTCGTTCGGCAGCGTGGTGGGGTGGCTGCTCTTCAGCAGGCTCGACCGGAAACTGCTGCCCCGCCTGGTCAAATAATTTTTCATTTCTTTGCCGAAGCGTTTCATGAAACTTCACTGGCATACCAAAGCGTTCTCCCGCCTCAGCGCAGCAGAGCTGTACGAGATCTTCCGCCTGCGTCTTGCTGTTTTTTCCGTGGAGCAGAACTGCGCCTACCAGGATGCAGATGGCAAAGACCCGAAGGCCTGGCACATCATGGGTATGGATGACAAAGGAGAATTACACGCCTATGCACGGATCCTGCCTGCCGGCATATCCTACACAGAGCCTTCTATCGGGCGCGTGATCACTTCGCAGGCCATACGCGGGAAGGGCACCGGGAAGGAGCTGATGAAGCGGTCGATGGATTTCATCAAAGAGCAATTCGGGAACGTGCCCGTGCGGATCGGGGCGCAGTGCTACCTGAAGAAATTCTATTCTGAATTCGGTTTCGTGATCGCCAGCAAGGAGTACCTGGAGGATAACATCCCGCACGTGGAGATGCTGGCTCCCGCTAGATGATCATGCCTGCCCCTACCGTCTCGTTAGTGGCTTCATCCACCAGGATCAGGCTGCCCGTAATGCGGTTCCGGCTGTACTTGTCGTAAAAGAGCGGGGCCGTGGTCCGGATTTGGACACGAGCAATATCGTTCATACCTATGTTCTTATCCCCTTCCCTCCTGCTCATGGTGTTGATGTCCATCTTATAACGGATATCCTTTACGATGCAGCGTACGTCCTTGGTGGTATGCTTCACGAAATATTTCCCGTTCAGCTGCAGCGGCTTCGGGTTGAACCAGCAGACCATCATTTCGACATCCTGCGACACGGTGGGCTGGTTGTTCTCCCGCACGATCATATCCCCTCTTGAAATATCGATCTCGTCCTCCAGCGTGATGGTGACGCTCATAGGCGGGAAGGCTTCTTCGAGCGATTTTCCATTGGCTTCGATGCTTTTGACCTTTGAAGTGAACCCGCTGGGAAGCACCATCACCTTTTCGCCTTTGCGGATGATGCCGCCCGCGATCCGGCCACCAAACCCGCGGTAATCGTGGTATTCGCTGCTCATCGGGCGGATGACGTACTGCACCGGGAATCGCGCATCGATGTGGTTCAGATCACCCGAGATGTGGATATTTTCGAGGAGCCAAAGCAGCGTGGGGCCCTGGTACCAATCCATGTTCTGCGAACGCTTCACGATATTATCCCCGTTGAGGGCAGAAATAGGGAGGAAATGCACGTCAACCGTCTCCAGCTTGGAAGCAAACCCTTCGAAATCGTTCTTGATCTTTTCGAACACCTCCTGCTGATGTTCCACCAGGTCCATCTTGTTCACGCAAACCACGATATGCGGAATGCGCAGCAGCGAAGCGATGAACGCGTGCCTCATGGTCTGCTCGATCACGCCCTTGCGCGCATCCACCAGCACGATGGCCAGGTTGGCCGTGGAAGCGCCCGTGACCATGTTGCGTGTGTACTGGATGTGGCCCGGTGTGTCGGCAATGATGAACTTGCGCTTGGGTGTAGCGAAATAGCGGTAGGCCACATCGATGGTGATGCCCTGCTCCCGCTCCGCTCGGAGCCCGTCTGTAAGCAGTGCAAGGTTTACGTATTCCTCCCCGCGCTTCTCGCTGGTGCTCTTGATCGCTTCGTACTGGTCTTCGAAAATGGATTTGGAATCATACAGCAGCCGGCCGATGAGCGTGCTCTTGCCGTCATCCACGGAGCCTGCTGTGGTGAAGCGGAGCAGCTCCATGTCGAGGTAGGTCTTTGTATTTATGGCTGCTTCCATTAAAAATATCCTTCTTTCTTCCTGTCTTCCATAGCCGCTTCGCTTCGCTTGTCATCGATCCGGCTCCCGCGCTCGGTTACGCGCGTGGCGGCCACCTCCTGCACGATCTCTTCCAGGGAATTTGCTTTCGATACCACCGCACCGGTGCAGGTCATGTCGCCAATGGTGCGGAAGCGAACCTGCATCTTCTCGGTCTTTTCCGTGGGCTTCAGCTTCATGAACGAGGAGTAGGCATAGATCACCCCGTCACGGTTGAAGACCTCGCGCTCATGTGTAAAGTAGAGCGATGGCATTTCAATATTCTCTTTCAGGATATACTGCCACACGTCCATCTCGGTCCAGTTGCTGATGGGAAACACGCGGAAGTGCTCGCCCTGCTTCTTCTTGCCGTTGAACAGGTTCCAGAGTTCGGGGCGCTGGTTCTTGGGATCCCACTGGCCGAACTCATCGCGGTGGGAAAAGAACCGCTCCTTGGCGCGGGCCTTCTCTTCGTCCCTGCGGGCCCCGCCAATGCAGCAATCGAACTTGTATTTCTCAATAGTGTCGAGCAATGTAACGGTCTGCAGCACGTTGCGGCTGGCGTTGTAGCCCGTTTCCTCCACCACCCTGCCCGTGTCGATGCTTTCCTGCACGGAGCCCACGATGAGCTGCACCCCGTTCTTCTGCACAAGGTTGTCGCGGTAGGTAAGGGTCTCAGTAAAGTTATGGCCGGTATCGATGTGCACAAGCGGGAAAGGAACTTTAGCGGGGAAGAAGGCTTTCCTGGCAAGGTAAAAGCAAACGATACTGTCCTTTCCACCGGAAAAAAGCAAAGCAGGCTTCTCGAACTGGGCGGCCACTTCGCGCAGCACGAAAATGCTTTCCGATTCCAGCTCCTCCAAATGCTTCAATGAATAGCTCTTCATTTTATCTTGCTCAATATTTTTTTCACGCATTCACTTACACTCATCCTATCGGTGCGGACCTCAACGCCCGGCTTGAACGGTGCTTCAAAAGGGGTGTGTATGCCTGTAAAATCCTGTATCTCGCCCTTCCGTGCCCTGGCATACAAACCTTTCACATCTCGTTGTTCACAAACCTCCAGCGGGGCATTTACATACACTTCCAGGAAATCCTTTTTCCCGATTATGCTTCCTGCCATCTCACGCATCGCTATCGTGGGACTTACAAAGCAGCAAATGGTGAGCACCCCGCAATTCAGAAACAGCTTTGCTACCTCCGCGATCCGCCTGATGTTCTCCTGCCTTTCAATTTCCGAAAAACCTAAGTTATTATTTATTCCCGTTCGCACGTTGTCTCCATCCAAGATCTGTGTTAAAAAGTCCTTTTGAGCCAGTTCTTTTTCCAGTGCAGCGGCAATCGTGGTCTTCCCCGATCCGCTCAGGCCAGTGAACCAGATGACCTTTCCCTTCTGCTTCAGCAGCTTTTCTTTGTCCTTGCGCTGAAGGATCTTATCGGTCGGGAAAATATTATCACCGGCTTTCATCGGGAAGGCGAAATTAGTGAATTCTCTCTATCTTTGGCTCCCTTTTACCATGCAAACGCTGCTTTCATTCCCCGATCTGAATAAGATGCCCCGCGTTGACCAGGTGGGCATTGAAGAACGCGTGGCCCGGTTCTGCTCCCGGAGCATTAAAAAGGAGTCGAAGGTGCAGGGCCTGAAGCTGGTGCTGAACATGATCGACCTAACCACCCTGGAAGGAAAGGACACCGAAGGAAAGGTGAAGCAAATGTGCTACAAAGCTGCCCATTTGCACGATGTACTGCCGGGACTTCCCACGGTTGCAGCCGTTTGCGTTTATCCCACTATGGTCAAAGTCGCGAAGAACGCATTAAAAGACACGGATATCAGGATCGCATCCGTTGCCACGGGATTCCCGAGCGGGCAGACGACAACTGAGATAAAGATTGCCGATACAAAATTTGCAGTTGAGAATGGAGCCGATGAAGTGGACATGGTGATCTCACGGGGCGAGTTCCTGGAAGGGAACTACAATTTTGTTTTTGACGAAATAGCGGAAGTGAAGGAGGCCTGCGGGAATGCACGCCTGAAGGTGATCCTGGAAACGGGGGAGCTTTCCACGCTGGACAACGTGCGCAAGGCAAGCGAGATAGCCATGCACGCAGGCGCAGACTTTATTAAGACATCGACAGGAAAAGTTCAGCCGGCCGCCACCATGCCGGTAACGCTGGTGATGCTGGAAGCCATCCGTGATTTTTATTACAGCACCGGCCGGATGGCCGGGATGAAACCCGCGGGAGGAATATCCACGGCAAAGAACGCATTGCAGTACCTGGTAATGGTGAAAGAAACCCTGGGCAGTGCCTGGCTTACGAACGAATGGTTCCGTTTCGGAGCCAGCTCGCTCGCCAACGATGTGCTCATGCAATTGCAGAAGGAAGCAACGGGTGTTTACCAAAGCGCTGAATATTTTTCAAAGGACTGATCTACGAAATACGAAATGCAAAAAGTAAAAGAGAAAGAGATAAAGCTTGATTTTAAGACGGGTTGGGAATATTCGGCATCTCCCGAAAGCACATCGCATGTTTCGCTCAAGCCACGCTACGAGTTGTTCATTGACGGGAAGTTCGTAAAGCCGTCTACCGGAAAATATTTCGACACCATCAACCCCGCCACGGAAGATAAGCTTGCGCAGATCGCGGAGGCGGGTGAAAAGGACGTGGACAAGGCCGTTAAGGCCGCACGGAAGGCATACGATAAAGTGTGGAGCAAGCTTCCTGCAAAAGAGCGGGGAAAATACATCTACCGGATCGCCCGCATGCTGCAGGAGCGCGCGCGCGAGTTTGCCGTGATCGAAACCATGGACGGGGGCAAGCCCATCCGCGAATCGCGCGACATCGATATTCCCTTAGCAGCAAACCATTTTTTCTATTACGCGGGCTGGGCCGATAAACTGGAATATGCATTCCCCAACAAAAACCCAAGACCGCTTGGCGTAGCCGGGCAGATCATTCCCTGGAACTTTCCGCTGCTCATGGCCGCATGGAAGATAGCCCCGGCCCTGGCCTGCGGCAACACCGTGGTGCTGAAACCAGCCGAGACCACCTCGCTCACCGCCCTCAAGTTGGCCGAGCTCATTGCAGACAGCGGGCTGCCTGATGGAGTAGTGAACATCGTGACCGGTGCCGGAAAGACCGGGGCAGCGATCGTGAACCACCCCAACATCGATAAGATCGCATTTACCGGGTCGACCGATGTAGGAAAGATCATCCAGAAAGCGATCGCAGGAACAAAGAAGAAAGCTACGCTCGAGCTGGGTGGGAAAGCGGCTAACATCATTTTCGAGGACGCACCCATCGACCAGGCCGTGGAGGGCATCATCAATGGCATATTCTTCAACCAGGGGCATGTGTGCTGCGCGGGCTCGCGCCTGTTCGTGCAGGAGAGCGTAGCCAACACGGTGATCCGCAAGCTGAAAGACCGGATCGAAACGTTGATCGTTGGCAACCCGCTGGACAAGAACACCGATATCGGTGCCATCAACTCCAGGCAGCAGCTGGAAACCATCCGCAAGTATGTTGCGATCGGGAAAGAAGAAGGCGCGGAACTTTACGAAAGCTCGTGCGCGCTTCCTTCAAAAGGATATTTCTGCAGGCCCACCCTGTTCCTGAACGCCTCGCAGAGCCACCGCGTAGTGCAGGAGGAGATCTTCGGGCCGGTGCTTACCGTGCAGACCTTCCGCACGGTGGAGGAAGTGATCGAGAAAGCGAACAACATTCCCTACGGGCTGTCGGCCGGTGTGTGGACAGACAAGGGTTCCAAGATATTCAACCTGACGGGAAAGCTGAAAGCAGGGGTGGTATGGGCGAACACCTACAACAAGTTCGACCCTACTTCACCGTTCGGAGGATACAAGGAAAGCGGCTTCGGAAGGGAAGGCGGATTGCATGGGCTGGCGGCATATTTATATATTTAGGATGGAATTAGTAATTATCCAAAAAAAGATATTTGAGATTCGAGGACACAGAGTAATGCTCGATTGGGATTTAGCACGATTATACCGGGTTGAAACGCGCATGCTAAAGCAAGCGGTAAGGCGCAATATTGAAAGATTTCCTGAAGATTTCATGTTTGAGTTAACTCAAGTGGAGTATCGCTCTCTAAGATCACAAATTGTGATCTTAGAGAACAGGGAAAATATGAAAGGGAAGCACAGCAAATATCTTCCCTATGCCTTTACAGAGCATGGAGTAGCCATGTTATCTTCCGTTTTAAGAACCAAAAAATCTGTAGAGGTAAATATTTCCATCATGCGGGCATTTATTATGCTTCGTCAATTGGCAATAACCCATAAAGAGCTTCTGAAAAAAATAAAAGAACTGGAAAAGAAATACGATAAGAATTTTGAAGAAATTTATGCAGCGTTAAACATGCTTTTAAATTCGCCAAAACTGCAACCAAGGAAAAAAGTCGGATACAAACATTACGATTAATGGAACGGCTCGACATACAGAAAACATACAAGATCTACATCGGTGGGCAGTTTCCACGCACCGAGAGCGGACGATTTTACCCGCTGAACAATAAGAAAGGCGAGTTGCTGGCCAACGTATGCCTCTCATCTAAAAAAGACCTCCGCAATGCCGTTGTGGCCGCGCGCGGGGCCTTTGCGGGCTGGAGCGCGCGCAGCGCGTTCAACCGTTCGCAGATCCTGTACAGGATCGCGGAAATGCTGGAAGGCAGGAAAGACCAGTTCATTTCGGAAATAGTTTTACAGGGAGGAACCAAGAAAGGTGCTGAAAAAGAAGTCGCCCTGGCCATCGACCGGCTGGTGTACTATTCCGGCTGGTGCGATAAGTATTCGCAGGTATTCTCCACGGTAAACCCCGTTTCATCTTCTCACTTTAATTTTTCTGTGCCGGAACCCACGGGCATTGTATCCATCATCGCACCGGAAGAAAATTCGCTCATCGGGTTGGTATCCGTTGTTGCACCTGTCATTGCCAGCGGCAACACCTGCGTGGCGCTGGCATCCGAAACCAAACCGCTCTGTGCCGTTTCCTTTGCAGAGGTACTGAACTCGTCCGATGTGCCGGGAGGCGTGGTGAACATCCTCACGGGGAAAACTTCCGAGCTGCTTTCCCACTTCTCCAACCACATGGATGTGAACGCGATCGTTTATTGCCGGAGCAACAAGGATGAAATAAAGACGGTGCAGGAGAACGCATCGCTGAACGTTAAGCGGGCCTTCATCCGAAAAGAACAATGGCTGAACGAAAGGGTACAGAACCCGTATCTCATCCTCGACACCACCGAGATAAAAACCACCTGGCACCCCGTGGAGAACATCGGCTCGGCCAAAGCGGGCTACTGACCCATGGGCCCGGACCTCAAGCAGCTTCTTTCCCTTGCCGTTTCTGCCGCTGAAAAAGCGGGCACGGAGATCCTGAAGGTTTATGGATCTGACTTTACCGTGGAACGTAAGGAAGACAAGACCCCGCTTACACTGGCCGACAAGAATTCCCATGCCGTGATCGAGGAAACGCTGAGCCGTACCGGCATCCCCGTGCTGAGCGAGGAAGGCAAAGACATTCCTTATTCAGAGCGCAAGGACTGGAAGCACCTCTGGATCGTGGACCCGCTGGACGGGACAAAAGAGTTTGTAAAGCGGAACGGGGAATTCACCGTGAACATCGCCCTCATCGAAGACCAGCGGCCGGTGCTGGGCGTGATCTATTCGCCCGTTACAAAAAATATGTACTACGCGGCCAAAGGGTTGGGGGCGTTCCGGAAGGTGAACAATAAGGAAGAAAAGCTGCCGCTTGCAAGAAAGCACACGAAGTTCACCGTGGTGGCATCGCGCTCGCACATGAGCTCCGAGACCTATGCGTATATCGAAGAGCTGAAGAAACGGCACGGTGACATCGAGCTCATCTCCACCGGCAGTTCGGTCAAGATCTGCCTCGTGGCCGAAGGCAGTGCCGACTGCTACCCTCGTTTCGGGCCCACCATGGAGTGGGACACGGCTTCCGGCCAGGCCATTGCCGAGTGTGCGGGAAAGGAGTTCATCGATATCTCCACCGGTAAACCGATGACCTACAACCGCGAGAACCTGCTGAATAATTCATTTGTGGTGCGGTAATCGCCATGTCAGTCTGAGCGGAGTCGAAGACTGACTTAATTTTATTACCAAAAAAGATTATGAACGTCACACTTCGACTCCGCTCAGTGTGACGGTTAGCAGTTCCCCTTATTTACATAGAATAACGACTTGCCCATCCCCGATTTTTTCCGATATTTGTTTTCCTTAAAAAATTAACAAATGAGCAAGGTAAAAACACTTGGGCAGTTCATCATTGAGAAGCAGGCCGATTTCCCGTACAGCAAGGGCGAACTTTCGCGCCTGCTGCGCGACATCGGCATTGCCGCCAAGATCGTGAACCGCGAGGTGAGCAAGGCCGGGTTGGCCGACATCCTGGGCGAAACGGGCGAGAACAACGTGCAGGGCGAGCAGGTGAAGAAGTTGGATGTGTTCGCCAACGAGCAGTTCATTGCCGCGCTCACGGTGGGTGGCGAGTGCTGCGCCATCGCATCGGAAGAAAATGAAGAGATCATCCCCGTTTCGAACCAGCAAAGCAAATCCGCAAAATACGTGGTGGCCATCGACCCGCTGGATGGTTCCTCGAACATCGATGCCAACGTATCCGTGGGCACCATATTCGCCATTTACAGGCGCACCTCGCTCTCAGGATCGGGCACGCTGGAAGATTTTTTACAGAAGGGCAGCGAGATCGTGGCGGCCGGCTACGTGATCTACGGCTCATCGGCCATGCTGGTGTACTCTACTGGCAAGGGCGTGAACGGTTTTACGCTCGACCCGAGCATTGGAGAGTTCTGCCTCTCCCACCCCAGCATGAAGATACCGAAGAACGGGAAGATCTATTCCATCAACGAAGGGTATTACATCCATTTCCCGGACGGGGTGAAGAAGTTCATCAAGTGGTGCCAGGAAGAGGACAAGGCCAGCAACCGCCCGCTCTCCTCGCGCTACATCGGCTCGGCCGTGGCCGACATTCACCGCAACATCATTTACGGGGGAATATTTATCTATCCCACCACTTCCCAGAACCCCAAGGGCAAGCTCCGCCTCCTGTACGAGTGCAACCCCTTATCCTTCATAGTGGAGCAGGCAGGCGGCAAGGCCAGCGATGGATTCAAGCGCATACTGGATCTGGAGCCACTGCAGCTTCATCAGCGCACGCCCCTCTTCATCGGCTCTGCCGAGCTGGTGGAGGTGTGCGAAGATTTTATGAAGAAGTACTCCACTGCCGAAGTGAAGGTGTGATTTCCCAGTTTTGTTAAAAAGGTAGGTAAACCACGCAGCGCATTCAAAAAAAACATACTGTCTACGAGGAAGTACATTGACCAAAGTTTAAAACGGCTGATGAAAAAGAATTAAATGGACCAGGCAAGCCATAAACGAATTTACCTTATCACTACTGTTGCCTTATCGCTTGTCGCTTATCACTCTCCCGCGCAAAATGCAAAAAACTCCGGTGAGCCTGGCAGGACCATTGATTCGCTACGGGAGCGGCTTGCAATTGCAAAAAATGATACCGAAAGGGCAATGCTTCATTACCACATCGGCACTTTGATTAGCTGGAGTTCTGCCGATAGCATGCTCATTCATGCTTCGGCAGCACTCGCATTTTCGGAAAAAACAAATTTTACAAAAGGAATTTTTTACAGCTATTGCCTTTTTGCCAGTTCGCGCTTTATTACCGGTGAAATCGGGAAAGGATTGAGCGAAGCCGGGAAGGCGCTTGATTTAGCGCGCAAATCCCAAAATGAAAGCTGGCAGGCAAAAGCGCTCAATACGATCGGGCTTTTGTATTTACGCACAAGCAATAAAAAAAATGCAATTGCTTATTTCGATGACGTGGTTACCATATATCAAAAAACCAATAACCGGACAGGATTAGGTACCGCTTATAATAATCTTGCGAATTGTTATCTTGAACTGGATGACCTCCGGCAATCGCTTGCCATCAGGAAAAAAGCGCTTGCCATTCGTGAAGAATTGAAAGACGAGCTAACCATTGCCGACACGTACAATGATTTGGGGGAAACCTACATGGAGTTGAACCGGAATGATTCGGCTGAAATTTATTTTGAAAAATGTCTTGCGATCAAACAGCGGCTGAACGATGACGAAATGTGCGCGGTAGCAGCTATGAATATCGGGAGACTTTACATGAAAGAAAAAAAATACGCGCTTTCAAAGGAATTTTATAACAAGGCATCCCAATGGAGCGAAAAAATAAATTCGAATATTTACCGCATGGATATCGCCAACGACCTTTCTGAAATTGCAGAAGCCGAAGGCGACAATAAGAGCCAGGTGCAATTGCTGAAAAAATTAATGGCTTTGAAGGACACGGTTTACAACGAAGCAAACCGGAAGCAGATCAACCAGCTCAATGCTGAATTTGAAACGGAACGAAAAGAACTTCGCATAGCCAATCAGCAAAAAGAAATTGAAAAACAAAATACCGAAAAAATTGCTTTTGCATGCGGCTTTGCACTTATGCTCATTGCAGCATTCGTTTCTTACCGTGCTTACCGCCAAAAACAAAAAACGAATAAAATCATTGCCGAGCAAAAAATAAAGGTGGAAGAGAAGCAAAAAGAGATGCTCGACAGCATCCGCTACGCGCAGCGCATTCAAAAAAACATACTGCCTACCGATAAATACATACACAAGAGCCTGAGGCGGCTGCGGAAATGATTAGGTCACCAATAACGAATGGGTTACGAATACAAAAACCATTCGTAACATTCGCAGAGATTCGTTATTCGTAACCGCGCAACCTCACCCAAACTGCTGCTCGCTCTGCTTGATGAGCATGGAGCGGTACCTGGTAAAGATGGCGCTCTTAGAAACAAACCCCACGTACTTACCGTTCACGGTCACGGGCAGGTTCCAGGCGTTGTAGCGCTCAAATTTTTTCATGGCCTCGTACATGTCCTCCTCGATGTCCAGCACTGCAGGCGGGGCGGTCATCAGGTCCTTCACCAGCGTGGTGGCATACAACTCGTGGTTGAACATGATCTCCCGGATGTTCTCCAGCAATACGATGCCAAGTAACCTTTCCTTCTCATCCAGCACGGGGAAGATGTTGCGCTTGGAGTGCGCGATCTTATCCACCAACTCACCCAGCGTGTTGTTCTCCTTTACCGGCACAAGATCCCTTTCCACCATGTTCTTCAGCTTCATCTTGGTGAGCACGGATTTGTCCTTGTCGCGCTTGTGCAGGCCCTTTTCCACCAGCTTGCGCATGTAAACGGAATAGGGCTCGAAGTACCTGGTTATAAGATACGACAGCGAGCTCACGATCATGAGCGGCACGAACAGCGCGTACCCGCCCGTGATCTCCGCAATAAGGAATATGGCTGTAAGAGGCGCATGCACCACCCCGCTGAGCGCGCCCGCCATGGCGGCTACTATAAAATTCCCTTCGGTAAGATGGATGATGCCCAGCAGGTTCACCGTGTGCGCAAACACAAAACCCGTTACCGCCCCGATGAAGAGCGAGGGAGCGAAGATGCCCCCGTTACCTCCCGCACCGATGGTAACCGATGTGGCAATAATCTTCACGAACACCAGGATGGCCCCGATGAGCACGATGAACCAGGGGTTGTCCGCATACCCGGTAAAGAGACTGCTCTCGAGCAGGGCCTTGTACTTTTCGGCAAGAAGGTTTTCAATGGTGTAATACCCTTCACCATACAGCGGGGGCAGAATGAAAATCATCAGGCCCAGGATCACCCCCCCAACGAGCGCTTTGCGGTATCGCTTCTTCCCGGATTTGAACAACCCTTCCGTGCGGATGGACATGCGCGTGACATACACGGAGATCAGTCCCATGATGATCCCAAGAACGATGTAGAACGGGATGGCATTCATGGCCCAGCCTTTTGTTACGAGATAAAAAAGCTGTCCCTTGTACAGCAGGTTGGAAAGCACCGAGGCGGTTGCCGATGCAATGAGCAGGGGTATGAACGCGGGGATGGTGAACTCGTAGAGGATCACTTCCACCGCAAACAGCACACCCGCGATAGGGCTGTTGAAGATGGCCGCGATGCCGGCAGCCGTGCCGCAGGCCAGCATGAGCGTGCGCTCGCGGTAGTTCATCTTCAGATCACGGGCCGTTGTGGAGCCGATGGCCGCGCCTGTGACCACGATGGGCGCCTCCAAGCCTGCCGAGCCGCCAAAGCCTATGGTAAGCGCGCTGGAGATCATGTGCGAGTAGGTCTTGTCGCGCTCGATATTGCTGGAGCGTTTGGCCACGGAGTACAGGATGTTTGCCACGCCCCTACCAAGCTTTCCTTTGCGGAAGCGCTGCACATAAAATACGGTGAGCAGGATACCGATGAGAGGGAATACGAAGAGCAGGAAGTTGAATGAGGGATTTTCGAGAACAGAATGCAGCAGGTGCTGGATGTAGTGCACCACCATTTTGAGCGCGATGGCCGCCAGCCCGGCCACGATCCCCACTACGATGGAGACCAGGATGAGGAACGTGTTGTTGCTGATGTGACGCGAGCGCCAGTCGTTTATCCTTTCTAAGAAGTTGTCAAAGCTCACGGTGCAAAATTAACAGTTGTGCGGATAGCGAATGGTACGAATATTCGAATAATTCACACATTCATTTATTCGTAAATTCGTCCCTGATTCGTATTTAGCAGGATAGTGAAGTTAGAAGACTTATTGAAGCTCTGCTCCGAAGCCGAAAAAACGCGGGAGATCACCCAAAAGCTTTTTTCGGAAGGGAATTCTTTTATCCATCTCAAAGGACTTACCGGCTCCTCTGCATCATTCACAGCCGCGGCAGTTATAAATGCCCCCTCCCCCCTGGGGGAGGGATGGGGAGGGGGAAAAACCCATTTATTCATCCTCGAAGAAAAAGAACGTGCCGCCTTTTTCCTGAACGACCTGGAGAACCTGCTTGGCGAGAAGAACGTTTTGTTCTTCCCTTCTTCCTATAAGCGTCCGTATGAAGTGGAGGAAGTCGACAACGCGAATATCCTCCTCCGCGCAGAAGTTCTCCATAAACTCTTACCTTCTCCATCTCCCATCTCCCATCTTCCGTTTGCCATAGTTACCTACCCCGAAGCCCTTGCCGAAAAAGTGGTGACCCGGACCCATTTAAGCAAGAACACGCTGGAGGTCCGGCAGGGCGAAAAGCTTTCGGTGGAGTTCCTGGTGGAGACGCTGAACGCCTACGGATTTAAGCGGGAAGATTTCGTGATCGAGCCCGGGCAGTTCTCCGTGCGGGGCGGCATCGTGGACGTGTTCTCCTACGCCAATGATTATCCCTACCGGATCGAGCTCTTTGGCGAGGACGTGGAGACCATCCGCACCTTCGACCCGGTGACGCAGCTGAGCTTAAACAAGATCGCATCCGTAACCGTGATCCCCAACATCGAGGACAAGCTGTTGAAGGAAAGCCGGGAATCCTTTTTTGACTACATCGGGAAAGATGTTGTTGCCTGGGTAAGCAACCTTGCATTTGCAAAAGAAAAGATCGCGAAAGAATTTGAAAGCGCAGAAAAGGCCTTTTCAGAAAAGAACGAGGAGTCGATATTCAACCACCTCGCCCCAAAAGAACTTTTTATCTCGGGTGATGATTTTGAAAATTCAATAAAGAAGATCTTAATTGTCGAATTGAGCGGTACAAGCTCTCCCCCTTTCTTAAAGGGGGAGTCCCCGAAGGGGGAGGGGGTCCAGCGGACATCGGGCCAGGCCGTGGGAAGCCAAACCACGTTTCAATTCTCTACCTCACCCCAGCCCTCCTTTTCCAAGAACTTCGACCTGCTGAAGGAGGACCTGAAGAAGAATATCTCCAACGGCTTTCAAAATTTAATTTTCTCCGACACCGCCAAACAGACCGAGCGGCTGCATGCCATATTCGAAGATATCGCCCCGGGTGAGAACCTGTTCTCCATCATCAACACCTCCATTCACGAGGGGTTCGTGGACCGCGACCTGAAGGTGGCCTGCTACACCGACCACCAGATCTTCGAACGGTATCACCGGTTCAAACTCAAGAACACCTTCTATAAAAAGAAAGAAGCGCTGACGTTCAAAGAGCTGAAGGAACTTAACCCCGGTGATTACGTAACGCACATCGACCACGGCATCGGCCGCTTCGGTGGACTGGAAAAGATCGAAGCGGGCGGAAAAGAGCAGGAGGCGATCCGCCTCGTATATAAGGACCACGATGTGCTGTACGTGAGCATCAACTCCCTGCACAAGATCGCCAAGTACTCGGGCAAGGAAGGGGCCGTACCCAAGATCGACAAACTGGGCTCTGGCGCGTGGGAACGGCTGAAGCAAAAAACAAAGAAGAAGGTCAAGGAGATCGCCTTCGACCTGATCCGGCTCTATGCCAAACGGAAAGCAATAAAAGGGTTTGCGTTCTCCCCGGACAACTACCTGCAGAACGAGCTGGAGGCCAGCTTCATTTACGAGGACACGCCCGACCAGGTGAAGTCCACCGCTGCCGTGAAGCGCGACATGGAAGAAGAGGCGCCCATGGACCGCCTCATCTGCGGTGACGTAGGCTTCGGAAAGACCGAGATCGCCATCCGGGCGGCCTTCAAAGCCGTGAACGACTCCAAGCAGGTAGCCGTACTGGTGCCGACAACGATCCTTGCCCTCCAGCATTTCAAAACCTTTTCCGACCGCCTCAAGGACCTTCCCTGCACAGTTGATTACATCAACCGCTTTAAAAGCGCGAAGCAGCAGAAGGAAACGTTGAAAAAACTATCGGAAGGAAAGACCGACATCATCATCGGCACCCACCGCCTGGTGAACACCGATGTGAAGTTCAAAGACCTCGGCCTGCTCATCGTGGACGAGGAGCAGAAGTTCGGGGTGGGCGTGAAAGACAAGCTCAAAACGTTGAAGACGAATGTGGACACGCTCACGCTCACGGCCACACCCATCCCCCGCACGCTGCAGTTCTCCATGATGGGCGCCCGCGACCTGTCCATCATCAACACGCCCCCGCCCAACCGCTACCCGGTGCAGACGGAAGTTCGCAACTTTGACGAAGCCCTCATCCGCGATGCCATCCGCTACGAGACCGCCCGGGGCGGGCAGGTGTTCTTCGTGCACAACAAAGTGCACAACATCTTCGAGATGGCGGGCATGATCCAGCGGCTCTGTCCCAGCGCGAAGGTGGCCGTGGGGCACGGGCAGATGGAAGGGCACAAGCTGGAAAAGGTGATGGTGGATTTCATCGAAGGGAACTACGATGTGCTGGTATGCACCGCCATCGTGGAGAGCGGGCTGGACATCGCCAACGCCAACACCATGATCATCAACGATGCGCAAAACTTCGGGCTCAGCGACCTGCACCAGCTCCGCGGGCGCGTGGGGCGCACCAACAAAAAAGCATTCTGCTACATCCTGGTGCCGTCCATGCTCACCCTCACGGATGAAGCGCGCAAGCGGCTCAAGGCCATCGAGGATTTTTCCGACCTGGGCAGCGGGTTCTCCATCGCCATGCGCGACCTCGACATCCGCGGGGCGGGCAACCTGCTCGGGGCCGAGCAGAGCGGGTTCATTTCCGACATCGGGTACGAGATGTACCAGAAGATCCTGGACGAGGCCATGCAGGAGCTGAAGGAGGAAATGGGTACGCCCGCGCAGGAGCAGGAAAAGCAAACATTCCTGAATGACTGCAGCATCGACACCGACCTGGAGCTGCTGATCCCGGACAGCTACATATCCAACATCACCGAGCGCCTTTCCTTATATAAGGAGCTGGACGAAAGCAAGACCGAGGACGACCTCCGTAAATTCCTGGAGAACCTGATCGACCGGTTCGGGCCGGTGCCCGTGCAGACGCAGGAGCTCATCAATACCGTTCGCCTGCGCTGGCTGGCCATGGGAACGGGCTTTGAAAAGCTGATCCTGAAGAACGGGAAGATGGTGTGCCATTTCATCTCCAATAAAAAGTCGGCCTACTACGAGAGCGCCCGGTTTGCAGAAGTGATCGGGTTCGTGCAGCAGAACCCGCACGTGTGCACCATGAAAGAATCGGGCAGTCGGTTTACACTCACTATCGAGAAAGTAGGATCTGTGGAGAGGGCGAAGGAGATCCTAGCTGGATTAAAGATGAACTAAAGATTGGAACTCATTCTCCGGTAATAAAAGGAGAAAACAATGATGCTGATGAGGCCCAGTACCACGTTCGCAATGCTGATCTTATTTACTGCCACGCGAATCATCAGGTCGGAGAAAAAAGAAAAGAGAAGCAGTTCCGTGCCCCATTTTTTAAGGTGCCATACACCCACGTACGAAATGAAACGCAGGGCAATAATGAGTCCCATCAGCGCAGGGAAGAAGATGCCGAGGTGCTTTATTTCGGGTGAAGCAATGGAAGGGATGCTTACCAGCGACCAGCCAAAACCTTTCCAGCAAAGGATGGTGATCAGCCTGGTGCGTTTTTTTATCAATTCCATATTGAAGAAATCCCAATAAGCAAATTACAATTCACAAATAAATTTCAAAATTCAAAAACCAAATTTCAAATTATTCGGATTTATTAATTATAGAAGAAAATATTTTTTTCAATTGAATGGCCTCATCCTGAAGATTCATGCCTTCTTTTCTATGTTCAGTATCATTATTTTCATAAATCAAACGGAGGAAAAATGCGCATTCCTTAGCTTCTTTTCTGCAGATCTTCATACGTACTAAAAAATCCTTATTGCTTAAAGCTTCGTTTGCTTCAATATAATTTGCGCCTGACGAACCCGATGCCCGAACAACCTGCTTTGAATCCTCAATATTTGCAATTCCTTTTGGAAGCTTTTTCACATACGCCCTAACCGCTTTAGCAAATTGAAAGGTTCGCTCTTCCAAATCGTATTTACTCTCCTCAGCCATTGAATAATTGGAACTTCTTTTTTGAAATTTATTTGATATTTGGTTTTTGTTATTTGTTATTTATCCATTCTCCCTGATCGCTTCCACCGGGTCCAATTGTGACGCGTTATAGGCAGGAATAAAACCCGAGATGATGCCTATCATTACCGAAATGGTCATGCCGAGGATGATGTTGGAGCCCGTAAGCTCCAGGCGAAAATCGAGAAGCCCCAGCAACGAAACGGCTCCCAGGATCAGCAACAGCCCGATGACGCCACCGATGAAGCAGAGCATGATGCTTTCGGCCAGGAACTGCAACAGGATGAAATAGTTCTTTGCACCCAATGATTTCTGGATGCCGATGATGTGGGTACGCTCTTTTACGGATACGAACATGATGTTGGCAATGCCGAACCCGCCCACCAGGATGGAAAATCCCCCGATGATCAGCCCGGCCAGCCCAACAAAGCTGAATATTTCTTCGGTGGGTGCGGCCAGCATGCTCGTCTGGTTCAGCGCAAAATCATCATCTGCCAGCGGCTGCAGCTTACGCACCGCCCGCATCACGCCCCGCAGCTCATCGATCAGCTCGTCATTGCTCACGCCCTGCTTTGCCTTCACCCACAGGATCGGGTCGAAGTTCTCACTGCGCAGGTTCACAATGTTGCGCGCATAGTTTATCGGGAACAGCACCTGCGTATCCACGTTGTTGCCCAGCATGCTTTCCCCTTCTTTTTTAAAGGTGCCGATGACCGTGAACTTCAGGCCGCGGACAACCACTTCCTTGCCAACAGGCGGCTCGTTGGGAAAAAGTCCTTCCGCGATCTTGTGGCCAATGACAATGTACGGCATTCCGCTTGCCAGCTCGTTCTCTGAAAAATATCTTCCTTCATCCAGTTCGAAGCTTCTCACCCGGTCGTAATCATCGCTCATGGCTATGCCATCGGCATTCTCCACGCTGGAGCTTTTGTATTTCACCGTTATGCGGAAGTATACGCTGAACGCGCAAGCATCGGCTTTTTTGATCCGCTTGCGCAGCTCGCCCAGCTCGGTGATGTTGGGCACGGGCCGTTCGATATACTTCCACCAGGCAAAATCGGACGAGAAGACCCACGGCCACTTTTGCACGAACACCACGTTATCGCCAAGGGACTTGATGCTGTTGCGGATCTGCATCTCCATGCTATCGGTGAACGTGAACACCGCAATGATGGCAAAGATGCCGATGGTGATGCCGAGCAGCGAGAGAAAGCTGCGCAGCTTGTTACCCAGCAGCGACTGCCAGGCGAACAGGACCCCTTCCTTAAAAAGCGAGAGAAACAGCATGGCTTCCTATGTGGAACAAATTTATAATTTTGCCTCTCTCCATCCTCATGGGCGAAGAAAAAAAGATCAGGAACGCTTTAATCTCTGTTTACCACAAGGACGACCTGGAGCCGGTCGTAAAGAAACTGCACGCGCTGGGCGTGACGCTCTTCAGCACGGGCGGCACACAGGAGTTCATCGAAAAGCTGAAGATACCCGTCATCCCGGTCGAGAGCCTGACCTCCTACCCCAGCATCCTGGGCGGCCGGGTTAAGACCCTTCACCCGAAGATATTCGGAGGCATCTTAGCGAGAAGAGAGAACGCAGGCGACCTGGCCCAACTGCAGCAGTACGATATCCCCCAGATCGACCTGGTGATCGTGGACCTCTACCCGTTCGAGGAAACGGTGGCTTCCACGAAGGACGAAAGCGACATCATTGAAAAAATAGATATCGGTGGGATCTCGCTGATACGGGCCGCTGCCAAAAACTTTTCGGACGTGGTGATCATTGCCTCACGGAACGGCTACAGCTCCCTGCTGAGCATGTTGGAAGAGAAGAACGGCAGGACCTCCCTGGATGACCGGAAGCAGTTCGCCAAACGCGCCTTTGATGTCTCCTCGAACTATGACACGGCCATCTACAATTGGTTCCGCGGTGAAGGACCTGGATCGCTGAAAATAAGCGCCAGCGGATCAAAGGAGCTGCGCTACGGTGAGAACCCGCACCAAAAAGGAATTTATTACGGGAAGATCGAAGACCTGTTCGACCAACTGAACGGAAAAGAGCTTTCGTACAATAACATTCTTGACATCGATGCAGCCGTAAACCTGATCGCAGAATTTCCGGAGCCTGCTTTTGCCATACTGAAGCACAACAATGCCTGCGGGCTTGCAGCGAGAGATAAGCTCATTGACGCCTGGAAAGATGCGCTTGCAGGCGACCCCGTTTCCGCTTTCGGGGGAATACTGATCGCGAACCGGGAGATCGATGCCGCCACGGCAGGGGAGGTGCATAAATTGTTCTTCGAGGTGATCATCGCGCCTTCGTACAAACCGGAAGCATTGGAGCTGCTGAAGCAAAAGCAGAACCGCATCATACTTCTTCAAAAAGGAACGAGGCTCCCCTCTCATTCGGTCCGCAGCGTGCTGAACGGTTACCTGGTGCAGGACAAAGACCTGAAGACCGAAGGTCCGGCAGACCTGAAGCCGATTACGAAGCTTCAACCCACGGAAAAAGAGATCCTGGACCTGGTGTTCGCCAACAAGATCGTAAAGCATACCAAATCGAACACCATCGTGCTTGCAAAGAACCGCCAGCTCTGTGCCAGCGGTGTGGGCCAGACCTCGCGCGTAGATGCCCTGAAGCAGGCCATCCTAAAGGCAAAAATGTTTAACTTTGATCTGAAAGGAGCAGTGATGGCCTCGGATGCGTTCTTTCCCTTTCCCGACTGCGTGGAGATCGCGCACGAAGCAGGCATAACTTCGGTGATCCAGCCGGGAGGAAGCATCAAGGATAAGGACTCGATCGAATTCTGCGACAGGAACGGCATGAGCATGGTATTCACCGGCACCCGGCATTTTAAACATTGAAATGTTGTCAACTCGACCGTGTACCCTTACGCATCTCATTTCTCCTATCTATATTTGTATCCTAATCTGAAACATTGAATGGGACTGTTCGACTTCTTTACGCAGGAGATCGCCATTGACCTCGGCACGGCAAACACGATCATCATCAGCAACGACAAAGTGGTGGTGGACGAGCCGTCCATCGTAGCCGTTGACCGCGCCAGCGGCAAGCTGATCGCTGTGGGTAAGGAAGCCATGCAGATGCACGGCAAAACGCACGAGAACATCAAGACCATCCGCCCGCTGAAGGACGGGGTGATCGCGGACTTCGATGCGGCCGAGCACATGATCCGCGAGATGATCAAGATGATCAACCCGAAGCGGAGACTGTTCCAGCCTTCGCTCAAGATGGTGATCTGCATCCCTTCGGGCATCACCGAGGTGGAGAAGCGTGCCGTGCGCGACTCGGCCGAGCATGCAGGCGCCAAGGAAGTTTACATGATCTACGAACCGATGGCGGCAGCGATAGGCATCGGCATCGATGTGGAAGAACCCATGGGCAACATGGTGATCGACATCGGGGGCGGCACCAGCGAGATCGCGGTGATCGCGCTGGGCGGAATTGTATGCGACAAGTCTATACGCATCGCAGGAGATGAGTTTACGGCCAGCATCGAGGAGTACATGCGCAGGCAGCACAACATCCTCGTGGGCGAACGCACGGCCGAGCGCATCAAGATCGAGGTAGGCGCGGCCCTCACCGAGATCGAGAACCCCCCGCCCGATTATCCCGTGCACGGGCGCGACCTGATGACCGGCATTCCGAAAGAGATCTATGTTTCGTACGTGGAGATCGCCCACGCGCTGGATAAATCCATATCGAAGATCGAAGAAGCGGTACTGAGCGCGCTGGAGCTTACTCCCCCGGAGCTTTCGGCCGATATTTACCGGACGGGCATTTACCTGGCAGGCGGGGGCTCGCTGCTGCGCGGACTCGATAAGAGGATCTCGATGAAGACCAAGCTTCCTGTTCATGTGGCGGAAGATCCGCTTCGCGCGGTGGCAAGAGGGACCGGCATCGCATTGAAGAACGTAGAACGGTTCCCGTTCCTTATTAAATGATCTGTTAAAATAAGAGAGGTAGAGTTTGTCCTTATTATAAGGATCAATAAGCAGTCCTTCCTATGCGCAACCTGATCCAGTTTTTTGTAAAGAACAGTTATTTTTTCACGTTCCTCCTGCTCGAAACGCTGGCCCTCTTCCTTTTTATCCAGAACAGCCATTACCAGAAAGCGACCTTTATCAATTCATCCTCGGTGGTTACCGGCAAGATCTACGAAACGTACACGGAGGTCACGGATTATTTCCGGTTGAAACAAAGCAATGAAGAGCTGGCACGCGAGAATGCCCTGCTCCGGTCGAAGCTAAAGGATTCGTATACCAACTTTTCATCCGAAACTATTACGGTAACGGATTCAGCATACAAGCAGCAGTACACCTACCTCGAAGCCAAGACCGTGAACAACTCCACCAACCTGGAAAATAATTTCATCACCCTCAACAGGGGCAGCGCGCAGGGAGTTGAAAAGGACATGGGCGTGATCGGTCCGCAGGGAATAGTGGGAATTGTGAAGGAAACATCTGCCAACTATTGTTCGGTCTATTCGCTGCTCAACAGCAAGACGGTTGTGAACGCTAAGCTGAAAAAATATGGCGACAGCGGGTTCCTGAAATGGCTGGGCGATGATTACCGGTTCGGAACGCTTACCGATATTCCCTCGCACCTGAAGCTGGCCAAAGGCGATTCGGTGGTGACCAGCGCCTACTCCGCTATCTTTCCCGAAGGGATCCTGATCGGAACCATCGAAGATTTTGAGATCAAGCCGGGCAATACGTTCTACACCGTGAGGGTGCGCTATGCGGTTGATTTTAAAAAGCTGAACTTTGTATACATCGTGAACAATCTTTTCAAGGGAGAACAGCAGTCGCTGGAGAAGGGAAAATGATCGAGATCCTCATACGAAACAGTGTTCGGTTCCTGGGCCTCGTACTCTTCCAGGCTCTGATCCTGAAGAACATCGAGCTGAGCGGCTATATCATTCCGTTCGCTTACGTGCTGTTCATCCTGGCGCTTCCGAACGAAACGCCCAGGACGCTGGTGCTTGGCCTCGGTTTCTTGCTGGGCATCTGCATGGATTTTTTTTATGACACCGCGGGCCTTCACGCTTCCGCCTGCGTGCTCATGGCATTCTTTCGCCCGGCCATCCTCAACCTGGTGGCCCCGCGGGGAGGATATGAGACCGGCTTCCAGCCCGGTATTATGCAAATGGGATGGGCTTCTTTTCTTTCCTACGCAGGGATACTGATCGTGATCCATCACTTCCTGCTGTTCGGCCTGGAAACGTTCCACCTGGCCGCGATCCTGAAAATGCTCGCCAAGGTGGTTCTCAGCAGCATCGCCACTTTGTTCTTCATCGTACTCATCCAATTCCTTTTTCTCCGGTTGCCCGGTAAACAATGAATCAGAAGCAGTATTCGGAACGGAAGTTTGTGCTGGGGGCCATTTTCATTGCGGTGGTCCTTATATTCATTGCGCGCCTGTTCTACATCCAGGTGATCGAGAAGAAGTACAAGCTGGAGGCCGACCTCCAGTCGCTCAAGACGGTGATCGACTACCCCGCACGCGGCAACATCTTCGACCGCAAAGGGAAACGGCTCGTGTACAACCAGCCCGCCTACGACCTGATGGTGACTCCTAACGAGGTGAAAGATGCAGACACCCTCGAACTGTGCCGGCTGCTGGGCATCGATACGGACGAGTTCATCCGCAGGATGAGAAAAGCATCGCTCGCCCCGAATGCGCCCTGGAAAGCTTCCATCTTTGCCAAGGAGATATCGGTGGAGAACTCCGCTGCGCTGCAGGAGAAGCTTTATAAATACCCGGGCTTTTACGTCCAGCCGCGCACCCTGCGCAAATACCCGATGAGCATTGCAGCGCACCTGCTCGGTTACATCGGGGAGGTCTCTCCCGAGATCACCGACACCAGCAAATACTATCTCGAAGGTGACTTCATCGGCATCAGCGGGATCGAAAGAGCCTACGAAGTCCCGCTCCGCGGAAAACGGGGCGTGCGCAAGTACATGCGCGATGTGCTGAACCGCGACATGGGCAGTTACATGAACGGGAAGTACGATACAGCCGCCATTGCAGGTAAGGACCTGGTATGCACCCTCGATGCCGACCTGCAGGCCTATGGCGAAAAGCTGATGCAAAACAAGATCGGGAGCATCGTGGCCATCGAGCCGTCAACCGGTGAGATCCTGTGCATGGTTTCTTCACCGAGCTACGATCCGAACCTTTTCGTGGGAAGCGTGCGCTCGCAGAACTACCTCATGCTTAAGAAGGACAGCATCGGCAAGCCGCTCTTCAACCGCGCGCTGATGGCTTCGTATCCTCCCGGCTCCACGTTCAAAATGGTGATGGCGCTGGTGGGACAGAACGAGCAGGTGCTGTTCCCCCAAACGGCCTACTCCTGCCCGGGCGGCTACAACTACGGAGGGAAAAAACCGCTGAAGTGCGATGCGATCCACGGAACACTGTCGCTCGAGCCGGCCATTGCGCGTTCGTGCAACACCTATTTCTGCAACGTGTTCCGCTCGGTAATGGACAACCACCGGAAATACAAGAACATTGAAGAATCGTTCGAAGCGTGGCGGGACTATGTAACAAGCTTCGGCATCGGGGTGAAACTCTATTCCGACATTCCGAACGAGCTGCGCGGCACGCTTCCATCCATTGCAGGTTACAACAAGATCTTCGGGGAGCACCGGTGGCACACATCGAGCATCATCTCGCTGGCAATCGGGCAGGGCGAGCTGGGGATCACACCGCTTCAGAACGCGAACGTGGTGTGCATCATCGCCAACAAAGGATATTACTACATCCCTCACATTGTAAAATCCATCGGGGAAGTTCCGAATGACTCGCTGCTCCAGCGCTTTAAAGAAAAACATTATGCGCAGGTCATCGATTCCACCTACTATAACATCCTGCAGTCGGGCATGAGCCAGGTGGTGGAGGCCGGTACGGCAGCCGCCTCCAAGATACCGGGCATCGATTATTGCGGCAAGACCGGGACCGCGGAGAACAAACGGGTGATCAACGGCAAGGTGGTGCAGCTGAAGGATCATTCGATGTTCATTGCGTTCGCACCGAAGGATAACCCGAAGATCGCGATAGCCGTGGCGGTGGAGAACGCGGGCTGGGGCGCGCAGTGGGCCGCTCCCATCGCCAGCCTCATGATCGAGAAATACCTGAAGGGCGCCATCACCCGGCCGGAGATCGAGCAGCGTATGCTCGAAGGGAATTTTTTGAACCAGAACCTGATCCAGGTCAAATGAGAAAGCAGCACAGCATGTGGTATGGCATCGACTGGCTCCTCGTGGGGCTGTTCCTGCTGCTGATGGTGCTCGGCTGGTTCAACATTTATGCAGCCGTTTACAACAGCGAGCACCAGAGCATTTTCGACATCTCGCAGAAGTACGGCAAGCAGCTGCTCTGGATCGCGGGCGCGCTGCTCCTTGCGCTGATCATGCTCATTCTGGACCCGACCTTTTATTCGGCCTTCGCCTATCCCATCTATGCCTTCTGGGTATTCATGTGCGCAGCAGTGATCTTCCTCGGGCGCGAGATCTCCGGCAGCCACTCGTGGTTCCGTTTTGGCGACTTCGGCATCCAGCCGGCCGAGTTCGCCAAGTTTGCCGTGTGCATGGCGCTGTCAAAATACCTGAGCTCACTCGACATAAAAATGCAGGACCTGAAGACAAAGATCATTTCAGCCCTGATCATCCTGGTGCCCATGGGGATCGTGATATTAGAGAATGAAACGGGAACCGCACTGGTGTATGCAGCATTCGTATTCGTGATGTACCGCGAAGGACTGTCGGGTAACTTCCTGCTGATCGGATTTTTCACCGTGCTGCTTTCCATCCTGGCCCTGCTGTTCGACAAAGTGATCCTGCTCGACATTGTGGGCGGTGCGGCCATTGTGCTCCTTTTCTTTTTCAGAAAAGTGAAACGGGTCTTCTTCTTCGTGCTCGGACTTTGGATCTTTTTCTCCGGAGTGATCGTGAGCGTTGATTATGCTTTCGCGAAGCTGGAGCCGCACCAGAAGACACGCATCAATGTGTTCCTCGGAAAGGAACAAAGCAAGGAAAGCAACAAGAAGGAACTTTGGAACATCAACCAGAGCCTGATCGCCATCGGCTCGGGCGGAGTGAGCGGCAAAGGATACCTGCAGGGTATGCAGACCAAATACAAGTTCGTGCCGGAGCAAGCCACCGATTTTATCTTTTGCACCGTAGGTGAAGAATGGGGATTTGCCGGCAGCGCGTTCATCCTCCTGCTCTTCCTTGCTCTTATTCTTCGCATCGTGTGGGTGGCGGAGCGGCAGCGGTCCATATTCAGCCGGATCTACGGCTACGGGGTGGCATCCATCTTCTTTTTTCACCTGACGGTGAACGTGGGGATGACCATCGGGCTGGCCCCGGTGATCGGCATCCCCCTGCCCTTCTTCAGCTACGGGGGCTCCTCGCTATGGGCCTTTACCGTCCTCCTTTTTATATTTATTAAGCTCGATTCACAGCGGATGGAGATATTCCGGTAATTAATGCCCTTAAATTTTGGATGGAATGGGCCTTTATTCGTAACTTTGGTATGGTCTTTGAGAATTATGGGCCAACCTATCAACAGTTCTTTAAGATCAACAAAAAAAGGGGAATCATGAAACACATTTCAATTTCAGCAATCGCCTTAACATTCGCGTTAAGCTCTTGCTCTCTGATGAAAAATGCCGGTAACGGCAACAGCGATGATATTTACATTTCATCAACAGACGCTCCCGTAAAAAAGCAGGAGGTGAGACAGACCGCTCCTCCGCAGCAGCAGAACGCGGGCCAGCAGCAAAATTCCAACCCCGACTATTACTCCCAGGGCGACCAGCGCCAGCCGGATTATTCGAACTCGACAACCGACCCGAACGGGAACACGGTAGTGAACAATTACTACTATGACGACTACAATTCCGATGATTATTATGATTATGCCTACTCTTCGCGCTTGCGCAGGTTCCATCATCACATGTATGATTACGGTTATTACGATAACTATTACACCAATGCATATTGGTATACCAACGACCCTTATTACTGGGGCATAAGCATCTACCTGGGCTACCGCTGGTGGGGTCCTTCCTATTATTATTACTCCTATTACCCGAGCTGCTACTGGGGATATGATCCCTGGTGGGGCTGGAACGGATGGGGATGCGGCTGGAACTCGTATTGCGGCTGGGGATGGCGCCCGTGGTATGGATATGGATGCGGCTGGGGCGGTTATGGTTACGGTTACAATGGCTATTGGGCCGGTTACTGGAACGGGTACTACAACGGCTACAACAACAATTACTACAACAACAACTATTACAATTCCCACGACAACAGCGGCCACTATTACGGTCCGCGCACCACGCACAACAACTACAACGGCAACACCGTTTCCACCCTCGGGCGGAAGTATGAGGATGCCGTAGCCTCGGGGAGCATGCTCGAGACCACCATACCAAACATCAAGCCTTCTGGCGGCACAGGCGCCATGTCCTCTTCCAAAACAACCGGCCTTTCATCGGGAAGCTCCATGAACGGCAGCTCGTTGTCCAATACTTCGGGCAGCACAATGACCAGCGGAAGCTCGGTAACGAACGGGAACAATTTGCCTTCCGGCAACGGGAACATGAACAGCGGCAATTCATCTTACGGGAATCCTTCAATGGGATCCGGCAATACGATGTCGAGCGGTTCGTACGGAAATCCTTCGTTGAATTCCGGCTCGAACGGGAACAACCTTCCGAAATATACCCGTCCTGATAACGGCAACTCCGGAAGCTACCAGCCGAACACCGGCTATTCTTCACCGAACAACTACGAACGGCCAAACAACTATTCGCAGCCGCATTACGAAGCTCCGAAGAACTACAGCACCCCCAAGTACGAGTCACCCAAGAGCTACTCTTCACCGCACAGCGGAGGCTACGGAGGAGGAAATGGCGGAGGTTCTTATGGTGGAGGCTCTTATGGCGGTGGACACTCCGGTGGCGGATCTTATGGTGGCGGTCATTCCGGTGGCGGTTCATTCGGTGGCGGTGGTGGCGGAGGCCATTCCGGTGGAGGTGGCGGTCACTCGGGCGGTGGAGGCGGTGGCCATCACAGGTAATCCTTTATCATTATTCTAAAAATCAGAGCCATGAAAAAAATTCTGACACTGGCATGGGGCATCGTGTGCGTAAACATGGCCCTTGCACAAAACGAGGTGGATGCGCTGCGCTATTCGCAGCTTGGATTTGGCGGAACAGCGCGCTTCATGGGAAGCGCGGGAGCCTTCGGGGCGCTGGGCGCGGATTTCTCCACACTCGCCTTCAACCCGGCCGGCATTGCCATGTACCGCAAGAGCGAATTCACCCTCAGCCCCGGCATCTTCATACAAAAGACCTCGGCAAGCTACCTCGGCACTCCTTCCGATGACAACCGCATGAACATCCTGCTCGGCAACTGCGGCATCGTGCTCGCCTATCACAATGGCGACACAGACAACAACCCCGAGTGGAAAGGAGTGGCCATCGGCATCGGGTACAACCGCACGAACAATTTTTCGAACCGCGTTTCCATAGCAGGAAATAATCCCAACAGTTCCATGATCGATACCTGGCTGGCCGATGCCAGGAACACGGGCGATCCCACACAGCTCGACCCGTTCGGCACCATGCTCGCGTGGAACACCTGGCTGCTCGACACGGCAGGCGGAAATTATTACCAGTGGAACATTACGAATCCCAAGACCCAGAACAAGTACATCGAAAGCAGCGGCTCGATGGGTGAAACGGACCTCACCTTTGGCGGCAACTACGGCAACAAGCTTTTCCTGGGCGGCACGTTCGGTTTCCCGAACATTACCTACCGCGAAACATCGGAGTACAGCGAGGAGTTCGATGCCAATACCAACAACGGGCTGAAAGATTTCAATTACCACCAGGAACTGACCACCAAAGGCTCGGGTTTCAATTTCAAGTTCGGGCTGATCTATAAGCCGGTGGACTGGCTCCGCATTGGCGGATCGATGCACACGCCCTCCTTCTTCCGGCTGCACGACAACTGGAGCTCGAACATGACCACGCATTTTTCCGGGAATACTTACACCGATAAATCGCCCGTTGGCGATTTCGACTACACGCTCACTACTCCTTTGCGGGCCATGGGAAGCATTGCCTTTGTGCTGGGCAAGCAGGGCTTCATCAGTGCCGATTACGAATTTGTGGATTACAGCACTGCGCACCTCAGCTCCCCGCTCGAGCCTTTCCTCGATGCCAACGCTGCCATCACCAAAGGCTATGCGGCCGCCAGCAACATCCGCGTGGGAGGTGAGCTGAAATTAAACCCCATCGCGCTGCGCGCGGGCTTTGCCCTGTACGGCAGCCCTTACCGGAGCGGGGTGGATGGCAGCCGCACCAGCATCACGGGCGGGTTCGGCTTCCGCGAGGCGAACTTCTCCATCGACTTTGCTTACGTGTATACCATGACCAGCGATAAGTACTACCTCTACTCGCCCGACATTGCCCAGCCGGTATCGCTCGACATGCACAGCTCGCAGTACGTGATGACGCTGGGGTTCCGCTTCTGAAGCAGCCGCGCACAACATTGGAACGCCCTCCTTTACCGGGGGGCGTTTTTTTGCTTATACAGCGCTGCGCGTAAAAGTTTAATCTCACCTTTTTATAAAATGGTCTATGCTTAAAATAGTTTAGTCGAAAAGGTGCGCTTGGGGTTGTACATGAAAAGCAACTTCAATACCTTAGCCCGGTATTAAAAACGTTTATATGAAAAAGACCCTTACCCTTGCCGCGCTTGCCTTAAGCGCAGCCGCTTTCTCCCAGCAAAATTCCCCGTTTTATTCCAACAGCGGAAACAACATGAGCAGTACCGATAAACTCGGCTCGCTGAACTCTTCCCCGCTGCGGTTCTTTACCAATAACACGCACAGGGGAGAGTTTTCCAGCAGTGGAGATTTCTTTCTCGATGCCCTGATGAACCAGGGCAGCGGGCTCGTAAGGTTCGATAACAGCGGGAAGTTAATACCCCTCCCTTACCCGAACGATGCCACGAAGGTCTTGCTTGGCGATGGCTCGTGGGCGGTTCTCTCCACCTTAAGCGGATGGACGGTTACTTATGGAGGAATTTATACCAACTCCAACGTAGGCATAGGCGCCAATCCCGATCCGCTTTATAAATGAAATGTTGCGGGCGATGCCAACATAAGCGGCACCGTATATGCCAATGGGGTAATCATTGCCAGTCATGTAAAAAGCGATTCTACCCGCACAACAAATGCCACCATTACCAATTCTCTTACTGCGAACAGTGCAAGCATAACGGGCAGCACGGGTATTGGGGTTATCGGAACACCAACGGAAAAGTTGGAGGTGAATGGGAATGTGAAAGTAAGCGGAAAGGTGATGGGGCATATTTTTTCAAGCTTAAGTCCTTTTATCATGGAAGCGCCTACGGGAATTGAGCGTGCAAGAATTGATGATAATACTGGAAATTTTGGTATTAATACTACAAATCCAGGTGAAAAACTTGAAGTGAATGGAAACATTAAAGGAAGCGGTAATCTAATATTAAGCAGTTTGGCCGGAGGCGGCAACCGCGTGATAATGGTTGACCAGAACGGAACATTGTTTCCCGCAAACCAATTCTCTGGCGGGTTCTGGACAACAACCGGAAATACAGGGACAAACGATGTAAGCGACTTTATCGGCACTACCGATTTTGAAGATCTTGTTTTTAAAACAAAAGGAGCTGAAAGAATGCGGATCACAGGAAGGCTTGACAACGATAATCATATCGGGTTAGTAGGGATCGGAACATCAGCTCCTGAAAAGGAAGTGCACGTGTTTACAACGCATACGGTTTCACTTGGGCCGCCCGTAGTCTTTGACCCATGTCCGAATTGCGAAGGCCCGTCTGATAACGGGAGCGGATCGACCGGTACGCACAACGGCATTCGCCTTGAAGATAAAACCACGGTTCAGCAAAACATGAATATCATTCACAGTGTGTTTGATATTGAGCCGATGTTTAATCAATTGCGCCTGGGCCCTCCGCAGAGCCCCATTATGACGCTCGATGGCTATAACACGAACAGGAGAGTTGGAATTGGGACAACCCTGCCCCGTGCCCGTCTTGATGTGGAAGGAGATATTGTTCTTGGTGGTACGAATGCGCGGAAATTTCGGTTTTACACCACAAGCAACCAACAGAATAATAATTACATCCAACTCACTTACCTGAGCAACAACCAGTGGCAATTTTCGGAGGGAATTACACTGCGCGATAATGGCAATGTGGGGATTGGGACTACAGGCCCACACTCAAAGTTACATGTTGTAGGAACCACTACGCTTACAGGTAACGTAGATATCGGTGTTATTAATTTAATGCCGGGGACACGTTTACAAGTAGCCACTACAAATGGCGATGTATCTTTCCGATCAACTACAACAAATAATCCGTCTGGGTATAATTCCTTATTTGTAGTTGACAACAACTCGACAAAAGCAATTGCTGTACAAAATTCTTCTAGCAGCGAAGAAAATTTTATCATATATGGGAATGGGCAAACTAGGATCGGCAAACAAACTCCGATTAGTATTCATTCCGATTACCAACTTGCAGTTGATGGAAAAATATTAGGGAAAAAACTTTTTATCACCCAGTTGAACTGGGCAGACTTTGTTTTCAGTAAAAATTATAAAAGAAAGAATTACCTTGAAAAAGAAAAAGAACTTTTTGAGCGAAAACGGTTAAATGGAATGCCGTCAGAGCAGGAAATCATCGAAAACGGATTAGATGTCGGAACCGTTATGGCAGGCATAACTCAAAACGTAGAAGAAAATACACTTGACATTATTGATTTAAGCAAAAAGGTAGATGCACTTACAGCGACAATAATGAAGCAGCAAAAATTAATAGAAGAGCAGAATAAACTCATTAAAAAACTTCAGAAAAGAAAATAAAAAAGCAGATGAAATATTTGTTTATCGTTTTTTTGTTTTTGCCAGTTCTTTTAAAAGCTGGCATTGGTGCCGATACTATTAAGAAAAATAATGATTCGTTGAACTTACATACTAAAAGAAATGCAGTATATATGGAGGGGTTAGGAGCATGTTTAACTTTTTATTCATTAAATTATGAACGAATGATTCATGCTAAAAAAATAAATTTATTTTTACGAATAGGCGCTACTTATGTAGAGCCAAAAAGATATGCAGATGGCGCCTATCATCATTATGAGCATTCATTGCCATTTGTTTTTGGAATTAAAATGAGACAAAACAAAAAAATAAATTATGAATTCGGCTTAGGCGCAACGTACTATTATCAGCATTCTACATTTTTACATTATGATTACAATACAAATAATTTTTCTACTATTTGGTTGATACGGACTTTTGGCGGAATCTTCCCGTTTGCCGAGGGAACATGTATTTTCAATTTTGCCAGAACATTTTTTGCAAGTGTTTCTTTATATTGTTTTATTGATTCTTATCGTACTCATGATACTCCACTTGGGGAACCAATAAATGCTTTCCCTGGAATTAGTTTTGGTAAACGATTTTAAACAAATACGATGAAAAATTTGTCTTTTATTTTATTGTTGTTTTTATCTCTTAAAATCTTTTCACAAGAACCATCAAATCTTGTAAATAACCCAAGCTTTGAAGCAAAATTTTGCTGCCCTACCGAATTAACAGCAGATTGTTATGATTTAGGTGGAAATTGTGGATTTCCTGAGATTAAGTGTTTGCCTGATTGGAGACTTCCCAAAAGATGGTCAAATAGTATCATTTGTGGTGATAAACCACACACCAGTACACCTGATTATCTAAACACATGCCATAATTTTGGACAATATGCTTGCCCTTTTGGACCACGAACACAAAATGGATATATAAGAATGTCTTTGTTAGATAATCACATTAATACAAGCACTTCTAAAAATCAACATGAATATATATGCTCCTTTTTGAATAACAAATTAATAAAGGACCACTTTTATTCTACAGAATTTTATATTGCATCACAGGATCCGGGAGTATATATAGATAATGTTGGGGCAGAATTTACAAAAGGCGACCCGATTAAGCAATGCGGCTATGATACAAGAGACCAGGATGAACCAATTCAATTTGAAAATAAAGCGCACAGATTACTAAAGCATGAGGATGGCTGGGTAAGGGTTGCCGGTTACTTTTTTGCAACCCACAGCGAAAAGGATGCCGATTATATCAATATCGGTAATTTCCAGGACGATGATGAAACCGATTATAACAATGCTAACGTACCTGTACCCGCTTTTTATCTTGATGATGTAAAGGTTATAGACTTAGGGACCTGCGGATGTGTTCCCCAAAGATTGATTGAAAACACTACTTACCATTGGGATGATTACATCCGTGCTGCCGATCTGATCATGGGAGGATACGATGTTGACCAGGCATCTCCTTACAATGGCAATGATATTGTTGACTACACGGCAAATGTTACCTATTCTGCCGGCAATGTTGTTACGCTTACAAATGAATTTTATGTTTACGGATCTTTTACTGCTATAAATGAAGATTGCAGCGCCTCAAATGCAATTAATATCACAAATTTTCCAAATGTTATAACTCCGAATAACGATGGACAAAACGATGAATTTTGTGTAGCTGTAACTGGTGCGAATTATTATGAAATAAAAGTTTATAATCGGTTTGGCAATTTAATTTACGAGAAAAAAAATATCGCAGATGGCAACCCGGTTTGCATGTGGAATGGAACATGTAATAAAGGGTCATGTAATTATTATAAGCACGTTTCTGATGGAACTTATTATGTTATTGCAGATTTTTATAATTGCCAAACTTCAGTTGAGCAGGTTGGATTTGTTGAAGTGTTCAACAGTAATTTAGGCCGCAGTCCAGTTCAGAATTCTAGTACAACTCCACATAATGCAGATTATCATTATGAAATTTTCCCAAACCCTACTACTGGTAAATTTGATATTATTATTCCTGAAGATGAATTAAATACCCAAGTGAAACAAACCATGATTTATGATATGATCGGTAACGTGGTATACCAATCTAATCTTGCCAATTCTATATCGAATGTTGATCTATCTAAGGCATCAAAAGGAATTTATTTTGTTAAAATAATAGATGGCGATAAGGTGTACTCGGATAAAATTATTATACAATAATAATCTCCATTAATCTAACCTTTTCCCGCACATTTCCAAATTTCAGAGGGGAAAAATCCGGCAAATAGTTGTGAACAGGCCGGCAATTAATGCCAACCCGGTGCGTCTTACACCGTAAAGGATCTCTAAAAAACATCCTCTATGGCAAAGTTCTACAATGGAAGACGGGAATGCGGACGATGGAAAGGTAGCCATACCTTATTTGGGCGGGACCCGGAGGGTTTTTCCTGCTGAAATAAAATACGTGCACGCGCTGCGCGCCTATTCCGAAATTTATTTTACCGATGGCTCGAAAATGAAGGTTGCCAAGCCTTTGAACTGGTTCCTCGTTTTATTGGCAAAATATCACCGCCACTGCAAGGTCCATAAATCCCACCTTATTAAGCTAAGCGAAATAATAGGAACGCTCCACAAGGAGTGTGTTGAAATTACGATTGGCGAAAAGATCCTTATTCCTGTTTCCAAAGGAGGCAAGGAAAATCTCAAAAAAATGGGTTTCTCCATCTAAGCAGTTCGTTGGGAAAGTGAAGTCGTCAGTTCGGAAAGCGTCCGCCAACTTCCATCGGGGAAGAGCGTTATAGGATCAGTGAAGTGAAAGAATTAAGTATAACAGTTAAAAATTCAAACCATGAAAAAAATGAATGAATGCAGCAAGAGACGGAATGTGTCGGGAGAGGCAATGGAACGTCTGTACGAAGAAATGTTTTGGCCGGGGAACCGTTTTTTTTCATCCGGGAATTCCTTCGTATCATCAGAGAAAACTTTTCTTTGCGTAAAGAAAACTTTTCCTTGCGGTAAAATGAGGCTTGCGTACGGAAAGAAATTGCTTCCGTACGCAAACAAAACTTTTCCTTGCGTAAAAATGGAACTTCCTTACGGAAAGAAATTGCTTCCTCACGCAAACAAAACTTTTCCTTACGTAAAAACGGGACTTCCTTACGTGAAGAAAACTTTTCTCTGCGTAAATAAAACTTTTCCCTGCGGTAATAAAACGGGCCCGGGGCTGTTTCTGCCCATAATTGTGGCTTTGGCGCCCGGCAGCCTGAGTTTTATCCCTATCCGCGATGGCGATTTTGATGAGTTCCAGAAGAACTTCGTAACCCAGCTCGGCAGCAATTACGTGCTGCCCGATGGCACCGCCCCTATCCTGCGGGTTTACCTGAACATACCCGATGAAGACTGGAACGCCCTGCTGAGCAAGCAAACGCGGTGGAACAGCGCCTTTGCCCGCGGAGGCAAGGAAGCAGCCCGCACCAGTGCCCAAACCATTGCCAAGCAAACTGTCCGCAGGGATTACCAGAAGTTTATCCGTGATTTTGCGGGCGAGCACATCCGCAAGAACAAAAAGGCAAGCGAAGACATAAAGCGGGCCCTGAAGCTCACCGTGCCAGATACGGTGCCCAGCCCCGTGCACAGCACCGATGCGCCTTACGTGGATATGAAAAACACTACGGGCGGCTTTATCCGCATCCGCGCCCGCAGAACCAACGATGCCACGCGGGCCAGCATGCTGCGCGATTACCAGCTCGAAATGCGCTATGCCATCCTGCTCTCCAGCGATCCTCCCCCGGCCAATGCCGAGGCGGATATCCTGAAGATCGAGCTGAGCACCAAGGCGCTTTTCACCTTCGATGCAAAGCAATCGAACCGCACCAAAATCCTGTATGCCTTTTTCCGCTACCGGCACCTGCACAACCCGCAGTTCACCGGCCCGTGGAGCAACAGGGTGGAGATCGTGATCGCGTAGCGCTTCGTAACAGTTTGGCGCGGACTTTCAGCTCTTTTTCACCGCGCGCATGGCAGCCAAAACCCCTCTGGGAAAGAGGGGTTTTTGGTTTTTAACGAGCAGCTTGTTGTACTTGCAAAATTAATTTAGTCAACGATGTAATTATTTAACTATGATTAGCCTTCCTCTCTTTGTTCCATTTTATTATCAATCAACGCACGGATATCTTGTCCAAGAGGGCACCCATTATATTCATGAATTGAATGTGAACACTGTGGGCATCTGGCATTTTGTCCTCCCATTCCATATGGACCACCTTCGTAATATATCATTTTGGTTGAGCACTTCGGACAATAAGGTTTCAAATTTACCAATACATATTTATCAATATCATATTCCCATTCCCAACTCCATTTAAGCCCTCTAAAACTGTCTTTTGTATATTTCAAAGATTGATTGTTTGCTATAGTTGAATTGCGCAAGAGATTTTGCACAAACTTATAAAGCAAGTAAAGAAAAATCATGGTCAAAATGAACAAGAAAATCGTGTTTACTTGAGTCATTGACCTTAAAATTTGCATTAGGGGGACATTATCCCAACAGTAACGAATTCCAGTATACAAAATCGCAAACGTAGCAATTAGAACGGAGGCAATAACTTTACTCCATACAGGGTCGTGCCAATATTTTCTCCACTTCATTTTATAAATTATTCCATTCAAAGTTATTGAAAATGTTCATGTGCGTTAGATTTTGGCGATTTTAATTCCCTGAATTTCAAATTTTCTATTTGTCAAGTGTAATCTAGTAGCGATGTGAATATGTTCTGAAAAGTTTCACTCGGATTTTTCAGTTATTCGTATATCTTTAGGGTGATTATTAATGAAAATATGAACATAAAAACTTAACAACTATGAACCAAAGACAAACCGTTAATGTAGCAGCAGGTAAACCTGCAACCGTTTATCCTAATGATGGGATAGTGGACTATTACAACACACAACTTGAGTTACGCTATCCGTTTTCCGATGAAGGTAAGTGGTTGACAATTGCTTTTGGGAACGCAAGTGGTATCAGGGTTTCCCAAATCCTTCAACTCCCTGAAAGAGGTATAAGATTCCAATTTCAATGCCCGTTGGAACTGCGTGATCACAGATTTGATTTTCTTGAATTCTCGAGTAAAGACGATCTAACTTTAGAAATCGTGGGTTCTGAAACCGATGGTGGATTTATGCCATAACGTTTTACCTTTTCTACGAAAAAGGGGCTATTTACAAGCCCCTTTTTTATTGTATGTTTGAAATATTAGATTTTTATACGCAAACCTACTTCTTCACCCGTATCACCTTCTCCGTTTTGGAAAACTCATCGGTGCGGAATCGCAGAAAATAAGTTCCGCTGGCCAGCGAGTACCTGGCCGGGTCGAAGGTGATGGTGTGCGTGCCTTCGGTTTGGAAGCTGCCGGGCGGCACAATATCGGCCACCCGCCTGCCCACCACGTCATACAGCTCCAGGTAAACCTGCTTATCCGATGGGATCTCGTAATTGATGGTAAGCGCATCGGAAAAAGGATTGGGATAGGTGCTGAAATTGTATTCGAACGCATCGAAGTACGCGGTAAAGGCATCGTTCGTATCCACGTTAAGCGTAATGACCGCGGAAGGAACGGTTTCCTGCATGATGATGGGCGATTGCCAGTAGCGGAACTTGTAACCCGCGTTCGGCCTGGCGGTCATTGTAACGGGCACCCCATCGAAGTACACGCCCGTCCACGGCAATGAATCCGGCACAATGGTGGAAATTTTTATGGTGCCCGCTCCGGCCGGCTGCACGTTGAGCGTTACGTTCACCTGCTTCACCAGGCTGAAATCATTTTGAATGTGGTTGCGCGCGTACATCGGGCGGTTGTTCGCAAAATCGAGAAGCGTATCGATCTGCGCTTCCCAGTCGGAAAGGGTCACATCGCTGCCGATATAGGGCGACATGGGCGAAGTGCCGCCCCAGCGCGCAAAGTGGCGGGTCATTTCGGGCTGCACTTCATCGTGAAACTTCGTTACGCGCTTCTGCATGTTAATAGGATGGAAGATGGTATTGATCAGATCCGCATAGCGGTCCACGAAATAGTTTTTGAACTCCGTGTTTGCCAACAGCGATTTGAGGATGCGTGAGTGCGGGTTGGACACGGGCGGGTTGATGGCCGTGGCCAGGAAGTTAACCGTATCCACCCCGTTGTAGCCCAGCGTCCACCAGTTGCGCGCAAAGCCGAGCGAAAGGTCGGTGTCCCAAAGCATGTAGCGCCACTTGCCAACCGGGTTGATCGGGCGCCAGAACTTGATGTTGTTGGTGTAGGTTCCCAGCCAGTCCACGTTGATGATGTACGTTTCGGTGATGAAGTAATCGCAGAAGTTCTTAATGTCGAGCATGTTTTTTGCCGAGTCGTAGTTCTGCTGCAGGGCCATGTTGCTGCCGCTGATGAAATTATCCATGTCGAGGAAGCCCTGGTTGCTGCCTTCGATCACGCTCCCGTCAAACTCGAGGAAGTCGATGCTGTCCTTTTTCGCCTTCGAATTGTTCTCAATGTAATATTTGTCCTCTTTCTCGCGCAGCTCGTACACGCCCCAGTATTTTCCGTTTATGAAGAGCACGCACGGACGTCCGTCCATAATGTCGATGTGCGTGCTTTGAACCGTTTTCTGGTTGAACCGGTCGCGGAAATGGCAGTTGTTCCAGTCGCTGCCGGCATTGCGGATGTTGAAGGTCTTGTAGGTTGTGCTGTTCTTATCGGGGAAGAGCTTGTAAACGACCGGTACCGCGTTGTAATCATCTTTCATCTTCACCGAAAAGCCCCGCTGCGGCCAGGCCTTGGAAAAATTTCCCTGTATGCTTAAGCCGGACGAGCTGTTGAAGCGGAACTTATTTGTTTCGTCAAAGAACTCGATGTGGCCCGGCCGCTCCCAGCCCTGCCAGAAGTTGGCGCCATAATACGGCACCTGTGCAGTATTGGCGTTGGGCCCCATCACGTAGATGCCGTAGTTCCAGTCGAACAGGTTGAACGGATCGCTGGTGAGCGAGACCACGGGCAGGGTAATGTTCTCGTTGATGAAATAAGTGCGCGTTAAGATGGGTCCGGGCAAGCCGGTGGGAACGGTCGGGAAAACACGGGCGCGTATCACCTGCGTGGAATCGATACTGATGGGTGTGGTATAGAGCGGGGATGATGAGGTCGGGTCTTTCCCGTTGTTGGTCCAGCGCACCACTCCCGATCCGGAGCTGAGCGAAAGCATCTGCGTGCCGTTGTAAAACCCGGGACCGAGAGAAAAAGCAGGCGAAGGCGAATAATCGGCATAGCAGGCCGAGGTGTTGTTCGTAGTGTCGGGTGTTGTCGCATCAAAGAGGCACCAGCTTGCCGCGCCATCGGGCCTGCGGCCGCGCGAATCGTTCATCACCATCGTGCCGATCGTATCCGTCTCGAGCGTGTTGCCAAGATTGTCCTTCAGCGTAAGCACTTCGCCCGAACTGTTCAGGTTGAAGTTGGTATGCAGGTGCACATTGGCCGGGAACGAGGGATAGGTCTGCGTGGTATCGTTCACCCCGATGAGGAAATAAGGAATGCAGGTCATGTCGTCCATTCCCAGGTTGTAATTGTGCGTTTGTATCGTAAACACATTCCAGCCGGGCAGCAGGGTGGGATGCAGCACCTGCGGAGGAACAAAGTACCCACCGGAAAATCCCCCGTTCTGGTAGTTCACCGCTTCGTGCTCATCGTAGGCAAACGTATTGTGGGCCGGATGATCGCCATACACACCGATGTTGGAGCGGGCGATCTCCACGTTGTTCAGGTACGCCACAAAAGCGTCATCATAATCAATAAGGAGCGCGGCCGTTGATATCTTTGAAGTATCGGCAATGAAAAATGCCTTGCGCATATACAGCGAGGTATCGGGCGCGATCACCGTGGCATCATCCCCGTCTCCGTAGCCGATCCCTCCTGCCCCGGTCTGCCACGAAGCATCGTTGAACGATACATCTCTCCACGTTGCAGGCGGCTCCACTCCGTTCGGCCGGTAGTATTTCCACGGGTTGGCCGCGTACACCGGCACTTCCCAGTGGTCGAAGTAGGTGGTGCGGTTCTTCTCCGAGCAGAAAATGGTAACGAAATCGTACGGCTTGATCAGTATCTTGGGAAAGGTCCAGGTCTTGCTTTTGCCGTCCTGCGCGCAGGTGATGGTGTAGCCCTGCAGGTTGATGGCAGAACCGGTCTTATTATACAGCTCCACCCAGTCTTCCTGCGAACCGTCCTCGTCCAGGAACGAGGTATCGCTTGCACTGGAAACCTCGTTGATGGTCACCTGCGAACGGAGCGGCAACAACAGGGAACAAAAAAAGGATGTTGCGAGTAAATATTTTTTCAAACGTGCCGGTTTTGAAAATAAAGTTACGAATTTTTACTGCCGCACAACTTCCACCTTCGAATAGATCTTATCATTGATGCTGACAAAATACAATCCCGGTGCAATATCCTCCAGGCTGACAATGATGTGCCGGGGGTCGGCATACTGCTGCTGGAATACAACCTGGCCCAGCGTATTCATAAGCTTCAGGCTGACCTTGCCGTTCTCGTCCGTGCGAATGAAAATGCGGTCCGATGCGGGGTTGGGAAACAGGCTTAAGACAGGTTTGTCCGTATCCTGGGGAATCCCAAGCGTGCATCCGTAGGGGGCCAGGAGGTTCACCAGGTCGTTCCTCCTATTGTAGATGAACGATTTCAATCCCGGCAGGGGCATGGGCAGGTACAGGTCCACGTTAATGTTATCCTCGAAGTTCTGGTTGGTGAAGAACTTGTTCGGGTCGGCATACACCGAAGGACGGATGCGGTTGGCCAGGCTGTCGATGCGCGGGTAAAGATTGAACACCGTGAACTCGTAGCTGGAGTACGCGCATACTTTATTGATGAAGTCGGAAGTGACCTGCGGGTTCTGGAGGCCCAGGTATTCGAGCGGGCGGTTGGCCGGGGGATTTGAAATGTACGTGGGCGCCAGGTTCTCGAGCTGGGAAATGGACATGTTCATGTTAAAATTCCCGAACGCCTCGTTCACATCCCACATGATCCAGTGGAAGCGGTTTATGGTGCTGTCGTGGTAGATGTAATAGTTGTGGCCGGTTCCCTGGTAGGAATCGAGGCTCACGAACACGATGTTGGCGGCCCAATAATCGATCGCGCTCCAGTAGTCGAGCACGGTTTGAATGGAATCGTAATAGCCTGCAACGGGCGAATTGTTCAGCTTGTCGATCAGGTGCACCAGGTCGCTCCAGTCGTTTATGGTCTTGTTGGTCTTAAGCTCGTACTTCGGGTAATAGGTGGAAGGCGTGGGTCCCCACCATTGCAGGGTGCCGTTCGGGTCTCCTTTGAACAGGTTGCCTTTCTTATCGTTGTAATGGGTCTTGAGAAAGGTCTTGTCCACCTGCTCCACCAGGTCGTACAGCCCCCACAGCTGGCCATTGAGATATACGTTGGCGTACGTGCAGCGGGGCGCAGCAATGCCAACCCGCTGGCAAAAATCGAGCATGAGCTTTTCGCGCATGAACGAAGGGTCTTTGAAGCCGTTGTTCAGGTTGACGGTCTTCATGGCCTCCCACTCCTGGGTGGTGTCGTACGCGCTGAAATCGATCTTGAACGATTTCTTGTTGCTGTTGTTGTTGTAGGAAGAATTCCCCTTGAACTGGATACCGCAGTTGTAATACGTGGTGCCGTCAAGCTCAAAATCTCCTTTCAGTTTTTTATCTATGGAATAATACGCGGTAAGCGAATCCCACCACCCCGTTTGCGAGAACCACAGCTTGATGGTGTGGATGTGTGACGAACCGAACGTAGTATCACCGGGCAGCTGGCAGAAAGCGGGCGAAGCAACAACGAGAAAGGACAGGCACAGGAGGGATTTTTTCATAGAACCGGAGCTTGCTTCATTGGACGGAGGGGCCATGCAAAGGTTACATCAAAGATAGAAATAAATAAAGAAAGATTTGGCTTACTTTTGCATTGTGCGCAACGTAAAGATCCGGCTTCATTTTTCCGAATACGATTCGGTTAAAAAACTGCCCTTGTCCGACCAGCGGTTGCTGGAAGAGGCCCGTACGGCATCGAAGAATGCTTACGCGGTCTACTCGAGGTTCAAGGTGGGAGCTGCCGTGCTGCTCGAGAACGGGGTGATCGTTTCGGGCAATAACCAGGAGAACGCATCCTATCCGCTGGGGCTGTGCGCAGAGCGGGTAACCGTGTTTGCAGCCTCCTCGCAATTCCCGGGTGTGGGCATTAAGGCCATAGCCATTGTGGCGCATTCAGATAAATTCCTGGTGAAGCACCCCGTAACGCCCTGCGGAGCCTGCCGCCAGGCCATATCGGAATACGAAACCCTGTTCGGAAAGGATATCCGCATCATCATGAGCGGTGAGAGGGGGAAGATCCTCGTCTCGGAAAGCATCAAAGAGCTGCTCCCGCTGGCCTTTGATGCAGATAAGCTGAAAAAGTGAAGCGTGCGTTGAAACGTTTCAGGGCTCTTGCGCTTCTCAGGTGTCCCCGCTGCTACAAAGGGCATCTTTTCCTGACTCAAAACCCGTATAATTTCCGCAAGTTCGATAAGATGAACCGCCATTGCGAATGCTGCGGCCAGGGCTTTTTTCTTGAGCTTGATTTTTACTACGGTGCCATGATGGTGAGCCATGCCCTTACCTTCATCCTGATGCTTGCGATCTTCGTGATCATGTTCCAGTTCTACGGGTGGGACCTGGTCCCTTTTTTCATCATCAACACCGTTACGATCCTGCTCATCATGCCCATGACATTCCGCTATTCGCGGGTGATTTGGATCTACTTTTTTGTGCGGCACGAACGGGTTCTTCCGAATGAAAATGGCCTCAAATAATTGTCTATATTTGCTACCCCGAAAAAGAATTTAATGGAAAAAGTGGCCGACAAGAAAAATAAGAACCGGGCGAAGACCAACGGCATCGTTTTCTCCAAAGAGACCTATGCCTGGTGGTACGAGCAGATGCTGCTCATGCGCAGGTTCGAGGAGAAAGCAGGGCAATTATATATCCAGCAAAAGATACGCGGGTTCTGTCACCTCTACATCGGGCAGGAGGCCATTGCAGCCGGTGGCGAAACGGCCATCAGGAAGACCGACCGGGTGATCACCGCTTACCGCGATCACGCCCACCCGATCGTGCGCGGCATGCACCCCAAGTTCGTGATGGCGGAATTGTTCGCCAAAGCTACGGGCTGCTCCAAGGGCAAGGGCGGATCGATGCACATGTTCTCCAAAGAGCATAATTTCTTTGGCGGCCACGGCATCGTGGGCGGGCAGATCCCGCTGGGCGCAGGCATCGCTTTCGCGGACAAGTACAACGGCAACGACCGGGTGACCGTGTGCCTGATGGGTGACGGGGCCGTGCGGCAGGGCGCGCTGCACGAAACGTTCAACATGGCCATGACCTGGAAGCTGCCGGTGATCTTCATCATTGAGAATAACAACTACGCCATGGGCACTTCGGTGGAGCGCACCTCCAACGTGCACGACCTGTATAAGCTTGGCTCGTCCTACGACATGCCTGCTTACCCGCTTGACGGCATGAGCTGCGAAGCCGTGCACGAAGGCATTGCCGATGCGGCCGAGCGAGCGCGCAAAGGCGAAGGACCGACCCTGATCGAAGCGAAGACCTACCGCTACCGCGGCCATTCGATGAGCGATCCGGGCACCTACCGTAGCAAGGAAGAAGTGGAGGAATACAAGAAGCAGGACCCGGTCGAGCGCGTGGTTGCTACCATGAAAAAGAACAATTGGATCGATGATAAAGGGATCGAAGCCATGGAAGCCAAAGTGAAAGCGCTGGTGGACGAGAGCGTGAAGTTTGCAGAGGAATCTCCGTTCCCGGCACCCGATGAATTGTACAAAGATGTGTATGTTCAGCAGGATTATCCATTCATAAAAGATTAATAAATGCGGGTTACTAATTACGAATAACTACGAATGTTACGAATAATAAAAGGGGAAGCTTGAGCGATTGGTAATATTCGTAACCGATTCGTAATTAGTAACCAGAAAAAAACAAAAAATACAATCAGACAACTCCATGGCCGATATCGTAAGAATGCCCAAGCTCAGCGACACGATGACCGAAGGAACGGTCAGCAAGTGGCTGAAGAAAGTTGGCGACAAGGTGAAATCCGGGGAAATACTCGCGGAGATCGATTCCGACAAGGCAACCATGGAGTTCGAGAGCTTTTACGATGGGGTGCTGCTGCATATCGGTGTGCAGGAAAAACAAGCCGCGCCCGTGGATGCCATCCTGGCGATCATCGGGAAAGAAGGCGAAGATGTTTTAAAGGTACTGGAGGAGGAGACGAAAAAAGTAGGCAGTAGCAGTAGCAGCAAGCAGGAAAAAACAGAAGTAAAAAAGGAAGAGCCAAAAAAGGAAATTGCTGCCGAAAAGAAAGAGCCGGTTAAGGAAACAGTAGCGGAAAAAGTGAAGCTGCCGGTTACGGAGAACGGAAAGACCAAGGCTTCGCCCCTGGCTAAGAAGCTGGCAAAGGAAAAAGGCATTATCATCAACAAGCTCCAGGGTTCCGGTGACGGGGGGCGCGTGATCAAGCGCGACATCGAGCTGTTCCGTCATTTCGGGCAGACCGGGGAAGTGGTGGGCAAGGAAAGCTTTACCGAAGAGCCGCTTTCGCAAATGCGCAAGACCATTGCCAAGCGCCTGGCGGAGAGCAAATTTTCCGCTCCTCACTTTTACCTCACCATGGAGATCGACATGGACGAGTGCGTAAAGGCCCGCGGGACCATCAACGCGGTGAACTCCGTCAAGATCTCGTTCAACGACCTGGTGATCAAAGCGGTTGCATCATCCCTGCATCACCACCCGAAGGTGAATGCTTCGTGGCTGGGCGATAAGATCCGTTACAACAAGCACATTCACATCGGTGTGGCCGTGGCCGTGGAAGAAGGCCTGCTGGTGCCGGTGGTAAAGTTCGCTGACGGCAAGACCCTTTCTCAGATCGCTACGGAAGTAAAGAACTTTGCGCAAAAAGCAAAAGATAAAAAGCTGCAGCCCAGCGACTGGGAAGGAAACACCTTCACCATCTCGAACCTCGGCATGTTCGGCATCGATGAGTTCACCGCCATCATCAACCCGCCCGATTCTTGCATCCTGGCCGTGGGAGCGGTAAAACAGGTACCCGTAATAAAGGATGGGACGATCGCTGCCGGAAATGTAATGAAGGTCACCATGAGCTGCGATCACCGCTCGGTGGACGGTGCAACAGGCGCGGCTTTCCTGCAGACCTTAAGGAATTACCTTGAGAACCCCGTTCTCCTGCTCGGGGAAAGTGCCATTTAATCCGGCTAAACACATACCATGAAAACAAAAATATTTCTTCTTGCACTCGTATGCGTGCCCCTTACCGTTTGGGGAACCGAGGAGCATACCCAGACCGTTTCGTCACCCGTAGAATCGGCTATTGTTTACTTGATCGGTGCGGAGCTCACCCAAAGTACGCAGGTTAACATGCTTACCGGGCGGAACAAGATCATTGTCACCGGTATCTCTTCCAAACTGGTATCGAAGAGCGTGCGCGTGGAGGCCACCGGCAACATCGTGCTGCTTTCGGTTACCGACCACACGGATTTCCTGGTGGAGGAAAGGGAGAGCGGCCGGGTGAAGCAGTTGAAGGACTCGCTCAAGACCCTTTCGGACAACCTGAAGCAGATTGGGCTTGAAAAGAACGCTTATGAAGAAGAAAAGAAAATGCTCATCAACAACGAATCATTGAGCGGCAAGGACAAGGGGGTAGTCATTGCCGACTTAAAGCTGGCTGCAGATTTTTACCGGAGCCGCATCAAGGAGATCAACGCGGAGATCTTCCGCCTGGAAAAAAAAGAAAAGGATGCGAACGAGATATTGACCCGGCTTAACAATCAGTTGACGGAGCTCAATGCAATAGGAGCAAACCGGGCTGCAGCCGAGATCACACTTCTTTTTTCAGCCAGCGCACCCGTAAAGAGCACCATCACGATCAAATACCTCGTAACCGATGCGGGCTGGGCACCCAGCTACGATATTATCTCGGAAGACGTTACCCAGCTTCTGACACTGAAGTACAAGGCCAAGGTCTTCAACAATACGGGTGTGGATTGGAACGACATTAAAATGCGCCTCTCCACAGCCGATCCCACCATGTCGGCTGCCAAGCCGGTGGTCTCCGCTTGGTATCTGAATTACAACCAACCCTCTATCTCACAATCCAACTACGAGATCACCACGCAGTCAGCCGAAGGGTATGAGCAGAACATCCCGGTGCAGAACGACATTGCGAACCTGGCACTGCAGAAAAAAGGGCCGGTGCAGTTCGCCCAGATCCAGATCGGTGAGATGAGCGCAGACTTCGACATCAAGCTGTCGTACTCCATCCCTTCGGATGCAAAGCCTTATATCGTGGACGTCACCGAATACAAGCTCAAGGCTAACTACAGCCATTTCAGCGTGCCCAAGATCGACCGCGATGCATTTCTTATTGCTAAAATTGCCGACTGGGAGGACCTGGAGCTCGTGGAAGGGCCGGCAGATATTTACGTTGGCGGGAGCTACAGCGGGCAATCTTACATTTACACGCGCAGTGTGGACGATACGCTCGACCTTTCGCTCGGAAGAGACAAGAACGTTGTGGTTACACGAACCAAGCTGAAAGACTTCAGCTCCGTGAAGCTGCTCGGCTCGAACCGCAAAGAGACCTATGCGTTTGAGATTGCAGTGAAGAACAACCACAAATCAGCCGTAACGATCGAGATCAACGACCAGATTCCGGTCTCGCAGAACAGCGAGATCACCGTGGAAGTGCTGGAGCTATCAAAAGCGGATTACGACCCGCTTTCCGGTAAACTGAAATGGCTGCTGACCCTGCAACCCGGTGAAACGCAAAAGCTGAATCTTTCCTTTTCAGTAAAATACCCGAAGAATAAGACGGTTTACAGCAAGAAGAAGTACAGGAGCGTATCCTGTCCTTCGTTCTAGTGTTAAGCCTTTGCGTAATATACCGGGTCGCCCTCTATGGGAGCGATCTCTTCCTCGAATCTCTTAAGGAGTCTATCCTCTTCAACTGTAATGGGCGGGTATACTTTCGCGATCTTTTTCATCACCTTCACAAAGGTTTTCTTCAGTTCCGGGCTGAGGTAATGGCTGTTCAGCCGGATCTCGTTCATAGCCCACTTGTAAGCAGTAACCGCATCCATCTTATCCCTGTCCATGATCTTAAAAATGATCTCCGAAATGTCAAAATCATAATCCTTACAGCGCATTTCGGCCTCTACGATGGCGTGGAACTTTTCGCGCTCCTGCTTCTGCACCTTTCCATCGGCAAACGCAACCGCATAGGCCAATTGCCCGATGGCATAATGAAGATTCTCAATAGGTGTCATGTTGTAAAGTGTTTGGTCCTTTTAAAGCTACTCATATTTTTCGAAAGGAGACAGCGATAAACACGGCAATCACTGTCATTACGCCTCCCACAATGGCCGCTTCTGTATATTTTTCCGTTGCAATGCAGTACGAAAGCGCGGCTGTGTATACTATTGCCGCCCCGGCAGCATACGTGCGGAGTGCCAGCCTTCCCGACCGTTTGAGCTCTGCGCTGATGTTTTGATTGTTTTGCATGTTTTTTACGCAAAAATGCCGCAGCGTACGCTTCCCCGGAATGAGCCCCGTCAGGGTAAAACATGATCTTTATCATACCGGGCTTTGCAGCCATTCCAGTACTTTGTACATTAAAAGCTGAAAGTGCTTAAATTCGAAACATCAACCCAAACCCGGCAGGTGAACGGCAAGGAAGGACTCGATGCGCTTTTTTTGTATGCAACGGAAGGTATTATTGTAACCGACCCGTTGGGAAAGATCACGCGGGCCAACCCGAGTGCTGAAAAACTGCTGGGTTACCTGCCCGGTGAGCTTAACGGAATGACCATCGAATCGTTCGTACCGGACCGGTACGCACACCGCCATACCAGCCACCGCAATAAATACAACGAGAACCCGCACCCGCGTTCGATGGGTATCGGCATGGACCTGTTCGCGAAAAAGAGGGACGGTTCCGAATTCCCGGTGGAGATCAGCCTGAGTCCATTCTCCACGAAAGAAGGGAAATTCGTAGTTGCATTCCTTATCGACATCACCCAACGTAAAGCGGCCGAAGAGAAACTGAAGAACTATTCGTCCGAACTGGAGAAACAGGTGGAGAACCGGACGCTGATCCTGCGCGAAGCTATAGCTGAGCTGGAAAGAACAAAGGAAGAACTGAACGAGTCCCTTCACAAAGAAAAAGAGCTGAACGAACTCAAGTCACGTTTTGTGTCCATGGCATCGCACGAGTTCCGCACCCCGCTTGCAACCATTCTTTCTTCGCTTTCGCTGGTGACCAAATACGGTGAGCAGAACGACATGGAGAAGCAGAACAAGCACATCACTCGGATCAAATCGTCCATCAACAATCTTACGGATATCCTGAATGATTTCCTGTCGGTGAGCCGGCTGGAAGAGGGCCGGACAGAGAACAACCCCGAACAATTTGTCCTGCAGCCATTCCTTGAGGAGATCGTGCAGGAAATGCAGGCACTATGCAAGCAGAGACAGGAGATCCGGTATTCCTCCAGCGGAAAGGATAAAGTGCTGCTGGATAAAAAGCTTCTGAAGAACATCCTATTCAACCTTATTTCCAATGCCATCAAATTCTCCCCGGAAAACAAAACGATAGAGATCGGGGCGGGTCTCAAAAAGAACGAAGTGTGCATTTCGGTAAAAGACCAGGGCATCGGCATCCCCGCAGCCGAGCAGAAACACCTGTTCGAGCGTTTCTTCCGGGCGCACAATGCCACGCACGTGCAGGGAACGGGGCTGGGCCTCAACATCGTTGCAAAATACATGGAGCTGATGAACGGCCAGATCGATTTTACCAGTGAAGAAAACAAAGGGACAACGTTCAGCCTAACTATTCCTCAATGAAGAAAATTCTTTTGATCGAAGACAACAAGGAGATGCGCGAAAACACCGCGGAAATACTCGAACTATCCGGCTACGCGGTGGTGAGAGCCAAGAACGGCAAGGACGGGGTTACGCTGGCGCAAGTTGAGAAACCGGACCTGGTGATCTGCGATATCATGATGCCGGTGCTGGATGGTTATGGTGTGCTGCACACCCTTTCGAAAAATGATAGTACCGCAAGCATACCGTTCATCTTTCTCACCGCCAAGGCCGAGCGCAGCGATTTCCGGAAGGGAATGGAAATGGGAGCCGATGATTATGTGACCAAACCGTTTGACGACATTGAACTCCTGAAAGCGGTGGAGAGCCGCCTGAAAAAGAGCGAGCTGGTGAAAAAAGATTTCATCCGCAGCCTGGAAGGTGTGAATGAGTTCATTTCGAACATAAAAGGAATGGCTGCTTTCCAGAAGCTTACCGAAGAGCGGGATGTGCGGCCGTACAAGAAGAAAGATTTTATTTACAAAGAGGACGGGTATCCCAAAGGAATCTATTTCGTATCGAAAGGAAAGGTAAAGACCTTCAAAACCAACGACCAGGCGAAAGAATACATCACCGGCCTGTACAAAGAAGGCGACTTCTTCGGCTACCTGGCCCTGCTGGAAGAAAGCCAATACTCCGATTCAGCCGTAGCGCTGGAAGATGCCGAGATATGCATGATCCCTAAAGAAGATTTCTATGCGCTTCTTTACAAGGATGCAGAGGTTTCGAAGAAATTCATCCGCATGTTATCCGACAACCTGAAAGAAAAAGAAGAGCAGCTGTTGAAGCTCGCTTATAACTCGGTGCGAAAGCGCGTGGCAGAGGCGCTGGTAACCCTGTATAACCGCTATAAAAAGAACGGGGACGAAACCTTCAGCATGAGCATCTCCCGCGAAGACCTGGCCAACCTGGCGGGCACAGCCGTTGAAACCTGCATCCGCACACTCAGCGATTTCAAGGACGAAGGGCTCGTGGAAACGAAAGGCGGCACCATCACCATTTCCCAGGTGGATAAGCTGGGGAAGATGCGGAACTGACCTGATCCCTGTCAGCCTTATTACTGACGAGCCTCATTCTTTCTTCCTGGAAAGCAAACGAATTTTGTCTCAAAATGAAAATCATGAGATCAAATTTGTTGCTGCAGGCCGAAAGTCTCGAGGTAAAAGAGCTCATTGAGCTTTTATCCGGCCATAATGCCGGACTGCGGGAATCGGCCGCATCGCTGCACACGAACCTCAAAACGGCTTATGCGATCGATGCCCGGCAGTTGCCCGAAGTAAAGATCATTTTCAGGAGCTTCGAACGGCTGAAGCAGATCGCGGAGGAGCACCTGTCGAAAGAAGAAGAATTCCTTTTTCCGATCGCTCTTCAATTTGCCGTGAAGCATACGGGCAAGCTTCCGAAGCCCCGGCTGGTGCGGGTCCCACTGGCCGAATCGCACGGTGAACACCTGGAACTGCAGGGACAGGTGCTGAAAATAAAGATCCTGACCGGGCATTACAATCCGCCTGTAAACTCCTCACCGGCCTTTAAGCGATTTTGCTCGGAGTTCATCTGCTTCGAGCAGGAACTGAACGATCATATCGAGGCGGTCGAGAAATACATCCTTCCCGACCTGGAGATCATCGGCAAAAGAAAAGTCCAATCGCAACTGTTCAGCTGATATGCATTCCCTGATCCAGCATCACGAAGTGGCCGCAGCCTTTGTTGCAAGGGTGTTCCTCGGGCTGCTTTTTTTCTTCCAGGGATTCGATGCCGTGTTCAGACTAAAAATGAAAAACGTGGTCCAAACCGTATCGGCACCCCTGGAGGAAAAAGGATTCCCTTCTTTTATGGTCGTGGCCGGGACGTATTTCACCTCCTATGCGGAACTAATCTGCGGGTTCCTGCTGGTGATCGGCTTCGTGAAATATTACGCCATGTATTTCCTGGGCCTTGATCTGATCATCGCGAGCATCGCCTTCGGATCGCTAAAGCCGATGTGGGACATGCAGTTCGTGTTCCCGCGCCTGGTGCTGCTGGCTTTCCTGCTGGTGTTGCCTTCCGAATGGGACATGCTTTCGGTCGATTACTACTGGTCGTTGATCCATTTCATTAAAACCTTTTAAAAAAATACAACTATGAAAACCATTCTTATTCCCACAGACTATTCGGAAGCTGCAGGCAATGCCTTGCAGTATTCTCTCGGCTTGGCAAAATACACGGGCGCGAAGATCATCCTGCTTCATGCGTACCATGTACCTGTTCTCAGCTCGGAAGTGCCGGTAGTATACATCACAGGCGAAGAGCTGGAAAAAGAGAACCGGAAAAAGATCGAAGCGCTCGGGCAGCAGGTGATCGACCAGACCTTTGGGCAGTTTCCTGTACAAACTATCGTACAACAGGGGTTTGCCGTGGACGTTATCCTTGATGCGACCAGGAAGCATAAACCCGACCTGATCGTAATGGGGGTAACAGGAGCAGGTAAAAAGCTGGCGCTGATGGGCAGCAATACCACTTCCGTTATGAAGCAGACACAAATCCCCGTGCTGGTGGTCCCGAAAAATGCCCGCTTTGAAAAGTTCAAAAAAATTGTGCTGGCTTGCGATTATTCGGAAGAGCTTCCAGACCACATCGTGAACCGGCTCGAAGATATGGTGCGGATATTCAATTCGAAAATTCTGGTGTTGGATGTGCTCAAGCCACAGGAGGCGGCCACCTACGAAAAGGCGGTGGCAGGCATTTCGATCGAGCACCAGTTGAAGGATGTGAACCACCAGCTGTTCTTTCCCACGGCCCAGGAGGTGACCGAAGAGATCAACACATTTGTCGACTGGCATAAGGGCGACCTGCTGGTGATGGTGCCTCACCACCACAACATCTTTGAAAAGATATTTCACAAAAGCAATACGAAGCTCATGGCCTTTCACACGCACGTGCCGCTCTTATCCATTCACGATTAAAAAAGAAAAACATGAAGATCACGATCAACGACCACCGGAAGATATTTGCCGTGCAAAAAGAGTTCTCAGGGCTGTTTCCTTACCTGAAGCTGGAGTTCTTTGCCAAACCGCATAAGGTTGGGGCGCCCTCCTCCAAAGCATTCATGAAAAATGCATCAAAAACGCTGGGCGAAAGCCGCGTGCAACATAACAAGGGAACGCTCACCATCATGCCTGCCATGACCGTTTCGGAGCTCGAGCAGAATTTCAACGATGTGTACGGCTTGCATGTGCAGGTGTTCCGCAGATCGGGGAACGCATGGCTCGAAACCACGGTTACGAACCACTGGACGCTGGAGAAGCAGAACCAGCAGGGGGAAGAACTTTCGCGCAAGCAGGAAGTAGCAGCTGAATAATTTAAAAACAACCGAACATGCTTACGAAAGAGATCTTCAGGGACAAAGCGAAAACCGGGGCCTTTTCGGAAGAAGAGATCTCGCAGGTGGAGCGGGCGCTCGAATCGCTGAACAATGTAAAGAACATTATCGTTCAGCGTAAGAAGGGCAAGGGTGGGTTGAGCCTGCTCGTGAAAAATTTTTTTACAGGGTACAATGCGCCCGGCATCTGGAAGCAGCTCACAGAATCGCTGCTGCTGCTGTGCATCGTGATCGGTATCATCATCTTCGGCTATGCAGGCACGCTGGAACCCATTCTTGTGGTCACCCTGCTCGCTACGATCATCGGTTTCATATTCGGAAAAATGAGGTGACAACGATCAGCCGGGGGAATGAGCGAGGTCATTTCGCGCGCGGGCCACGCAAAGTACTTTTGTAATGTAAAAAAGAGTTACGGTTCAACCAAAAAATCAAATAACATGTCACTGATAAAAAGCAAAAACAACGGAAACCTCCCGAAAGTATTTTCGGATTTTTTCGACAACGACAGGTTTTTCAGCAACCGCTGGCTGGAAAAGGAATTCACAGACTGGATTCCTTCGGCAAACATCCGAGAGAACGGGAAGCAATTCACCATCGAGGTGGAAGCACCCGGTTTCGCAAAGAACGACATTAAGGTGAATGTCGAAGATGATGTGCTGACCATCAGCGCTGAAAAACAGGAAGAAAAGAAAGAGGAGAACGAGCGGTACACTCGAAAAGAGTTTACAAGCAATTCTTTTTCCCGCTCCTTCACACTTCCTGCAAATGCCGATTCCGGAAAGATAGAAGCGAAATACGAAAACGGGATATTGAAGCTTGCGCTTCCCAAAAAAGAAGAGACCAGGGTCTCTGCTCGAAGGGAGATCAGGATTTCATAGGTTCTGTTACCTCCACCCCTTCCTACGGGGTGGAGGAATTTTTTTTAGAAAAATCAAAAAACAATCAACACATGAATAAGAAACTAATAGCGTGGGGCATAGCGATCGTAACATTGCTGGTCCCTTTTCGCCTGGCATTCGTTGAACATCCTTTTCCTGAAAAGATCAACGGTAACTTTTACGAGCCTCACCCGGGTCTTTCCATGTTCTACTTCCTGCTCACGTTTGCCGGGACCATGATCGCGCTCTATCTCGGCATAGAAGCCAGCAGCGAGCCGAAAAAAGCAAAAGGGAAAACCATTCAGCCTGATACGTTCCATGACAAAAAAGCAGCGGCCTAGTTGCATTGAGAAAGTGGCCAGAGCGGGATTGACTTCACATAGAAAACCCTGCTGAAGTGAGCAGAGCTATTCTTCGTATTTCCTGCCGAGGATGATCTTCAGGCCGATGCTGACGCTCACGGGAAATATATGCAGGCTGTGATCGGGATTGTTAACGCTTTTCAGGTCGGTCTTCAGCACAAAAGCCTGCCCGTATTCGAACCGCCAGTATTTCCCGCCAATATTTGCGGAAAGGTAAATGTCCATGAAATAGTTGCTGGCCGTGAACGGAACATACGAGCCTGACGATTCTTTGAAGCCGCTGTAGTCGATGTAGTTCAGTTTTAAAGCACCGGTGCCTCCCACTTTCACTTTACCGATGTGCCCTTGCGTGCTCCCCACTCCGAATTGTAAAAATCCCCGCGTGTAATCGCCCATATAGGTCCGCAGCACCGCACCGCTGTCCTGCTTGTAATTCGTGCCCTGGCCGTAGCCTGCATAGATCGTAATGGTGTTGCCCCTGCTGTCCACACCCGTTTTGAATCCGATGGCCCCTTCTCCTTCCCACGCGTTGTACGATCCCCCGATAGGGCCGTTGTGCTGCCCGGCAATGCAGATCTTATCGGTTAGTGCTACCCCGCCATTCACCACTCCGCCCGAAGTGCTGTAGCCGGCTCCCGCCTGCACCTCGCCTTTATTGGCAAAGGTGGCCTGGTTCACCGGCAAAGTATAGTAATGGTAGGTCTTGCAGCTGCAAAGTACAACCGGAAGAAGAAAAATAAAAGTGATCTTTTTCATCAGCGTTCAATCTGTGATGGCTAATTTACCTGTAATTTTTTGTCCGGCAATATCCACCTCGTAAAAGTAAATTCCGGGTGCCAGGCTCCCGCGATCCAGCTCCAGGCGATCACCCGATATGTGCTCTACCGTCTTCAGCCGCTGCCCCGAAACATCATAAAGCTTCAGAACGGCTTCGTTCACCTGTGGGCTGAACCGGATCTCTACGGAATGAGCGAATGGATTGGGAAACACGGAAACCGCTGCTGCAGGAATGTCTTTCCACTCACCGGTTGTCAGGTCGGCAGTCTTTACTGTAAGCTTCTGGCTGTTGCCCCAATCTTCATACGCCAGGTAGGGATTGCCGCTGGGACTTAAAGCCAGCGAATTGTAATCGGCCTGGCCTGCAGAGAAACCTGCTGCGCCTACATAAACCCAACTGGTGCCGTTGAACTTCATCACGCTGGCAAGCGTGTTGCGAAAACCGAGAAAAGGAGAGCCGCTTCCGTCAATGCCCAGCGACAGGTAGGCTACATTGCTGTTGGAAAAACCGGCTGCCCCCACGTTCACCCAACCGGATCCATTGTATTTCATCACCGTTGCCTTTTGTCCGTTGGCATAATCCTCATATGCAACATACGGTGTGCCGCTGCCATCCAGCGCGAGCGAAACATAATCCGCCTGCCCGGCCGAGAACATGGCCGTACCCACAGCGGCCCAGCTCGCACCGTTGAATTTCATGACGGTAGCCTTGTTGCCTCCGTCACGAAAAGCAAGATAGGGTGTGCCCGAAGCGTCCAGCTGAAGCGAGGTATAGCTTACTGCATTGGCCGAGAACCCGGCCGTGCCTACGAGCACCCAACTGCTCCCATTGTATTTCATAACCGTAGCTTTTTGCGCATTGGAATAGTCTACAAAACCTATGTAAGGCGTACCGCTTGCATCAACGGCCAGTGAAGTGTACTCTGCCTGGTTCGGAGTGAAGCCGGGGGAGCCCACGTTCACCCAGCTGCTGCCGTTATACATCATTACCGTGGCTTTGAAAGCATACCATCCATCGGAAAAAGCAACGTACGGAGTGCCGGTTGAATTGAACTTAAGCGAAACCGATTGCGCACCAATGCCCATGGAGAAATTTGCATTTCCCACCTGCACCCAACTGCTCCCGTTATACATCATTACATTGACCTTGCCCGAGCCGTAATCTTCGTAACCCACGTACAGGTTACCGCTGGGGTCGAAAGACAGGGAGTTGTAATTGACAATACCTGCCGAAAATCCTGCCGTTCCTACATTTTGCCAGGTCTGAGCATTCAGCATAAATGCTGAGAGCAGCGATGCGAAAAGAAATTTTGCTTTCATAGTGCTTTATTTAATAATGGTAAATGTTTCCAACTTATTGCTGTCAATTACCCTGGCTGTACATCGTAAGCATCTTGTCGTACATTTTATTCTGCTTATGCTTAAGAATGGCCTGGGTGATTGGCAAAGATAACGTCCCGATAAAACTAAGTCCTGCACCAAGATACGTATTAAACGATACGGGGCCCGCCTTCATCTGGTCAAAAAGGTTCTTGAAAGTGAGGTACGAAGCATAGCTGCCGCCCGTGCTGCCGGGATAGGAGGCGATCTTCGTAATGGAGCTGAACTTACGAAGCGTTTTTGCCACCTTCAGGTTGGCTGCCATCATCGGGTCGCCCGACTGGGCCAGTACCTGCTCGATCCTTCGCGGTCCCACTATATCCGTGCTGTCGAGCCTGAAATTGTTACCGAGGCGCTCGATGTAGAACTTATGGTAGCCCGGGGCGGGTGCAACAGCGGTTGTTTTGCCTGCCACCGAATCCTTTTTTGCCGGTACAGGGCTACTCTTGGCGAGCTGGCTGTAGTTCTTGTAGTTCTTGGCAGAGGTCACTTTATTGAACTCTGTTTTTTTACCATCGGCATACTGGATATAAAGGATCTTATCTACCGGGAACTTAACACGGTGGAAGAACTTCCAGTAAATGGCATTCCCATCCTTTACTTTCCGCACGTGCGCATTTATCGTTTGGCCTTTCATGGTTACGATAACGTCCTGGTCCTGCGCCTGCGCGGTGATGGCGGTGATGGTAAAAGCTGCAAGGGCCACTGCCTGTACTTTTTTTACTTGTTTCATGGATGTATCTTTTTTGAGGTTCATGGCGCAAAAATGCACCATCCCGTCAACGCGGGTATGACCCAAAAGAAGGGAAATGGGGTCTACCCCATTGGGGGTAGTCAGGGAAGCAAATTATTATCTATTGCATAGCGCGTAAGCTCCACCTTGTTCTTCAGCCCCAATTTGCTCAGGATATTCTTACGGTGGGTAATGATGGTAAGCGGGCTTAAAAAGACCTTTTCAGCTATTTCCTTATCCGTCAGGCCCTGTGCGATCAAAACCAGTATCTCTTTCTCACGTTTGGTCAGCACCTCCTGCTGGCTTGCTTTGGAGGAAAAATTATGCATCACCTGCTCCGTTACCTCGCGGCTGAAATGCTTTTCACCGGCAGCGGCCTTTTTGATCGCAGTCACCAGCTCTTCTTTATCTGCTGTCTTCAGCACATAGCCGTATACTCCTGCCGAAAGCATCTTTTTAATGGAAAAGCTGTCATTCAGCATGGTCAGGGCGATGATCCGGGTCGCGGGCAATTTCTTAAGGATATGCCTGGTCGCTTCGGTTCCATCCATAACCGGCATCTGCACATCGGTAAGCACCACATCGGGCTTCAAATTCTCAACCTGCCTGATTAATTGTTCCCCGTTCAGCGCCTCTCCTACAACATCAATGCTTTCAAACTCTTTTAAGAGCGCCTTGATGCCATCGATGAACACCTGGTGATCGTCTGCTATAATGATACGGATGGCCATTGACTAGATGGGTATTTCAACGATAATAGTCGTGCCCCTCCCGTTGCCGGAATCGATGGCCAGTCTTCCGTTAAGCCATTCGGAGCGCGACATCATGTTCTTCAATCCCCTTCCTTTTTTCACTTCTTCTACATTAAAACCCTTCCCATCGTCCTCGATCATGATCACAAGCTCGTTCCCGCGCCTGATGAGCTGGATGTTTATTTCCCTGGACTCGGCATACTTCAGTATGTTATTCACCGCTTCCTGCACGATGCGGTAAATGGTGAACTGCGTTTGCTTTTCGATCGACAGGTTCTCCACTTCGTGCAGCTGCAGGCCGATCTTCACGTTTGCATTTGTTATCCTTCCTGCCATTTCGTGCAGGGCCGGTATCAGGCCTTCTTCCTCCAGTGTGCGCGGCATCAGGTTGAAGGTGATGTTGTGGATCTCCTGCGAGGCTTGCTGGAGCAGCTGCAGGGAATTCTCAAAGCTTTTTTTCTGGTCCTGCGATGAGGCCTGCAGGTTCAGCCGGATCGTGGAAAGCAAATGGCCCAGGCTGTCGTGCAGGTCCTCCGCAATGCGCTTTCGCTCCTGCTCCTGCGTCTCCATCACGGCAATGGCCTGTTCCTTTTGCTTCCGGTTCAGCTCCAGCTGGTACCGGTTCTTCTGCTTCAGGCGCGAACGGTTGAAGAGCAGCACCGAGCACAGCAGCACAAAGCCCAATGACCCGGCTGCCGACCAGGTAATGAGCTTTTGTCTTTTCAGTTTTTCTTCGCTCACCGCGTTCTGCTTGTCCTGGTCCGCCTTGAGCTTGTTTTCCTTTTCTTCAAAATCGTAGGTCATCTGTTCGCTCAGTATCTTTTTCGTGTACTCGTCATTTTTCAGGCTATCGCGGTACTGGATATAGTTCTTGAAGTTGTCGTAAGCTGCGGCAAAGTTCCCGCTTGCGCTATCCAGGACAGCCCAGGCGGCATAGGAGTCACGTATAATATCCACCTGCCCGATCCTTTTGGATATGCGCATGGCGCTGTCGAGGCACTGCCTGGCCTGGGCATACTTTTTTTGCTTTACCAATATCACTCCTGTGTTCTCGTAATCGGTGCACAGGCAGGCATAGTTGCCGATCTGCCTGCATAGCTCTTCGCTGAACCGGAAATGATTCAACGCTTCTTCAAAATTGTTCAGCTTATAATATACATTGCCGATGTCAGTATAGGCAATACTCTCACCCTGCCTGTCTCCTATTTCCTGGGTAAGCTTCAAGGCTTGCAGGTGGCTTTCTAGGGCCTCTTTTAGGCGATTCTGGTCAAAGTAAATATTACCGATATTGGTGTAGGAACTGATCATGCCCTGCTTATAGCCGATCTCCTTTTGCATGGCAAGGCATGCCAAATGGTTCTCCAACGATTTGGGATAATTTCCCTGGAGGTAATAAATATTACCGATGTTGGTGTAAACATTGCCGATGTATTGCTTATTGCCCAGCTCTTTGAATACGGTGAGCGCCTCCAGCAGGCTTTTGAGGGCTTCGGGATAATTGCCCTGCGAATAATAAACAGTGCCGAGGTTGGAACAGGCTGCCCCGATGCCCTGCTTGTTATTGATCTCCCGGTCGATCTTCAGGCTGAGCGAAAACTCCTTAAGCGCATCGGGGTAATTGCCCTGCGCACGGTGAGCATTCCCCAAACCGCCATAGGCATTCGCTATCCCCAATTTATTGGCGGATGCTTCGGCAACCTTCATGCTTTCGGAAAAATTGGTTAGAGCGTCCTTGTAATTGCCCGTAGAATAGCAGACATTTCCAATATTGATGTATGCGTATGCAATGCCTCGTTTGAAATCAAGTTTTTCGGCCAGCTTCAATGTGATCTTCGCGAGTGAATCGGCCAATGGCAGGTTGCCGATCGACAGCTCGGTCTTGAACAGGTTATTGAGGGTATTGACCTTGTTCGTATCTTCTCTTGCAGTTCGTAAAACAGCCTGCAGAGAGTCTATCTTTTGATTTTGTGCAAAAGAAAATTGCCGCGTGAGCGCGAACAGCAGGGGCCAGGTATACTTTGCTGCCTTGAACATGGTTCCTTATTTCATCATCCGGTTAAAGATACAGCATTTCCAACCAGAAAAACAAACTGCTCTTACGATGTAACTTTTCCCTATCCTTACGCATCTAACAAGCGGTACGGTTTTTGAAAACCGCCACGCATGGTTTCAGAGCAACGGAGAATACAGCACCTGTTTTTGCGCGCGGGCTTTGGTGAAACACCCGCGCGCATTGCTTCGCTCCGGAATACTCCCATTCAATCCATCGTTAACGATCTGTTCGCCTCCTCGCAGGAGTTCAAGGACATCAACTACCTGCCCTACCCGCTCAAAGAGAACCAGGAGAAGAAAGGCGTTTCTCCGCTGCAGGTCCTGAAAATGGTCCTGAAGTCGAAGCAGGATCTCGAAGAGCTGAACGGGGAATGGCTCTTCAAGATGGCGTACACCAAAGCGGTGCTCCGCGAAAAGATGACCTTCTTCTGGCACAACCATTTTGCCACCTCTGTTCCCTTCGCCTGGCTCATGCAGGTGCAGAACAACACCATCCGCAGGCACGCGCTCGGCAAGTTCAGCGACCTGCTTTTCGCCATTGCAAAGGACCCGGCCATGATCATCTACCTCAACAACCAGGAGAACAAGAAGAACCACCCGAACGAGAACTTCGCGCGCGAGGTGATGGAGCTGTTCACGCTGGGTGTGGGGCATTACACCGAGCATGACATAAAGGAAGGCGCGCGCGCCTTTACCGGGTGGGCCATCAACACAAAAGGCGAGTTCGAGTTCAATCCCAAACAGCACGATGAAGGAGAGAAAGAGTTCCTCGGCAAAAAAGGCAACCTGGGCGGAGAAGACATTTTGAACGCCCTGCTGGAAAACAAACAGACCGCCCGCTACCTCGTGACCAAGATCTACCGCGAGTTTGTTAACCCTGCAGTGAACAACGAACGGATGGAAATGCTGGCAGACGATTATTACGCTTCGGGTTACGACACGCAGGCGCTGATGAAAAAAATATTTTCTTCGGACTGGTTCTACGAAGAGGAGAACATCGGGGCGAAGATCTGCTCGCCCGTGGAGCTGCTGGTGCGGTACCGTAAATTGATCGGGCTCGAGTTCAAGAAGGACAAGACCCGGCTCGACCTGCAAAAAGCGCTGGGACAAGTGCTGTTTTTCCCGCCCAACGTGGCCGGCTGGAAAGGAGGCACCAACTGGATCGACAGCGCCTCGCTCCTGCTCCGCCTCAGCATACCGCAGTACGTGGTGAGCGGATCAGGCCCCGGGCTGCGATCGAAACCGCACTTTGAAGAAAAGCCGGATGAGGAAATAAAGAAAATAGACAACGACAAGCTCGGTTCGGATTGGAGCACGCTCATCAGCGCTTTTCAGAATGTACCGGATGATAAGCTGCACGAAACACTGATCGAAAACCTGGTCCAGTGCGAAACATCGCGGATAGACGCGGAAATCATCCGGGTGAAGAACGCAGCTCTTTCAAAAGAGAAGCGGCTGGTGGAAACCCTCGCCAACATCATGTCGCTGCCCGAATTTCAACTCATCTGAAAAAAAATGAAAAGAAGAGAGTTCATAAAATTTTCTGCGCTTGCATCGGCCTCGGTGCTCGTGCCCGATTTCCTGAAAGCATTCGGGAAAAACCATCCGGCAGGGACCGCGAACGGCAAGGTGCTGGTGGTGATCCAGCTTTCGGGAGGCAATGACGGGCTGAACTGCGTGGTTCCGTTCCGCAACGATCTTTACTACAAAGCGCGCCCCGACCTCGGCCTGAAAAAGGAAGAGATCATTCTTTTGAACGATGAGGCGGGATTGAACAACAGCCTGCTTGGTTTGGCCGACCTGTACCATGACGGCCAGCTGGCCATCGTGAACAGCGTGGGTTATCCCAATCCCAACCGCTCTCATTTCCGCAGCACGGATATCTGGCAATCCGCCAGCGATGAAGATAAGATCGTGAACACCGGCTGGATCGGCCGTTACCTGGATGCTACCTGCAGCGGGACATGCGCAAAGCCGCATACGGCCGTGGAACTGGACGACACGCTGAGCCTCGTGCTCAAAGGGGAGAACCTGAAAGGGCTGGCCTTCCGCGACCCTAACGTGCTGCATCTCTCCTCTCAAAATCCATTTGTTCGAAGCATCGCAGCCCATTACCACGAGCGCCACGAGAACAACACGGCCATCGAGTTCCTTCATAAAACACTTGCGGACACCACGCAATCGGCCGATTACATCTACGAACATTCGAATACCTACAGGAGTCAGAAGATGTACCCCCAGCACGAGTTCGGCAAGCGCATGAAGACGATTGCGGAACTCATCTGCTCCGGCTCGGAGACGATGATCTACTACGTATCGCTTTCCGGGTTCGACACGCACGTGTTTCAGCGCGGGCAGCAGAACCGTGTGCTGAAAGTGTACAGCGATGCGCTGAAAACATTTTGCGATGACCTCAAAGAGCACGACCGCTTTAACGACACAGTGATCCTCACCTTCTCCGAGTTCGGAAGGCGCGTGGAGCAGAACGCCAGCAAGGGCACCGACCACGGAACGGCAAACAACGTGTATATCGCGGGCGGCAAGCTCGGCAAGGCGGGCATGCTGAACGAGCTGCCCGACCTCCAGAACCTCGATGCAGGCGATCTTATCTATAAGATAGACTTCCGCCAGGTGTACGCTACGCTGCTCGACAAGTATCTTGGATCCAGTTCCGGTAAGGTGCTGCAGAAAAAATTCGAAACGTTAAACTTCATTTAACGGATACCATGAAGAACAAGGCCGCTTCCCTGCTCTGTTGCCTGATCATTCACCTCGGTTCCCAGGCCCAGGATAAAAAAAATCCCAACCCCGACCCCGTCCACAACTGGTACGGCATGAGCGCCTATGAATTCATCTTCACCAAAGGCGAAGTGACGAGCAACGGGCAAACGCTCGACAACTCGCTGCGCTTCATTCCTTTCTTTAATATTCAGTCACAACGTCACATTAACTTTTCAAAACACACCGGGCTCTATACCGGTTTCGGGATACGCAACGTGGGTTTCACGAACTCCATTGCCCTGCCTGACGGTGATGCAGTGACGCTGAAGCAGCGAGCCTACAGCGCGGGTATCCCGCTGGCCCTTAAGCTGGGCGGCATGGAGCGCGGCAATTACATTGCGCTGGGGGCCGAGGCCGAGTGCATGTTCAACTACAAGCGAAAGATCGTTCACGGCAGCAACACCACCAAGACCTCGGGCTGGTTCCCAGGCGATGTGAACCTCTTCAACCCGTCCGTGTTTGCCGACATCCGATTCCACAACGGCACTTTCTTCCGCTTTCGCTATTACCTGCTCGATTTCCTGAAGAACAGGGAAGATTCGTTCTACCTGAACGACAACGGAACATTCGTATCCTACCATCCTGAAAAAAGCGTGCTGTTCTATTTCGCCATCGGCACAGCCTTCAAGATCAAGAAGAAGCATCACCTCACGCTGAACGATGTATAAGCATCGCTTAATCCTGGAACATTTTTTTCCCCGTTAACCGAACGAAATACGCTTTGAGCGATTTATAGAAAATTCCGGCTTTACCGGGCGGTAATTTTGATTTCCTTAAACGTGCCGCCATGAGAACTTATCTGCCGTTCATTACCGTACTTTTTTTCTCCGCTTCATTCCTTACCGAAAAAATTTCAGCGCAGGGCCAGGCCAACGTGTGGTATTTCGGCCAGAATGCCGGTCTTGATTTTAACTCCGGAAACCCGGTAGCACTCACCAACGGTCAGCTCTACCAGCTGGAGGGCGTGGCTTCCATTTCCGATGCATCGGGAAACCTGCTGTTCTACACCGATGGCATGGCCGTTTGGAACAAGCAGCACGTGACCATGCCTAACGGCAGCGGGCTGATGGGCGACTGGAGCAGCACGCAGTCGGCCTGCATCGTGCAAAAGCCGGGAAGCGCCACGATCTATTACATCTTCACCACCTCGGCCCAGCTGAACGTGGGCGGGCTGCGTTACTCGGAAGTGGACATGAGCCTGTGCGGGGGACTTGGAAACGTGACAGCAAATAAAAATGTGCTGCTGCAATACCCTTCGTGCGAAAAGATCTGCGGGGTGCGCCACTGCAACAACAAGGACGTGTGGTTGGTTTCGCACGACTGGAACTGCAACTGGTTCCGCGCGCACCTGGTGACGGCTGCAGGGATCAACCTGACTCCTGTGCTCAGCACCGCGGGCCAGAGCGCGGGCGGCAACAGCGGCAACACCATCGGGCAGTTGAAATGCTCGCGTGACGGCAAAAGACTGGCCACGGCTACCTTCTACGGCAGCTTCGAGGTGTTCGATTTCGACAACACCACCGGCATCGTTTCGAACCCGATCTATTTCCCGATCGTGTATTATATGGATTGTCCGTACGGGGTGGAATTCTCTCCCGATGGATCGCGGCTCTATGGCGCGGCTTACCAGACGGGAAGGCTGTATCAGTTCAACCTCTGCGCGGGATCGAACAACGCGGTAGCCTCTTCCGGTGTGCTGGTCGCCCAATCATCCACGCCACAGACCGGTTCGCTGCAGATCGGGCCCGACAACAAGATCTACCTCACCCGGTGCAACTCCGCGTTCATGGGAGTGATCAGCAACCCGAATGCACTGGGCACAGGATGCAGTTACACGGACAATGGCGTTTCGCTCGGCACAAAAAAGGGATTTTACGGCCTGCCGAACTTTATTTACAGCTACAACAGCGTGCCGCTTCAGCCTTTCACGTTCACCATCAACTGCCTGAACGGGAACTTTTCTGCTCCGCAGGTCAACTTCAACACTTCGTGCAGCATGAATACGAACGCGCCTGCGTTCACCTGGTACTTTGGCGACCCGGTCTCGGGGGCGAACGACACGTCTTACGTGCAGAACCCCACGCACGTGTTCTCTTCGATCGGAACATATACGGTGACACTGGTGGTGCAGTACCAATGCCAGAGCGATACACTGCAGCAGGTGATCAACACTTCGCTGCCCAGCGTTGCGGCCGCATCAACAGGCACGGCCTGCAATGCCAGCACGGGAACCATCTTTGCCAGCGCTTCGGGCGGAACGGGAAGCTATTCGTACCTGTGGATGCCGGGCGGGCAATCCATTGCATCGCTTACCGGGCTTGGCACGGGAACCTACACGGTGATCGTAACGGACGGGAACAATTGCACCGCTTCGGCATCGGCCAGCGTCAGCACGTTTCCGCTGCCGGCTGTTCACGCGGAAACAACTGCCAGCATACCCTACGGCACTTCGATCAACCTGTCGGCCACAGGGAACGGAACCTTTTCGTGGTACCCGCCCGATGACCTGAACTGCACCAATTGCGCAGATCCAATCGCATCGCCCGGGCAAACCACGGAATACTGCGTGACCGTGACCGACAGCAACGGGTGCACGAACAATGCGTGCGTGCGCATAACCGTACAGCTAATGAGCGATGTGTATGTGCCCAATGCGTTCACACCGGACAATGACGGGCTGAACGACATTTTCCTGCCGGTGGCCATGAACGTGCACGATTACAAATTATCCGTATACAGCCGCTGGGGAAGCCTGGTGTTCGAAACCGAAAGGCAAGATGCCGGGTGGGACGGCACCTACAAGGGCGACAAGTGCCAGGAAGATGTATATGTCTACAAGATCATGTTCACCGATGAGGAGCACAGCAAGTACCACGAAAAGCGAGGAAGCATCACGCTCGTGCGGTGATCAGCCCTGCTCCGTGTACTCCCTTCTTTTTACAAGGAAATAGTAATCTCCTTTAAGCGGCAGGTACCCGTACTCGTAGCAGAAATAATATGTATCCCCTTTCTTGGTGGTGTAGGCATTGGTGTAGTAAGAGAAATCAAAACCTTTCTGGATAAGCTTTGCTTTGGTGGATTTGGCGGTCTGGTCCGGGATCAGTTCTTCCAGCACCCTGCGGTTCCTGCGCAGGATATTGTTCACGTTGCGAACGTAATTGGTGGTGTCGGAGTTCAGTTTGTTGTTATAAGCGTTGCGGCACATGTCCGAACAGAACTTTTTATCGGCCCGCCCCTTGATGGGCTCAGCACATTCTAGGCATTGCTTGGCAGAGTTCATGGAATGATCGGATAATTGGGTTGCTGCAAATATAACAAAAAATGGCGAATTTAAGCTGAATGGGGCATTTATTCGTTTGCAAACGGTTACAAGCAACAAGATACGCCTACAAATATTTATTAACCGAATCGGCCGCGGAAGCCGCCACATCTTTGCACCGTCAAACCGAATGAAGTGCACCGTTTGTTTTGACATCAACATATAAAAAAGTATTTACCTGTGATATTGTGCCCCAGTTCACGCGGAGTAAATAAAAAGAGAGATAATAACGGGGTTAAACAAAAACCTGCCTGCGACAAGCAGGCAATTAAAAACAAATAACAATGAATGCATTACGTAACAAAGTACAGTTGATCGGTAACCTGGGAAACAACCCGGAGATCAGAACGCTCGATGGCGGCAAGAAGCTGGCCAAGGTGAGCATCGCCACGAACGAATCGTACAAGAACGCCAAGGGCGAGCGCGTGAAGGAAACGCAGTGGCACAACCTCATCGCCTGGGGCAAGACCGCGGACATCATGGAGAGGTTCCTGAAAAAAGGCAGCGAAGTTGCCGTTGAAGGAAAGCTCATCACCCGCAACTACATGGCCAAGGACGGGCAGAAGAAGTACTACACCGAAGTGCAGGTGAACGAGCTCCTGATCCTGAGCAAGAAAGAAGCGTAAGCGATCGTTCTTTCAAACCAAAGCGCGGCCTGCGATTGCGGGTCGCGCTTTTTGTTTTATTTAAATCCCAAGTTACATGCTTCAAAAAAGCAAAAGGCCTTTCTGCCGAAAAAAGATACTTCCGCCTCCAAGCGGAATTAACTTTATTTAAAAACTGGCCATGAAAAATATCATTCCAGCCGTTGTGATGGGAATGTTCCTGTATTCCTGCTATCCTTCCACCCGCATAACCGGTACCTGGAAAAACCCGGATGCGGAACAAAAGACCTACGCGAGCATTTATGTGGCCACGCTCACGCGCAATGCAGTGGCCCGTGCCACGGTGGAAAATGCCATGCATGCGGCTCTCGAGCAAAAGGGGGTACGGGTAGCCAAGAGCATGGACGACTTTTCGCCCGGCATCCGGAAGGACTCGCTTACCAAACAGGAGCTGGTGAACAGAACCAGGGACCGGAACATGGAAGGTATCCTGATCATTTCGCTTTTGCGCAAGCAAAATGAAACGCGTTATGTGCCCGGCCCCTACGGCTATGCGCCCTACCCGCGGTTCGGGTTCTACTACGACTTCTGGGGATATTACAACTACTGGTATCCGTACATCTATGCGCCCGGCTATTACACGGATGGTGAGACCTATTACATGGAAAGCAACCTGTACGACCTGCACTCCGACAAGCTGGTGTGGAGCGCGCAATCCGAAACATACGACCCGGCAACAATCACCTCGTTTGCGAAAGAATTTGCATCGGTTATCGTAACCCGCCTCAACAAGGATGGGCTGATCGGGCCGAGAACAAAGGATGGGGCTGCCCTGCGATGAACAGCAGGCCTTCCCGGGAAGCAAGCCTATGCTTCTTTGTATATTCGCCTGGTGAACTCTTTTTTTGAAACTCCCATCGAATACCTCAAAGGCGTTGGCCCGCAGCGGGCCGAATTGCTCAAGAAAGAGCTGAACATCTTTACGTTCGGTGACCTGGTCACCTATTACCCCTTCCGGTACGTGGACCGCACAAAATTTTACAAGGTAAACGAGATCAGCAAGGAGCTGCCGTATGTACAATTGCGCGGGAAGATCATTTCCATGGATGAGGCAGGCGGGCCAAGAGCAAAACGGCTGGTGTGCATATTCACGGATGGCACCGGCACCATCGAGCTCGTGTGGTTCCAGGGAATCAAGTGGGTTTCGAAACTGCTGAAGACCGAAACAGAGTACGTGGTGTTCGGCAAGCCCAACCCCTTCAAGGGCCGGTTCAGCATCCCGCACCCGGAGATCGAAGAGGTAAGCGAGGAAAATACACGGCTGGCCTCAGCCCTCCAGCCCGTTTACAATTCCACCGAGAAAATGAAGCAGCGTTCATTGGATACACGCGGTATCTGGCGCTTACAGAAAACGCTGGCCGAGCAGCTTCGCGGGAAAATATCCGAAACACTCTCGCAAAAGCTGATCGGTCAATACAAGCTGATCCCTTTGGAAGATGCACTGCTCAACATCCACCTGCCCCAAAATCCCGGCCTGCTGAACAAAGCACAGTTTCGCCTGAAGTTCGATGAGCTTTTCTTTCTCCAGCTGCGGCTGCTTAAAATGAAGCTGGTGCGCCAGAAGAAATACAAGGGGTTTGTTTTTGAAAAAGTGGGAGCGCAGTTCAACGAGTTCTATAACAAACACCTCCCCTTCCCGCTCACCAATGCACAAAAGCGGGTGATCAAAGAGATCCGGGCCGACATCGGCTCCGGCAAACAAATGAACCGCCTGTTGCAGGGTGATGTGGGAAGCGGGAAAACGGTGGTGGCGCTCATGACCATGCTCATCGCCATCGACAACGGCTTCCAGGCCTGCCTGATGGCTCCCACCGAGATCCTGGCAAACCAGCACTACGCTACCATCAGCCGCCTGCTGGGCGACATGAAAATATCGGTGGGATTACTTACCGGCTCCACAAGATCTTCGCACAGGAAAATCCTCCATGAAAAGCTCCGCAGCGGTGAAATGAATATCGTTGTCGGCACCCATGCTCTCATTGAAGAAGAAGTGCAATTCGAGAACCTGGGTATGGCTGTTATCGATGAGCAGCACCGCTTTGGGGTGGAGCAGCGCTCGGAGCTTTGGCGAAAAGCGAGCCTGGTACCCCATGTGCTGGTGATGACGGCCACGCCCATACCGCGAACACTCGCGATGACATTCTACGGTGACCTGGACGTTTCGGTGATCGATGAAATGCCACCCGGCCGGAAACCGGTGACCACGGTGCACCGCTTCGAGGAAAAACGCCTGGCGGTTTACGGTTTTCTGAAGGAGGAGATCAAAAAAGGAAGACAGGTCTATATCGTGTATCCCCTCATCGAAGAATCTGAAAAGATAGATCTAAAAAATCTATATGACGGCTACGAGAACATCTGCCGGGAATTTCCTGCTCCTCAATACCGCGTGAGCATCGTACACGGAAAAATGAAGAGCACGGACAAGGATTTCGAGATGCAGCGCTTCGTGAAAAAAGAGACCCATATCCTGGTGGCCACCACGGTTATCGAAGTAGGCGTGGACGTACCCAATGCCAGTGCGATGCTGATCGAGAATGCCGAACGGTTCGGGCTTTCACAGCTGCACCAGCTGCGGGGGCGCGTGGGCCGGGGAGCAAACCAAAGCTACTGCATACTCATGACCTCATACAAACTAAGCGCAGAGGCCAAACTGCGCATCGGAACAATGTGCCGCACCAATGACGGCTTTGAAATTGCGGAAACGGACCTGAAGCTACGCGGGCCGGGCGACCTGGCCGGCACGCAGCAGAGCGGTGTAGTGGACCTGAAGCTATCGGACCTGGCCAAAGATGCACAGATACTCCAGTTCGCCAGGAATTCCGGGATCGAAGTGCTGAACGATGATCCCGATCTTTCAAGACCCGTTAACAAAAATATTCTGGACCACTTGCAGGCACAGAACAAGAACAAACCCAACTGGAGCAGGATCAGCTAACAAACAAAAACAAAAACTATGATCAATGCAGCAAAAAGACTTGAAAAGATCTTGGCAGAATCTCCTTCGAAGTTTCTAAACTATTCTGAAGAGCAGGCATGCATAAAGCCCGCTCCGGGCAAGTGGAGCAGGAAGGAGATATTGGGCCACCTGGTGGATTCAGCCGCCAACAACCACCAGCGCTTCGTGCGCATGCAGATCGACAACAACATTCCCCTGCCGCAGTACCAGCAGAACGAGTGGGTAGCGCTGCAGCATTACCAGGAAAAACAATGGAAGGATATCGTGCAGCTCTGGGAAATATACAACCGGCACCTGCTTCATGTATTGAAGAACGTGGATGGATCGAGGCTGACCCACACCGCCATTTTCCCGGAATACGGGGTAAAGACCCTTCAATTCATCATTGACGATTACGTGGACCACATGGAGCATCACTTTGCACAGATCCTTAAACCGGTCGAATAATCGTTACGTCCCTACGGGACGAGATTTTTTTCTTCACCTTATTCTACCGATATCATGTCTCTAACGGGACATTATTACACTAAAACCTATCAGGTTTTTGTTCCGTAGGAACAACGATTGTAAATTGTGAAAAAATTCCCCGCTAGGGAGATATCCGCACAACACATGCCGGTTTTTTTGTTCCGTAGGAACAAAATATCGGTAGAACATCGGCATGCCCTAAAATGTCCCGTCCCATCGGGACGGAAGATAAAAACCCGCGGCAAGCCTGCATTTCTTTTGCTCGAAACTATTTCTAATTTTGTTCAATGAAAATTTCCTACAACTGGCTCCGGCAGTATATCGATATCTCGCTGCCTCCGCAAGAGGTGGCAGACCTGCTCACCAACTGCGGACTGGAGGTGGAGAGCGTGGAAAAGTTCGAGACGGTGAAAGGCGGGCTGGAAGGATGCGTTATCGGTGAAGTAAAAACAAAGGAAAAACACCCGGATGCCGACAAGCTTTCGGTGACCACGGTCGACATAGGCACCGGAACGCTGCTGAACATCGTGTGCGGGGCAGCCAACGTTGCGGCCGGGCAAAAAGTAGTGGTGGCCACCGCGGGCGCCACGATCTACCCTACGAACGGGGAGCCGCTCACCCTCCGGAAAGCAAAGATACGCGGAGCGGTATCGGAAGGAATGATCTGCGCGGAGGACGAGCTGGGCCTCGGCACTTCGCACGAGGGTATTATGGTGCTCGATCCTTCTGCAAAAGCCGGCACACCGGCAAGAGAATATTTCAAGGTAGACATTGATCATGTTTTTGAGATCGGTCTTACTCCCAACCGCGGTGACGCGGCCTCGCACTATGGAGTGGCGCGTGACCTTACTGCAGTAATCAACTGCAAGCTGCAAACTGCAAGCTGCAAGCTTGCCCTTCCTTCCATTACTTCCTTTAATATTGATAATAAGAACCTGGCGATCGAGGTTGCTGTAGAAGACACCACCGCCTGCCCGCGCTATTCGGGGATCACCCTCTCCGGTATAACCGTAAAAGAAAGTCCCGGGTGGCTGAAGAACCGGTTGAGATCCATCGGCCTGAAGCCCATCAACAACATCGTTGACGTCACCAACTTTGTATTGCACGAGCTGGGCCAGCCCCTGCATGCTTTTGATGCGGATAAGATCAAAGGGAAAAAAGTGGTTGTGAAGAAATTACCGGCCGGAACAAAATTCAAAACACTCGATGATGCCGAACGCACGCTGACAGCAAATGACCTGATGATCTGCAACGCGAACGGAGGCATGTGCATCGCGGGCGTGTTCGGGGGAATCGAAAGCGGGGTGACCGGCAATACAAAGGATATATTTCTCGAAAGCGCCTATTTCGATCCCACGCATATCCGGAGGACAGCCCGGCACCACGGCCTGAAGACCGATGCTTCGTTCCGCTTTGAACGGGGCACCGATCCGAACATCACCGTATTCGCACTCCAGCGCGCAGCTGCGCTCATCCGCGAGATCGCAGGAGGAAAGATCTCCTCGGAGATCGTGGATGTTTACCCGAAACCCATCGGGAATTTCAAAGTGCCCCTCTCCTATTCCGAGTGTGATAAACTGGCGGGTAAAAAAATAGATCGGGAAAAGATTAAATCCATTTTGGCTGCCCTGGGCATCGAAATCGCGGAAGAAGGGAAGGATACCCTGCTGCTTGCCGTGCCGCCATTCAAGTCGGACGTAACGCGCCAGGCGGATGTGGTGGAGGATATCCTGCGCATCTACGGGTACAACAATGTGGAAACACCTTCACGGGTTCGCGCTTCCCTTTCCTACTCGCCCGGGCCCGATGAAGAAGCCATACGTAACGCGGTTTCCGATATGCTTTCGGCTAACGGGTTTGCCGAAATATTCTCCAATTCGCTCACAAATTCTGCATACTACCCCGAAGAAGAATTGTCCAAAGCCATTCGCATACTCAACCCCAACAGTACGGAGCTGGACATCCTGCGCATGAGCATGCTCTACAGCGGGCTGGAGGCGATCGCCTATAATCAGAATCGGCAAAATTCCGATTTGCAGCTGTACGAGTTTGGCCGCACGTATCACAAAACCGAAAAAGGTCATTCCGAATCGAAGCACCTGGCGCTTTTCCTTACGGGAGAGAAGCAAAAAGAAAACTGGAACGTAAAAAGCCAGCCAGCGAACTTCTATTCGCTCAAAGGAGCGGTGGAAGCAGTTGCCGAAAAGCTGGGCATTGCTGATATAAAATATTCCGAATTCACGAACAGCTTCCTGGCTGAAGGTTTGCAGTATGCTTCGGGCAAGAATGGCTTCTCGGTTTGCGGAAAGGTAAAAAAGGCCATCCTGAAGAAGTTCGATATTAAGAACGATGTGTTCTTTGCCGGGTTTAAGTGGGATGTGGTGATGGGCCTCATTAAAAACAATTCAATCCAATACGAAGAGGTGCCAAAGTTCCCCGAAGTGCGCAGGGACCTGGCCCTGCTAATAGACAAGTCGGTAAAATACAAGCAGCTTGAAGAGCTGGCCTTCCAGGCCGAACGCAGCTTGCTGAAGAAAGTGAACCTCTTTGACGTGTACGAGGGCGATAAGATCGAATCCGGTAAAAAATCCTACGCCTTATCCTTCATTTTACAGGATGAAAATGCAACGCTCACCGACAAGCAGATCGACAAGGTGATGGAAAAGCTGCAGAAGATCTTCGAAGAAAAGGCAGGGGCGAAGATCAGGGCGAATTAATTCTCCCCCGCATACAACTCTCCCGCTTTTTTGGCCGAGGTCCGAATTCCCTTTATCATTGCGGAGCTGAACCCGCTGTGCTCCATCTCGTTCAGACCGGCAATGGTGCAGCCCTTGGGTGAAGTGACCTTGTCGATCTCGTTCTCCGGATGCGAGTGATTGGCCAGCAGCAGCGAAGCTGCGCCCTTGGCGGTTTGTGCGGCCATGCGCAACGCGTCCTCCGCGTGAAAACCGATCTCGACCCCGCCCTGCGAGGCCGCCCGGATGGCGCGCAGAAAGAATGCGATCCCGCAGGCGTTGAGCGCGGTAGCGGAAGTCATCATGTCCTCGCTGATCTCCACTGCCTGTCCCACCGTCTCAAAAAGAGAACGTACCAGTGAGAGATTTTCTTTCGAAGCATTGGACGAAGCAATGCAGGTCATCGACTCTCCGATGGCAATAGCGGTATTGGGCATGGCGCGGATAACCTGTACTTCCTTGAACAGGTTCTTGCAGATGTCCTTGGTGGTCACACCCGATACCACCGATACGACCAGGTGTTTTTTAGAATCGATCTTGAGCGAGATATCCTTGAGCAAACCATTCAACTGCTGGGGAAGCACCGCAATAACTATCAACTCCGATTTGACAACAGCCGCTGCGTTATCATCGGTTGCTGCAAAGCCCAGCTTCACTACCTCATCCAGCCGCGGCCTGTGCTTGCGCGTAACGGTTATGTCCTTTGCTTTGTACTTTCCTGACTTCACCAGCCCGCTCGCAAGCGACAGGCCGATGTTGCCTCCTCCAAGGATGGAGAGGCGTGGTAATTGCTTTGCCATACAGATTCAGTTTTTTTGCTTTTGCCGGTGGCAAAAGTACGTATTTATAATTCCGAGGTAAAAATGGAAGAGCAGCGGCCACAGGATGGATCCCGTTCGGTTGGCCAGCAGTCCCAGGTAGATCGCTCCAGGTATTCCTGACCAGAGTTCGCCAGCCGGCTTTCCGATGTGCAGCAGGGTGGACAGCAGCACCTGCAGCATGAGCGCAGTGAAAACTCTTGTCTCCGCAGAAGCGCCCATGCCAATGAATCCACGGAAAAAGAATTCCCAGCCAATGTAATGAAGGAGGTAGGTGGATGAAAAAAAGACAAACATTCTCTTCGACTCGAACGCTTTGTCGGTGAGCGGGTACCAGCGGAGATGTTCCTTGTTCTTCGAGTTGAGGTAGAGCAACGCAGGCAGAATGATAACAGCCGCGAGGGTCGCAACAGCCCCGAACTTCCAGTCGCCAACCTGCAGACCGAACCGAGCGAAATTCCCGTCAAAACAAAAGTAGATGAGCCAAAGCGGGACAAGAAAAAATAAAATGAAAGTGGCAACATGGTGATACAGCCACTTGTTCCAGCTCAGCTGGCGGCTATCGGCATACCTGTTTCCGAAACGTGAAGAGAAGAATTTCTGATCGCCTGCTGTTGCTTTCAGCGGCAGTAAAATCAAAAGCGCAAGCCAGAAAGCAACCTGGCCTGCGCTTAGGTGTTCAAACGCTGTAAAAAAATTCACGGCTTACTGCTGCATGTCATAGATCCACGCATCAGTAGTGACCGTGCGCACATCCTTCAGCTCCTTATCGGCCGCCTCGCGCACGGGCGTGCTCTGCGAATACACATAGTAAAGTCCGCGCTTGGCATTGAAGATCATCTTCGACTGGGTATAACCCATCTTCACGAACTTATCTTTCTGCTGTTCGGCCGACTCCTTGCTCTTGAAGGCGCCTACCACCACGTAATATCCTCCCGACATTGTGCCTCCTTCCGGCACAGTGTTGAAATCGCCCATCTTCGCCTTGCGCCAATCGCCTGTTTCTTCGGTTTCTCCGCCACCGCTGGTTGTTGTGGTCTGCGGAACCGAATTGACCTTTGCCTGCACATCGCTCAGCTGCTGCTTGAGGCTGTCAATAGTAATCTTTTGCTTATCGCTGTTCTTTTTCACCACGGACAGTATGCTGTCTGTCATCGAAAGTGATTTCGACAACTCCTCCTCGCGCTGCTTTTTCACCTTATCTGCTTCCTCGTTGTCTTTCTTGCCGAATGTGTAGCCAAGCAGGATCTCGTGCGCCCCGCCCGCATAAGTGCTGAGCGGGCCGATCACGTAATCGTAAGCATACCCAACGGAAAGCGCATTGTAACGCAGCCCGAGATTCAATCCCACCGCATAGTTGCTACGGTATGAAACGCCTACCCAGCCGATCTTGTTCCAGTCAAATATCCCGTTGATGTCATACTGCAGCGGGGTATTGGGCACGTAGCGCAGCATGATGTAAGGGTACGCGGTCATCCCTTTATCCTTATTCACATCGAACACATACTTCGTGGTAAAGAAATAATGCCGCACCATCTGGAAGATCGAAGTATCCTGTGCCGATTTATAAGTGAGCTTTTGCGCGATAAGCTGCGGAATGGCGATGCCCACCTCCAGCTTTTCCTTCCACCGGAAGGCCGTTCCGAAATCGGCATTGAGCGTAACCTTATGCTGGGCCGAACGGAACAGCATCGGGTCATCGGGATTCTTCACGATCACCCGCGAGAAATCGATCTTCTGGTCCATCACGCCTATGCCGAGGCCGGCCAGCACGCGCATGTCATCATTGATCTTGATGTTGTAGGAGTAGTTGGTGCTGAACCCTATGCGCTGAACAATATCCGTCACATCGTTGAAGATCACCCCGCCAAGGGCGATGTTCTTCACCGCGATGGGCCCCTGCAGCGACAAGGCGCTGGTGACGGGCGCTCCCGGTATGTCCTTCCACATCGATTTGTGGATGAGGTTCAGGTCCAGCCGGTCGTTGATGCCGGTCAGGGCCGGGTTATGCAGCATCGGCACCATGTAATACTGGCTGAACAGCGGGATCTGCTGTGCGCTCATGCTGAGCGATGCGATCAGTACTGCTGCGAGGATGATATGCTTTTTCATAACGATGAGTTTCTGTTGTTGTGAATTGTTTTACTTCTCCGAACGCATGATGGTGACCGCGCCCTTGAACACCTTGTCCGAGTTTTCAAAAGTCAGAACGTAGTAGTACGTGCCATCGGGCAGCGGGGTTCCATCCCAACTGTTGTGGTAGTCTTCCATCTCGAACACCTTCTGCCCGTTTCGGTTGAAGATCATGACCTTATTTTCCAGGTAGAAGTCAATGTTCTGGATGTACCAGGTGTCGTTAAAGCCGTCACCGTTGGGCGTGAGCAGGTTGGATATAGTTATGTTGTAATCAGCGTTAACGGTTATTTTGACCGAATCTGCGTTCATGCAACCGTTATTGTCGGTAACGGTAAGTGTATAAACGGTGGTCGCAACAGGCGTTGCAGTCGGGTTCGCGATAAACGGATCACTTACGGTGGTCGGAAGCCAGCTGAACGAGCCATTGCCCGAACCGTGGAGCGTGACCGTAGTACCTAAGCTGATCGTGGTATCCATGCCGGCATCCACCGTGGGAAGCGGAAACACCGTTACGTGCACCGAATCGATGCTCGAGCAGCCGGTGGTCGTATCGGCAACCGTTACGATGTAAGTGCCGGTTGAATCCACCGTGATGGAATCGTTGTTCGACCCGGTGTTCCACAGGTACGTGAGATTGGCGCCTGACGGCACGCTCAGGGTCACGCTGTCGCCCAGGCAGAACTTGATCGGCCCGCTGGCGGTGATCTGCGCGCTGGGGTGCGGATTCACACGCACCACGTTGGTGACCGTATCGCTGCAGCCTGCTGTAGTATATGCGATCAGCGTAACGTTGTAGTTGCCGCTGTCGGCATAAACGTGCATGGGGTTGTTGGACACAGATGTGGTGTTATCACCAAAATCCCACCAGTAATATTGTATCGATCCGCCAGCAAGGGTGGTCGTGTTGGTGAACACGGTGGTATCGCCTTCGCATACGGTAGTGGCAGTGAATCCCGCAACAGGCTTCGGGTTCACGGTAATGATGGCGATCGCTGACGTATCGGCCGGGCAGGTGCCGCTTTGCACGATGGCCCAGTACCAGGTGGTGTCGGTGAGGTTGGTGTAAGTTTGGGTGTTGGTGGTGTTCCCGAGCGCGGCCCAGGTGGCGCCATTGTCGGTCGACATCTGCCAGTCAAGTATGCTGCCGGTGTAGCCGTTCAGGGTAAGCGTGCCGCTGTTATTTCCTTCGCACACCGTTGCGTTGGACGAGATCGTTCCGCCCACCGATACCGGGTCAACGGTGATCGTTGCCGGTGTGGAATTGACCGCTGAACAAACTCCGTTCTGCACCACCGCCTGGTACATCGTGGTCATGGCAAGGTTGTTATACGTAAGCGATGTTGTCGTATTCGCGATCAGGATCCAGGTGAAGCCCCCATCGGTGGAATATTCCCAGTTCAGCACGTTGCCGGTCTGGCCGCTGAGCGTAAGCGTGCCGTTATTATTGCCCGAGCAAACGGTTGCATTGGCTGTTACCGTTCCGCCAACAGATGCGGGATCCACCGTTATCACCACAATGGACGAAGTGTCGTTGGGGCAGGTGCCGCTCTGCACGATGGCGCGGTACCACGTGGTGATAATAAGATTCGTGTAAGTTTCGGTATTGGTCGTGTTCACGATGTTGTTCCAGGTGAATCCTCCATCGGTGGAGAATTCCCAGTTGAGCACGCTGCCCACATTTCCCGAAAGGGTGAGCGTGCCGTTGTTGGAACCCGAACAAACAGTAGCGTTGGAAGCGATCGTTCCGCCAACGGAGACCGGGTCCACGGTGATCGTTGCAGGTGCGGAATTGGCAGAAGGGCAGGTGCCGCTCTGCACCACCGCGCGGTACATGGTGGTCATGGTCAGGTTGGTGTAGTTCTGAGACGAGGTCGTATTGGAGATCGGGATCCAGTTGTTGCCCCCATCGGTGGAGAATTCCCAGCCGGTTACGTTACCGGTCTGGCCGCTAAGGGTCAGTGTTCCGCTGTTGTTGCCCGAACAAACGGTTGCATTCGCTGTCACTGTGCCTCCCACCGACACGGGGTCGACCGTGATGGTGGCCGGGTTGGAATTAGCCGAAGCGCAGGTGCCGCTCTGCACTACGGCACGGTACATGGTGGTGATGACCAGATTCAGGTAGTTCTGAGTGGTTGTATTGTTCACGATGGGATTCCAGGTAAATCCTCCATCGGTGGAAAATTCCCAGTTGAGCACGTTGCCGGTCTGGCCGCTGAGGGTAAGCGTTCCGTTGTTGGCGCCCGAACAAACGTTTGTGCTGGCTGTTACCGTTCCGCCCACGGATACAGGGTCGGTGGTGATGGTTACGGCAGAGGAATTGGCCGAAGCACAAACACCGCTCTGCACCACCGCGCGGTACATGGTGGTCATCGTGATGTTATTGTAGGTAAGCGAAGTGGTGGTGTTGGCGATCGGCACCCAGTTGTTTCCGCCATCGGTGGAATACTCCCAGCGGATCACGCTGCCGGTCTGGCCGGCAAGCGTTAGCGTGCCGTTGTTCGTGCCCGAACAAACGGTGGCACTGGATGAAACCGTTCCGCCCACCGAAACGGGATCGACCGTGATGGTGGCCGGGTTAGAATTGGCCGAGGCACATCCCCCGCTCTGCACCACCGCCCGGTACATGGTGGTGATGACCAGGTTAAGATAGTTCTGGGAAGTGGTTACGTTAGCGATGTTATTCCAGGTAAAACCACCGTCAGTGGAAAACTGCCACCTTAACACAGCACCTGTTTGCCCGCTCAGGGTAAGCGTGCCGCTGTTGGATCCGGAGCAAACGGTGGCGCTGGCAGTCACCGTTCCGCCCACCGAAACCGGGGTAACTGTTATGGTAACCGAAGTTGAGTTAGCTGAAGAACAAACTCCGCTCTGCACCACCGCGCGGTACATGGTGGTCATCGTGATATTATTGTACGTGAGGGAGGTCGTAGTGTTCGCGACCGGGATCCAGTTGTTACCTCCATCGGTGGAGTATTCCCAGCGGATCACGTTACCGGTCTGGCCGGCAAGCGTTAGCGTGCCGCTGTTGGAGCCCGAACATACGGTGGCATTGGATGAAACGGTGCCTCCGACCGAAACGGGTGTAACTGTAATGGTTGCCGGGTTGGAATTCGCTATGGCGCAAACCCCACTTTGTACCTGCGCACGGTACATGGTGTTCACAACCAGGTTGAGGTAGTTCTGGGAAGTGGTTACGTTAGCAATGTTATTCCAGGTAAAACCACCGTCAGTGGAAAACTGCCACCTTACCACAGCGCCTGTTTGACCGCCTAAGGTAAGGGTGCCGCTGTTCGAGCCGGAACAAACCGTTGCGCTGGAAGCCACTGTTCCGCCCACCGAAGGTGCATTGACGGTAATGATGGAAGTAGCCGAGTTGGCCGAAGCGCATATTCCGCTCTTTACCACGGCACGGTAGCGGGTGGTGATCGTAATGTTCGAATAGTTCTGTGTAGTCCCCGTATTAACAATGTTCACCCACGTATTGCCGCCATCGGTGGAATATTCCCAGTTCTGCACGGCACCGGTCTCCCCGCTGAGGGTCAGGGTTCCGCCATTGGCCCCGGAGCACACCGTGGCAGCGGCAGGCGCCACGGTTCCTCCCACGCTGGGCGCATCGTTCTGTATGTTCACCGTAAAGGCATCGTTGGTCGGGTTCACATCACCGGGGAGCTGCGTATAGGCCACTATGGTATGAGGACCTGTCACGCTCAGGTCGGCCGGTGTGGAGAAGGTGAAGATGAGCGTTGAATTCTGGAAGATGGTTGTTCCCACCACATCGGTTACGGGAGGCCCGCCATCGATCGTGTATTGCACGTTGAACGGTGTTACAATATCGGGCCCGTAGTTAAAGATCTTGATGGTTACGGTCTCGCTGTTGGTAAGCGCGCAACCGCTTGTGGGAGCAATGATGTCTATCACCGCGGCATCCTGGGCGGAGAGGCCGATCGCAATGAAAGACAAAAGAATTGCTAGTATATTTTTTTTCATATACGGGGAATTAGGTTCTTGTTTAAAATAGAAAAGGTAATTGGTTATTTTTTCTAAAAAACAAAGATATAAGATAACCAACCTTATACCTTATATATATAGGGAGAGTTTCATAAAAAGGAAAAATAACTCAAAAATGAGCTTTTAGGGTAGGGATTGCGGCTTTTTTTACTGTTTTACACAGGAAGCGGTGCAATGATCGGTGTTGCTTCCGTCAAAAACGGTGTAAGTGAGCGAAATGGTGGTGCTGGAAGTAAGCGTTCCGCTGCCGCTGATCTGGTTCCCCGAATAGGTTTGCTGCGGAATGGTAAGCGAAGTGCTGTTCACGGTGACAGCAGCCGTGTTCGAAAAGCCGAGGTTGTAAAAGTTCTCGATGAGCACCTGGGCGCTGTTGCTGCCCGATTTATTGATGTGAATGGTGAACGAAGTGCTGCCGTTCAGCTGGCTGGTTTCGTTGCACGTCCAGGAGCCCACATACTGATCGCGCGGGTCAGCAGGCGTAGAAGGTGTCGGTTCTTCTTTTTTGCAGGAAGAAACGAGCAGCAGCGAAAAGAGAATTACAGCTGTGGAGAATAGGTGAAGTTTTTTCATTGCGATCGGCTTTCTTTTACAAAAATAATATTTTTAAGAAAACTGGCAAGAACCGTGCCCTAGAATAATCCATCCAGCAATTCTTCATCTGCAAGGTTCGGCAGGGTGATCTTCATCTTTCTTTCCTTCTGCAGGGCGCGCGCTGCGGCATGCATCGCACCTTTGTTGCGCGCCCAGCTCCTGCGCGCAATGCCGTTGTTCACATCCCAGAAGAGCATGGAGCGCAGCCTGCGCACAGAATCTTTTGTTCCGTCCAGCACCAGCCCGAAGCCTCCGTTGATGACCTCGCCCCAGCCCACTCCTCCCCCGTTGTGCAGCGAGATCCAGGTGGCTCCCCGGAACGCATCGCCCACAAAATTTTGCACGGCCATGTCGGCCGTGAACTGCGAGCCGTCATAGATGTTCGCTGTTTCGCGGAAAGGGGAATCGGTACCCGATACATCGTGGTGGTCGCGCCCCAGCACCACCGGGGCAGAGATCTTTTTAGCCCTGATGGCATCGTTGAACGCTTTGGCAATTTTTATTCTGCCCTCGGCATCGGCATAGAGTATCCTTGCCTGCGACCCGACCACCAGCTTGTTCTCCCGGGCTTCCTTTATCCAGCGGATGTTGTCAGCCAGCTGCTGGCGGATCTCCTTCGGAGCGGTCTTGAGAATAGACTGCAAAACCTTTGAAGCAAGCCGGTCCGTTGTTTCCAGGTCCTTCGGGTCGGCAGAAGTGCACACCCAGCGGAACGGGCCGAACCCGTAATCGAAGCACATCGGGCCCATGATGTCCTGGATATAACTTGGATATTTAAAGCCCCCTCCTTGTCCTCCCCCGATGGGGGAGGATTTAAATACGTCCGCACCTGCTCTGCCAGCTTCAAGGAGAAATGCATTTCCGTAATCGAAGAAATACATTCCCTGGGCAGTTAATTTATTTATCGCGTTCACCTGCCGCACCAAACTTTTCTGAACTTCCTTCTTGAACTGAACGGGATCTTCGACCATCAGTTTTTTCGATTCCTCGAACGAGAGGCCGGCAGGATAATAACCGCCAGCGTACGGGTTATGCAGCGAGGTCTGGTCAGAGCCCAGCTCTACGTTCACATTTTTATCCGCCAGCTTTTCCCACAGGTCCACCACGTTGCCCTGGTAGGCGAGCGACACGGCTTCTTTTTTACTGCGAGCCGCTTCGATGCGGTTCAATAACTTGTCCAGGTCAGTGAAGACCTCATCCACCCAACCCTGCGAATGGCGGGTATGCGTTGCCTTCGGGTTTATTTCCGCGATCACCGCAATGGCGCCTGCGATCACGGCCGCTTTGGGCTGGGCACCGCTCATGCCGCCCAGTCCCGATGAAACAAAAAGCGGAATTTCGGATCTCGGATCTCGGATCTCGGATCTATTTTTCAGATACAATCTTTTTGCATTTAAAATGGTTATGGTTGTTCCATGCACAATTCCCTGCGGACCGATGTACATGAATGATCCGGCTGTCATCTGTCCGTATTGGGTTACACCCAGCGCGTTGAAACGCTCCCAATCGTCCGGCTTGCTGTAATTCGGGATCATCATTCCGTTCGTAATTACCACGCGCGGGGCATCTTTGTGCGAGGGGAAAAGCCCGAGCGGGTGGCCGCTGTATATCACCAGCGTTTGCTCATCGGTCATGGCGGCCAGGTACTGCATGGTGAGGAGGTATTGTGCCCAGTTCTGGAACACAGCCCCGTTACCGCCATACGTGATGAGCTCGTGCGGGTGCTGCGCTACGGCATGATCGAGGTTGTTGGAGAGCATGTGCATGACCGCACCGGCCTGCTTCGAGCGGAACGGGTATTCGGAGATGGGCCGGGCGTATATTCTGTAGTCCGGCCGGAACCGGTACATGTAGATACGTCCGTAAATTTTTAGCTCATCCGCAAACTCCTTAGCGAGAACAGCGTGGAACTTTTTCGGGAAATACCGCAGGGCGTTCTTTACGGCCAGTTTTTTTTCTTCAACCGACAGGATATCCTTCCGCCTGGGCGCGTGGTTGAGCGAGGCATCGAAGGGTTTAGGCGCGGGGAGCTTACCGGGGATGCCCTGCAGTATTATTTTTCGGAATTCTTTTATAGTCATTTTATTCTTTCAAACGTTTGAAGGGAATCATTTGTGCAGACAAAAATAGTGTAACCTTTTTCTTTTAGCGAACATATTTCTTGCAAAGAAGGCTTTTTTTCGTACGCAATTGCATCTGTATAGAACATGGCTTCTATATAATGCGATGTTCCGAACAGAACTGCCTTGTTGGCTTGAGGTTTAAGATTACGCAGCGAAGATGCCCATATTGGATTGTGATTCGCATCCTCAAACGGTTTGATCCGTTCTATGGCGTATCGAACTGGCAAAGCGATCAGAAGAAACATAACTATAAATAAAATCCATTTATACCTAAACTTATCCAGGTTTTCCCTGCAATAATAAAAAAACCAAGCACTGATGATAAAAAAGCATGGCGATACAAACAACAAGTAACCCTGCATCTTGGTTCTTATAAATGAGAAGAAAATTAGTGGAATGAACAACCAAAGATTAACAGCAGAAAAAGAATGATTCTTTTTCTGAAGAGAGATATACACGAACGCAATTAATGGAAGGTAGATCAATTCTCCATATATGATCCTGATCTTGTTTAAATAATAATACCATGGCCCGCCATTTCCTCCCAATTCTTCCGAAAAATGTTTCCAGTTGTAAATTTGTTCCCAACCAGCTTCTCTCGGGAATTGTTCATTAACGAAAATCTGCCATGGAAGGAATGTGGCCAGACAGGCAAAAATAGCGATGAGAAGATTCAACAGTGCATTTCGCAAAGCAATCCTCTCCTTAAATGAAATCAACATCCAGACCGGGAAAACAATCAGTGCAGGAAGCCATTTACAGAGAATGGCTGCACCGATCGCAGCTCCCAAAATAATTGACCACAGCTTACTTCGTTTTCTGACCTGTATGATCGAAATAAAAAATGACAGCTCAATAAAGAACAAAAAGAAAATGTCAATATGATCAGTAGCAACCCTTCCGCCAGTGATTTCTATGATCAAACCGTGTATTGATTGAAGAAATGCTGAGAACATTGCTATTCGTTCATTGAAAAAGTATCCAGCAATTTTGTAAATAAGGTAAATCGAGACAGTAGAAATAAAAATGGAAGGCAGGCGTAAAGCCAACTCGTTAATTCCAAATATCTTCATACTGGCGGCCATCGCCCACAAAGGAAGCGGCTGTTTATGGAGCCATATATGATTGCCCGCCCAATTTTTAAAGTCATATGGAAGAAGCGTTTGTTCATATAATGTCGGTAATGAAAAATGATCCATTAAATGCTTTGCAACAAGCGCATGATATCGTTCATCCCATTGATGAAGAAAAAAATCAGCACCCACAAAAGCCCTGAGTAATAAGCCGCAAAAAATTATTATAAAGAGGGAAAGAGTGGCCCTACCTGATCTAAATATTATGAAAGAAAGACCGTAAGCAACAGAACAAAGGATAATAGTAGCAGTTCCAATTGTGATATTATTCATGGAACTCATTTCTTCCCAAATAAATTCTTTATTTTTTCCATTACACTTTTCTTCTTTGCCTCATCGAACCGGCCGGTCTTCGGGTTGAACCCATACGGGCAGTGCCGGCATCCGCTCTGGCAGCAATAGCCCCGCTTTAAATGATATTTTTCCGTGAAAACGATGAAGCCGTTCTCATCCTTGTAATAATCTTCCGGGTCCAGGTTGGGTTTGAACTCATCCATGAGAAACCAAATTTAGATATTTTTGGAGATGGCTGTCCCGCTCCAGAGAATCAACGACCCATCGATCTTCGCATCGGGGGTGGATTTGTACGTGCTCCGGCTGGACCTGCCTGACCGGCAGGCAGGCATGCACCATCCGCACATCAGCGGCAACAAGTGGTACAAGCTCAAATACAACCTGGAAGAAGCAGCAAGACAGGGAAAGGACACGGTGGTTACGATGGGTGGTGCCTATTCCAACCACATAGCTGCACTAGCAGCGGCCGGAAAGGAACATGGGTTTAAGACGGTCGGCATCGTCCGTGGCGATGAGCTGCGGGAGAAGAAAAATCCGAACCTGCAATTTGCGGAATCCTGCGGCATGAAGCTGCAGTTCATTTCCCGGGAAGAATTCCGGAATTGCCGGGACCAATTTCCCAATTCGTTAATCCCCCAATTCCCCAACTCCTGTTTCCTCCCCGAGGGCGGCTCCAATGACCTTGCGGTAAAAGGCTGCGCGGAGATCACGCAAGAAATTCCAATTCCCTTCGATCACATCTGCTGTGCGGTGGGAACAGGCGCCACGCTTGCCGGAATAATCTCTTCATTGAACAAGAACCAGCAGGCTCTCGGGTTCTCGGCACTGGCCGATGCAGAGTTCCTTGAAGATAACGTGAGCCGTTTCCTGGCCGGCATCAATCCGGCTGCAGCGTGGAAGATCGACCACAGCTACCACTTCGGGCGGTATGCACGCCACACTACGGAGCTGATGAAATTCATTTCGGAATTTAAAGAACGGCATAGCATTCCGCTCGAGCATGTGTACACGGGCAAAATGATGTTCGGGCTGTATGACCTCATCCGCAAAGGGTACTTTGTAAAAGGTGAAACGGTGGTGGCCATTCATACAGGGGGCCTGCAGGGCAAACTGGATTAACACATTGCTGTTAAAAAGGAGATTTGAGCGGTAAAGCAGACTTTCGCAACAAAAATTATTTTTGCAGGTTAGGAAATGGACCGATGAAACGGTTAGCCGCATATCTCCTGTTGTGCGCATTTGCGCTCACTTCGTATTCCCAGCCCTCGGAATACAAGATGACGCGAAAGGAATACATCCAGAAGTTCAGGGACATTGCCGTCAAGGAAATGATGGCCTTCGGCATTCCCGCCAGCGTAACACTCGCCCAGGGCATACTGGAAAGCAGCTGCGGCAACAGCGCGCTGGCCGTGTACGCCAACAACCACTTCGGCATCAAGTGCCACAAAGAATGGGATGGAATGACCTATGTGCAGGACGATGATGAGAATGACGAATGCTTCCGCAAATATTCCACGCCCGTGGAATCGTTCAACGACCATTCCAAGTTCCTGAACACCCGCCCGCGCTACGCCTTCCTGTTCGAGCTGAAGCCCACCGATTACAAGGGTTGGGCGTACGGGCTCAAGGAAGCGGGCTATGCTACCGATCCGAAATATGCCGACCAGCTCATCCAGGTGATCGAGGAAAATAAATTGTTCGATCTCGACCGGGCCGATGTGATACCCGTAGTGGTGAAGACCCCGCCCGTGAACTCCTTCCCCGAGTTCCGCCCGCAGAAGTTCAGCTACGAAAGAAAGATCCTGCTGAACAACAATGTGAAATACGTGGTGGCGCGCGAGGGCGACACTTATTTCAAGATCGCCAACGAGCTGAGCGTGGACCTCTGGCAGCTGTATAAATATAACGAGGTGGGCACCACCTCGGAACTGGCTGCCGGTGATATCGTTTACCTGCACCACAAAAAAAGAAGCGCACAGGTGGAGTTGCACACGGTGAAGAAGGGAGAGACCATGTATGCCATTTCCCAGCAGTACGGCATTAAGCTCAAATTACTGTACCGGAAGAACAACATGAAGGCGGGCGAAGAGCCGAAGAAAGGCGATAGCATCTGGCTGAAGGGAAAAAAGAAATGACGCGGCCCGGTGTGGTGAGAAACTGTTTAGCTTTCACAAGCCGGCTATCAATTCCTTCATAATAAGGGTCATTTTAGGTTCCGCCACCTCGGCTACGCGCTGCACGTCCTCGTGCGTCACCTTCACGATCTTTCCAGGCACGCCCAGGTCGGTGATGATGGAAATGGCAAAGCAGGGAATGCCCATGTGCCTGGCCGCGATCACCTCGGGCACGGTGCTCATGCCCACCGTGTCGGCCCCGATGGCACGCATGTATCTGTATTCGGCAGGGGTTTCGAGCGTGGGGCCGGTGAGGCCCGCGTAAACGCCTTCCACCACTTTTATGTTCCTTGCGCTGGCAATCTGCCTGGCCTTCGCGATAAGCGCCTTATCATACGCTTCGCTCATGTCGGGGAAACGTACACCGAGCCCCTTTTCATTCTTACCGATGAGCGGGTTGGGCATCAGGTTGATGTGATCGGTCAGGATCATCAGGTCACCGATCTCGAAATCCGGGTTAACCCCACCGCTGGCATTGCTTACGAAAAGGGTCTTGATGCCCAGGTGCTTCATTACGCGTACCGGGAAAATCACCTGATGCATGGTATAGCCTTCGTAATAATGGAAACGGCCCTGCATGGCCATTACCTTTTTCCCTCCCAGCGTTCCGAAGATCAGTTTTCCCGAATGGCCCTCGACCGTTGAAACAGGAAAGCCGGGAATGGTCTCATAAGGCAGCGTGTGTTTGATATCGATCTCCTTCACCAGCCCGCCCAGGCCCGTGCCGAGAATGATCCCGATCCCGGGGGTGAGCGAAATATTACTTTTTATGTGTTCGGCCGTGAACCGGATCTGTTCGAGCATGGGCAAAACTACTGAGAATTGATCACAAACTTGGCGCGGATGAAATCAAACACCTGCCTGTTGAACTGTTCGCCATCCTGGTCCTGGAAAGCGATCTCGATCGGAACGTAGTACACCGGCAGCGATCCGATCACTTCGATCAGCCCCGGCTTATCGATGCGCATGGCGTCCTTTTCCGTGGTAAGCACGATCTTGTTCGGACCCGCGATCGCATCAAACTCGCTTTTTACCCGGTGCATGTCCACCAGCCCGTAGCTGTGGTGATCTCCGAACTCGATATGGCGCACCCCGGCCGACCGGGCCTTCAGGAAATTAACCAGGGGAGTGGCATTCGCAATCCCCGTGAGAAGAAGAAAAGAATATTTCTTTTCAAAGAAGACCTCCGGCTGCACGGCCGTCCTTTTTTCTCCCAGCATGGGGATAAAGTTCCCGTACTGCACACGCGTAAAGTACACGTGCTGGTGGGGCAGGTGTTTAATTTTTTTTAATATCAGCCTTCGGTCAAGGGGGGAAAATATGGGAGGCGTCTTCGTCACGATAATGATATCGGCCCGTTCCACGCCTTTTTTCGATTCGCGCAGCGTTCCTACAGGAAGGAGAGCATCGTCACAGTACATCCTGCCGTAGTCGGTAAGCAGGATGTTCAGGCCGGGCATCACCGCCCGGTGCTGGAAAGCATCATCGAGCAGCACCGCGCCCAGGCCGGGCGCCATCTGCAGCAGCTTTTTTATTCCGTGCACACGGTTCCCGTCCACCGCCACATTCACACCGGGGAATTTCCGTTTGAACTGCTTCGGCTCATCACCGATCTCCGATGAAGTGGAAGCATCTGAAGCCAGGATGAAACCCGAAGTGCTCCGCCCGTAGCCCCTGCTGAGCGTGGCCAGGGCGAACTTTTCGTGCAGCAGCCGGATGAGGTATTCGGTATGCGGAGTTTTGCCGGAGCCCCCGTACGTGAGGTTCCCCACCGCGATCACGGGGATGTCAAATGTCTTCGATGCAAATACTCCCGAATCATAAAGCTTATTGCGGAGCCAGGTAACGAACCCATACAATGAAGCCAGTGGCCAAAGGATGATCTTCCAGTTTTTCACCGGTTAAAAATAGCAAGAAATGCAGTCGCAGGCGAAAAGTGTATATTCGCTCTGGATTATTTTCCCATGAAAATCAAAGAGATCACTTCCTCCATCGAATCCTTTGCACCGCTGGCGCTGCAGGAAAGCTACGACAACTCCGGCCTGCTGGCGGGAGACCCCGAGGCCGAGGTGCGCCAGGCGCTGGTCTGCATCGATTCCACCGAAGAAGTGGTGGAAGAAGCCATCCGTAAAAAATGCCAGCTTATCATCGCCCATCATCCCATTATATTTTCCGGTCTGAAAAAGCTGAACGGCAAGAACTATGTTGAACGCGCGGTGATCAGGGCCCTTAAGAATAACATTGCCATCTATGCCGCGCACACCAACCTGGACAATGTGCACGAAGGCGTGAACCGCATGATCTGCGACAAGCTGGGGCTGAGCCGGTGCAGCGTGCTGGCTCCGAAAACAAAGCTGCTCCGCAAGCTGGTGACCTTCTGCCCGCTGGACAAGGCGGACAAGGTGCGGCAGGCTGTGTTTGCAGCGGGCGCTGGGCATATCGGCAATTATAACGAATGCAGCTTCAATGCCGATGGGTTCGGCACGTTCCGCGGAGGCGAAGGAACGGACCCGTACGTTGGAGAGCGGGGAAAACAGCACCACGAAAAAGAGCTGCGCATCGAGACCATTTACCCCGCTTATATTGAACCGAGGGTGCTGCAGGCCCTGTTCGAAAACCATCCGTACGAGGAGGTGGCCTACGATATCTATCCGCTGGAGAACCGGCACGGCCGGCAGGGCTCGGGCATGACCGGTGAGCTGAAAAAAGAGATCGGTGAGCAGGAGTTCCTCCGCAAGCTGAAAGCGGTGATGAAAGCACCTGTTGTGCGCCACACCAAACCGCTGGGCCGCAAGGTGAAGAAGGTAGCCGTTTGCGGAGGATCTGGAAGCTTTTTGCTGGGCGATGCCATCGCGGCCGGGGCGAACGTGTTCGTAACGGCCGATCTCAAGTATCACCAGTTCTTTGATGCCGATGGCCGGATCCTGCTGGCCGACATCGGGCATTACGAAAGCGAGCAGTACACAAAGGATTTATTTTTGAACCTTTTGAAGAAAAATTTTCCTACCTTTGCCGTCCTTTTATCAGAACTAAATACCAATCCGGTAAATTACCTTTAAAATGGCAAAGAAAAACGAAGAAAAGCATCTCGATTCGGACGTAGAGAACAAGCTGCGCGCCCTGTACCTGCTCCAGACCATTGACTCGAACATCGACAAGATCCGCACTGTTCGGGGTGAGCTCCCGCTCGAAGTGGCCGACCTGGAGGACGAGGTGGCCGGCCTGGAGACCCGCGTGAAGAACTTCAACGAAGAGATCGAAAAGCTCGATGAGGATATCTCGAACAAGAAGAACACCATTAAGGATGCCGCCAGCCTGGTGAAGAAGTATGAAAGCCAGCAGAGCAAGGTGCGCAATAACCGCGAATACGATTCCATCACCAAGGAGATCGAATTCCAGAAGCTCGAATCGCAGCTTTCCGAAAAAAGGATCAAGGAATACAAGGTGCAGATCACGGCCAAAAAAGAAATGATCAAGGCGGCCGAGGAAGAGTTCAACGACCGCAAAAAAGTGCTGAAGGCCAAGAAGGACGAGCTAGACGACATCATTGCCGAAACACAAAAGGAAGAAGAGCAGCTGATCAAGCGTTCGAAGCAGGCCGAATCTCAGATCGAGGACCGGCTGCTGAACGCGTACAAACGCATCCGCACCAATGCCAAGAACGGCCTGGCCGTAGTGGCCATCGAGCGCGATGCCTGTGGCGGGTGCTTCAACAAGATCCCCCCGCAGCGCCAGCTCGACATCAAGATGCATAAAAAGATCATCGTGTGCGAGCACTGCGGCCGCGTCCTGGTGGACCATGCCATCATCCCGGCAGAGAAGGAAAAAGCATAAGTGTTTTAAAAAGCAGGAGAAAAGGGGCTTCATCGGCCCCTTTTTTTATTTTTACACGATGAGGAAGTGTGCACTCCTGGCCTTTGTCCTTGCTCCCGCGTACCTGTTCGCTTCGTTCGAGTTCAACGACAACTGCAGGCAAGCCTATGCGGCCATCATCCGCCTGAAGTTCAGCGAAGGAGAGAAGATGCTCGCGAAAGAACGGGCCTCAAACCCTTCCAACAGGATCCCGGTGCTGCTGGACAACTACATCGACTTCCTGACGCTGCTGATCGGGGAGGATCCGGCCGAATATGCAAAGCGAAAATCCAACCGCGATGCCCGGCTTGAGCTGTTGAAGGATGAGGACGGCTCATCACCCTACCAGTTGTTCTCCCGGGCAGAGATCGGCCTGCAGTGGGCCTTCGTGCAGGTCCGGTTCGGAGATCATTTTTCTGCTGCACTGGGAATAAAAAAAGCATTCGGCCTGCTGAAAAAGAATGAAAAGAGATTTCCTGATTTTCTTCCGCAGAAAAAAACGCTGGGCGTGCTGCACGCGCTGGCAGGAGCCATTCCCGGCAAATACAAATGGGCAGCTGACCTGGCCGGTGTGAAAGGGTCCGTTCCGCAGGGCATTGCCGAGCTGGCCGATACGTACCAGGCGGTGCGATCCGATCCTTCCTTCCGGTTCCTGGAAGAAGAGGTTCTTTTTTTTCTTGCCACGATCACTCAGAACCTGGGCAACAACGATGCCGCTCTGGAGAAGCTGCTGCGGGTGTTCGAGCTGGAGAACTACAACGGTCCGCTCATGGTGTTTTGCCGGGCCGGCATCTGCATGCATACCGGCCAGAACGACAAGGCGCTGGAAGTGCTGTCGCAGAGGCGCGATACGGCCGGTGAATTCCGTTTCCATTATCTCGACTACCTGAAAGGATCTGCCCTGATGAACAAGCTGGATGGGCGCGCGGTAGTGAGCCTGGGCAAATATGTTTCGGAGTTCAGGGGCATGAGCTACATCCGTGCGGCCTACCAGAAGCTGGCATGGGCGGCCCTGCTGAAAGACGACACTTCGGGATACCGGAAGATGATGGGCGCGTGCGCGCGGGTGGGCGCCTCCCTGACGGATGAGGACAAGCAGGCGCTTACAGAAGCGAAAGAAAAGAACATCCCGAACCAAGTGCTGCTGCGGGCGCGGCTGCTGTTTGATGGCGGGTACTACCAACAGGCGCTGGATGTGCTGCTGGCGCAAAAGCCATCGCAAGCCCTGCATTCCCAAAAAGAGAACATTGAGTTCGTTTACCGGCTCGCCCGCATCCATCACCGGCTGGGAAATTCCGATAAGGCCATTGCTTACTACGGCATTGTGATCGGGCAAAGCGAGAAACTACCATATTACTTTGCTTCCAACTCGTGGCTGCAGCTCGGCACGATCTATGAAAACCGGAACGAACCGGAAAAGGCCAGGAAGTGCTATCAAAAATGCCTTTCGCTCACCGGCCACGAGTACCAGGACAGTATTGACCAGAAAGCGAAAGCGGGCCTGAACCGGCTAAACGACAGAAATTAGGAGTTTGCCATTTGTTTAAGAATACTCTCTTAAAATAATTGTATATTTGTTAACCATTTGTTAAACCCAATCCATAAACATTTATACAATGAAAAAGGCACTTTTTACTTTCATTTTCCTTTCGGTCCTGGCCGGCTCGTGTAAAAAAGGACCCGGGGAGGGCGGCCAGGCAAGCATTAAAGGGAAAGTGTTCGCTGTGAATTACGATAGTAAATTCATTGCTGTACAGGATTCCGGCTACATAGGCGGCCAGAAAGTGTATATCATCTATGGCGATGAAACAGCAGTAGGAAATTCGCAGGATACGAACTACGAAGGAGCTTTTGAGTTCACATTTCTCAGGAAAGGGCATTACAAAGTTTACGTTTATACCGTATCGGGGCCGAATCAACTGAGCGATCCCGTGATGCAGGAATGTGACATCACCGACAAAAAGCAAGTGGTGGAGCTGCCCGACTTTCACATCAAAACCGCTAAAAACTGATCACGTGAAGAACCGTTGCGTTTGTGTTGCTGCATTGATCCTTTTCCTGCCCTTGTCTTCCTTCCCGCAAAAAAAGAAAGACCTCAAATCCAATAAAGTAAAGACCGTTACGGAGACCATTGTTTACACCGAGAACGGCAAGGAAGCAACGTACAAGAACACATACTCTTCCTACGATAAGAACAACAACCTGCTGGAAAAAGTGGACTACCGGAAGGATGGTTCGATAAACAAGCGGGAGGCCTATAAATACGACAATAAGGGCAAGAAGATCGAAGAGACCATGCAGGAGGAGCCGCCTACCAAAGAAGAAGCCGCCAAGCTGAGCAAGAAGAAAAATTACCGCAAGACCTACAAGATGGACGCGAACGGCAACATTGTGGAAGAGATGGAGTATGACCTGGCCGGCAAGCTGCTGTCTAAAACGGAGGCCTCGTTCAACGGCAAAGGCCTGAAGACGATCGAAGTGGTTTACAACACAGACGGAAAGCCCGAGCGGAAAGTGGTGTACAGCTACGACAACCGCGGCCTGCGCGTGGAGCGCAAGGAGTACGATGCGCAGAACAACATGCTCGAGGATAAAAAATTCGAATACACCTTCTGGTGAACCACCAGCTTGACCATATTATTTCAGGATTCGAGCCCATTTCCCTCGAGCGGATGGATAACGTGAAGCTGCTCGACCGGCTCGACACCAAGTTCACCTTCCGCATCGAACAGCTGCCGGGCATCCTCGAACATATGACGAAGCATTACTACCTTCTCGATGTGAACGGCCTCCGCGTGCACCAGTATCATTCGCTGTACTACGATACGAACGACTTCCAGCTTTACACCCGGCACCAGAACGGCAAGCTGAACCGGTACAAGATCCGCTACCGCAGGTACGCGGATTCCGGGCTCTGCTTCTTCGAGATCAAGTTCAAGAACAACAAGGGGCGGACCATCAAGGACCGCATCAGGCGCAGCGAAGTGGAGTTCTGCATCCAGGAAAAACCCGAGAAGCTGCTGCGCCTGGTGACGCCCTATGCACCCGATATGTTCACTCCCAAGATCTGGGTGGATTACCAGCGGATGACCTTTGTGAACAAGCATACGCAGGAACGGCTGACCATCGACAGAAATCTCACCTATCGGTTTTCTGACACCGAAGTGAGCTTCCCGAAGCTCGTGATCGCGGAGCTCAAGCAGGAGAAGGGCGACAGCCTTTCACCGTTCAAACGGCTGATGCTGAAGGAACGGATCAAGGAAGGCTCCATCAGCAAGTACTGCTTCGGGATTGCCACGCTGTACCCGCACGTTAAAAAGAACCTTTTCAAACCAAACATCATCGCATTAAAAAAAATAGTCGCATAGTATGATATTACTACAAGACGCAGCGCAGACAGCAGCAGATAACGGCTTCGAGCTTTTCAGCAAGCTGGGAACGAAGTTCTTCATTCGCCTGGGGATCGATTTCGTTACCACCTTCATCCTCATCCGGCTGATCTATTTCCCGATCTATCGCAAGCAGGAATACCTGTTCACCTTTTTCATCTTCAACCTCGTGCTGTTCCTCATCACGTACCTGATGAGCAAGGTGGAGATGAGCCTGGGTGCCGCGTTCGGTCTTTTTGCCGTGTTCGGCATGATGCGCTACCGCACCGAGGACATCTCGGTGAAGGACATGACCTACCTGTTCCTCGCCATCGCCATCGGCATCGTCACCGCGGTCACCAAGGGCGGCCCCGATGAAGTGGGGCTCATCGCAGCCATCATCCTCGTCTTCGTTTACCTGCTTGAGAGCAGCCTGCTCATGCGCAAGGAGCAGTATAAGAACGTGATGTACGAGAACATCGAAATGATCAAGCCCGAGCACCACGCCCGCCTGGTCGAGGACCTGAAGAAGCGGACAGGCCTCAACATCACCCGCATCGCCATCGGTAAGGTGGATTTCCTGCGGGATACCGCCATCATCCGCGTGTACTACCATGAAGACAAGAACAGCGGAACCAGCGACAACAGCCCGGGGCTTTCCGGCACGGCCTCGTCCGATTAAACCATTCCCGATGAAAAAGATCCTGCCGCTCTGCGTTCTGCTGCTCTTCGTGCAGCGGGCAAAAGCGCAGGATGATGATTTTGCCGATGCGGGCGCGTGGATCACGCTGGGTTTCAATTGGGAGGTGAGCAGCAAATGGACCGTGCTGCTCAAGCAGGAAATGCGCCTAAAAGAAAATTATTCGAGGCTAAACCTGTTCTACACAGATATTGGAATGGAGCACACCTTCAGCAAGCTCATCAAGACCGCCTTCATTTACCGCCCCATCCAAAAGTACATGGCCGACAACACGTTCAGCTACCGGCACCGGGCCGAATGGGATGTTACCTTGCGTAAGAAGCTCGGGCAGTTCGGGCTGTCGTACCGTCACCGGCTTCAGGCCGAAGTGCGGAACGTAAACTCCAGCGCGAACGGGGCGCTGCCCGAATGGTACAGCCGCAGCAAGTTCCAGGTGAAGTACGACCTCAGGAAACCCTGGACGCCTTACATCGGGACCGAGCTTCGCTACCAGTTCCACAACCCGCGCATTCCCGAAAGCGAGAATACGTGGCACCGCATCCGCCTTTTTGCCGGCATCGACTGCCAGCTTACGCAGCGAAGCGCGCTGGGCGTGTATTATCTCGTGCAGCGCGAATGGAATGTGAACGTTCCCGGCAACCTGTACATCACCGGGGTGGAATATTCCGTTACCTACTGATCATTTGCTGATTAGCGCCACTGCGTAAGCGGCCACGCCTTCCGCGCGCCCAACGTATCCGAGCTTTTCGCTGGTGGTGGCCTTGATGGACACATCTTCCTCGGTCACAAGCATCACGCCTGCAAGCACCTTTTTCATTTCCTCAACGTGCGGGCCGATCTTCGGAGATTCGAGGCATACCGTACAGTCGACATTCGAGACCGCATAGCCTTTTTCCGCAAGCAGGTCCATTACTTTTTTCAGCAGCACCTTGCTGTCGATGTCCCGGTATTCGGAAGAGGTATCGGGAAAATGACGGCCGATGTCACCGAGGCTTGCCGCCCCGAGCAGGGCATCGCAGATGGCGTGGATGAGCACATCGGCATCCGAGTGGCCGATGGCCTTCCTGTCAGAAGGGATCCGGATGCCGCCCAGCACGAGCGCATCACCTTTGCCGAGGCGGTGCACATCAAACCCGAAGCCTGTACGGAATTTCACCGGATGTTTTAGTTCTGCGGAGTGGTCCCGCTGTCCTTGTTCTGCCCCTTGAACGCAGCGAGATCGAACAGCAGCGTGAAGCGAAGCGTGTTCTGCAGCGGGTTGCGCTGCTCAGTGGGGATCAGGTAAGCGAAATCCAATCCGAACACATTGTAGCGCAAGCCTACTCCCACGGTGAAGAACTTGCGGTTGCCCTTGGTCTTCGCTTCGTTGAAATAACCTGCGCGGAATGCGAACTGCTTGTCGTACCAGTATTCGATGCCGCCCGATTCGGTGAACTCCCTGAGCTCTTCCTGGAAGCCGCCCGGGGCATCGCTGAATGACTGGAATATCCCTTTCACAACGGAAACATCGTTGTCCTTTCCGGCTGCGATCACTGGCTTACCGGTAGTGGGGTCGTATATGGTCGCTCCCGTAGTGGGATTGGTAGCATAAACAGGAGGGGTGGGCACAAGCAGCTTATTGATGTCGGTAAGAATTCCGATGCGGTTGTACTGGTCCACATCGATGTACAGGGCTCCGCCCAGCTTCATGTTGATCGGTATAAAATCCTTGCGACCGGTGTTGGTGTACGATATCTTTGAACCGATGTTGGAAATGTTGAACCCGCCAATTGCAATGGATTTTTTACCGCCCACTTCGATGTCATTGTTCTTGTAATAGCCCGACAGGTCCACTCCTACTGCGGTGCCGGCATGTGAAGAGGCGCCCTGCACGGTTATTCCGCCCGTCAGGTTGGAATAGATGAACCGCACTGCACCTCCTGCGGAGAACCGGTCGGAAAGCTTCATGCCGTATGATCCATCGATTGCGAATTCGTTCGGGGTGAAATTACCCGTTACGTTCCCGACTACATCTGTAAACGTGATGTTGCCCAGTGAAAAATAACGGAGCGAGGTGCCGAACGTGCCTTTTTTGGTCTTGTAGAAACCCGACAGGTAGGCTAGGTTGATATCCGGGACCAGGGCCCGGAGCCAGGGTGTGTACGAGATGGAGAATCCCATCTTCTTATCGTTTTCGATGAACCCGAGCTTGGAAGGATTGTAATGGATGGAATTGGCATCGGGCAGCGAGGCGCAGCCGATGTCGGCCATTCCCCCGCCCCTCGAGTCGGGAGCGATCATCAGGAACGGGACGGCCGTAGTAACGGTATTGAGCTGGCCCAGCAGTTCGCTGGTGGTGCAGGAATTCCCGCTGCAGCGGCTCTGCGCATGAAGCGAATGGGAGAATAAAAAAAGGATGAGTGCAGTGGCAGAAAAGGTCTTGATCATGATCAAAAGATTGATTCGGTGCACAAACGCTAAAAGTACAAATTTATTTCATTGAGCAGGTCTAAAAAAGGTGTTGCCCTGGAACCCATAGGTCAAACGTGCGGCTGGTGGACTGGTGTTCACTTGAGGATGACCAGGCGCTCGTACTTGTCCGCGATGTCGCCATCGGAGGTCTTCACCTTCAGGCGGTAAACATATACACCACGCGCAAGCTGATCGCCAAAATCATCCTTGCCGTCCCAGGCAATGGGATCGGAATGATACCCATCGAAGTGCGAGATCCCGGTAATGGTTTTCACCAGTTTTCCTGATACGGTGAACACCTGGATCTCCACGTTCAGGTCACCGCAGGGTTTGTTGTGCTCAAAATAGAACGAGGTTCGGGTGGTGAACGGGTTAGGATAGTTGAGCACGTGCGACAGCGCCAGCTTTGCGGAGCTTGCCACCACGAACTCGGTGTAAGCGCTGGATGAATTGTTGTATACGTCCCACACCTTAAGCTTGAGGGTGTGCGTGCCTTCGGCAAGAGAAGAGAGCGGGTAGGTGATCGTTCCCTTCTTGTAGCTGTTCATGTCGGCTTCGTAATAATCGTTCAGCACGATGGGATGCGAGGAATTGTTGTCGAGCACGGCCGTCAGGTCGTGGCCGATGCCGTTGCCCACCGTGTTCATCCCGCTCGAGTCGCTCACCCGGGCATAGATGTAGGGATTCTGGTCGGTGATGCCCCCGTAAACGAACTTATCGTTGTTAAGGAATAATTTCACCTCGGGCCCTACCAGGTCGTTGGGAGCAGCCGTGTCGGATCCCCCGATGATGATGTTATCGTAATAGCCGTTCGCATCTTCGGTGCCGTTGTGCGCATAATAGGATATTTTGCCGTTGCCGAAATTGTACGCGATATCTTTGGGCACGATAAAGGAAAAAGTAAAGTCGCCATTGGTCACGCTGGCCTTTCCTTTATAGATCACATTCTTCTGCAGCTTGAACGTTTTGGGCGGGCTCGCCAGCGGGCCATCGTTGGATAAAGTAGTGAGCATGCTGGCCTTGTCGAACACGGTGGGATAGATCACCCCGTTGAAATTGGTAAGCTTGTTCCCCAGTGTGTCGGTGATGATGCCCGTGACGGTGACCTGGCTGAGCGCGCGAATCGTATCGGGCGTGGCTGATACGGCATTGCCATTCACAAAAGTTGTTTTAACCCGCTGTGCAGGATAGGCCAGCCGCAGCGCAGGATCGCCCAGCAGGGTGAAGTTGCGGTTGTTCACGATGGGACCGCTGTTGCGCTTGGTGAGCATGAACGCATCCCCGAGCCGGGGCATTTCACCGTTCAGCGGCTTGAAGACCACGCGGTAAAAGTTCTGGTTCAGGATGGCATTGGGGCCGGCATACACCAGGCGCACGGTGCTGAGCAGCGCAATGCCGCCTCCGTCTGCATTCAGGATCACATCCTCCCCTGCCGAAACCTGTTCCGGGTCATCCCAGCGGCTGAACTCGCAGGTAGCCGTTACAAACAGCGGCATGCGGCAGATGTTCTTCCAGCCCAGGATATTGCTGATCTCCACCACCCGCTCGTGCGCCAGGCCCAGCTCACCTCCATGCCCCGTATAGTTCATGATGAGCGCGCCCTTGGCCATCCTTTTATTGATGGCGTCCGTGGCATCGGGATAGCGGTTGCCGCCCGGGGTTGCCTGCTGCACGTACGCGTCAAAATAGATCTTGTCTATATTATATTGCCTGTAGTTGCTGTCCAGGATCGAATAAAGTTTCTCCGCATCGTTAATGTGGAGATTCCCATCCTCGTCATCCGCGATCAGGCACAAGGTGTTGCGCCAGTCGCCAAACACCGAGCAATCGCCCTGGCTGCAGGTGGTGACCTGCGTGTTCACCGTTCCAGGCTTGCTCGTGTAGCGCACCAGCTTGTTCAGCATGGTCTGCGCTTCGCTTTTGCTTTTCACCGGGTAACGCCCTATGCCTACATCCGGGAGATCGAGCGCGTTGGATCCCCATGCGCCTTCGTTATCATCAAGCAGGGTATAGAAATCATCCGACACGTAGGAGAGCGTGGGATCGCACGATTCCTGCGATTGGTAGGAAGGGATAAAGTTGGTGTTGCCGGCCACCCGGTTCTTGTCGTCATACGAGCCGCCTCCGAACAGGAGCACGTAGCGGATCAGGTCCGATGGGCCGGTGGAACGGTCGTAAAACATCTTGATGAAATCGCGGATACCCGAAACATCCTGCGCACCGGATGAATATTCGTTGTAGATCTCCTGCGGGGTGACCACCAGCACGCTCAGTCCTTCCTGTGCATGGAGCGCGGCCACCGAGTTGGCCTCAGAAAGAAAGCTTGGATGAGAAATGATCACGAAGTCGACCTGCGGGGAGGCATGCAGGTTCTGGTTGGGCACGGTGCCGGATGCCTTGGGCGTGAGGTAGGAAATGCCGTTGAACGCAATGAACTCGCGCAGCGAATCGGTGGGAAGCACGAACTCCAGGTTATTGCCGTTGGGTGCGGTCACCTGCTCGCGCACACCGGTGGGATCGGTTACCTCCCATACCTTCAGGTTCGGGTCAAGCACGGTATTGGACAGGATGAACTTGCCGATCTTGCCCGCCCCGACAGAGACCGTATCGCGGAACTGCATCTGGCTGCCTATGAAATGCAGCTGCCTCCGGGCATTCAACTCCACGTAGTTCAGCCAGCCGATGTTCGGGCTGGAGGTTATCTTCGAAACGGTGATGCTGAACGAGCCGTTCGAAGAAGGAATGATGTACATGGAATCGGCCGCAGGCATGCAGTAGCTGCAGAAATAGCAGGCCGTGCTGGTGCTGGGCGTTTGAACAATCTTGGAAGTGGACCCATCGGTCATCGTGAAGTCGGTGGGAGAGTCGCCCCTTCCTTCCACATAGGTCTTCACATATATTTTTTTCGTGAGGTCCGGCAGCGGGAAGCTGAAGGGGAAGGTGTAAGAAGTAAGGATGTCGAACTTCTCGCCCACCCATTCGCGGCCCGACTTGATGAGGTTGGTGGCATCACTTTCGTGGAACTGGAAATCATCGAATGTGTTGATCACATCGGTGACCGGCAATAAGGACGAAGGCTGCGCGGAGATGCGTTTGCCGTTGGCGCCCCCGTAGGTGATGAAATAGTAGGTAGAATCGGAATACAGGTGGAGCTGGTGATGGAACTTTGCGTCCTGCGAACTGTACGTCCAGCGGTTTGGCGATTGGCCGTAGAACAGCACGTAATCGGTAGAGTCGAACACATTGGGCGTGCCGCCATCGTAAACATAGATGGCATTCTCGGTAAGGTCATCCCTGCGCAGGACGGAATTGGCCTGCGGCACCATTCCACCTCCATTGCCGTAGATCTTGAACGTTTGCGGATCGATGGAGGAAAGAGGGAGTCCCATGTTCTTAAGAAAAGAATAGGAAAGCTTGTAGATCCCGTCTGTTACCAGTCCGATCTTGTACCAATCGCCCGATGCAAGCACTGAGTTGGGCGCATAAAAGCGAGCGGGGCTCACTCTTGCCTGCGAGGCCCGCACAGGTTCGGTTTCGATCCGGAAAGAGACCAGGCGTTCGTATTTTCCCGTTGAAGTGTTTTTGCGGATCGGTATGAACCGAATGAGCGCATAAGGCACCTTGCGCTCGTAGGCTACACCGGCCGAAACAGCAATATTAGCACCAATAAGATTTTTCTGGCGGGAGTCGTACGCGTTTACAATGGCTTGTTCGGCATCGCTCAATGGTTCAAAGGACGCATCCTTTATTTGTGCAATAACGGAGGCAGCCGGACCGCTCAGCTTCAGCGCCTCAAAATACAGCGGAAAATTATGCTTCGAGACATCGTAAATGGCACCGCTGAACGAAAGGAACGTGATACTGCCCTTGCCGGGGACATCGGTAGTTCGCGTGGCTTCCCACTTTAACTTTTTATCCGCCCTTTGTTCGGGTCGTTGAGCCCTTACAATAAGGAAGAAGAACACGCAGGAAAGCGACAGCAGCAGTGCTTTTGTTTTCATTTTGAAGATCTCAAAGTTAAGAATTAAGCGAATGCGGGGGGTCAACGCAAGTACGTTTAAAATATTGTCAAAGCTTCCAATTGTTGATAATTTTTCTAATTTTACAGCCCCTAAAAGCAACTTTTTAAAAGATTTTCGTCTTGTGTTAGACCAAGCACCAAAATTCTTCGATAAAATTTGGATTTTGAATCAGAATTTTTATTAATATTGCGTTTCAATTGACCTGATATGGTAAAAAGATTACTATTCATCCTCACAAGCATTTTTTCCCTAGGAATATTTGATTACGCTTACGGGCAGGATCCGGAATTCACACAGTTCTATGCCAATCCTCTCTATCTCAATCCTGCGTTTGCCGGTACCGCGCGCTGCCCGAGGTTCATCATGAACTACCGCAACCAATGGCCGGCCCTCACCGGTACATTCGTTACGTACAGCGTTTCTTATGATCAGCACATTGACGCCATTGCCGGTGGACTGGGCATCCTAATCACCAACGACAAGGCCGGTGAAGGAACGCTTACCACCACCAACTTCAGCGCGATCTATTCGTACCAATTGAACGTATCCCGCGAGTTCTCCATCAAAGCCGGCTTCCAGGCTACCTACGCCCAAAAGAAAGTGGATTGGGAAAAGCTCACCTTTGGCGACATGATCGACCCCCGCAGGGGCTTCATCTTCACAACGGCCGAACAAAAGAACTTTACTGAGCGTACCAATGTTGACGTATCGGCCGGGATCCTGGGTTACAGCAAGCGCTATTTCTTCGGGTTTGCAGCACACCACCTCACGGAGCCGGATGAAGGGTTCCTCGGGCTCAGCAAACTGCCCATGAAATACACCGGGCATGCCGGTGCCGTTATACCGCTCGAAGGACGCGGCAGCGAGGCCAACATCTCCCCGAACATTTTGTATCAACAACAACAGGACTTCAGGCAACTTAATCTCGGGCTTTACGTTACAAAGGGTGCCATCGTGGGTGGTCTCTGGTACAGGAACCAGGATGCCTTTATCGCCTTAATAGGTTTCCAGCAAGGTTTATTCAAGTTCGGTTACAGCTACGATGTGACCGTTTCCAAGCTCAGCAATGCTACCGCGGGTTCGCATGAGATATCGTTCCAGTTGCAGTTTGAATGTAAGCCGAAGAAGAGGAAGTTCCGCACTGTGAGCTGTCCTTCTTTTTAACCTTAAATAAAATATTGAATTGATCGTTCCCCTGGTGGGAAAGAACTATATAAGAACAGTACTAACCAAAAACACAAAGTCATGAAAAAAGGATCGCTAAGTGCAGGGTTGATGGTGGCGGCAGGCGTGTTAATGCTTAGTTCGTGCAATAAGGAAACATCACCGGTAACCGGGTGGAACTACAATGACCCGAAGAACGGGGGCTACGAACTCCTGCCCTACTCGGAGCAGGAAACAGGGCCGGGCCTGGTACTCATCGAAGGCGGAACATTCACGTTCGGCCGCGTGGAGCAGGATGTGAATTACGACTGGAACACGATCCCGAGAAGGGTCACGGTCTCTTCGTTCTACATGGACGAGACCGAGATCCGCAACTTCGATTACCTCGAATATTTGCATTGGCTCAACCGCATTTATGCCCAGGGCGGCATCGATGACCCGATGTACCAGGTGTACAAGCGCGCGCTCCCCGATACGCTGGTATGGAGAGACCGCCTGGCCTACAACGACCCTTACGTAGAATATTACCTGCGCCATCCTTCTTACCGCGATTACCCGGTAGTGGGTGTGAACTGGCTCCAGGCAAGTGATTTCGCTTCGTGGCGCACCGACCGCGTGAACGAGTTCATCATGATCCGCGAAGGAATACTCGATTGGGACCCGGGAGCTGCCGGAGCCAACAACTTCAACACCGATGCATACCTGGCCGGCAAGTACGAAGGCGTTGTAAAACAACTTATACCCAAGCCCAATGGTGAAGGCCGCAAGGTACGCATGGAAGATGGTATCCTCCTGCCGAAGTACCGCCTTCCCACGGAAGCCGAATGGGAATTTGCGGCATACGGACTTATCGGTAACACCATCGATGAGCGCATCACCGAAAGGCGCCTCTACCCGTGGAACGGCCAGGCCGTACGCAACCCCGAAGAAAAGTTCATCGGTGACTTCTTAGGGAACTTCGTGCGGGGGGCAGGTGACTACATGGGTACCGCAGGCATGCTGAACGATAATGCAGACGTTACCGCACCGGTTTACTCGTACTGGCCTAACGATTACGGCCTGTACAACATGGCCGGCAACGTGAGCGAATGGGTAATGGACGTATACCGCCCGCTGTCCTACGAAGACATGGCTGAGTTCCGTCCCTTCCGCGGGAATGTGTTCCAAACCGCTATGGAAGACCCCGATAACCCCGGCACCAAGCTGGTGAACCAGGAAATGGCCGACTCGATCAACTACGATGCAGACAGCAACCTCATCCTGCGCCCCGGGCAGGTGATGATGCGTAACGTAGACCCGAAGTTCAAGCAGGACCACCTCGATGAGCGGAGAAACTACAAATATTCCGATAACATCAACTTTGTGGATGGTGACGTTCAGTCCAGTATCTATTTCGGTCAGGGCGAAGCCGCGCTGACCGATGGACAGCTCGGCCCCAACAGGATCATGTACCAGTTCCCTGTTTCGAAGAACCAGGCCGAGAACGTAGGATCGACCTCGCTCATCAATAATAAATCGAGAGTGTACAAGGGCGGATCGTGGAGAGACCGCGCCTACTGGATGGTTCCCGGAACCCGCAGGTTCCTCGACCAGAAACTGGCCACCGACTACATCGGGTTCCGCTGCGCCATGACGCGCGTGGGAAGCCCGGTTGGTCTTGGAACAAAAAAGAAGAAAAAATAACTTTTAACGTTGAGTGAAGAAAACCCTGACCTCAGAGTCAGGGTTTTTTATTTTTGTACGATGAAAGTCGCCATCGAGCAGCTTTATTCCATCTTCAGATCGTATCCGCATATCTGCACCGATACGCGCAGCATCATTCCCAATTCCATCTTCTTTGCCATCAAGGGTGAAAGCTTTAACGGTAACGAGTTCGCAAAGAACGCCATCAACAGTGGCTGCAGCCACGCGGTGATCGATGAGAAAAAGTTCGAAGCAGACGACCGTTTCCTGCTGGTTGACGATGTGCTTTCAACATTGCAGAAGCTGGCCGTGCATCACCGTTCGCACCTCAAGATCCCGTTTATTGCCATTACCGGCACGAATGGCAAGACCACCACCAAGGAGCTGATCCGCACCGTGCTTTCGAAAAAGTTCAATACGCTGGCCACGGCCGGGAACCTGAACAACCACATTGGTGTGCCGCTCACAGTACTTTCAGTAAACGACAAAACGGAAATAGCCGTGATCGAAATGGGTGCGAACCACACCGGGGAGATAAAGTTCCTTTGTCATATTGCGCAGCCGAACTATGGCATCATCACCAATATCGGGAAGGCGCATCTCGAAGGATTCGGCAGCTTCGAAGGTGTGGTGCGAGCCAAATCGGAGCTGTACGATTACATCCGGAAAACGCACGGAAAGGTTTTCATCCATGCCGGCAACGATCTCCTGATGAAGCAGGCCGGGAATATTGAAAAAATCACCTACGGCAGCTCAGGAACGCTGAATGTGAAAGGAGAAATCGCTTCCGCGGGCGAATACGTAAAGATCAAATGGCTGGGCACAACTGTTCCCTCTCATCTTACCGGTCAATACAACGCAGAGAACATCCTCTGCGCCATTTGCGTAGGCAATTACTTTGGAATTGACAAGGAAACCATCGCGGAAGCCGTAAAGGACTATGTGCCTTCCAACAACCGCTCACAGGTGATTAAAAAAAATTCCAACACCATTCTGCTCGATGCATACAATGCTAACCCTTCGAGCATGGAAGTATCGGTGAACAACTTTACGGGCATGAACCTGCCGAACAAGATGGTGGTGCTGGGTGATATGTTCGAGCTGGGGAAGTATGCAAAGGAAGAGCACCGGAAGATCGCAGAGGCCGTGCTGCAAAAAGGCTTTATGAAAGTGATCCTTGTAGGCCCCGAATTCTGTGAAGCGGGAAAGAACTCTTCCTGCATGCTTTTCAAAAACACGGAAGAGGTGATGGAATGGTTCCGCAAAAATCCCGTCAGGAATTCCGCCATCCTGATCAAAGGCTCGCGCGGAATGAAGCTGGAAAGGCTGGTGGAAGTGCTCTAATTACTTCGACAGAACTGCCCTGGAGATCACGATCTTCTGCACCTCGGTGGTCCCTTCGTAGATCTGGGTGATCTTGGCATCGCGCATCAGGCGCTCCACGTGGTATTCCTTAACGTACCCATAACCACCATGTATTTGCACGGCTTCCACGGTGGTCTCCATCGCCACGCGCGAAGCAAACACCTTGGCCATGGCGCTGGCCGTACCATAATCCATGTGATGATCCTTCATCCAGGCGGCCTTGAGGCAAAGCAGGCGCGCGGCCTCGATCTCGGTGGCCATGTCGGCCAGTTTGAACTGGATGGCCTGGTGCTTGGAAATTTCTTTCCCGAACGCTTTTCTCTCTTTGGAATAGGCTAAGGCGAGCTCGTAAGCACCCGATGCAATGCCCAGCGCCTGCGCTGCTATCCCGATCCTTCCGCCTGCCAGTGTCTTCATCGCGAATTTGAACCCGAACCCATCCTCACCAATGCGGTTCGCCTTAGGCACCTTTACATTGGTGAACATGAGCGAGTGGGTATCGCTTCCGCGGATGCCCAGCTTGTCCTCCTTCTTTCCCACCTGAAAGCCCGGCATCCCCTTCTCTACGATCAGGCAGTTGATGCCGCGGTGCTTGAGTTCGGGGTGGGTCTGAGCCATCACGAGGCACACCTCGGCATGGTTGCCGTTGGTGATCCAGTTCTTGATCCCGTTCAACAGGTAATGGTCGCCTTTATCTTCGGCTGTGGTCTTTTGCGAGGTAGCATCGCTGCCAGCCTCGGGTTCGCTCAGGCAGAATGCGCCCAATATTTCACCTTTGGCCAGGCGCGGCAGGTATTTTTGCTTTTGCTCTTCGGTACCAAATGTTTCCAGCCCCCAGCACACGAGCGAATTGTTCACGCTCATCACCACCGAGGCCGATGCATCCACCTTGGAGATCTCTTCCATGGCCAGCACATAGGAGATCGTGTCCATCCCCCCTCCCCCGTACTTAGGGTCCACCATCATGCCGAGAAAGCCCAACTCACCCAGCTGTTTGATCTCCGCCAGCGGGAACTTCTGCTTATCATCGCGTTCAATCACACCGGGCTTCAGTACATCGTTGGCAAAATCACGGGCGGCCTTCTGTACGGTCAAATGTTCTTCTGATAACTTAAAATACATTTCTCAGAGTGTATTTTGGTGAAAACACAAATGTAAAAAATTTTGTTAATCTTGTGAAGCATGCAGAAATATAAAGTCATCGGCATCATGTCCGGAACCTCGCTAGATGGGTTGGATATGGCGTACTGTGTGCTGAACCGCACCGGGCGGGTGTGGTCCTATAAAATAGGACCGGCAGTAACGATCAAATATTCCAAATACTGGAAGCAAAAACTGGCTTCGGCCTTCACAAGGTCAAAAAAAGAGATTGTGCAGCTAGACAAGGAATACGGAAGGTTTATCGGGAAACAAGTTGCTTTATTTATTAAGGCACACGAGCTGAAGCCTGACCTCGTCTGCTCGCACGGGCATACCGTGTTTCACCGGCCCGAAAAAAAGTTCACGCTGCAGATCGGTGATGGGACAATGATCTCGAAGTTCTGCGGCATAACGGTGGTGAATGATTTCCGTTCGCTGGACGTGCGGCTGGGCGGACAAGGCGCACCGCTTGTGCCGATCGGTGACAAGCTGCTCTTTCCCCAATATGATGCTTGCCTCAATCTCGGAGGGTTTGCGAACATTTCCTTTGAAAAGAACGGGAAGCGGATCGCTTTTGATATCTGCCCGGTGAACATCGTGCTTAACGAGCTGGCCTCGATGACCGGAAAGGAATTCGACCGGGATGGACGAATGGCCGCCTCGGGAAAGATAAATACAGGGCTGCTGAAAAAACTGAATGCCCTGCCCTACTACCGCCAACGGTCTCCCAAATCGCTTGGCAGGGAATGGGTGGAAAAGCACTTTAACCCGTTGCTGAACGGATTTCAAATTCTGATAAAAGATAAATTAAGAACCGTAGCTGAACACATCGCGATGCAGGCAGCGTCCGCCATGCGTCATCGGTCATCGGTTCTTACCACCGGGGGCGGAGCCTTCAATAAATTTCTGGTAAAGCTTATCCGCAAAAGATCGAGCTGCCTCATGATCGTTCCGGATAAAAAGACCATTGAGTTCAAGGAAGCGCTGGTATTCGCCCTGCTGGGTGTGCTGCGGGTTCGGAGCGAAATAAATACGCTCCGCTCGGTGACCGGAGCGGAGCGTGATAGCTGCGGGGGTACGATCAGCACCCCGTAAGGTCAGAAATTATTTTCTTCTTCAAAAAATTCCTCGTCATCATCGCCACCGTTATCCAGCGAAGAGATGTCGCCAATGTCATCGAGCTTGGTGGGTTCGTTCTCCGAGAACATCTCCCCGTCATCATCCATTTTTCCGCGATCGTCCTCGTCCAGTATATAAGACTCTTCTTTCCAGTCCTCCTTGTTCTTGGCAGGAACCGGCTTGCTCTTTTCCTTTACCGCGGCAGGTTTAAGCGGCTTCTTTGCTTTCGCAGGTTTTTTAGCGGAAGCTTTGGTCTTCTTTGCCGCTTTCTTTTTGGGCTTGCTTTTCTTTGCGGCTTTAACCTTTTTCGGTTTTTTCTTTTTAGCCATAGGGATCAGTTTGTCTTAACGGATCGAAAACGGGTTACAAATATATTTTTGTTGTTACAATTTTACAATTTTTTTTAAAATGCAAATAAATCCTGCTTACCCGGCAGCGGGTCGCTTTGCGGTCTTGGCGTCCTTGCGTGCAATACGAAAAAAACAAAAATCCTGCACAGGCGCAAAGAATGCAAAGAAATAACAACGGAACAGGATTTTATAATTCCAAATGACCTGCTGCTGCTTTCCTTGTTTACAAAGGTAAAGTTAAAGTTTTTTACATTTGCAAATACCATCAAATATGCAGGAATTCTTTCGGCAAACATTTTTTGGCAATACTGTGGAAGACTATTGCTGGTTCACGGGCATCCTGCTGGCAGGGGTGGTGCTGGCGCTGGTGCTCCCGAGGGTCGTGACCCGTTTCGTTTTCCTGGTATTTAAAAAGTACTCCACCGCCTCCGCGGGGTTCGACAAACTGTTCGCCCTGGTGAAAGCACCGTTGCGCAATTTCGTACTGCTGGTGGCGGTCTACTTCGCGTTCAACCGGCTCACGTTCCCCGGTGAATGGAAACTTGCTTCGGCCCAAGAGTTCGGTGTGCGAATGCTGATCTACCGGGTATACCTCATCCTGCTCATTCTTTCCTTCAACTGGATCGTGATGCGCGTGCTCGACTTCTTCGGGCTCCTGCTCATGCAGCGGGCCTTGCGCACTTCTTCGCGCATGGATGCACAGCTCATCTCCTTCTTCAAGGATTCGCTGAAGATCATAGTCTCCATATTTGCCTTCTTTTTCATACTGGGCGCGGTGTTCCATCTTAACATAGCCTCCATCATAGCCGGGCTGGGCATAGGCGGATTGGCTGTGGCCCTTGCCGCCAAGGAAACACTCGAAAACCTGTTCGGCTCGCTCACCATCTTCCTTGATAAACCCTTCATGGTGGGCGACCAGGTGAAGATCGGGAACCTCGCGGGCCAGGTCGAAAAAATAGGCTTCCGCAGCACGCGTATCCGTACGTTCGAAAAATCAGTTGTGACCGTTCCGAATAAGAAGATGGTGGAGGCGGAAGTGGATAATCTTTCCCTGCGAATGTGGAGGCGCACCCTCTCCAATCTATACCTGGCTGCCGATACTCCCGCAGAAAGGATCCGCAGCATCGTTCGCGAAGGAAGAACCTTTCTGGATTCACACCCGGGCCTCGTAGCCGGCCAAAGCCGGATGCGCTTTGAAGAGATCGGTTCGGGATCAGTCATAATCCTCGTTCTGTATTTCGTAGACGCTTCCTTATATACGGATGACGAATATTTTGCCGTTCGCGAAGAGATCAACTTCCGGATGATCTCCATTGTGGAGGCGCAGGGCGCAAAGTTCACGCTCCTCCTCCCGCTCATTTCACAGAAATAAATCACGGATTTCTCTCAATATTATGGAAAAGCCACACGGCTTGCGTCTTATTGGCGGATCAAAACCAAAAGACCATGAACGCAGAGCAATCCAACCAATCCTTTACCGACCTTGTGTTTGAAGAGCGCAACAAAAATTACGGGGCTTACACGCTCCGCACGGAATATGGAACCAACCTGTTCGCTTCCTTTCTTTTCGCACTTTCGGGCGTAACATTCGCCTTCTGCTTCTATTTCCTGGGAAAGGTCCTGTTCTCTTCTCCCGAAGAAAAGGTGAATGTGATCACCGACTGGGGACATGAGATCAATATTGATCCTAATAAAAAGATGAATGATCATAAGGTCATCACTGAAACACACGTTGTGGAGCGCCACAACACGAACAGGACGACCACGCATGTGATCATCCGTGATTCGGTGGATACACAAAAAAAAGATTCATCCAGCCTGCTGAACCACGACCTGGGTGGAGGAAAGGATAATGGGAAGAAAGGCGGTGGAAAAGATTCGGCCGATACGGGCTTCGGGAAAAAAGAGCCCGAGCCCAAAAAAGAAGTGAAGAAGACCCGCATGCCCGATGTGTACCCGCAGTTCAAAGGCGACCTTACCGCTTACCTGCAAAAGAACATTTACTATACGGAAGAAGCAAAAGAGATCGGCATTCACGGAACCGTTTACATCAGCTTTACCGTGGATACGCTCGGTGGGGTAAAAGATGTAGCCTTATTGAAGGGACTCGGCTTTGGGCTGGACGAGGTAGCACTGAAAGCGGTGAAGAAAATGCCGCGGTGGGAGCCGGGCGTGATGGACGGGGAAAAGGTGGAAGTGATCCACCAGATACCGATCAAGTTCATCATCAAATAAATCGGAACTAACAGCGTTGTGTGGATAATTGAATACCCTTTCCGGGAAACCGGGGAGGGTATTCGGGTAACTTAGCGAACAAAAATTCACGCAATGATCCATTCAATCTTACTGGCAGTGGTGCAGGCGGCAGGTGCAGTTGCAGATACGGCCAAAACCGGGATCACAACCCCGGTAGAAGCTCCCAAGGTCGATTCTCTTTCGCTCCTCGACCTGGTGATGAAAGGAGGATACATCATGATCCCGATCGGCATCCTTTCGCTCCTTACCATTTATTTTTTCATCGAACGCCTGTTGGCGGTAAAAAAGGCCTCGCGCATCGACAGCAATTTCCTGAATAACATCCGTGATACCATTTCGCACGGTAATATGGAATCGGCAAAAATGCTTTGCAAAAGCGCGAGCAACCCGATGGCCCGCATGATCGAAAAAGGAATCTCAAAGATCGGCAGGCCGGTGAAGGACATCGAGTCCAGCATGGAAAGCGTGGGAAAGATCGAAGTTGCAAAGCTCGAGCGGAACATTGGCGCGCTCAGCGTGATCGCGGGAATTGCGCCCATGTTCGGGTTCGTGGGAACGATCGCGGGCGTGATCCGCATCTTCTACAATATCTCCCTGAGCAACGACATGAGCATCGGAATCATTGCTGGCGGCCTTTACGAGAAGATGATCACCAGCGCGGCCGGGCTGATCGTGGGCATCATCGCTTTCATTTCGTTCCACTACCTGCGGTCACAGATCGACAAGCTTGTGACCCGCATGGAAGTGGGCGCGCTCGATTTCATTGAACTGCTTGAACAGCCCACGCGATGAATCTCCGTAAAAGAAGCCCGCTGACAGCCGAAGTGAGCACTTCCTCGCTGAACGACATCATGTTCTTCCTGCTCCTGTTCTTCCTGATCGTGTCCACGCTGGCCAACCCGAACGTGATCAAGCTGCTGCTGCCCAATTCAAAATCCAATTCCACCGAGCACAAGCAGCCGATAACCGTTTCCGTGACCAAGGACAGGCAATATTTCGTGAACAACGTGCCGGTGGAGTTCGATGAGCTGGAAACCGCGCTGTCCATCAAGCTGAAATCGATATCCTCTCCCACCGTGATCCTGCGTTTCGATAATTCGCTGAGCGTGCAGGACCTGGTGGACGTGTACCAGATCGGTGACCGGCTGAAAGTAAAAATGGTGCTTGCCACTAAATCCCCGGGCCGATGAACACAGCCGTTTCGGAGAACGAAAAAAAGAACAGGAGCATCGCGCTGGTGATCTCGCTGGCCTTTCACGCGCTCCTGATCCTGCTGCTCCTGCTTTGGGTGTTCCGCACACCCATACCTCCTTACCCCGAAGGCGCAGGCGGCATGGAAGTGAACCTGGGCTATGACGACCAGGGTATGGGAACGGTGCTCACCACGAACCAAAGCGGCTCAGAAAATCCTGCATCGAAAACGGTGAAAGAAAATATCAAGGAAACGAATAAGACCAAGACCAGTGATGCGAAGATCGCGACCAACGATGTAGAGAAGACGGACAAAATAAAAACAAGCGACAAAGTTTCCGATAATCCCTCCAAAGAGATGCAGCCGGACAACGAGCTGATGAACGCGCTGAACAAGCTGAAGAACAAGAACAAGCGTTCGGGCAATGACGGGATCACCGGGCAGCCGGGCAACCAGGGCGACCCCAACGGCACGAACAATACGACCAACTATTCCGGCAAGCCGGGAACCGGGGATAAGTCCGGGCCGGGAGGGCCTCCAGGCACAGGAACAGTTAACCTGGCGGGACGAAAAGTAGTTGCCCGCCCAACCCTGAGCGATGACATTCAGGAAAGCGGTATCGTGGCTGTGGAGATAACCGTTGACAGCACGGGCAGGGTGATCCGTGCCAATGCCACACTTAAGGGTTCTACCACCACCAGTTCCGTGCTCTTCTCCAAGGCCCGGCAATACGCGCTCAAATACAAGTTCGACAAGGCCGAAGAGGCGCCCGACCAGCGCGGGGTGATCTACTTCAACTTCAAGGTTGGCAAATAACCGATGAACTACCGGCAAACGCTGGATTACCTGTATGCGCAGCTGCCCATGTTTCACCGCATCGGTGCCGCTGCATACAAAGCCGACCTGCACAACACGCTGGCCATCTGCAAAGCGCTCGGTAACCCGGAAAAGAAACTCAAATGCATTCACATTGCCGGGACCAACGGCAAAGGCTCTGTATCGCACATGCTGGCAGCCGTGCTGCAGTCAGCGGGATACAAAACAGGTCTCTACACCTCTCCTCATCTCAAAGATTTCCGCGAGCGAGTCAAAGTGAATGGAAAAATGATCCCGCAGAAACGTGTGATCCGTTTTGTTCAGCAGCATAAAAAAGATTTTGAGCGGATCGCGCCTTCTTTTTTCGAATGGACGGTTGGATTGGCCTTCGATCATTTTGTAACAGAGAAAGTTGATATCGCAGTTATCGAGACCGGCCTGGGCGGAAGACTGGATTCGACCAACGTGATCGACCCGGTACTTTCGATCATTACCAACATCAGCTACGATCACCAGAACCTGCTCGGGGGTACCTTACAGAAGATCGCTGCTGAAAAAGCCGGGGTCATCAAGAAGAACAGGATCGTGATCGTTAGCGAGAAGCAACAAGAAACGCGGAAGGTTTTCGAGCGAAAGGCAGAAACCGGGAATGCCTTGCTCCTATTCACGGGAGATCATATTTCAAACGTCAGCACAAAAGGCTGCGGGCTGAAGGGAAAATACCAGGAGAAGAACATTCCCACGGTCATCCTCGCTTCGGAAGTACTGCACCAGCTGGGATATCAAATAACATCCAGTCACATCAAAAAAGGATTAAAAGATGTGATCCGGATCACCGGGCTACGAGGGCGCTGGGACATTCTTTCCAAACATCCGTTGACAGTTGCCGACATTGCGCATAACGAAGTGGCAATAAAGGAGGTCATTCAACAAGTTCGGATCGTTCCGCATAAGAACCTACACATTGTACTTGGAGCCGTGAACGATAAAGACATTTCTAAAATCCTTACGCTGCTTCCTAAAAAGGCGGCTTACTATTTCTGCAAGGCTAATATACCCCGCGCATTGGATGAAAATGTCCTTGCAGGAATGGCAAAGAAAGCCGGGCTGGAAGGAGGAACCTTTTCAACCGTAAAGCAAGCGCTGGCCGCTGCGCGATCCGAGGCGGCAAAAAAAGATCTCATCCTGGTAACGGGGAGCGCGTTTGTAGTAGCGGAAGTTATATAACTGTGGGTATTACAGGATTCGAACCTGTGACCCCTACCCTGTCAAGGTAGTGCTCTAAACCAGCTGAGCTAAATACCCAAAGAAAAAGACAGTCGCTGCGACTGTCTTCCGTGGGAGCTGAGGGGTTCGAACCCCCGACCCTCTGCTTGTAAGGCAGATGCTCTGAACCAGCTGAGCTAAGCTCCCTTTTCGTTTTTAAGCGAATTTCAACGTTTTGAGGGGGCAAATATATATAAAAAATAGTACGGGTGCGGGTGCGGGTGCGGTCAGAAAACATTTTAGGTAAAATCTGGCTGCTTGCCAGTAAATATAGTTTTCAGGTTAATTTGCTCACCAGGATACATTTCATAAAGGACCGAAAGGATCTTTTCATTGATAGTGCCCAAAAATTTTAATGTATTTAATTCCCTCCTAAAATTGCCCGCTTCTGTTTTGATACTATATATGTCAAGCGGTTCGTTATTTTGCTGAACAAAATACTTAGGCAGGATCAAATGAGGATAATGGTCGCCTGGTAATTTTCCAGCTGTTCTCATACCTTCGAAAATAAATGTCAGGTGTTTAAGCTTTCTTTTCCTCACTTTAATATTCGTTGCCGGTGCATGATTGCCAATAACACCTTGAATAAAAAATATGCTTTCAAATGTTGGTTGATCAACAACTTCCTCTAAAATATTTTTTACAAAAAAATGATAAAGAGCTGGCAACACGATTTTCCAATTTTCGACAGTTAATATTATTTTATAACTGTTGCTTGTGATTAATTTCCTGTTGGAAGATTTGCCTAAAACTTCACGAAGAATTTCACTTTTCATTCTTTTCTGCTCTGCTTTGGTCCAAAGAGACAGCAACGCGTTAATTTTTCTATATAAAATTTTATTGGTCACAATATTCCTTCGTGCGTTCAATGGCATTATGACATCCTTCAGTTCAGGATTACTAAATAGTCGAATGAAAAATTCTTAAAAACCTTTTCCCAGCCGGCACGGTACTTCCGCTTCAGGTACCTGAAATACCTTTCGAAAAAGACCGCCTCGAACTGGTGCTGCAAAACATATTTTATCCCGCTGGGCATATCCACAAATAATACAATGCCGTTTTTGCGGCACCATTCTTCCGCTTCAAACTCGGTTTTGGCGCGGATCTTCCACATGACGTTTCTGAGCGGGGTTTTCCCTTCGATTAAGTATCTCATGGTATTGTTTTTTTATTTATCGAATGCTCTTAGTGTAATTGAAATCCTCAGGCCCGTACAGTTTTTGGAATGGGGCACCTCGTGGGTCCACTTCCTGTTTGTCGCAAAATCCATAACGAACAGGCTGCCTTCGCTTGTAGGGAAATCAATAAACCCTTCCCCCTTCCAGGGGCGCAGCCGGAACATGCGCTCCTCCCCGAAAGAGACCGTGACGATAGGGGCATCCGGCACTAAATTTTTTATGCTGTCCCGGTGTTTTCCGATGCGGTGGCTCAAATCCGCTGAATACCAGTTCAGCAAAGCCCCGTTCAGCGCGGGGTGAATATTAGACTGCGCCCATTTTAAAACCGGTTCGAGCAAAGCAGGAACCGGGAGCGCTTTGTTTACCCGGTGGGTGTAGTGGTAGTCCACCCCGTAGGCCTGCTGCCACCTGGGCGTTCTGACCTCGCGCCCATGAATTTTTATCAGGTGGTAATCGTCAGGGTGAAGATTCCACAATTCCTCGAATTGTTCCTTATTAATATGCAGTTCGGATGGCAGGTGCCCGTGCCAGAAACGGCATTCCTCATCGAGGGGGTGGCAGATCAAACCTTTATAAACTGCCGGGGTGTTTTGTGTTTGCATTGGTTTCATTGTTTGAGTTATTTATCATTTATATCTTTAAATAAAATCGTAGTGCAAAAATGTTTCATAACTGCGGGCCGGGCAATGGAAGTGTTCCCCAAAAAGTTTCTTTTCGGAGAAACTTTGTCGAAACTTTAGAATAAGATCTCATTTATCCTTTTTAATAATCCGGGTGCCGGCTGATATATTCCATTCCTTATTCTCTTTACGTATACTTTGATCGTACCAGGATTGAAGGCGCCTTTTCGGGAAACGAAATGCAGCGGCATGATATCCCTCAAATGGTACTTGGAAGCAATGGCATTAAAATATTGCAATTGATAAAAAACCCAGACTAGGTCAATATAGTTTCTGCAGCACTTGAGCATTTGGGGAACCGGGGCGCCCTCCCCGGGAATAAACCGCGGGCGGAATGATTCTTTATAATTGTCGATACTGATTTTTTCTTCAAAAAATCCAAGAAGTATCAAAATCCTGAAGAGCTGAACAAGCTTTTCTTCGTCTTTTCTCCATTCGAAATCCGGAACGGGTTTTGGCGCAGGAGGCATAAGGCCTGTGTGCGAGGAATATTTTGGATTCAGTTTGCATAATTCCCGCTTGCGCCACTCATTTAAAGCATGAAGCTGGCTCAGGTATAAAGATTTTATTTTCGTTGCTTCATCCTGCATTGCGGGCTGCATTATCGCGCTCAACAATGCGTAAACCGTGTGGAAGTTTGGCTGATCCCCGGCTGCTTGACAGGGCATAAATCCCTGTGTTACAATACGGGGGCCTTTCACAAGATACATTGTGGGAGGCGCGGAGGTTGAATCCTTCGCGCCCTTCACGTGTGAGATACGTGGAGGGCATTTTTGTTATTTTTGTAAGTTGTACGGGAATTATTATCTCAAATAAGAAGTATTCTTAAGAATTCTTAAGATTTCACCCGAGGACATGGAACCTTCTAACGGAAAAAAAGAGTCAGAAGAGCGCAGGAAGGCGTATATGAGATACGTTTTGAGTTATCTCCATCAGAATCCGAAAATTCTAGAAAAAGCGGGGATTCCACCTCTGGGAATACTGCTGAAAAACGAACAACAATTTAGGCGGCTTACAACAAAAACAAAAACATGGTTTCAGGCGTTTACACAGCAAACTGCACCCACGGAAGATACGTTGGATGACATTGCAAAGCGATTTGTAATTCCAATATCTTATTTGAATTTTGAAGCCGAATTATTAAATAATAATCTGGAATACTTAAAATTTAAACCGGACAGAGGCGGTCGGTTAAGACTCGTTGTTGTTTTTTTAGTGATTCTGGCGTCAATGATTGCTTTCGTATTTTATTTATCAAAACCAGATAAAAAAATACCAAATGTTCTAAATAAGGTAACTGTAAAAAAATCACCGGATACAATAACGGAAGGTTTCAATATTGCGATTTTACCCTTTAATCCACTTGAAAAATGTCTTTATAAAAAGACAAATATTGAAAATACGTTGGTTGAAAGGCTGAAACGAATAAGTGATTCACTCCGCCTAAATTTATATCCAACCTTTGACTCTATCGATTGTGTCCATGGTTATGAAGAGGCGGAAGCGGTTGGCAAAAGATTATTTGCCAATTTGGTAATTTTCGGTGATTTGTATGAGCACAGTAGTGATAATAACGAGGCCGAATTGAAATTCATAAATATGAACTATCGCTATAAAGTCCATAAAGGCTCGTCTGGAATAATGGGCTTCAATAGTTTATCAGAAGTAATGAGAGGAAAAATGCAGAGAAAGACAGACCTGATCATTTATTGGATAATTGCGAATCGCTTTTATTCAAAAAATGATTATAAAAATGCGTTATTGCTCATTAGACAGATTGAAAATATGGGCGTTGGCTTCTCGGCCACATACCTTGTAATGGCTAATTGCTACCAGTCTTTAGATTCATCTGATAAGGCAAAATTTTACTATGAAAAAACAATTGAAGCAGAGCCTAATCTGGCGGAAGCTCATTATGGGTATGCTTGTCTTCTTCACTTTGCAATTGGCAATATTAACCAGGCTTTATACCACTATAAAAAAGCATCTGATATAAAACCGACAGATGCTAATTACCAGGCAATGTATGGGTTCGCATTAATAAGTGATCCAACTAAAAAAACAGAAGCCAAAGAACACTTAGAGCAATCCTTAAGGTTAGACTCCAATAATGCCAACGCACATCTTTTTTACGCTTTGCTTTTGTTTAAACGATTTAGTGACAAAATGAATGCAAAAAAATTTTACAATAAGGCAGTTGCACTTGATCCTGCATTGAAAAACGAAACCTATGAAAAATATTTTAACTTGAAGTAAATATCTGTAAGTTCTGACACACGATTTACGGCACCCAAAGACTGTACTTGCCTTCCCCTCCCTCCCCGAGCTATCATCGCGACAGCTTGTTCATATAACCTAATGCGATGGCAAAAGAAAACACCCCGGCCAGTATCAGCCGGAAGTACAAGGTTTACTACCGGCACCTGGAAGGATTCAATGGCGGGAAGTTCGCACCCCAGATCAAGCTGAGCGGTACAAAACTGCTGAAGGAGATCTGCGACCTGGAGATTGGCGACACCCTGCAAGTGGAATTCGAAAAAGGGAAAATAACCATTCGAAAATCGCCTCCCAACACAAGGCCAAAACAAAAAAGATGAAACCCTGACCGACTCGGCCAGGGTTTTTGACTTGCGGCCCAACCTGAAGCGGAAAACACTTCCCGCTTGCTTTTTCTGCAAAACGAGCTTTCATGGCAGGTACAGGGGGCAAGAATTTCGTCCGCGAAAATTCTGCCTTTGTAAAGCCCGCACGGATAACATCCTGCGGGTTTGTTTTTTTACCCCTATTGCAATTTTCAGACGGCACGCTATCCTCCTGCGCAGTTAGTACTTCAAAAAACACTTCCTATGAAAATCCTTGATTCTTTTAAACAAAACTTCCAATTGATCCTGCATGATGACGACCCGTTCCAGGCATTTAGAAAATTCCTGTCGATCTGCCTGTGGAGCATCACCCGTGATGAATCCTGCGGGATCTATGCCGAAGAGTACAGGCAAATGATCCTCCCCTATAAGGAAAAAGGCACGGTAAATCATATCCTCTGCATGATCGAAGAGGTGAACCGGTATGCCAAAGAAAACAAGCAATCGGAGCACGGGAACGACCTGCTCGGTGAATTTTTCCGGCAAGAGATGTTTTCAGGACGGTGTGAGGGGTTGATAATGCCCTTCCCCCTTGCCCTGAAGACAGCCCGGATGCTCCGGGTCAAAGACCAAAAGGAGCACAGGATGACGGTCATAGACCCGTCCTGCGGATCGGGCCGGGTGCTGCTGGCCTTTGCACAAGAAGCGCGGGAACAGCATTTTTATATAGGGATGGCCCCGTTCCCGGTTTTGACAAAGATGTGCGCCATAAACCTGTTTTTAAACGGGCTCCAGGGGGAGGTGATCTGCTCGGATTTCCCCGCAGGCCGGGATTTTCGGTTTTGCTACCACGTTCACAAAACAGGCATTTCCGTAATAACCCAGCAGGGCAGGTTCATTCTGCATAGCCTGCGCCAATTCTAAAGCCGCTTAACGCGGCTTTTTTTCTTGCTGATTTGACAGTCAATGAGTCTCGGTGCCAAATGCTGCTTTACCTATTGCACGATCCACCCCCGGCAGCTATCCTGCCGGGAGAAACTCTAAAAATCACAGACCATGAAAAACCGTACTTTAAAAAATCAAACGAAAAAGGGCGCTCACCCCAGGGGAATTTCTTCTATAAAAACCCCAAAGGCAGAGCAGAACAAAAAAGAAGACCCCGAACTCCCAAAAGTGGAATACCGGAACGCCTTTTTACAGAAGGAAAAGAAACTTGAACCGCTTTCTCTTGATTATAAGAAAGCAATCGAATTGAACCAGGCAAAACCGGCTGAAAAAAAATTCAGACCGGGAGAGCTGGAAGGTTTGATCCGCAACAATGTTCAGGAGCTGTTTTCAAAAGACTGCATCCTGTTCAACCCGTGCATAGAGCTTGCCGGGTTCATGCCTTCTTTTCTGATCGATCTTAAAAACAGCGCCAGGCCGAAGTTGTTCTTCGTAAAATTCGTGGAAGCGAAGGAAAGTTCCGGGCAATTGCTGCTCAGGATCACCCTTCTGCTGAGCCAGTTTAACAACGAGGATTGGCAAAAAAGGGTTATTGCGATGATCGGTGAACACATCGGGAGCGACAAACCCATGAGGAAGAAGCTGCAGGAAGGGATCGGAAGGCAAAATCATTACGATTTCCTGCGCTCGGCTTTTTCCAACAAGCCGCAGGTCATGCTTGCCGCTGAAAACGACATGCCCGAGCTGAATGGCTTCATGGGGACATACAGCGAGTGGGCAGACAAGGTCCGACCTGTTGTTTTCAGGAGATTTCAGAATAAGGGGGACGTCATTATCACCATGGCCCCCGGCTACCCTGGAATCCTCGGCAATAACAAGAGCCGGAAAGACAAGCCGGTTTTTACCGAAGAAAGCCATTTTGAAAAGGTTCCCGGCATCATCCGAAGCATTTATGAGGAGATAAAATCTGCGATACTGAAGGCGGATAAAACCGTTCAGTTCAATTCGCAAAAATTCTATATCTCCCTCAAGAAGCAAAGGAACCTGGCATTTTTTCACTTGAGGAAGAAGGCCATCTCGCTTGTCGTGGTGAATTCCGAGAGGGATACGCGCAAGCAGGTCAGGCACCACGAGATCAAGCGACTTCCGGAAAGCGTCCAGCGTTTCTGGAATGCGCCCAATAACTGCTGTACGATTGTGATCTCGGGGGAGAAATACCTTTCGGAGGTAATCAATCTGCTGAAAAAGATGGTGAGGAATTCAGATCAATAATTTCTTTTACTAAGGGCCACATAGCATGTGGCTCTTTTTTATTTATATATCTAATTTTGTCTTTGGGACATAGCCCTTCCTTCTTTTTTTAAGAGGAGAATGATACGGTCATGTATTTTAATACCGCAAGAATAAGGAGACTAAAACCTAGCAAAATGACACTTAAGGACAATTTTTGACAATCATATTGTTAATAACATAGAACCTCCAGATTTACAGCAATTTGGTCCCGAGATTTTATCAATGTTAAATTTTATGCGTTACGCTGCAACTTTTCGGGTTTTTATAGTGTCTCTGTATAGCAGTCGATCACCGTTAAACTAATTAATAGGTTTATGAGAAGAAAAGTTTTCATTGTGGGCTCGCCTCTATCGTATGAGGTAAAAGCCTTTTATAATGGCGTTAAGGCGGATGTCCAAAATTTTTACAATTTTTTTAAATCCCCGACCGGAGGTGCCTTTTCCGAATATGAAATTGAATGCATAGAAAATCCCAATATCTATCAACTCAGGAACCTACTTCAGGTAAATCCTACCGATTTTTCAATTTTCGTTTTTTCGGGCCACGGATACTATGAAGGCAAGTCCGGAAACACAGTTTTTAACATTAACTCGTATCAGACCAGTTCCGTGCTTGATATTGTAAAACTGACTAAGTCTCCACGACAGTTTATTATTACCGATACATGCCGAAAGGTCCACCAAGAAGAGCGCTTCCTCGGCTCTATTGGAGATATCACGACCCATATTGATTTCCCGTCCAATCTATCGCATGACCAAGCCAGACGACTTCACATTAACGCTTTAGGTAGGATGGGGACCGGGATACAGATTTTGTATTCCTGTTCAAAAGGCGAACTATCAAGCATTAGTTATGACGGTAGTGATTTCAGCAAATCGCTGTTAACTTCCACAAGAAATTGGGCGACATATGTTCAACGGGGCAGCATTCTGCTTGGACAGGGTGCCCACAGGTTCTCGAATATTTATCTGAAAAAAAGGCTGTACAACGATAGGCAGAATCCCAGGCTTTTTACCACTCACAATGATGGGAACTTCCCCTTTGCAGTCAGGTATGGTGAAGAACTGATGTAAATCCCACCCAAGAATAATTATTGCAAAAAGTTTAGGACAAGGAGGAAATCAACCATAGATTTGCAAGAAAAATAAATCATGAACAAATTTTCTGAGAATTTCCTTATCAGCGCCTACATAGCCATTATTATTCTGGTCGGTTTTTACTTTTTTATTTTATTTAAAAGCCAGAAGAAACCGAAGGATGAATTGGCAAAACACTATAAGGTTTCAAAGCCCACTCTTATAAAGTGGGTTCGGTATTTTAAATGTCCTTTAAGCCTGGACCAATGGAAAAGGAAAAGAAAATTGACTGGGTTTGAAATGGACAGAATAAAGGAAAGTTGGGGCTTGGAACCCAACCAAGCCTTAAGCAAAAAACAGATTGCGGATATTGCTGAATCAAATTATAAAACCGTTGCCGAAAATGTTAAAATGAACCTGGAAAAAATCGGAATCCGCCTTGAAGCGTGGGAATCTTGTAATATATTTCCTCCAGTTATTTCGCAACGCATTCTTGAGATTTTAGGATAAAAAGAACAAATAAAAACCAACCGCATGGATAAAAATTTACCCGCTCATCAAAACAATTATGGAGTTTTGACCGAAGTGTCCAAAGGAATAAACCGGTCTCTAGGCGACACATCTGAACGCACTGTAAGCCGCAGAACCGCACATGGACTTAAGAATACAACAGGAGTATATCAAATGGATGACGATGCCGCAGAAGTTATCATCCATCTGGGAATGATATTATCCGGCTTATTATTATGCCTTTCAATCAAGGATAGGAGACTCCTAATAGGCGCGGCTATTTTAATCGTAATTCTGATACTGCTGTATCAAGCCGGAAAAAATAGCCTGTAGTCTACGAATCGGTCTCTTTTTGCACAAGGAACGGTTGAGGCGGCACTGGAAGTCCATCGTAAACTACACGTTGGGGAAGAAGGATAAGAAGAAGTGAACCGGATTACCCGGATGCAGCAACAGAAGCACTTTTAAGACCAAGCCCAGCGCTAAGAAGATTTCCTTCAGGCCCACTAGGAACTTCAACAGCCAGAATTGCTTCTTCGGCCGCCTGCAGCGCTTGGGACGTATGGGCGGGTTCGACCGGATAATAACGACATTGTTATTTCCGATAACCTGGAGATTTATTCCGTTTTTCTGCATGGTAACTTCTGTTTAGACAAAAGTACCGTACTAAAAAATTGAGCATAGGAACATCTCGTGATAAAAAAAGAGCTTTTTTGTTCCTTTTATTTTCTTGCGTTAATCCAATTCCTTACAATCTTTATTTTCCTACTGTTCTCAATTACTTGTTCACCATTTTTATCTTTAATGGGTATTTTTGCTACTTCAAAAAGTGTTACTACAAGACTTATCAGGTCGTTAGGGGTTTTGGAACGGGAACTCTTAAATCGAGTCTGTTCAATAAAGAATTTATGGAGAACTTTTGAAAGACGTATTTTATATTGATTTTTAAAGTGGTTGGGGGTGTATATTTGCTCTGGTAATGATTCCATATCTCCTTTCCACTGGTTTAATCTCTCTTCATTATACCCAGGAACAATGGCATCCATAATTCTTAATATTATAACAGGGTCACGGATTGAGATATTTTTCACCTTGTCAAACGAAAAAGTAATCTTTTTTAGCTCGGGTGGGTGTGGAGCATTGGGGCCATATTTCTTTTTTTGATTATGTAAGTCTACTACGCGGATTATTTTATCACACTCATCTTTGATATTCTTGACTTGTTTTTGATATTCCTTGCTTTCATAATGTTCGATTTCTTTGATGAATATTTTTTGAATTTTAGCGGCCAGGTAAATAATGAAATCCTGAAATTCAGGTAACTTAGATTTTTTTATTGTTTTTTCCAGCTTTGCAAGGTCTTCTTTGGGTATTATTATTAATGTAATATCAAAATCCAAAAAAAATAGTTTGTCCATTTGTGAATAAACGAATACTTCCCTAAAATAATCGTTCAATAAACCCTGTAGTCTGTTTGTATTTTTTATCCATTCATCGTAAGGGGGGCGGGATGGGCGTTTAAATAATTTTCTCGTGACAAGATTGAATTTTGGAAACTGCGCCTCTGTTTCCGTGTCCCGTTCCAGTCCATAATCATCGACCGGATGAAAAAAACCGAATTCAGTCTGAAATTCAAAAACGTATGCCCACCTTTGGTTTCTTGGCAGTTTCCAAAGCCGTCTTTCTATTTTCTTTCTTTCCTTTTCGTTCATTGTGTACAAATGTATGGAAGCTTATCGTTAAGAAAAAGCTAAAAGGCTTTTGCTTTTTTTCTTCTATTTATAAAAATATGACCAAAGACATTCGAAAAATAATCCGCACCGTTCTCAAGGAGAATATCGAGTTGTGCAGGACCCGGAGCCAAAATAGGCCCTTGAGGAAGAGAATACAGGAGAAGAGGAAATTACTGGATGTACAGGAATTATTTGATGCTTTAAAAATAACCTTTACCGGTCTGCAGAAGAAATAGAATACTTAGTGCCTAATAGATATAATTCCCCACCAGCACCTCCGTCTTCTTCCTCTTCTTCGCCCCCTGCACACAGATATTGGCATTAATTGTTTTCACAAACCATTTATTTCTCCTGGCGTATTTTCTCAACAGATCGGACGGGTAGGAAGACAACAAAAACTTCCCTTTTATCCTGGCAAGCAATTGTAGGAGCCTCTCAAAATCCTCCGCCCGATACCCCCCGTAATGAGCGCAATGAGCATTATAATAAGGCGGATCTACATAAAAGAATGAATCCTTCGTATCCCGCGTGGCAATCGTCTCCAGCGCATCCCGGCATTCGATCTGCACCCCCTCCAGGCGCGATGAAAATTCTTTCACAAAAAATACCTTCTTCCGATGAAATTTCCTTTCACTGGTGTTTTCTGTTTTCCCGCACGACCACGTAGAATTTAATATCGCGCTGTAACTCTGATGACTCATAATAAACACCGCGAAAGCGCGCTTTACATCGGAGAAAAGCTCCGGGTTGGAATAGATGACCCGCGCCTGCCGGTGCAGCCTCCGGCTGTGCAAGGCGCAATCGATCTCCCGTTTCAGCTTCGAGAATTTTGTCTTAACGACCCTGTAAAAATTGACCAATTCCCCGTTTATATCATTAATGACCTCGATTTTTGACTTCGGCTTGGCAAAAAGCACCGCCCCGCCCCCGAAGAACGGCTCGCAGTAGAGCTTATGCTCCGGGATCAGGGGCAGTATTTCCTTTATGAGCTTCTGCTTGCCGCCATAATACGTTAAAGGCGGCCGCATCAATTATTTTCCCTTTCCACCGCTTCCAGCATTTTTCCCCAGAAGAGATACGGAACCTCCGTATCGTAATGGGGCCTCAGATCCTCGTAGATGCCGACCAGGTACAGATCTTTGTATTCTTCGATGTCCTTAAAAAGCGAGATGACCAGGGTCTTGTCATAATGCAGCGCCTTCTTCTCGAGCATCAGGTTTTCAAAACTCCCGGCCCGTCTCATTTCATTTTTAAAGAGACATAATTGCGAAACGGAAAAGGGAATATGCGTCCTAATCATGGGTTTCCAGCTCAGAACCGATAAAGCCGGACCGCTCCATAAGCCCGCCCAGGTTTCCCCCCTTTGCGGAAAACTTCATTCTGAAAAAAGCGAGCCGGTGCGAGATATTGTCCGAGTCCATGTTGACAAAAGCGACTTCTTTGACCTTCACGACCGTGCCCGGCAGGATCTTATTCAATTCCTTTTTGATTCTCGAGCAAACCCCTGCCGGATCATCGCTGAGCATGGTAAGCAGTGCGGATACGTTTTCCGTCTTTTGCACCAGCAGGGAAAGCCTCCTTACCGTGATGCAAAACTCCGCTTCGGTATTGTTTGTTTTTAATTGAGTTTTCATTTTTATAAATAAAAATTTGTAAAGTTTAATTTGTAATAGTTGTTATTTGTTATACGCAAATTTCTGTGCGATCTCCTGCGACCTTTTGCGCAGGTCGATGTAATTTTTTGCGCAGGTTTTTTCTTTGTCCGACAGATCCCCACCCGGTATCCACTCCTTATCCCCATCGCGCAGCATAGGACCCGCAAGGCAATAAACAAGCTGTTTCTTTCCCTTCCTTTTTTCTCCCGTATCGAGCTTTTGATCATTCCCGTCCCGGACCGAGACCAGGTTTTTTTCCAAAAGCCCCCTTATTGCAGAAACAACCGCCCGCGCGGAAAGCCCGGTTTTTTCACGGAACTGGCTGCCCGCGATCCAGTCGCGCTCCTTGCGCCAGCCGAGCGTCTGCCGGATGATCACGAGCAGTATCTTTAATTCAGCGATCTTCAGGTCTTTCAAATGCCCGTCAAACAGCACATTGGGCACAGGCGTAGTACGCATGCTCCTTAATTCCCGCAGAGGTTATCGCGGTCCCCGCAATCGGGACATTTCCCCTTTTTCAGTTCCATCTTCTTATAATCGTCCCCGCATTTATCGCAATGAATCGGAGGTTTTTTTTCTGATGATGTATGTTTTTGGTTCATTTTAAAGAAAATTATTTTTCTAATTGGATCTCGGGCAGGGGTTTTTCCTTCTCGAAAATGAAAAACTCCGTCTGGGGCTGGTGGAAGAGCTGCAGGTACATCTTCCCCGCGTCCGAGACCTTCAGTATCCCCGCCCGGTACCACTTGATCTTCTTTTCCCCGTTCTTTTCTTCATAGACCTTTTTGGTGCAAACATTTAATATGTGCATTTAGGATTAAAAATGTTGTTGCTAAAAGAGTCGACCGGCCGTGCTTCGCGCACAGCGGCCTGTGGACTGCCAGGGGAGGGGCAGGGGCAGGGGCAGTTTCCTTCTACCATCCATTCGTTGATTCGCATTGCTCGTATCAGTCCTGACGCCCGCTTCAGGCGGGCATCAGGACGCCCCCCGGTTAAGGGGACAACGCCAATGACACTGTGCCGCTCAGATCTTCCAAAACTCCACAGACCGCCATAAACGAAAAAGCACCGCAAACTGAGTTGCGATGCCTGTCAAGATGGAATGTTTTTTGGAAAATCAATTGTCCGACACACTTTCGGAAAACCTTATTTGTGCGACATTAGATTCCCTGATTTTTGCCCGCATAAAAGCGAGCTTCCCTGTTTTCGGTTTTGCGACATCGCGGGTATAGAAATTTCAATGTTTCAACCTGACTGAATTATACACCCCCAGCACCGCTGCACAAATGGCCGGATGTGGATAAAACAGGTACCGCAGCACGGTTCTCATGTTCCGGGCCAGGATCTCGTTCTTGAGGGCTTCGTCTCTCAGCATACCCATGCGGTCCCCCAGCTTTTCGTGGTATTCCCTCCGCAGGGCGTGGTTTTTTACATTCAGATACGGCCTTGATCCTTCCAGCGAAGTATGGCCCAAATTCTCCTTGATATGCGGAAGGTACATCTCGGCATCGGCCGCGCGCATGCCCCACCCGTGCCGGAACCCGTGCACCTTGATCAGGGTAGGATCAAGCCCTGCCTGCCTGCAATATTGCTTCAAAACCCGTTCTACCGAACGGGTCGAGAGCCGCTTCCCTTCCCGGAGATTGATGAAGAGGGCATCGCTCCCGGTGTAATGGCTCCGGATATCGAGGTAGGTCAAAAGGGCCTTCTGGGTCTCGCGCGTCCAGAAAACCTGGCGGAACCTGGACTGGTCCCTTCGCTTGCGGGTGATCACCTTGCAGGACTGCTCTTTCAGATCCAGGGAAGAGATGTTCAGGCTGGTGAGCTCGGATACCCGCATGCCGGTATCGTACAAAAGCCGGAACATGCTTGCATCACGGGCGAGCAGGAAGCCGGGTTTCCCGTTTATGGCGCCCAGCAGGGCATTGAACTCATCCGCGGTGATGGGCTTGTGTGAGCGGGGCATGATCCCCTTTTTAACCGGGATGGCATGCCACAGGAAGGGCATGGTCAGCCCCAGTTCCCTTTCCAGCCCGCAGAGTATCTTCCACATCTGCCGGAGCGCGATCATGGACAGGTTGATCGTATTGGCCGCGATCCCCCTGCGCTCCAGGTGGCGGCAGTAGCCGATGATGTCATCGGTTACCCGGATATCTTCGATATCCTTATTATTCACAAAATCGCAGAACCGCCTGATGTGCTCGATGTAGAGCTCCAGGGTGCGGTTGGCGTAACTCCGTTCTCCGAACTCGAAAAAAATATTTATCGCCTGGTTTAATTTCATAAAAGCAAAAAGCCCACCGATACGAGTCAGGGGCTTTCGCTTTCATTTCATAATGAAATGACAAAGATATTCTACCCGATGGGTTTTGGTAATGCAACTAAAACCTGCGGGAAGCAAAGCCCATTGCTCGTATCAGGCCGAACGGCCGACCCCCGCCACTGGCGGGGACAATGGGATATTTAATTGATAATATGCTTGCTTGAAGCATATACCCGCGCAAAAGCTTTGTCAAATCCCCTGCTTTTTTCACCCCGGAGACCACATAAGCTTCAACTTGTCAAGTTCTGGATTTCTCTTAAATACCTGTTAATTCTTTCGGTACTTCTTTATAAGTCTAATTGTCTGAAGAATACCAGAATCATAACTTTTTTTCTCTTCAATATCCGACCATAGTTTATCAACTATGGTTTTAAATTCAATTACGTGGTCTATCCCACCTTTCTTCAATAAATTAATGGATTCCGTTCTGCCACTCTCTTTGACTGGTAGAGAAGAACAAACTAAAATCTTTTTAAAATTCGAATTCTTAAATAAATCAGTAGCAGCTTCAATCGCTTCCTTTCTAACGAAATTAAAAATCCTTGGTGAAGATTTAATTTTTGAGAAATTAAAGGTCTCGGTATGCCATCCCTTGGATTCTACAATTGCATACTCAATGCCATTTAGGTCATCCACCTTCAAAACGAAATTTTTCGCGGGATTTTTTCGATTGGGGTTTAAATTAAAAATAACCAAATCAATATCACTATCTCCACCAACTAATTGCTCATCTTTTCTGACATAATATTTAATATTAGTGCGAACTAGAAAATTATTGTGTTCAAAAAAGAGCCTGGAGAATTCTTCGTTTATTTCCGCCATTGATATTCTTAAATTTTAATTGTGCCTAGCGGCTCGGGGCTTGGTGGCTGTTGTATTTTTCTGTCATAAGTTCAATGTCCCGAGGTATGTACTGTGATGTGTCTGAACATTTTCATCATCTAAAAAGTCCACTGTGTATTCTTCATTTGAAACGTAAATGTGAACCTTACCAGTCATACAATCAAAGACGATGTCTCCCGCACTGTTTTGTGTTATTGTATTATAACCATTATAATAATGTAAATCGTCAGAGTCAGCTTCTCCAATTACAATAATATCAGGATTCATTTTTTCTAATAACTCGGTTGGAACTCTCCCGCTTTTTCTTCCATGATGTGGTGCAAAGAGCACATTGACTTTTGGCAAAGCCAATTCATCTTTTATTTTTCCCATAAAACCATTTTCTAAATCGCCCATCCATAAAACTGTTGCCCCGTTTTCGAAGCTATATTGAATAATTGCAGATATATTATTAAAACTTTCTCCGTTTTTTGCTTTTGTTAATTCTTCAGTATAGTGTTTGTTATTTGTGTCTGGCCATAGAATATGTAGTCCAGACGAGCCTCTTTCAGAATCATCATCGTTAAGCCATTTTCTCTTACATCCCTTGTAAATAAAATATGCTTTCTCGGAATCTCTCAGCTCACAATATTTATCAAAATCATCATTGTCATCTGGTTTTGTCGCTTCATTTTCTACGCAATAAAAATTAAGTATTTTTTTTCTGCTGTTCAAGTATTCTATTCCTCTAAAATGGTCTTCATCGGGATGGGTAGAAATAAATCTTGAAATGTTTTTTGATGAAGATTCATTTATAATTTCATCAACAATTTGCCTTCTCGCTCTAAGGTCATCATTTGGTAAACAGCAGTCAATAATGGTAAAAGTATCATTGCCATGTTTGATGTAAAACATATCACCATTGCCAACCGAAATTGATTTTATTAGGCTCATTTTATCTATGAATTTGCCTCAATTCTTTTTGTTATGTAAGTTGTCTGCTTACGATATGAAAAAAGAAACAAAAAGAAAATTAAAATTACTGAAATGAAAACTGAAATGTCGTTTGATATTGTCCAGCGGATTTGAAAATAATTGTATGCTCGTAAAAGAAGTAGAAGAATAAACATTGAACAAATTGTCCGATATGTATTATTTATTTCCGAGAGTAATTCAATTTTGCTATCTTTTCGCGATGCTGCAATAAATTTTTTGTAGTCAGTAAATTTTAGGAATGAAATTTTTTTCAAAACAGGTTCTATGCATATAGAGCCAAATCTGCTAACAACCATCCCTATAAAGTAATATAAAAATGCCGCTATTAAATTATGGTCTTGGATAAAATTGTAGCCGGTAAACTCTTTAGCAATGGTCACAAACAATATCCCAGGAAGTAAATAATTGAATAGGTTGTAAGAGGATAATTTGTCAAGTAGATCTTTCATTATTCGTTTTAGTTTACTGTTTATCCGGTGGGACTGTCGTCAAACAAGGATTTTACTGATCAAATTTTTATTTCCACTCCATGCACGAAGAAGAAAATCACGTTGCCTTCTTACCCCCCCATCGCTCTATGCCCCCGCATTTCTTGCCAGTATTCATAAAAAGACCGGGTGCAGTCAGCGCGACTATGTAGGTTAGAAGTCCCAGAGCAATGTGCAGAGTTTTTTTAGGAATTGGCATCCCGTGCTGTTAAATAACTTATGGCAAAAGTAAAAAACTTTTGTTCCTTTGCATTATGCCCCCCAAACATGTAAAGACGATCCGTCAGCTGGTCTATTGGGAATACGCAAAATTAATTGCTGGCAGTGCTGTGGGCGACAGGAAAAATTTTGCTTTTGTTACCCATACTTACCAGCGTCTCTGCCACGGACAAATCCATCCTTCCAATATTTTGAGAGAGAACAAAATATTGGTTGAAGAAAACAAGACCTGCGCCTATTGTGGCGGTGTATCCGATAAGCTGCAGTGGGAGCATATAATACCCAAGAGCCGGGGCGGGCCTGAGAGCATCGATAATATGGTCCTTGCCTGCCCGCCCTGTAATCAGGCCAAATCCGACAAAGATCCGTTCGAGTGGTATGGCCCGGAGAGACAGTATGAGATACCCCGACTGGTGCTTGGCAAGTATTTAAAACTGGTGTTTGAGTTTCACGAAAAAGCGGGGTCGCTCGATTCCCCCGATCTGAACAATGACGGCAGCCTGGATGTATTTGATCTGGGGGCTGTTTTTAAATAGGCCATTCCCCTCCTTTCCTTGCCAAAGTATAAGGCAGCGCGCCCAGCGCTCGATTAGCAGGATAGCGTGCTTACGGTAAACTCGTAAGCACGCTATCCTGCGGGGGAAAATCTTTCCCCCGAACCCCCTTAATTAGTGGTGAAAATTAAAAATTTGGCTACCGATACCTTCAGTGCCTTCCCTATTTTTAAAAGTATTCCAGCCGTTACGTTTTGCCTGCCTGCTTCTATCCTTGCTATAGCAGATCGCTCCATATCTGTTTCATCTCCGAGATGCTCCTGGGTAAATCCCCGCTTCTTCCTGTAATAAGCGATCCTCTTGCCTATTTGCTTTAAAAATTCCTTTTCTTGCATCGCTTGAAATGAATAGCAATGCAAGGTTGGAGTTATTCAAAAAATATAAGGTAACATATATGTCAACATATAAATATTTTATTACTTTTGTTTGGCAGGGCTGCATGTAATTCGGATCATTAAATAAACCGCCATGAAAACAAAAATTCTTCTCTTAACGGCATCCTTTTATTGCTGTACCGGAACAACTGCCCGTGCGCAAACCGATACGCTCACGAACGAAAAGATCATCAAGCTCTCGAAGCTCAAGCTCGAATCTTCCGTGATCATCAATAAAATAAAGACAAGTGTGACGGTTTTTGATGTTAGCACCGATGCTTTGATCAAACTTAGCGACAATGGAGTTGCCGCGGATGTGATCAATGAAATGATGAAATCCGACACGAAAAGACAAAGCGATCTTGCAAATAAGAAGGATCTGAATGACCCTAAAACAAAGCGGCAGCCCGGCATTTACTATTACAATCCGAAAGACACGGCCAAGCCCGTTAAGCGTGTTGATCCGACCATATCATCCACTACCAAATCAGGCGGTTTTGGTACAGCTTTGGCCCAGGGCATGACATACGGAATAGCCAAAGACAAACTCACATCAAGCATAGCCGGGAACGAAAGCAGGATGAAGATTTTTAATACAAACCCTGTTTTTTATTTTTATTTTGAAAGCAATAATAATCCTGATGCCGGGAATTGGTTTTTTGCAGCCGCCACTTCCCCGAACGAATTTGCCTTGGTAAAAATGGACGAAAAAAAGAACAGCAGGGAGATGCAGGTTGGAAATGCCAATGCCTATGGAAGCAGTTCGGGCATCCCTGATAAAGTGAAGGTAGCGTTTGAATATGCCGAAGAAGCTGCAGGCGTTTACAAAGTAACATTCCTGCAGCCGTTAAAAGAAGGAGAATATTGCTTCCTTTATGCGAGTTCCACCCCGACCCGGTATTCCAATAACAAAGTGTTTGATTTTGGGATTTGGAAAGAGAAATAACTTATTAATGACTTCTTTCCCATCTGCCCCGTTTATAATTCCAACTGTTCTTCCTGACTTTGTCCCAGTAATAGGAATAGTACTTTACCGTCTCGTATTTCCAGTTCATCTCCTGCAGCAGTTTCCACACATGGCTGACATGGTAGCGCACCCTGAACCTTTGCCAGATGATCCGTTTGACAGCATGAAGGGTCAGGGCCCTGCCTTTGAAGCCGGGTGAATACTTATCCGGGAATTCTTTTTCTAAGATTCTGCTTAATTCTTCCCGTTGCCTTTCCGAAAGTTTGGGAGGCCGGCCATCCGAGGCTTTAGTATGCGGTACTTTCAGGCTGTTGCGGTAATATTCGCTGATCCACCTGTAAATTGTGCTACGGGATCGCCTTGTAATCTTTGCAGTGTACGCTTTGGTTCTTCCGTTTTGAAGAAGTCTTATTGCTTTTTGTTTTTTCTGAAAAAGAACTTCGTGTCTGTTTAAAAAGAACATTTAGTAAAAATACAATTCTTATTATTTATAAAACATTTTTCAGGCAAAAATTAAAATCTCTGAAATCTATTGAATTACAGTATTTTATAACTACCCCAATGAAAACACGCGTAAATTATTGATTTTCAGTATAGAGTAGAGCGTTGTCGCCAAAAACTGAAAATGTAGGGTAATGCTCCGGTCCAGCTTCTAGAACTTTGTCGAGCTTCGCTTTTTTAAAAGATGCTTGCTCGACATCCTTCCAAAAAATTTTCCTGAAACTTTTTTTGAAGAAAATTTTCCACAGTGCTTGACTTCCACGGGCTCATAGTCCTATTTTCGGTGCGGGAATTTCTTTCGCATACTTATGCTTAATACAAACAGCCGGGAAGCCGGGATCACTTCCATGTCGAACGCAAATCTGCGTGAGACCGGCTACATGCTTAACCAGCGGGCGAAGTACACGGCAAACTACGGTGCGGTGGTGATCTCTGCTGCAAATGCGAACCTGGACGGTTCCGGAACACTCGGCACGGTGCTTACCGGGGCATCGAACGGAACATTCATAAAAAGAGTGATCATAAAAGGGCAGACCAATGTCACGAAAGGAATGGTAAGGCTTTTCCTGAACGGAACCATAGGGGGCATTTCGGTGACCGACCTTATCCGCGAGATCGAGATCCCGGCTGTTACCAAAAGCTCCATCCGGCACAGCTATGTCATGGAGATCAGCCTGGGCCTGTACCTGCAATCGGGTTTTGTCCTAAAAGCATCGACTGAAAACGCAGAAACCTTTAATGTGATCGCAGAAGGGCTGGATATGACCTATCCGCCTTGATTTTTTAGATAAATAAAATGCTGAACACCAACTCCAGAGAAGCCAGAATAACATCCATGTCCAACGCAAACCTGCGTGAGACGGGGTATATGCTGAACCAGCGGGCCAAGTACACCGCCCGCTACGGGGTGGTGGTTATTTCCACCGCGAACCCGAATCTTAACGGGAGCGGGACCACCGGAGTGGTTATCACGGCCGCTTCGAACGGAACGTTGATAAAAAGAATAATCATCAAAGCGCAAACAAACACTACGGATGGCATGGTTCGGCTGTACGTGGTTAATCCCAATCTTGACCCGGCTGTAGTGCGTCTTCTCATAGAAGTGGAAATTCCCGCTGTACCCAAATCTTCGAACAGCCACAGTTATTCCATAGAATTTGATTTTGATTTCTACCTGGTGAACTCTTACCAGATCTGGGCTTCGACAGAAAACGCGGAAACGTTCAATGTAATTGCAGAGGGACTTGACATAACTTACCCTCCATAATATAGAGCACAATGGCAAAAGAAACACAATACGGAGCCAACACGGGAATGGTGACCATTTCAACGGCTAATGCCAACCTGGACGGAACGGGAACTTTGGGTACTGTTCTTACCGCGGGCGCGGCTGCAGCCGGATGGCTGGGGACCATTGTAAAATCGGTAACTATTAAAGCAACGGGTACCACTACCCAGGGCGTAGTAAGATTATTTATTACCAGTGGCGCCAACACAAGAATAGTTGCTGAAGTAGAGGTGCCGGCAGTAACGCCCGGTGCAAACGTACCGGCCTTCGAGACAAGGTTGGAAGCCAGTTTTGATATGCATGCGGATGACGTGTTAAAGGCTTCGACCGAAAAGGCCGAATCATTCAATGTAATTGCCGAAGGGCTTAACTGGACCTATTATACAACCAGCGAGCGCCAGGAAAGCACCAAGTTTACCGCTAATACGGGAGTGGGTCAGATCGCAACGGCCAACTCCAACCTCAACGGCACCGGCACTATCGGAGATATTATTACAGCCAATGCTTCGTCAAACGGAACGGAGATCACAAGCGTGACTGTTAAGGCGATCGTAAACACGACCGCTGGAATGGTCCGGCTGTTCTTGTACGATGGAACAAATACGATGCTCTTAACAGAGATACCCGTTGAAGCACGGACCAAGTCGGCCAAAGCCCATTCTTTTTCCCGAAGGATCACGTTCAACGGTCAGGGATTTGCACTAAAAGCAAACTGGCACCTGAAAGCATCCACGGAAAAAGGGGAAACATTTAACGTGATCGCAGAAGGGCTTGATTGGGTTTATCCATAGAACTAGGAAATAAATAAACTTAAAATAATAACAACATGGCAGCAGAAACTCAATACACAGCGAACACCGGGATGGTGACCATTTCGACCGCTAATGCAAACCTGGATGGAACCGGTACCCTGGGAACCGTGCTTACGGCTTCGGCAGCGGGGACTCCGGGAACATTAATTAAATCCGTAACCGTTAAGGCGACTGGCAACACCACGCAAGGCATGGTGCGCCTGTTTATCTATGACGGCACCAACACCCGGCTTATTGCGGAGATCGAGATCCCTGCAGTGACCAAAGGGGCAAACGATCCGGCCTTTGAAGTACGGATGGAAACGAACTTTGCCCTCAAAGCAACTTACCTCCTGAAAGCATCTACGGAAAATGCCGAAAGCTTTAACGTGATCGCTGAGGGAATGGACTTTGCTTATTATGCCACTTCTGTGCGGCCGGAAAGCACCAAGTTTACCGCCAACACCGGGATGGCCCAGATCCTAACGGCAAACGCAAACCTGGATGGAACCGGAACCATTGGGGATGTGATCACCGCTGCCTCGAACGGCACCGAGATCCAAAGCGTAACCATAAAGGGTATTGTGAGCACAACGGCAGGAATGGTTAGGATATTCCTGTACGATGGCACCAACACTAAGCTTTTAACCGAAGTACCCGTGGAAGCAACCACTAAATCCGGTACGGCCCATGCCTTTTCCAAACGGATAACTTTTAACGGGAATGGTTTTGCGCTGAAAGCAGCCTGGCACTTAAAGGCCGCTACTGAAAAAGGCGAGACATTTAACGTTATTGCCGAAGGCTTGGATTGGGCATACCCAGCATAATAAATTTAATTTTTAATTTAAAATGAAAAGCTATGGACATTAATAAAAAAGTTTCTTTTACAAGAGACCTTTATCAAACAGGCCCAGATACTTCTACAGGATTAACGGATGTGGAAGCGGAATTAACGGGATTTCCGATTAAAAAACTTACACTTAATAAACAAACCATTACTGGATTGAATGATAGTAATTTGGAAATGTGTACTGCTCAAGTCACCACTTGTCCTATAACTAATTTGCAGTCGAATAATCTTTGTTGCCCTACAAATCCCCCATATAATACATGCGTTCATACATCGTGCGAATGTACCAATCCGTGGAAGAGTAGTTGTTGCACGCAAGCTGCTGCGTATTGCCAAACAATCCATGCTTGTGGTGCTTCAAAGCCTTGCTTTAGTGCCCCTTGTAATAAATTGTAATAAATAAGAAAAAGTCTTACATTTGGCTTACAAATGTAAACCATCTTGAAAAAAAGCGCATTCCTTTTTTTATTACTCTTTAATGCTCTTCGGAGTCCTGCTCAAAATCCCACTTATCAGGAGAAGCTATATTATTCCTGCAAACTGTGGGGATTTGTAAAGTATTATCATTCTGAAGTTTCTACCTGCAAAGTAGACTGGGACAGCGTGCTACTTGCAAATCTGCCTAAAGTAAAAAACGCAATTACCAAAAACGATTTTAACGATATTTTGGACAGTATCCTTGCGGCAGCGGGACCCATGGCGATCGATACTACTCCTTTTCCGGATGTTCTTCCGCCAGAATTAAAAAGAAATCGTGACTGGACGTGGTGGATAAACGATACAATGATACGGACTGATGTAAAAATTCAGCTTGATACCATTAAGAATAATTTCAGGCCACACGCGATTTGTCATGTTGAAATAAATAATGGCTCGCACAATTGCGGATTTCTATTTTTCAAGAATGATTCTTTAATGCTTAATGCCGATACATACCTGAATTATCCTAGTGAGTGGGAAAGATTGCTTATGTTTTTCAAATACTGGAATATTATAAGATATTTTAACCCGTATAACTACGTGCTTGATTCTTCTTGGGATTCCACTTTATTTTATTTTTCAGTTTCATTGGCAAATGCCCCCGATCATTCAACATTAGCAAAAACAATTTTTCAAGTAGCCTCTCGTTTAGATGACGCTCACGTAGAGGGGCTGACTACGGATAATTATTTATGGATTCCGCCAGGTTTTACACCATCTATTCGGGTCAAATACATTCAGAATAAATACATTGTTGTTAAATCTGCATATAGCGCGATTAGTAAAGGTGATGAAATAGTATCAGTGGATGGGACAACTATTAATCAAATCGAAAACAATATTATGCCATATATTTCTGCGGGGAATTTATCTGTTTTGCATAGAAGCATGTGCAATTTTTTGCTTGGCGGCCTTACATACAATGGGCTTGCCAATATAGTTTATAAAGATAGTTTGGGAAATAATCAGGCTATTAATTTGGCAAGAAGTGATTATCCTGGATCCAATTTCTTTACTGATTGGTACCCGAACGATACATTAAAAAATACAAAATGGAAAAAATGGAACTGCAACGTTGGGTACATTAATATGAAAAATTTGCAATCCACCGACTTGTCTTCAATGTATACTAATCTGCAAAATACTTCTGCGCTAATTATTGATCAAAGGAATTATCCCCAAGTTGGCGCATATAATCTCGCTTCTCTATTATATGCCAGCCCAAAAGTCTGGTCAAAATTTTTAGAACCCGACACTGCATACCCTGGTACTTATTACTGGGATTCAATTTCATGGGGAGGGAGTGCCACCCCCTATACAGGGCAAATTATACTCTTGCATAATGAAGACACTCAAAGTGCTGCTGAATTTAACTGCATGGCCTTAGATGCGATGCCAAATTGTATAAAGGTCGGTAGTCAAACGGCCGGAGCTGATGGAAATATATCATATTTTAAATTATCTAAAGACCTTTTAACCGGATTCACATCAATAGGTGTCTTCTATCCCAATGGCGACAGCACACAACGCATAGGGATTGTTCCAGATTCTATTGTTTACCCCACGCAAATAGGTATAAGATGGGGGAAGGATGAGATATTAGAAAAGGCATTAGAAATAGCAAACTGTACTGGCTTGAACGAAAATACAAGTACCGACATTTCTTTGAAAGTTTACCCGAATCCATCGGATGCTATAATAAATGTTGAAATTAATAATAGTAATTTTGAAAGTGCAGAAATTGTTCTGACTAACACTTTGGGTCAACTTATTAAACGAAATACTGTTCCCCCCGCAAGATTGTGCAAGATTCAGGTTGATTTGTCTAGCTATTCCCCTGGTATATATCTTCTAACTTTGAAATCTTCTAGAAAAATCACTGCTCAAAGAATAATTAAAAGTAGGTAATGACCTGGTCTTCTTTATTTTTTGGAGATGAAAAAAAAGAGATCATCAAAATTCTAAATTTTATTGGATCCAGTTTAGAAAACAGTACACATGATTCTCCTAATTTATTTTCCGGCCATTCCGGTGTAAGTATCTTTTGGTCCTATTACTATCTGGGAACTGGAAATTTAGCCTATAAGCAAAAAAGCATCGAGTCGCTTCAATCTTCTTTGGATTCCATTTCCAAAATCCCTATATCGCATACATTTTGCAATGGCATTTCAGGAATTTTATGGTCTTATTGCCATTTAGTTAATACAAAAGTTGTAGCATCAAATATAGATGAGATAATTGGGCATGATATTGATGTATTCCTTGCCCATCATACGAAAAATAGCTTGCTGGAAGGAAATTACGATTATTTACATGGCGGCGGAGGAGTCAATATATATTTTCTTGAACGCCTGAATAATAAATTTATTCTTAGCTATCTGAGAGAAAACATAAAAATATTATACAAAATTTCAAAAGAGCTCAATGACGGAATATCTTGGAAGGATTGGAAAAATGAAAGTGAATATAACTTGGGACTGGCGCATGGTGTACCAAGTATAATTATTCTATTAAGTAGAGCATTTGAGGCTGATATTGAGAGGCCACTAGTGCGCGAATTATTAGCTAAAAGCATCCATTGGTTATTAAAACAAAAAAAATCAAACAAGGATACATGCCTTTTCCCTTCAGTTCTTAGTAAGGACAACGGAATACCATTCAGCAGACTTTCTTGGTGTTATGGCGATTTAGGTATTGCTATAGCGATCTTACAAGCAGGTATTATTACCACCAATCAGGAATGGATTATTGAGGGAATCAATATTGCCTTACATTCTTCTACAAGAAAGGAGCACACTGAAACATACGTGAATGACACTTGTCTGTGCCATGGCTCATCGGGAATTGCTCTTATTTTTAATCGACTGTACTATTATACCGGAAAGAATGAATTTCGAACAGCAGCTAAATATTGGTATGATCAGACGATTAGCTTTTACAGGTTTAATGGGCATTTTGACATGTGGGCTACCAAAGATAAAGGTCAAACAAATAATTGGGAACGTTACACGGGCCTGTTAGAAGGATTGGCTGGAGTTGGCCTCGCATTACTTGCTTCGATATACAATATAGAGCCAAAGTGGGATAGATGTTTATTACTCAGTTAAATGGCACTTCAATTTCATAAACGATTCTTATTTCGAACACCCTGTTTTCCTTTCTTGTGGAGTGACCCTGTCCAAACTGTTGTCACCCAAAAAAAATTTCAGGAAGCAATATATCTCGCCTCACCCTCACTATATGACGAAATGCAAAAATGGATCAATGGACAATTAAAGGATGAAAAGGCTATTGAAAAACTTATTTATTCGTTAGACAAGTATTTGAAGCGTATTCGTACTCGAAGCACTCCTTTCGGACTATTTGCATCATGCTCAACAGGACATTGGGGTGAAACAAGCGAAATTTTTTTGAATGAAGAGTTAAGTCCTAAAACTCGATTTGACATGGATTTTGCATGCGTTCTTGCGCGACATATAATGAAAAATCCAAAAATAAAAAGTCATTTACTTTTTTTTCCTAATAGCAGTCTTTATAAACATGGCAACCAACATAGATATATAGAATTCACATATTTTAGAAATAGGAGAAAGTACAATATCTCAAGCGTTGATACTTCTAGTTATCTGCAAACAATTTTAGCAATGGCAAGTCGGGGCGCTAAGGTAGAAACTTTGGCAAACGCAATTACGAATAAAGAAATTAATTTCACGGAGGCCATTGCTTTTATCGATGAGTGTATTGAGAATCAAGTGTTAGTTAGCAATCTTGAACCTTCGGTTACAGGCGATGAGTTAATGCTCCGAATTTATCGTGTCATAGAAAAAGTAAAACCGGAAGATGCTGCCGAGATAATATTACTACTTGAAAAAATAAATATGTCCTTGAATGAAATAGATAAAAACAATAGGGATAATGTTGAATTATATCGAGAAATTTTCAATACACTGCAACGCCTTGAAATAGATGTAGACGAAAAATTCTTGTTTCAGGTCGACTGCTTTAGGGGATGCAAAGTTGCAACCATAAGCACATCTTTTCAAAAAAAAATATTACAATCTATAGAGTTTCTTGAAAAGATTACTTCCCCTTACGTTAATAATGAACTGAGTGTGTTCAAAAAAACATTCTCAGATACATATGAAGACCGTGAAATGCCGCTTAGCCACGTTCTTGATCCTGAATCTGGGATTGGCTATCCCACTAAAGATATTCATGGAATAAATCATTTAGTAGATGATTTATTCCTAATGCTACCAGAAAATAGTAACCTTATTCAATGGGATATAAAATCAGAATTCCTATTTAAGAAGGTATTAGAAGCGATAGAACATAAAAAAAATGTGATAGAGCTGACGGATGAAGATTTAATGCGTTTCTCCAATGCTCCTAAAAAAGAAAGAAATCTTCCAATTACATTCTCAGTTTTGTTTAAGATTATTAATAATAATAAAATCTTCTTAAAGCTTATTGGCGGCAGTTCAAGTGCAGCAAGTATGCTCGGGCGTTTTGGACACGGAGAGGAAAATATTTCTCAAATGCTGAAAGAAATTAAGGATTTTGAACATCAGAAATTAGAAGATAAAGTAATTGCGGAGATTGTTCATCTACCAGAAGACAGGGCAGGAAATATTTTATTTCGTCCAATATTGAGCCGATATGAAATACCGTACTTAGCAAAATCAAACCTTGAACCAGAAAATCAAATTGGACTTGAGGATATAATGATTTCCATTAAAAATGATCGTTTTTTTTTACGATCAAAAAAATTAAATACGGAAATAATTCCTTTTTTAAGTTCAGCACATAATTATAAGATAAATTCGATGCCGGTTTACAGATTTATTTGCGACTTGCAACTGCAGGATATTGTTAAACCAGCTCTTTACTTTTCCTGGGGAGCATTAGTACACATGTTCAAGTTTTTACCGAGACTAGAATATAAAGATGTTATCCTTTCACCAGCTACTTGGAACTTACCTTCAACTGATTTTTTAAAACTTTGCTCAGGTATAGATTCCGAAGATTTAATAAACGAAATAAGTACTTGGCGAAAAAAATGGAAAATGCCAAAATATGTAAACCTAAAGGATAATGACAATGAACTGATAGTGGATTTAGAAGATGAATTAAGCGTAAGAACATTTTTAAGCACCATTAAAAAAAGATCTGCTATTGAATTAAATGAATTTATTTTTGAACCCGAAAATGCAATCGTAAAAGATGCTGAAGGTAATCCTTATGCTCACGAAATAATTGCAGTTATTTTTAACCATGAGTACAAATCAGCCTCTTCGCCAATGCAACCTGCACTTAAGCAAGACAATAGGGGGCAATTAGATATTAAACGAACTTTCATTCCCGGAAGCGAATGGCTTTACTACAAAATATACTGCGGAGTAAAAACAGCGGATAACATCCTGGCTGATACCATAAAACCAATGGTTGAGCTTTTGATGCAAAAAGGATTGATACAAAAATGGTTCTTTATTCGCTATTCAGATCCCGATTTCCATATACGGCTCAGGTTTTTCAATTCCGAGGCAAGCAAGACGAGAGAAATAATCCCTGAAATGTTTCAGTTCCTGAGTCCCTTGCTGGAGCATGGAATAATCTCCAAGGTCCTTACAGATACTTATGTGCGCGAATTGGAACGTTACGGGCGCAACACCATGGAGCTTACGGAAAGCTACTTTGGCATTGAAAGCATTGTGGCCCTACATCTCTTGTCGTTCACAAAAAGCGATGCAGATGAGGAAAAAAGATGGCTTTTTGCCTTGCGCAGCGTGGATGAGTTGCTGGATAATTTTCATTTTAAGGAAGAAAAGAAACTTTCTTTTATAGAGACGCTCAAGAACGGATTTATCGCGGAACACGGGGGGCATAAGAACCTGAAGGTACAACTGGACAATAAATTCAGAAAACTTAGGCCAAAGTTGACAGGTTTTTTAAATAAAACAAATGATGGAGATCCAAACATAAAACCCCTGATACAATTACTCCAATGGAAGAAAACACAGACCGAACCGATCATCGAGCAAATTCTATCAATAAGAAATGATGGCGTTTTGATGACCGATCTCCATAAATTAATTTCGAGCTATACGCACATGATGTTGAATCGGCTCTTTAAATCAAGGCAACGAACCTACGAAATGGTCATCTACGATATGCTTTATAAATATTATAGATCCGAAATAGCAAAAAATAAAAACATTACAACCGGTAAATTAATCATCCAATAGATCATCGCTCGATTTCCCTATTGATTTTTCTTCTGCTTTTATTTCCTCTCAGACCCCTCAACTCCGCTTCCCTCTCCATACCTTTACTCAGCCTGCCCAGATCCACCCCCAGCCTTTTGAACCGAAATTTCCTCCCTTCATACCACACTCCCGTAAACCTCCCGTTCCGTTCATAGGGCCTCATCTCGTTTCCCTTCAGCAGTTTCAAAAACCCGTCCATCGACTTCGCCTTGGACAGGCACGCATTGAGTTTTTCGATCAAAACCTCCTTATCCGATTCCCTTCCGAGGCGGTTTTTGACCTGCCACTGCTTATCGGAAAAAACCCGGCCCGTCCCCGAGCCGTGCCGCACGGCAGACCGGGTCAACTCGGGATAGAGCTCCAGTTCCCTTTTTTGTACATCCTGCCGTAATTTCTGCAGGGCGGCCTTATCCAAGCGAAGCGATCTCCCGTTATGGTATTCCCAGGCGGAGGCGCAGATATGGACGTGATAATGCTTATCAAAATGTGGCACGGCCACGTACATCCCGCTGGGGTTCCGCCTGCTGATGTATTCCCTGGCAAGCTCTTCCATCTTCTCCAAAGAGATATTCTTCTCTTCGGGGTGCCAGGAAAGGATTTCATGGTAGAGCAGGATGGAATCCTTTCTTTTAACTGCCCGGTACTTCATGTTCTGCAAAAACTGCTTTTCCCATAAATCAACAGAATCCCCTTTCAGGTTATGGACGATAAGAAAACTTTTTCCCGATGGGTCATACAGCCGTTCCTTGTCATTCAATATGTATTCAAGAAGCTGGCGATACGATGGTTTTTTCCTTGTCTTGATCTTAACCAGCATTTTTTATGAGATTCAAAAGGTACTCCCTCCGGGAAGGGTTCTTTTCGATTGCTTTAAGAATTGCATCCTCCAGGGGAGGCGGATTGTTAAAATGATCGGAAAGAGAACTTTCCAGGGCTTCAATTCTCTTTTGCAAAGGAAAAAACTTCTCCTGCATGACTTTATTCCGGGCAAGGGAGCGGATCTCGTTGCAGGACTGCATCAGCAGCCGCTCCAGGTGAGCCGCCTGCTCCCGGTCAGGCGCCAGGAAGATCTTTTTCGCATAAGCCAGTGCTGATTGCTTGATGAACCGGGTAACGGTCATATTATGCTCCATGGAAGCCGCTTTTATCTCCTGGTACTCGCCTTTTTTGGAAAAGAGCACGGTAAACTCCCCGTGGGACTTGCGCTGGCCTTGTTTGTAACCGAGCATGTACAGCCTGCGCCATGTTTTCTTTGCGTCCTTGATCTGCTCCTCCGTGCCTTTTTCCAAAATCCCGAGCGAATCGAGGTAATCATACAGCCCGGTTCCCCTTCGCACCCTTCTCTTTCTCTTATTGATCATCACAAGCAAGGGATGATATTCCGGGGATGTCAGAAACGATTTTTGGAGGCGGGATCCTGGTCAGGGCCCGCCTTCTCCAGTTGGCATAGTAAGGCACCAGCGGGGCCAGGATAGGCGGGTTGCTGCCCGAAAGGATAAGGCCGGTATTGGGCTTCATGCGGATGATCTCATCCGGGGTCATCAGCTCGCGGATCACCTTGCGCTCCTGTTTGTCCAAAAACTCGAACCGGCCCAGTATCCTGGACAGTTCCGCAGCCGTCTCGTAGGTCTGGGTCCCGATAAATATCTTGCTTACGCAATTAGTAATTATTGAAGCTGCTTCATTTTTGCCAAAATTATGCGCCAGCTGGGCGGTATCCTGAACCGCAAGCAGAATCCCGCAGCGGCTCTTACGGCAGTTTGCAAGAGCCATCGGAAGGATAATGGGGCGCACGGACGAGGCCTCGTCCAAAAGAAAAAACACCGGCTGTTCTTCCTTTTTCGGAATATAGCTGAGTATGAAGGCAAAGAACTGTTCGTAGAAAACATTCAGCAGCGAAGAAAAGTAAGAAGCATCGGCCACACTGTTTTGGACATACAAAACGACTTTTTTCTCCCGGAACTCTTCCATGTTCAGGGTATCGGTGGAAGTGACCTGCGCCACGGCCTCATCGTTATAAATTACAAGGGCCGCCTTTACACTTGCCAGGATGCCGGAGGTCAGGCGCTGATCGGATTCTAAAAAGCTCTTATAGGCGGTATAAAGCGCATCATCGGCCCCCGAGAACAACGAGTCCACCAGTTCGGGGTTCCCGTTGATGCAGTTTACAAGATGCAAAACATTGTAAAGATTCTGAAAACACGCGTCCTGCAGCTTAAGCACACGGATCAAAAGGACCAGCAGCGAGATGGCGCTGTTGTCCCAGAATTTATCCCCTTTATTATTGCCGAGCCCGCCCGTTATCAGAATGTGGGCGAGTTTCTGGATCCCGGTGCTGGTATTGGCGCGTATGACCGGGTTGTACCCGCAGGAAGCGGATGGGTTTGAAAAGTTCAACACCTTTACCAGGTAATTTTTCTGGAAAAGAGCGCCTGCCGTCTTATTGAACAGTTCCCCGGACGGATCGTTTACGATAAAGGACCCGTCCATGGTAAGGAGCGAATTGATCAATACGACTGAACTTTTACCGCCACCGGTCTGCGCACAAACAAGGGCGTTGGAGAACGACCGCTCCACAGAGATGTTTTGCCCGGTCAAACAAAAACCCCGCTCACGGGACGAGAGCAGGGTGGAGGGCGAAGCAAAATCCGCCTTGTACTCTTCGTTCTTCAGCGGGGTGCCCCGGAATATCGAATCGAGCGTATCGAAAAAAAGACGGAAGGCGGATTCCACGATGGTTGAGAATATTAAAATGAGATCCTCGAATAATCTCACCGTTTGTTACCTTCCTTCAGTACTTCGGACAGCAGCTTGAGCGTCAGCCCGACCACCCTCAAAAACCCGTAGGCGAGAATGTAAACCAGGCGGCCCACCGCGTGGGTCAGTTCGGATAAAAAGTTTGAGTTTTCCATGATTTATGATTTTAAAAGTTAGAGGTTCAAGTTTGCGCTCACGGTCACCGAGGCCCCCTTGCCGGTCAGAAAGTCGGAGTACCATTTAGAAACGATCAGGAAATTTGCGTTTTCCAGAAAATTCTTCGGCTGGAAGACCATATGCACCTCGATCCCGGCAAGGGACGGGAGGGGGTACTGCTTTTCAAAGAGCGCCCGCATTTCCTCGGGCTTTTCTTTCAAGCGTTTTAAGGTTTTCGGATCATAAAAATTCACCGAACCGGTGTTCTCCATCCCATCCGAATACAGGATGAGCACCCGTTTATCCGCCTTGCTTGCAGCCAATTTTTCCAACTCCCTCGCCAGGGGGTAATACACGGCCGAACGGGGTTTTCCGACAGGGTCGTTATTCGCACGGGTGATCTCGGAATCGAGCGCATTAAAAAATTCTGTGCGCTCCGAATCCCTGTCGTAAACCACCCCCATGACGAACCAGGCTGCGGGCAGATCCTTTTCGTATACGGGGGTAAAATCAAGGTCGCTTATCGCAGCAAGCCGGAACGAATAACTGTCCCAGAGGCCGTTGTCCGAAAAGACCTGCCGGGCGGCCGCCCCCTCCGGCTTTACCAAAAACGTGTCGGTCTTATCCGCCAGGATTGTTAAAAATGCGGAGCGGGGCCGGTAGGTATAGTTATAGGTCAGGGCGGAAGCCGCGATCGCCCCTATTGCAAGGGCGATCGCGTAAAAGGATTTTTTATTCATGGTTTTCAGCTTTAACTTGTTTGACGGCATGGTAACAATCCGGGATCTGGCGGTCGGGGCGGAAGGCCAGGTTGGTGGTGATGTACCCCTCTATGGCTTCCGCCTTCCACTTGCGCAAACGCTCGATGTGCGCCTTTACATACACGGGTCTTTGAGCAAGCAGGGCCAGGGTGCGGGCGGTCTCCTCCTTCAATAGGGCGATCTCCTCTTTGATCTCCTCCTGCTCCCGGAGCAGCTCTTCGTGCGTCTTTTTGCGGATCACGTTCAGGTTGCCGGGTATGGCAGGCTCCGGCAATACCGTCTTTCTGAAATAGTACCAAATGACAACGGCAAAAAATGCCGCGCTCCACAGGAAGAACACGATGGGATTTACTTTAAAATGCGAATGTTCGTTGGTCTCCTCCGCCCGCAGGAACGACATGCACAGGGCGATGCCCATGGCCAGGGCGCACGTACCGAGGATGATCCATTTTTTCTTCGCAAAAGGCTCGGCCAGGTTTTCCTTCAGATGCATCCCCAAATTGCGGCCCAGCCACCAGGTTAGCCCGGTTATGGCCGTAGCAAGGATGAGTGAAAACAGCCAGTTGAAGCCCAGCCCCTGCAGTACGGTCACGAGGTAAACCGTTTCTGCCAGCCCGAACAGGAACATCAGGGCCCGCAGTATCATGCTCTCATCGGGACCGGGAGGAGTAAAACCAGGACTGCCTACCGTTTTGTCTTCTTCGGGCTGGTATTCCATGTTCAGGATATCCTGTTCTACCGCGTGCTCCCGCTCTTCGAGCTTTTTCATTTTTTCCTTTGCATGGGCCCTTACGATCTTCGCTTCCGAGCGCGCGGACTCGGGTTTGTGCTTGAGCAGGGTCTCCTTTTCCATCTCGTCAAACTTGCGGGCCTCGAGCACGTAAAAATCGAGCGAATCGCCTTTTAGGGCCGGGCGGTTCATCCGCGCCATGTGTTTGGCATTGGCTTGAAGCGCGTCAACGATAAGCTTCCGGCCGGCTTCATGCTTGCGTTCAAGCTCCGGGTCGGAATAATTTTCGGGTGTGTTTGTCATGGTGTAGAGTTTTTTATGGTTTGACATATCAGCGTTCGATTCCCTTTCCTTTATCCTGCCCTTTCTTCTCCCGCACTTCGGCCAGGTCCCGCTGCTTTTGGGACTTTTCGGGGGCGTCCTGCTCGACTGCAGGAGTCTCCTGCTGAAGGGATTTTTCAGCCCTTAATTGTTCCCGGAATTGTTTTTTAAGGGCGAACAGGTTATGGGTCGGGTCGAAGAGCGGTTTATTCCCAACGTCCTTGGCCGTGTAAAGGAACTTCCCGTTTTTCTCATCCCAGGACCTGTAGATACGGGCGATCATCTCCTTTTTACCGTTTGCCTGCCGTTGGAGAACCGCGATCGAGTGCTGCCCCGGAGCGGCAGTGTCATACTCGTGGAAAATCAAATCTGATTTTTGCTGCTGTTTGTTGCTTGTGTTTTTCATGGTAGTTGGGTTTAAGGGTTAGTGTTGATTGTTATTTAGATAATGTTAATTCGCGTTGAAATTTCCTGAGCTTATGCAGTTCCTTCATGCGCTTCCCATCAGAGGAAAACACGGAGAAATTGCGGGCGGTGCTATTGATGATTTCCTTCGAAACGTAGTGATCCTGCAAAACCCTGGCCCCGCTATGCTGGGATATAACGCTGGCATTGGAAATGCCTATTGCTGCGGCCAGCGCAGAATAATACGTCTTACGAAGAGTTTTAAAACTGGCCTTCTTATGCTTCGAATAAGGCAAAAGGCTCCAGTAATGCGAGAAACTCCGCGAAAGAAATTTTTTCATCGTCTCACGCGACATCGTCTCATCGTCTCCGATAATATATCGACTCCGGATGGTAGAGGGGGTTATGCCGTTCTCATGAAGAAAATCCCGTAGCTCCCTGGTCACGGGCACCAGCACTTTTTTGGGGTTGTCCTCCAGTCTCCCGAATTGCCGCGACACTTTGAAATCGGTGACCTCTATGGCGGTCATTTCTCCGTTCTCGTCAAAACGGATGTCCGTGTCTTTAGCTTGGAGGATTTCTTCAATCCTGCGGCCGCCCATCAGCCCGAATTTTATTGCCGGGTTGACCCACTTCCGGAAATACTGCTTGGTCTCCTTCCCTACCTTGCGGAACCCGGATTCTTCGTCCCGGGTTATATCGAGCATGGCGTCATACTCTTCCTTATTAAAGACGGTGATATTCCTCCGCTCGGGACGTACCGGGACATTTGCGAACGGGTTGGTTTTGGCCCAGCCCTCCTGGTTTAAATAAAGGTAGAGGGACTTCATTGCCGTCATCATCATGTTATAGGTCCGTGGCTCGTATCCCTGCGAGAGGATATGCGAATGGAATTTCCCCACCATGTATTTGTCCACCTGGTCAGCTGTGAGCTCTTTTACGTTGTGGTCCTTGCCCAGGCAGGAAATGAACTGGAGGTAAATTTTTTCTACCTGCCGGCACCACTTCTCGCTGCGGATTCTTTTTTCGTGGTCAGGAACATTCTCTCCTCGCAGGAAGGCGACCCTTTTGGCAAGCGCTTCTGTCAGCAGGATGGAATCCCGCACTGTCGGGCCTGTGGGAATAAGAGGCATTGCTTCACTATTATTCTCACAAGCATCCTTTATCTTTTTCTGAAATATTGCAGCCTCGATCTGGGCGTTCTTAACGGAACGGGTCAATAAATTTATAGTGCGTCTGACCCCCGTATCTTTTTCGTAAGCGATAACTTTGAAAGAGTGGCACTCGGGAAATTCGCATGCGATCAGCGGGAGGCCCGACCGCCTGCAAACGTCATACACCAACGTGTCGCATTTGGCGCAATCCACCTTCAAGCCAAATTTCCTAAGCTCCTTCGGTATCCATAATGGCTTTAATTTTTTCATGGCGCGGATGATGATGCTAACTCCAGTGCGGTTTGGATGTCAAGCAGGAAACGGGCTTCGATGTCTCCTTTTATTGGAGATCGCTTGTTGATTGGCGGTATCGATTGCTTGACTGATTGCAGATCATCAAGCATGGCTTGGTGCTGGGCGCATACGCACATATCGGCTTTCAGCGCTTCGATCCATTTTTCTCCGTACGCTTTTTTGAGCCCGCGTATTTTCTCGACCAGTAGTGCACGGGTAAACTGTACCGCAAGGACGTATTGTCTTTTCTCGTCCCCGAGGATGGCGATATTGTTGCGCTTGCAATAAACGGCAATAGAGCGCGAATCCTTATAAGGAAGAAAGCCCTTTAAGTCTTTGAGGAATATTTTGTCGAAAATTTCCATTGGGGATCTTTGTTTTTCTGAAACAAAGGTCCGACTAATGGAAAGGCGAATTTGAAAGTTAGTTTACCGGAAATTTTTCCTGAGAGGGAAATTTTGGATAAACTTTCTTGGCAACTATTGCCCATGAAGATTCATGGGCAGATTCTTAAAGAACTAGTCAGGGGTAGTTAATCCCAAATTTTATAGCAATTAAATTAGCATGCATGTCCAACGGCATAAGTTGAATATGTTCAAAATTTTCCTTTTTCATTGCTTCTGGGGCAATGGAGACATCAAAATTTTTAACCTTTTTGCTAAGTTCTTCATTAAAGGCCGTTTCCGTCAAATTGGTTTGTTTCATGAATGCGAGAATATTGTGGCATAATCTTTTCAATCTTTCGTTGTCATCCGGGTATTTCATAGAACGGGACTGTCGGACCATATCTACAAGAATCTGTGCTTCCGCTAGGGTCATGTTTTTGGTATTGTACCCCTTCAATATTCGTTGGCGATAATCGGTAAAGTCAAAATTCATATTGTAAAGTTAAAACTTTTACTTGACCAAACTTTTGGTGCAAAAATATCGGTTGCAAGTGCAATTTCTACTACACCATGACAGCGTATAAAGGATATTTCGAAGAAGAAATTTAAAAATTGCATGCAACCTTTCGTACCACTCCTGTGTTTTATATATGTAAAAAACAAAACCAGGAAAATGAAACAGGTGGCCCACACACAAAGAATCTTGCTCAACCCCGCCAACTATACCGGACTGAACAATCAAAAACTCGAAGAAGCTGTACGGAAACATTCGTGCTTTAATCTTAAGATCCCTACGCTTTTTCCGGATTTGGAGTTAAAAATTGAAAAGCACGGCATCCAAAACCAACAGACAAGGGTTGTTGTAATCTACTTCAGCAAGGATTTGTTCGTGCAAGATGGAAAAACTTATTGGGCATCGGCGCACCAACCATTCGTGCTACTTAAGGGAAATCATTTACGATTCCTCACCCCTAGCAGTGAGATCGTGGAAGGTATGTATGAAGTGAATAATTTCCAGGATTTTCAAGTGGGGAAAATTGGATTTTACTGCCTTGAACAACTACTAAGCTTCGATGTTACAACTTTTGCAGATGAGCCGACTGATAACCCTGTCTTTCTACACCTGTAACTAAAAAACAGGTGCGGCCGGGTGCGGTTTGGGGTGCGGTTTTTGCAGGGTTCTGGGTGGTTTTGCAGAAGCAATAAGAAGCCGTAGAGGAGGAGAAGGCCCCAAACTAGCTAGAAAGGGCAGCAACAAGCAGTACGTGCGATATAGAGGGAAATTAAGAAGTATAAAGAGAGCTTGTAAGGCAGATGCTCTGAACCAGCTGAGCTAAGCTCCCATTTTTTAAAAAAGGATTGCAAAGATATAGAGTTTGGGAACATATCCAAAAGAATTTCAAAGCCTGCGAACAGCATCCGCCAGAGAAGAAACTTGACTTCTAAAAAATTTTGCAATAAGTTTGCTTGCAAAACCTTTTTCATGAGATTTTTCTTCTCGGCCTCTTTATTTTTACTATCCATTTTTTGCATTGCCGGCCATCCGGGCAATGACCTCAGATCATCCGCATCAACCTGGCTTGAGCAGCACAGCTTGGGGTTTACCGAGAACAACGGGCAATTTGCAGATGAAAAGGGAAACCCGCTAAACCAGGTGCTGTTCCATTTTTCCTTAAAAAGCGTGGACGGCTTTATCACCGAAAAGGGGATCACCTACCTGTTCAAAGAAATAGAAAAGGAAGGAGGCAAAGATGAAAAGGATGAATTCAAACAAATAAAATGGTGCCGGATGGACATGAACCTTGAAGGCGGGAAAATTAAAAAAGAAAATATCGTTGCAGAGATACCGCGGGACGGTTTTGCCAATTACTATCTCGACCATTGTCCCGATGGAGTGCTGAACGTTCACACCTTCGAACGCATCACCATCAACAATGTTTATCCCGGTATCGATTGGGTGCTGTACAGCAATGAAAAAGGGTTGAAGTATGAGTTCGTGGTCCATCCCGGTGCCGATCCCGGATCGATCCGGCTTAACTATGAAGGCGCTGGGAAAGTAAAGCTCTCGAACGATAAAAATCTCCGGATCATTACACCGCTGGGAGAGATCCGGGAAGGTGAGCTGTCATCCCATGAAAAAAATTCGGGTAAGGCCATCCGTTCCGGCTTTATCCTGAATAAGAACAGCATTTCTTTCGAGATCGATGCGTACGACCATGCGCAGGAACTGGTGATCGACCCGCCCATGCAGCTCAGCTGGGCCACTTACTATGGCGGCAACTCGCTGGACGGACCGAACGGGATCACTATCGACAATTCCGGCAATGTTTACGTGGCAGGCTATGTGAACTCGTTCAACTTCCCGCTCATGAATCCGGGTGGCGGAGCCTATTACCAGGCGGTTAGCGGAGGCAGCGCGGATGCGTTCATCCTTAAGTTCACGAACAACGGGAACCTGCTTTGGGCCACTTACTACGGAGGCAGCGGGCAGGAATATTTCTTCTACAGTGTGATCACCGATGCTGCCGGAAATGTTTTTGTTACAGGCTGCACTCCTTCATCCAATTTTCCGACCCTGAACCCCGGGGGAGGTGCATACTTCCAGGGAGCTATGGGAGGGGTGAACGACATTTTCATCCTGAAGTTCAATTCATCCGGTGTGCGGATATGGGCTACTTATTATGGAGGAAGCGCTGACGACATTCCGTTTGCGATGGTGGCCGATGCGGCCGGCAACATTTATATCTCGGGCTATACCCAATCACCAAACTTTCCAACGATGAATCCCGGAGGGGGTGCCTATTTCCAGGGAGCCCTGGCGGGCGGATACGATGCGTTCATGCTCAAGTTCACCAATGCAGGTGCCCTGCAATGGTCGACCTACTACGGGGGCAGCGGTGCCGAAGGTGCCGGGCTTTTTTCGGGACAATGTCTTGCGATCGATGCAGGCGGGGACCTGTTCATGACGGGACAAACCCAATCGGTGAACTTTCCTACGCTCAACCCCGGTGGAGGAGCCTACTTCCAGGGTGCGAATGCAGGAAGCGATGACATTTTCATTGTGAAGTTCGGCCCAGCGGGCGCGCAGCTATGGTCCACTTATTACGGGGGAAGCTCTTCCGACATCGGGAACGGCATCTGCGTGGGTGCGGCCGGGCTGGTCTTCGTGACAGCACATACTTCTTCAGGAAACATACCGACCCAAAACCCGGGAGGCGGTGCCTACTTCCAGGGCGCGAGCGGGGGCGGGCAGGATGCATTCATCATCAAGTTCAACAATTCCGGTGTGCGCAAATGGGCCACCTATTATGGCGGGTCGGGCAACGATGCGGAGTATGGCGGCAAGACGATCGCTTCGGCCGGAGCCGACCTGTACGTAGGAGGTTATTCCTATTCCGCCAACCTTCCTACCCAGAACCCGGGCGGAGGGGCGTTCTTCCAGGGCGCGATGGGCGGGGTACGCGACCTTTTCATTCTCCAGTTCGACACAGCCGGGGTGCGGCAGTGGGCAACCTACAACGGGGGCAACGATGCAGACTGGGTGAACGAGCTGGCGATCGATGCATCGGGCTGCCTGTTCGTTACAGGCGAATGGATCTCTACGGCCGGGTGCACGCTCATGAACCCCGGTGGAGGAGCCTACTACCAGACCGCGATGGCAGGCGGGCATGATGGGTTTCTCATCAAGTTCTGCCCGACCAACACCGCGCTTACGCTAACAGCAACTGCGACCAATGTTCTTTGTAACGGGCAATGCACGGGCACCGCAACCTCAAATCCCAGCGGGGGAACCACTCCCTACACATACCTCTGGTCGAACGGGCAGACCACGCAAACCGCAACGGGATTATGCGCGATCAATTACACGGTCACCGTAACGGATGCAGGAAACAACACGGCAACAGCAACGGTTTCCATTACACAACCTCCTGCGCTTATTGCTTCGATACCCACATCGGCCGGCCCGTTATGCAACGGCCAGTGCAACGGCAGCGCCACCGCTTCCGCTTCCGGGGGCACTTCAGGCTATACGTATTCGTGGAACACCACACCGGTTCAAACCACGTTCAATGCAACCGGCCTGTGTGCAGGAAGCTATGCCGTGACCGTGACCGATGCAAATGGCTGTACCGCTTCTCAATCCGTGAACATTCCCACAACGCCTCTTCTCTCAGCCAGCGTTCCGACCGTTACCAATGCCACATGCAACGGGTCGTGCAACGGCACTGCCACCGCCCAGGCCACTGGTGGTACAACCGGCTACTCCTTTTCGTGGAACACAACGCCTGTGCAGACCACAGCCAATGCGACCGGCCTGTGCGCAGGCAGCTTCACCGTTACGGTTACCGATGCCAACGGGTGCACAGCCACGCAAACGGTTTCCATCACGCAGCCAGCGGCCATTACCTCATCCGTCTCCTCCACTCCATCGGCCTGCAATGCCAGCACCGGCACAGCTACCGTAAGCGCTTCGGGCGGGACATCGGGATATGCCTACAACTGGGCACCCAGCGGTGGCACCAATGCCAATGCAACGGGGCTCGGTCCCGGCAATTACACGGTAACGATAACCGATGGCAACGGGTGCACTGCCACGGCAAGCACGAACGTAGCGCTGGCGGGCGGACTGACGGCCTCGCTGCAGAGCCAGCAGAACGTGCTGTGCAACGGAGGTTCCACCGGCAATGCCGCGGTGTCTGCATCCGGGGGCACATCACCTTACACCTATAGCTGGAGCCCTTCGGGAGGAACAAACGCTTCGGCTACGGGGCTTACGGCAGGAACATACACGGTAACCGTAACCGACCAGAACGGCTGCACGCAAACCATAACGGTCACCATTACGCAACCTCCAGCTTTAACGGCCAGCAGCACATCCGCCAACATCACGTGCAACGGCCAAACCAACGGAACAGCAAGTGTGAGCGCATCGGGAGGAACTACCGGTTATTCCTACAACTGGAGCAACGGGGCCACCACTTCTTCCATCAGCAACCTCGGAACGGGAACGTACACCGTTACCGTGACCGATGCCAATGGCTGCACGGCAACCCAAACGGTTACCATCACACAGCCACCTGCATTGACCGCAAACGCATCCTCATCCCCGGCATGCGGAACCGGCAACGGCACGGCCGCTGCCACAGCCAGCGGTGGCACATCGCCTTATTCCTACAGCTGGTCGCCATCGGGCAGCACGAGCGCGAATGCAACGGGACTTACTTCCGGGAATTACACGGTGACCGTAACGGATGGCAACGGGTGCACACAAACGGCCAGCGTGAACGTTGTAGTGAACCCGGGGCCGACAGCGGGAGCGGGCAGCAGCACTACGGTCATCGTAGGTCAGAGCGCCACCCTCACGGCAACCGGTGGAGGAAATTATTTGTGGAACACGGGCGAAACCTCTTCCTCGATCACGGTATCGCCTGCTCAAACCACTTCGTACTGTGTGGTGGTGACAGATGCGAACAACTGCACCGACAGCGCGTGTGTGACCGTATACGTGGACCTGCAATGCGGGAACATTTACCTGCCAAACGCCTTTTCACCGAACAATGACGGGCAGAACGATGTGTTTTATGTACGCGGAAACTGTATCAAGGATATGGAGCTGATCGTTTATGACCGGTGGGGCGAAAAGGTGTTCGAAACCACCGACCCGAAACAGGGATGGGATGGAACTTTCGGAGGCAAAACTTTGAACACCGCTGTATTCGGATATTATTTTACTGCTACGCTGACCGATGGAACGAGCGTGAAGCAAAAAGGGAATGTCTCGCTGGTACGGTAAAGGCTATTCCCCCTGGTAGATCTTAACTGTTGCTTTCCCATCGCTCAGTACAAACCCGCGATACATTCCGGGAGTATTGAAAGGCGTAGTAATATTTCCTTTGGCATCGATGGCGATCAAGCCTCCTTCCCCGCCCTGCACCTTCAGCTTTTGCATCACCACCTCATTGGCCGCCTGCTCCAGCGTCATTCCCTTGTATTCCATCAGGGCCGAGATATCGTAAGCCACCACGTTCCGGATGAAATATTCACCGTGCCCCGTGCAGCTCACTGCGCAGGTCTTGTTGTTGGCATAAGTGCCCGCACCAATGATGGGCGAATCGCCAACCCTCCCGAACTTCTTGTTGGTCATGCCTCCCGTGGAAGTGGCAGCAGCAAGATTACCGTTCTTATCAAGCGCCACCGCCCCCACCGTGCCGAACTTCTTATCCGAGAACTCAAAATCGAGCGGGTTCACCAAACCTGTCCTGGTCGAATCCGATTTTCTCTTCTTCTCTTCTTCCTTCACCTTCTGCAGCTGGTCCCAGCGTTTCTGATCGAAGAAATAAGAAGTGTCCACGATCTCGAGGCCCGACTCTTTTGCAAATTTTTCCGCACCTTTCCCGATCATCATCACGTGCACCGATTTTTCCATCACCGCCCGTGCGGCCGACACTGGATTTTTAATCGTACGCACTCCCGCCACCGCACCCGCCTTCAATGTTTTACCATCCATCACAGCCGCATCCATCTCATTTTTTCCATCGCTGGTGAAAACGGAACCCTTCCCCGCGTTGAACAACGGTGAATCTTCGAGCATTTTCACGGCCGCTTCACAGGCATCCATTGCGGTGCCCCCCTTCTCCAGTATTTTATATCCCGCCTGCAGCGCATCGTTCAGCTTTTCCCTGTACTGCTTCTCAAGCTCGGGAGTGAGGTTCGCCTTCAGGATGGTGCCTGCACCTCCGTGAATGGCCAAGGCAAAATTGGGCATGGGTTTAGGATTTTGTCCGGCACAAAGGCACGGCAGCAGAAAAATAAAAAGGATTCTCTTCACAGCCTAAAAGTAAACATATTTTTACCTTTTTCTCCCTGCTTTTTTACTATCTTTGGTAGCATTTCAAAAAGATCCCAATGAAAAAATATTTACTTGTTGCCGCTGTTGCCGCTTCTTCGGCTGCTTCGGCCCAGTACGCCACCTGGAACGTGACCATGCTCAGCCGCTGGGACAGCACGCAGATCCCGCAGGAATCCACCTATCATATCCGTTACAACGGCATCTGGGGATGGCACAACCCGGTGGACAACCGCGAGTATGCCATCATCGGCAGCACCGAAGGCGTGCACTTTGTTGAAGTGACCAATCCTCAGGTGCCTGTCCAGCGCGACTTCAAAGCGGGAAAACGGAACCAATGCATCTGGCGCGAGCTGAAAACGTACGGCCAGTACTGCTATGCCGTAAGCGATGACGGGTCGCCAAACAGCCTGCAGATCTTCGACATGAGCTACCTGCCCGATTCGGTGAAAAAAGTATACGACAGCAATTCGCTCGTGGAGCGAGCGCACACGATCTTCATTGACGGGAACAAGATGTACCTCGGCTCCCCGAAAGGCGGCACCACCGGCAACCACAACATGGCCGTGTATTCGCTGGTCAATCCCGTTGCGCCCGTATTGCTGAGAACTTTGGACCAGGACTACCCGAGCGTTGGGAACACACACGACATGTTCGTGCGCAACGACACCGTGTACGCTTCGCAGGGATACAACGGGCTTTATTTCTTCCGCTACGATGGCGTGCAGAACAAGTTCTTCCAGCTGGCTTCGCTCACTTCCTATCCCGACAACGGGTACAACCACAGCAGCGCGCTGACCGACAACGGGAAAACGCTCGTGTTCTGCGATGAGGTGCCGGTGAACCTGCGTGCAAAAACGCTCGATGTGTCGAACCTTGGAAACCTTACCGTTCTCGACCTGTTCCAGAGCAGCACCACGGCCACCCCGCACAACCCCTTCATCCGCCAGGGGGCGAGCAACTACGTGATCATCGCCTGGTACCAGGATGGGGTGCAGATCTTCGACATCAGCAACCCCTCGGCCGTCACACAGGTTGGCTACATCGACACGAACCCGAACAACTGCCCGAGCTGCCCGAACCCTTCGTACAGCGGGGCGTGGGGCGCATACGTGGACCTGCCCAGCGGCCTGCTGATCTCGTCCGACATGCAGAACGGGCTGTTTGCGTTCAAAGCGTTCGTGATCACGGGAGATCATGATCCTTCGCACAATGGATCACTTGGAATATTTCCGAACCCATTCAATGATAATTTTACACTTTATTTTTCCGCAGGCAGGGACGAAAAGATCACGTACGAAGTGTTTGATGTGACCGGGCGCGTGGTGATGAGCGAAGAGAAGGAAGTGACAAAAGGCGTTCAGAACATGGCCGTGGACGCGTCCATGCTCACACCCGGCATTTACATGATCCGGGTGCGCACGGGTGCCGGCTCGTTCGAACAGAGGCTGGTGAAGCAGTAACGGATAAAGCCTCAAAACTCTGTTAATAGAAACCCTTCCGCATCCTAGCGGGAGGGTTTTTCATTTTCTATTTTCGCAGGAATGGTACTGAATTATATTTGGGTAGCTCTTTTCGTTATTGCGTTCCTGGTGGCGCTGGTTAAGCTTATCCTGCATTTTGCCGGGCATCCCGAGCTTGGCGGTGCAGATATCTTTCCTGCACTGCTGAATGTAACCTTTGAGCAATCCAAGTTCGCCATTGTAGATTTTGCGCTGCCGCTGATCGGCACCATGACGCTCTGGCTGGGACTTTTAAAGATAGGCGAGCGGGCGGGGGCCATTGCCTGGCTGGCCCGTCTAGTAAATCCCTTTTTCTCACGGCTTTTTCCCGGCATTCCCGAAGGACACCCCGCCTACGGTAACCTGATGATGAATTTTTCAGCGAATATGCTGGGGCTCGATAATGCCGCAACTCCCATGGGCCTCCGGGCCATGAAGGATCTGCAGGAACTGAACCCGGAAAAAGATAAGGCCACTAATGCGCAGATCATGTTCCTGGTGCTGAACACCTCGGGGCTGACGATCATCCCGCTCAACATCATGATGCAGCGTAAAATACTCGGGGCGGCCAATCCCTCGGACATTTTTCTCCCCTTGCTGATCGCCACTTACGTAGCCACCCTGGCCGGTCTGATTTACGTATGCATAAAACAGAAAATAAACCTGTTCGACAAAGTGCTTTTCGGCTGGCTGGCCTGTATAACGGCCCTGATCGGTGGAGTTATCTATTACTTTTCCACGCTTACACAAGAGCAGATCGCAGTGCACTCTACGGTAGGTGGCAGCCTTTTCATCTTCTGCGTGATCATCGCATTCCTGGTCGCAGGATTCCGAAAAAAGATCAATATGTTCGAAGCATTCATTGAAGGCGCCAAATCCGGCTTTGAAACAGGGGTGATGATCTTACCTTATCTCGTGGCCTTCCTGGTGGGCATCGGCCTGTTCCGCGCTTCGGGCGCGTTGAATTATATCGTGGATGGAATTGTTTATGTGTTTCACCTCCCTGAGAAGGTTGCAAATGCATTGCCTACGGCTTTCATGAAACCATTAAGCGGGGGTGGCGCCAGGACGCTGATGATCGACACGATGAGAAATTTTGGCGCGGATTCATTCTCCGGGAGGCTATCTTCTGTTTTCCAGGGCGCAACCGATACGACCTTCCTGATCTTAGCCATGTACTTCGGATCAGTGGGTGTAACAAAAACACGCTACGCTGTACTAGGCGGGCTTATAGCGGATATTGCCGGGATACTCGCAGCTATCGCGGTCACTTACTTCTTCTTCGGTTGATCAGTGCACACGTAATTGCCTCCCGGGCTTGATCACCGTCCTGGTCGTGATCCCGTTCAGCTTACAGATGGCCGCAATGGAAGTTCCGTTCCTGCGGGCGATGGTGGAAAGCGTATCCCCCTTCCTCACCTTGTAGAACCGGGCCTTCTTCAGGTCGGTGAGGTACCCGAAGTTTTTGGGCGAAAGCCAGATACTGTCCTTCAGCAATTTCTTTTCCTGGAAGTCGATGATCTCCGTAGGGTCCATCGGGATGCCCATGTAGCGCACTTCGAAGTGCAAATGGCTCCCGCGCGAGTAGCCCGTGTTGCCGCCCAACCCCACCACGGTGCCAGCATCTACGAACTTGCCGGGCTTCACCAATATTTTGGAGAGATGCGCGTAGTAAGTTTCCAGCCCGTTGTTGTGCCGCACGATCACGATGTTTCCGTAGGATTTGTTCTTCTTCGCGATCCGCACGCGCCCTTCGAACGCGCACCGCACGGTGTCGCCCGTTTCAAGATCGATGTCTATCCCTGAATGGAACACCCACCTGCGGTAGCCGAATCCCGATGTGGTGGGACCGGGATACGGATGGTAATAGCCGCAGTATTTTTTATCGTTCAGGATCAGCAGCGAGGAATCCTTCACCCAATGCGGATCGTAATGCCCCGGGTGGATCTCCACCGTGTCCCATTCGCAATACACGTCATATCCCGGGAAGCAAAGGATGGAATCGTTAACATCCATTACGGGGAACACGTGCACCGTTGAATCTTTCGGCAGCGTATCCTGCGCAAAAAGGGCAACGGAACACAGTGCCGCCAGAAGAAGAAAGAATATCTTTTCGTTCCCTTTCAAAATTTTTGTTTTGCGAATGTAGAGAATAAAATTTTTTATTCACAGCATTTCCATCAACATTTTGGTCTTGAAAACTTTCAAACTGATGAAAACAATCTTACTTTTGCAGAGCTGAATTTTATGACCTGGAAAGAAGCATTCGCCATCAAGGCATTCTGCATCAAGTTCACCGTTACGCTCATCATCTACATCCTGGTACTGATCGTCTATGCGAAAGGGCTCGCCACGGCCGAAGCACACCGCAACGGCATCGTACTGAACGATCTTGTGCTCAACGGGTTTCATGCGGTGAACGTGAGCTGGTTCCTGTTCACGATCACTTATCTCACGGGCTTTGGCGGTGCCGTTTATATTTTTTTCAAGCCGCTCGAAACGATACGGTTCCTGTATGTTTACGGCATGCTGCTCACGCTGCGGATGGCCTGCATGCTGCTGGTGCCCCTGGAGCCGCCTTCCACCATCATTCCCCTCACCGATCCGTTCCTGCACAACACGTTCTACCAGGGAAACGACAACGTTCGTGACCTGTTCTTCTCGGGTCACACGGCCACCATGTTCATGTTCTACTTTTTCGCCCGCAGCAGGGCCGCAAGAATAATTTTTCTCACCTCGACCATATTGGTGGGCATCGCGGTGCTGGTGCAGCACGTGCACTATGCACTGGACGTAGCCGCTGCGCCTTTCTTTTCCTGGGCCGCGGTATACAGCGTAAAGAAGCTGAAGCTGTCGGAAGTGCACTGACCTACCGGCCCACCATCACGAACGAGCCCCAGAAATAAGGTTCCGGAAATTTTTTCTTCATTCCGAGCTGCGCTTTGCGGAAAGCGGTGTGAAGGTCCTGGCCGTTCCGGAGGTAATTCCCGTAAAAGATTGTCATGAGCTGCTGCGTGGCTTCGTCATCCACCTGCCACAGGCTCATCACGATGTTTCGCGCGCCCGCTACCGTGAACGCGCGCTGCAAGCCGTAGATGCCCTGCCCGTTCACGCTCTCGCCCAGGCCGGTCTCGCAGGCCGAAAGCACCACCAGCTTTGTATGCGACAGGTCAAGGTTAGCGGCTTCGTAAGAAGTAAGTATGCCGTCTTCTCCCTTATTATCATGCATCGAATCGCGTGCGATGGCCGCTGCGCCCGCCAGCATCAGGCCGGAGCGCAGCAGCGGGTTCTCCTTCACCTTCTGTGCGCTGAAGCCGAGAAAGCAACTTTCTTTCTCATCCAGGTCATTCAGAAAAAATCCGTGCGTAGCGATGTGCAATATGCCGGGCGAGGAGACTTTTTTCAGAGCAGATTCCGAAGCGTCTTTGGACAGGTGCTCGGTGGCCTTCCAATTGCTCCTGCCCGCAATGGATACGATCGAGTCGGCCTCGGTCTTTGTTCCCGGCAGCTCGTTCAGGTAGGAGATGCCATAACGCGTGGCCAGCGCATTTTCCTTTTTCGCAATGTCCTTGTGCTCGAGGTAATCGTAATCGGGGTAACCAAACACTTCCACGGTAGAAGCCGTTTCCCCTCCGGCACCGTTTTCTGCAAGGTCCTTCGTGCTGGTAAGCAGGCGGATGTCTTTTTCTTCGATGAGGTATTTTCCCGGGCCCGGCTCCAGCAGCGTGTTCAGGTTGATCTGCTCATACGCTCCGTCTGCGGAGAGATAGACCGTACTGTAATTTTTCACAGCTGCTTCGATGGGTTTCCAGAAGTGGGCATAGGAAACCGTATCCTTCCGCTTTGCGCGGATGTTGAGCCGGTAGGCCTTCAGGAACTCATTTTCGAGCGCTGCCCCATTGCGCATCACCACCAGCTTCGGATGCTTGCAGGCGTTGTCGAACACCATTACAAGATAGTACGTAGTGTCCGTCCACCGCTTGTTGTAGTAGCCAAAGCTGCTGATCTCCACGGCCGCTTCCCCGGCTTTCAATTTCTTTTGTACATCCTTCCACCCCGGGTCTTTGTTCCCTGCATGAAACGAAGCGAGGGCCGAGAGCTTCCGTTCCAGCTCGTTCACGCTTTTTTCTAGCGAATCAATGTTGACAGCCTTCATCTCCCCGGAGGTCAGCCGGTACCGCTGGGCGAGCAATTCCTTGCTTTCCTTCCACCGGGTAAATGCGTGCAGAAGTGCCGTATCGTTGGAAGCGGCTACGGCACGGTTGAGCCCAGTGCTTTCACGGAGCAGGAGCGATTTGACGGAAAGCTGCAGGTCCAGCAGCGCATCGAGCAGGGAATCGTTCAGCATTTTTTTCTCCGAAAGGTCGGCCACGAACGATTGGAACGTGTAGAACTTGCTGAGCAGGGTGAAGTAGAATTGCGTTTTATCCTGTTCACTAAGCGAAGGGAAATACGAACGGATCAGCGTCCTGTACCCGTTAAGCGCTTTGAGGTAGCAGGCCGATGCATCCTTTGCATTCCCCGCCTCGCGGTAGATCTCCGCCAGGTTGTAGCACATATCGATGTAATCGTAATGGTCCTCACCCACCTTCTGCTTATCGATCTCCATGGCGCGCTTCACCATTTCGATCGCCTTATCGCGCTTACCCATGCGGTTGTACATTACGCCTGTGCTCGAAAGGAACGAAGCATATTTCTCGTGGCTCTCTCCCAGCGAGCTCCTGATGATCTCCAGCGACTCGTTATAATATTTTTCGGCCGAGTCGAGCCGGCCTGTTACCGAGTAAAGGTTCGCCAGGTTGTTCAGGCAGCTGGCGTAGAACTTATGGCTCCTGCCGTATATCTTTTCATAGATGCTCTTACATTGCAGCAGGAGGTCCTTTGCCTCATCGTATTTCCCGAACGCAAAATACACCAGTGCCAGGTTGTTCAGCGTGTTGGCATAATACGGGTGCGATTCACCCAGGAAGATTTTGCGCAGGCGGATGGCCTCCTGGAAATTTTCCACGGCCTGCTTGTAGCGGCCCGTCTCGCGGTACAGGTCACCCAGGTTATTGAGCGGGTTGGTGATCTCGGGCCGCCCGGAATATCCATTCTGCTTATAGATGCGAATGGAGTTCAGGAAGCATTGTTCCGACCCGGGATAATTGCCGGCAGCGTGGTACATCAGTCCCATATTATTGAGGATCGAAGCTTCTGCTTCCGGGTCCTTGTGCGAAAGTCTTTTGGCATAACCCAATGCTTCCGTGAACACGGGCTCAGCCTGGTCGTACTGACCCGTATTGCGGTAAAGCTCCGCCAGGTTGCTCAGCATGGTGCAGAAGGAAAGCGAATCTTCGGAGGCTTTGGGCCTGTAGTGATTCACCAGTGCTGAAAAGATATCCTCTGCCAGCCTGTACCTTCCTGTGTATTCGTAGATCCGGCCCATGTTGCTGAGCGCAATGTGATACTCGTGGCTGTCGTTGCCCAGTATGGTCTTGTAAAAATTTACAGCAGCGTACATCATGCTTTCTGCCTCGGTGTATCTCCCCATCTCCACGTACATGTCGGCCAGTTTGTAGAACATGCGGGTATAATCCACCGAGCTGGCGCCTACGCCCTGTGCAAGCAGGGGGAGAGAAAAAAGAAATAATTTTTCTGCTTCCGCATAATTGGCCGTCTCTTTATAAACGCAGGCCAGGTTGAACAGATACAAAGCGTAATTAAAATCTTTATCGCCCTTTACTTTTTTTTGCGCCTCGGCTGCCTCGCTGAACGATTTCGCGGCAGCGGCCGCATCGTTGCGCTGGTAATACATGTTGCCCGCCTCATTCAGGATATGCGGGTAGGCTTCGGGATTCTTGCTGCTGATCTTCCTCGCTTCCGTGATGGCTGCAGGCAGCAAGCTGAATGCTTTTTCGTACTCATCGTGCGCATAGGCCGTATCGAACGCAGAAATGGCCTTGTACTTCTTCTGCGAAAAGCCGGGCAGGAAAAATGCAATTGAAAAGACCAGAGAAAGGAAAAATTTCATTTGAGCGTGGAAATAAAATTCTTTGCGTGCAATTTCAATTCAGGGAAGTACGCATAAAACTCCTGCCGGAACAGGTCGTAATGCTGCTTCAGCTCCCGCACCGATAGCTCCATGTTGGATCTGAACCTGGTCCGCTTCGACATGCCCGTGAGCACCTTTTCGATCCCCTCCACGGTTGAATAGCCCACGAGCGGGTTGTGCTTTGCCGTGTAGGCGAGGAACATCTTTGACTTGTAGGGCATGATCGGCTCGTGCTGCTGCATGAGGCGGAGCACGTCCTGAGCAAATTCGGTAAGAGGAACCGAAGAAAAATCCTTCCAGTTGGCGGCCAGGAAATGGTCGTAGAAGATATCGATGATCACGCCTGAAAATTTCCGGTACACGGGGCGGATGCGCGCAATGCTTTGTCGCACGATCGGGTGCGCATCGGTAAAGCGGTCGATCTCGCGGTGAAGCAAAATACCGTTGGCTATGCCCGGGCTGAAATTGCGGAACGCGCTTCCCTTCACCGAATCGGCAATAAAGTTGCCGATAAGCAGCTCCTCATCGTTGTCAGAAAGGTACAGATGCGCCAGGAAATTCATTCGATAAAGGTAGCCGTTAAATCTTGTTAATTCTCCCTGCAAGGGAACATTTTTATTACTTTTGGACCAGTCAACTTTCTCATGCAAAAGTCATCCAGGACCGGCCTTTTAATTCTCGCCTGCACGCTACCGTTCGGTGCATTTTCACAGATCATGAACCCGGTGAAGTGGACCACTTCGGTGGAGCGGACCTGCGATGGAGAGGCCGTGCTCGTATTCAAAGCGAAGATCGATGAAAGCTGGCACCTTTACTCGCAAATTGCTACACCTGACGGGCCGGTGGCCACTTCCTTCAAATTCACTGCTGCCGGAAACTACAAGGCTGATGGAAAAACCATCGAATCAAAACCCATTACGAAGAAGGAACCGGTGTTCGACAATGCCGAGCTGCGGTTCTTTGAAGGCAAGGCGGAGTTCCGCCAGAAGATAAAGATCCTCTCGAAGCAAAAGTTCTCCGTGAAGGCTGCCGTGGAATACATGACCTGTAACGATAAGCAGTGCCTTCCGCCCGACACGAAGGAGTTCGAGCTGGCCATCGATGCCGCGCCCGGCAAGCCATGCGAAACAAAAGATAAAGTACAGAATTCCGGTGTCACGCCCTGTGAATGCGACAGCCAGAACATTTATAAGCTGATGGCTGCAAAAAAAGACTCTGCAGCAAAGACAAAAAAAGATACTTCATCAGCAAAAACGGCTCAAACCACCCCTGTAAAGACAGGGACCGCGCAGGCTAAGGGAAATGATCCCTGCAGCTTCTGGTCCAACTTTTTCAAGGGCATTCTTGCCGGGTTCGGTGCGCTCATCGCTCCGTGCATCTACGCCATGCTTCCGCTCACCGTTTCGTTCTTCCTGAAGCAGAGCAAAACACGCTCGCAGGGAATCCGGAAAGCGTTGATCTATGGCTTCTTTATCGTGATCATCTTCGATATTTTCGGACTGGCCATCGTGATCCCGCTCGGGCCCGAAGCGCCCAACCTGATCGCGAGCAATGTGCTGATCAACGTATTCCTGTTCCTGCTGTTCTTCATTTTCGGAGCATCTTTCCTCGGTGCATTCGAGATCACCCTGCCCTCGTCCTGGGTGAACAAAGCCGATGCGGCCTCCGAGCGTGGCGGCATTATCGGAATATTTTTCATGGCCTTTACGCTTGCGCTCGTCTCATTCTCATGCACCGTACCATTCATCGGTGCGCTGCTTACAGCTATCTCGTACGGGAATTACCTCTGCCCCATTGCGGGGTTCACCGGCTTCGGGCTAGCCATTGCGCTTCCGTTCACCATTGCGGCCGTGATCCCTTCCCTGCTTAAGACCATGCCCAAATCGGGCGGATGGCTGAACGCGGTGAAGGTCTCGCTAGGACTGATCGAGATCGCACTGGCGCTGAAGTTCCTGTCCAATGCCGATCTCGTTGCTAAATGGCACCTGCTTTCGCGCGAAACATTCATTGCGCTGTGGATCGCCTGCGCAGGCATACTCGGCATCTATCTTCTTGGCAAATTAAAGTTCCACCACGACTCCGATGTGCCGTACTTGAGCGTAACACGGACCATGTTCGCCATACTGGCGCTCGCCTTCTCGCTCTACATGATTCCGGGATTGTTCGGAGCCCGCCTGAACCTTATCGGTGCATTCCCTCCCCCGCAGGATGATGAATGGAGCGAGAACATGGGAATATTCGGATCATCGGGTACTACGGTGCTAACAGATACTTCGCATGCCAAAGGAAGCACACACAAAAACACATGCCCGCGAGGGATCAACGATTGCTTCCACAATTACAGCGAGGCACTGGCTTATGCCCGGAAAGCGAAGAAGCCGCTAATGATCGACTTCACCGGCTGGACCTGCGTGAACTGCCGCAAGATGGAGCAGAACGTGTGGCCCAAGAAGCAGGTGAACGAAATTATCAATAACGAGTATGTGCTTGTGTCGCTTTACGTGGATGACCGCACCGAACTGCCCAAGGACAGCCAGTATGTGTCCAAAGCTACGGGAAAGAATATCGTAACTACCGGGAACAAATGGACAGAGCTTGAGTCTACACGTTACAAGATCAATTCCCAGCCGTATTACGTGCTGCTGGACAACAACGAAAAATTACTGAACGACCCGCGCGGCTATACGCCCGATGTGGATGAATACGCAAAGTTCCTCCAGGACGGAGTGAACGAGTTCAAAAAAAGGACGGGTAAGTGATCAGTCGCCTATCTCCGGGTCGGGCGCCTTTACGTAACCCGGCTTTTTCGCCTTCAGCTTCTTGGGAAATATCACATTGATGAGCTGGTCGTCCTGCGTGACGATGGTCTTGGATATGCCGTTGATGATGGTGATCTCCACCTTTTCGTAGCGGAACTTCTTCTCCACCGGCTCATACGTGCCCGTTTCGAAGGCCAGCCACATGTTGGTGATCTTCCCCTTGCTCACTTCCACCTTGCCGTTGTAGCACTCTGCATGGCTGCCTTTGCGGAACGTGATGATGACGCCTTCGTGCACCCCATCTTCCACTTCATCGGAGCCGCGCTGCTCGAACTTCTTCACCCACCTGAGGTAGCAGTTCGTTTCCTCGTCACCGTTGGATTTTTGCGCAAAGGCGCTGCCGCAAAAAATGACAAAAGATAAGAGTAGAAGTTTTTTCATAAAGTAATGGGGTTGCTTCGGACGGTAAAAGTAAAAATGTTTTTCATTATTTCAAATTATGTACTTTTGGAATGAATACAAGCTATGAGCAAGGACATCATCCGGCAGAACTTTACCGAGGCGCACACGCTGCTGACACAGTTCATCTCCGACCCGAACAATTTTTCGGCCATTGAGGAAGCCGGCAAGCTGCTGGTTACCGCTTTCAAAAGCGGGAACAAGGTGCTGTCGTGCGGCAACGGAGGCTCGCTGTGCGATGCCATGCACTTTGCCGAGGAGCTTTCGGGGCGGTTCAGGGATGACCGCAAGCCTTTGCCGGCCATTGCCATCTCCGATCCTTCGCACATCACCTGCACGGGAAATGACTACGGCTTCGAAAAGATATTCTCGCGTTACGTGGAGGCCGTGGGTAACAAAGGCGATGTGCTGCTGGCCATCAGCACCAGCGGCAATTCAAAGAACGTGGTCGAAGCAGTGCACTCGGCCAGGAAAAAAGAGATGAAAATGATCGGCCTCCTGGGGAAGGATGGCGGTGCTTTGCTGGACCTTTGCGATGTATCGGTCGTTGTCCCCTTTTCCAAATATGCCGACCGTGCCCAGGAGATCCACATCAAGGTCATTCATTCCCTCATTCATTACGTAGAACAATCCATCAAATAATCCTTTAACTGCTTCATGCTTGTTAAAACGTTCGGCTGCGCAGTGCACGGCATCCAGGCCACCCCGGTGACCGTGGAAACCAACATCGGTACGGGCGCATTCTTCTTCCTGGTCGGATTGCCCGACAGCGCGGTGAAGGAGAGCCAGCACCGCATCAATGCCGCGCTGAAGAACATCGGGTATAAAATTCCCGGCAAGGGCGTAACCATCAACATGGCACCGGCCGACATCCGCAAGGAAGGTTCTTCGTACGACCTTACCATCGCCATCGGTGTGCTGGCTGCGGATGAAAAGATATCCTCCGAAAAAGTTTCCGACTACGTGATCATGGGCGAGCTATCGCTCGATGGGAGCGTGCAGCCGATCAAGGGCGTGCTGCCCATCGCCATCGAAGCGAGGCAGAAAGGATTCAAAGGGATCATACTCCCGAAGCAGAATGCAAACGAAGCCGCGGTGGTTGGCGGGCTTGATGTGTATGGTGTTGAGAACATCAGCGAAGTGATGGACTTTTTCAACGGGGAAGGCGATCTGCAGAAAACCGCAGTGGACATTTCCGATGAGTTCTATTCCCGTCTCGGGAAGACCGAGATCGATTTTGCCGATGTGAAAGGACAGGAGAACATCAAGCGCGCGCTGGAGATCGCTGCTGCGGGAGGACATAACGTGATCCTGATCGGTCCGCCCGGTGCGGGCAAGACCATGCTCGCGAAAAGGCTGCCCACCATTTTGCCCCCGCTCACGATCGAGGAAGCGCTGGAGACCACCAAGATCCATTCGGTGGCGGGTAAAACAGAAAAAAATTCCTCGCTGGTCACGCTCCGCCCATTCCGCTCGCCACACCACACCATCAGCGATGTGGCTTTGGTGGGAGGGGGAAGCTTTCCGCAGCCCGGGGAAATTTCACTTGCACATAACGGTGTTTTATTCCTGGATGAGCTCCCGGAATTCTCGCGCAGCGTGCTGGAAGTGATGCGCCAGCCGCTGGAAGACCGCGTAGTGACGATATCCCGCGCCAAATTCTCGGTGGAATACCCCACCAGCTTCATGCTCATCGCGAGCATGAACCCCTGCCCGTGCGGCTACTACAACCACCCCGAAAAAGATTGCGTGTGCGCCCCGGGCGTGGTGCAGAAGTACCTGAACAAGATCTCCGGTCCCCTCCTCGACCGGATCGATATTCATGTGGAAGTAACACCCGTGCCCTTCAGCGAGCTTTCGGCCAAACGTACTTCGGAAAAGAGTGAGACCATCCGCGAACGCGTGGTGAACGCCCGGAAACTGCAAAGCGGGCGTTTTGAAAAGGCAAAAGGCATTTACTGCAACGCGCAGATGAGCAGCCGCCAGCTGAAAGAGATCTGCGAGATCGATGAGGCCGGGCAGGCCCTCCTCAAGAATGCCATGGAAAAGCTGGGGCTGAGTGCGCGGGCCTACGACCGCATCCTAAAAGTATCGCGCACCATTGCCGACCTGGACGGATCGGGATCCATTCAAACCGCTCACCTGGCCGAGGCCATCCAGTACCGCAGCCTGGACCGGGAGAACTGGGCGGGGTGAAGAAACAGTAGCATTACACTTTTCTTTTTTGGGAATCATCCCAAATCTTGTTATGTTTGTTCCTGTACCAACGCTGTCTTCCCTGTATGGCATTGAACAAGATCCGAGTTATTCTTTTTACGATAATTTCCGGAGCTCTATTCAACGGAAAGGTCCTCGCTCAAAAAGCGGATTCGGCCGTGATCAGGCTGAGCGGCTATGTGGATGCCTATTATGGCTACTATACCGACAGCGTAGGTGACGGCAACTTCCAGCGGTTCCCCTCCATCGCCCCGCGCAGCCAGCAGTTCGGGCTGAACACTGCCATGATCACCGCATCATACGATGCCGAAAAGGTACGCGGGCAGGCATCCTTTCATTTTGGGGATATCTCGCGCAGCGCCTGGTCCGCCACCTATCCCAACATCATGGAGGTGCACGCAGGCGTGCGCCTGTGCAAGCAACTGTGGGTGGATGCGGGATTCTTCCGCACGCATTTCGGAACGGAAGGGCTTCTCCCCATCGAGAACATCTGCAGCTCCGTTTCCATCGGGACCTTTCACGAACCGTATTATGAGGCCGGGGCCCGCGTACAATACAACCCGAACGACAAGTTTTCCATCAACCTGTATGTGCTGAACGGTTACAACCTCTACGAAGACAACAACAAAAAGAAATCCTTCGGCCTGCTGGCCACCTACACGCTGGGCAACAAAGGGAACATCGGCTACAGCAACTACATCGGAGATGACACGCCAACCGCAGCCGACAGCATCTCGCACCTGCGCATTCACAACAATTTGTTCGTGAACTACCAGTTCGGCAAGCTGAAAGCGCAGGTGGGCGGTGACTTTTGCGTGCAGGAGCATTCGCAGATCGCCAACCCGAAGAACAGCGCCACGATGTACAGCGGGCTTGCAAGCGTCAAGTACCAATGCTGTCCGAAATTCGCAGTGTATGCAAGAGGAGAGGTCTTCAATGATCCCGAAGGGTTCATGGGCGGCATCATTACAGATACCACCGGCCTGCTAACCGGGTACAAGCTTTGGGCCGTGACGGCAGGGATGGAATACAAGCCAACCGGCAATTCGTACATCCGCCTTGAATCGCGGAACATTGAAATGGATGGCGCCCAACAGGTATTTCACTGGAAAGGCGATGCGGAAGACAGCCGGCTGGAAATCATCCTTAATATGGGAATAGCATTCTGAAAACAAATAAGTAATAACCCTAAAAACGACAACTATGTTCGACACCGGAATAACCGCCTTCATGCTTGTGGCCACGGCCCTCGTTATGATCATGACACCCGGACTTGCCTTCTTCTACGGAGGGCTTGCGGGGAAGAAAAATGTTGTAGGAATTATGTACCAGAGCTTCGTCTCGCTCGGCATCACCACGGTGATGTGGTTCGTGTGCGGGTATTCGCTCTGCTTCAGCGGTGATGCCCTCGGGGGATTCATCGGTAACCTGGACAAAGCCTTCATGCGCGGGGTGAACCTGAACTCGGCCTTCGCAGGAAACACCAAGATGCCCGAGTTCGTATTCGTAGCTTACCAGCTGATGTTCGCCATCATCACGCCCGCGCTCATCACGGGTGCGTTTGCTAACCGGAAATCGTTCAAAGGGTACCTGGTATTCCTGGTGCTGTGGCAGGTTCTTATCTATTATCCTTTCGCGCACATGATATGGGGCGGAGGGCTTCTCGCCAAATGGGGCGTGCTGGATTTTGCGGGCGGCATCGTGGTGCACGTTAGCGCAGGCTTTGCCGCGCTGGCATCGGTGTTCTACATCAAGCACCGCAGGGACAAGCAATCGGCCAACCACAACGTGCCGCTCATCGCCATCGGCACGGGGCTGCTCTGGTTCGGGTGGTACGGGTTCAATGCGGGAAGCGCGCTGGATGTGAACGCCATCACCGGGCAGGCCTTCATGAACACGCATTTTGCCGCAGGCTTTGCAGCCGTTACCTGGATGGCCATCGAATGGTTCATGGTGAAGAAACCCAAGATGATCGGGTTCATGACCGGTGCGGTAGCGGGATTGGCTACGATCACACCGGCAGCGGGATACGTTTCACTAAACGCGGCCTGCTGCATCGGGATCGCTGCCAGCGTGGTGTGCTACATGGCCGTCATGCTCAAGAACAAAATGAACTGGGACGATGCGCTGGATGTATGGGGCGTTCACGGCCTGGGAGGAATGACCGGGATCATTTTACTGGGCGTGTTCGGATCGAAGATCGTGAATGCAGCTGGAGCGGACGGGCTCCTTCATCAAGGGACGGACTTCTTCATACATCAAACCGTGGCTGCACTGGGATGCGCGGCTTATGCTTTTGTACTGACCTATGTGATGCTGGGCGCGATCAACATGGTGACGAAAGTGCGGGTAAGTGCGGAGCATGAAGATGCCGGCCTTGACCATGCGCTGCACGGTGAACCAGGATACGAATAATTATTGGCCTTGTAAATGCAGAAGGCGGCACTTAGCCGCTTTTTTGCTTTTTCACGTAACGCTCTGGCCAAGAAGTTTTATAGTTCCTTTTTCCGCATCCATCTCGGCATTGATCCCTATAGGCAGCGTGAGCTTATTTTCAATATGCCCGATGTTGGCCCCGTAGAATGCGGGAATGCTCAGCGGGCGGATGTGCTGCTCGATCACCTGGCGGAAGGTAAAGGCTTTGTCGGGAAATTCGGCCTCGCACTTCACGCACCGGCCGAACACAAAACCGGATATCTCGTTTAAAATTCCGGCCAGCTTCAACTGCGTCAGCATCCGATCGATGCGGTACGGCTCTTCCATCACTTCCTCCAGGAAAAGTATTTTCCCTTTGAACGAAGGCAGGTAATCCGAACCGATGATGCTCGTCAGCACGTTGAGGTTGCCCCCGATCAATTTCCCGGTTGCCTTGCCGGCCGTTATGCCGATGAAATTATCCTGTTCCACCACATCAAATGCAGGCGCCTGCTTGTCCATCACCACTTTTGAAAAGCAGGACGAAGAAAAATCGTTCCACCCGCTGTTGCCTACAGGTCCGTGGAAAGTTATGTGCCCTGTTTGCTTATAGACGGCCAGCAGCAGCGAAGTGATGTCGGAAAACCCGATCAGCACCTTGGGATTTTTCTGAATGACATCGTAATCGAGCATGGGCAGGATGCGGGCGCATCCCCACCCGCCCTTGGCGCAAAATATGCCGCGCACATCCGGGTCGGTAAAGTACTGCATGAGCTCCTTCGCACGCAGCTCATCGCTACCGGCAAAGTAGCCCCATTTTTCCTTCAGCGTTTGGCCGAACTTCACTTTGAAGCCAAACCCGCAAAGAACCGTATTGAATGTTTCGACCGACTTGTCGTCCCACACCGCCCCGGCCGGTGAAGTGATGGCCACGGTATCGCCTTTCTGCAGCGCTTTCGGCTTCAGCGCTCCCCCATCCTCTTCCTTATAATAAGGAGCAGGCTTAAGCAGCGAGAGCGCCAATGCCGCACTGCCCTGCCTTAGAAAATCACGCCTGGAACGCCTGCCCATGAAACAAATTTAGCTCATCTGGTGAAGACTTAAAGCACATAGCAGGATTTTTTTGCACGTAGTTTTTTTAGTTTATTTTTGGGTTCTCAAACCAAAAATTTCAACCATGAAAAAGAAGATCTTAATTACTGCCATTTCCGTGCTGCTCATCGGCTCCGCATCGCGCGCGCAGCTCTGGATAGGTGTGGGAGGCGGATTCGGCATGCCGCTGGCCTCGCAAACCTTCGGCTCCAACGAGGACCAAAACAGCTCTTCGGATAAATACGAACTGGTTAAAGGCTCCTACGGGAGCGGGCTCAACCTGGGGCTGCAGGCAGGGTTCATGCTCAGCGATAACGTAGGACTGGAACTCGGTATCAGCTACCTGATGGGCACCAAGTATACCTGGCACAACTACAACGATCCAAACTCGAACGTCAGCACGCACCAAGATTATGACGCTGCTGCAAAAATGCTGCGCATCATGCCCGGCATCCGGTTCACTTGCGGAGACGGTGACCTGAAGCCTTACATTCACGGGAACGTGGTGCTCGGCATGTCGGGCACCATTACGGAAAACTACACCCAGGTCGACAAGAACCCGATCAACACCACCACTACCGAAACCACGGAGGAATACACCAAGGGCATGGCCTTGGGCTTTGGCGGAGGATTGGGTGTGGGCTACCATTCGGGATCGCTCATGATCTTTGGCGAGATCGCCATGATCGCTCAAACGTGGGCTCCCGGCCACAGCGAGTACACCAAGTACACCGTTAACGGCCAGGACCAACTGCCCAACATGACCACCGACCAGAAACAAACGGATTACGTGGACAGCTACACCGACACCGGCTCGTCCAATACCGGTGCACCTTCACAAGCCATCAAATGGTACCTGCCTTTCAGCAGCTGGGGCATCAACGTTGGCGTAGCAATCGTGCTCGGAGGAAAATAAAGAAACTCACTTCAAAAACATACTACCGTGAAAAATAAGATATTGATCATCGCATCGCTCCTGTGCACTGCATCACATGCCCAGGTGTGGATCGGGCTGGGTGGCGGCTACGGCATGCCGCTGGGCTCGCAAACCATTTACTGGAACCAGGACATGACCTGATCATCCACCAAGTACGAACAAGTGAAGGGCTCGCTGGGAAGCGGCATAAACGTGGGCCTGCAGGGCGGGGCCATGCTCAGCGACAATTTCGGGATCGAGCTGGGCGTTAACTACCTCATGGGAAGCAAGCTGACCGGGCACGATTACCAGGATCCGGATGCCAACACCAGCGATCATTACGATTGGGACGAAACGACCACCATGCTGCGCATCATGCCGGGCGTACGGTTCACTGCCGGCAGCGGTGATCTGAAACCTTACCTGAGAGGTTCGGTTGTGATCGGGCTGTCGGGCAAGCTCACCGCCAACTCGAAGGATGTAAACCGGGATATCCTGGGAACAACCACCACCGAAACAACCCGCGAGTTCACGGGCGGATCGGCCATGGGCTTTGGCGGAGGATTGGGGGTGGGCTACCATTCGGGATCGCTCATGATCTTTGGCGAGATCTCCATGATCGCGCAAACGTGGGCCTACACGAAAGGTGTATACACCAAGTACACGGTGAACGGCCAGGACCAGCTCCCTAACATGAAAACCTATGACAAGGAGACCGATTACGTGGATAGCTATACGGAAAACAGCACTCCGAACCTGGATGCGCCCCGGCAGCAGACCAAATGGTACCAGCCCATGAGCAGCTGGGGAATAAACGTAGGTGTGGCCTTTGTGCTGGGAGGAAAATAAAGCTTAGATCTTTCTAACCAAAAGCTCCGGTCCAATTGGCCGGAGCTTTTTTGTTTTTACAGATATTGTAATAAATTTGGTAGCAGATGAGAACCGGGGTCGTGCGATATTTCCTTCCGTTTATTTTTATCCTGTGCTTTTCAGCCAGGCCGGACAAGCATAAGATCGTGCGCGGTTTCACGGGCACCATCCTGCTGCATGACAGCATTTACCTCGATGAGACCGAAATCAGCAACATGAATTGGCTTGAATACGTTGCCTGGATGCGCAGGAAATACAAGCAGGACAACTATGGGATCTACCGGAAGTCGCTCCCCGACACCACTGTTTGGCGCGAAACACTATCGCTTGGTGAGCCTTACCGCGAAACTTATTTCCGTCACCCGGCTTACCGCGAGTACCCGGTGGTGGGCATTACGTACGAGCAGGCGCAGGATTTTTGCAAATGGAGAACCGACATCGTGAACGAGGTGCTGTATTTCAGGGAGCATAAGAGCAAGAAATGGAATGTGGACAGTATTTATACCATTCCTCAAAAGGTCCGCTACCGCCTTCCTACCCGCCAGGAATGGGAGCTGGCCGCATTTGCCGGGCTCGACTCGAACAAATTTCCGCTCGGATATGAAAGTATTTACAATGCCAAGACAAAACAATCACTCGTGCTGGTCAAAGAAAGATCTGCTTCACTGCAGAACCCCGGAACACCATGGGCCGTGCACAGCGGGGGAAAGAATAAGTTTGGATTTTATAACCTGATCGGGAATGTATCGGAGATGATCGCAGAGAAAGGAATATGTAAAGGCGGAAGCTGGGCGCACCATCTCGATGAGTGTGAAGTGATGAAGGACCTGCAGTACAGCACCCCAACCGCCTGGCTGGGATTCCGGTGCGTGATGGTGATGAAAGAAAAGTTGAAAAACTAAGTGTTTATTTTCCGTGGCAATTCTTATACTTCTTGCCCGACCCGCAGGGACACGGATCGTTCCGGCCCACTTTCACTTCGGCCTTGACAGGCGTGTGCACCTTTTCCTCCTGCTGGCCGTTGCCCCCGCCTGAGGCAGACACATTATCCGGGCGCGAGGTCTTCATCTTGCTCAGGTCGAGCTTCTGCGGCTGCCGCGCCTGCTGCACGTTGCCCTGCGCATCGGGCAGGTTCCCTTTCATGAGGAACGACACCAGCTCGCGGTTCATGTCGTTCAGCATGGTCTTGAACAGGTTGAAGGCTTCGAACTTGTAAATGAGCAGCGGGTCCTTCTGCTCGTACACCGCGTTCTGCACGCTGGTCTTCAATTCGTCCATCTCGCGCAGGTGCTCTTTCCACGCGTCATCGATCATAGCGAGGATGATCCCCTTCTCGAACTCCTTCACGGTTTCCTTGCTGCCTGTCTCGTAAGCCTTTTTCAGGTTCACGATCACCTGCAGGGTCTTGATCCCATCGGTGAACGGCACCACGATGTTCTCGTACTGGTTGCCCTGCTTTTCAAAAACATCTTTTATGATGGGGAACGAGCGCTCGGCCACCTCCCCGGATTTTTCCTTGTACAGCTGGTAAGAAGATCCGAACACGCGCTGCGAGATATCCTGCTCGTTCAGCTGCACGAACTCCGTATCCGAGACGGGTGAATCCATGGCCAGCACGCGTATCAGCTCGAGCTTGAAGGCCTCGAAATCCTTTTCTGCCGAATAGCCCTGCACGATACTGTCGGTGACATCGAACAGCGTATTGGCGATATCCACCTCGAGGCGCTCGCCAAACAGGGCGTGCCTTCTTTTCTTATAGATCACATCGCGCTGCGAGTTCATCACGTCATCGTACTCGATCAGGCGCTTGCGGATGCCGAAGTTATTCTCCTCCACTTTCTTCTGCGCACGCTCGATGGAGGACGAAATGAGCGAGTGCTGCAGCACCTCCCCTTCTTCGAACTTCATACGGTCCATGAGCTTGGCAATACGCTCCGATCCGAACAGGCGCATGAGGTCGTCCTCGAGCGAAACGAAGAACTGGGAGCTTCCGGGGTCGCCCTGGCGGCCTGAGCGTCCGCGCAGCTGGCGGTCCACCCTGCGCGACTCGTGCCGCTCGGTGCCAATGATGGCCAGCCCGCCCGCTTCCTTCACGCCCGGTCCGAGCTTGATGTCGGTTCCGCGGCCCGCCATGTTGGTGGCGATGGTCACGGTTCCGGCCTTGCCGGCCTCGGCCACGATCTCCGCTTCCTTCTGGTGGAGCTTGGCGTTAAGCACGTTGTGCCTGATCTTGCGGAGCGTAAGCATCCGGCTGAGCAGCTCTGAGATCTCCACCGAGGTGGTTCCCACCAGCACCGGTCTTCCCGCGGTCACGCACTTCGCGATCTCATCGATCACCGCATTGTATTTTTCGCGCTTGGTCTTGTACACCAGGTCCTGCTCGTCCTTACGGACCACCGCCCTGTTGGTGGGTATCACGGTCACATCCAGCTTGTAGATGTTCCAGAACTCGCCTGCTTCCGTTTCGGCCGTGCCGGTCATGCCGGCCAGCTTGTTATACATGCGGAAATAGTTCTGCAGCGTGATGGTGGCATAGGTCTGCGTGGCGGCCTCCACCTTCACATTCTCTTTCGCTTCGATGGCCTGGTGCAGTCCGTCCGAATATCTTCTTCCTTCCAGTATGCGGCCGGTCTGCTCATCCACGATCTTCACCTTTCCGTCCATGATCACATACTCCACGTCCTTTTCAAACAGGGTATATGCTTTGAGCAGCTGCTGCACGGTGTGCACGCGCTCGCTCTTGATGGAAAAATCGCGGAGTAGTTCTTCTTTCTTCTTCCGTTTCTGCTCATCGGACGCTTCCATTTTCTCGATCTCGGCTATCTCTGCTCCCACATCGGGCAGCACGAAGAACTTCGAATCTTCCGATGCGGAGGTCATCAGGTCGATGCCTTTCTCCGTAAGCTCGATGGTGTTGTTCTTCTCATCGATCACGAAATAAAGCTGCGCATCCACCTTGTGCATCTCCTTGCTCTGGTCCTGCATGTAGTAGTTCTCCGTCTTTTGCAGGGTAGCCTTCATGCCCTGCTCGCTCAGGAACTTGATGAGCGCCTTGTTCTTCGGCAGGCCGCGGTGGGCACGGATGAGCGCCATGCCGCCCTCGCCTTCCTTCACTCCATCCTTGCCTTCCGCGATCAGGCGCTTGGCATCGGCCAGCACGGTGTTGATGTAGTTGCGCTGGGCATTCACGATCCTCTCCACCTTGGGCTTGTAGTTCATGAACTCCTGGTTGTCGCCCTTGGGCGTGGGGCCCGAGATGATGAGGGGCGTGCGCGCATCATCGACCAGCACGGAGTCCACCTCGTCCACGATGGCGTAATTATGCCCGCGCTGCACCAGGTCCTCGGGGGAGCGGGCCATGTTGTCGCGCAGGTAATCAAAGCCGAACTCGTTGTTGGTACCGTAGGTGATATCGGATGCGTATGCTTTTCTCCGCTCTGCCGAGTTGGGCTCGGTCTTGTCTATGCAGTCCACTGTGAGCCCGAGGAATTCGAAGATGGGGCCGTTCCATTCCTGGTCGCGCCTCGAGAGGTAATTGTTCACGGTAACGATGTGCACGCCTTTGCCGGGCAGCGCATTGAGGTAAACGGGCAGGGTGGCCACCAGCGTCTTACCTTCACCTGTTGCCATCTCCGCGATCTTGCCCTGGTGCAGCACTGCACCACCGATCAGCTGCACATCGTAGTGCACCATGTCCCAGGTGACCGTGTTGCCGGCCGCTTCCCACGAGTTCTGCCATACCGCATTGTCGCCATTGATCTTTACATAAGGCTTGGTCACCGACAGGTCGCGGTCATGCTGGGTGGCGGCAACTGTCACCTCCTTATTCTCCTTGAGGCGCCTTGCAGTTTCCTTGATCACTGAAAAGGCCTCCGGCAGGATATTGTTCAGCACCTCTTCGGTCTTCTTCACGATCTCCTTTTTGATCTTATCGATCTCGGTATACAGGTTTTCTTTTTCGTGAATGTCGATGGCTGTATCCGTTTCAATTTTTTTCCTCAGCTCAGCGATCTGTGCTTCTTCCTCCTGTATATGACCGGCAATTTTACTGCGAAATTCCTGGGTCTTGCCGCGCAGCTGGTCGTGGGTGAGCAGCGTAATGTTCTTATGCGCTTCGAGAATGCTTTCTACAATGGGAGTAAGCGTCTTGAGGTCGCGGCTGGCCTTGTCGCCAAATAGCTTAGAAATGAAATTAAGCATGGTTTATTCAGGGGATTGCAAAGGTAATTTTTTAAATCGGGGTAATGAAAGATTTCTTTAGGCTGAGCCGCGGGCAAAAAACATTCCCGCCAGGCAAAATGTGACAAACTTTCCGGAAAGCTCCTGATAGAAAAGTAAAACCGGACAGATCGGGCCGGTCAGTATTCGTCTTCGTTGAAGAAGAAATCTTCCTTGGTAGGGTAATCGGGCCAGATCTCCTCGATGCTCTCGTACGCTTCCCCTTCGTCCTCGATCTCCTGCAGGTTCTCGATCACTTCCATGGGGGCTCCTGAACGAATGGCATAGTCGATGAGTTCTTCCTTTGTTGCGGGCCAGGGAGCGTCTTCGAGGTAAGATGCCAATTCAAGTGTCCAGTACATTTTGTGCAGCGATTTTTATTGAACGGATAAAGTTACACCCAAAATTTTCAGGATTTTTTCAATTTCGTGCAAAAGTAAAAATAATTTGATATGGTCAAAATATTTTTTGACCAGTAATTGCGGCTCAGATCTTCGGCCTCCAGGGTGTTTCTTCGGCACCGGTGTCGCGGGCCAGCTTGCGGGCGAGAACGAAGAGGTGGTCGGATAAGCGGTTGAGGTACTTGATCACCAGCTCATCCACCTTGTCCTTTTCGGAGAGAGTGATCACGTGACGTTCGGCCCTGCGGCACACGCAGCGGGCGATGTGGCAATAGGAAACGGTGGTATGGCCACCGGGCAGCACGAATGAGCGCATTTCGGGCAGGCTCTCGTTCATCCGGTCGATCTCGTTCTCAAGGAGCACGATGTCGGCTTCGGCCAGCCCGGGCGTTTTGAGCGCAGGCTTCTGCGGATCGGATGCCAGCAGGGAACCGATGGTGAACAGCCTGTCCTGTATGCCGGTGAGGACCTGCTTTGAATTGCTGTCCATGTCCTGATCGCGTACCAGCCCGATCCAGGAGTTAAGCTCGTCCACCGTCCCGTAGGCTTCGATGCGGATGTTGTTCTTCTTCACCCGCGCTCCGCCAAAGAGCGAGGTCTCTCCCTTATCTCCTTTTTTGGTGTAGATCTTCAAGGCGCAACCTTTTTTGAAAGGCTTATGATATCCCTGTTCGCTTCATCGCTTTCCACGAGGCCGTCCTTGAGCCTTACAATGCGGTGGGCGTGCTTGGCAATATCCTCCTCGTGCGTCACCACGATGATCGTGTTCCCTTGATGGTGTATCTCCTCGAACAGCCCCATGATCTCGATGGAGGTTTTGGAATCGAGGTTGCCGGTGGGCTCATCGGCCAGGATGATGGAGGGTTTGTTCACGAGCGCCCGCGCCACAGCCACCCGCTGGCGCTGCCCGCCCGAAAGCTCGTTGGGACGGTGGTTCATCCGGTCGGCCAGGCCCACCTGCTCCAGCACTTCCCTGCTCCGCTCCATCCGGTCGGGCTTGCTGATGCCTGCGTAGATCAGCGGGAGCATTACGTTCTCCAATGCAGTTGAACGGGGAAGGAGATTGAACGTCTGGAACACGAACCCGATCTCCTTGTTGCGCACTTCGGCCAGTTCGTTGTCCAGCATCTTGGCTACGGAAATATCATTGAGGATATATTCTCCCGAGGTCGGTGTATCGAGACAGCCCAGCACGTTCATGAGCGTAGATTTGCCGGAGCCCGATGGGCCCATCAGCGCCACGTATTCGTTCTTCCGTATCTCCAGCGAAATGGACCGGAGCGCATAGATCTGCTCGGTTCCCACTTTGTACTCGCGGGCGATATTGATCAGCTTAATGAGGGCACTCATGCTTGTAAAAGTAATTAAAATCTTATCTACGCTTAAAATTTTAGAACAAAGTCCTGTTTCGCCTGTTCCTTTCGGAAGAAAACTATGCCCAAATGGAACAGGTCGATCGTTACGGTAACCGCAGGGTGTTTTTTGATATCTTCCCATGCTTCTTCCATTTCACCCGACCAGCGGATATCATCAAATATAAAGATCGATCCGTTCCCTGCTTTAGCCAGGCATGTTTCAAAATAATTCAGCGTACTTGCCCTCCGGTGGTTGCCGTCAAAGAACACCAGGTCTGCTGACGGCATTTGATTGACAACCCCGCCCAGCATCTCATCGAAATTCCCGATCACGGATTCGATGTTTGCAGCATTTAGCTTTTCAAAGTTCCCGCGGGCGATGCCGGCAACTTCCCAGCTTCCTTCGATGGTGATCACCTTTGAATTCTTGTTTGCAGAAGCCAAATACAAGGTTGTGATGCCCAGCGAAGTGCCCAGCTCCAACACGGTGCGGGGCTGGAAATGATCGGCCAGGCGAAAAAGGAGCTGCGCATATTTTTTTGACTTGAGCGACCGCTTCGCAATGTCACCGGCCTTTCGCCTCCCCGATCTTCCCGTTCCGAGATCGATCACGTCTATGTCTTTGGAAGAAGCGAGCATCTCTGCACGCAGCTTTTCAATGAGTACGAAGCGGTTGGAATCGCCCTTCTTTTCAAAAACGTTCGTCACCAGGTCGTACACGAACGGAGAATGTATCCCGTGCTTCGTCTTGGCCGACAGGAGATAATCCAAATATTTCACTGCTGACTGAAAAGCGCTCATAGCGAAAAATCAAAAGTAACAATTGCTTTTTTTATATTTGACCTTTCGAATGAAAAGAATTGCCTTTCTCGTAGTTATTTTCTGCCTAAGCGCGATTGCCGGCTCCGCCCAAAGCAGGAACAACGCTCTCGTCATTGATTTCACCATTACAGATTATACTGATACTTCCAATGTTTCGCTGCGAAGCGAAGTGAAAAGAAAGGTCTACCAGAACCTGCGCAATGATGTGGAGAAGGCACTGCAGGTATGGAACGGCAAGTGCACCGATTCCGTGATCATCGGCACTTCGTGCAGCTACTACTTCGAATACAAATGCTACAACGGGAAATATATCTTCCAAATGACCGTATCCACCAGCGGTGCTCCTTCCCGCAACCATTACCTGCCGCTGAAGATCGATATCACCGGCAAGAATGAAGTGAACAAATGCCTTTCGTTCAACCCCAAGTCGGGCCGGTTCCAGCTGCGCGAAGGCACACCGCGGCCCGATGGGGTGATGTTCTGCTACGACAAGGTCGAAGAGCCCGGCAAGATCGACATCAACGGGAAGGTGCTCATGAAAAAACAGGGCGGGAAGCAGCTCGACCCGGTGAAGAACCAGAAGGTGAACCTCAAAGAGTCGGGCAGCGTAGTGAAGACCGTGAAGACGGACCCCTACGGTGATTTTTATTTTCCAAAAGTGGATTCGGGCAAGACCTACACGGTGGAAGTGGAGAAAAGCGGGAAGATGGGCAAGGATGCCGAGCTCTTCATTGCCAAGACCAACGGGGTGCTGGTGAAATCAATGAAAAATGAAGAGGGGCGTTTCGTTTACGAGTTCCTGCCGGCCGACATCCAGAAGCTGTCGCTCATTCCGCCTAACGACCCGGTGCTGATCGTGAAAAAGTTCATGAAGCAGTCCGAAACGAAAGAAGTGATCGTGGTGCAGAACATTTACTACGCAGTGAACAGTTTTTCCGTGGCGCCCCCCGAAATGAAAAAGCTCGACACGATCGCTGCCATCCTCAGCAAGAACCCGAACCTGCTCCTGGATATCGCCTCGTTCACCGACTCGAGGGGAGATGACAAGGCCAACCTGGAGCTTTCGCAGAAGCGCGCGCAGGCCGTGGCCGATTACATGGTGATGAAAGGAATTCCTGTAAAACGCTTATCGGCAAAGGGGCTGGGCGAAACAAAGATCCTCAACGGGTGCGTGAACGGAGTGGAATGCTCCGAGAAAGAGCACGAGATCAACCGGAGGACGGAATTCAAGTTCACTAAAATGTAAGTATGCCGGGCTGGAGACTCAAAGCGGTGGTGCAGAAGACCATTTCCTATCTTCCTTTTTCGAAGAAGATCAACTATGCCTTCCAGAAGTATGTTACGCGCGGAGTGAACCTCACGGCCGATTACTTCGAGGACCGGCTCGGTCATTGCCGCTCCCACATCGAGGCCTTTGCCCGCCATTCCCCTGTTGTGGACGGGTTCTTGCACCTGGAGCTCGGTACCGGCTGGTACCCCGTGGTGCCGCTGGGCATGTTCCTGTGCGGAGCGCGGAGCATCATCACGGTCGACCTGAGCCGGCTGATGGACCGGTCAAAGTTCCTGGCCGCTGTAAAAAAATATACTGAGTACCAAAGCCAGGGAAAGCTGAAACAGCTTCTTCCCTACATGCGCGAGGAGCGCATGGCCAGGCTGCAGAAGCTGGCCGCTGGCGACACAAGCTTCGAAGAACTGCTGAAACGATCGGGTATTAACTACCTCGTTGCAGACGCACGAAAGCTGCCATTGGAAAAAAATTCGGCCGATCTCATCACTTCGAACAATACGTTCGAGCACATCTATCCCGATATTCTAAAGGGCATCCTGCAGGAGTTCAAGCGCATCTCCAAAAAAGGAGGCGTGCAAAGCCACTTCATCGACATGAGCGATCATTTTGCGCATCTTGACCGGTCGATCACCATCTACAATTACCTTCAGTTTTCCCCCAAGCAATGGGGCCGCATCGACAATTCGATCCAGCCGCAGAACCGGATGCGGATCACGCACTACCGGAAGCTTTATGCCGACCTGGGCATACCTATTAACGAGGAGATCAGCCGCCCAGGCAGCATCGAAGACCTGCGAACAGTAAAAATTGACAACGCATTCAACGGGATCCCGGAAAAGGAGCTGGCCGTATCACACGCGCTCCTGGTCTCAAAAATGTAGGCTATCCCAGGTAACTTTCCACCGCCAGGCGGTAGGAATTCAAACCGAACCCGCTGATGCTTCCCCTGCACTTGGGCGCTATCAGCGAAACATGCCGGAACTCTTCGCGGGCAAAGATGTTGGAGATGTGCACTTCCACAACGGGGGTCTTGATGGCCGCCACTGCATCACCAATGGCCACGGACGTATGCGTGTAGCCGCCAGCGTTCAATATTATCCCGTCATAGGTAAATCCCACTTCGTGCAGCTTATTGATGATCTCCCCTTCCACGTTACTCTGAAAATGATCGATGGTGACGGCCGGATATTCTTTTTTCAGCGCTTCCAGGAACTCCATGAAGGTCATCCCTCCATAAATATGCGGCTCGCGCACACCCAGCAGGTTCAGGTTCGGTCCGTTAATGATGATCAGTTTCATGTTTTTGTCATTCGATCCCGCTTTGGCGGGAGAGGAATCTTGTTCACCTGATTATTGCCACGAATGAGATGCTTCACTTCGTTCAGCATGACACCCCGGCCAATAAAATTAACGCGACACCGTTGATTAATTAACGATCGCCTGGCAAAAGTAAACAAATCCATCTTGTAATTTTGAACCATGAACTGGAAGGCCGACATAGCCGCATACCGGTCGTTCCTCAAACTCGAGAGATCACTTTCGCTCAACTCGGTGGAGGCCTACCTGCATGACGTGGAGAAGCTCACGCAGTTCTTCGATTACAAAGGATACGACCTGCAGCCTGCCGGTGTAAAGCAAACACACCTGCAGGAATTCCTGGCCTGGGTGAACGAGTTGGGCATGACCGCCACCTCGCAGGCGCGAATGCTCTCGGGCATCAAAGGATTCTACAAGTACCTGCTGTTGGAAAACCTGATCAGCGAGAACCCGGCTGAGCTGATCGAAACCCCGCGCACGAAGCGCAGGCTGCCCGACACGCTGGACCTGGAGGAGATCAACCGGCTCATCGAGGCCATCGACCTGTCGAAGACCGAGGGTCACCGCAACCGGGCCATGCTTGAGGCCTTGTACTCGTGCGGGCTGCGCGTGAGCGAACTGGTGAGCCTGAAGATATCCTGCCTTTTCTTTGACGAAGGCTTCGTGAAGGTGATCGGCAAGGGCAACAAGGAACGGCTGGTGCCCATCGGGGCGGAGGCCGTACGATACATTACTATTTATAGGGATGAGTTCCGAACACACGTTCCCGTTCAAAAAGGGAACGAGGACATCCTGTTCCTCAACAGGCGGGGGCGGAAGCTCACACGCATCATGGTCTTTCTGATCCTGAAGGACCTGGCTGAAAGGACCGGCTTAAAGAAGACCATATCGCCTCATACGTTCAGGCATTCTTTCGCCACGCACCTGGTGGAAGGCGGTGCCGACCTGCGGGCCGTGCAGGAAATGCTGGGGCACCGCAACATCACCACCACCGAGATCTATACCCATCTCGACCGGAGGTTCCTCAAGGATACGATCCTGAAATATCACCCGCGCTCTGCATAGCTCCGGCTCTTACTGCCTCCTCAAGCCCTACTTCATTCTCTTTTTATTATTATCTTTGAGACAATCCTGGAAATATTTTTCATCGTAAATAGTTCCATTCCATGAAAAGGTTTTACCCCCTTACTTTTCTGTCCCTCGCGCTTTCGGCTGCATCGCTTGCAGCGGCCGGCCTGAAGCCTGAGTTCCGGCTCTATGCGCTTATTGCCGCCACCGTTTCAGGCTTTGTCGCGCAGGCCAATGACAGTAAATACTCCCCTCCCTTGTTCCAGTTCACGCAATTCTTCACCAATGCGGGGATGGGGCTTTGCGCTGATCTTTACGCAGGCTCGCTTCCCTGGTTCAGCATCATGATGTTCCTGATCTACCTGCATCACGGACTTCGCAACATGTTCATGGGCCAGCTCACACACGTACGCCATTTGTGGATCGAGCCGCTTATTATGATCGTGGCTGCGGGCATTTACTTGTACGCAAATATGAATTACAACAGCGGCTGGGCCGGGTGGGGGCTGCCCGGAGTCGTGCTCCTGGTCAATGAATTTTTTTGCGTGATGGTTTTTTTCGATGCGGTCAAGACCAGGCGCATATGTATGAGCGGCTTTAAGGCCGAGATCGGTAAGCCCGCTCCTGACTTCAGGCTGAACGATGAGGACGGGAACCCGGTCACGCTCAACGATTTTAAGGAAAAGCGTCACCTCCTGCTCATTTTCGTCCGCGGTGACTGGTGCCCGAGCTGCCACATCATGCTCCGCACCTACCAGCGCAACAGCCAGAAGTTCAAAGAAAAGAACATCATGCTGCTGGGCGTAGGTCCCGATCCCGTGGGCGTAAACCGGCAGATGGTGGACAAAATGGGACTTGACTTTAAAATACTTTCAGATGAAAGGCAGGAGATGGCAAAGGCCTTCGGCATACAGATCCCCGAAAAGCATCCTGCTGCCAAATTCGAAGAGGGAGTTCCGCTGCCGGCCTCGTTCCTCATCGACATGAAAGGGATCGTGCGTTACACCTCGCGCCCTGACCGGCTCGGTGAATTCCTCGACCCGGAAACGATATTCCCCGTGGTGCAATCTCTTAACTAAACCATGAAAAGGATCCACCCGCTTACTACCGTTTCCCTGCTGCTCGACATTACAGGAACGGCTCTCTTCTTCCTGGCCGAGCCCAAATTCATTGCCTCGTTCATTTTCCTGGCTGCCTATCTTGTTGCACTGCCCGAAATTGCAAAATTCACCAGCGTTTACCAGTTCGTTGTGGTGATGTTTTCGGGACTGCTGCTGGGGCTTTCCTTTTTTTATCCCAGCGGTTCACCCCTGCTGCTGGCCGCGATCGCACTGTTGCCGCTGGTGATGATCACCCGCCTGATCTTCTTCACAACATTCGGTTACACGCGCTTGCGTTATTTCGAAATGCTCATTACCATTCTATCGCTCGCACTCTTTGTGAGCAGCAACCTCTTGAACAAAAGCGGCTGGCCGGAATGGGCTATCCCAGCGCCCATTTATTATTTTTCATTCTACATCAGCTACGGTGTGATCGCTGACTCCAGGGGGCTCCTGCTCCGTACGCGCAAAGGCTATGGCGTAGAGGTTGGCAACGAAGCGCCCGGCTTCGAGCTGCCCGACAACGAAGGGGGCCTGGTAAAGCTGTATGATTTCCGGGGCAAGCGCGACCTGCTGCTGATCTTCGTGCGGGGCGACTGGTGCCCGGGCTGCCACATGATGCTCCGCACCTACCAGCGCGAGAGCCACCGGTTCCAGGAAAAGAATATCCTGGTGATGGCCATCGGTCCCGACCCGGTTGGTGTGAACCGCGAGATGGTGAAAAAGCTGGGGCTGGACTATAAAGTGCTGTCGGACGAGAACCAGGCCATAGCGGTTCGCTACGGCTGCCGGCTGGATGACATCGACAACCTTCACCCGGTGAAAGAGGCGCACCAGTATGAAGGAGGGATCCCGCTTCCGGCTTCATTCCTCGTTGACAAAAAGGGCATTGTGCGGTACATCTCGAGGGCCGAGCGCGTGGGTGAATTCCTGAATCCCGCAACTATTTTTGCCGTGCTGGAAAAACTGAACTGATGGATATGGTGAGCATCTTGTCGATCATTCTTGCAGCAGCCTTTGCCGGGGCAGCGGCTGTATTCTTTCTCCGCTACAAGAAGATCGAATCGAACGTGGCCGGCATCCAGACCGAAAAAAGCAATTACGAGAACATCATCCGCCAGGCGAACGATGCCATGCTGGTGATCGACATCGTGGACGGGAGGATCTACCAGGCGAATGAAAAGCTGGCCGAGATGCTCGGCCATTCGCGCGACAAGATACTTGCCCTCACGGTGTTCGACCTGCACCCGAAGGAAATGCTCGAGAAAAGCTCCGAAGTGATCGCTGACGTGTGGGAGAAAAAAGGATTGATCTACCAGGACATTCCCTTCGTGACCGCCTCGGGCGAGCTGCTGCCGGTGGAGTGCAGCGCCAAGGTGGCCCCGTTCGCGGGAAGGCCCAGCATCGTGATCTACGCGCGCGACATCCGCGAGCGCCTCCAGATGGAAAAAGAGATCCAGCACCAGAAGGCGATCATCGAGCAGAAGAACAAGGACATTACCGACAGCATCAACTACGCCAAGCGCATCCAGCAGGCCATACTCAGCGGAAAGGATGAGCTGAAAAAATTCTTCCCCGACTCGTTCGTGTTCCTGAAGGCGAAGGATATCGTGAGCGGTGACTTCTTCTGGCTGCGCGAGGTGGGTAACGAGGTGTTCATAGCGGCCGTGGATTGCACCGGCCACGGGGTGCCGGGCGCGTTCATGAGCATGATCGGCAACTCGCTGCTGAGCCCCATCGTGCGGGTGAACAAGGTGACCAGGCCGAGCGAAGCGCTCAACCAGCTGCGCGAGGACATCATCCGCAACCTGAAGCAGACCGGTGCGGAAGGCGAAACAAAGGACGGCATGGACCTGGCGCTGGTGAACATCAACACCAAAACAAACCTGCTGCAGTTCGCAGGTGCATTCAACCCCCTCTGGATCGTGCGCAACGGGAAACTGACCGAGATCGATGGCGATAAGTTCCCGATCGGGACATATGTTGGAAAAGAAACACGACCGTTCACCAACCACGAATTCCAGCTGCAGAAAGGCGATACCATCTATCTTTTCACGGACGGCTATGCCGACCAGTTTGGCGGACCGAAAGGGAAAAAGTTCAAGTACAAGCAGTTTGCCGAGCTGCTGCTTTCCCTACAAGACAATACCATGGATGAGCAGAAGAAAGTGCTTTACTACACCCTCGAGAACTGGCGGGGCGACCTGGCCCAGGTTGACGACATCCTCGTCATAGGCATACGCGTGTAAAAAAACTACAGGAATTTCCGGATCAGCCACACTACCACACTGAGAACGATGCTGACCAGCAGCATACTTACAACCGGGGCATAGAACCTGAAATTCTCTTTCTCTATCCTGATATCGCCCGGCAGGCTGCCGAACCAGGAGAATTTGTTCCCGAAAAGCCAGATGATGAGCCCGGCCAGGGCAATAACAACGCCTGCAATGAAAATGTATTTTCCCGGTTCCTGCACGAACAGCGGATCAGGACTTTTCTTCCCAGATCATGCAGAGGTGGATGATGGTCTCCACAGCTTTCTGCATATCCTGCACCGAAACCCATTCCTGCCGCGAATGAAAAGCGTGCTCCCCTGCGAATATGTTCGGGCAGGGCAGTCCCATGAATGAAAGCCGCGAACCGTCCGTGCCCCCGCGGATGCTGCTGAGCACAGGCTTCACACCTGTTCGTTTGATCGCTTCCAACGCATATTCCGTCACCTGCGGATGCTTGTCCAGGATCTCTTTCATGTTCCGGTACTGCTCATGCACCTCGAATGTAACGGAAGATCTGCGGTACCCGGAGAGCACTTTTTTGGCAAGCGCATGCAAGAATTTTTCATGGAGCTTCAATCCTTTCGTATTGAAATCGCGGACAATGAACTTGAGAATCGCCCTTTCGATGGTGCCGGAAACCGACACGGGATGCACAAAGCCCTGCATCTTTTCGGTGGATTCGGGCGACAGCCTGTTCTTCGGAAGCGCGTTCACGATCTCCGCTGCAATTTTTATCGCGCTCTGCATCTTCCCTTTTGCAAATCCCGGGTGCGTGCTGAACCCGTTGATAGTTAGAGTAACCGCATCGGCCGAGAACGTTTCATTCTCCAGGTGACCGAGAGTCTCTCCATCGATGGTGTAGCCAAAATCGGCTCCCAGTTTTTTCATGTCCACCTTATCCACTCCCCTTCCTATTTCCTCATCGGGCGTGAAGAGGATGCGGATGGTACCGTGCTTCACTTCAGGATGAGTGACCAGGTAATGCATCGCATCCATGATCTCGGCAAGCCCGGCCTTGTTATCGGCCCCGAGCAGCGTGGTCCCATCGGCCGTGATGATGTCGTTGCCTTTCTGGTTCTTCAGATCAGGATGCTCCTTTACCCGGATCACCTGCGTTCTGTCTTTCGGCAGAATGATATCCTTGCCGTTGTAGCTGCGATGAATGACCGGGGCCACATTCTTCCCGGTGCAATCGGGCGAAGTATCCATGTGTGAGCAGAGGCAGATCACCGGAACCTTCCTGGTGGTATTGGAGGGAATGGTGGCATACACATATCCAAGATCATCCATGTGTGCATCGGCAACACCCATCTCCTTCAGCTCTTCAACAAGCACTTTTCCCAAATCCTTTTGTTTTTCTGTTGACGGGCAGGTGGATGATTCCGGATCGCTTTGCGTATCGATCTTTGCATAGCGGACGAACCGTTCGGTAACCGTGTGGCTGACAGGCGGGATGCTCATCTATTCTTCTTCTTCGTAGCCGATCAGTTCAATAGAAAAAGAGAACAGCCGTGAATATTCACGCCCATCCTCACGGATCTCATCGTCATCAACAGAATAGTGCCACTCGCAGGTTACGGTATTCCCGCTTCGGTGCAGCTTATCAAATGCCTTGAACATATCGAGTATATACTTGGTCGATGAGGAATTGAGATTCTCGAGCTTGAATTTCAGGCGGGTCTCATTTTGTGGATTTTTCGCGTACTCCTCGATATATTTCATCAGCGGGCGGTAGAATTCTGCTGTGTCGCTGAAGTAGGAATTCCCCGAAACGGAAAATGTTCCTTTGTTTCCGTCAAAAACAACTTCGGGAGAGCGTTTGTCTGCTTTGATGCTGATCACTTCCATAATTATGGGCTGTTGCGGACCCGGAGGGAGTCGAACCCCCAACCTTCTGATCCGTAGTCAGATGCTCTATCCATTAAGCTACGGGTCCTGAAAATGAAGGGCAAAGATAGGTAATTCAGCAAAAAGAGGAGAGGTCAATTCCCTCTCCTCCTTATTATAAGGTAAAATCTCCTAATCCTGCTTGGGCTTATCCTTGCCCTTGCCGAACGATTCGCGCATGCTGGTATCGGCCTGGATGTTCTGCATCTTGTAGTAGTCCATCACGCCCAAGTTGCCGCTGCGGAACGCCTCGGCCATAGCCAGTGGGATCTGCGCCTCGGCCTCGATCACCTTGGCACGCGCCTCCTGCGCCTTGGCCTTCATTTCCTGTTCCTGCGCCACAGCCATTGCTCTCCGCTCTTCAGCCTTGGCCTGCGCCACCTTCAGGTCGGCACCAGCCTGTTCGGTCTGCAGCTTGGCTCCGATGTTCTCGCCCACGTCAATGTCTGCAATATCGATGGAAAGAATTTCAAAAGCAGTGCCCGCATCAAGTCCCTTCGCGAGAACCGTTTTGGATATCTGGTCGGGATTCTCAAGTACCGTCTTGTGATCATGAGCAGAACCGATCGTAGTGACGATGCCTTCGCCCACGCGCGCCAGGATCGTTTCCTCCCCAGCCCCACCCACGAGCTGGTTGATGTTGGCGCGAACCGTAACGCGCGCCTTCACCACGAGCTGGATGCCGTTCTTGGCTACGGCCGATACAGGTGGCGTGTCGATCACCCGCGGGTTGACCGAAACCTGCACCGCATCGAACACATCGCGGCCCGCAAGGTCGATGGCGGTGGCCAGCTTGAAGCCGAGCGGTATGTTGGCCTTCTCGGCCGAAATGAGCGCATTCACCACGCTCTGCACGTGCCCGCCCGCAAGGAAGTGAGCTTCCAGCTCATCACGGTTAAGTTTCAGCCCCGCCTTGGACGAGGTAATGAGCGCGTTCACGATGATGCCCGGGGGAACTTTCCGGAAACGCATCAGCGCAAGCTGGATGATGGAGACCCGCACGCCTGCGAGCTGTGCCGAGAACCAGAGCCCGATGGGAAGGATGCGGAAGAATATCCAGAGAAAGATCAGGCCGCCCACCCCGAAGAGCAGGTACATTAAGAATTTGGATTGCTGAACGTCCATGATAACGTGTTTTAAGATTGGGGGCGCAAGTTATGTTTTTTGCCGGACAATGATCTTGTTGGATGCGGCCTTGAACACCACCACTTCCGTATTGTGGTCGATCAGTCCATCGAGCGACTGCACTTCCACCACCCGGTTGTTGATGAGCGCCTTGCCCATCGGGTTGATCCGCGAAATTGTAACACCCGTATCGCCTTCTTTCACTTCGATCTCCGGCTCATTGGCCTTGCTGTCGATGGAAGCGTGCACCTGCAGCTTTTTCCAGGTGCCGGACCGGAACGAAAAGTAGAGGAGCAACCCGGCCGCGATCACCGAGCCTGCCATCACCGCGGTCCCGACAGCAGTGCCGTAATGCGTGTAGGCCAGGAATATCCCCGTAAAAATAATTCCTACTGCGATCACTCCCGCGACTGTTGTACCCGGTAAAAAGAATATTTCTACCACGAGGAGGATAAGACCAAGGAGAATGAGAAGAATAATAACCGCCAGGCTCATGATGATGCCGGCTGCTTGCAGAATTTCTTCAGCTTGCCGGGGATGAACGCCCTGATCTCCTCTACACGTTTTTCATCGCTCGGATGCGTGCTGAACAGGCCCCCGCTGCCCGTTGATGCCTTGGCCATACGCTCCCAGAACGTTACGGCCTCGTTCACATCATAACCAGCCAGGCACATGAACACGATGCCCAGTTTATCCGCTTCGAGCTCGTGCTTGCGCGAATAGCTTAGCGCTCCAAGGGCAGACCCCACGTTGTAAGCCTGGTTGAAGACCTCCTGCGTTTCCTGCGAACCATTACCCACCGCTGTGCCCACCCCGGCCGCACCTACCTTGATGATGAGCTGCTGGCTCATGCGCTCGTTCCCATGGCGGGCAATGGCGTGCGATATCTCGTGGCCGAGCACTACGGCCAGCGCAGTCTCATTCTGTGTGACGGGCAGAAGTCCTGTGTACACCACAACCTTTCCGCCCGGCATGCACCAGGCGTTGATCTCTTTCGAATTGACAAGGTTGAATTCCCAATTGTATCCTGCCACCCGGTTGGCATACCCGTGCGAGTTCATCCAGCCGGTGACCGCATCTGCGATCTTCTTCCCGACACGCTTAACCATCTGCGTATTGGGATCCGAGTCGGGCATCGCCTGGTGCTGGCCAAGGAACTCTTTATAACTTTTCAGGCTAAGGGTTTGCAATTCACTCTCGTCAATGAGCTTCACCTGCTTGCGGCCGGTGATAGGCACCTTGGAACAGGTAACGGTAAACAATAAGGCAACCGCAACGGTGAGTGCACTGGCGATTTTTTTCATCGGGTCAAATGATTTTGGCAGTTAATCCTCTTTCGAGCAGGGCCTCACACATCGGGCGGAGCGTTTCGAACGAACCGTTTTTTACCGTACACTTCCCGTTGTGATGAACGATGTAGGCGCACTGCTCGGCCTGCTCCTGGGCGTGGCTGCATATTTTCACCAGGGTACCGATCACGAAATCGAAGGTGTTCACATCGTCATTGAACAGGACCAGGTCTTGTATCTCCGTAAGAAGAACTTCCTCCAGAATCCCGCTCTCGGTAAAAGTGCCCGTATCCATTTTAGAATTCTTCATACAAATATAGGGAAAAACAGGGGAAGATCAATCGTACTTCCGCTTGATGAACCAGCGGTCGTTCAGCGTAAGCGAAACGCTCAGCTTCACGTAGCGCTCGAGGATGAGCCCGTTATCCGTGGTGCCGCGCTGGCCCAGCTCCACGGCAAAATTGATGATCGGCTGGGAATAGATCTCCCCGATCTTCCGTGGATTGCCCGGGAACCCGAACCCGAGCGTGACGGCCATGTCGGTAAGCCGGGAACTGTTCAGCTCGAGGTAGGTATCGCTGTAGCGGAAACCGGCCCGGTAATGGAGACGCTGGAAGAACGGTTCCTTCCTCGAGGCCAGCTTGTGCGGAACATACTGGAAGCCGCAGGACACCCGGCTCGAATTCTTCAGCGCGCCCGTTCCGAGCGAGTTGAACACGCTCCAGTCCTGCGTGGAATAGTCGGCACTCACCAGCAGCTTATCTCCTTTTTTAACGGTGACTCCCGCCCCGATGAATGCCGGCAGCATTACGGAAGTACGAACATTCTTGTCGTACTCAATGGTGTCGCGCGCAGGGTCGAACTGGAACTTCCTCCGGTACGACTCGACCAGGAAAGTGGAATATGCGTTCAACGCGGTCTCAAAGCCATATACCGCCCCGAAGCCGATGCGTATCCTGTCCTTGCGCTCTTTCATTACTTTCTTATAGGCCGGACGGTGGTGCAGCGTATCGGGACCTTTGGCTGCGGTATCGACCTTCACGTTCATGGAATCGATCATGAAGCCAAACTGCAATCCTCCCGTGAAGCTGAGATCGGAAATGAACGTGTTCTTTGTCACCCGCGTGTTCAGGTAGTTCACGTTGGACGGAAACGAGTCGCGGTTGATGAACAGGATGTTTCCGAAGTTGTAATTCACATCCAGGCCAAGCGCGATGCTCTGCAGGGCCTGGATCTGCTTCTCGATGGAATGGATGCGGGCCCTGCTGCCTTCATCCTTAAGCTGTTTGTACTTGGCGGATGCATGGAATTTGTCCATGCGCGTGCCGAACGGGTTGAATGCATTGCCGATGAACACGCGGTTAACGCCTCCCGATCCTTCGTACACATAATAAATGTCACCGATGCTGTCGTTGGTTTGCTTGCTGTTGATGTGGTATCCCACGTTGCTGTACGGCTTGAGTCCGAGCACCGTGCCCCATTTTTTGGAGACCGGGAAACCGAAAGCGATATTGTTGAGCGCGGCATTGCGCGCGGTATGATTTTCATCGGTGGTCTGCAGGCTGGCAACGGTGTTCGTTATCCCGAAATCGAAGCTGGTGAGGCGGACGGATGAATAGGATGCGGGATTGAGCGTGTTGATGAAAAAAGGAGCGGTTGAATCGTTCTGAAGTGCAATGCCGGTGCCGGCCATGCTCTGCGCGAAAGTGAAGCCCGGTGAATTGAGATCACCCAGACCGAAGCGGGAATAAGGCGAGCTGGTGGAGGTCTGCGCAAAAAGGCCGGGAGCGCAGAGCGCCAGCACGGGCAGCAATGCTTCGCTCAAAAAAAATTTTAAAGATGATCTGTGTTGCACAATTATCTGAAGTTGAATTCCAAAATGGCGTTCAGGCCTTTCAGCACCAAAAAAGGGTCGGCAAAGATGGGTTTTTTTAACCGCTTCTCAAAAAACGGGGCATCTCCACCGGTGAGGATCACGTTCAGGTTCGGGAAGCGTTCGTTGTACTGCCCGATCATGCCGTTCACTTCCTGCACCGAGGCCTGCTGCACACCGCTGAGTATCGATTCGTGCGAGTTCGTTCCCACCAGCTCCGTAAAATCATCGTTCCGGGGCACCAGCGGCAACCGGTCGGTAAAATTGTTCAGCGCCTTGAAGCGCATATCGATGCCCGGTGATATGCCGCCTCCCAGGTATTCGCTGTCCGAATTGATGAGATCGTACTTGATGCACGTGCCCGCATCCACCACCAGGCAGTTCTGACCCGGATATTTTTCGCTGGCTCCCACGGCCGCGGCCAGCCGGTCGCTTCCCAATGTATGCATGCTCTTATAAAGATTTTTTACCGGTACCGGGGTTTCCGATGTGAACTCGAGCACGTTGATCTTTTCGGTGAGGTAGTTCACGAGCTTCTTGTAATTATTTATCACACTCGCCACGATGGCGCGTTCGGCCTTTTTCCCTTCGATGAGCTTCCGCGCGTCAAAGTCCCCGAAAGGCTGAACAATGTGGTCACGCATCTCCCTGCCTTCGAAAAAAGCGGCTTTTACGCGCGTGTTGCCGATGTCTATGACGAGGTTCATGCGCGCAAAGTTACAAGAATCGGAACGGTTCAGAGCTCACGCGCGAAGCCGATACCGATCACGTAGTTGGTAGGAGGATCGTTGATGTTGAAGTTCCTTTCGATCATGTAGTACAATTCAACATCCGTTCTTTTATCGAAGCTGTAGAACAGCCCCAGGAAATTCCGGATGCGGTCGAACTGGGGACCGTATTTGTTGTTATTATCGAGGTTGTAGTACAGTTCTCCTGCATAGTATGGAGTGAACTTGTTGTAAGGAAAGTAAAAAGGAAAATACTTCATCACGAGCTTGCTCCGGAGATAGTTCTGGGGAATGGTGCCGTTATCGCTCGAATAAATGTCGCGGTACTGCTGCTGGTACATTTCGCGCAGGCCGACCTCGAAGCGCTTGAAGAACTTCACCTTGTAAAAGGCCAGGAAGTAGTATTGATGCGTCCAGCTGATGCGCGTATCGGTATTGCGCCAGAGCGGGAGGTAATCAATGGATACCTTAAGGTGCTTGGTAAGCTTGGTTGCAAAGCCAAAATCCAGGTAAGCATAGTTGAATTGCGAAACATTGTCGCGGATCCGGCCTTCGTGGTTCATCGTCACGGTGAACTTGTCCGAAAGTTTCTTGTACAGGAAGATATTCTCCCACAGCTGGGCATCGTTGGTCTGGGAAAAGCCGCTTATGCAAACGGTCAACAGGAAGCACAAAACGATGGTCTTTTTCATGGCATAAAAATACTAAGAAATTTCCTGCTTTACAGGTCTATTTCCACCCGCCTCCAAGCGCCTTATAAATATTCGTCACAGCGATCAACTGTTGTTTTTTCAGTTCTATCAATTCCAGTTTCGACTGAAGCGCATCACGCTGGGTCAGCAACACCTCCAGGTAATCTGCCTTGCCTGATTTGAACAGCTCATTTGAAATATCAACCGATCTCGAGAGCGTTTCCGCTTCCTTGTTTTTCAGGTCATATCTTTTTTCCAGGTTGTCGATGCCGGACAGTTCATTCGACACTTCCACGTACCCGTTCAAAATCGTCTTCTGGTAGTTATACAGGGCTTCCACCTGGTATGATTTCGCTTTATTGAATTCGGCTTTGATCGCGCTGCGGTTCACTACGGGTGCCGTCAGGCTGCCCGCCACGTTATACATGAACGACTGCGGGGTGTTGAAAAGGTATGACAGCTTGAATGCATCGAAACCCACGCCACCGGTAATATTGAACGAAGGATAAAATTCTGCCTGTGCCGCTTTTACATCGCACTGCGTAGCGAACAATTCCAATTCCGCCTGTTTGACATCGGGGCGGTTGATGAGCAGTTGCGAGGGAATGCCGGCTTTTACCTGCTGCGGGGCCTGTATCATGAACGTGGATTTGTCCCTCGCGATGGGCCGGGGAAACCTTGCAAGAAGAAAATTGATCCTGTTCTCTGTTTCTTTGATCTGCTGAAGAATATCGAACTCCATGCTTTGCGAACTTTGCACGTCCGCTTCGAATTTTTTTACTGCCAGCTCAGTCACTTCCGAAGCCTCCTTCTGCACCTTCACGATCTCCAGGGCGTTTTGCTGAAGCTTGATCGTTTCCCTGATCACATCCAGCTGGTTGTCGAGCGATAGCAATTCATAATAATTGTCCGCAATATCCGCAACAAGGTTCGTGATCACGAAATTTCTTCCTTCGAGGGTAGCGAGGTACCTCGCATAGGCTGCCTTTTTTGCGTTGCGCAATTTTTTCCATATGTCAACTTCCCAGCTCGCACGCAGTCCGAGATTGAAATCATCCAGGTGTTCGGGCACCAATTGGCCGGGAGTGATATCTGCGGACGCATCGCCTGCTCCCTGGCTGGTGTAGTGTCCCACTTTTTCCTGGCCCGCTTCCGCTCCGACCTCCGCGGTCGGGAAAAGCTTTCCTTTTCTCAGAAGCACCTCATTCCTTGCGATCCCGATGTCCTGCAATGCGATCTGCAGGTCAAAATTATTTTTGAGGGCGGTATCGATAAGACCGGCCAGGTTCTTATCAGCAAAAAAATCTTTCCAGGTGATACGGGCCGAATTGGCCGTGTCCGTTGAATTGCTGTAAGAGGGTGGCAAAGCGGGCGCCTTGCTTTTGACAGGGTCAAAAATTTTACAACCGGTAAAAACGAAACCGGCCGCCAGGACAAATCCGCTGAGCTTTTTCAATGCGTTATTATTCCTCGAGCTCATCGGTCAGGGGGTTGTCTTCCTCGTTCTCAACAAGAATATGTTTTTCTGAAATGGTCGCGAAAATATAATACAGGCCGGGAACCACGAGCACTCCAAAAACTGTCCCGATGAGCATGCCTCCGGCTGCCGCGGTGCCGATGGTACGGTTTCCGATCGCACCCGGACCGGTAGCGATCACCAGCGGGATCAAACCCGCAATGAATGCGAAGGAGGTCATCATGATCGGGCGCAGGCGCGCAGCGGCACCTTCGATGGCCGCCTGCATGGCGCTCATGCCCGCACGGTGGCGCTGCACAGCGAATTCCACGATGAGCACCGCATTCTTGCCAAGTATGCCGATGAGCATCACCATGGATATCTGCGCGTAAATATTGTTCTCCAGCCCCAGCAGCTTCAGCAGTAAAAACGCACCGAAGGTCCCGATCGGCAATGAAAGAAGGATCGGGAGGGGCAGCACAAAACTTTCGTACTGCCCCGACAATACGAGGTAAACGAAAATGAGCGACACGAGGAAAATATAGATGGCCTGGTTGCCCTGCCGTGATTCGTCAATGGAAATACCGGCCCACTCAATTCCAAATCCTTTGGGCAATTTAGTTTTCGCCACTTCTTCCACCACCTTAAGTGCCGTTCCGCTGCTGTAGCCGGGAGCCGGGCCCCCGCTGATCTCGGATGAATTGTAGAGACTGTGGCGCGTGATCTCCGACAAGCCGAAGCTTTTTTCGATCTTCGTGAATGCGGAATAAGGAACCATTTCTCCCGAATCATTCTTCGCGTACAGCTTCAGGAGGTCATCGGGCAGTGCGCGGTACTTCGGCAAAGCCTGGACCATCACTTTGTAAGGCCGGTTGTATTTGATGAAGCTCGTTTCATAGTCGCTGCCGATCAGCGTGGAAAGATTATTCAGCGCAGCGTCAATGGCAATTCCTTTCTGTTTCGCTTTATCAAAATCGATCCGGAGCACGTATTGCGGGAAGCTGGCGCTGTAAAAAGTAAACACATCCGACAGCTCTTTGCGCTTGTTGAGCTCAGCCACGAAATCCCGGCTAACCGTTTCCATTTTTTTGTAATCATTGCTCCCCGTCTTATCCAGCAGCCGGCACTCGAACCCTCCGGCCGCACCGTAGCCGGGCACCGAAGGCGGAGGGAAAAATTCGATCGTTGCCCCTTTGATGTTCTTCGCTTTCTCTTCGAGCTCTTTCATCACTTCGATGGTAGAACGCGTGCGCTCATCCCAATCTTTCAGGTTGATGAGGCAGCTTCCGGAATTGGAGCCGGTGCCTTCGGTGAGTATCTCGTATCCCGCCATGGAGGAAACCGATTTTACCTCGGGGATGGTGGAAGCGATCTTTTGAAGCTGGCCCGCCACCTCATCCGTACGCTCCAGCGTTGACCCGGGCGGGGTGAGAATGATGGCATAAAAAAGTGATTGGTCCTCGTTGGGAATGAACCCTGACGGAATTCTCGAATTCAGTCCCCACGTGCCCAGGCAAAATGCCACCAGCACCAGGAAGGTGATTCCCCTCCGGTTCACAATGAGGCCAACTATGTTTTTATATTTCCCGGTAACACGGCTGAACCATCTATTGAAACCGAGCAGGAACCGGTTGAGCAAGTTTTTTTTCTTCTTTTCCCCGTGAACATTTTTCAGCAGCAACGTGCAAAGCGAAGGAGTGAACGTGAGCGCCACCACTCCCGAAATAATGATGGAGGTGGCCATGGTTACCGAAAACTGCCGGTAAAAAATACCTACCGGTCCCGACATGAACGAGGTAGGAATGAACACCGATGCCATGACCAGCGTGATCGCGATGATGGCCCCCCCGATTTCGTGCATCGCCTTTTCCGTTGCAGCCACTACGGTGATACCGGGGCTCTCTTCCATTTTTGCGTGCACCGCCTCCACCACCACGATGGCATTATCCACTACGATACCGATCGCGAGCACCAGCGCGAACAGCGTGATGAGGTTGACTGTTATGCCGAACAACTGCATGAAGAGGAATGCCCCGATGAGGGAAACCGGAACGGCAAGAATGGGGATCAACGTGGAGCGCCAGTCGGAAAGGAAGATGAACACCACCAGCGCCACCAGGATCACTGCTTCAATGAGCGTGTGCGCCACCTTATCAATGGAAGCATCGAGGAACTTTGAAACATCGTATCCGAACGAATAATCCATTCCTTTCGGGAAAGAACTTGCTTTGATCTCTTCCAGCTTCTTTTTCACATTCGCGATCACCTGGCTGGCATTGCTTCCATACGATTGCTTGATGACAATGGCAGCGGAAGATTTGCCGTTGAGCTTTGAATAAATATCATAAAAGGTGCTGCCGAATTCCACATCGGCAATTTCTCTCAGCCGCAGCAGCTGCCCGTCAGGGTTGGCGCGAATAACAATGTTCCCGTATTCTTCCTTCGTGGTGAACCTTCCCGGGTATTTCAGGACATATTCGAATGCCTGCGATTCCTTGCCGGAGCTTTCGCCCAACCGCCCCGGTGATGCTTCCAGGCTTTGTTCGTTCAGCGCTTCCATCACCTCATCGGCCGAGACCTTATACGCCTGCATGCGGTCGGGTTTCAGCCACACGCGCATCGAATAATCGCGGTTGCCGAGAATATCGGCAAATCCCACTCCATCCACACGCTTCAATTCGGAAAGCAGGTTGATGTCTGCAAAGTTGTACAGAAAATTAATGTCGAGCGAAGGATCATTGCTGTAAACATTCACGTACATCAGCATGTTCGATTCCTCGCGGGTGATCTTTACCCCTTCGCGCACCACCAGGGGCGGAAGTTTGTTCACCACGGCAGCCACGCGGTTCTGCACATTCACCGAAGCAAGATTGGGATCGGTACCCAGCTCAAACACCAGCGAGATCAATGCCTCACCATCATTACCGGCATCCGACTCGATGTATTTTAAACCGGGAATTCCATTCAGCGCCCGCTCGAGCGGGATAACAACCGATTTGATCATCAGTTCGTTATTCGCACCGGGGTAATCCGCCACCACGTTCACCTTGGGAGGAGAGATCGATGGATATTGCGTGACCGGGAGCTGGAAAAGGGAAATCCCTCCCAGGAAAACAATGATGAGGGAGATCACTATTGACAAAACCGGCCGGTGTACGAATTTGCTGAACATGCTGCTGCTGAAAGTTCTATTTCCTGATCAATTGTAAATTATTAATCACCTGGCGGGCATCAACAAGCTCGGTCTGTATCTTGTCATCATCCTTTACGGTTTGAAGTCCTTCCAGCAATATCTTATCTTTTTCGGTAATGCCGGAATCGATCACATACAGGTTGGGCAATCGTTGTTTAACAGAAATGGCGCGCGACCTGGCAACACTGTTCTGATCCACTACATATACATATATCCTGTCCTGCAATTCGTAGGTCGCTTTTTGCGGGATGACCAAAGCGTTTTTAAGGGGAAGGGTCATTCTTATTTTTCCCGTTTCGCCATTTTTTAAGAGCATGTCGGGGTTCGGGAATTTTGCCCGGAAAGAAATATTTCCCGTGTTCTTGTCGAACTCACTTTCTATCGTTTCAACTGTACCTTTGTATTTATGCTCCTCGTTATTTGCAAGGAGCAGCGTAACAATTCCTTTTTCCTCATTTGCGCGCGACCTGTAATCCAGGTATTCGCTTTCCGACACATTGAAATAGGCATAAACCTCCCTGTTGTTTGAAAGAGTGGTGAGCAAGATCCCTTCATCGATCAGGCTACCGATCTTATACTTGATCCGGTCTACAACTCCCTCAAAGGGAGCCTTTATTTCTGTAAATGAAACGTGCAATTGGGCAAGCGCAAGTTCGGCATTGGCCTCATCCAATTTGGACTGGGCGATCGCCAGCTGGGTAGAAGAGACTATATTCTTGTCTGCAAGCGTTTTCACATTCTGCAATTCCAACTCCTCCGATTTCACATTCGCTTTGGCTTTTGAAAGCTCAGCTTCGTATTCCTTTGGCATAATGTGAAAAAGCACCTGCCCCGCCTGCACATGCTGTCCTTCATCTACATTTATGGATTCCAGGTACCCTTTCACCTGGGCCCGGATCTCGATGTTCTGCAGGGATTGTATTTGAGCTACATATTCCTTGTTGAAAGTGGTGTCCATAAGAATGGGGGTCGTAACAGCATACCTGTCCGATTCATTTTTTTCCTCATTCTTCGAGCCGCAGCCTGTTAAACCCGCAAAGGCAAAAGCTAACGCCAAGTTAACGATCCGGCCGCAAACAGAAATAAGAATTTTATTTTTCATAAATTATCGAAATGATCTGAACGAATACCATGCTCTTACTTTAAAATGTGCGATGGACTGCAACAGGTGAAGCTATTTAGCATCAAACATTTTACGCTCAGCACAAAGAACAATAAAATAAGAAACTGGTTGTGCTCTGTTCATAATTCTTTGGAAAATATCCTTTTCAAAAATGGATATCAGTTGGAAAACCCCAATGTGTTTTGCCGGTGAACTAAGCCTTGGGAGGGGGTGTCTGGATGTCGCCCCCGGCAGTTGAAAAGAAGCTTTCTGCAACAAATGAGCGCAAGGGAGCGGTATGCACAACGGGTGTGATGCCGGGAACATCGAGGTGAAAGAAAAGCGGGATGAAATGGAACGAAACGGCAGAACCGTGATCGGACTTGTGGTGGTTGCAATACTCGGGAAACGCATTCTCCATCTGCAGGATCTGCTCGCAGATGATCTCTGAAATGCTTTCCATCTCGTTGGGAGAGGGGCCCGAACGCATGCAGGCGGCATCCGTCCGTTGCACGCTGATATTCAGCATGTGCAGCCCGAACAAAAGGCAGATCAGTTTTGAAGCGATATGAGTACGAATGAAATTCACAGATGCAAATATAAAAAAGCAGACCGCAATTATCCTGCTTTAACAATTTTTAACACGCAGGGACAAACGGTTCTTACCCGCAGTTGATTTCAAATATTTTTCCCTCTTTCTGGCGGTTGAACGGTTTTCGAAAGTTTCATAATAAATTATTTTCCAAGGAACAAATGCCTTCGTATACTTTGACCTTCCCGTGTTATGATCTTTCAGCCGGTTCTTGAGATTCTCCGCCTGACCGACATATGACTTTTCGCCACTATGATTCAACAGAACATAAACATGAACAGGCATTACATACATATTAAAAAACGGGTGGTGACGGAGGGAATCGAACCCCCGACACAAGGATTTTCAGTCCTTTGCTCTACCGACTGAGCTACGTCACCAAAAAATGAACGGCAAATGTAAATAATATTTCCTTACTCTTCCCTCTCGCGGAACTTAGTAATTTCGAGCCGTGAAACCCAAATCGCGTCCGCTTTTTCTTTTTTATATCCTGGTCGTTTACGTGCTGCTGCAATCGGGGTGGTGGAGCTACCTGTTGGCGGAGCAGAACCGCGAGATCTACCTGCTGAAGCGGGAGCTAAACCTGCAGTCGCATGCCGATCCGCAGCTGGTGATCGAAAAAGGCAACGAGCTGGAGGCCCGGCTGCGGCACCGCACCTGGATGATCGCAGGCGAAGGGCTGGTCTTCATCGTGCTGCTCATTGCGGCATTCCTCCGCGTGCGCAGCACGTTCCGGAAAGAGGCCGCTTTGGCCGTGCAGCAAAACAATTTCCTCCTTTCGGTAACGCACGAGCTCAAATCGCCTGTCGCCTCGCTCAGGCTGCAGCTCGAGACCCTGCAACGAAGGGAGCTGGAAAAGGAACGGCAGAAGGATCTTTTGTCGAGTGCGATCGCTGACACCGACCGGCTGAACACGCTGGTGGAGAACATCCTGCTGGCCGCAAAGATCGGGAGCGCACCTTTCGAACTGAACAAAGAACCTGTGAACCTCTCCGAATACGTGGAGGAATGCCTCAGGCGGGCTGTTTCGATCTACAGGCCGGAGCAGGAGATCGCGCAGGACATCCAGCCTAACATCTCATTCGCCATAGATAAGACCATATTTCCGTCTGTGCTGTTCAATTTGTTTGAGAACGCGGTGAAGTACTCCCCACCCGGCTCCACCATTACAATCACTCTCAGGCAGCAGGGAAATGGCGTAATTTTGTCCGTTGCCGATGAAGGAGCGGGAGTGCCGGACCGCGAGCAGGAAAAGATCTTCCGGCAATTTTACCGGCTCGGGAACGAAGAGACCCGCAAGACCAAAGGAACGGGTCTCGGGCTGTACATCGTAAGATCGCTCCTGGAAAAGCACAATGGAAAGATATCCGTACGAAATAACAGGTCCAAAGGAAGCGTGTTCGAAGTGATTCTGCATGAATAAAAAATTGATACTGATCATACTTGATGGCTGGGGCATCGGTGACGGCTCGAAGGCCGATGCCATTGCCAATTCGAGGACTCCTTTTTATAAGGAAATGTTGGAAAAATATCCGCACTCCAAACTGCTCACCGATGGCGAGAACGTGGGATTACCCAAGGGCCAGATGGGCAATTCGGAAGTGGGGCACCTGAACATCGGGGCCGGGCGCGTGGTGTACCAGGACCTGGTGCGCATCAACAAAGCGATACGTGAAAAGACCATTGATAAAAATCCCGCGCTGCTCCGCACCTTTGATTACGTACAGAAGAAAAACTGCGCACTGCACCTGATGGGACTGGTCTCACCGGGCGGCATCCATTCGCACCAGGAACACCTGTACAAGCTTTGCGAGCTTGCCAAAGAGCATGGCCTGAAGAAGGTATTCATTCATGCATTCATGGACGGGCGCGACTGCGACCCCAAGAGCGGGCTCCGGCACATCGAGAACCTGGAAGCGCACCTGAAAGCCTCAACAGGAAAGATCGCCAGCGTGTGCGGGCGCTACTATGCCATGGACAGGGACAAACGCTGGGAGCGGATCCGGCTCGCTTATGACCTGCTGGTGAAAGGCGAAGGGAAAAAGGAACGGTCGGCCGCTGAGGCAGTAAAAAATTCCTACGCAGGAAATGTTACGGACGAGTTTATCAGGCCGGCCGTGATCACCGCGAACGATCAGCCAATTGCCGTTATCAAAGAAGAAGACGCGGTGATCTGCTTCAACTTCCGAACCGACCGGTGCAGGGAGATCACCACGGTGCTTACGCAGAAAGACATGCCGGAACACGGCATGAGGACCCTGAAGCTGCATTATGTGACCATGGCCCGTTACGATGATACGTTCAGGAACATACACGTGATCTTTGAGAAAGATAACCTGGCGATGACCCTCGGAGAAGTGCTCAGCAAGGCAGGAAAGACCCAGCTCCGGATAGCGGAAACGGAAAAATACCCGCATGTTACCTTTTTCTTTTCGGGCGGAAGGGAGGAAGCGTTCAAAGGAGAACAGCGGATCCTGATCCCTTCGCCTAAAGTAGCCACGTACGACCTGCAGCCCGAGATGAGCGCGCACGAGGTCACCGGTGCTTTGCTAAAAGAAATAAGCATTCCTTCCGGGCCGGATTTCGTTTGCCTGAACTTCGCCAACCCCGACATGGTGGGACATACCGGTGTATACACGGCCATTCAAAAGGCCGTTGAAACGGTTGATGCCTGCACCCGGAAAATTGTGGAAGCAGGACTGAAGCAGGGTTATTCCTTTATTGTTATAGCCGACCACGGCAATGCCGATTGCGCGGTGAACCCGGATGGAACGCCAAACACGGCCCACACCACGAACCCGGTGCCGTGCATCCTTATAGATGAGGACCGCAAGCGCGTATCAGACGGGATCCTGGCCGACATTGCCCCTACAATTCTGAATATAATGGGATTGCCCATGCCGAAGGAAATGACCGGGCGGGCGTTGGCAGGCTGAGCTGTTGATGCTTTTTGCTTTGAGAATTCCTGAACAGTTCTTACCTTTCGGAACATTTTTAAAATCATCGGCCCCATGAAAAAATCATTACTTCTTCTTTTCATCTCCGTACTTTTCCTTTCACAACAAAGTCTGTCGCAAACCTGGGCTTGGTCACGGGCAGGCAATGGTCCGCAATACAACCAGGGGTGGGCCATATCCACCGATGCGAACGGCAACAGCGTGGCCACCGGTGCCTTCCAGGGCAGCACGGTTTTCGGGAACTATACGCTCACCAGCAACGGTGATTACGATGTGTTCGTAGTGAAGTACGACCCGAACGGCAACGTGCTGTGGGCAAAGAGCGGTGGCGGCACTGGACCCGACCAGGGCTATGCCATCTGCCAGGATGCAAGCGGCAACGTGTACGTCACCGGTGGGTTCCTCGGGCCTTCGGCCACCTTCGGCAGCTTTACGCTGAGCGGAGCCTGGGATGAGATCTTCATGCTGAAGTACGACCAGAACGGGAACCTGCAGTGGGCAAAAAAGCACGGAGGCGGGCAGAACGATGACGGCAAGGGCATCACCGTGGATGCGAACGGCAATATCTATGTCACCGGCTATTACTGGAGCACGGCCACCTTTTATGGCTCGCCCAATGTTACGCTCTCCAGCAGCGGGTGGGGCGACATCTTCACCGCTAAGTTCGATAACAATGGCAACTGCCTCTGGGCGAAAAAAGGCGGAAGCTCGGGCGATGAGGGCGGCAATGCGGTTGCCGTGGATGCCAATGGCAATGTTTACTCTACAGGTTTCTTCCGCGCCACCTGCAACTTCGGCTCGGGAAGCGTTACTGCTGCAGGCGATGACGATATTTTCCTGGCCAAGTACGACAACAGCGGCACGCTGCAGTGGGTAAAGCGCGCGGGCGGAAGCACGGGGCAGGATCGCGGAATGGGGATCGGTGTGGATGGCAGCAACAGGGTATACATAAGCGGGCATTACGACACGCAGGGCACGTTCGGAAGCTTTACGCTGAATGCACAGGGCGGCAAGGACGCATTCCTTGCCAAGTATGACGGGAACGGCAACTGTATCTGGGCCAAAACAGGCGGAGGCGCGGTGGGCAACGAATCGGGATACGGGCTGAAGACCACGCAGGCCGGCAACTCGTGGATCACCGGCAGCTTTTCCACTTCGGCCACGTTCGGCTCGTACATGGTGGCGACCGGCATCCCGCTCGACATTTTTGTTGTGAAATACGACAGCACCGGCTTGGTGAAATGGGCCGCTCAGGCGGGCGGTGAGGCCAAGGACGAAAGCTTCTCGGTGAGCGTTGACGGGCAGGACCGCGCTTACGTAACGGGATATTTCACCGACTCCGCGCTTTTCGGAGCGAATACGATCTACGGGCAGGCCTTCACCGACATCTTTGTTGCCCGCATCGACAACTTTGTCGGCATCGATGAGCTGAGCGGATCAAATATCCCCGTGCAGATCTATCCCAACCCGATGACGGACCAGGCAACCCTTGAGATAATGAACGGAAAGAATTCCGATTACGCCTTCGCGCTGTATGACTTTGCCGGGAAGCAGATCTACAGTTCAGCCATTACGAACCGCAGAACGCACATCAGCCGCAATAACCTTCCATCGGGAATTTATTTCTTCTCCATAGAAGACAAAGCCACCCATGCGAAGGGGTACGGGAAGCTGATCATGGAGTGATCGGCTTTAATTGTTCCACAGCTTTTGCTGCTTCCCTTTGAACGCACCGGACAGGAACAGGTCGATGCGGAAGCCCCCGATGGTCTGGAACGCGTTGTGATCCACGAATAAGGTCAACCCGATGCCGCTGTCATAATGCAGCTTGTAGGTGTACTGGTATTCCACGTAGACCCCGATCGCATTGTAAGGGTTATGATCGTATACCCCGCTGCCTAAGTATTTATATCCGGTAGAATAGGAAGGAGACACAAAGAGCGCCTGGTTGTACAATGCGTTTTCTCTGCGCTTGCCGTAACCCGCGTGCAGCTGGTAGTTGTTCTTGATGGAAAAATCCTCCCCGCTGATCATCAGCCCGAGCTGGAAATACTGCTTCGTAATGTGAAAATTAAAATCAAGCCCCATGTCGAACTGGTCGCGGCCGAACGTAAAATAGCGGCAATAGCCGGCACCCGCGTTGATCCAGTTGTTGTACAGCGAGAACTTGTTCCCAGCGATCACCGTGTCGCGCTTCCACTCGGGTTTTTGCTGCTGGGCAAGAAGTCCATGGGAAAGAACCAGGAAAAAAAACACACAAACAAGAACATGTTTCATCGTTGCTGCTCTCTGGATCCGGATAAAAGCATTCGTATATTCGTACTCCCGATAGCTATCGGGATCGTATTCGTAGATGTCACTTCAGTGACCCCGTCATATCTTCCGGCCGCACCCACTGGTCGAACTGTTCCGCGGTGAGCAGCCCCAGCTCGATAGCGGCCTGCTTCAGCGTTTTATTCTCCTTGTGCGCCTTCTTGGCGATCTTCGCTGCGTTCTCATAGCCGATGTGCGTATTGAGCGCGGTCACCAGCATGAGGCTGTTGTCGAGATGCTGCTTAATGATCTGCTTGTTCGCTTCGATACCTGCAGCGCACTTGTCGTTGAACGAAACGCACGCATCCCCGATCAGGCGGGCGCTCTGCAGCACGTTGGCCGCGATCACCGGCTTGAACACGTTCAGCTCGAAATGCCCGTTGGTCCCGCCTACCGTAACGGCCACATCGTTGCCGATCACTTGCGCGCACACCATGGTGAGCGCCTCGGGCTGGGTGGGATTCACCTTGCCGGGCATGATGCTGCTGCCGGGCTCATTGTCGGGTATGATCAGCTCACCGATGCCGCTGCGCGGGCCCGAGGAGAGCATGCGCACATCGTTGGCGATCTTCATGAGCGACACGGCCGTCCGCTTGAGCGCACCGCTCAGCTCCACCATGGCATCGTGCGCGGCCAGGGCTTCGAACTTATTGGGCGCGGTAACAAAGGGAAGCCCGGTGAACTCCGCGATCTTCTTCGCCACCAGCACATCGTATCCTTTGGGCGTGTTCAGCCCGGTGCCCACGGCCGTTCCTCCAAGAGCCAGTTCACTAACCATCTGCATCGCATTCTTGATGGCGCGCACGGAGTTGTCGATCTGCTGCACATAGCCGGAAAATTCCTGGCCCAGCGTAAGAGGCGTGGCATCCATGAAATGCGTGCGGCCGGTCTTGACGATCGTTTTGAACTCCTCCGATTTCTTCTTCAGCGTATCCTTTAACTTCATCATCCCCGGAAGGGTCACATCGTGCACCAGCTTGTAGGCGGCAATGTGCATGGCGGTGGGGAACGTATCATTGGACGACTGCGACTTGTTCACGTCATCGTTCGGGTGCAGGATCTTCTTTTCATCGGTGAGCTTGCCCCCGCTGAGCACGTGCGCGCGGTAGGCGATCACCTCGTTGGCGTTCATGTTGCTTTGCGTGCCGCTTCCCGTCTGCCAGATCACCAGCGGGAACTGGTCGTCCAGCTTGCCGGCCAGGATCTCATCGCAAACTTTCGAGATCAGGTCGCATTTGCTCTTATCCAGCACTTTCAGGCCGAAGTTGGCATGGGCGGCTGCTTTCTTCAGGTATGCGAACGCATGAATGATCTCGCGCGGCATACTCGCCTCGGGACCGATCTTAAAGTTGTTGCGGCTTCGTTCGGTCTGGGCGCCCCAGTACTTATCGGCAGGGACCTTCACTTCGCCCATCGTGTCTTTTTCAATTCGGTAATCCATAAGTGTGCAGGGATTAAAACTTTAACAAGTAAAAGTAGAATTTATTTTACGAACGGGCTGAAGCCATTCACTTTTGTACTTTCTTCCCCATGGGGAAGGTATAGCCGAGGTTGAGTACCAGTTCGCGGGTGGTGAAATGATGTGCGGCCGTTCCTTCGTAGATGCGCAGACCGGAATAGCTCGCGTAATCGAGCTTGCCGCAGAACTCGAGGTATGCATGGTGAAAGAATGTAGCCTTGAGAGCGGCTTCGAGCCCGGTGTTCCAGCCCCCGAACTGGAAATGCGGAACATTGTCCTTTCCGAAGATCGTATTCTGCACGTGCGGGACCACGGGCCCGACCCCGGCCTTCCCCAGGAGATCAAGCACGGCCTTACCGGAAGAGGAAGCGCACAACTGGAGCCTGCGAACGATATTGAAAAGAAAGAAATTGGCCCCGTTATTCAGCTGGTAAAGCAGCACCGAGTCGCCTGTTACCACCTGCATGTCCACAGGCAGATCTCCCATCTTGCCTGTTACACGGATGGCCTGCCCTTCGGTCACCACGTACTTGGTGTGATCGAAGTTCAGCTCGATCGCCCACTTGTCGTTGTAAAAATACCCGATCCGGTAGTTGTATTGGGGAATGGTGAGGTCGTGGCTGAACAGCTGGTTCCACCCGATCTTATCGTGTGCGACCGTGTTATTAAACACGTAATCATTTCCGAGGGCGGGCTGAACAATGTGGATGTTGCTCGTGCTGTACGCTTCGTGGTTGTAGCCCCAGGAAAAATAGAAGCGGCCGCTTCGCTGTGCTTTCTCATCCTGCGAAAAAGAGCGGAATGAAGAAAGTGTAAGAAGCGCGGCTATTAGAACGCGTGGCAGTTGTCGTTTATACATAAACCCTTTACGAAGATAGGAATTTTGACGGTAAAAAAGTACGCGCTTAACAGCAAGGACTACCCTTTCCCCCCGAATTCCATCAGGTATTTCTTGATGAACTCGTTGAGGTCGCCATCGAGCACGCCCTGTGTATCGCTGGTCTCAAAGTTAGTGCGGAGGTCCTTCACCAGCTTATAGGGATGCAGCACGTAGTTCCGTATCTGCGAGCCCCACTCGATCTTTTTCTTGGAGGCTTCGATGCTGGCCTGCTTCTCCCTGCGTTTGCGGAGCTCTACCTCGTAAAGCTGGCTCCGTAGCATCTGCATGGCGCGCTCCCGGTTGGCGCTTTGCGAGCGCTCCACCTGGCAGATCACCACGATGCCCGTAGGCTTGTGCGTGAGCTGTACCTTGGTCTCCACCTTGTTCACGTTCTGCCCGCCCGCGCCTCCCGAGCGAGAGGTTTGAATTTCTATATCGCCTTCCTTCACATCGATCTCGATCGTGTCGTCAACCAGCGGGTAAACATACACGGACGCGAACGAGGTATGCCGCCTGGCGTTGGAATCAAACGGGGAGATGCGCACCAGGCGGTGCACCCCGTTCTCACCTTTTAAGTAGCCATAAGCAAAATCCCCATCGAAACGCAGGGTAACCGATTTCACGCCCGCCACCTCCCCGCGCGAGATGTCCTGCTCGGATACTTTATAGCCGTTCTTCTCACCCCACATGATGTACATGCGCATGAGCATGCCCGCCCAGTCGCAGCTTTCGGTGCCGCCCGCTCCTGAATTGATCTGCATCACGGCCGGGAGGATGTCCTCCTTTTCGCCCAGCATGTTCTTGAACTCGAGCTCCTCCACTTTCTTCCGGGTGTCGGCAAACTGCAGCTCAACATCGCTTTCGGCAGCCTCGCCTTTCTTGAAGAAATCGTACATCAGCTCCAGGTCGTCCATGCTCGAACGCAGGCTGGTGTAGGCATCGGTCCAGGTTTTTTGGGATTTGATCTGCCGGAGTATCTCTTCCGCCTTCTTGGGTTCGTTCCAGAAGGAAGCTTCGTGGGTAAGAGCCTCCTGTTCGCGGATCTCGTTCAGCTTCTTATCGTAGTCAAAGATGCCTCCTCAGGGCTTCGGTGCGCTCCTTAATGTCTTTGACCTGTTCTGCGTTTACCATAGTGAATTATTGCAATCGCAAAGCTAACAAAATATTAAGAGGCCATTGAACTTTAAAGCAGTACTGTTGAATAAACCTTACCCCTTCCTGGTAAGGGGCTGCAAAAACTCTCCCTTTGCATTGTTGCCTGAGAGGAAGGTTAATTGCTAATTTTGCTTCCTTAATTACATGGAGCAGAAATATTTTCTTACAGCCAGTGCACGATACTGCCATTTCCTTCCCGACCGGATCATCCTTACCGATCATCACATCATAACGAAAGTACCGGAGATGAACACCACCCGCGACAAGAACATTTTCATTGCCTCGGTGATCGGGGTGCTCATCAGCTGGTTCCTGCTCTACGGGGTTTGGGTGCTGGGGTCGGTGGTGTTCTTTGCCCTCCTTTCGGTTGTTGATATTTATTTTATCGTGCTGCTCTTCCGCCAGCGCAACTATTCGCATACCGACTGCATTCCCAAAAGCACCATCCGGAGCATCCGGCTCATCACCCCCAAAGTAGGGAACGATTATGTGCTTATTGATTTTGAGCCCCGCCCGGGCAGGGTCCTTACCCGCAGGATATCCATCTATGACACGAAAGAGGCCACCCTTGCCGCCAGGGACCTTTTTGCCAGCGAGTTCAAATACGATAAGAACTGATTCCCGGCCATTACCGAGGAAACTCTCCTTTTGTGCACGTTATCCGGCAATGGCGGACCCGGAACATGGGCCCCGGATTTTCCCTCAATAAAAAATGGAGCGACTAAAAGAAATAAGATATTTTTCATATATTTGCAGTCTATTAACCAAAAACATAATCCGATCATGAAAAAATTCTTTACCCTATTCGCATCCGCACTTTTATGCGCAGGGGTTTTCGCCCAGCAAAGTTCCAACCTGGCGATCACTTCGGCTTCAAACAAAGTGAAACCCCGTGTCCCGATCAGTGTTCCGCATCATCCTTTCGCCCCGCAGGCATCCAATCAATTCTACATTGATTACGATTCTTCCGATGCGCATCAGTGGGGTGCCCCGAACTCATACTACATCTGGAACATGAACATGCACTACAGCGCTCCTCCCGATACGGCATGGAAATATGGGATCGTTGCCTATGACAGCTTGTATGATGTATATACCACTACCGGCTACCCGCTCAGCAGCGTCACCAAAATAAGGATTGACTCCATTTATTTCAACATCGGCCAGATGAACACTTCCGGTATCGATGACACGCTTATCGTGAAAGTGATGAACGTGAATGCTGCCGGTTATCCCGGTGCTACGATCTACTGGAAAGATACGCTCATCATCCCGGCCGCCACACCGCTTTCCTTCGGCAACAACTGGCTTTCCAGCGTGATGCTGGGATGGGCCTGCGGGTACACGGTGAATGCCAACCGCTTCTCGATCAAGCTTGAATATTACGGAGCCAAGACCGACACGGCCGGTTACATTGCCGGTTTCGACCCGTGGACGACCAACTGCCCCAACCCGAACACCACGGTTGCCAACATCACCAACTTCAGCAAGATCGGCAGCTTTTATGCCAACAGCTTCTCCTACTGGACGCAGTTCAGTGTTCAGGTTCCCACGAGCACAGGAGGCAACGTTTACTACGACTGCGACAATAGCGGTACCAACGTAGTGGGCATAGACGGCCAGAACTACCAGCAGAACATCCGGTTCATCCCGCTCGTTACCACCAACCCTGCCGGTGTGGATGAGCTGTCTGCAGGTGCGATCAGGCTGAGCCAGAACGTGCCGAACCCTTTCAATCACAGCACGCTCATCAGCTACGAGCTCACCCAGGCCAACGATGTAAGCCTTGCGGTATATGATGTTACAGGCAAGAAAGTGATGGAGCTGGCACAGGGTAAGCAGCTTTCGGGCAAGCACAACATCACGCTCGATGGCTCTTCGCTCAACAGCGGTGTGTACTACTACACCCTGAAGGCCGGTGCCGATCACCTCACCAAGAAAATGATCATCATGGAGTAATGCCAAACCACTCCAATAAAAAAACCCTCACGCCACAGCGTGGGGGTTTTTTATTTCCCTTTGTTTCTAAAAAATTTATTTCGCCTTCTCGCGGAACGCTTTCATGAAGCGCGTGGCGTAAATGAAATCGCAAAGCTCCGGGTTATCGGTGTGCAGGATATCGTCCTTTCCTCCTTCCCACCATTTCTGCCCTTTGTAGATGAAGGCGATGTTGTCACCGATCTCCATCACGGAGTTCATGTCGTGCGAGATGATGGTGGTGGTGATGTTGTATTCGTAGGTGATCTCGCGGATGAGCGAATCGATGACGATGGCCGTCACCGGGTCGAGGCCCGAATTGGGCTCATCGCAAAAGAGATACCTGGGATTGAGTGCGATGGCCCGCGCGATGGCCACCCGTTTCTTCATCCCCCCGCTGAGCTCGGACGGAAACAGCCGGTTGGCATTCTCCAGGTTCACGCGGTTCAGGCAGAAGTTGGTCCGTTCCAGCTTCTCCCCCGCACTCATATCGGTGAACATTGTAAGCGGGAACATCACGTTCTCCTCCACGTTCATCGAGTCGAACAGCGCCCCGCCCTGGAACATCATGCCGATCTCCTTCCGCACATCCTTGCGCTCGTTCTTGCTCATGCGCAAAAAGCTCCGACCGTCATAAATTATCTCGCCTTTGTCCACGTTGAAAAGGCCTACCATGCACTTGGTGAGCACCGTCTTGCCCGAGCCGCTCTGCCCGATGATCATGTTGATCTTGCCCGGCTGGCAGGTGAACGAGATGTTCTCCAGCACCTGCTTGTCGTTGAACGATTTGGATATGTCCTTCACCTCGATCATGCGAGAAGAAGCTGGGTAAGCACGAAGTTGAAGATGAGTATCATGATGCTGCTGTAGACCACCGCGCGCGTGCTGCTCTGCCCCACCTCCAGCGCGCCCCCGCTGGTGTAGTAACCGTGGTAGGACGACACCGAGGTGATGATGAAGGCGAACACGGCCGTTTTGATAAGCGCATACACCACGTTGAACGCCCGGAACTCGTATTGGATCCCGTCAATATACCCCTGCGCGGTGACCACGCCCGTGAACACACCGAACACGTATCCCCCGAGAATGCCCACGAACATGGCGATGACGATGAGCACGGGATTGATGAGTATGCCCGCAGTGATCTTGGGCAGGATGAGGTGCTGCGAAGAATTGACGCCCATGATCTCGAGCGCATCGATCTGCTCGCTCACGCGCATGCTGCCGATCTCGGAAGCAATGTTCGATCCCACCTTGCCGGCCAGGATGAGGCTCACCAGCGTGGGAGCGAACTCGAGGATGATGCCATCGCGCGCGGCCACGCCCACCGTGTAGCGCGGAATGAGCGGGCTTTCGATGTTGTACGCCATCTGGATGGTGATCACCGCGCCCATGAACACCGAGATGATGGCTACTATCCCCAGCGAGCTGATGCCCAGGTTGTCGATCTCGCGGAACACCTGCGCCCGGAAAACAGCAGCTTTTTGCGGTTGGCTGAACGTGTCCAGCATCAGCAGGTAATACCTCCCTAGGTCAGAAAAAATCTTCATAGAAGCGTTAAAATTAGGCAATATTTCAGAATGAGTTGGTAGTGTCTCAGTTTGCTTTTGTTGATACGTGTCAGTTCGAGCGAAGTCGAGAACAGGTATCCCGATGAGCCACTTCTCGACTTCGCTCGAAGTGACATTCCAAGAATAATCCAAACTGAGGCACTTTCAATGAGTTCCATCATTTCGTTCTCCCGGATATTTTCATTAAGTTTGTTCTTCCGAAAATGAAAAAGCTGATATTTCTTTTCATTATTTTCTTTTGCAGCACGGCATTCTCCCAGCAAACTTATTTTGAAAAATACTGGGGCGACACCACGGCCAATGATTTCGCGCGCTCGGTAAGGCAGCTGCCGAACGGGGACATCTTTGTATTTGGCTACTCCAATGCTGCCGGCAACGGTGACTTTGATTTCGCCCTGAACAAGCTGGACCGGTACGGCAACCTCACCTGGACGAAGTTCTACGGCACCGCGCTGAACGACAACGGCCTGTACATGAACACCACGGCAGACGGGAACCTCATCTGCGTGGGCGAGAGCCAGTCGGCCAACAACGGGCTGGATGTGCTGCTGTACAAGATCGACACGGCCGGCAGCGTGATCTGGAGCCAGCGGTACTCCACACCGGTGAACGAATCGGGCAAGTTCGTGCGGCAGACGAGCGATGGGGGCTATGCCATATGCGGCTTCCAGAACGACCAATACTCTTCCAACGACAGCTACGTGATCAAGACCGATGCGCTCGGGAACAAGGTGTGGGACGTGCCCGTAGGCGGCATCAGCAACGATGTTTCCGACATGCTGGTGGAACTGCCCAGCGGCAACCTGGTGGTGACGGCCGACTCAAAGAGCGGTGGAAGTGGCGGCTACGATGTGGAGCTTTTTGAGGTGGATAAGAACGGGAACGTGGTGTGGGACGGTTACCACGGGGATTCGTACAACCAGGGCTGCCAGGGACTGTACCTCACTCCCGATAATTACATGATGAACGTGGGCGAAACCGAGATCTCCATGTTCTCGGCTTTTAACTTCTTCATCGAAAAATTCGATACGCTGGCCAACAGCAAATGGAAAAAAGTTTTCGGTGGGATAAATGCCGATGCGGCCTTTTCACTTTGTCCTACCCCAGACAATGGGTTCATGCTGTGCGGGTACAGCAACAGCTACAACAGCGGTGCACCGCTCGACCTGGTGGTATTCAAAACGGACTCGCTTGGAAACATGTTGTGGATACAAGGTTATGGAGGTCCGGGCATCGACATCGGCTACGAGATCGTTCCTTCGGTCTACAACGGCTACCTGATCTGCGGCAATACCGATCGCAACAATTCTTCGCAGTTCTATCTTCTGCATCTTGACCAGGGCGGCACCACCACAGGCATTCCCGAATCCAAAAATACCGATGGGATCTTCCTGTACCCGAATCCATCGAATGGATTGTTGCAGGTGCACATCAATCATCCAGCTGTAAAAAATATTTTCGAATTGTATTCTCCCGGAGGGCAACTGGTTTATTCTTCCCGATTTTCCAGCGGGCAATTCACAGCCGACCTACGCGGCAAAGTGTCACCGGGAGTTTATTTTGCGCGGATCTCCGATGGGGAAACCATTTCCGTGAAGAAGATCGTGATCAAATAAGATTATTATCCAGTTGTGCGAACTACAAAGATGCGGCACTCGCTCAGGATGACCTATTTTATGTGGTCATCTCCTCCACCAGCCGCACCACTCCTGTGCCGGCCGTTTCGCGGATAATGTTGAGGTTGGCTATCCCTTCGATCGTAGTCGCCTTCGGGTCGATCCAGTATTTTGGAATTTCAGCGGGAGCATAGTGCACAAGCCCTGCAGCAGGATACACCACCAGCGAGGTTCCTATAATAAGGAGCATGTCGGCACCCGACACGAGCTCCATGGCACGCTCCATTTCGGGTACGGCCTCGCCAAACCACACGATGTGGGGCCGCAGCTGCGAGCCTTTCCTGCACATATCGCCATATTTGATTTCCACTCCTTTGATATCGTACACCAGCGCGGGATCGAGCGAGGAGCGGCTCTTGGTGATCTCGCCATGCAGGTGAAGGATCTTTTTCGAGCCCGCCCGCTCGTGCAGGTCGTCAATGTTCTGGGTAATGATGTTCACGCTGAACTTCTTCTCCAGGCTCACCAGCGCTTTGTGCGCGGCATTGGGAGCGGCCTCCAGCACCTGCCTCCTCCTTTTATTGTAGAACTCGAGCACCAGCCTGGGATCCTTGCGCCAGGCCTCGGGCGTGGCCACATCCTCCACACGGTATTCTTCCCACAGGCCGTTGCTGTCGCGAAACGTCTTGAGCCCGCTTTCGGCACTGATGCCGGCACCCGTGAACACCACTATTTTTTTCTTAGAAGACATTCACACAAATTTAGGGAAAAAGAGGCGCAGGGTTTGTAAATATTTCATTTTTCAATAGTGATGATCGCTTTTCTTCCCCCTCTTTATCTCCCCCTTGGGGGAGACACAGAGGGGGGTACAGAATTTGATTCCCGATAAAACGGTAATTTAGTCCCGTGAAAGCTTTTCCAATACTGATTTTGATGATCCTCGCTTCCTTCTTCGCGAAAGCGCAGACCAAGGCCGATACCGGCAAGGTGACGGTGGTGGAAGACCCGCGCGTGAAGGAGCTGGTGCAGAAGTATGCCGACAGCCAGCGGGGCAGGATGAAAGGTTACCGCGTGCAGATCCATTTCGGACCGGAGAAGGCAAAGGCCAAGGAGGCCAAGGCCCGGTTCTTAGTGAAGCACAGCGATGTGCCGGCCTACGAGCCCTACCAGCCGCCTTTCTTTAAGATCCGCGTAGGCGACTTCCGCACCAAGCTGGAGGCTTACAAGTTCCTGCAGGATATTAAGAATGAGTTCCCGGGATCTTTTATCGTGGATGATGAAATCGATCTGCCGCGGATAGACTAGTGCGGGAGAGCGAGATTCACGAGCTCCTTATTACCATTAAACATTTCTGTGATCAGAAAGATTCCTCGTCCCGCAAAAGGCGGGAGAGGAATGACAGTTGAGTAGTATTTAATTAGCGCGCATTTCTTATTTTTCTAAATAAAACAATCCCGTATGCGCGCCTTGCTCATCATCGTTTCCCTGTCATTCCAAGCGCAACGAAGTGAAGCGAGGAATCTATCCGTTAGATAACTGTATTTACTTATTGAATAACCAGCTTTCCCGAGGCCGCAGCGCCATCAGGTGAGGATACCTTATAAATATAGGTGCCGGGCGCGAGGTTACCGCGCAGAAGTTTAAAGCCTGCCTGTCCGGTAGGCAGGTTTGAAGTTTCAAACTCAAAGTTGCGCACAAGCTTTCCCTGCAGATCATACAGCTCAAACTCGAATTTTGAATTCTGAACTTTGGACTTGAAATTTATTTGAGCTTCTTCACGCATGGGATTGGGAAAAAGGATGCAGGAGAGAGTAGTGGTAATTTCTTTGATCCCTAATGTACTGTCGGGTGTGTATTCCCAAAAGTCATTTCGTGCAGTGTAAGAAGTGTCAAACCCTAATCCTATATATCCTTTTGTTCCTATGGAAAAGCCGGATGCTTCCCTTCTTTTTGAGCCCCCGAAATTTGCTGCCTGTATCCAGGTGCCGGTAGTGGGATCCCATTCCCAAAAATCCTTTGCAAACTGTCCCAACCCGGCATAACCATTTGTACCGATCGAAAAACCTACTGCTCCATCTCGTGCCCCGCCTCCGAAGTTTGCTTTTTGCACCCACGTATTGTTGTTCGAGTTCCATTCCCAAAAATCATCGTAAGAGATGAAATTGCTCATATTGTTTTGGAAAGAATGGCCAAGTCCTATGTATCCTTTCGTGCCGATGGAAAAACCTATTGCTTCACCCCTTATTCCACCCGGCAATGGGTTTTTTTGTACCCACGTATCCGTGCCTTGATCCCACTCCCAAAAATCATTATACCAAACATTGTAGGTCCAAATGTCTCCATCCCATCCGGTTCCCAAATAACCTTTGCTACCAATAGAAAATCCTACAGTACTTCTTCTTTTTGGTCCCGGAAAGTTTGCTTTTTTTGTCCACATATTGGAAGATTGGTCCCATTCCCATAAGCTGATAAGATTTCTTTGGGTTGTAGGGTCAAAGCCAAGTGCCAGATATCCCTTTAAACCTATAGAAAAACCTATTGCTGCTGTACGAGCGGTATCAGGTAAGCTCGCTTTTTGTGACCACGCATTCATTGTCGAATCATATTCCCATAAATCATTTGTGTAAACACTTCCAGTATAACCTGTTCCAAAATATCCCTTATCGCCTATCGAAAAACTTATTGCTCCTCTTCTGCCACCGCCCCCAAAATTTGCCTTCTGCGTCCACACACCCTGCGCGCGCAGCTCGACCACGCTCAGTGTGACCAGACCCACAATAAGTCGTATGAAAATTTGTTTTCTCATTTAGAATCCCGGCTTGGTGCTGAAGAGCGCGCCTTTCAGGTTATTGTAGCGCAGCGATATCTCGAACCCGCCATTGAGATGGCTTACGTCCTTGTACGTAGAAACATTTACATCGTACGAAACACCGATGGCAAATTTTTCCGCTTCGAACCAAAGCTGGGGGATCACCGCATCCTTCAGCCGGTAGCTAACCCCGAATGCAATAGCGGTCTCCGTATAGTAGCCCGTTACCTTGGTGCCGTTGCGCAGGCGGTAGCGCAGGCTGGTCCCGCCCGTAAGCTCGGTGTGCGGGCCCTGCATCATGTAAACAAGCGAAGGCACCAGCGAAAGCTTCGACATCGGGAACTCGTACCGTCCCCACGTGTGGCCCACGATGCGCATGTCCAGTTTCTCCCCTCCAAAGGAGGAAAATTTTTGCTTCGGCTGGTTCAGGTGGAAGCCCGCCACGCCAAAGTTAAAGCGCATGTTCTCGTTGCGCTCCAGCCCTTCGCGGGAATCGGAGTACTCGTAAAAGAATCCAGCGCTCAGGTCAACGTAGCCGAACGAGCTGTTCAAAAAACTTTCGCCCGAGCTGATCTTGGGATCGAAGCCCGTGCCGGTGTATTGCGTGGCCCACGTGAGCGAGTTAACGTTCACCGAGCGCTGCGCGTATCCGCCCTGTATGCCCAGCGAGACCTTGCTCGTGCCGCTCATGGGAATGATGCCGCACACGGCCAGGCTGCCCTGCGTGGTGGTGAAGTTGCCGTCACCGGCCTTGTCGGAAAAAAAATTCAGCCCCAGCCCGAGGTAGCCGCGGGTGGCCTTGTCCTGCATCACGTTCATGTCGAACGAGCCGGCCATCGTTTTGTAGGCCGCGCCCATGGCGCTCCATTGGTTGCGGTAATTGATGATGGCGCGCTGGTACCCGGCAAAGTTGCCCGTGGTGCCGGGATTCAGGAAAGCGGGCGCTTCGGTAAGCTGTGAGAAATGGATGTCCTGTCCGCAAAGCGGAAAGAAAGCGAGAAGGAGTGATGCGAGTATGAAAAATTTAGTTCTCAATTTCTATTGATTGTCAATGTACACCTTCGACTCCGCTCAGGGTGACAACGCGCGTTATGTCATGCTGAGCGGAGTCGAAGCATGACGGGAGCTATCTCAATAAAGTTATGTTGCCCGATTGCTGGATGAACTCGCCCGTGTCGGGCTTGGTGTAGGTGAGCTTGTAGGCGTAAACACCCGAGCCCACATCCTTGCCCTTGAACTTGCCGTCCCATCCCGTATTGCGGTCCGATGTTTCGAATATTACCTGTCCCCAGCGGTCGTACACGGTAAAATGCAGGTCCTTGTAGAACGAGCCGAGCACGAACAGCATATCGTTGATGCCGTCACCGTTGGGCGAAAAGCCGGTGGGCACGGCCATCACCGTTCCCCCCGAAGGGCCGGCATCCTGGCGGAACACCGCTACGAAATTATCGCCCTGCGTTGCGAGGTCGATGCCGATGCTGTCGGTGGTGGTGGTGGTGGGAGCGATGGGCGTGTGGTTCTGCATTTCCCAATGATCGAAGGTATAGCCCGTGTTGGCCTTGGCGATCATGTCGATGGGGTTGCCGCCAAAATAGCTGCCCGACCACTGGAAGGTTTGCAGGTGCAGCGAGTTCAGGAAAACAGTTCCGGCTCCTGCAGGAGATACGTCCACCGTAATAACGTGCGGACCGGTGAGCTGGAAGCAGGGCGGACCGAGCGCAGTGAACGCGGTGGTGCAGCGCTGCGTAATGTAGTTCCGCAAGGCCGCCCAGTTGCTCGACCATTGCGCCACGCTCCCGCCCCACTTGGTACAGTGCGCGGCCATTTCGGGAGTGAGTATCACCTTCAGGCTGTCGAGCACCTTGGTAAGCGTCTGGCAGGAGAATGCCGTGTTAAGCAGGTCGGTGTAACGGTTGATGAAATACGTTTTGTAACCGGGATTCTGCATGAGCGCATTGAAGATCGGGATCATTCCCTGCCCGCCAGGATCGGGAAGACCGGTGAGGTCGCACGGACTGGCCGTGAGGCTTTGGTTGGGGATGCCGGTGTAGTTGATGTATTGCCCGAACGTGGCATCCTCATCCCACAGGTTCCACCTCCATTTTTTATGCGTTGCATTCACGTACTTGGCGTGCCACCATTCGGTGTTCCAGTTCAGCCAGTCGCTGAGCACGCAGTACGAGCCCTGGATGATGTAATCGGAAAAACTTTTCACGTTCAGCTGCGCTGCGGCCGTGTTGTAGTTGGCTTGCACGGCCATGCTGTTGCCGGTGATGTAATTTTTCAACATCATCCAATCGCTCTGCGCGGTGTTGCCGCCATAGGCCGACCAGGTTCCTCCCCAGGTCTTCAGCATCTGCAGCGAATCCTCATCGGCTGTGTTCTTGAAATACGAAGGTGAGTTGTAGTAATAGTTGGTGAAATCGGCATCGTCCACTTTTTCGCGGAGCTCATACACGCCCCAGTACTGGCCGTTCATGTACATCGCGATGGGCTCGTAGCTGCGCTCGTCCAGGTACAGCCCGCGCGTCTGGCACACGTGGTTCACAAAGGCATCGCGGATGTGCGCTCCGCCCAGCTCGGACGAAGGTCCCCAGTTGTACCCGCTGCCGGGAACCTCGAAAGGATAGTTATCGTTGGCCGCAGCCTTCAGGATCACCCGCTGGAACGATTTCCGCTGCTTGGTGTCAAAGAGCTTTTCCTTGATGGTATAGTTATAACCGTACTGGTCCATCGAAACAAAGTCGATGCCCCGCTGGGGGTAGCTCCACGAATCGTTCCCGTGCTTGTTGGTGAGCCCGTGGGAAAAAGCCTTGTACTGTCCGGACTTATTGAAGTACTGCAGGCCGGTCTCGGGATTCACTCCGGAATTTCCCCCGAGCAGCGTGGCGAGCTGATCGCCAAATACCGAAACGACCGCAATCGTATGCGTCACCCCGATGAAATAGGTTGCGCTGGCCACGAAGCTGGCCGGCACGTTGGACGTGGAGCTGAATGCTTTTGCACGAAGGACCGTTGTAGTCGAGACAGCCACGGGCCCCGAGTAGGTCGGGTCGGTTGTGGTGGGCGCAAATCCATTGGTGGTATAGTGAATGGTGGTGTTCGGATCGGGACAGGTGATGGTCACGTTCTGCGTGCCGCCATAAAAGCCGGGCGCTACGCTCAAGGTGGGCGTGGTAACATAGTTAGCCCACGCCCCGCTGTTTGCCGCGTTGAAGGTGGGGGTTGGGAAAACAGCCCAGGTGTTCGCACCATCGGTGGTGCGCCCGCGCGAGTGGTCCTTTTGGTGCGTCTTAAGTGTGAACGAATCCACAACGGTTGCCGATGCGTTGGCCAGGATCAGCACATCGGGCTTGGTCTGCTTCAGCTTGAAGTTGGTATGCAGGTTGGCGCCCGAGTTGATGTTACGGCCCGAGAACCAGATAATGAGCCGCCCGTTTGCCGGGATGCTGGCGGAAGAGATCTGCCACTTAATGATGTTGCTTGCCTTGTTGCTTATGTACCAGCCGTTAAGACTCACGGCACTGCCGGTGGTATTATAAAGCTCCGCCCAGTCTTCGTTACTGCCAAAATTGTCGGTAGGACCTGTGATATTGGCGCAGGAATATTCGTTGATCACCACCTGCCCGGATGCAAGCGCAGGCAGCCCTGCGAGGATGACCAGGGGGAAAAACAGGCGGAAAGAGAAGTTAAACTTCATGGAAAAGGTTTTAATGGCTTGGGGGATATTTGTCCGAAAGTAGTGATTTTTCTTCCTCATCTGCAGGGGGTGTTTCCCGGTTTTTTCAACAGTTACGGAACGCTGTATTTTTCAGATGCTTTTCAGAGCAAAAAAGTTGCATGGCCCGGGGTATTTTTTACCGGATACAATAGTACGGATTATTGACGGAACCCGCAAGGCTCTTTGGCTTATTATTACGATCTCAAAATGCCATTATGGACCCATAATTATACATTCCTTCTCTAATGCATATACAGATAATTACGGCATTAAAGGTAGATTTCAGCAGTGTCGGTGATCATCGTTGCCGGCCTATGTAAATTCATTTGTCGTTCCGTTTTTTCAATTGGTCTATCCCCGTCATGCGTAAAGAAATTATTGGTAAACTTGCGAGCTAAATTTTTGTGATGACCACCCGATCCCAGGCGATTACAGGTTTCCCGCTCGCGATGCAGAAAATTACCGACTATGCACTATTGATGAAGCTCCGCCTTTCGATGCTGGTGGTGTTCTCCGCATCCATCAGCTTCGTGATCGGTTCGGAAGGGAACATCGACTGGGCCCGGCTGGGCTGGCTGATCCTGGGAGGCTTCCTCGTTACCGGCTCTTCGAACGGCTTCAACCAGGTGATGGAACGCGAGCTTGATAAGCTGATGGACCGCACCCGCCTGCGCCCGCTGCCCGATGGAAGAATGAGCGTTGCCGAAGCGTCCGTCATTTCCGCCATTTCGGGTGCCGCAGGGATCTTTATCCTGTGGAACTTCACCAACCCGCTGAGCGGGATACTGGGCGCGGCCGCATTGATCCTGTACACGCTTGCGTACACCCCGCTGAAGCGGTTAACTCCGTTCGCAGTGTTTGTTGGCGCTTTCCCGGGGGCCATACCGGCACTGCTCGGCTGGGTGGCAGCAACGGATGGTTCCGGCCACATCGGGTTTCCTGCGCTCATTCTTTTCGTGATACAGTTCATCTGGCAGTTCCCGCACTTCTGGGCCATCGCCTGGGTGATGGATGATGATTACCGGAAAGCTGGTTTTCACATGCTCCCCTCCCCGGGCGGAAGGGACCGCTCGAGCGCATTTCAAACGGTTGTCTATACCCTATTCCTCATTCCCATTGGCATCACGCCCTGGTTCTTTCACATTTGCGGCCCGGTTGGGGCCATCGTTGTTCTGCTGTGCGGGATACTGTTCAGCTGGCAGGCCACGAAGCTGTTCCGCGACTGCTCGGTGAAAGCCGCCCAGCAGCTAATGTTCGGATCGTTCATCTACCTGCCGGTGGTTCAGCTGGCCATCCTGCTCGGATAAACATGGAGATCTCCGATTCATACACCGAAGAAGAAAAAGTGGTGATCCGCAGGCGGACGCGCAAGCAGCTGCTGTGGCTGGCCATGATCGGCATGAGCATGCTCTTTGCCGGCCTCACCAGCGCCTACGTGGTGCGCAAGGGCGCGGGCAACTGGAAGCCGTTCGAGCTTCCGCAGTTCTTCTACTACTCCTCGGCAGTGATACTTGCAAGCAGCTTCGCCATGATGTGGGCAGTGTCATCGGCCCGTAAAAGCAACTTCGCGAACACGCGCAATGGCGTGCTCATCACACTGGCACTGGGGCTCACCTTCGCGCTCTTCCAGTTCCTGGCCTGGAAGCAGATGGTGGAGGCGAAGGTCTTCTTCGTGGATCCGTCAAGCTCTTCAGGATCGTTCGTCTATGTGCTTTCGGGCCTGCACCTGGCGCACTTGGCAGGCGGCCTTATCGCGCTCACGGTCGTGCTCTTCAATTCGTTCCAGAGAAAATATGACGCGAGCAACACGCTGGGTTTGGAGCTGTGCGCCACCTACTGGCATTTCCTGGACGGGCTGTGGATATATTTGTTCCTGTTTTTATATTTTATTCATTGAGCGTATTGAAATTTTTATAACATTTGTCCCCGGATAAATTCTAACTCCGCTTTATGTCACACGCACACGCTTTAGAGAAACCGAACTGGAAAGGAGGAGCATCCCCGTTCAATGTGAGCTACGGAAAGATCTTCATGTGGTTCTTCCTGGTCTCGGACGCGCTTACTTTCTCCTCGCTGCTGGTCGCTTACGGGTTCATGCGCCACCGCTTCTATCCCGACTGGGCCGCCCCGAACGATGTGTTCACGCATATCCCTTTCACGCACAAGCATATTCCGCTCGTGTACGTGGGATTCATGACGTTCGACCTGATCATGAGCTCGGTCACCATGGTGCTGGCCGTTGAGGCCGGTCACCGGAATAAAAAAGGGGCCGTGCTGTGGTGGCTGGGAGCAACCATCCTCGGGGGATTGATATTCGTAGGCTCGCAGGCATTCGAATGGTACAACTTCATCGTGGGCACCGAGCACGGGGCCGTACGCAACATCTGGGAGAACGGTCATTGGGTGGAAAAAACCATCTTTGGTGCCAACATGACCATGAACGAATACGGGCCTCCCGTGTTCGCCAATTTCTTTTTCACCATCACCGGCTTTCACGGATTCCACGTGTTCAGCGGTGTGGTGATCAATATCATTGTGTTCATCATGGTCGCACAAGGACTGATGGAGCGGAGAGGTCATTACGAGATGGTGGAGAAAGCCGGCCTGTACTGGCACTTCGTGGACCTGGTGTGGGTGTTCGTGTTCACGTTCTTCTACCTGCTTTAATTGGTACGAATAACGAATGGTTCGAATATTCGAATTGACCTATTGGTCTTTCACTTTTTTATTCGCGATTCGTACAACACTAAAAAATAAAATGAATCAATAAATCTTATTCTATGGAATTTCATGACGATTACCCGCAGTACGAAATGATGGCCGGCCACTCGGACGAACAAGGCAAGCCCATCCGCAGGCGCTTGTGGATGGTTTTCTTTCTCCTGCTCATTATCACCATGATCGAGCTTTGGGTCGGGTTCCAATGGAAGGAATGGGGCTGGAGCAAGCTGGCGCTGATCCTCTTCTTCGTTTTCTTCACGCTGGTAAAGGCCGGTGCGATCGTCCTGATCTTTATGCACCTGGGCGATGAGAACAAGCCGCTGAAATGGGTGATACTGGGTCCGTACTGCGCGTTCATCGTATACCTTGCCTACATGGTGGCCATGAACGAGGGAACCTACTCGAACACCTTCAAGGACCTGCTGGACCCTGTTTATAAAATGCATCCTGTTTCCCACCATGGGGAAGGTGAAAATGGTAAGGCCGGGCACGGAGAAAAAGGAGGGAACGAACACCATGGACACGAATGAGCCGAAAGGAGCTTCGTTAAGGAACAAGGTCGCAATACTTTTCATACTTCTTTTCCCTTCGCTGGTATACGTTTTTTTAGCCTCGGGAAGGCACAACTTCGCCCGGCTCCCTTATTATGGTCCGCGTCATGCTGTGAAACTGCTGGTGGATGGAAAGGAGAAGACGGACACCATCTACCACCAGGTGCCGCCCTTCCGCTTCTTCAACCAGCTGGGAAAGCCGCTTTCAGAAAAGAACATGAGCGGCAAGATCTACGTGAGCGATTTCTTTTTTGCTTCCTGCCGGGGCATCTGTCCAAAAATGACCTCGCAATTGCATCGCGTTCAAAAAAAATTCGCTAAGCGGGAACAGGACGATGTGCGCATCCTTTCCCACACGGTCGATCCGAAACGCGACAGCGCGGAAGCGCTCGAAGCCTACGCGGAACGAAACAATGCCGACCCGCGCATCTGGAATTTTGTTACGGGCGATAAGAAAGAGCTGTACGGCATTGCGCGAAACGGCTACCTGCTTCCCGTGCAGCAGGGCGATGGCGGGCCCGATGATTTCATTCACAGCGAGCAGGTGGTGCTGGTGGATAAGGACCGGCACATCCGCGGCTTCTATGACGGCACCGATTCCCTTTCCGTGTCGAAGCTCCTGGATGATATGGATGAACTGCTGGCCGAGTACGAAATGAAAGAACCTTCGCAGAAGAACAAGGTGGAGTACCGGCCGCGCGGAAGCGGGAAGAACGACAGCATTAAAAAGAAATGAAAGACAAAACTATTTTCCGGATCGTGCTGGGCATATCGGTTTTCGTATGCATTGCCGTTGTGATCCTCAACCAGAAGGTCCTTCCCCGGATCGAGCCGACCCCTTCATTCGTTTTCTTCCTTCCGAAACTGAATGCCCTCCTGAACTCGACCTGTGCCGTGCTTCTTATCTGCTCCTTTTATTTCATCCGTAATAAAAAGGTCGCTGTTCACAAACGGATCAATCTCATCGCCTTTTTTCTTTCCGCTTCGTTCCTCGTTTCCTATATCGTATACCATTGGCTGATCCCGGCAGAGACCCGTTTCCCCGCGGACAATCCCTGGAAATACCTGTACTATTTCATTCTTGTTTCCCACATTGTGCTGGCTGCCGTGGTGCTGCCGCTGGTACTGCTCTCGTTCCACCGCGGACTGCAGATGCAGGTTGAAAAGCACCGCAAGATCGTGCGCTGGTCGTTCCCCATCTGGCTGTATGTGGCCGTAACGGGAGTGGCGGTCTACCTGATGATTTCCCCCTATTACAATTTTTGATAACTTTGAGATCGTGAAACCGAAAATCAGTGCTGTCCTTTTCATTCTTATATTGGTGCTGATAGTCACCAGCCCCGATCTTTCGGCCCAATGTGCCATGTGCCGAAAGGCGGTTTCCGACCAGCAGGGTACTGGAGCCTCGTATGCTCAAAACATCAACAACGGAATTCTGTACCTGATGAGCGTTCCCTACTTCGCGCTTGCATTCATTTTCCGGAAGCAGATAGGCGGGTTCATCCGGCAGCTGCGTTCGAAATAATTTCATACCTTTGTACAGGTTCTTTTAAATTACTTATCGTGAAAGGCCGAGGGATACGCCCGCTGAAGCCTTGACAACCGTCCTGACATATATCGTCAGGAAAAGGTGCCAAATCGTACTCGTCCTCCGGAGCAAAGCGGAGGAGGAAAAGATAAGTCGGAATAATAATTGAAAAAAGAAAAACAATTATATGATCCCTTCCGACAAACTTGGAAGGGATTTTTTTTCACCCCGTGAGATATGTACCATTATGTATATGTTTTAAAAAGCAAAAGAGACAATAATAATTATGTTGGCTATACCGCCAATTTTAAAAATAGGCTGGAGGAACATAATGCAGGTAAAGTTCCTTCAACAAAAAACAGGATACCTTTAGAGTTAATATATTTTGAAGGTTGCTTAAATCAACAAGATGCGACTCGAAGAGAAAAATATCTTAAAACAGCATGGGGCAAACGATATATCAAATCACGGTTAAAAAATTATCTCACGGGGTGAATGGATGACATAAAGAAAATATTAATCGAACGCATTCTCGTCATTGACGGGGCGATGGGCACGATGATCCAGCGCCACAAACTCAGTGAAGCGGATTATCGCGGGAAACGTTTTGCGGACTGGAAGCATGACCTGAAAGGAAACAACGATCTGCTCGTGCTCACCCAGCCATACATTATTAAAAATATTCACCTGCAATACCTGCAGGCAGGCGCTGATATCATTGAGACAAATACATTCAATGCGCAAAAGATCTCCCTTGCTGATTACAAGATGGAATCGCTTGCTTATGAAATAAACTTCGAAGCCGCTAAACTTGCAAAGCAGGCAGTAAATGAATTTCTCTCCTCCCCCAATGGAGGAGGTCAGGAGGGGGCTTGGGTGGCCGGAGCATTAGGTCCCACCAACAAAACCCTCTCTCTTTCTCCGGACGTAAATAATCCCGGTTTCCGCGCTGTGACTTTTGATGAAGTGGTTGAAGCCTATACCGAGCAGGCAAAAGGGTTGATCGATGGAGGAGTTGATTTGCTCCTCATCGAAACAATTTTTGATACGCTCAATGCGAAAGCAGCACTCTTTGCCATTCAAAATATTTTTGAAGAACGCGGGATTGAATTGCCTCTAATGATCTCGGGAACCATTACCGATGCGAGCGGAAGAACATTGAGCGGGCAAACTGTGGAAGCATTCCTGAATTCCGTTTCGCATGTGGATCTATTGAGCGTGGGCCTGAACTGCGCGCTGGGTGCAAAAGAGATGAGGCCTTACCTCGAGGAACTTTCCACGAAAGCTCCTTTCTTTATTTCCTGCTATCCGAATGCGGGATTACCAAACCAGTTTGGTGAATACGATGAAACGCCAGAAACAATGTGCCACCAGATCGGTGATTTCCTCGAGAGCGGTTTCATCAATATTGTTGGGGGCTGCTGCGGAACAACTCCCGACCACATCCGCCACATTGCCGAGCACGCAAAAAAAGCAAAGCCGAGAAAAATTCCGAAGGTGGAACCTTACTTGCGTTTGAGCGGGCTGGAAGCGGTTACCTATCGTCCGGATTCTAATTTCATGAATGTGGGCGAACGCACAAATGTGACGGGTTCGAAAAAGTTTGCCAAACTCATTATTGACAATAAATACGATGAAGCGCTTTCGGTTGCACGCGAGCAGGTGGAAGGAGGCGCGCAGGTCATCGACATCTGCATGGACGAAGGCATGCTCGATGCCATCGAGGCGATGACAAAATTCTGTAACCTCATTGCTTCGGAACCTGACATTGCGAAAGTCCCCATCATGCTCGATTCGTCCAAGTTCCATGCGATCGAAGCCGGGTTGAAATGCGTGCAGGGAAAAGGAATCGTGAATTCGATTTCGCTGAAAGAAGGAGAAGAAATTTTTATCCATCATGCGAAGACGGTGAAAAAATACGGGGCCAGCGTGATCGTGATGGCGTTTGACGAGCAGGGACAGGCCGATTCGTACGAGCGGAGAATCTCCATCTGCGAACGCGCTTATAAAATTCTCACGGAGAAAGTTGGTTTCCCTCCGCAGGACATCATTTTTGACCCGAATATTTTTCCTGTCGCGACAGGAATGGAAGAGCACCGCAAGAACGCGCTCAACTATTTCCGCGCGACAAAATGGATAAAAGAACATCTCCCGCTTGCAAAAGTTTCAGGAGGCGTAAGTAATGTTTCATTTTCTTTTCGCGGAAATGATTTAGTGCGCGAGGCAATTCACTCTGCGTTCCTGTATCACGCCATTAAAGATGGAATGGATATGGGAATTGTAAATCCTTCCCAGCTGCAGGTGTACGATGAAATTCCGAAAGAGCTTCTCGAATTGGTAGAAGACGTTTTGCTTGACCGCAAGGAAGAAGCGACCGAGAAATTGGTTGCGTATGCAGAAACTATAAAAGGAAAAGGAAAACAGAAAGATGTAAAAGATGAGGAGTGGCGCAACGGCACATTGCAGGAACGGATCACACATTCGCTGGTAAAAGGGATTACGGATTACATTGAGCAGGATACGGAAGAAGCACGAAAAAGCTGCTCAAAAGCTATTGAAGTGATCGAAGGGCAGCTCATGAATGGAATGGGTGTGGTTGGAGACCTGTTTGGTTCAGGAAAAATGTTTTTGCCCCAGGTGGTGAAAAGCGCGCGCGTGATGAAGAAAGCTGTGGCACACCTTACTCCCTATATCGAAGCCGAAAAAGAAAAAGGCGCTTCAAAGGGAAAGATCGTTCTGGCTACGGTGAAAGGCGATGTGCATGATATAGGCAAAAACATCGTAGGGGTAGTACTTGCCTGCAACAACTACGAGATCATTGACCTGGGTGTGATGGTTCCATGCGAAAAAATTCTGGAGACAGCCAAAAAGGAAAATGCAGCTATCATCGGGCTAAGCGGGCTCATTACCCCTTCGCTCGATGAAATGGTGCACGTTGCCAAGGAAATGGAGCGCCAGGGATTTGATATTCCGCTTCTCATAGGTGGTGCAACCACTTCCAAGGTCCATACGGCCGTGAAGATCGAACCGAACTACAAGTTTCCCGTAGTGCATGTGAACGATGCTTCGCGAAGCGTGCCGGTTGTGGGAAATCTTGTCTCGAAAGCATTGCAGAAAGATTTTGTGCGAACCGTACGGGACGAATACCAGCGCATCCGCGAACAGAACAATAAGCTTTCTTCGCAGAATATTTATTTATCGCTGGAGGAAGCGCGTAAAAATAAATTCCTGCTGAACGGTTCTTCGCCCGTTGAGCCTGCGTTCACGGGCAACAAAGCGCTGAAAAAATATCCCATCGGGGAAATTGCAAGGTATATTGACTGGACCCCCTTCTTCCATTCGTGGGAATTAAAAGGTTCATACCCGAAAATATTCAACGACCCCGAACGCGGAGCCGAAGCCAGAAAACTTTTTGACGATGCGCAGGCTATGCTCAAAAAAATAATTGACGGGCAATGGCTGCAGGCAAATGCCGTGATCGGTTTTTATCCTGCCAAAGCAGATGGAGATGACATCATACTCCGCGGAACGAAAAATAAAGTGGTGCTTCACACCATCCGGCAGCAAACCAAAAAGCCCGATGGGCAAAGGAATGTTTCGCTGTCTGATTTCATAAAGCCCGATAACGATTATATAGGTGCATTTGCGGTGACTTCAGGAATTGGAATTGAGAAAAAGCTAAAAGAGTTCGAAAAGAACCACGATGATTATTCCTCCATTATGCTTAAAGCCCTTGCCGATCGTTTGGCAGAAGCATTTGCCGAGCATCTTCATGCGCGCGTGCGCAAAGAGTTCTGGGGCTATGCAAAGGATGAGAACTTCAGCAACGAAGAGCTTATTCAAGAAGCATACGCAGGCATTCGCCCCGCGCCCGGTTATCCCGCACAGCCCGACCACACCGAGAAAAAAATAATCTTTGACCTGCTCGAAGCGGAGAAGAATGCCGGTATCACGCTCACCGAAAGCATGGCAATGTACCCGACCGCTTCCGTGAGCGGGCTCTATTTCTCGCATCCCGACTCTCATTATTTCGGCACGGGAAAGATCCAGAAGGACCAGATAGAAGATTATGCGCGAAGAAAAAATATTTCCGTGGAAGAAGCCGAACGCTGGCTGAGCCCGGTACTTGCGTATTAGATTTCTTTTTCGTTATTTTGAAACAACAATTAACCAATACTCATTATCATGGCAGGCGTAAACAAGGTTTTTTTGATCGGTAACCTGGGGAAGGACCCGGAAGTGAGAAGGCTCGAGAACGGAACAACAGTGGCCAATTTCCCTCTTGCAACCACGGAATACTACAAAGATAAGAGCGGGAACAGGCAGGAGCAGACCGAGTGGCACAACATCGTGGTATGGCGGGCACTTGCCGAAGTGGCCGAGAAATACCTTCGCAAAGGTTCCATGGTATTCATCGAAGGCAAGATACGTACGCGTAAATGGGAGGACAAGGAAAAGAACACGCGCTACACCACCGAGATCGTATGCGACAACTTTACCATGCTCAGCCGGAAATCGGATAACAACCAGGAGAACGTCCAGTCCTCATCGGGCCCGGCCGAGGTGAACCACGGCTCATCGCTTTCAGACGGCAGCGATGACCTGCCATTCTAAGGTATCAGATCTATTTTATCCCGATTGGACCGAACGTGTTCCATAGCGTTTCTTCCTTTATTATCCTTTGATGTCGGGGTACGGCCTTTTACATTCGAATCAGGGTTCCTGCTGTTCAACATCCTTATCCTCCTGTTCTGCACGGCTCTTTTTTCTGCCTCGGAAGTGGCCTTTTTCTCTCTCTCCCCCCGCGACATCCACCAGCTGAACCAGGGGCAGTCGCGCCTGAGCCGGGCCGTGCTGAAATTGCAGGCAAAGCCTAAGCAGCTTCTTGCCACCATAGTGATCGGCACCAACCTCGCTTCCATCGGCCTCATCCTGCTTTCCTCCTTTCTTATCTCGGCCCTTTTCGATTTCTCGCGCAGCCCGGCAGCAGGGTTCATCATGCAAGTGGTGGCCGTGGCATTCGTCCTTCTCCTGCTGGGCGAGATCACACCGAAGATCTATGCCAGCCAGCACCGCGTGAGCCTCGCGCGCTTCGTAGCGTTTCCGCTGGTGGTGCTGGAAAAGATGCTTTTTCCTCTCAGCGCCCTGCTGATCGCCACGACCGGCATTTTTGACCGGGTGGTGAAAAAACGGACGCCAACGATCTCCGTGGATGAGCTTTCGCACGCGCTCGAGCTGACCTCGAAAGATGTTGCGCTTGAATCGGAAAAGAAGATACTGAAAGGGATTGTGCGGTTCGGCAATACGGATGTGAAGCAAATCATGAAGCCGCGCATGGAGATTACGGCCTGCACCTACAGCACCCCGTTCACGAAGCTGGTGGAAGAAATTTCCTCCTCGGGCTTCTCGCGCATCCCCGTGTACCGCGACACCCTCGACCGCGTGGCAGGCATCGTCTATGCCAAGGACCTGCTTCCGCACCTGGGCAAGGGTGATGATTTCCAGTGGCCGGGCTTGCTGCGTGAAGCGTTCTTCGTGCCGGAGAACAAAAAAATAGATGACCTGCTGCGGGAGTTCCAGTACAAGAAGATGCACATGGCCATCGTGGCCGATGAGTTTGGCGGCACATCGGGGCTCGTTACGCTCGAGGACGTGATCGAGGAGATCGTGGGTGAGATCAATGACGAGTTCGATGACGATGACCTGGTGTACTCGCGGCTCAGCGACAAGAACTTCGTGTTCGAAGGCAAGATCAGCCTCAACGACCTGAGCCGGATCCTGCAGATCGACAGCGACATCTTCGAGATCGTGAAGGGCGACAGCGATACGCTCGGGGGATTCATCACGGAGATCACCAAGCGCATCCCGCAGAAAGGGGAACAGGTGCAGTTCCGGGACATCACCTTTACCATCGAAAGCGCTGACGGGAGGAAAATTAAACGAGTGAAAGTATCGTTACCGGACTGACCCATGAGAAACCATTTCCTTTTTGCCGTGTTGATTTCTCTCTGCCTGCTGCCTGCCTGCGGTGGCAGCGATTTCACCCCCAGGCCGAAAGCTTATTTCCGGATCGCTTTCCCTGAAAAAAAATACGTTCACTACACTCCTTCCGATTGCCCGTTCTCATTCGATTACCCCGTTTATGCAACCGCTGCTCCCGACCCGGACAAACTGGCCGAGCCGTGCTGGATCAATATCGATTTCGGGAAGCTGAACGGCACCCTGCATCTCAGCTACAAGAGGGTGGATAAGAACCTGGGACAGTACATCGAGGACGCCCATACCTTTATCACCAAGCATATCGTGAAAGCCAATGCCATGCCCGAGCTGCTTGTGCGCAACGATTCCGTGCGCGTGTTCGGGCTGCTCACCGATATAGAAGGTAATGCGGCCTCTCCGCTGCAATTCTACCTGACCGACAGCACGCAGCATTTCGTGCGGGGTGCTTTGTATTTCAATGCCCGCCCGAATATGGACAGCATTGCCCCGGTCCTGAAGTTTGTGCGCGAAGACGTAATGCGGATGATCTCCACCTTCCGGTGGAAGAATGCCAGGTAAGATTATTTTCCTTTCTTGAGGACCGTGACAGTTCCCGTCATGGTCACAGGCTGGTAATGCAGGTCGAGCGGGGTTGCATCGAGCAGCCACACATAAACCCCGGATGGAATCTTTTTACCCTGGTAAGTTCCGTCCCAGACCGTGACCAGGTCCTTCGCTTCGAACAGCAGCTCGCCCCAGCGGTCGAATACCATCCAGTGAATATCGCCCACCCCAAGAGTTACAGGGCTGAACGTTTCATTCACGCCATTCCCATTCGGGGTAAAGCAATTGGGCACGAACACATGGTACGGAACATCGATCACGAAAATCGTAACGGTGTCGGTGGCCGTGCAGCCATTTGATGTGACAGTAAGCGTATAAGTAGTGGTTGTGGACGGAGAGGCCACGGGATTTGCGCACGTGGTGCAGCTCAGGCCGTATGCCGGGCTCCAGAGGTAGGTTCCCCCACCCGTTCCGTTCAGCGTGGTGCTGGTATACTGGTAAATGCTGTCGTAGGTGCCGGCATCGGGCACGGGATAGGGATTTACATTCACCGGGATGGTAACAGGAGGCGAGGTGCAGCCGTTCTGCGTGGCCGTTGCCGTGTAGTTCACCGTGATGGGCGAAGTGGTCGTAAGGATCGTATTGATGCTGCCCGTACCGCTGGAGCTGTTGTCACCGTTCCAGGAAACGGTGGCCGAACCGCAGGTGGTGAGCGTGATGTTCAGGGGATCACCGCTGCACACGGCAAGCGATGTTGGGGTTGCCGTTACGGTTGGCGTGGGATTGACCGTAACCGGTTTGGCCACGAACAGCGTAGTGTTGCCGCAGGCATCGGTGATCACCGGTGCCGGCACGCTCAGGTTCTGCGTGTTCCCGCAGTACGTGGGGCAGCCCGGAACAGTCAGCGTTACATTGAACGTATTATTGTTGATGCCGCAGGCCGTGGAAGGCGTGCCGATGGTCACCGGCCCGGAGAGCCACGGGTGGGTCAGCGTGAACGGGGGAACGCCATAACGGGCGGTCACGCTCATGTTAAGCTGGCACTGGTCGGAGCAGATCGTAGTGGGATTGATGGTCCATACGTTGTTGATGTTCTCGATCGTATGCCCCTCGATGTAGCCCGAAAAGGGCCACGAGGTCGTGAACGGATCGTAGCGGATGTAAGTGGTATTGCACCCGGCCCCGCCCTGCACGCGGCCGAGCCTCATCAGCAGCCAGAAAGTGTAGCCGCTGCATTGCGCGGGATGGCAGCACATCAGTGGCGAACGGTAATTGGTATACTGAAGGTAAGCGGTTCCCGGCTGGTTGCCCTGGTTACCTGATACGGATAAGACGGTGGTGCTCCCGCACGTAGTGCGGAAATACATTCTTCCATCGGCCATCACGGCCGTAGTGAACGGATCGGCATAGTACGAGCTTTGTACCATCAATGCAGTTACGGTGATCGCGGGCGGAACGGTGATGAGGATGCTGTCGCTATTGTAGGAAGGCAGGATGCACGAAGGCATGGTTCCCCCGGCCCATGTGGTGGTCGGGCCGGTCACCAGCGGATCGATCACTATGGGGAATAACCGCTGCGGATCGTTGAGCCATTGCGCAGGGATCCGGGTTTGAAGGATATAGTTCTCACCCGATCTTTTTATCGTGTACGATCCCTTTTCATACTTATGATCAGCATCGAACACCAGCGGCATGCGGAAACGGGCGATCTCGCGGCCACCGGCATCACGCGCCACCACGTCACCCTGCCAGCTTCCATCCGCGTATTTTCCATTTTCGGTATCGTAGGCCAGCTTCGCACCATCGGGAAGAAGAATTTCCTCTTCGGCCTGGAAATAAGCACCCGTGAACAATTGCTTTTGCTGAATGATGTAATCGCTCTCCACCCGGTTCTCCCCGAAAAGGATCACCTTATCGATGTTCGGCACAGCAGAAGAGATATACATGCCGTCTTCCCCGGCTTCCGCGTTTGCCATGCTGAGCGGCTGCCCGTTCACCGAACAGTTCCGGTTGAAAATAAGCTTTACCGGTGCGCTCAGCGCAGTGCTTCCGTCCTTGAAAAGATAGGTGGGGAACTCCTGTTCTGCTGCGCACCATTGATCTTCCTGCGGCTTCAACCCCGGGTTGACGGGCTGAAGGGCCCCGTTCTTATCGGCATAAAATATTTTCTTCCGGGAAAAATAGATCCGCATGGAGCCATCCTTCTTTACAAATGTCCTGAAATAAGGTTCTCTTTTCCCGGTATCTTCGGTCCAGCCTTCTTCCGCTGAAGGCGACATTTCAGGAAATACAGCCGGGCTTCCGGGCGAGAGGGAGGCGGCAAAAGCTGATTTATAGTCCTTGATTTTTTGCTGGGAGAACAGGCAGGATGCGGGACATGCCAGGGCAAGTACTCCTGCAAGAAGAAGGATGTTGCCTATGTTTTTCCGGTTGCGCATGTCTTAAAAGGGTAACAAATTTATGAATTAGTGGTGACCTGTAAAAACAGACGTATTAACAGGCCAGAAGGTTGCATCACAAAACCACCTGGTACAGCACGGGTTTGGAGGGGGCCGCATCGTTCTCGAAGCTGGCAACCTGCAGGTTCAGGAGGTAGCTCCCGTCCAGCACATTGTTGGGCACATATATAAGCTCGGTGATGGTCGCCTCCGTACGGGTCTGTTCGGGATAATGCCAGAATGCGCGGTGGGCCAGGAGCTTTCCTTCATCCCGTTCCTTATCCACAGACGGCAGATCGATCAGCAGGTGGGTGATGCCGAGCACCCGGATCAATTCGGCCGCTTCATGGTGCAGGTAAGGCGGGTTGGTATTGGAATACTGCGCGGTGAGCTTGGCCAGCGGGTTGGGCACGGTACGGATCACCAGGGCCTCGGGCCGTTTGACACCGAGCACGGTCTCGATGTGCTTCCGGGTGATGACCCGGTCTGCTCCCGCCTCATCGGGCAGGACGGTAACGAGCTCGGCCAGGAAAAAGAAGTTCCGCAGGGATTGGTAGATCGTAAACCTTTCTTTGCTGATATGACCCGCGCACTCGGTGTGCGTGCCGTGGCCGTGCGGGTTGAAAAAAATATTCCGGAAGTTCACACTCCCTCCGCGGTTCACATCGCCTACCCAATCACCCATCACCACCGGCTCGAACTCTGGCGGCTTCACATACCATGCAGTCACATTATCGGCAGCGGCACGCAGCGGCATGGAGATATCGATCGGCTTATCCAGGTCCGTCCTGTACGTTTTTCCTTTATGGCTGATCGTTGCGAACATTCTATTTTTTGACAACCGTGTATTGCACTTCCACCGGCAGCTCTTCGATGGAATTGTCGAACGGGCTTTTTATGCGGGCAACCACCGTGATCTTTTTCCTGCCGGGTTTTTCCGCTTTCTGCCTGAGTATTCCCACTCCCCTGCTCACCTGGATGGACGTGCTGTCTATATCGCCCGTAAGCTTGTTCTTCATCCAATCCCAGCTGCCGGTAACGAAGCTGGGCGCCTGCGTGGTCCTGAATCCTGCAAGAAAAAGCTCGGCCGAATAATAATCGCCCTGCTTCACCTTGTCGTGCCCCGGCATTGCCTTCAGGGCCACCGAATCGAACCGGTAGTACGATGCATTCATATCCTCATACAAAAGCTGCAGAACGCATTGCTCGCATTTCTTTACATCGTGCTGGAGAAAGGTGAGGTAACGGTTCAGCTCATCACCTGACTTGCCTGGGAACTGGAGCGTATCAAAACAAACGAATAATTTTTCGAGGAACGCCTTGTTGTAGGAAGCAGACCATTTAAGCAGGTTATCGCGGAAGTCGTAGATCTTTCCTGCCAGGGATTGCGCCTGCGCGCTCTCTTTCTTGGACCGTTCCAGGAAATCGCAAAGGTCGTCCCCGCATTTTTTCATGGCCTGTGCCCTCTCGTGATAGGGCAGCGAGGCGGCCCGGTCACCGGCAAGCGCCCGGTCGAACAGGCCCAGCAGGTGTCCGTTGAAGGCTTCCGTGCTGGCCATGGAGTTCTTCAGCCGGGTATCCAGCGCACTGCTTCCGGAAGACCCCGAAAAGTAATTGCAGGATACCAGCGCTATTCCCGGCAAGAGAGCAAAAAAGATTTTTTTCATCGGAAACGTTTTAAACCCTGAACAGATCGCTTGCGATCTTGTCGGCAAGCAATTTTCCTTTGTCGGTTAAAAATAACTTATTTTCCTTTTGAACGAGCAGGGAAGAGGAAATGTACCGCTTCGCTTCCGCCTCGCAGTATTCCCGGTAACCGGGACCAAAATGCCCGGCTACGTGCTCCAGGTCGGTGCCCCACATCGTGCGGAGCGAAGTGAGTATGTAATCGTTGTAACGCTGGCCGGAAGTCAGCACCTCCTTTTCAAAATCGGGCTTGCCTTCCTTCAGCGAACGAATGTATGCGTTGTTGTCACGGGCGTTCCACTGGCGTGAAGTGCCGTTGAACGAGTGCGCGGATGGTCCCAGCCCGAGGTAGTGTTCGCCTTTCCAGTACGCGCTGTTGTGCCTCGAAAAAAATCCCTCTTTTCCAAAGTTGGAGATCTCGTACTGCACAAAGCTTTTTTCTCCCGCCCTCCGCATCAGCGATTCAAAATCCTGCACGCCCTGTTCTTCATTTACGTTGGATGCGCTCCCCGATCGGATGAAATGCGCCAGGGCCGTGCGCGGCTCCACGGTAAGGCAATAGGCGGAGAGGTGCTGTACACCCAGCGAAAAGGCCGTGTCCAGCTCTTGCTCCCATTGCCCCTCTTCCCGGACCGGGACACCATAGATCAGGTCGATCGTGATGTTCCCGAACCCTGCATCCTGCGAAACCGATACCGAGCGGATAGCATCTGCAGCCGTATGCGAACGGTTCATCCATTGCAGAACACGATCTGAAAAGCTCTGGATCCCGGTGCTCAGGCGGTTCACCGGGGTGCTTTTCAGTTCCACGACCTTTGCGGATGTCAGGTCATCGGGATTGGCCTCGAGCGTGATCTCGGCATTGGCTTCGATGTGAAAATGCCGGTACAGCTCTTCGAAGATCCCCCCGATCTCCTTTTGAGAAAGAAGCGATGGAGTTCCTCCACCGAAATATACGGTGGAGATATTTTTCGACCCCAGGTAATCTTTGCGGAGCGTTATCTCTTTTTTCAGCGCATGCAGCAAGGCATCCTTATTGCCAAGCGAAGTGGAGAAATGGAAATCGCAATAATGGCAGGCCTGCCTGCAAAAGGGAATGTGAATGTAAATGCCCGGCATTATTTGTTCAGCACGATCCTAAAGGTAGTGCCTTTCCCCGGCTCGGAGCTCTTCACGAAGATCTTGCCGCTATGGTAATTTTCGATGATGCGCCTGGCGAGCGAAAGGCCGAGCCCCCAGCCCCTGTCCTTGGTGGTGTAGCCCGGCTCGAAAATGGTCTGGTACTTCGATTTGGGAATGCCCTTGCCGGTATCGGTGATGTCGATGTAGGCGAACTGGGTCTGGTCTGAAATGTCGATGGTGATGCGCCCGCTTCCATCCATGGCATCCACGGCATTCTTGCAGATGTTTTCGATCACCCACTCGAAGAGCGGGACATTGAGCGGGGCCTGGACGGGGAAGTTGGTGAGCGTGTTCACCGTGATCGAAACGTTCCTGGACGTGCGGGTGCGTATGTAATCCACGGACCTGTTCAGCACGTCCGGCAGGTTGTGCCGCTCCAGCACGGGCATCGAGCCGATCTTGGAAAAACGCTCGGTGATCGTTTCGAGACGCTTCACATCCTGCCGCATATCGGAGATGGTCTTGTCATCCACGCCTTTCATCCGCAGGAATTCTAACCAGGCCAGCAGCGAAGAGAGAGGCGTGCCGAGCTGGTGCGCGGTCTCCTTGGCCATTCCCACCCATACCTGGTTCTGCTCGGCCTTGCGGGCGGTGCTGAACAGCATATAGGCAATGAGCAGGAACAGGCCGATGATGAAGAACTGGACATAGGGATAGTACCGAAGCTGGGTGAGCAGGAAACTTTCCTGGTAAAAGATGTAGTTCTTCTCTCCCCCGCCCAGGTCCACCTCGATGGGCGCATTCTCGGAGCCCATCTTTTCGAGCGTGGACCTCACGTGGTCGGGCTTCGCCATCTTTACCGAATCCAGGTTGCCGAAGGCGATCACGTTCTTGCGGGTGGAATCGGTGTAGATCACCGGCACGGAGGCGGAGTTCACCGCCACTTCCTGGATGAAGGAACGGATGAGGCCGTCAAAAACGGTCTTGAGCTCACTGAACAGGCGCGAGTCCTTGTAATAGAGGTAGTTCTTTTGGCCGTTGAACAGCACGATCTCGATGGGCTCGTGCTGCTGCCGCATCGAATCCATCTGGGCGCGCATGTACCCGGGATCTTTCGACCGGGTCGTATCGATGTTGCGCGAGAGCAACGCCTTACCCTGCTGGTCGGCAATGATCACCGGGATGGTGGTGTTGTCGGTAATGACCTTGAGGACGAACGTGTAATCGGGCAGTTCCTTGGTGAGCATCTCGCGGTTGGCATCGGCCCACAGCTCGATCTTTTTCTTCTCTTCGGTAGATATCTTGCTGAAAAGCTCGTTGGTGTAGCGCACCAGGCTGGCCTTGCGTTGGATAGCCTCGGCCCAGAGCCTGGCCTTGTTACGTTCATCCTGCGCGATCTTCCGCACCAGGGTATTGGTATACCACAGCGAGGCCACTACGATGACCACGGCCGCCATGAAAAGGAGCAGCTTCCAGAGCTGTTTTCTCGAATAAATGTTCACTTTTTCGTGCTAACGTGCAAAGGCCTCCTTAAACAGAAGCGATGCAGAACAAAAATTTACGCGTAGAGAGGATGAATAAGCGGATGTGATTAGTTTCTACCGCAATATTAAAAAAAGATTTCTATTTGCAGCTAAAATCTTTAACCGGTCCTTATACCGGTTCAGAAGCGGTGAAAAGGCTGCAGATGTACTTGATGACGTGCACCAGCTCGGCAAAATCGAAAGGTTTCACCACGTGGCGCATCACCCCGAAGGATGCCGTGTATTGCTTATCGGAGTCGGAAATGCAGGTGGAAAGGATAACGATGCTCAGCTCGCTGAACTGCGCATCGCTCCGTATTTCTTTCAGCGCGGAGCGACCATCCAGCCGGGGCATGTTCAGGTCCAGCAGCACCAGGTCGGGCAGCGCAGAGCGGTTGTGCTGGAGATGTTCGATCAGCTCCCGGCCATCCTTTACGAAATCGATGTGGTGCCCCGCCCGTGCTTCCTTGAAAGCAAGGGAGATGAAGTACCGGTCGTCCGGATCGTCTTCTGCGATCACGATCCTCAGCGGTTTGTTGTCCTTGGCGTCCATGTTTTTATTTTTTGAGTTCAGGTATTTCCAATTGAGCCGTTTCGTGGCCGTTTGCTGCCTTCGTGTCAAGGCCGGCCGGCAGTGAAATGAGGAAGGTGGAACCTTCTCCCTCGCGGCTTTTCGCCTGGATGAAGCCTTTATGCTGGTCCATTATTTTTTTACAGATGGCGAGACCGATACCCGTCCCTTCGCTCTTGTCGTTCAGCCTTTTGAAAAGCACGAATATCTGGTCGGCATACAGCTCGTCAAACCCGATGCCGTTATCGGTGATGGAGATGTTCCAGTAACCGTTATCCTGCCAGCAGGTTATCTTCATCTGGGGCGGCACGCCCGGCCGGGCGAACTTGAGCGCGTTGGAAATGATGTTCTGGAAGAGTTGCCGGATCTGGCCGGGGTTCACGAACAGCTCTGGCAGCTTAGCGGAATCGATCCGGGCGTTCGATTCCTTGATCTTGATCTCGAGATCGATGAGCGTCTCCTGCAGGATCTCGTTGAGGTCTGCACGGGAAAAGAACTCGTTGCTGGAGGTCAGGCGGGAATAAACCAGTATATCCTTGATCAGCTTTTGGAGCCTCATCGATCCTTTTTGCATGCGGTCCACAAAGTGCAGCCCTTCTTCGTTCAGCGTATTGGAATGCTTGGCCTGGAGCAGGTCACCGTACGTCTGGATCTTGCGCAGCGGCTCCTGCAGGTCGTGCGAGGCCACGTAGGCGAAACGCTCGAGCTCGGTATTGGCGTTCTCGAGCGTGCGGATGTTCTCCATCAGTTTCCGGTTCAGGTCCTTAACCTGCTCTTCAGACCGCTTGTGCTCCTTGATCTCCTTTTCCAGGCTCCGGTTGATCGTTTTCAGCTTGAGCTCTTTTTCTGTCAGCTCCTGGGTTTTCCTGTACAGGTCCACGAACACGGAAACCTTGGCCTTTAAAAGCTGCGGCTTGATGGGCTTGTAGATGTAATCCACCGCACCTGCTTTGTATCCCTGGTAAACTTTTTCCTCGCTGTAGCTGTACGCGGTGATGAAGATGATGGGTATCTTCTTCAGCTTTTCGCGCTCGTAAATCATCGAAGCGGTTTCGAACCCTGAAAGGCCGGGCATCTTCACATCCATCAGGATGAGCGTGAAGTCCTGCTCCTTGAGCAGGATCTTCAGGGCATCGCTTCCCGACCGGGCCTTTACAAAACGGTAATCATCCGAAGCGAGGATGGACTCAATGGAAAGGAGGTTATCCTCGCGGTCGTCTACAAGCAGTATTTTTACCTCGCTCATGGGTTACTTTTTATACAGCCACAAGCGCATCAGCGACATGAGCTGGTCGATCTTCACCGGCTTGGTGATGTAATCGCTCGCCCCGGCCTCGATGCATTTCTGCCGGTCGCCTTTCATCGCCTTTGCGGTCACCGCGATGATCGGGAGGGTGCTGTTCTTCGATTCCCTCCGGATCTTCTGGGTCGTCTCGTAGCCGTCCATTTCGGGCATCATGATGTCCATGAGCACAATGTCGACAAGCTCCTTCTCGTTCAGCAGGTAGATCGCTTCCTTGCCGCTCTCGGCCGTGATCACGTTCATGTTGTACCGTTCGAACGCGGTGGTGAGCGCGAAGAGGTTCCGCACGTCATCGTCCACGATCAGCACGTTCTTACCGGACAGCACATCCTCCTTGATGCGGATGTTCTCGATGATCTTCCGTTTCTCGGGCTTCAGCTCCTTGTGCCCGATGTGGAGGTGCATCACTGCCTCTTCCAGCAGGCGCTCGAGCGAGTTCACATCCTTGAGCACGATGCTGTTAGCCAGGTTCTTCAGCTGCGAAGATTCCTTTTTATTGAAATCCTTTGCCGAGTAAATGATCACGGGAGTGATCTCCGAAGTGTGCTTGGAGTTGATCTTGTTCAACAGCTCCAGGCCGGTGATGTCGGGCAGCATATAGTCGAGGATCACCGTATCGTACGCTTTGTCCTGCAGGAACTTGAGCGCCTTACCTCCCGTGCGGGCCACCGTGATCTTCACCGTGTCGTGCTCGAGCATCTTCACGATGTTGGACGAGTCGAGCTCGTTGTCCTCTACGAGAAGGAGGTTCTTCACCTTTTGCCTGGTGTTTTTGACGATGTGGCGGAACAGCTTGATCAATGCGTCTTTTTTCAGGGGCTTGAGCAGGAAGCTTTTGGCCCCGCGCTTCATGGCCAGGTACCGGTTCTCCTCACCGGAGATCAGGTGTACCGGGATGTGGCGCAGGTTCAGGTCATTCTTGAACAGGTCCAGTATCTTCCACCCGCTGGTGTCGGGCAGTTTGATGTCGAGCGTGATGGCGCAAGGCACGTACTTATTGGCCAGTTCGAACACTTCACCGTAGCTGGAGGCCACGAGCGCTTTCAGCCCGCTCTTGTGCGCAAAATCCATCATTATCTTTGCAAACCGGATGTCGTCCTCCACGATCAGCACCACCTGCTCGTTCGGCAGGATGTTGTTGCGGTCGTCACCCGCCTCGTTGATCATCTCGTTTACAAATTCGAGGGTTTTGATCTCCCCTTTCGCAGAGAGTGCAACATCGGCAAAGGAAGCGGCATCCGAGTCCGTGCCCACTTCGCTCTTTATCTTTTGAGGTGCTTCCCTCTTCACAGGCGTATAGTCGAGCGGGAGGAAGAGCGTGAACGTGCTTCCTTTGTTGGGCTCGCTGTCGAGCTCGATCGAGCCTCCGAGAAGATCGGCAAGACCGCGCGAGATCGAAAGGCCAAGCCCTGTGCCTCCGTATTTGCGTGAAGTGGAACCTTCGGCCTGCCGGAACGCCTCGAAGATGAGGTTCTGCTTGTCCTTGGAAATGCCTATGCCCGTATCGCTGATGGCAAAGGCAATCACCCCACGGGCATTGTCAAGATTTTTATTCGATATTTTCCAGCTCCGGTCGGCCTGGTACACCTTCAGCTTCACCTCTCCTTTTTCGGTGAACTTGAAGGCGTTCGACAACAGGTTCTTGAGGATCTGGTTCAGGCGCTGTGCATCCGTGTCGATCTTTTCGGGTATTTCCCTGTCCGTTTCGATCTTGAACCGCAGGTATTTGGATTCGGACACGTGGCGGAATGTGGATTCCACGAACGAGGTGATCTCGGAGAACCGCACCGGCATGAAGTCGGTGGAGATAAAACCTGATTCGATTTTCGACAGGTCGAGAATGTCGTTAATGAGCTGGATCAGGTCGTCACCGCAGGAGTGAATGGTCCTGGCATAGCCTACCTGTTTATCCGTAAGGTTCCCGTCCTGGTTCTCAAAAAGCTGCTGGGCCAGGATGAGGAGCGAGTTGAGCGGGGTGCGCAGCTCGTGGCTCATGTTGGCAAGGAACTCGGATTTGTACTTGGAAGTGAGCATGAGCTGCTCGGCCTTGTCCTCCAGCGCCTTGCTTGCCTTTTCGATCTCGATGTTCTTCTGCTCGAGCTCTTCTTTCTGCTTTACGAGCAGGAGCGCTTTTTCCTCCAGCTCTTCGTTGGTGCGGCTCAGCTCCTGCTGCTGCGATTTCAATTCACCTGCCAGTGACTGCGATTGGGTCAGGAGCTCTTCTGTACGCGTATTGGCTTCAATGGTGTTCAGCACGATCCCGATGCTTTCGGTAAGCTGTTCGATGAAACCGATGTGCGTTTCGTTGAACTTCTCGAACGAGGCCAGCTCGATCACGGCCTTCACCTGCGATTCGAACAGCACGGGCAGCACTACGATGTGCGTGGGGTTCGCTTCCCCCAGCGAAGAAGAGATCTTGATGTAGTTCGGTGGGGTCTTGATCACGATCTTGTTCTTTTCTTTCGCGCATTCGCCCACCAGTCCTTCCCCGAGCACGAACTCGGACGGGATATTCTTGGTTGATTTGTACGCATAGGCGGAGAACAATTTCAGCTTGAGGTCTTCGCGGAGAATATAGAAGGCCGCATAATTGATGGACACCACCTTGGCAAGCTCCGAGAGGATGCGCGTGGTAACCGTCTTCAGGTCTTTTTGTCCCTGCAGCATCTGCGTGAACTTGGCCAGGTTCGATTTCAGCCAGTCCTGCTCCTGGTTGCGGAGCGTGGTCTGCTTCAGGTTCTCGATCATCTGGTTGATCGTGTCCTTCAGCGCCTCCACCTCGCCCTTGGCATCCACGGTGATCTTCCTCGACAGGTCGCCTTTCGCGACAGCCGTTGACACTTCCGAGATGGCCCGCACCTGCGTGGTGAGGTTCTGCGCCAGCTGGTTCACGTTCTCGGTCAGGTCCTTCCAGGTTCCCGAGGCACCGGGCACGTTGGCCTGCCCACCCAGCATCCCTTCCACGCCCACCTTGCGCGCCACCGTGGTCACCTGGTCGGCAAACACCGCGAGCGTATCGATCATCCCGTTGATCGTTTCAGTCAATTGCGCCACCTCGCCTTTCGCATGGATCGAAAGTTTCTGGCGAAGGTTCCCGTTCGCAACGGCCGTCACTACCTTGGCGATGCCGCGCACCTGCGAAGTGAGATTCGAGGCCATCTGGTTCACCGAGTCGGTGAGGTCCTTCCACGTTCCGGCCACCCCGCGCACCTCTGATTGCCCACCGAGAATTCCTTCGGTTCCCACCTCGCGCGCTACGCGTGTTACTTCGGAAGCGAAGGAGTTCAGCTGGTCGATCATCGCGTTGATCGTATTTTTCAGGTCGAGAATCTCTCCTTTTACGTCAATCGTTACTTTTTTAGACAGGTCACCGCTCGCAACGGCCTTGGTCACTTCAGCAATGTTCCGTACCTGGGATGTAAGGTTACCGGTCATCTGGTTCACCGAGTCGGTAAGGTCCTTCCACGTTCCGGCCACACCCGGCACGAAAGCCTGTCCCCCGAGCCGTCCATCGGTTCCCACCTCGCGTGCCACGCGCGTCACTTCCGAAGCGAACGAGCGGAGCTGGTCCACCATCGTGTTGAGCGTTTCCTTGAGCTGGAGGATCTCCCCGCGCACGTCCACGGTGATCTTTTTCGAAAGATCTCCGTTGGCCACCGAAATGGCCACCTCGCCAATGTTGCGGACCTGCGCGGTGAGGTTACCGGCCATCTGGTTTACTGAGTCGGTAAGGTCCTTCCACGTTCCTCCCACACCCGGCACATTGGCCTGGCCTCCCAACTTTCCTTCCGATCCCACCTCGCGCGCCACGCGCGTAACTTCCGATGCAAATGCGCGGAGCTGGTCCACCATCGTATTGATCGTGTTCTTCAATTCAAGTATCTCACCTTTTACGTCCACTTCGATCTTCCGCGAAAGGTCGCCATTGGCAACCGCTGTGGTTACTTCCGCAATGTTCCGCACTTGTGAAGTGAGGTTCGAAGCCATTTTGTTCACGGAGTCGGTGAGGTCCTTCCAGGCCCCGGCCACACCCTGCACATTGGCCTGGCCGCCCAGCTTTCCTTCCGATCCCACCTCGCGCGCCACGCGCGTCACCTCCGAACCAAACGAGTTGAGCTGGTCCACCATCGTGTTGATCGTATTCTTCAATTCCAATATCTCTCCCTTCACGTCCACCGTAATTTTTTTCGAAAGGTCGCCACCGGCAACGGCCGTGGTCACTTCCGCGATGTTGCGCACCTGCGAGGTGAGGTTCGAGGCCATGCCATTCACCGAGTCGGTAAGATCTTTCCACGTTCCGGCCACGCCTTTTACCTTGGCTTGCCCGCCCAGCTTTCCTTCCGTTCCCACCTCCAGCGCCACGCGGGTCACTTCCGAGGCGAACGAGTTGAGCTGGTCCACCATCGTATTGATCGTATTCTTCAATTCCAATATCTC